>Ga0256409_1000009_pt1 | contig 488456 bp, 470 predicted proteins | sample PhySR1_FD_185981 | JGI IMG/M metagenome (GOLD analysis project Ga0256409, IMG submission 185981) | Leaf surface microbial communities from sunflower plants in UC Gill Tract Community Farm, Albany, California, United States - DLSL S.R1 | ecosystem: Host-associated > Plants > Phyllosphere >... | reverse complement strand
GGCCGTTGGAGAGCACGAAACGGTCGCGGTCAGCCCAGTGCGGGTTAGTCGGGTTGTGGTTGAGGTAGTCGCGCCACAGGACTTCGGCGATGTCCGCCATGCCCATAGGGGCCCCCGGGTGGCCGGATTTTGCTTTTTGTACGGCGTCCATGCTGAGTGCGCGGATGGCGTTGGCAAGCTCTTTACGAGAGGACATGTTTTACTCCAGGTCGGATAAAAAAAGCAGTCAAGTTCCCTATTTTCTCAGACTCCACATCACAACGGCAATCCCTAATGCCAAATGAGAGCGAGTTCACCACTTATTAGCACGATTGGACGCTTTTTCGGAATAACACTATTCTCGCCCCGTCTGGCGTACACTAGGCTCTTGCGGCAAGATAGCCTCAAAGCAAAATGACTCTTTTACCTTGTTACCTTCACAGGAAGATGGCGTTATGAAGATCCGTACCTCTTTGATTGCGTTGGGCATTGCCACCTTGGCAACCGGCTGTCAAAACCTGAATACCGAAACCCTGATGCAGTCCGGCGCGCAGGCGTTCCAGGCGGCGACCCTGAGCAACAACGACGTTAAGGCCCTGAGTGATAAATCCTGCGCCGAGATGGACAGCAAGGCACAAATCGCGCCGGCCGACAGCACCTATGCCAAGCGTCTCAACAAAATCGCTGCGGCGCTGGGCGACAACATCAACGGCACCCCGGCCAACTACAAGGTCTACGTGACCAAAGACGTCAACGCCTGGGCGATGGCCAACGGCTGTATCCGCGTTTACAGCGGCCTGATGGACATCATGAACGACAACGAAGTGGAAGGCGTGCTGGGCCACGAAATGGGCCACGTGGCGCTGGGCCACACCCGCAAAGCGATGCAGGTGGCTTACGGCACCGTGGCGCTGCGCACCGCGGCGTCCTCCGCCGGCGGCGTTATCGGCTCGCTGTCGCAGTCGCAGCTGGCGGACATCGGCGAGAAGCTGGTCAGCGCCCAGTTCTCGCAGAAGCAGGAAAGCGAAGCGGATGATTACTCGTTCGATCTGCTGAAAAAGCGCGGCATCGATCCGAACGGCCTGGCCACCAGCTTCGAGAAGCTGGCCCAAATGGAAGCCGGCCGCCAGAGCAGCATGTTCGACGATCACCCGTCTTCCCAAGCGCGCGCGCAGCACATTCGCGATCGCATCGCGGCAGAGAAATAACAACGAGAACGCCCGGCAATCGCCGGGCGTTTTTTATCGTCTCAATACAACGTCTTCTGCGGCGGCCCGGCGAAGGTCAGCGGCCCGACCTGTTTCATGTCCACCTCGACCACCGACGGCCCCGGGTAGTTGATCGCTTCGGCCAGCACGCCGTTGAACTGCGCCGCCGCCTCGACCTTCCAGGCTTTCAGCCCCATCGCTTCGGCTATTTGAGTAAAGGCCGGCGTATGCAGCTCGTTGTAATACTGGCGCCCGGCGAAATACTTGTCCTGAATGCCGCGCATCACGCCATAACCGCCGTCGTTCATGATCAGCAGGGTGATGTTCACCTGTTCCTGCGCCATGGTCGCCAGTTCCCCCAGGCCCAGCGCCAAACCGCCATCGCCCACCAGCCCCACCACCTTGCGCTGCGGGTTGGCGATCGCGGTGCCGATCGCCATCGGCAGCCCCATGCCGATAGCACCGGCCAGCGAGTGAATGTTGCACAGCGGCGAGATCGCGCGGAACAAACGGCTGCCCCAGACGCTGCCGGAAACGGTGATATCGCGCACCAGCAATCCGTCCTGCGGCAGCGCGGCGTCGATGGCGTCGTTGAGTTTGGCGTATTCACCGGACTGCTGACGCAACGCGCTCTCCGCCTGCTGCACCGCCCCCGCAATCTCGGCATCCCACTCGGCGTTGACCTTCTCGCCGGGGCTCAGCCGCGCCGCCAGCGCGGCCAGCAGCGCCGCACAGTCGCCATTGATCTGCTCATCGGCCAGGTAGTTGCGGTTGGCCGCCGCCGGATCGATATCAATCTGCACCAGCGGGCGCGGCAGCGGCAGCGTCCAGGTGCGGGTTTCATTACTGCGCAGCCGTGAACCGGCTACCAGCGTCAGGTCGCACTGCGTCAGGATAGCCTCGATGCTCGGCGAGTTGTGGAACGCCCGCAGGCTGCGCGGATGGCTGTCCGGCAGAATGCCACGCCCGTGGGTGCTGGAGATCACCGCCACGCCGGCGTCCGCCAGCTTGCGCGCCGCATCGCCGCAGGCCAACGCGCCGCCGCCCAGCCACAGCAACGGGCGCTTGGCCTGTTTCAGCCGCTGATGCAGCCGCTCCACCGCCGCATCGTCCGCCTTCGGCAGCGGCGCCGGCGCCAACGCTTCGGTCAGCACCGAGCGGGAAACCAGGCTGCTTTGGATATCGATCGGGATCTCGACCGCCACCGGGCCGCAGGGCGCGGTTTGCGTATCCAGGATCGCTCGCTGGATCACCGCCACCGCCTGTTCCGGCGAATTGACCCGGTAGGCGCGCTTGGAGCAGGCGCGCAGAAAGCCGAGCTGATCCCGGGTTTCATGAATAAACCCGGCGTCGGCGTCCAGATAGGCTTTTTCTACCTGGCCGGTGATATGCAACAGCGGCGTGTTGGCGTTAAGCGCTTCAATCATCGCCCCCACCGCGTTGCCCGCGCCGGCGCCGGTGCTGGTCAACGCCACGCCCAGGCCGGAGAAGCGCCCATGCGCATCGGCCATGGTGACCGCGCCCGCTTCGCCGCGCGCCGGCACGAAGCGAATTTTATCGCGCTGCCCCACCGCATCGGCGATCGGCAGATTATGAATCGAAATGATGCCGTACATCGCCGACACCGCGTACTGTTCCAGAGTCCGGGCTATCGCCTCGCCAACCGTGATTTTATCGCTCATCATCTGCCTTCTTAGGGTAGTCGTTATTAGGGTTATGCGTAGAGGTGTCGGCCTAGTCGCTCCAGCGGTTCACCTGATGGCTCAGCGCCAGATACATGCTTTTCTGCTGCATGTAGGCCTTGATGCCGTTCAGGCCCTTTTCGCGGCCCAGACCGCTTTCCTTGAAACCGCCGAACGGCGTGGAAATCGAGAACGTTTTGTAGGTGTTGACCCAGACGGTGCCGGTTTCCAGCCGCTCCGCCAGCGCCATCGCCCGCGGGAAATCGCGGCTCCAGATGCCGGCCGCCAGGCCGTACACCGAGTCGTTGGCCTGTTCGATCAGCTGTCGCTCGTCGTCGAACGGCAGCGCCACCAGCACCGGCCCGAAGATCTCCTCTTGGCAGACGCGGGCGTCGTTGTTCAAACCTTCAATAATGGTCGGCAGGTAATAGCTGCCGCTCGCCAGTTGCGGATCGGCCGGCGCTTCACCGCCGATGACCACCCGGCCGCCCTCCTGCCGCGCCAGCGCCACGTAGTCCGCCACGCTTTGCCGATGTTTGGCGCTGATCAGCGGGCCGAGATGCACGCCCGGCACCAGCGGGTTGCCGATGCGCAGCCCCGCCGTCAGTTCGGTCAAGCGCGCCAGCAGCGGCTGATACAGCGAACGATGCACGAACAGCCGCGAACCGGCGATGCACGCCTGGCCGGCGGAGCTGAAAATGCCGTAGCAGATGCCGCGCGCCGCCTGCTCCAGATCGGCGTCCTCCAGCACGATGGTCGGCGATTTACCGCCCAGCTCCAGCGAGGTGGGGATCAGCTTGTCGGCGGCGATGTGCGCCAAATGGCGCCCGGTGCTGGTCCCGCCGGTAAAGGCGATCTTTTTCACCAGCGGATGGCGCACCAACGCCTCGCCGATCACCGAACCTTTGCCCGGCAACACGCTGAGCAGCCCGGCAGGAAGCCCCGCCTGTTCGAACAGCTCGGCCAGCTTCAGCGCCATCAGCGGCGTGGCTTCGGCCGGTTTGAGCACCACGGCGTTGCCCGCCGCCAGCGCCGGCGCCACCTTCTGCATTTCGCTGGCGATCGGTGAGTTCCACGGCGTGATGGCGGCGATCACCCCCATCGGTTGATACTGACTGAGCGTCATCACTTCGGCGCTGCGCGGGGTCGGCAGCTCGCCCTCCAGCACTTCGCAAGCGGCGGCGAAGTAACGCGCGGTCGCCGCCGCGCTAGCCACCAGCCCGCGGGTCTCCGCCAGCGGCTTGCCGTTGTCGCGCGTCTGCAGCTCGGCCAGCTGTTCCTGCTGCGCCAGGATCAGGTTGCTCACGCGGTAGAGAATTGAGGCGCGTTGGTGCGGCACCAGCCCACGCCATTCCGGCGCGCGCCAGGCCTTTTCCGCAGCCTCAACCGCCTCGTTGACATCCTCGACGTTAGCGGCGCGCAGCCGCGCGTTGACGCTGCCGTCGGCCGGGAATACCGACGCCATCTCTTCGCCACGCCCTTCGCGCCAGCGCCCGGCGACAAAAATATTCAATCGTTCCATGCTCCGCTCCTGCCGTTCAGGCAATAAAACCGCCGTCCACCAGACGGCGGCAGGCTTGTACCGCGCTCAGCGCCGCCAGGGTTGATGTTTTGGGATTGCTCGCCAGCGGGGTGCCGCTCAGCTCGATGTGAAACTCGCCAAAGTCGCCGCATACCTGCAGCCGATGGGTATTGCGCCGGGTGGCGGGATCGACCTGCAGGCGCACCCGAGTGGCATCCATCCCCAGGCCGTTGAGCGCAATGGTGGCCGCCACGTTGGCGTTGGCCGGGAATAAACGCGCCGCTTCACGCGCCGACCCTTCAAAAAATACCTGCGCTTCGCTCACCGCATCGAGATCGATCAACTGTTCCGCCGGGCTGCCGCGCCAGCTGGCCGGGCTCTTGCTGGCCTGATAGGTCACGCTCTCCAACCCGCCTTCACGCGCCGACGCCAGCCCGTCCATCCCCGCCACCGCGCCGGACAGCACGATCAGTTGCCCGTGATGGCTGCGGCAAACCTGCTGCAGCCGCTGTTGCAATGCGGCATCCGCCAGCGCGCCGGTCGAAATCAGCGCCAGCGGCCAGCCGCGCTGCAGCACCGCTTCGCCAAACTCCGCCACCGCCTGCTGGCTGGCGCACTCCAGCACCAGATCCGGCCGCTGCGAACACTGCTCCGGATGGGTCAGCGCCTGCACCCGCCCGCCAAAAGCCTCATCGATCGCCGCATGATGAGCTGCGCGCGCCAGGATCCAGCCGACCTCCACGCCTTCAGGCAAACGGGCGATCACTTCCTTCGCCATCGCGCCATAGCCAATCATCATGATCTTCTTCATCTTTTTCGGCCCCTGCTACACATGGCGGTTAAAGCCGCCGGATACGTCCAGCGCCGCGCCGGTGGTAAAGGAAGCCAGCGGCGAAGCGAGGAACAGCAGCGCCTGCGCCGGTTCCTGCGGCTTGCCCAGGCGCTTCATCGGGATGCCGCGCCGTTCGGCGATCGCCGCCGTCCACTGCTCCCAGCTTTGATCTTTATCGCTGCGCTCGTCGAAACGGCGGCGCCACTGGCCCGACTCCACCATCCCCAGCAAGATCGAGTTAACCCGAATGCCTTTGCCCACCAGCTCTTTCGACAGCGTCAACGTCATATTGAGCAGCGCGGCGCGCGCCGCCGAGGTGGCGATCATGTGTTCTTCCGGCTGCAGCGCCAGCAGCGAGTTCACGCAGGTGATAGACGCGATGTCCGATCGTTCCAGCGCCGGTAAAAACGCCTGCACCGGGTTGATCACGCCGAACAGCTTCAGCTCTGCCTCATGCAGCCAGGCTTCGCGCGGCGTCTGGTCAAAGTGGGCGACGAAGCCCTGACCGGCGTTGTTGATCAGCAGATCCACGCCGCCGAAACGCGCCGTCACCTGAGCGGCGAACTGCGCCACCTGCTGCGCATCCAGCACGTCGCAGCGCAGTGCCAGGATCTCCGCCTGCGGGAAGTCCGCGCGCAGGCTGGCCTCCGCGCCGGCCAGTTTGTCCGGATCGCGGCCGCAGAACGCCACCTTCGCCCCTTCGGCCAGCAGCAGCTTCAGAGTTTCGAAACCGATGCCCGACGAGCCGCCGGTCACCACCGCCACCCGATCCTCAAGCTGAAAATTCATCGTTGGATTGCTCCCGTAAAATCCCGCAGATAGCGGTTGAAACACGCCGGCGCATCGAGGTAGCTGGCGTGACCGGCGGCGGCGATCAGACGCAGCGTCGCGTCTTGCTCACGCGCCAGCTCGGCCGCCTTCTCCGGCGGTGTAATGCGATCCAGTTCACCGCACCACACCTCCAGCGGGCCGCGATAGCGCGCCAGATAGCGGCCAATATCACCGTTGGCCAGCATCCAGGCGGCACTCAGAAAACCGTCGGGATCAAGCTGCTGCATGCCGTTGCGCACCCAGGCGATATCCTGCGGATCCGCCCCTTCGCGCAGCAAGGCCGCCGCCCGCTGCTCGCCGTAGCCCACCGGCCCCAGCGTCTCCATCATCTGTTGGCGCTGGCCGTACACCTGTCGGCGTTTTTCCTCCGGCGCCGTGGCATAGCCCTGCGCCGGATCCGCCAACACCAGCCCACATAGCCCGTCCGGATAGCCGGCGGCGTAGGCGCTGCCGATCAGCGCTCCCAACGAATGGCCGACGATCAGCGGCTGCGCCAGCTGCAGCTCATCAATCAGCGCCGCCAACGCCGCTGCATAACCGGCGGCGTCAGCCTGCGGATCCGCCAACGGCAGGCTGCCGCCGTAACCCGGCGCGTCCCACGCCAACAGACGATGACCGTCCGTCAGGCCGCTGTCGTTAAACTGCTTGATCCACGAGGCGGATCCGGAACTGATGCCATGCAGCAACACCACCGGCCGCCCCTGCCCGGCCTCGCGCCAGCTCAGGGTATACGCCCCGCAGCGCGTCCGTTGGCGTTGCGCCAGGCCGTTCATCAGTTACGCTTCACTTTGGACAGCGGGTGGTCCGCCGGATAAGTCGGGATCTCCGGCTTGGCGGTGCCGAGCATCACGCACATCAGCGCCTCTTCCTCGCCGTGATTGAACAGGCCGCGATACACCCCCGCCGGCACCGAGATCAAATCGCGCTCTTTCAGCCTGGTTTCGTAATACTCTTCCCCATCCTGAATCATCAGCGTGATGCTGCCTTTCAGCATGAAAAACACTTCTTCCACGTCGTCGTGCAGGTGCAACGGGCCCTCACACTTCGACGGCAACACCATGGTGGAGAAGGTGAAATTGCCCGCCGGAATGGTGTTGGCGTCGCTGGCCACGCCGGTGGCGCCGGTGCCGATGTAGCGCATCTGCGCGCGGCGGTATTTCGGGTCGAAATCGGCCTGGAATTTCAGCGCGTTCCAGTCGTATTTGCGGCCTTCGAAACGGGCGATGCGCGACTCCACCCAGTTTTCCATCGACAGATCCTGCGGCTTGACGCCGGCTTTGTTCTCAACCTGAGACATGTTGTCACTCCTCTGTTGAAACGATTGATTAATCAGTACTTTCTCAGCAACGGCAGCAGAATGAGGCAGCCGACGAACGCCATCACCACCAGGAACAGCAGGCCGTTATCCATATTGCCGGTGGCGGCGATCAACGCCCCCATCAGCACCGGCGCCAGCGCGCCGGCAAAATTGCCCAGTCCGTTAAAAATGCCGCCGGCGGTGGCGCTGACCTTGCTGCTGGTCGCCTTCGCCAACAGCGCGAAAATATTCGGCGCGCCGGCGCCCCACATAAAGGTGCTGAAAGCCATGGCGGCGATCACGCTGTAAGTGCCCTGCAGGTGCAGCACCACCGCCAGGCCAAGGCCGGCGCCGCACAGCGACAGGAAGCAGGCCAGCGCGCGCCGATCCAGCTTGTCCGACAGCCAGGCGCCCAGCACTTCACCGAGCAGCATGGCGATGAACGGCAGCGAAGAGAGGTAACCGGCATGTTCCAGATGAATGCCTTTGCCCTTGATCAGATAGCTCGGCAACCAGCCGTTCATGCCCCACAGGTAGGTCAGGAAGGCGATATTGAACAGGCAAATCATCCAGAAATGCGGGCTGCGCAGCAGCTCGCGGCGATGCTGTTGGCGTTCGGACACCGCCGGCTTGGCCGCCGCCGCCGGACGCGACACGTTCAGGTGGCGCATGCCGAACAGCACCAGCAACATCACCGGCAGCGTCAGAAACGCCATAAAGAAGAAGGTGGCCTGCCAGTCGAAGGTATTGAGGATATACAGGGTGACCGGGAAGCCGAGCGCGGCCCCGAGCGGCGTGCCGAGCAGCCACAGCATGGTGGCGCGCGCCTGCAGCTGCGGCGGGAAGGCCTGACGAATAATGGCGTAGGCCATCGGCAGCAGCGGCCCTTCGGCGATGCCGAGCAGAATGCGCAGCGTCATCATGGCGTGATAGGAGCGCACCAGCCCCATCAACACCATCAGCACGCCCCACACCACCATCATGCCAATCAATACTTTGACCGGATTAAGCCGATCGCCGATGCCGCTGAGCAGCATCGAGGAGATGCCGTAGGAGAACAGAAACGCGCTCATCAGCAATCCCAGCCGCGCCGGGTCAAAACCGATGCCCAGCGCCTGCTGAAACTCGGCGTCGGAAAACAGCGCCGCGATGCTGATTTTGTCGAAAAACGCCAGCAGCACGCAGGCGAACAGCGCGATCGGCACCGACCAGCGCACCCGCTGCTGCGGATTTTCGGCAACGGTTTCCCCCGCCCGTCCAGCGCGGGCGTCAATGTCTTGCGTAGTCATAAAACGCTCCCGAGGTTCGGGCGTTATTTCAACGCCATCAAAGAAAACTCCGCATCCGCCAGCTGCTGCGGATCCAGCACCCGGCCGCTCGCCAGCCAACGCTTGCCGAGCTTGATGGTGCGCGCGTCGTTGAACGCCACCATCTGCACCAGTTGCCGATCGGCGTTCAGCGTGAAGAACACCTGCGACTGCGGCGTGCGGCGCACCACATGGTGCACGCCGCCGCTCGGCACGCCGAGGATCTGGATATTGACGTCGTATTGATCCGACCACAGCCAGGCCACGTCGTCATACGGAGCGGCGAAGGCGTCGAGCATTGCGCAGGCGGTGCTGATGGCCTGATTTTGCGCGTAGGCCCAGGACTGCAGGCACAGGCCGAGCGTCGGGTGGCGCGCCACATCGCCCGCGGCGAAGATCGCCGGATGGCTGGTGCGCCCCTGGCCGTCGACCACAATGCCGGACTCGATAGCCAGCCCGGCGCTGCGCGCCAGTTCGAGATTCAGCTCGACGCCGATCCCCACCACCACCAGATCGAAGGCCTGCGGATCGCTGACTTCGCTGCCGATCCAGGCGGCGCCGTCGCGATCTTCCAGCGAGATCTCGCCGCAGCCGCACAACACCGTCACGCCCTGCCGGCGATGCAGTTCGAGCAACGCCTGTGAGACATCGGCGCCGACGCTGCGCATGCACAGCGCAGGCTGGCGCTCAAACACCGTCACCTCAACGCCGAGACGGCGCGCAGAAGCGGCGATCTCCAGCCCGATCCAACCGCCGCCGACGATCGCCAGACGACGGCAACTCTGCAGGCCCTTCCGCAACCGGGCCGCATCGTCCCAGGAACGCAGCGTCATCACGCGCGGGTGCTGCGCCCAGGCGGCGCCCGGCAAACGCGGCCGCCCGCCGGTGGCGATCAGCAACTGCTCGAACTGCAGCCGTCGCCCGTCGCTGAGCGTGACGATTTGCTGTTCGGCGTCGATAGACTCGGCGCGCAGCGGGCGACGCCAGTCGATATTCAGCTCCGCCACCGCCTGTTCGCTGAACAGCCGGCTCAGGGGAGCCGCGGCATCCAGCAGCGCCGCTTTCGACAGCGGCGGCCGCTCGTAAAAATCGTAGGGTTCGTCGCTTATCACCGTCAGCCGGCCGCTGTAACCCCGGTCACGCAGCGTCTTGGCCGCCCAACCGCCGGCCTGGCCGCCGCCGACGATGACAATGCCCGCCTGTTCCGGCCGGTTCATAACGCCTCCGCCTTTTTATGCTGGCGGCGCGTATCGTGATCGATGCCGCCTTCTACCGCCCATTCGGTGAAGGAGACCAGCGAATGTTCCAGCTCGCGCGGCTGCCAGTTTTCCGTCAGATAATCGTCGTTGGTGTAGTACTCGAACGCGCCGCCGGTCGGGCTGTTTACGTACCAGAAATACGCCGAGGAAATCGGGTGGCGGCCAGGGCCGATGAAGGTGCTCCACTGCTCTTTGTTCATGGCGATGCCGCCGCCGATCACTTCATGGATATCGCGCACGGTGAACGCCACATGGTTCAGGCCGCGTGGGCGGTTGGGCAGCTTCAGCAGGAACAGATTATGGTGACCACCGCGCGCCTGGGTGCGCAGGAAGACGGCGCGATCGATATAGCGATCGGAAACCTGGAAATCCAACAGCTCGCGGTAGAAACGCTCGGTCGCCGCCAGATCGTCAACGAAGAACACCACGTGGCCGATATTAATCGGCTGCGCCTGCGAGTAGACCGGGCTGGGTTGATCGATGCGGCGCACGTCGCCCCATTGGTTGATCGGCGTGACCGGCACTTCGACCGCCTGCTGGCGGCTGACGACGAAGCGCAGCGTCATGCCGTTGGGATCGCGGCATTCCAGCTCTTCCCCCACCTGACGAAAGCCGGGCATCAACGCCAAACGCGGCTGCAGACGCGCCAGATCCGCGGGCGATGCCACGCCCCAGGTCATGCGGCGCAGGGTGGAACCGCCTTCAAACGCCGCAGGCAGCGCCGCGCTTTGCAACGGGTGCAGAACGACCCGCGCCCCGCTCAGGGTAGTGAATTCGCGCTGCGGTTCGCCCCAATGTTGCGTGGCGGGCTGCAGGCCAAAGTCATGCATGAATTTTTCGCAGATTGGCAGATCTTCGACGCCAAACTCCAGTTTTTCGATTCCGATTACGCTCATTGCTCAGCCTCACGTTCTCGCTGTATACGGTTTTCAGGCATGACTGAACCCCGGCCCCTGTTTGCTGTGGGCCTTATCCCTGCCTGAGTGAAAGAGTCGGTCCTGTCGGTTAGCCGACGTTGGCCTGCGGCGGCGCGCCGAGGAAGCCGGAAATTTTCTCCGCCGCATCGCGCACTTCCATGCGCAGCCGCTCGCGATCCGCTTTCGGGATCTCATCGGACGGCACCATGATGCTGACCACCGCCTCGACCCGCTGCTCACGGTTGAAGATCGGGTAGACGATCGAGGAGATGCCGTGGCGGAAGAACGATTCGCCGATTACATAGCCGCGCGCCTTGTCTTGCTGCACCATCTGCCACAGCGTTTCGCGATCCGCCGGGGTGCCCGGCGCGTTGCCCGGCAGCTGCGCGTCCGGATAGAGTTGTTCGAACTCGCTGCGGGTGGCGCTGGTCAACAACATGCGGCCGAGCGAGGTTTGGTGCACCGGCAAACGGGTGCCGACGCTGACCTGATTGATCTGAGAACCGGCGGCGCTGACGCGGGCGATATAGATCACGTCGCGCCCGTCGCGGATCGCCAGATGACTGCTGCACTGGCTGCGATCGCGCAGCTGTTCGATCACCGGCTGGCCGGCCTGCGCGACGTCCAGCGACGCGATGTATTCAAAACCGAGACGCAGCACCTTGATGCCCAGCGCGAAGGTATTGGTGCGCGGATTGCGCTCCAGAAAGCCCAGGTGCTCGAGCGTCTGCACCACGCGGTAGGCGGTGGCCTTCGGCATATCGACCAGGCGATGCAACTCGGCAAAGGTCATTTCCTTATGCTGCTCGCCAAACGCCAGCAGCAACTGCAATCCGCGATCCAGTCCCGGGATCAGATACTTACATGCTTGCTCGTCCGCCATCTCTCGCTCCTGCGCTGTGCGCCTGCCCTGCGGGCCGTCAGTTGAATACGAAACCGCCGTTGACCGGCAGCAGTTGACCGGTGACGAAATCCGCCAGCGGCGACAGCAGATAAAGCACCGTGCCGTTCACATCGTCCGGATGCTGCGCCCCGGCCAGCGCGCGCCCCTGCTCATACAGCTGATGGCGCTCGGCGGGCACATACTCGGTGGCTTCCACCCGCGTCAGGCCCGGCGCAATAGCGTTGACGCAGATGCCCTGCGGGCCCAGCTCGCGCGCCATCGATCTCGTCATCGCGATCACCGCGCCTTTGCTGGCGACATAGGCCATCAGGCGCGGTGCGCCCCACAGCGCGGTGTCCGACGCCACGTTGACGATCTTGGCGTGCGGGTTGCGCGCCAGCAGCGGCACCGCCGCCTGGCTCACCAACCAGGTGCCGCGCACGTTGACCTGCATTACCCGATCCCACAGATCGATGTCGTATTCCATCATGGTTTTACCGCCGACGCCGGTCGCCAGCGCCGCGTTGTTCACCAGCCCGTCGATCCCGCCGCCTGTGGCGATCTTCTCGAACGCCGAACGGATCGAATCCGGTGAGGCCAGATCGATGATTTGCGTTTCCACCTGAGCGCCCTGCTCACGCAGCGCGGCGCCGCTCGCCGTCAGCTCATCCGCCAAAATGTCGCACATCACCACCTGCGCGCCGGCAGCGGCAATGGCGGCGGCGAAGCTGTAGCCCAGACCGCGCGCCGCGCCGGTGACCACGATGCGCTTGCCGTTCAGCAGGCCGTTCACTGCGCCGCCTCCCGCTCGCGCAGCGTCGCCAGCTGTTTCTGCGCCTCTTTCTGCATCAGGCGGCGCAGGCGCGACAGACCGACGTCGTGCTGGTACAGGTATTCGCGGCCACGGGCGTTAGGCGCCATGTTTTCAAGCACGATGCGATCCTGCTCGAGGACGTCCCAATGCAATGATTCCAGGCGATTGCGATACATGAAGCGCCACATGTCGCGCTGCCAGTCTTGGACCTTACGGATGCGCCAGAAGAATACCCGGCAGTGATCCTTGTCTTCCGGCACCACCATGCCGATGATCCAGAAGTGGCCGCCCGGCCCGAAACGTTTCTTGTACGGGATCGACAGACGCATCCAATACGCGCCGCTGTTGCCGAACTCCACCCAGTCGAAGTTGACGCCGATCTGGCCGTTTTTCTTGAAGATAAACCCGCTGTCGGTCGGCTCCAGCCCCATATCCGCCTTGCGATCCCCTTCCGCCATCGAGTGCGAGGAAGAGTGCAGGTAGGTGCCATGCATCGGATCCATCACGTTTTCCAGGGCGTATTGGTAGTTGCAGTTCCAACTGGCGGTACACAAGAAGTGGCTGTACGACGCTTCGTCCGCCAGCTCTTGCGGGAAAGTCAGCTCCGCCGGCGCTTCATCCGCCGTCACGCCAAAATAGAGGAACACCGCGCCGTAGGCTTCTTTGGCCGGGTAAGCGCGCAGGCATTTTTGCCCCACCAGCGGGCAGCGATCCACCGCCGGCACGTCTTTCACCGTCCCGTCGCCGCCGACTTCCACCCCGTGATACCAGCAGGCGATGCGATCGCCGAGGTTCCACCCCATGGAAAGCCGCGCGCCGCGGTGCGGGCAGCGATCTTCCAACGCGTGTATCTGGCCTTCACCGTCGCGCCACACCACGATTTGTTGCTCAAGGCGGGTGATGCCGACCGGATTGTTGCCCACTTCCCAACTGGCCAGCACCGGATACCACATGCCGCGCAGCCCCTGGTCAAGATAGTCCTGCAAGCTCTGTTCGGAGGATGTTGTGTTTGCTGTCATTGTCTTCTCCCGGGTGTCGATCAGAAACCGTTAACGTGAAGGAATTCGCGGAACGTCGCTTCATTCCACGGCTGGCCGCTGCGATCGAACAGGCGGCGCTGATTCAACGCGCTGACGATCTGTTCAAGCTCTTCCGCGCCCTGATCGAAGATCGTTTCCAGCGCCGCCACCAGCGCGGTTTCGAAACCGTCCGGCACCCGGGCGCGGTTTTGCCACACAACGTTGCGGAACTGGCCCGGCTGATGGATTTGACCGTTGCCGCCTTCGCGGGCCGGCGTCACCTGTTGGGTGTCCGGCAGCCAGGGATTGAAATCGGTGATGTGCTGCATGATTACTCCTCCGCGATAAAGGTGATCTGGATTTGGTTGTCGACCACCCGGGTGGGATAGGTTTGCAGATCGCGGCCGCCCGGCTCGCGCAGGCACTGGCCGGTACGCACGTCAAACAGCGCTTCGTGCAGTGGGCACTCAACCTTGCCGTCGTCAACAAACCCCTGGCTGAGCAAGGCGTAAGCATGCGGACAGACGTCTTCCAGCGCATAGTAGTTACCGTCGAGCAGGTAAACCCCGATCTCTTTGCCTTCCACTTTGCCGGAGAAAGGAAAATCTTCTTTCACCTGAGACACTTCGCACACATTCTTCCAGCTCATTGCTTTTATCCTCTATCTGATTGCTTCATATATGAAACTCAGTTTCTTATTTAATACAGTCACTATAAGTCTGGCGAAACTTTCGTCAAGCGAGCGGAACGGCAAATGTTAATGAAAGGTTGTTTAAAAATGACAAATGCGGGAAGGATCACGAAATAATGCACCGATATGAAAAACCTATGTCCGTTGTGCGCTCTTCAGCTAATTTATGGCAAAAATTGCGTTGATCCTGGCGTCGCATTGCGCGTAAAAGAGTGCTCTCGCTGTCTTTTACACCTAGTTTTATAACAATAAATTTACATAAATCGGCCTCATCCCCGCGTTTGCGCGTAATGGCATCCGCAGGTGAGTTTACTGCTGACTGAATTCGTCAACCGATCGCACTGAGGAACGCGCCGTGCAACAACGTCAACGCTGGTTTGGGGTGATCGCCCTGCTGTTTCTGATCGTTATCGCCTATGCGGATCGGGTTAATATCGCCGTGATGTTGGTCAATCCCGACTTCCTGCAACACTTTCAACTCGGCGGTGACCGCGCCCATCAGGGCACGCTGATGACGGTGTTTTTACTCGGTTACGGCCTGTCCGCCATGTTGCTGACGCCGTTTCTGGAAACGCTGATGGGTTACCGCCGCGCGCTGACGCTGAGCGTCGTGCTGTGGGCGCTGCTCACCGCCGCGTCGCCGCTGGCGGGATCGCTGCTGTTGCTGTGCGCGGTGCGCGCGCTGCTTGGCGTCAGCGAAGGACCGCTGTTCTCGCTCAAGACCATGTACATCAGCGATCATTTCGCCGCCGACGAGCGCGGCAAACCCAACGCGGTCAGCGCGCTGGGCGTCTCGTTGGGGCTGGTGATCGGCTTTCCGCTGGTGAGTTTTCTGATGGCGCACTTCGGGTGGGCGATGTCGTTTCACCTGCTGGCGCTGCTCAACCTGCTGTTGGGCCTGGCGCTGGTGCGGCTGTTCGTTCATCCGCTCGCCTTACCCTCATCTTCACGCCCCGCCGATCCTCAGCCGGTGTTGAGCCGCGTCTGGCACACCTTCGCGCTGGCCTGGCGCACGCCGATGCTCGGTTGGATCTTGCTGATCGAGATCGCCACGCTCAGCTATCTGTGGGGGTCCAGCGCCTGGTTGCCGGCCTATCTGACCGATGAAAAAGGATTCTCCATCAAGCAGATGGGGTGGATGGCCGCACTGCCTTTCATCGTCAGCATCGCCTCAAAATACCTCGGCGGCGTGCTGCTCGATCGTATCCGCCCCTATCAGGCGCCGCTGATCTTCGTCTTTGGCGGCGCGGCGACCGCGCTGTGCATCTATGGCGTAATGAACAGCCATCAGCTTGGCTGGATCGCGTTCTCCCTGCTGGCGGCCAACGCCTGTTGGGGCGCGCAGGGCGCGGCGATCCCCACGCTGCTCCAGCATTATGCGCGGCCGGAGGCGGTCGGCAGCGCCTATGGGCTGATCAACGGCATCGGCAATCTGTTCTCGGCGTTCGTGCCGATGGCGATGGGCATGGTGATGGCCAGCCAGGGCAAGGTATCCTCGGGCTTTGCGGTACTGATCGCCTCGCAGCTGCTGACGCTGCTGGCGGGCGGCGCACTGTTTGGCCGCATGTTGCTGGCGCGCCAGGTGAAGCGGGCATAGCCTGTTTCCGCACCGTTTGCGGCAGAGAAAGCCAATGGCCTTGAGAGGGTGCTCATGGATCTGGACGCCATCAACCAGCAGACGGGGGACATCCCCCGTCGCCGGGTTGCCTTACCGTTCGGATTCGTAAGCCAAAATGGCCGCAACCTCCGTAGTGCCCGATCGGATACGCAGCTCACACAGCGTGCTGCGGGTTATCCATGCCAGTGATATTACCGTGGCACAAATAACCACCAGTTTTAACAGGCTCCGTTTGTTCGGCATCATGCCTTCTTCTCCTTGCCTCGCGGCGGGTAAGAGGCTAACTTAACGTTGTCTGGCGTTAGAGTTGGCCTCGGGTTGATGAATATCGACTCGGGGCTTTTCTCTTTGTACCTTTCACGCAAGCTCTAGATACAAAGATCCAGAGCACCCGTGCGCAGTATATTCATCCTCCCCGTTATCCCGGTTCCTTTTTACTGACTCCGTTTCATTTCTGCGCAAAATTGCGCAAAGGTGTTGCAACAGACTGAAAATCGCCGCGCGGATGGCGAAAATGAAATAAAAAAAGCGGCCCCCATACGATGAGAGCCGCTTTTTCAGCGAGGCGTGGCCTGGCGTCAGGCGTGTTTCTTGGCCGCCTGCAGGTACAGCATCTCCAGACCCAACGTCGCCGCGGCCAGCGCGGTGATCTCGGACTGGTCATAGGCCGGCGCCACTTCCACTACGTCCATGCCGACGATGTTCAGCGACTGCATGCCGCGCACCAGTTTCAGCGCGCGATCGGAAGTCAGGCCGCCGATCACCGGCGTGCCGGTGCCCGGTGCGAACGCCGGATCCAGACAGTCGATGTCGAAGGTCAGGTACACCGGCATATCGCCGACGATGCCTTTGATCTGGGTCAGCAGGTCGTCCACGCTGCGATCGTTCACCTGCGCGGCGTCCAGTACGGTAAAGCCATTGTCGTGATCGAACTCGGTGCGAATGCCGATCTGCACCGAGTGATGCGGATCGATCAGGCCTTCGTTCGGCGCATGGTAGAACATGGTGCCGTGGTCGAACTTGCTGCCGTTGGCGTAGGTATCGGTATGGGCGTCAAAGTGCACCAGCGCCAGCTTGCCGAAATGCTTGGCGTGCGCGCGCAGCAGCGGCAGGGTGACAAAGTGGTCGCCACCGAACGAGAGCATGCGCTTACCGGCCTTCAGCAGTTTCTCCGCGTGCGCCTGCAGCTTGTCGCTCATGTCCTGCGCATCGCCGAAGTTGAACACGATGTCGCCGCAATCAACCACGTTCAGGCGATCGCGCAGATCGAAGCTCCACGGCCAACGGTTGCCTTCCCAGGCCAGGTTGGTGGACACCTGGCGGATGGCCGCCGGGCCATGACGGCCGCCGGCGCGACCGGAGGTCGCCATGTCAAACGGAATGCCGGTGATGACCCACTCTGCATCGCTGTCGTAAGGCATGAAGTTCAGCGGAAAGCGCAGGAAACCAAAGGCGTTGGACACTAATGAATTATCGGACTGATGGCCTAAGGTGCTCATAGTAAACCCTCGTAGTTCAACAAGTTGCCGGGCGCAGACGCCGGGCCGTGACAAAAAAAAATCCCTCCCGCGTCGTTAGCCCGACGAGAAAGGGATTTATTCGATGTGTGTTTCGGTGCTACCGATACGGCAGATTATGGCCGCATTTTGCTCATGCTTCAAGGGGACCGATATCGCCCCCCTGAAGAAGGCGGTTACTCGTCTTCCAGATACGTGTAGCCGTACAGGCCAGCTTCAAACTCTTCCAGGAACTGCGCCTGCAGCTCGCTGTCCAGATCGGTTTCTTTGACCTGATCGCGGAACTTGGACAGCAGCGCGCTCGGATCGAGCTGCACGTACTCCAGCATGTCCGCCACGGTATCGCCCTCGTCGGACAGCTCGGTCTCGACGCTGCCGTCCGGGAACACGTACACGTCAACCGAGGCGGTGTCGCCGAACAGGTTGTGCATATTGCCGAGGATCTCCTGGTACGCACCGACCATGAAGAAGCCCAACGCCGGCGGGTTCTCCGGATCGTATGGCGGCATCGGCATGGTGGTCGCAACGCCGTCGCCGTCGACGTAATGGTCGATGGTGCCGTCGGAATCGCAGGTGATGTCGAGCAGCACCGCACGGCCTTCCGGCGGCTTATCCAACCCTTCCAGCGGCAGCACCGGGAACAGCTGATCGATGCCCCAGGCATCCGGCATCGACTGGAACAGCGAGAAGTTGACGTAGAACTTGTCCGCCATGCGCTCTTGCAGTTCGTCGATGATAGGACGATGCGCGCGGTTGCTCGGATCGAGCTGCTGCTGGATCTTGTTGCAGATGTTCAGATACAGCTGCTCGGCCCAGGCGCGCTTGGTCAGGTCCAGCATGCCGTGCGCGTATTGGGTATGCACGTCGTGCAGATCCATCTGGCTGTCGTGCAGCCATTCGCGCAGCGAGCGGCGGTTTTCCGGCTCGTTCATTTCCAGCCAGGTTTCCCACATGCTTTCCAGCGCGCGCGGCGCGTCGGCTTCCGGCGGCTGCGGTTCGCTGAACTCGTTGCGCTCTACGCCGATCACGTTGGAGACCAGCACCGTGTGGTGAGCGGTCACGGCGCGACCGGACTCGGTGATCACCGTCGGGTGCGGCAGGCCGTGTTCGTTACAGGCGTCGCCGATGCCCCAAATCACGTTGTTGGCGTATTCGTTCAGGCCGTAGTTGACCGAGCAATCGGACTGCGAACGGGTGCCTTCGTAGTCGACGCCCAAGCCGCCGCCCACGTCGAAGCACTGAATGTTGACGCCCAGCTTGTGCAGCTCAACGTAGAAGCGCGCCGATTCGCGCACACCGGTGGCGATGTCGCGAATATTGGCCAGCTGCGAGCCCAAATGGAAGTGCAGCAGCTGCAGGCTGTCGAGGCGGCCCGCTTCACGCAGGGTTTCCACCAGCTTCAGCACCTGCACCGCCGCCAGACCGAACTTGGATTTTTCGCCGCCGCTCGACTGCCATTTGCCGGAGCCTTGCGATGCCAGACGCGCACGCACGCCCAGGCGCGGTATGACGTTCAGCCGTTCGGCTTCTTCCAGCACCAGGTTGATCTCGGACATCTTCTCGATCACCAGGTACACCTTGTGCCCCAGCTTTTCCCCGATCAGCGCCAGACGAATATATTCACGATCTTTATAACCATTACAGACGATCACCGAGCGGGTCATGCCGGCATGCGCCAGCACCGCCATCAGTTCGGCCTTGGAGCCGGCTTCCAGCCCCAGCGGTTCGCCGGAGTTCACCAGCGATTCAATCACGCGGCGATGTTGGTTCACCTTGATCGGATACACCAGGAAATAGCCGCCCTGGTAACCGAAGGACTCACGCGCGCGTTTGAACGCGGCGTTGATAGAGCGCAGGCGATGCTGAAGGATCTGCGGGAAGCAGAACAGCGCCGGCAGACGTTGGCCGTCTTGCTGGCGCGTTTTCACCAGTTCTGCCAGATCGACGCGCGCCTGCGGGACATCCGGATCCGGGCACACGCTGATATGGCCCAGCTCGTTGACGTCATAGTAATTGTTGCCCCAGTAGGCGACGTTATAAGTACGCAGCATCTTGCTGGCATTACGATCATTCATGGCAACCTCCTGCATGGAGCGCAAAGATAAAGACTCGCCCGCAACCGGCGGACGGTGAATCAACAGATCATCAGACATGGTTCGCCTCACATTCCGTACTGACGAAACCGTCAGCCACTATCGCAGCTACAACCCGCGAGAACAACCCAACAAGCCGCGCCGGCGGCAGCGAAGAGAACTGCCGTTCGCGGTCAGCGATCGGTTTATCACTCATATAATTGTAAGACACCCTGTTCAAACCTCGTGAATCGGGCCAAGAAACATCCCACAGGAAGGCTGCAGGCTACCCTTGTTCAGTTCTTCAGACGACCGTTAGCCGGCCCGAGAATCCTGAGTAGCGGCCAAGTGTTTATCGCACCTGGTAAGTGACAGAGAGACAAGACGGGAAATAGCAGAAGAATGTGCGCCAGAACGGCACTGCTGTTGAGAACCAACAACCGGTAGACAACGGATCATTAATCCAACCACCTCCACGCGCGCCGTTCGGAGTGAACGACCCAGCCTCTAAAATAGTGTAAGAACGTGACCGTTCGATGAAGCGGCGGCGCCACGGCGAACGCCCGCGACGGATAATAGCGCAATGCCGGCGAATGCAAAGCGGAAGTTTATCGTACCTTCCCCCACGCCAGACCGCCGTACTGTGCAGCAAATGAACCGCGCGCGCAGTTTATACCGGTAAGCAGGTTAAAAAGCAAAATGAAAATTCGCCGAAAACTGTTTCAAGCGATGAAAATGGCGCCAACCCGTTTACGCAAAAGAGCGAAAGCGCAAAAAATTACTGGCAATCTGGCTAAACCCTGACCTAAAATAGACGTCCAGATGTTAATCCATCTATACTGGTTAACTGATAAACTGCTTAACGGCTTTGCCTGAGGGGCGTTGCAGGATGCATCTCGCGCCATCAGCGGAAGACCCTTCGCTTCGATGCCGGATCTCCAGCGCTGTGCAGTAATTTCTAACCCGTCTTATGCAAGGTAAAGAACACAATGGCTAAACACCTCTTCACGTCCGAATCCGTCTCCGAAGGACATCCAGATAAAATCGCCGACCAGATCTCCGATGCCGTGCTCGACGCCATCCTGGAACAAGATCCGAAAGCGCGCGTCGCCTGCGAAACTTACGTGAAAACCGGTATGGTGCTGGTCGGCGGTGAAATCACCACCAGCGCCTGGGTCGATATCGAAGAGATCACCCGCAAGACCGTGCGCGAGATCGGCTACGTTCATTCGGACATGGGCTTTGACGCCAACTCCTGCGCAGTGTTGAGCGCCATCGGCAAGCAATCCCCGGATATCAATCAGGGCGTTGACCGTACCGATCCTCTCGAGCAGGGCGCCGGCGATCAGGGCTTGATGTTTGGCTACGCCACCAATGAAACCGACGTGCTGATGCCTGCGCCTGTCACCTACGCGCACCGTCTGGTGCAGCGCCAATCCGAAGTGCGTAAGAACGGCACCCTGCCGTGGCTGCGCCCGGACGCGAAGAGCCAGGTGACCTTCCAATACGACGACGGCAAAATCGTCGGCATCGACGCCGTCGTTCTGTCCACCCAGCACTCAGAAGACATCTCGTTGAAAGATCTGCAAGAAGCGGTGATGGAAGAGATCATCAAGCCGGTACTGCCGGCGGAATGGCTGACGGCGGGCACCAAATACCACATCAACCCGACCGGCCGTTTCGTTATCGGCGGCCCGATGGGCGACTGCGGCCTGACCGGCCGTAAGATCATCGTCGACACCTACGGCGGCATGGCTCGCCACGGCGGCGGCGCCTTCTCCGGTAAGGATCCGTCCAAGGTTGACCGTTCCGCGGCTTACGCGGCGCGCTACGTGGCGAAAAACATCGTCGCCGCCGGCCTGGCCGATCGCTGCGAGATCCAGGTGTCTTACGCTATCGGCGTAGCGGAACCGACCTCCATCATGGTGGAAACCTTCGGTACCGAGAAAGTGCCAACCGAACAACTGACGCTGCTGGTGCGCGAATTCTTCGATCTGCGCCCATACGGCCTGATCCAGATGATGGATCTGCTGCAGCCGATCTACCGCGAAACCGCCGCCTACGGCCACTTCGGCCGCGAACACTTCCCATGGGAAGCGACCGACAAAGCTGCGCAGCTGCGCGATGCCGCCGGCCTGAAATAAGCCCCGACATCAACATGAAAACGGCGAGCCAAGGCTCGCCGTTTTTTTTGAACGGATGGGTGCTCCTGGATCAACGCATCGACTGCCGGCCGGCGGAGGCAAAGCCCCCGCCGCCGGGTTGCCTTACCGTTCGGATTCGTAAGCCAAAATGGCCGCAACCTCCGTAGTGCCCGATCGGATACGCAGCTCACACAGCGTGCTGCGGGTTATCCATGCCAGTGATATTACCGTGGCACAAATAACCACCAATTTTAACAGGCTCCGTTTGTTAGGCATCATGCCTTCTTCTCCTTGCCTCGCGGCGGGTAAGAGGCTAACTTAACGTTGTCGTGCGTTAGAGTAGGCCTCGGGTTGATGGATATCGACTCGGGGCTTTTCTCTTTGTATCTTTCACGCAGGCTCCAGAGACAAAGATCCAGAGCACCCGCCCGCAGTATATTCACCTCCCCCTCTCTTCCCGCGTTCCTTTTCACGTTAAATGTCTTTCTTGCGCAGCGGCACGCAACGCCTTGCAAGGCGTTGAAAAAAGGCCCAGCAACGCTGGGCCTTTGATGGCGGAGAAAGCAAAGTAGGGCTGAAGCTTACGACGTCTGCTTACGCAACAGATAAACGAAGTACGGCGCACCGATAAAGGTCGCCAGTAACCCGGCGGGGATCTGATACGGGAACAGCAGCATACGCCCGCACCAGTCGGCAAACACCATCAGCAAGCCGCCCAGCAGCGCGGCGATCACCATTTGCGGCAGCGCGCGGCGGAAGCCCAGCATACGCGCCATATGCGGCGCCATCAGCCCGACAAAGCTCAACGGCCCGACGGTCAGGGTCGCCATGGCGGTCAGGGTGGCAGCCAGCAACAAAATGGTCAACCGCGCCGGCGTCAGCGCAATGCCCACCGAGCGGGCGGTGGCGCCGCCGAGTGGCAGGATGGTCAACCAACGGCGGCACAGCGGCGCCAATACCATCAGGCCGGCGGCCACCAGCGCGGTACGCAGCGCCTGCGCCGGCTCCACCGAATAGGTCGAACCGGAGAGCCAGGTCAGCAAGCCCCCCATACGCGGATCGCCGCTGGCCAACAGCAGGAAGATGACGGTAGTAAAGGCGGTGCTGAGCGCGATACCGGCGAGCAGCATGCGTTCCGTCGAGAAACCGCCGCGGCCTGCGGCGATCATGATGATCAGCAGCGTAACGGCCGCCCCCAGACTGCCGGCGGGCAGCAGCCAAACGAAGGCGTCGCCCGGCACCATAAACAGCATCATCACGACGCCAAAAGCGGCGCCGGAGCTGATGCCCAGCACTTCCGGGCTGGCCATCGGGTTGCCGGTCAGCTTCTGGATCAACGTGCCGGCGACCGCCAACATCATGCCCGCCGCCAACGCCGACAGCACCCGCGGCCAGCGCCACGGCAGCAAGGCGTCCAGCTCCGCGCCCAGGCTCCAGTGCCAGCCGCCGGCATTTTTGCCCAGCATCAGCGCCAACGTCAGGCCGATCAACAGCACGACGCCGGCCAGCGCTGCCCAGCCAGGCAGATTCCCGCGCTCGGCAGGCACCTTGTCGCCAAGGTTCATCGGTGGCGGCGTGGCGGCGCTGCGCAAACGCGGCAGCAACCACAGCAGCAGCGGCGCGCCGAACAGCGCGGTGGCCGCCCCGGTCGGGATCTCACGCCACACCTGCGCCACCCCAATCATCACCTGATCGGTCAGCCACAGCAGCAACGCCCCCAGCAACGGCGCCAACATCATGCGATGCGCCAGGCGGCGAGCGCCCAGCATCTTCGCCATCAGCGGCGCAAACAGGCCGATAAAGCCGATAACGCCCACCGCGCTCACCAACATAGCGCTGAAAATGATGGCCAGCCCCAGGGCGCAGAAGCGCGCCATCGACAGCCCCAACCCCAGGTTGCGCGCCACGCCGTCGTCCAGCCCCAGCAGCGTCAGCGGGCGCAGCAATAGCGCCGCCAGCGCACCGGCCACCAGCAAACGCGGCAGGATAAACTGCACCGCGCTCCAGTCCTGTTGGTTCAACGCGCCAGTGCCCCACAGGAACATGCCCTGCAGCTGATCGTAATTAAACAGCGCCAACAGGCTGTTGACTGCGCCGCAGTAAAGCCCCAGCACCAGCCCGGCCAGAATCAGCGTCACCGGCGACATCCGCTTGCCCCAGGCGACGCCGAACACCAGCCCGCCCACCGCGATCGCCCCCACCATAGCGGCCAGTTGACGAGTGAACTCGCCCCCCGGCAGCACCCACAGCGTGGCGATGGTCAGGCCGAGCTGCGCGCCGGCGGCCACGCCGAGCGTCGACGGTTCCGCCAACGGATTGCGCAACACCTGCTGGAACAATACGCCGACCAATCCCAGACCGGCCCCGGCCAACAGCGACACCGTCAACCGCGGCAGCAGGCTGTAATGGAACAGCATTTGCCGCACGTCGTCGATGTCCGGCGCGCTCAGCGCCCGCGCCCATTGCGCCGGCGGCAGTTGCTGCGTCAGGTTGTATATCGTCAAACCGCCTGCCGCCGCCAGCAACAGCAGGATCAGCGTCAGCGGCAATTTCCGAATGCCCGCATTCATGCCGCACTCTCCTGAACCTGCGCCAACAGGCGGCAAAACCGCATCGTCGACAGCGTGGCACCGTAGAACCACACCGCCGGCACCTGCCGCAGCTGGTTTTGCCGCACGAAGGGCAATGACTGCCACAGCGGCGTCGCGCTGACCTTGTCCATCATCGCCTGATTGCCGTGATCGAGATAAATGACTCGGGCGTTACGCACCGTGGCCAACCGTTCAATCCCCACCACCGCCGTGCCCCAAAAGTCGGTTGGCTCCTGCCAGGCATTGCGGATGCCCAGTTGGTCCATCGCTTCCTGGAACAGGCTTTTCTGGCCGATGATCAACGCATGGCGGGTGTCTATCAGGGAAAACAGCAGCAACGGTTGCCGGGTGTAGCTTTGCAGGCGCTGACGCGCATCCTGCATAAAGCTGTCGAACTGCGCCAGGTGGTTTATCGCCCGGCTTTCTATGCCTAATCGTTGCCCCAGCGCCAGCAGCGACTGGCGGGCGACGGTCAGCGGTTTGCCGCTGCCGTCGTTGAAGCCGAAGCTCATGGTTGGCGCGATGGGTTGGATTTTTCGCGGCGTCGGGCCATAGCCTTGCGACAGCAACACCAGCGAAGGCTGGAGCTGCTGCAGCAGTTCGAGATTCGGTTCGGTGCGCTGCCCGACGTCGACGACCGTCGCCGGCAGCTTCGGTTCCGCCACCCACAGGTTGTAGTTATGGACATCGGCCACCGCCAGCGGCGTCACGCCCAATGCCAACAGCAGCTCGATCGGCAGCCATTCCAGCGCCGCAACGCGCGCGATATCCGGCGGCGCATCCGCCGCTCGCCCGGGCAACGATCCCAACAGGGGCGACAGCGCCAGCGCCATCAACAGGCGGCGGCGCAGCGGATCGTGAGAAGAAGTGAATGCAGAGGACATCAGTAGACAAAACTCACCGGCGCGCCGCCGCTCGGGTGCGGCAACGTGCCCATAGGAATACCGTAAATTTGCTCCAGCACGGGCCCCTGCATCAGTTCCAGCGGGCCGCCCTGGGCGATCATGTCACCGCCGCGCAGCGCCACCAAATGGTCGCAGTAGCGCGCCGCCATATTGATGTCGTGCAGTACGGCGATCACCGTGAGATCGCGTTCGCGGCTCAGGCGCTGGATCAGCGCCAGCACCTCGACCTGGTGCGCGATGTCCAGCGCCGACGTCGGCTCGTCGAGCAACAGGCAGCGGCTGTCCTGCGCCACCATCATCGCCAGCCAGGCGCGTTGGCGCTCGCCGCCGGACAGGCTGTCCACCAGGCGGTGGGCGAACGGCTTCAGCCCCACCAGCGCGATAGCCTCTTCCACCTGTTGGCGATCGTTGGCGCCAAAACGCCCCAGCGCGCCATGCCACGGATAGCGGCCGACGGCCACCAGCTCGCGCACCGTCATGCCTTCCGCCGCCGGCAACTGCTGCGGCAGGTAGGCCACCTGGCGGGCGAAGGATTTGCTGTCCCACTGCGCCAACGGCTGCCGATTGAGCAAGACCTGACCGCCGCTGGGCGCATGGTGCCGCCCGAGCAGTTTCAACAGGGTGGATTTACCGGAACCGTTATGGCCGATCAGGCCGCAGACTTTGCCCTGAGGAAAACGGAGCGACAGCGGTTGCAACAGCACCCGGCCGGGAACGGCGAAGCTGGCGTTATCCAGCGCGAACGTCGCGCCGGGATTAAGAAGTTTGTCCTGCATAGATCCTGCTTTTTCCGGGGCGACGCGCCGCCGCCCCGGCTATCCGGTTAGAAACGGAAGGTTGCGGTGGCGACCACCTGGCGTTCTGCGCCCCAGTAGCAGGCGTAGTCGCGGTAGCAGCTCGATACGTAAGTCTTGTCGAACAGGTTGTTGATGTTGACGCCCACGGACGAGCCCGGCAGGCCAAAGCGCGCCAGATCGTATTTAATGGTGGCGTCCACCAGCGTGTAGTCCGGCACCTTGAAGGTGGTGTTATCGCTGTTGAAGCTCGAGCTGGAGCCAACGTAACGCACGCCGGAACCCAGCGTCAAACCGCTCACCGCTGTTTCGTGGAAGGTATAATCCGCCCACAGCGACGCCATGTGTTTCGGCACTTCGACGGTCGGTTTGCCCTGATAGGTGTTGTCCTTGGTGTACTTCGCATCGGTGTAGGTATAGGAGGCGATCAGGTTGACGTTGGCATTCAACGCCGCCTTGGCTTCCAGCTCCACGCCGCGCGAACGGATCTCGCCGCTCTGCACGCTGAACTGCGCGTTATCCGGATCCGGCGTCAGGTTGTTGTTCTTGGTCAGCTGATACAGGGCGCCGGTCAGCACGATTGGGCGATCCTTCGGCACGTATTTCACGCCGGCTTCATACTGCTTGCCGATCGAAGGTTTGAACGTACTGCCCCCTTGCGTCGTGCCCAAATTCGGCTCAAACGACTCGCTGTAGCTGAAATACGGCGTCACGCCGTTGTCGAACAGATAATTCAGGCCGCCGCGCCAGGTGAACTGCCGGTCGGTCTGCTGGCTCGTCGAACTCGCATCACGGTTGTAGGCGGAGGTCTTCGCCCAGTCATAGCGCCCACCCAGCGTCAACAGCCACTGGTTCCACTCCCCTTGCTCCTGCACATACAGGCCGGTTTGCTCCTGACGGTTCAGATAATGGTAGGGGAAGTTGATGTTGACCGCGTCATTCCCGTATTGCGGATGGGTCATGCTCAACCCGTCCGCTGTACCAAATGCGGCATTGATATCGTTACGCATGCGCATGTAGTCCACGCCGAACAACAGCGTGTGGTCGATATCGCCGGTTTTCACCTTCGCCTGCGCCTGAGTATCCACCGAGAAATTGTTCAGGTGCTCTTTCGACTGAACATAGGCACGGTTAATCGTCGTCGGCGTCGCAGCAGAAACGCCACTGCCATAAATACTCTTCATGTCGGTGTCCAACTGCAGATAGCGCAGGTTCTGGCGCACCGCCCAGGTATCGTTGAAGGCGTGTTCGAAGCTATACCCGATCATCCGCTGTTTGCGGGAGGTATAGTTGCTGGCTTCGCCTTCGTTGAAATCGGTCGGCAGCTTACCGCCGTTCGGCAACGGGATCAGCGTGCCCTGCTTCGGTAGCCAGCCGTAATAACCGGTATAGGGATCGTTTTGAATGTTGGCCAACAGCGTGAAGTTGGTCTTGTCATCCGGGCGCCAGCTAAAGGACGGCGCGATCGCATAGCGCTTCTCTTTGCTCATGTTTTGCTGCGCATCGCTGTCTTTCGCCAGGCCGGTCAGGCGATAGGAATAGATGCCCTGATCGTCCAGCGAGTCGCTGAAATCGAAACCGGTTTGGAACAGGTTATCGGTGCCCATCTTGAACTGGATTTCGCGCAGCGGCTCGGTGGTTGGCCGCTTGCTGACCAGGGCGACCAGGCCGCCGGGGTTGCTTTTGCCATACAGCACCGAGACCGGGCCGCGCAGCAGCTCGGCGCGCTCGAGGAAATAAGGATCGATGGACGCTTCGCTGTAGTTGTCGCCCAGCAGCCGCAGGCCATCCAGATACTGGGTGGTGTTGGTGGCCGGGAAGCCGCGGATCGCCACCGCGTCATAGGTCGTGGAGCTGCCGCGGCTGGCGAATACGCCCGGCGCATAGGCCAGCGCGCCTTTCACCGTATCCGGCTGGCGCATGTCCATCTCTTCACGCGTTACCACGGAAACGGACTGCGGGTTCTTCTCGATCGGCGTATCGGTTTTGGTGCCGGTGGCGCTGCGCTTGGCGACATAGGTGCCGACCGGCCCCCAGGCGCTTTCCTGCTGGGCGGTGTTGCTGCTGCCCACAACGGTAATCGTGTCTTCCTTGGCGGCCGGCTTGGCGTCGGCGGAAAAAGCCGGCATCGCCAGCGTGCCCAACGCCGCAGCGACGGTGATCGCTAACGCGCTGACGGGGAGACGGCCCTGCTTGGCCGCGGATGATGAAAGACGCTTGGTCGGCATAGTTGATTTCTCTGATGAATAATTAAATGACGAATGTAAACGATAATAATTATTATAAGCGTCGCATTTTATGCAGAAGCCAAATTAAACTGCAAGCCGAATTCATAGGGCAAATAGGTTAAGGATTAGGCGCTTAACCATGCAGCTAACAGGGAAATAAAACGAGCGGAAAAATAAAAAAGCCCGCAACCAAGGTTACGGGCTTAATAACAAAGCAAAAATTTTCACCGGGGCCGGCGCCCCGGCAGCGATTACTGGCCGAACATATCCTTGATCCAGCCTGCGACACCATCGCCATCTTTTTGCTCACCCGCCGCCGGTTGCTGCTGTTGCTGCACCGCCGCCTGGCTGGCCTGACACAGTCCCTGCGGATTGTCGGTCCAGACCGGGATGGTGCGCCAGCTGCCGCCGCCGCAGATAAAGTTGCCGGCGGAGTCAATGCTCATCTGGTTAATGCCTTCCGGCGGCTGCAGCATCAGCGGCAGCGGCGTCTGGTTTTCCAGATAGCGGCGATACAGGGTCAACGCGCCGTTGGCGCCGGTCAGCTTGGCCGGGCCGTTGTTATCGCGCCCGACCCAGGCGATCGCCACTTCCTTGCCGTCGATGCCGGCGAACCAGCTGTCGCGCAGATCGTTGGTGGTACCGGTTTTCGCCGCCAGGTTGTAGTTCGGGAACTTCACCGACAGCGAGCGGGAGGTCCCGCGCGCCACGCCCTGCTGCATCGCGTACAGCGTCAGGTAAGCGGCCTGCGCCGGCACCATGCGCTCCGCCTGCGGGAAGCTCTGGTACAGCACCGTGCCGTCTTCGGCGATCACCGAACGCACCGCCGACAGCGGCGCACGGTTACCGCCGCTGGCGATGGTCTGGTACTCCTGCGCGACTTCCATCGGCGTCAGGCCGATCGCCCCCAGCAGCATCGACGGCACCGGGTTGATCTCCGCTTTCGGGATCCCCAGGCGTTGCAGCGTAGCGCTGATCTGATCCAGCCCGACCGACAGGCCGAGGTTCACCGTCGGCACGTTCAGCGAGTTGGCCAACGCATCCACCAGCATCACCTGACCGCGGAATTTGCGATCGTAGTTGTTCGGCTGCCAGACGGCGCCGTTCGGCTGTTTCAGCGACAGCGGCGCATCCGCCAGCCAGGTGTTGAGGCGGTATTTGTCCGGCTCGGACAGCGCGGTCAGGTACGTTGGCGGTTTGGCCAGCGAGCCGACCAGGCGTCGCGCCTGCATGGCGCGGTTGAAACCGGCGAACTGCGGGTTGGCGCCGCCGACCATGGCGCGTACTTCACCGCTGAAGCGATCGACGATCACCATCGCCGCTTCCAGATCCTGCAGGTGACGCGCAGCGCGCAGCGCCGGGATGCCGTCTTCGACCGCTTTTTCCGCCGCGTCTTGCGACACCGGATCCAGCGTGGTGAAGATCTTCACGCCGGACAGGTCATTGACCTTATCGCCCAGCTTGGTTTGCAGTTCCTGACGCACCATCTGCATAAACGCCGGCTGTGGCGTAATGACGCCGCCTTTCGGCTGCACGCCCAGCGGACGCGCGCTCAGCATGTCATACAGCTCGCCGTCGATCACGCCCTGGTTCTGCAACAGTTTGAGCACCAGGTTGCGGCGCTCCAGCGCCAGTTTCGGGTTGCGCCACGGGTTATACAGCGACGCGCCCTTGACCATGCCGACCAGTAACGCCTGCTGATCGAGGCTCAGCTCGTCCACCGGACGGCCGAAGTAATACAGGCTGGCCAGCGGGAAGCCGCGGATCTGGTCGCTACCGCTCTGGCCGAGGTACACTTCGTTCAGATACAGCTCCAGAATGCGGTCTTTGCTGTAACGGTAATCCACCAACAGCGCCATATAGGCTTCGTTGGCCTTACGCCACAGCGAACGTTCGTTGGTCAGGAACAGGTTCTTCACCAGCTGCTGCGTCAGGGTGCTGCCGCCCTGCACCGCGCGGCCGGCGGTCAGGTTGGCCAGCACCGCGCGGCCGATGGAGTACGGGCTGATGCCGTCATGCTCATAGAAGTGGCGGTCTTCCGTGGCGATCAACGTATCCACCAACAGATCCGGGAAACCGGAGCGCGGCACGAACAGCCGCTGTTCGCCGTTCGGCGACTGCAGCATGGTGATCAGGCGCGGATCGAGGCGGAAGAAGCCGAAGCTGCGGCCGCTGTCCAGGTTTTCGATCTTCGCCAGGCGGTTATTCTGGAAATCGAGGCGGGCGCGGATCTGCCCTTCTTTACCATCCGGGAAGTCGAACGGGCGGCGCAGCATCTCGATGCTGTTGGCCTGCACGGTAAACTCGCCCGGACGCGTCATGCGGCTGACCTGGCGGTACTGCATGCCTTCCAGCAGGTTAACCATCTCCTTCTTGCTGTACGGCATGCCCGGTTCCAGGTTGACCATGCGGCCGTACACCGCCGCCGGCAGCTGCCAGACTTTGCCGTCGATGCGGCTGCGGATCTGCGAGTCCAGGTAGACGCCATAGATCGCCAACAGGACGGCGAGCACCAGGATCAGTTTGATAAACAGGCCGAGCCAGCGGCGTTTTTTACGCGGCGGAGTCGCTTTCACCTTACGCGGCATGCGTTCCTCCTCCTCTTCATACTCGTCATCGTCATACTCGTCTTCTTCGTAATCGTCATAATCGTCGTCTCGGCGACGGCGCGGCGGCTTGCGCGACGCGGTGCTTTTTGGTTGTTTTCCTTTGCGCCCGATGGGCTCGCGGTCATCCCCAGCCATGGCTGTTGTTCTCCGAGCTTGCCGACACTGCCGGCCATAATGAGTCGCTTAATCTGTGCCGACGCCGTGGCGCTGAACAGAAGAAACATCTGAATTCCAAACCTTAAACGATCGCGGCCTACTGATATTTCTTCGTTCGGCGCGTCGGGGCCGCCGTGGCCGGATCGTCCGGCCACACGTGTTTCGGATAGCGGCCCTTCATCTCTTTTTGCACCTCGCGGTAGGCGCCTTGCCAGAAGGCCGCCAGATCGCCGGTGATTTGCAACGGCCGGTGCGCCGGTGAGAGTAACTCAAGCACTACCGGGATGCGACCCTCCGCCAACATCGGGCTGCGCTGCTCGCCGAACATTTCCTGCAAACGCACCGCCAGCGCCGGCGGTTTGCCGGCCTCATAACGGATCGGCAGGCGGCTGCCGGTCGGCACAGTGTAATGAGTGGGTAATGCATTATCCAGCCGCTGTTTTTGCTGCCAGTCCAACAGCCGGGACAACGCCTCGGCGAGGTTGACCTGCTTCAATCCGCGCAGATCGCGCACGCCGTTCAGCGACGGCAGCAGCCACTGCTCCAGCGCCGCCAGCAGCGGTTCTTCGTCCATCGCCGGCCACTCCGCCTCCGGCAGCCAGGCTTGCGCGCACTGCAGGCGCACCCGCAGTTGTTCAGCTGCGCCCTCCCAGTTGAGCACCGCCAGCCCCTGCGCGCGCACCCAGTCGAGCAGCGCCTGCTGCAGCTCTTCGTCCGCCGGCTTGGCCAGCGGCTGCGCGCGCAGCGTCAGACGGCCGATCTGGTGGCGTTTCCAGGCGCGCAGCGTCCCCTTCTCTTCATCCCACTCCACCGCCGTGCGTTGCATGACCATCGCCGGCAGCTGCGCCGCCAACGCCTCGATATCGACCGGCAACGCCAACAAAATACGCGCATCCGGGCTGTTGTGGCCCTGCAACAGGTTGGGGACAATCAACCAGGGCGCGCGCGACAGCGCCTCGTCCTGGTTCATCGCCGCGCCCAGGCCGTTGGCCAGCAGGTAGCGGCCATCCTGACCGCGACGCTGGGCGATGCGATCGGTAAATGCCAGCGCCAACAGCCGCGGCGCCAAATCGGCGTCAACTTGCCCCGCACGTTGCAGCAGACGTTTGGCCAACTGCGCGGCGCGCTGCCGCCAGTTCGGCTGCGGGCGGCTCAGCCAATAACCGATATCCATCTGCCCGCCGCGCGGCGGTTCTTCCAGCAATGCCGCCAGCAACGCGGCCGTCGCCAGGCCGTCGGCGCTCAGCGCCGCGCCGGCGACCAGCATCGCCGCCAGCCGCGGTTCACATCCCAGAGCGGCCATTTGGCGCCCCGGCGCGGTGAGTTTGTCGCCGTCATCCGTGGCCCCCAGCCGGTGCAGCAACGCCCTGGCCGCCGCCAATGCCGCTGTCGGAGGCGCGTCAAGCCAGGTCAGCTGCGCCGGATCATGGCACCCCCACTGCAGCAGCTCGAGCCAGAAGCCGGTGAGATCGCTCTGTAAAATTTCCGGCTCAGCATGTTCCACCGCGCGCTCCGCCTGCTCTTTGGCGAACAGATGCCAGCAAATGCCCGGTTCCAGACGCCCGGCGCGCCCGGCGCGCTGCACCATCGAGGCCTGACTGATGCGCTGCGTCGCCAGCCGCGTCAAACCGTTGCGCACGTCGTAACGCGCCACGCGCTCCAGACCGCTGTCCACCACCAGCCGAATGCCCTCGATCGTCAGGCTGGTCTCGGCGATGTTGGTCGCCAACACCACTTTGCGGCGGCCCGGCGCCGCCGGCTGAATCGCTTTTTGCTGTTGCGCCAGAGGCAAGGCGCCATACAGCGGGCAAAGATCGGTATCGCTCGCCACCTCGCCGGTCAATCGCTCCAGCACCCGATTGATCTCCGCTACGCCCGGCAGGAACAGCAGCAAAGACCCCGGCTGTTCGGCCAGCATGCGCTTCACCGCCGCCGCTACGCCATCCTCCAGCCGCTGATGGCTGGCCAACGGCTGATACAGGCGTTCAACCGGGAAACTGCGCCCCTCGGACACCACCACCGGCGCCTGCGGCAGCAGCTGCGTCATACGGGCGTTATCCAGCGTGGCCGACATGATCAGCAGTTTCAGATCGTCGCGCAGCCCTTGCTGCACGTCGAGCAGCAGCGCCAGCGCCAAATCGGCCTGCAGGCTGCGTTCGTGGAATTCATCGAGGATCACCAGCGATATGCCCTGCAGCTCGGCATCCTGCTGCAGCATGCGGGTGAGAATGCCTTCCGTCACCACTTCCAGCCGGGTCTGCGGCCCGCTTTTACTTTCGGCGCGCATGCGATAACCCACGGTCTGGCCGGGCTCCTCCCCCAATTGCTGCGCCAGACGATAGGCGACGTTCTTCGCCGCCAGCCGCCGCGGCTCCAGCATGATAATGCGCCCCGGCAACCCGGCCTTCGCCAGGAGCTGCAGCGGCAGCCAGGTGGATTTACCGGCGCCGGTCGGGGCGTGCAACAGCACCTGCGGGGCAGACTGCAGCGCAGCCAGCAACTCATCGAGCACTGCGCTGACGGGCAATGAAGACACTGAATTCTCCGTAGTGGTTAGCGTTAAACGGCGTACAGTGTAGCATTAGCTTTATACCCGTAACCTTTCAAACTGTTGCGGCGTTAGCTATAGTACGGAGCTCATTCGTGCGCCGCGCCCCTCGCGGGGCCGCTGCCAGTAACGTTTACCGCTGTTCCCGACCGTATTGTCATGCATTTGCCGAGCCTTTATGTCCAATTCGCGCCGCCTGTTTTTCGCCCTGTCCTTGCCTGACACCCTGCAACAGCAGGTGGTCCGCTGGCGCGCCGAGGCGTTTGCACCGGAGGCCGGTCGGCCGGTGGCGGCGGCCAATTTACACCTGACGCTGGCGTTTCTCGGTGAAGTCAGCGCACAGAAAGAACTGGCGCTGCGTAAGTTGGCCGGCCGTATCGCTCAACCCGGCTTCAGCATGCGGCTCGACGATCTCGGCCATTGGCCGCGCCCCGGCGTGGTCTGGCTCGGCACCCGCCGCGCGCCGCGCGGGTTGCTGCAGCTGGCCGAGCTGCTGCGTTCGCAGGCCGCACGCAGCGGCTGCCATCAAAGCGCGCTGCCGTTCCATCCGCACATCACGCTGCTGCGCGCCGCCACCCAGCCGGTGGCGATCCCGCCAGCGACGCCGGGCTGGGCGTTCAGCGCCGACGCCTTTTCCTTGTATGAATCGGTGTTCGAAAACGGCCGCACCCGTTACCAACACCTTGAACAGTGGCCGCTGGCCAAGCAGGCATCCCCATGATTTTTTCTCCACCGCTGCGCTCCGCCACGCTGATCAAACGTTACAAACGCTTTCTGGCTGACGTGATCACCCCAGAAGGGGAAACCTTTACGCTGCACTGCGCCAATACCGGCGCCATGACCGGCTGCGCCACGCCCGGCGACACCGTGTGGTACTCCACGTCGGACAACCCCAAACGCAAATACGCCCACAGCTGGGAGCTGACCCATACCCAACAGGGGCACTGGATCTGCGTCAACACCCTGCGCGCCAACGCGCTGGTGCGCGAGGCGATCGAACATAATTTAATCAATGAATTATCCGGTTACAGTAAAATTAGCGGCGAAGTGAAATACGGCGGTGAAAACAGCCGTATCGATTTGTTATTACAGGCAGAAAATCGGGTTAACTGCTATATTGAAGTTAAGTCAGTCACATTACTGCAACAACAACGTGGTTACTTTCCTGATGCGGTAACGCTCAGAGGGCAAAAGCACCTGCGTGAGTTGCTCAGCGTGGTTGAAAGCGGGCAACGGGCGGTATTGTTCTTTGCCGTGTTACACAGCGGTATTGAGCAGGTCGCACCGGCACATCATATAGATGAGCGCTATGCGGCGCTGTTGGCACAGGTCCGGCAGTTGGGAGTGGAAGTGGTTTGCTATGGGGCAAAATTATCACCTGACGGTATTTATCTCTGCGATAAGCTGCCGTTTTTTATCGATTAACGCAGCCGGGTCCCTATAAATAGACAACCGGCCAGCACGATCGCCAAATACGCCTTCCTTCACACGATTGTCAAGCGGGCGACAGGAATAATTGCCAACCTACCTTCCTTCTGTTATTTATAGCGGCCTGTTTTTCCCCCGCATTGGGGATTCGATAGTGCGTGTGTATGTAGGAGAAGCAACATGCAAGAAGGGCAAAACCGTAAAACCTCGTCCTTGAGCATTCTCGCCATCGCTGGGGTGGAGCCGTACCAAGAGAAGCCGGGCGAAGAGTACATGAACGACGCCCAGTTGTCGCATTTCAAGCGCATTCTTGAAGCGTGGCGCAACCAGCTCAGGGACGAAGTGGACCGTACTGTATCGCATATGCAAGAAGAGGCAGCCAACTTCCCTGATCCGGCCGACCGCGCTACTCAGGAAGAAGAGTTCAGCCTTGAACTGCGTAACCGTGACCGTGAACGCAAACTGATCAAAAAGATCGAGAAAACGCTGAAGAAAGTGGAAGACGATGATTTCGGCTACTGCGAATCTTGTGGCGTGGAGATCGGTATTCGTCGCCTCGAAGCGCGTCCGACCGCCGATCTGTGCATCGACTGCAAGACGCTGGCTGAGATCCGCGAAAAGCAGATGGCCGGCTAATACCGCTACTCTACATGATTGGAGCTGCATCAAGGCGGCAAGAATGCGCATCCCGATGAGCTTACTCAAGTAAGTGATTCGGGTAAGCAGGCGCAGCTAACACAGATGCAGTTTCAAGCATAACGAGTATGTTACCGCTGCGGCGTGCGCATCCGCGTGCGCCGCACAGAGAAAAGGGAACCCCTCCCCTCTGATATGCAAGAAAGTCATTATGTGGGGCGCTTTGCCCCATCGCCTTCCGGGGATCTGCATTTCGGCTCGCTGATTGCCGCTCTGGGAAGCTACCTTCAGGCTCGCGCCCAACGCGGGCAGTGGCTGGTTCGTATCGAAGATATCGACCCGCCGCGCGAAGTCCCCGGCGCCGCCGCTCGCATCCTGTCCGCGCTGGAACATTATGGTCTCCACTGGGACGGCCAGGTCATCTATCAATCCCAACGTCACGACGCCTATCGCGCCGCGCTGGATCTGTTGCAGCGCCAGGGGCTCAGCTATTACTGCACCTGCACCCGCAGCCGCATCCAGCAAATCGGCGGATTGTACGACGGCCACTGCCGCGATTTGCAGCTCGGCCCGCAGGGCGCCGCCATCCGCTTGCGTCAGACCGCCCCCGTTTACCGGTTCCACGATCGCCTGCAGGGAGAATTGCACGCCGATCCGGCGCTGGCGGGAGAAGACTTTATCATTCGCCGCCGCGACGGGCTGTTCGCTTACAACCTGGCGGTGGTGATCGACGACCATTTTCAGGGCGTGACCGAGATTGTCCGCGGCGCCGATCTGATCGAACCGACGGTGCGCCAAATTGCCCTTTACCGCCAGCTGCAGGCGCCGGTGCCCGCCTATGTGCATCTGCCGCTGGCGCTGGGTGCCAACGGCATCAAGCTGTCGAAGCAAAACCATGCGCCGGCGTTGCCCGCTGGCGATCCGCGGCCGGTGCTGATCGCCGCGCTGAAATTTCTGCGCCAACCGCTGCCGGAAAGCTGGCAAGATCTTGACCTGCCATTATTATTGAGCTGGGCGATCGAACACTGGCGGTTGGAAAACGTGCCGCGTCAGGAGGCTATCCCTCTGGATGAAAACACGCCGGCATTCTCAAAGGAGCCATGGTGAGCTATGATTAGCCGCTATTTTTTGTTAGCTCCATTTTTATCAGTCACTATCGAGGTGTACCATTTTTACCCGAGTAGCCAACTTCTGTCGTAAGGTACTGACCCGCGATGACAAGCTGCCCCGCGACGACGCGGCGGCCGGCGATAAAAACGTAGTCCGCGAAGAGCGTGCCGCGGCGCCAAGCCGCCCTGCGCCGCAGCCGCGCGCCGCCGATAACGGCAGCAACGCCCCTGCCCGCCGCTCAACGCCGCGCAAGCGTCCGCCTTTCCCCCTCGCCGAGAGCAACGACTCGATGACCGTGATCCCGCGCGAACAACACTCGATTTCGCGCAAAGACATCAGCGAGAATGCGCTGAAAGTGCTTTATCGCCTGAACAAATCCGGCTACGAGGCTTATCTGGTCGGCGGCGGGGTGCGCGATCTGTTGCTCGGCAAAAAGCCGAAAGACTTCGACATCACCACCAACGCCACGCCGGAACAAGTGCGCAAGCTGTTCCGCAACTGCCGCCTGGTCGGCCGCCGCTTCCGTCTGGCGCACGTGATGTTCGGGCCGGAGATCATCGAAGTGGCCACCTTCCGCGGTCACCACGAACAGAATCAGGAATCCGACAAAAATTCCTCCCAGCAGGCGCAAAACGGCATGCTGCTGCGCGACAACATCTTCGGTTCGATCGAGGAAGACGCCCAGCGCCGTGATTTCACCATCAACAGCCTGTACTACGGCGTGGCGGATTTCACCCTGCGCGATTACGTCGGCGGCCTGAACGATCTGAAACAAGGCGTGATCCGCCTGATCGGCGATCCGGAAACCCGTTACCGCGAAGATCCGGTGCGCATGCTGCGCGCGGTGCGCTTCGCCGCCAAGCTGGATATGCGCATCAGTGAAGAGACCGCCGAGCCGATCCCGCGTCTGGCTTCGCTGCTGCATGAGATCCCACCGGCGCGTCTGTTCGAAGAATCCCTCAAGCTGCTGCAGGCGGGTTACGGTTTCCAGACCTACCTGAAGCTGTGCGAATATCAGCTGTTCCAACCGCTGTTCCCGCTGATCGCCCGCAACTTCACGCCGAACCACGATACGCCGATGGAGCGCATTCTGGTGCAGGTGCTGAAGAACACCGATCATCGCCTGCAGAACGACATGCGCGTCAACCCGGCCTTCCTGTTTGCCGCCATGCTGTGGTACCCGCTGCTGGAGCACGCGCAGAAACTGGCGCAGGAAAGCGGCCTGGCGTACTACGACGCCTTCGCGCTGGCGATGAACGATGTGCTCGACGAGCAGTGCCGCTCGCTGGCGATCCCGAAACGCATTACCACGCTGGTGCGCGATATCTGGCAGCTGCAGCTGCGCCTGTCTCGTCGTCAGGGCAAACGCGCGCACAAACTGATGGAACATCCGAAATTCCGCGCCGCCTATGATTTGCTGGCGCTGCGTGCGGAAGTGGAAGACAATCAGGAGATGCTGCGTCTGGCCGAGTGGTGGGGTGAGTTCCAGGACGCCACGCCGGCGCGGCAGAAAGCCATGTTGAGCACCCTGGGTGACGATCCGGCACCGCGTCGCGCGCGTCAACGCCGTCCTCGTCGCCGGGCACCGCGTAAAGAAGGGGCATAATGATCCGCGTTTATATCGCGCTGGGCAGCAACCTGGCGCAGCCGCTGCAACAGGTTAACGCCGCGCTGGAGGCGCTGGAGCATCTCCCGCGCACCCGGCTGGTCACCTGTTCTTCGTTTTACCGCACCAAGCCGCTGGGGCCGCAAAACCAGCCGGACTTTCTCAACGCGGTGGTGGCGCTGGATACCCTGTTGCCGCCCGAACAGCTGCTCGACCATACCCAGGCGATAGAACGCAATCAGGGGCGCGTGCGCAAGGATGAACGCTGGGGGCCGCGCACGCTCGATTTAGACATCATGCTGTACGGCGACAAGGTGATCCATACCGATCGCCTGACCGTACCGCATTACGGCCTGAAAGAGCGCGAATTCATGCTCTACCCGCTGGCGGAAATCGCCCCCGATCTGATTCTCCCCGATGGCGAACCGCTCGCCAGCTGCCTCAAGCGCGTGCCGGAAAACGGCATGGCGCTGTGGCACTCGCCAAAACCGAAATCCTGACCCGCCTACAGCGCCAGCCGCGCGACGAACCCGCCTGTCGGGCGATTGGCGAAACTGACCTGTAAACCATGCAAGCCGGCGATACGCTGCACGATCGATAACCCCAGCCCGCTGCCGGTTTGCTCCTGTCCCGGCGGGCGATAGAAGCGTTCCCCCAACCGCGCCAGATGCTCTGTCGTCACCCCCGGCCCCTCATCCTCTACCGTCAGCGAGCGCTCGCTCAACGTCACTGTGACCGCGCCGCCCTGCGGGGTGTAACGCACCGCGTTGTCCAGCAAGTTGCGCAATAACAGTGACAGCAGCAAGGTCTGCCCCTGACGCACCGGCGGCGTTCCCTGCTGTTCATAACGCAGCGTCACGCCCGCCGCATGAGCCAGCCGATCCTGTTCCGCCAGGGTCATCATCACCAGTTCGTTCCAGTCAATGGGCGCCAGCTCGGCCAGATCCGACAGCGAATCCAGCCGCGACAACGTCAACAGCTGATCCACCAGCCGGGTGGCGCGATCGATGCCGACCGTCAGATTATCCAGCGCGTGCTCGCGCATCGGCGCATCGTCCCCCGCCAACTGCACCACTTCGGTCTGCACCCGCAATGCCGCCAGCGGGCTGCGCAATTCGTGCGCGGCATCGGAGGTGAAGCGTCGCTCCCGTATCAGTAAAGCGTTGATGCGGGCGAACAGAGCATTGAGCGCATCCACCAGCGGGCGCACCTCGGTCGGCACCTGGCGCGCATCCAGCGGCGTGGCGTCATCGGGCGCGCGCCGACGCAAACCGGCGGCCACCGCACGCAGCGGCCGCAGCTCGCGCCCGACCATCAGCGCAATCAGCAGCATCAGCACCGGCAGCGTCGCCAGCCAGGGCACCAATTGGCCGGTCACCATGCCCAGCGCCATATCGCGCCGGTAATCCCACTCCTGCCCCACGACAATGCGATAGCGCCCGTCCGGGCTGGTCAACCATACCAGGCGCCAACTGTCGTCATCGCCTTTGCGTTCGCCGTCGGTAAAACCTTCACGCTCCCCGTCAAACAGGAAGTCGGCACCGTTCTCGCCGTCGTTGAGCAGCATCTTGCCTTGGCGATCGAAGATGGCGAACGCCAGCGCGTCATCATCTTGCTCGCCCCGTTTGCCATGATGCACCAGCTTCTTGGTTTTCGGCAGGCTACGCGCGCTTTCATCGGCCAGCAGATCGCCGAGGTTGGCGGTCGCCAGCCGCTTGGCGAACAGCATCTGCTGGGTGTCGAACACTTCGTTGATGGTATTGCGCGACATCACCCAGGCCACCACGCTGGCAGTGCACCAGGTCAGCAGCGCCAGCAGGCTGAAAATCAGGATCAGACGCAGCCGCAGGCTGAGGCGCTTCACGGAGCATCCCCCAGCGTATAGCCCACGCCATGGATGGTGCGAATGAAGCCGTTGCCCAGCTTGCGCCGCAGGTGGTGAATATGCACCTCCACCGCGTTGCTGCTCACCTCGTCGTCCCAGTTGTACAGCTTCTCCTGGATCAACGGCCGCGCCAACACGCGCCCTTTGTTATGCAGAAATAGCTCCAGCACCGCCAATTCACGCGGCGTCAGCGTCACCGGCTCACCGTTGCAGCTCACGCTGCGGGTGGCGCTGTCGAACACCACGTTGCCGTGCGTCAGTTGCGGCATCAGTTGGCCGTGACGACGGCGGATCAGCGCCTGCAGGCGCGCCGCGACTTCGGCCAGCGCGAACGGTTTGCACAGGTAGTCGTCGGCGCCGCTTTGCAACCCGCTGACCCGCTGCTCCAACGCATCGCGGGCGGTGAGGATCAGCACCGGCACATCCTGCCCGGCCTGGCGCCACTGGCGCAGGAGATCCAGACCATCGAGGCCCGGCAGGCTGAGATCGAGGATCACCGCGTCATACGGCGCGCTGCCCAGCGCATTTTTGCCGACGGCGCCGTCGGTGAACCAGTCCAGATTGAAGCCGAGTTTGGTCAGCCCGGCCTTGATGCCGTCCCCGATCAGTTTGTCATCTTCGATCAGCAGAATTCGCATGAGTATCCCTTTTGAGTCATGACGCCATTGCACCACAAGGTTCTTAAGAACCGCTTAAGCATGGCGATCCGCGCTACCCACCCCGATCGGGTTACAGTAGAATGGCTGCACTTTTTTGCAGCCTGGGCCTGCGTAAGCCGCACGGCCCGTTTCAGGAGACGTTGTGATGAAACCCACCACCGTGACCCATTTGCGCCAGTGGAAACAGGAGCAACGCAAGTTTGCTACCCTTACCGCCTACGATGCCAGCTTTGCCAAGCTGTTTGAAGAGCAAGGCATTAAAGTCCTGTTGGTGGGCGATTCGCTGGGGATGACGCTGCAGGGCCACGACTCCACGCTGCCGGTCACCGTCGCCGACGTCGCCTACCACACGCGCGCCGTGCGCCGCGGCGCGCCGGCCTGCCTGCTGCTGGCCGATCTGCCATTCATGAGTTACGCCACCCCGGAACAGACCTTCGCCAACGCCGCCGAGCTGATGCGCGCCGGCGCCAACATGGTGAAACTGGAAGGCGGCAGCTGGCTGTGCGACACGGTGAAAATGCTCGCCGAACGCGCGGTGCCGGTATGCGGCCACCTGGGGCTGACGCCGCAGTCGGTCAACGTGTTCGGCGGTTATAAGGTGCAAGGTCGCGACGAACTGGCCGCCAAACAGCTGCTGCAGGACGCGCAGAATCTGGAGCTGGCCGGCATTCAGCTGCTGGTGCTGGAGTGCGTGCCGACCGAGCTGGCACGCCAGATCACCGAAGCGCTCTCCATTCCGGTCATCGGCATCGGCGCCGGCAACGGCACCGACGGCCAGATCCTGGTGATGCACGACGCCTTCGGCATCACCGGCGGCCACACGCCGAAATTCGCCAAGAACTTCCTGGCGCAAAGCGGCGATATCCGCACGGCGGTGCAACACTACATTCAGGAAGTGGAGCAAGGCCTCTATCCGGCGGCTGAACACTCTTTTAACTAAGCGATGGTTCCAGGAGTCACCCAATGATTATTATCGAAACCCTGCCGCTGCTGCGTCAGCAGATCCGCCGCTGGCGCCAGGAAGGCAAGCGCATCGCACTGGTGCCGACCATGGGCAACCTGCACGACGGCCATATGACGCTGGTCGATGAAGCGCGCGCCCGCGCCGACGTGGTGGTGGTGAGCGTCTTCGTCAACCCGATGCAGTTCGATCGCCCGGACGATCTGGCGCGCTACCCGCGCACGCTGCAGGAAGACAGCGAGAAGCTGACCCGCCGCGGCGTCGATCTGGTGTTCGCGCCGGCCCCGGCCGCGGTCTATCCGCAGGGGCTGGAGCAGCAAACCTACGTCGACGTGCCGGGCATCTCCACCATTCTGGAAGGCGCAAGCCGGCCGGGCCACTTCCGCGGCGTTTCCACCATCGTCAGCAAGCTGTTCAACCTGGTGCAGCCTGATTTGGCCTGTTTCGGCGAGAAGGACTACCAGCAATTGGCGCTGATCCGCAAAATGGTGGCGGACATGGGTTACGACATCGACATCGTCGGCGTGCCGACCGTGCGCGCCAAAGACGGCCTGGCCCTCAGTTCACGCAACGGTTACCTGACCGCCGAGGAACGCAAGGTTGCGCCGCAGCTGAGCAAAATCATGAACGCGCTGGCGCAGCAGCTGGCCAATGGCGAGCGCCATGTCGAAACGCTGTTGGAACAGACCGCCGAGCAACTGCGCGCCGCCGGCTTTACGCCGGATGAGCTGTTTATTCGCGATGCCGACAGCCTGCAGCCGCTGACGGTGGACAGCCAACGGGCGGTGGTGCTGATGGCCGCCTGGCTGGGCAAAGCGCGGCTTATCGACAACCAGCAGGTTGACCTGACGCTGTAAGTCATTTTTCATACTGTCGTCATCCTGCCGCCCTGACCATAGGTAGACAATAGCAGGACGATCGGTGACGATAGAGATTGCAGGGATGCAGGAGAGATGTTCAACCCCAACGCCTGTGAAGGCCGATATTCAGTTAGGTAAAGCTATGATACGTACTATGCTGCAAGGCAAGCTGCATCGCGTCAAAGTCACTCAGGCTGACTTGCACTATGAAGGATCCTGCGCCATCGATCAGGATTTCCTGGAAGCGGCTGGCATTCTGGAATATGAAGCGATCGATATCTACAACGTGGATAACGGCCAGCGCTTCTCCACCTACGCCATCGCCGCCGAGCGCGGTTCGCGCATCATTTCGGTCAACGGCGCCGCCGCGCGCTGCGCCTGCGTAGGCGACAAACTGATCATCTGCTCCTATGTGCAAATGACCGACGCTGACGCCCGCCAACATCACCCGAAAGTCGCCTATTTCGAGGGTGACAACAACCTGCAGCGCAAGGCGAAAGCCGTGCCGGTTCAGGTCGCCTGACGGTAAAACGGGCGCCTCGCGCGCCCGTTCTTTTCCTTACTGCACCACCGTACCCGGCTTGTTGGCTATCCGATCCGCCATGGTCTGGATCGAGTCGGTGCGCAGAATATACAGCCGCTTCAGCGTATAGGGATTATCCCCCGGCTTCACCTTGCCCTGCACCGTGGTCACCGCCAGATGGAAACCGGCGTCCTGCGCCGCCTGGATAGCCCGCTGGTTATAGCCGCCGAACGGGTAGGACAGATACAGCACGTGCGGGTTGAACTGCGACAGCGCGCGGCGCGAGCGCTCAAAATCGAACTCGATATTGTGCAGCGAACGGCTCAGCAAAATCGGCTGGCGATTGCCGTCGGTGCGATGCAGGAAGTGGGTGTGCGACTGCACGTCGAACACATCCTGAATCTGCTTGAGCTCCGAGACGCTCATAAACTGCAGCGAGTCCGGGTTCCATTTCTGCGGATGACGCTTGATGCGCGAAGAGATGATGAACGCCGTCGCGCGGAAACCGTAATCCTTCAATACCGGGTAAGCGTAGCGATAAACCGATTTCAGCCCGTCGTCGAAGGTCAGCACGATCGCCTTGCCCGGCAGGTTGATCTGATTCTTCAGGTAGGCTTCCAGCTGATACAGCGAAATGGTGTCGTAGCCCGCCTGCTTGAGGTAGGTCATCTGGTTGCTGAACGCCACGTCTGAGGTGGTGGTCGAAGTATGGCGGAAGCGCTTGTTCTCTTCGTTTTTCAGCAGGTGATGGTAAGTCAGCACCGGTATGCCGTTATCGATCTCGCAGTCCAGCTCATTGACGAACCCCAGCCGATCGCCGATGTTGACCTCGTACCAGGTATTGTTCAGCCGATCCTTCAGCTTGCCGATGATCGGATAACGCAGATTGCCTTCCAGCGTGCCGAAGACCTCGCTGTCCTTGTCCGCCGCGGTGTATACGTCGATCGCCTTTTGGGTGATCAGATTCTGGTTGGTCAGCGGCTTGTTCAGCTCGCCCAGATCGTCTTGCACCTTGCGCGACTTCTTCAGCTCGCGCACGTCGTCTTTATCGATAAAACCGGTGCCGTGCCCGAATTTGAATTCGTAGTATTCCGCATCCGCCGGGAACACCTGGATCAGTTGCCCGCGCTTCACTTCCCCTACCGGGATCACATGCTCGCCCACCAGCGAATAGACTTCGCTGTCGCGCTGCGCTTCCATGTATTCAGATTTAACCGCGCCGTCTTCCGACAGCAGATTCGCCAGGCTCACAGGGGAAACCAACGACATCAGAATGCCGAGTAACCCAGTCGCCAACTTGTATTGAGGCCGCATGATGATGTTCTGCTTACGAGTGCGTAATGACAAAAATGAAGGAAATGTGGAGCGCCAGCATAGCACGATTTGAACAGCGGGGAACTAGCGGTTATTTGAGCGATTCTATTGATTTACGCGCCGCCTGCGCCAAATCGGGAAAAGCGCCCCCGCCGGGAAAACGAGGGCGCATCAGGATCAGCTGCGCAGGCCGCGGCCGCGTTCGATCAGGTACCAGGACAGCAGGTAGAACACCGTGATAAACGCCACCAGCACCGCCATGGTGAACGCCAGCGGCACGTCGTTGATGCCGAGGAAACCGTAGCGGAAACCGCTGATCATATAGACGATCGGGTTCAGCTTCGACACCGCCTGCCAGAACGGCGGCAGCAGCGACAGCGAGTAGAACACCCCGCCCAGGTAGGTGAGCGGCGTCAACACGAAGGTCGGGATCAGGCTGATGTCGTCGAAAGTGGTGGCGAACACCGCGTTGATGAGCCCCGCCAGCGAGAACAGGATCGCCGTCAGCAACAGCGTCAGCGCAATCACCCACCAGGCGTGCACCTGCAGCGGCACGAAGAACAGCGAGATGATGGTCACCAGCACGCCGACGCAGATACCGCGCGCCACGCCGCCGCCGACATAGCCGGCGATCACCACGTGGGTCGGCACCGGCGCCACCAGCAGTTCTTCAATGTTGCGCTGGAATTTGGCGCTGAAGAACGACGACGCGACGTTGGCGTAGGAGTTGGTGATCACCGCCATCATGATAAGGCCGGGCACGATGAACTGCATGTAGCTGAAGCCGTGCATATCGCCGATGCGCGAACCGATCAGGTTGCCGAAGATGATGAAGTACAGCGTCATGGTGATCACCGGTGGCACCAGGGTCTGGATCCAGATGCGCGCGAAGCGGTTCACCTCTTTGGCCCAGATGCTCTGTAAGGCCACCCAATACAAACGCGTCATGCTTTCTCTCCATTGCCGTTAACCAGGGTGACAAACAGCTCTTCCAGGCGGTTCGCCTTGTTGCGCATGCTCAGCACCTGCACGCCCTGCGCGCTCAGCTGGGCGAACAGGCCGTTTAGCCCCTGTTCACGCATCACCTCCACTTCCAGCGTCGAGGTATCCGTCAGGCGGCTGCGGTAACCGTCCAGCTTCGGCAGCGGGCTTTTCGCCGCCAGATCGAGGATAAAGGTTTCCGACTTGAGCTTGGCCAGCAGCCCCTTCATCGAGGTGTTTTCCACCAGCTCCCCGTTCTGGATGATGCCGATGTTGCGGCACAGCATCTCCGCCTCTTCCAAATAGTGGGTGGTGAGGATGATAGTGGTGCCCTGGGCGTTCAGCTCTTTCAGGAAGCCCCACATCGAGCGGCGCAGCTCGATATCCACCCCGGCGGTCGGTTCATCGAGGATCAACAGCTTTGGTTGGTGCATCAACGCGCGGGCGATCATCAGACGGCGCTTCATGCCGCCGGACAGCATGCGAGCACGCTCGTTGCGCTTGCCCCACAGGTCCAGCTGATTGAGGTACTTTTCGGCGCGCGCCATCGCTTCACGCCGCGTGACGCCATAGTAACCCGCCTGGTTCACCACGATCTGCAATACGGTTTCAAACGGGTTGAAGTTGAACTCCTGCGGCACCAGGCCAAGCTGGCGTTTGGCGTTGACGATGTCTTTATCGATGTCGTAACCGAACACCCGCACGCTGCCGGCGGTTTTGTTCACCAGCGAGCTGATGATGCCGATGGTGGTGGACTTTCCGGCGCCGTTTGGCCCCAGCAGGGCATAAAAATCCCCCGCCTCGACGCTCAGGTCGATGCCGCGCAGCGCCTTGACGCCACCGGCGTAAGTCTTGGTCAGCTGCGCTAATTCCAGTGCATAATTCATATGTAAAATAGTACCTTATAACGATGAGTATGCCGCCGCGCCCCCTGTTTGCGAGGCTTGAAACAATAACAATAATCCTAGCATCGACGGCGTTTTCACTGCGTCGAATCCGTGCGGTAAATGAGGTTGCACCACTGTTCCGATTTCCAAATTGTGACGCTTACCCTATATTACCCCAACGCAATCTGTTCGTTACGGGTCAATCACCTCCATGAAAGAAATCGAAGAGCTTATCGCCAACAACCAGGCCTGGTCGGCCAATATCAGTCAGGAAGACCCGGATTTTTTTGAACGTTTAGCCCAGGCGCAAAAGCCCCGCTTCTTATGGATTGGTTGCTCTGACAGCCGCGTTCCCGCAGAACGCCTGACCGGCCTCGAGCCGGGTGAACTGTTCGTCCATCGCAACGTGGCGAACCTCGTTATCCACACCGATCTTAACTGCCTGTCGGTGGTGCAGTATGCGGTAGATGTGCTGGAGGTCGAACACATCATCATCTGCGGCCACCTGGGCTGCGGCGGCGTGCAGGCCGCGGTGGAAAACCCGGAGCTGGGGCTGATCGACAACTGGCTGCTGCACATTCGCGATCTGTGGTACAAGCACAGTTCGCTGCTGGGCGAGCTGCCGCCGGAACAGCGTTTCGACATGCTGTGCGAGATCAACGTCATTGAGCAGGTATACAACCTGGGCCACTCCACCATCATGCAATCGGCCTGGAAACGCGGCCAGAAGGTGATGATCCACGGCTGGGTGTACGGCATTCAGGACGGCCGTCTGCGCGATATGGAAGTGCTGGCGACCAGCCGCGAGAGCCTGGAGATGGGCTACCGCAAAGCGATAGCCAAACTGAAGCAGGATAAAGGCGTATAATCCCGCCGCGGGCGCGGCAGGCAGGCCGCGCCCCACATCAATTACTCGTCCAGCAGCACCACTTTGCCGACGTACGGCAGGTGACGGTAGCGCTGGGCGTAGTCGATGCCATACCCCACCACGAACTCATCCGGGATCGAGAAGCCGACATATTCGACCGGCACCTGCACTTCACGGCGCTCAGGCTTGTCCAGCAAGGTGCAAATCGCCAGCGATTTCGGCCCACGCAGCGCCAAAATCTCGCGCACTTTGTTCAGCGTGTTGCCGGAATCGATGATGTCTTCCACGATCAGCACGTCTTTGCCGCGAATGTCTTCGTCCAGATCCTTGAGGATCTTCACGTCGCGAGTGGTGGACATGCCGCTGCCATAGCTGGAAGCCGTCATGAAGTCGACTTCATGCGGCACGTCAATCGCGCGGCACAGATCGGCCATGAACATGAAGGAGCCGCGCAGCAGCCCGACCAGCACCATGTCACTGCCGCTGTCGCGGTAATGTTCGGTGATCTGGCGGCCAAGTTCGGCGATACGGGTCTTAACTTCCTGCTCGGAAATCATTACGTCTACAGTGTGTTTCATAGTATTCAGGTCAGTTGCCGGAAGAAAGGCGCAGAGTTTAGCATAGGCCGTTACGAGTTGCCTCTCTCCCGGACAGGGGAGTTTTCTTTATTAAGGGTATTCCTGACGAGCGTGCAGGACACCCACTATTTCAATGTGTGCAGCCAGCACGCGGTAAACCACAATGTAATTAGGATGAACGACCATTTCACGGGTCACGTTCACCCTGCCTGGCCGGAACAGATAAGGATGTTCCGCTAACGGGATAACCGACTCTTCAATGCGTTGCAACAGAGCCTCAGCGGCAAGTGGGTTTCGCTCCGCGATAAAGGCAAGCAGCGTGTATAAACCCGTTTTTGCTTCGTCAGTCCATTTGACGATTAACATGAGGGTCAGGCCGATTTTCTTTTGGCTTTCGCCTGTTCGATAATGTGACGAGCACCGGCCATAACCTCGTCATGGGGGACGCGGGGTGTGTCGCTATTGATGGAAGATTCCACGGTGCTTCTGAACCAACGATCGTAACTATCAGCCTGCTCTTGAGTCTCAAACTCAGAAACGATGGGATCCAATTTTGTCGGCATGACGCACTCCTCAACAGCTGATATTTTAATCAGTATAACGGCTTCCTTTCATTGAACCAAGCGGTGGCGACGCGAGCGCACCGCCACCTGAGCGATAGGCCGCGATCAATCGGCGACGGTAAAGCCCATCATCATGCCGGTATCTTCGTGTTCCAACAGGTGGCAGTGGGCCATATACGCATGTTCGCTGCTTGCCGGATGATCGAAACGCACCAGCACTTCGCTGCGCCACCCTTCGACACGCACCGTGTCCTTCCAGCCGCTGCGATGCGCCGCCGGCGGTTTGCCGTTTTCCGACAGGATACGGAACTGGGTGCCGTGAATGTGGAACGGGTGCAGCATCATGTCGCCCTCGCCGGAAATGGTCCATTTTTCATACTGGCCCCGTTTGGCGGCGAACATCGGCTTGGTCATATCGAAGGCCTTGCCGTTGATCATGTTGCCGTGGCTGAAGTCGAACGGTTTGGCGTTGCCCTGCGCGCCGCCATGATCCATCCCGGCCATCTTGCCATGATCCATGCCTTTCATGCTGCTCATGTCGCCGTGGTCCATGCCCTGCATGCCGCCCTTCTCCATGCCCTTCATGTTACCGTGGTCCATGCCTTTCATGTTTCCAGCGCCCGTCGCGCCATGATTCATGCTCATGCCTGCCATCGCCTGATGACCATAACGATCCATCAGCGCCTGCATGCCGAGCATATCCAGCTGCGGATCCATCATCAGCTGCAGCCAACGCTCCTGGATGCCGGTGGTGGCAGGCAATGTCGGCAGCTTCACCAGGCTGTCCGGCATGGTTTTGATGCCCTGCGCCAACGACGGCTGAATGCGCAACACCGGCAGCGGCCGATCGAACGGCGCCAGCGTCATGCCCATCTGTTTCACCGGCAACGTCACGATGTCGAACGCTTTCCCGTCGGAGGCATCGACCAGCACTTCAAAGCGCTCGCCCATCAGCATCGGCAGCTCAGTCAGCTTCACCGGCTCCGTCAGGAAACCGCCGTCGCTGGCGATGACGTACAGCGGGCGGTTGTCACTGGCCGCCAGATTCAGCGAGCGGGCGTTGCAACCGTTGAGGAAACGCAAACGCAGCCAACCGCGCGGCGCCAGATGTTGCGGGTACTGCGCGCCGTTGGTAAACATGCGATCGCCAAACCAACCCACCGCCGCGCTCATCACGTCCAGGTGATATTCGATCTGGGCATCTTTGCCCAGCCGCTTATCCTGCAGGATCACCGGAATGTCATCCTGCCCCCAGGTTTTCGGCAGCGGCAGTTTGGCGCTTTCATCGTCTTCCAGCAGCACCAGCCCCGCCAGCCCCATCATCACCTGGCTGCCGGTTTTACCGTGGGTATGCGGGTGGAACCAGCAGGTGGCCGCCGGTTGATCGACGGTGAAATTCACCGTGCGCGTTGCGCCGGGATGGATCAACGCCTGCGGGCCGCCATCGACGTCGCCGGGGATTTCCAGGCCGTGCCAGTGGACGGTACTGGCTTCCGCCAGGCTGTTTTTGATATCGACCGTCACCGGCTGACCCCGCTGCAGCTTCACCGCCGGCCCGAGCAGCGCGCCGTTGAATCCCCAGGTTTTGGTGGCGGCGCCTGGCAACCAGCGGGTTTCCCCCGCCTGCAGCGCCAGCGCAATCTTTCCCTGCGCGTCGGGCGTTAACAACGAGGGCACCGGCAGGGCCGGCCGCTCGGCCGCTAAGGCGGCCCGGCTCCATAACGGCAATGCGCTCGCGGCGCCCAATGCAGCGGTCAATTTAATAAAATCACGGCGTAACATCGCTGACTCCCTTTTCTCAGTGACATAACTCAACGCAGCCAGCCTAAACCTTCCCCCAGGCGGAAGGTCAAGCCTTTCCTGGCGGTATTTTAAGCTATGCCTCACAATCAAGAGCGCGCCGTGGGTGAGCGCTATGGCAGCGCCCGTCAGCAATAAAATTTGGTGCCTTTACAGACAAGTGTGGTAACGTCTGCAGACGACAAACAGGCCTATTTCATGATGAAAAAAACAACGTTAACGATGCTGTTGCTGGCGATGCTGGGCTTCTCCAACGCCAGTCTGGCGCTGAATGAATCCGAGGCGGAAGATCTGGCCGATCTGACGGCGGTATTTATTTATTTGAAAAATGATTGCGGCTACAACGATTTGCCAAATGCGCAAATCAAGCGCGCCATCGTCTATTTCGCGCAACAAAACCGCTGGGATTTGAGCAACTACAACAGCTTTAACATGAAGGCGCTGGGCGAAGACAGCTATCGCGATCTGAGCGGCATCGCCATTCCAACGCCTAAAAAGTGCAAATCGCTGGCGCGCGACTCCCTGAGCCTGCTGGCCTACGCCAATTAATCTTCCCCCTCGCCCGTCCGCCCTCCGCTCTCTCTGTCTGAAATTCAACCGTGCATCGCCAGGCAGAGTTAGCTATGATGTTGCGCCGATTTTTCATGGCTGTTATTACGGAGTTTCCCGCACATGACCCAGAAAGAAATTTGGTACGAAACGCTGCATACGGGCTTCGGCCAGTACTTTTCGGTAGAGAAGGTGCTGTACCGCGAGAAGACCGATCATCAGGATCTGGTGATCTTCGAGAACCCGGTGCTGGGGCGCGTGATGGCGCTCGACGGCGTGGTGCAAACCACCGAGCGTGACGAGTTCATCTATCACGAAATGCTGACCCACGTGCCGCTGTTGGCGCACGGCCAAGCGAAGAAAGTGCTGATCATCGGCGGCGGCGACGGCGGCATGCTGCGCGAAGTCAGCCGGCATCCTGGCGTTGAGCAGATCACCATGGTCGAAATCGACGCCGGCGTCGTAGAGTTCTGCCGCCAGTACCTGCCCAACCACAGCGCCGGCGCCTATGACGATCCGCGCTTCAAGCTGGTGATCGACGACGGCGTCAACTTCGTGAATCAAACCGACGAAACGTTCGATGTGATCATCTCCGACTGCACCGATCCGATCGGCCCCGGCGAAAGCCTGTTCACCTCGGCGTTTTATGAAGGCTGCGCCCGCTGCCTGAATGAGGGCGGCATTTTCGTTGCGCAGAACGGCGTCTGCTTCCTGCAACAGGACGAGGCGGTCAACAGCCACGCTAAACTGAGCCGCTACTTTACCGACGTCAGCTTCTATCAGGCGGCGATCCCGACCTATTACGGCGGCATCATGACCTTCGCCTGGGCGAGCCAGAACCCGGCGCTGCGCCAGCGCGATCTGCCAACTCTGCAACAGCGCTTTAACCAAAGCGGCCTACACTGCCGTTATTACAACCCGGCAATTCACGTCGGCAGCTTTGCCCTGCCGCAATATTTGCTCAATGCCCTGAACGTAACACGTTAAGCGAGAAGATAAAGGAGGTGGCCCAAATTGCATAAGCTAAAACTGCACGGCTTCAACAACCTGACCAAGAGCCTGAGTTTTTGTATTTACGATATTTGTTACGCCAAAACCGCGGACGATCGCGACGGCTATATCGCCTACATAGACGAACAATATAACGCCAACCGGCTGACCGAGATCCTGAGCGAAACCTGCTCGATCATCGGCGCCAATATTCTGAACATCGCGCGTCAGGACTACGAGCCGCAGGGCGCCAGCGTCACCATCCTGGTCAGCGAAGAGCCTATCGATCCGAAAGACGTCGATACGTCGGAACACCCCGGTCCGCTGCCGAATACGGTCGTCGCGCACCTGGACAAGAGCCATATCTGCGTGCACACCTACCCGGAAAGCCATCCGGAAGGCGGGCTGTGCACCTTCCGCGCCGATATCGAGGTCTCGACCTGCGGTGTCATTTCGCCCCTCAAGGCGCTGAACTACTTAATTCACCAGCTGGAATCCGACATCGTCACCATGGACTATCGCGTGCGCGGTTTTACCCGCGACGTGAACGGCGTGAAACATTACATCGATCATGAGATCAATTCGATCCAGAACTTTATGTCGGAAGACATCAAGGCGCTGTACCACATGATGGACGTGAACGTTTACCAGGAAAATATCTTCCATACCAAGATGTTGCTGAAGGATTTCGATCTGAAGCACTACCTGTTTAACGCGGAGCCGGAGGCGTTGAGCGCAGCCGAACGCAAGCAGATCACCGATCTGTTATGGAAAGAGATGCAGGAAATCTATTACGGCCGCAATATTCCGCATCTGTGATGGAAAGGGCGCGGCGCGCCGCGCCCTGATGCTTAGTACTTCAGCATGAAAGAACGATAGGCCTTCAACACCAGCAGGAAATCCTCAACGCCGCAGAATGAGAGGCTTTCTTCGTCGTAATAGTTCATCCCCTCTTCCATTTCATCGCCCTCGAACTCCAGCTGATTGGCGCGGATCATCACTTCTTCACCATCCATCAGCAGCGTATATTCATGGCCTTCCAGCTGCCATTGGCGCTCACTGCCTTTGACCTCGGCCGCGCCGGCTTCAATGCGGTCCAGCAGGTTGAAATCGCCTTTGACTTCTTCGTTGATCCAGTGGCCAATCGCTTCATGCCCCATCGAAAATCTGACGATCACCTGACCGGTGACGTCACGCAGAAATTCGTAATCCATAGCATGCCCTCCTGAGCCCTTTTTCTTAGTGTAAACATAAATGGCGGACTAACTCAGTGAGCGCTCGCAAAGTTGGCAACTGAGCAAAATAAAACGGGAGGCCAAGGCCTCCCGTTAAACAGTTGCGCAATATAGCGGCTTACACGGCGGTTTGGAAGATCACGCCGTCGGCTTTTTCGGTGTACTGGCCCAGCTGGTCAAAGTTCAGGTAGCGGTAGGTATCCGCCGCCGTCTTGTCGACCTGCGCCATATAGGTCTGGTACTCGTCCGGCGTCGGCAGGCGGCCCAGCAGGGACGCTACCGCGGCCAGTTCGGCAGACGCCAGATAGACGTTGGCGCCGGTGCCCAGACGGTTCGGGAAGTTACGGGTTGAGGTGGAAACCACCGTCGCGCCGTCCGCCACGCGCGCCTGGTTGCCCATGCACAGCGAACAGCCCGGGATCTCGATACGCGCGCCGCTCTTGCCGAAGACGCTGTAGTAGCCTTCTTCAGTCAGCTGAGCCGCATCCATCTTGGTTGGCGGCGCCACCCACAGACGGGTCGGCAGCTGGCCCTTGTGCTGATCCAGCAGCTTGCCCGCCGCGCGGAAGTGGCCGATGTTGGTCATGCAAGAACCGATGAACACTTCATCGATTTTGCTGTTGGCCACGTCAGACAGCAGGCGTGCATCGTCAGGATCGTTCGGCGCACACAGGATCGGCTCTTTGATCTCGTTCAGATCGATGTCGATCACCGCTGCGTATTCCGCATCCGCATCGCCTTCCAGCAGTTGCGGATCCGCCAGCCATTTTTCCATGCCCTGAATACGGCGCTCCAGCGTACGGCGATCGCCGTAGCCTTCGGAGATCATCCACTTCAGCAGCACGATGTTGGAGTTCAGGTACTCTTCAATCGGCGCCTTGTCCAGCTTGATGGTACAACCGGCGGCGGAACGTTCGGCGGACGCATCGGTCAGCTCAAACGCCTGCTCGACCTTCAGATCCGGCAGGCCTTCGATCTCCAGAATGCGGCCGGAGAAGATGTTTTTCTTGCCCTTCTTCTCGACGGTCAGCAGACCCTGCTGGATCGCGTAGTAAGGGATGGCGTGCACCAGATCGCGCAGGGTGATGCCCGGCTGCATTTTGCCTTTGAAGCGCACCAGCACCGACTCAGGCATATCCAGCGGCATCACGCCGGTCGCGGCGGCAAACGCCACCAGGCCGGAACCGGCCGGGAAGGAGATGCCGATCGGGAAGCGGGTGTGGGAATCGCCGCCGGTGCCGACGGTGTCAGGCAGCAGCATGCGGTTCAGCCAGGAGTGGATCACGCCGTCGCCCGGGCGCAGCGAGACGCCGCCGCGGTTCATGATGAAGTCAGGCAGCGTGTGGTGCGTGGTCACGTCGACCGGTTTCGGGTACGCGGCGGTGTGGCAGAACGACTGCATGACGAGATCGGCGGAGAAGCCGAGGCAGGCCAGGTCTTTCAGCTCATCGCGGGTCATCGGGCCGGTGGTGTCCTGAGAGCCGACGGAGGTCATCTTCGGCTCGCAGTATTCGCCAGGGCGAATGCCGGCGACGCCGCAGGCGCGGCCGACCATTTTCTGCGCCAGCGAGAAGCCTTTGTTGCTGGCGGCCACCGGTTTGGCGATGCGGAACACGTCGCTGTGCGGCAGACCCAGCGCTTCGCGCGCCTTGGTGGTCAGGCCGCGGCCTATGATCAGCGGGATACGGCCGCCAGCGCGCACTTCATCCAGCAGCACGTCGGTTTTCAGCTCGAAGTTGGCGATCAGCGCGCCAGTTTCGTGGTTGCGCACTTCACCTTTGTACGGGTAAACGTCGATCACGTCGCCCATGTTCAGCTCGGACACGTCCACTTCGATCGGCAAGGCGCCGGCATCTTCCATGGTGTTGAAGAAGATAGGCGCAATCTTGCCGCCCAGCACCACGCCGCCGCCACGTTTGTTCGGCACGTGCGGGATGTCGTCGCCCATGAACCACAGCACCGAGTTGGTGGCGGATTTACGGGAGGAACCGGTGCCGACCACGTCGCCGACGTAGGCCAGCGGGAAGCCTTTCTTGTTCAGCAGCTCGATCTGTTTGATCGGGCCGACGCTGCCCGGCTGATCCGGCACGATGCCTTCACGTTCGTTTTTCAGCATCGCCAGCGCGTGCAGCGGGATATCCGGGCGCGACCAGGCGTCCGGCGCCGGGGACAGGTCATCGGTGTTGGTTTCGCCGGTCACTTTGAACACGGTGACGGTGATCTTTTCCGCCAGCTCAGGGCGCGACAGGTACCATTCGGCGTCGGCCCAGGACTGCATGATCTGCTTGGCGTGCGCGTTGCCAGCTTTCGCCTTCTCTTCCACATCGTAGAAGTTGTCGAACATCAGCAGCGTGTGGGACAGCGCTTTAGCGGCGATCGGCGCCAGCTTTTCGTTGTCCAGGGCTTCGATCAGCGGATGAATGTTATAGCCGCCCTGCATGGTGCCTAACAGTTCAATGGCTTTCTCGGGGGTAACCAGGGGGGATGTCGCTTCACCTTTGGCGATGGCCGCCAGGAAACCTGCTTTGACGTAGGCGGCTTCGTCGACGCCCGGTGGAACACGGTTAATCAGCAGGTCTAACAGGAATTCTTCTTCGCCTTTTGGCGGATTCTTCAGTAGTTCGACCAGCGCGGCCATTTGGGTGGCGTCTAGCGGCTTAGGGGCGATGCCCTCAGCAGCACGCTCGGCTACGTGCTTACGGTATTCTTCTAGCACGACGTTCTCCTCGCTCTCATTGTCATTTATTGTGCCTGGCGTATATGCAAACCGGGTTTATACCCTTTGGGTTTCACTCTGTGGCTAGGCGATCGGCCCGTAAAGGCCCCGAAACGGTGACTGGGGCAAACAAGCGCGGTCAAACAGCGTTACAGCATGAAAGACTGATGGGTAGAGCGCACGGCGATATTGATGCCATCTATCCTGACGGGGCACTGCTGTCGATGTCCTGGACTGTAAGGTACAGTGCCCGGTTCCGCTCAGCCAGCATATCAGGATTTGAAACGGTTGTTAATTCGTTCACATAAAAGCAACATTAAATCTTTGCTGAATCGTTGAGCGCAGCGTAATCGGCTGCCGGACAAACAGGGCATTATATCCACATAATTTAAACGGATATAAGCATGAGGATCGGAATTTGGCGCAGCGGCCACAAAAAACCGTTTTGTGCATCTGGGCAAAAAAAAACGGCCCCTTCTCAGGAGCCGCTTGTTAACCGGTCAAGCCAGCAGAATTACTTCTTCTTGGCTTTCGGGTTAGGCAGGTCGGTGATGCTGCCTTCGTAGATTTCCGCCGCCAGGCCCACGGATTCGTGCAGGGTCGGGTGAGCGTGGATGGTCAGCGCGATGTCTTCCGCGTCGCAGCCCATCTCGATGGCCAGACCGATTTCACCCAGCAGTTCGCCGCCGTTGGTGCCGACAATCGCGCCACCGATGATGCGGTGAGTTTCTTTGTCGAAGATCAGTTTGGTCATGCCGTCTGCACAGTCGGAAGCGATCGCACGGCCGGAAGCCGCCCACGGGAAGGTGGAGGTTTCGTAGCTGATGCCTTTCTCTTTCGCTTCTTTCTCGGTCAGACCCACCCACGCCACTTCCGGCTCGGTGTAAGCGATGGATGGGATCACTTTCGGATCGAAGTAGTGCTTCATGCCAGCGATAACTTCTGCGGCAACGTGGCCTTCGTGCACGCCTTTGTGCGCCAGCATCGGCTGCCCGACGATGTCGCCGATGGCGAAGATGTGCGGCACGTTGGTGCGCAGCTGTTTGTCGACGTTGATGAAGCCACGCTCGTCAACTTCCACACCGGCTTTGCCGGCATCCAGCAGTTTGCCGTTCGGCACGCGGCCGATCGCCACCAGCACCGCGTCGTAACGCTGTGGTTCTGCCGGCGCTTTTTTACCTTCCATCGTGACGTAGATGCCGTCTTCTTTGGCTTCTACCGCGGTCACTTTGGTTTCCAGCATCAGGTTGAACTGCTTGCTGATACGTTTGGTGAAGACTTTCACCACGTCTTTATCTGCCGCCGGGATAACCTGATCGAACATTTCAACGACGTCGATCTGTGAACCCAGCGCATGGTATACGGTGCCCATTTCCAGGCCGATGATGCCGCCGCCCATAACCAGCAGACGCTCTGGGACGGTTTTCAGCGCCAGCGCATCGGTGGAATCCCACACGCGTGGATCTTCATGAGGAATGAATGGCAGTTGGATCGGACGAGAACCTGCAGCGATGATGGCGTTGTCGAAGTTGATGGTGGTTGGGCCGTTTTCGCCTTCCACAACCAGGGTGTTAGCGCCGGTGAACTTGCCCAGGCCGTTGACCACTTTCACTTTACGGCCTTTCGCCATGCCAGCCAGACCGCCGGTCAGCTGAGTGATGACTTTTTCTTTCCAGACGCGCACTTTGTCGATGTCGGTTTTCGGCTCGCCGAAAACGATGCCGTGTTCGGCCAGCGCTTTGGCTTCTTCGATCACTTTGGCAACGTGCAGCAGTGCTTTGGAAGGGATACATCCCACGTTCAGGCAAACCCCGCCCAGAGTGGAATAACGTTCAACCAGAACGGTTTCAAGACCTAAGTCAGCGCAACGAAAGGCTGCAGAGTAACCTGCCGGGCCCGCCCCAAGTACCACGACCTGAGTTTTAATTTCAGTACTCATCATGACCTCTTAATTGATTGTCCGGCGGGTCAGACGTCATTTTTATTGCTAATCGATCTCATAACGCCCTTCATCCACCGGGACGCTTACACCGCGAGCAGTTTACAGAATTGTTAATAATCTGCAAAGCGTGTTCGAGTGACCCGTGTCTCAACAATTTTGTCGAGTTATGCAAAATCCGACAAAACTGCTACAGAATCGTCAGGGGCGCAGCATGCTGCGCCCCTTTTGCATTACATCACCAGACGGCGAATGTCGGACAACATGTTGTTGATGATGGTGATGAAGCGCGCACCATCGGCACCGTCGATAACGCGGTGGTCGAAGGACAGCGACATCGGCATCATCAGGCGCGGCATGAACTCTTTACCGTTCCAGACCGGCTCCATCGCAGACTTGGAGACACCCAGGATAGCCACTTCCGGCGCGTTGACGATCGGCGCGAAGTGAGTTGTCCCGATGCCGCCCAGGCTGGAGATGGTGAAGCAGCCGCCCTGCATCTCGCCCGCGGTCAGCTTGCCGTCGCGCGCTTTCTTGGAGATGGTCATCAGCTCGCGAGACAGCTCGGTGATGCTCTTCTTGTTCACGTCCTTGAACACCGGAACTACCAGGCCGTTCGGGGTATCTACCGCCACGCCGATGTTGATGTATTTCTTCAGCGTCAGCTTCTGACCGTCTTCGGACAGCGAGCTGTTGAAGCGCGGCATCTGCTCCAGAGCGGCAGCGACGGCTTTCATGATGAACACAACAGGCGTGAACTTCACGTCCAGCTTGCGCTTGGCCGCTTCTTCGTTCTGCTGCTTGCGGAACGCTTCCAGATCGGTGATGTCGGTTTTGTCGAAGTGAGTCACGTGCGGGATCATCACCCAGTTGCGGCTCAGGTTCGCGCCAGAGATCTTCTGGATGCGGCCCATTTCGACTTCTTCGATCTCGCCGAACTTGCTGAAGTCCACTTTCGGCCACGGCAGCATGCCTGGCAGACCGCCGCCGGCAGCAGCCGGGGCCGCTTCAGCGCGTTTCACCGCGTCTTTCACGTAAGCCTGAACGTCTTCGCGCAGGATGCGGCCTTTACGACCGGTGCCTTTCACTTTCGCCAGGTTAACGCCGAATTCACGCGCCAGACGACGAATGACCGGAGTCGCGTGCACGTAGGCCGCGTTCTCGGCGAACTCGCCTTTGTCTTCAGCTTTCGCAGCCGGAGCGGCGGCTTTAGCGGCGGCCGGCGCCGGCGCAGCGTCCGCTTTAGCGGCTGGAGCGGCGGCAGCGGCAGGCGCAGCGCCTTCCACTTCGAACACCATGATCAGGGAGCCGGTTTTCACTTTGTCGCCGGTCGCAATCTTGATCTCTTTCACCGTACCCGCGAACGGCGCTGGCACTTCCATGGAGGCCTTGTCGCCTTCCACGGTGATCAGAGACTGCTCGGCGGCAACCTTGTCGCCCACCTTGACCATCACCTCGGTCACTTCGACTTCGTCACCGCCGATATCCGGCACGGCGACATCTTTAGCCGCCGAGGCCGCAGGCGCTGCGGCGGCAGCCGGTGCTTGCGCCGCAGCCGGGGCCGCAGCGGAAGCGGCGCCGGCCACTTCGAACACCATGATCAGGGAACCGGTTTTCACTTTGTCGCCGGTCGCGATCTTGATCTCTTTCACGGTGCCCGCGAACGGCGCAGGGACTTCCATGGAAGCCTTGTCGCCTTCCACAGTGATCAGGGACTGCTCGGCTTCCACCTTATCGCCCACTTTCACCAGGATCTCGGTCACTTCGACTTCGTCGGCGCCGATATCCGGCACGGCAACGTCTTTGGCCGCAGCGGCAGCCGGGGCAGCTGCTGCTGCCGCCGGTTTTTCTTCCGCTTTCGCCGCCGGTGCAGCTTCCGCTGCGCCTGCCGCTTCGAAGATCATGATCAGTTTGCCGGTTTCGGTTTTATCGCCGACCGCCACTTTGATCTCTTTCACCACGCCCGCCTGCGGGGAGGGCACTTCCATGGAAGCCTTGTCGCCTTCCACGGTGATCAGCGATTGTTCCGCTTCAACTTTATCGCCGACCTTCACCAGAATCTCGGTGATTTCGACTTCATCTGCACCGATGTCCGGTACGTTGATTTCGATAGACATTATTCAGTACCTCTTAGGCCAGACGCGGGTTAACTTTTTCCGGGTTGATGTCGAATTTCTTGATTGCATCAGCAACCACAGAAGCTTCGATCTCACCGCGTTTAGCCAGTTCACCCAGAGCAGCAACCACCACGTAGGACGCATCGACTTCGAAGTGGTGACGCAGGTTTTCGCGGCTGTCCGAACGACCGAAGCCGTCGGTGCCCAGTACGCGATAATCGCTGGCCGGCACATAAGTACGAACCTGTTCGGCGAACAGTTTCATGTAGTCGGTAGAGGCTACCGCCGGCGCGTCGTTCATCACCTGAGCGATATAAGGCACGCGTGGCGCTTCGGTTGGGTGCAGCATGTTCCAACGCTCGCAATCCTGGCCGTCGCGCGCCAGTTCGGTGAACGAGGTCACGCTGTAGGTGTCGGAACCCACGCCGTAGTCCTTCGCCAGGATCTGCGCAGCTTCGCGCACGTGGCGCAGGATGGCGCCGGAGCCCAGCAACTGCACCTTGCCTTTGCTGCCTTCCAGCGTTTCCAGCTTGTAGATACCCTTGCGGATACCTTCTTCCGCACCCTGCGGCATCGCAGGCATGTGGTAGTTTTCGTTCAGCGTGGTCAGGTAGTAGTACACGTTTTCCGGGTTGTCGCCATACATGCGCACCAGACCGTCGTGCATGATGACCGCCACTTCGTACGCGTAAGCCGGATCGTAAGAGATGCAGTTAGGGATGGTCAGAGACTGGATGTGGCTGTGGCCATCTTCGTGCTGCAGACCTTCGCCGTTCAGGGTAGTACGGCCCGAGGTCCCGCCGATCAGGAAGCCGCGCGCCTGTTGGTCGCCCGCTGCCCAGCACAGGTCGCCGATACGTTGGAAACCGAACATCGAGTAGTAGATGTAGAACGGAATCATCGGCAGATCGTTGGTGCTGTAGGAGGTCGCTGCGGCCAGCCAGGAAGAGGCTGCGCCCAGTTCGTTGATGCCTTCCTGCAGGATTTGGCCTTTCTCGTCTTCTTTGTAGTAAGCAACCTGCTCACGGTCCTGCGGGGTGTACTGCTGGCCGTTCGGGCTGTAGATACCGATCTGACGGAACAGACCTTCCATACCGAAGGTACGCGCTTCGTCGGCGATGATTGGCACCAGGCGATCTTTGATCGACTTGTTCTTCAGCATCACGTTCAGGGCACGCACGAAGGCGATAGTGGTGGAGATCTCTTTGTTCTGCTCTTCCAGCAGCGAACTGAAATCTTCCAGCGCCGGCATTTCCAGCTTCTGGGTGAACTCCGGCAGACGGGTAGGCACGTAGCCTTTCAGCGCCTGGCGACGTTCGTGCAGGTATTTGTACTCTTCGGAATCTTTCTCGAAGGTGATGTACGGCAGTTTTTCGATGTCAGCATCGGCAACCGGCACGTTGAAACGATCGCGGAAGTGGTGAACCCCTTCCATGTTCATTTTCTTCACCTGGTGAGCGATGTTTTTACCTTCCGCGGTTTCACCCATGCCGTAACCTTTGATGGTGTGGGCCAGGATAACGGTCGGTTTGCCTTTGGTGTCCTGCGCTTTTTTCAGTGCAGCGAAGATTTTCTTCGGATCGTGACCACCACGGTTCAGCGCCCAGATTTCGTCGTCGGTCATGTCTTTGACCAGCGCCGCGGTTTCCGGGTAACGGCCGAAGAAGTGCTCGCGCACGTACGCGCCGTCTTTGGATTTGAAGGTCTGGTAGTCGCCGTCCAGGGTCTCGTTCATCAGCTGAACCAGTTTACCGCTGGTGTCTTTGCGCAGCAGCTCGTCCCAACGGCCGCCCCAGATCACTTTCAGCACCTGCCAGCCTGCGCCGGAGAAGATGCCTTCCAGTTCGTTGATGATCTTGCCGTTACCGGTGACCGGGCCGTCCAGGCGCTGCAGGTTGCAGTTGATGACGAACACCAGGTTGTCCAGCTTCTCGCGGGTGGCGATGGTGATGGCGCCTTTGGATTCCGGCTCATCCATCTCGCCGTCGCCCAGGAAGGCGTAAACGGTCTGCTCAGAGGTGTCTTTCAGGCCGCGGTGTTCCAGGTATTTCAGGAACTTCGCCTGATAGATGGCGCTGATTGGGCCCAGGCCCATGGATACGGTCGGGAACTGCCAGAATTCCGGCATCAGCTTAGGATGCGGGTAAGAGGACAGGCCGTTGCCGTGCACTTCCTGACGGAAGTTGTTCATCTGTTCTTCGGTCAGGCGGCCTTCAAGGAAGGCGCGCGCGTAAACGCCCGGAGAGATGTGGCCCTGGAAGTAGACCAGGTCGCCGCCGTCTTTCTCGTTGCGTGCGCGGAAGAAGTGGTTAAAGCAGACTTCATAGAAGGTCGCGGAAGACTGGAAGGAAGCCATGTGGCCGCCCAGCTCCAGGTCTTTCTTGGATGCGCGCAGAACGGTCATGATCGCGTTCCAACGGATCGCAGAGCGAATGCGGCGTTCCAGATCCAGGTTGCCTGGGTAAGCCGGTTCGTCTTCTACCGCGATGGTGTTGACGTAGTTGTGCGCTGCAGCACCGGCCGCAACGTTAACGCCGCCTTTGCGGGCTTCTCCCAATACCTGATCAATCAGAAACTGAGCTCGCTCAACACCCTCTTCACGGATGACCGATTCGATCGCCTGCAGCCAGTCGCGGGTTTCGATCGGATCCACGTCATTGTTTAAACGTTCTGACATGGTGGTATTCCTTATCTGTCTAATGGTTTGTTTGGAGCCTGTCTTCCTGTGCTCTGTGAAAAAACACACGAAGACAGGCCCATCAGTTTAGTTGCCGCTTAAGTACTTAACTAAGTACCTCGAACTTAACCCCCGCAGGCTGGTGTACCCTGAAGAGGACAGCTCTTAATCCTTGCGTTGCTGGAGACGCCGCAGCGATCTCTCGCGCCGAGTATGCTCCCGGCTGAGATCCAGCAAGATTTCCTCGATAAACGCCAAGTGGCGATGCGAGGCTTCACGGGCCTTTTCCGGCTCGCGTGCCACAATCGCCTCAAAAATTCCGGCGCGGTGGCTGCTCACTTTTGCCAACATCTCACGGCGCGAGTAGAGCAATTCAAAGTTCTGACGCACGTTCTGTTCCAGCATCGGCCCCATGCAGCGTAGCAGGTGAAGTAACACAACGTTGTGAGCGGCTTCAGTCACGGCGATTTGATACTGCATGACCGCATCGGCTTCGGCGTCGAGATCGCCGCTGTCTTGAGCCTGTTGAATCACGATGTGGCAATCGCGGATGCGCGCCAGATCTTCATCGGTGCCGCGCAGCGCCGCGTAATAGGCGGCAATGCCTTCCAGCGCGTGACGGGTTTCCAGCAGATCGAACTGTGATTCGGGATGGTCGGCCAGCAGCTCGGCCAGCGGATCGCTGAAGCTCTGCCACAGATTAGTTTGCACGAAGGTGCCGCCGCCCTGACGGCGCAGGAGCAGCCCTTTCGCTTCAAGGCGCTGAATGGCCTCTCTCAGAGAAGGACGGGAGACATCAAATTGTTTCGCCAGCTCGCGCTCCGGAGGCAGTTTTTCGCCTGGGCGCAGTGTCCCCTCGAGGATCAGGTATTCGAGCTGTTGCTCGATAACATCTGACAACTTGGGTTGGCGGATTTTGCTGTAGGCCATGAGTGAATTCTTCTCTGCGAATGGCGCGGAGTCAATTGGTAATACCAATTTCAAAAACGTGACGGTAAAGTAACAAAGTATTCACCTCCTGTCCATACGGGCCTTGATCGAAATCAGGTTAGCCGCACATTTTAACACCCCGCTGAAAACCCCGCTGCAAACCGGTAACGCCGTGATGGTATTACCATTTACGCGGCGGGTTGGGGATTTAACTTTTACCAAACCTTACGCAAGGCAGAGTGCAAACTTTTTGCCCGAGTTTTATTGCATGGTTATTACGCTTTAATGAATGGCTATTTGGCGAGCAGCGCAACGGCGGTTCGTTCATTATTTGAACGCAGCCCACCGTTCAGATCTACGTTATTTTTGCGCATTATGTGATTTGTTGCTTATTTCATGCACTGAATCCCCCCTGCCGTCACACAACCCGCATTTTGTTTCCTAAACTGCTGCAATCTTAATCACTCACACGACAAAGCAGGTGCAAACCGACGCGCATAACATTATTCTCTGCCAAACGGTAGCGGCGCCGTGGAATTAATAGCTATAACGCCGTAAATAAAACAAAACACACATCGTAACCACTGCTTTACAGGCAGATGGGCATTCACAACGACAGAGGGTTAGATTGATGGATGGTCAACAGCATGGTGACCAGCTGAAGCGCGGCCTGAAAAACCGCCATATTCAGCTCATCGCCTTAGGTGGCGCAATCGGCACCGGGTTATTTCTCGGTATCGCTCAAACAATAAAAATGGCCGGCCCGTCAGTGCTTCTCGGCTACGCCATCGGCGGCTTCATCGCGTTTCTGATCATGCGCCAGCTGGGGGAAATGGTGGTGGAAGAGCCGGTCGCCGGTTCCTTCAGCCACTTCGCCTACAAATACTGGGGCAACTTCGCCGGCTTCGCCTCCGGCTGGAACTATTGGGTGCTGTATGTCCTGGTGGCGATGGCGGAGCTGACGGCGGTCGGCATCTACGTACAGTACTGGTGGCCGGAGATCCCCACCTGGGTTTCCGCCGCGGTATTCTTCCTGGCGATCAACGCCATCAACCTGGCCAACGTGAAAGTTTACGGCGAGATGGAGTTCTGGTTCGCCATCATCAAAGTGGTGGCGATTATCGGCATGATCGTGTTCGGTGCCTACCTGCTGTTCAGCGGCATGGGCGGCCCGGAAGCCACCGTCACCAACCTGTGGGCGCAGGGCGGGTTCTTCCCGAACGGCGTCATGGGCCTGGTGATGGCGATGGCGGTGATCATGTTCTCCTTCGGCGGCCTCGAGCTGGTCGGCATCACCGCCGCCGAAGCCGACAACCCGCAAAAAAGCATTCCGAAAGCCACCAATCAGGTGATCTACCGCATCCTGATCTTCTATATCGGCTCGCTGGCCATTCTGCTGTCGCTGTACCCGTGGGGCAAAGTGGTTGAAGGCGGCAGCCCGTTCGTGCTGATCTTCCACGCGCTGAACAGCAACCTGGTGGCGACCGTGCTGAACATCGTGGTGCTCACCGCCGCGCTGTCGGTCTACAACAGCTGCGTCTACTGCAACAGCCGCATGCTGTACGGCTTGGCGCAGCAGGGCAACGGCCCGAAAAGCCTGCTGAAGGTCGACGGCCGCGGCGTGCCGGTGGTGGCCATCGGCATTTCCGCCCTCGCCACTGCGCTGTGCGTGCTGATTAACTACCTGATCCCGGGCCGCGCCTTCGAACTGCTGATGGCGTTGGTGGTATCGGCGCTGGTGATCAACTGGGCGATGATCAGCCTGGCGCACCTGAAATTCCGCGCCGCCAAAAACCGCGAAGGCGTGGTGCCGAAGTTCAAAGCGTTCTGGTACCCGTTCAGCAACTACCTGTGCCTGCTGTTCATGGCCGGCATCCTGGTGATCATGTACCTGACGCCGGGCATTCAAATCTCGGTGCTGCTGATCCCGGTCTGGGTGGCGATCCTGGCCGTCGGTTACGCCATCAAACAGCGCAGCCAACGTGTCGACGGCGTCACCAGCCGTTGAATCCCGTGACCGCGCAATAAAATGGCCCGCAGATGCGGGCCATTTTTTTCGTCTGAACGCCGCTTACTTGCGCAGCGCTTTCACCTGCTCGGCGGTGATGTCCGCCGGTAAACCGCCCCAGGTCACCCGCAGGTAGTTTACCAGTTCCGCCACGTCGGCATCGCTCAGACGCTCGCCGAAGCCCGGCATGCTCTGCATGCTTTCACCGTTCGGGAACTGCTGGGCCGGCAGGCCGTCCAGCACCGACACGATCAGGTTCTTGCCGTCCGCCTGGCGCAGCGTGGCGTTATCGCGCATCGCCGGTGCGACGTGCGGTTTGCCTTCGCCTTCGCGCGCATGGCAGCCGGCGCACTGATCCAGATAGGTCATGCGCCCGGCATCGCTGCCCTGCCCCATTTTCACCGGCACTGCCGCCGGCGGCTGCTCGCCCATCAGATACAGCGCCAGCGCCTGATGGTCTTCCGGCGTCAAATGACGGGTGCTGAGATCCACCACCATATGCATCTCACTGAAGGCCGAACCCTGCGGCGCGAGGCCGGTGCCGAGGAAGCGGCTGACGTCCTGCGGCGTCCAGCCGCGCTGCGCCAAGCCGTGCGGCGTAATGTCCGGTGCCATGAAGCGGCCGAGATCGCCGCCCTGCATCGGCTTGCCGAGATCCATCTGCCCCAGCGCGCCGCGCGGCGTGTGGCATTCGCCACAGTGGCCCAGCACGTCGGCCAGATAGCGGCCGCGCTGCCATTGCGGCGAGCTGCCCTGCGAACTGGCCGGCAGCGGATCCTGGCTGCGGAACAGCAGATTCCAGCCGATCAGCGCCATGCGCTGGTTGAACGGGAACGGCATCTCGTTGGCCGGAATGGCCACGTCCACCGCCGGGCGCGTCATCAGGTAAGCGTAGATGTCATCGGCGTCCTGACGCGAAATGCCCTTGTACGAGGTGTAAGGCATCGCCGGGTACAGGTGCCGTCCGCCCGGCGCCACGCCCTGTGTCAGCGCCAGGAAGAAGTCGTCCTTGCTCCAGCGCCCGATGCCGTGGTCGGCCGACGGCGTCAGGTTGCTGCCGTAAATCGTGCCGAACGGCGTGTCCAGCGGATAGCCGCCGGCCAACGGCGCCCCACCGCTGGCGGTATGGCAGGCGGCGCAGTCGGCGGCCTGCGCCAGATAGCGGCCGCGCGCGATCTGTTCGGCGCTGGCGGTCACCTGCTGCACCGGGCCGTCGTAACGGCGGTTTTCCCGCCACCACAACAGCGCAATCACCACGATCGCCACCAGCACAATCAACACTGCGAGACGTTTTTTCATTGCGCCGTCTCCTTCAGCAGGCCCGGCGTTTTCAGCACCACGTCGCGCACCGCTTCGTAGTAGCGCACGTAGCCGGTGCAGCGGCAGATGTGGCTGTCCAGCGCCTGCTCGATAGCGTTCTCCAGCTGATCGCGGGCGATCGGCTCACGCTTGAGCTTTTCCACGAAGATGGTGGCGGCGTTGACGAAGCCTGGCGTGCAGTAGCCGCACTGGAAGCTGTAGTGCTCCAGAAACGCCTGCTGGATCGGCGACAGCTCAACCACCTCCCCCTGTTCGTCCACCCTGGCGTGGCCTTCGACGGTGCGCACTTTCTTGCCGTTGAAGAAATGCGCGCCGGTGATGCAGGTGCGCACCTCTTCGCTGGTGCCGCTCGGGTGATCGACAATAGCCACGCAGGCGTGGCAAATGCCCTGCCCGCAGCCGAGGCGCGAACCGGTCAAATCGAGATACTCGTGCAGGAAATCGATCATCATCAAGCCTTCCGGCACCTCGATCGGGCCGTACTGTTTCTCGTTGATGGTCAGGGAAATCGGCTGGGTTTTAATGCTCATTGTAATACCTCACGAATATTTTCTGCACGAACGGGCAAATCACGGAAACGGTGGCCGGTGGCGTCGGCAATGGCGTTGACCAGTGCGGCCACGATCGGGATCATCACCACTTCCGCCATGCCTTTCGGCGGATCGGTTTCCGACAGCGCCGGCAGGATGTCGCCGCTCTGTTTCCATACCGCCACGTCGCTGGCGCGCGGCAGGTGGTAACGGTTGAAGTTCCAGGTGCCGTTGCCCGGGCCGTCTTCGTACAGCGGTAAATATTCGTGCAGCGCATGGCCGATGCCCATCGCCAGCCCGCCCTGCAGTTGGCCGGAAACCAGTTCCGGCACGATCAGGTTGCCACACTCCATGATCGAGTGGTGATTCAGCAACTCCACCTGGCCGGTGGCGATATCCACCGCCACTTCCGCCAGCGTACCGACGGCGCTGTAGTAGGTCACCGCCGCATTGTTGCGCTGGGTCGGCGGGTAGTAGACCTGCCCGCGCGCCAGCGGTTTGAATTCGCCGCCGGCGTTGCGCAGCGCCATGCCGTCGATCGGCAGGCGTTCGCTTTTGCCGTTCAACGTGAAATCGGCCTCCGCCCACTGCCAGCGGTTGAACACATGCACCGCCGCGCCGGTGACGCCGCCCATCTGATAAGCCGTCTTGGCCAGCAGCTCGAGGCTCAGCACCGACATGCCCGCCGCCGTCAGGCCGCCTTCGACCCAACGCGCATCTTCGCGCCGCACCACCAGCGGCGCCGCCTGGCCGCCGCCGATACCGGCCTGCCACAGCGCCATCGCCGCCGGCCACAGGCCGTGATCGAAGATCAGGCGCGCCGCTTCGCGGGTGCTGTGCGAGAAGTAATAGGCCGAGTTGCTGGCGCTCGACGGCGAACAGTAGCTCGGCGTCCAGTTGGGGTTGGTTTGCAGCTTATCCTGCTCTTCTTGCGACATCAGGTAAGGATCGCCGCTGGTGACCATCGGCAATACCGACCAGTCGGTGACCGAGAAGTGCGCTTCGTCGGCCGGTTTGCCCAGCCACTGCGCGCACAATACCGACTGCGAGGTCGACATGCCGGTGCCCATCTCCGCGCCGCTGTGATGCAGGGTGATGCGGCCGTCTTCGCTCAGCTCCACCCGGGCGAACGAGGTTTCCGCCCCGGTGCCGAAGTCTTTCTGCACGCAGCCGAAGCCGACGCCATAGCGCTTGCCGGGATGGCGGCTCTCAAACTCGGCCTTGCGTTCGGCGCGCTTAAGCCATATCTCATGCTTCGCCGCCTTTTCCAGTACTTCATCGGCGCGGATCGCACCGGCCGGGATCGCCCCCTGGGTGTTTTTCATGCCGGATTTCAGCACGTTGCGCAGGCGGAACTCGATCGGGTCAATCTTCAGCTCGGCGGCCAACTCATCCACCATCATCTCGGTGGCGGCCATGCTCTGCAGCGTGCCGTAACCGCGCGCCGAACCGGCGTCGATAGCGCGTGAAGCCAGCCCGACCGACGACAGATCGCTTTTCGGGAAGTAGTAAATCGACTGGGCGGCGGTTGCGCCGACCATCACCACCGAAGGGGTAAAGTTGCTGCGGCCGCCGCCGTCCGCGGTCATGTCACCGAGGAACGACTGCATGACGCCGGTCTGCTTATTCACCGCGATGCGGTAGTTCATGTCGAACGCGTGGCGCTTCAACGCCGTCTGGAACTGTTCGAAGCGATCGTTGGCCAGACGCACCGGGTGGCCGTCGCCGTACATCGCCGCCACCGCGCCGTAATACGGGAAGTTGTAGTGGTCTTTCGAGCCGTAGCCCACGGTGTAGCACGGGTGCAGGATCAGCTGTTTCACCGGCGGATTGCGCTTGGCCAGCATGCGCGGCATCTCGTCGGCCACTTCCTGCGGCGACTGCGTCGGCACCACCAGATGCAGGGTTTGCGTCTGCGCGTCGAACCAGCCGTTGGCGTTGTCCGGCTCCAACGCCGAGGTGTCGATCGACTGCGTGGTGTAGCGGCGCGACATTACCAGCCAGTCGGCCGGCGGATTCGCCAACTCGTCGGCGATCAGGCCCGCATAGCGCATGCCTTCCTGATCCAGCTTGCCGCCCTCGCGCCCTTCCGGCCACACCGGCAGGTGTTTTTTCATCGATACCGGGAAGATCGGCGTATCCTTCAGGCTGGAGAAGCGATCGTCGTCGAACGGCTGTTCTCCCCCCACCCGCACGTAACGGAAACTGCCCCAGGGATCGCGCTCCAGCGGGCCGGTGACCGCGCCGTATTTGATGGTTTCCTCACGGAATTTCAGCTTGTCCTTGGCGAAGCGGAAACGGGCGAAGTCGTGATAGATCAGGATCGCCACCGCCTGGCCGAGATAGGCAGGGGTTTTGCCGTTCGGCAGCAGCATGTCATCACCGTAGAACGCCGGAAAGGCCAGGCCGTCGCGCGCCAGATCTTCCGCCGTCACCAGGCGATCCGGCTGCAGATCGTCCCCCAACAGCGACAGATCGACCCCTTCGAACAACCGGTCGGCCTTGGTCACGCGCAGAATGAAGGCGTGCGCCTGTTTCTGCGGCCAGTGCGGCATGTCCACCGCGCGGATATCGCGCGCGAACACCTTCTGCCCCATGACCTTGGCGCGGCCGTCGATACGGAAACGCACGCGCTTGGCCTGCGGATCCCAATTGGGCGACTGGAGGATTTTTTGCTCGAACATCGCGGCGTAGGCGCGGCTGTACAGGGGCGCGAGGTACACGGATACCCCCGCAATCACGGCGCTTTTGATAAAGCGACGCCGCGACGGGTTGAAATTGCTCATAAATAAGTCCTTCACGTCTTTCTTGTAATTGGTTTTTGTTCGCGGTGTTGTTGCGCAAACGCTGACGACCTTGCCGTAGACGTCATAAGCATATGCTTATAACTAAAATTATGTGATGATTAACAGGCTGTTTTCAACAAAAAAACATTTGCAAAACACATAAGGTTTGTACGCTAATAAATAATTTGCGCAAACGCGGGCTTGAACCATGATCACGGGCATCATTATTACCGCCGCCGGACGCGGGGAGCGCTTTATTCGGGCCGGCGGCCAGGGCAACAAACTGAACGCCGGGTTTGCCGATGCGGCGGGCGAGCGGCGTTCGCTGTTCGAACACACCCTGCGCCAGGCGCTGGCTTCCGAGCTGCCGGTGCAGGTGGTGACCCGTCCGGATAATCTGCCGGTGCTGGCAGCCTGCGCCGCCAATCAGGTGCCGGTTACCCTGCTCGCCAGCGCGGGCCTCGGCGACTCGATCGCCGCAGGCGTTGCGGCCACGCCGCACTGGCAAGGCTGGCTGATCCATCTGGCCGATATGCCGTTCGTCGGCGCCGACGTTTTCCGGCAGGTGGCGAGCGCCTTACGGCAACACGCGATCGTACGCCCCAGCTATGCGCAACAGCCCGGTCACCCGGTCGGCTTTTCCGCCCTATTGCGCAAACAACTTTGCCAACTGCGCGGCGATAATGGCGCCCGTGGGCTGTTGCAAGGCGCAGCGGTGCACCTGTTGCCACTTGAACACCCCGGCGTCGTGCAGGATATTGATCTTCCATCGCAACTTCCGGCCAGCGAGTAAATTCACCTATGCAACATCTTGATGTCACCGTGGTCAGCCAGGCGATAAGCTGGCTGCAACACCAGCCGGTCTGGTTATGCACCGTCCTCAGCACCTATGGTTCTTCGCCGCGCTCGCCGGGCGCGCTGATGGCGGCGACCCACGACGGCCGCTACAGCGGTTCGTTGTCGGGCGGGTGCGTGGAGGAGGACTTTCTGGGCCGCGTGGCCGCCGGGGAGTATCAGGCGGCCAGCCAGGTGATCCGTTACGGCGAAGGCGGTATGACGCCCAATGTAGCGCTGCCGTGCGGCGGCGTGCTGGACGTGCTGATCGAGTATCTGCCGGCGGGAGAAGCCAGCGTCGCTTACCTGCGACGCATCGCCGGCGCGCTGGAAGGGCATCACGCGTTGATCAAACGCCTGACGCTGCCCCACGCCTGCCACAGCCTCGAGCAGAGTCATTTCACCAGCGCCACCCAGGTGGAACGCCGGCTCGAACAGATTACCCTGCATATCGCGGCTGCACCGCGCCTGCTGATCGCCGGGCTGTCCAGCGTGGCGCTGTACTGCGCCGATTTCGCCGTGGCGCTGGGGTTTGAGGTGCTGGTTTGCGAGAATCGCCCGGAGGCGCTGGATAACTTCGCCGCCGAGTTAAAACCGGGCGTGACGCTGCTGCGCCAGTTTCCGGCCAAGTTCATTGAGGACGGCGGTTGCCACGCCAATACCGCCGTCGTGGCGCTGACCCACGATCCGCGTATGGACGATCTAACGCTGATGGAAGCGATCCACACTCCGGCGTTTTACATCGGCGCCATGGGATCGCTGAGAAACAGCGCGCGGCGGCGCCAGCGGTTGCAGCAGATTGCCGAATTCACGCCGCAGGAGTTGGAACGCATCCATGCGCCGATCGGCCTGCCGCTGGGCAGCAAAACGCCCGCGGAGATCGCCCTGGCGGTGATGGCGGCGATCGTGCAGCAGAAAAACCGGCGGCCGGCCGCCGACGGGATCAGTGCAGCGGCACCACCGGCACCAGATGCTGCAGCTCCAGATGCAGCTCCTCTTTCCCGCTCAGCGAATAGCTGAACACCGTCATGTCCGGCCCGTCACCGCGGGCCAGCCCCATTTCGGGCAGCACCTGCGTGTAAATTTTAATGATGTGATCATTGAGCGCCACCGGCTTGCCGGAATAGCGAAAACGGCAAAACTCGCCGTGGATCTCCGGCAGCGGCTCCAGCGCCACGCCTTCACGCAGCGGATAGTCCGTCGTCACGCCCAGGGTATAGTCGACTCTGACCCGCTCGCCGTCCGGCACCAGTTGGGTAAACGAATAGGTTTGCGTCGGGCGCTCGCCCAACAAGGTGTAAAACTGCGCCCGCAGCGCGCTGCGCTGCGGCAGATGCGACTTATCCAACCTCTCTATGTCCAGGTGGTAAGCGTACTGCTTGCCGTGAAAAGCGTATTGCCCTCTGGCGATGCTGACGCGTTCAACCTCAATATCGCCGGGCTGGCTGGCCGCGAGTGAACGCACCAGATTGCTGAAGTCCTGTTTGCGGGCATGACGATAAACGCTGGGCGACTCGGCGAAGTGTTTCTTGAAACAGCGCGAGAACGTCTGCTGATTATCGAATTGATATTCAACCGAAATGTCCAGAATGCTCTTCTGCGTGAAGCGCAAGGCGAAGGCGGCGAGGTAGAGGCGACGAGCGCGGATGTAGGAGGCTAACGATAATCCGGTCTGCTTCTTGAACATGCGCTGCAGGTACCATTTCGTATAGCCTGACTTGGCGGAAACGATATCCAACGACAGCGGATTGGTCAGGTTGTCTTCAATCCAGACCAGCAATTCCCTGATGTGACTTTCCTGCGTACCCATGTGCTTGCCGAACCTTATGTTACCGATATTCCATTAGTCGAATTTTAGTGCTATCCGCGTAGGGTATACAGGTTAAAACTCGCCGTCCAGCAAGCTACAGGACTTTACACAGTCCCCCTTCACCGCCCGCGAGCGGCGAAGGGGGCAACGCTTATTTCAGGCAGCTGGCGCATTGGCCGGCCTGGATCTTCTGGAAGAAGTCATTGCCTTTGTCATCCACCAGGATAAACGCCGGGAAATCTTCCACTTCGATTTTCCAGATCGCTTCCATGCCCAATTCAGGGTACTCCACGCACTCCAGGCTCTTGATGCTCTGCTGCGCCAGTACCGCCGCCGGGCCGCCGATGCTGCCGAGGTAGAAGCCGCCGTGCTTGTGGCAGGCATCCGTCACCTGCTGGCTGCGGTTGCCTTTCGCCAGCATGATCATGCTGCCGCCGTGAGATTGCAGCAGATCGACGTAGGAATCCATACGCCCGGCGGTGGTCGGCCCCAAGGAACCGGACGCATAGCCTTCCGGCGTTTTAGCCGGGCCGGCGTAGTAGATCGGGTGATCCTTGACGTACTGCGGCAGGCCTTCACCGCGATCCAGGCGCTCTTTCAGCTTGGCGTGCGCGATATCGCGGCCAACGATGATGGTGCCGCTCAGCGACAGGCGCGTGGAAACCGGGTACTGTGACAGCTGTTTGAGGATCTCGGCCATCGGACGGTTGAGATCGACCTTGATCGCCTCGCCTTCCCCGGCCTGGCGCAGCTCCTGAGGAATGAATTTACCCGGATTGTGCTCCAGTTTTTCCAGCCAGATGCCGTCGCGGTTAATCTTGCCTTTGATGTTGCGGTCCGCCGAACAGGAAACGCCCATGCCGACCGGGCAGGAGGCGCCATGACGCGGCAGACGCACGACGCGGATATCGTGCGCGAAGTATTTGCCGCCGAACTGCGCGCCCAGCCCCAGGTTCTGCGCTTCTTGCAGCAGTTCAGCTTCGAGTTCCAGATCGCGGAACGCCTGACCATGCTCGTTGCCTTCGGTCGGCAGGCCATCGTAATACTTGGTCGAGGCCAGTTTGACGGTTTTCAGCGTCGCTTCCGCCGAGGTGCCGCCGATGACGAACGCCACGTGGTACGGCGGGCAGGCCGCAGTGCCCAGCGTGCGCATCTTGTCGACCAGGTAGTTTTTCAGCTTGCCCGGCGACAGCAGCGCCTTGGTTTCCTGATACAGATAGGTTTTGTTGGCTGAACCGCCGCCCTTGGCGATGCACAAGAACTTGTATTCTTCGCCGTCAACGCTGTAGAGATCGATCTGCGCCGGCAGGTTGCTGCCGGTATTGACCTCTTTGTACATATCCAGCGCGGCGTTCTGCGAATAGCGCAGGTTCTCTTCGATGTAGGTGTTGTACACCCCACGCGACAACGCTTCTTCATCGCCGCCGCCGGTCCAGACGCGCTGGCCCTTTTTGCCGACGATGATCGCCGTGCCGGTGTCCTGGCAGGTCGGTAAAATACCCTTGGCGGCGATTTCTGAGTTACGCAGAAATTGCAGCGCAACGTACTTGTCGTTTTCGCTGGCGTCCGGATCTTTGAGGATATCGGCCACCTGCTGTTGGTGCGCCGGGCGCAGCATGAACGAGGCGTCGTGGAACGCATGCTGGGCAAGCAGGGTTAACGCTTCAGGGGCAACTTTCAGTATTTCCTGGCCTTCAAACTCGCTCACGGAAACGTGGTCGCGGCTCAGCAGATAATATTCGGTATCGTCTTTCTTCAGCGGGAACGGATCTTGATAGTGGAACGGTTTATTCGACATTGATCTCTCACTTGCAACATCAGCTGCGTTAAATTCACACGTGCGGCGCGCGAGGCGGCGCCTTGTCAAAAAACTGCCTCCACCTTACGTATTTTTAATCAGTCAGTTATTGCGCCAAATCGCAAAATAACCGCTCTTTGCGTAAGGGATTACCACAGGCGGCGTTTCAACCTTGCTCGGTGAGAACTGCGGGTACAGGCTCATCATGCACGCTTTATTATCCCGCAGTTAACACATTGATTACAATCCATCGGTGGCGATCGCTTTATCAATGTGGCGAAAAAGCGCCGGATGCGATTTGCGCCGGTGCGTATTGTCAGCCGCCGCGCCATTGCTTAAGCTAGCCGCAATGAACAAACCGAGAATCCCCATCGTGCTGCAACAAGCGGTGATGCGCTGCCTGCGAGAAAAGCTGCAGTTGGCCCGCCGGCATTTTGCCGTCGAGTTCCCCGAACCCAGCATCGTCTATCAGCAACGCGGCACCAGCGCGGGCACCGCCTGGCTGCAAAGCTGGGAAATCCGCCTGAACCCGGTGCTGCTGCTGGAAAACCAACAGCCGTTTATCGATGAAGTGGTGCCGCACGAACTGGCGCACCTGCTGGTGTTTCGCCAATTTGGCCGGGTGGCGCCGCACGGCCGCGAATGGCGCTGGATGATGGAAAGCGTGCTGCTGACCCCCGCCAGCCGCACTCACCGTTTCGAAACCGCCTCGGTGCAAAGCAAGACCTTCCCCTACCGCTGCGCCTGTGGGCAGCACCCGCTCACCATTCGCCGCCATAACCGCGTGCTGCGCGGCGAAAGCGAATACCGCTGCCGCCGGTGCGGCGAAAAACTGAAATTTCTTGCTAGCGAGAACCTTTAGTTAAACGATTTATACGTTAAAACAAGCAAATATCGCCATTTGCCACTACCGGCAAGTTCCGTTACCCTGCCTGCTTTTCCAATTTTGAGCTGTTTTGGAATATGCTTCGCAGAATTTTGTTTATGGCGGTTTTCGCCGCAGGCGCCGTACAGGCACACGGCATCAATAACTTCTCTCAGGCCAAAGCGGCGGCGGCCAAGATTAACCAGGATGCGCCGGGCAGCTTTTACTGCGGCTGCCGCATCGACTGGCAAGGCAAGAAGGGCATCCCGGATCTCGCCGGCTGCGGCTATCAGGTGCGTAAAAACGCCCAGCGCGCGCAGCGCATCGAGTGGGAACACGTGGTGCCGGCCTGGCAGTTCGGCCACCAACTGCAGTGCTGGCAAGACGGCGGACGCAAAAACTGCAATAAGGACGCCACCTATCGCCAGATAGAAACCGATCTGCACAACCTGCAGCCGGCGATCGGCGAAGTGAACGGCGACCGCAACAACTTCATGTACAGCCAATGGAACGGCGGCGCAGGCCAATACGGGCAGTGCCCAATGAAGGTGGACTTCAAGAATAAACAGGCGGAGCCGCCCGCCCGCGCCCGCGGCGCCATTGCCCGCACCTACTTCTACATGCGCGATCGCTACCAGCTGCGGCTGTCACGCCAGCAAACCCAACTGTTCGAGGTGTGGAACCGGCAATATCCGGTGAGCCAATGGGAATGTCAGCGTGAAGCACGTATCGCCAAGGTGCAGGGCAACCACAACCCCTATATTCAACAGGCTTGTCAGCAGCGGAAAAGCTAACCTACTATAGCCTTTATCTTTCATGGCGCCGCCAACCCGCGGCGCCGTTTCGTCAGGATCAGACTACCCATGCGCATACCCCGCATTTACCATCCGCAGCCGTTGACCGACCGGGCGGAGATCGCCCTCAGCGAGGACGCCGCCAACCACGTCGGGCGCGTGCTGCGCATGAGCGCCGGCCAGGCGCTGCAGCTGTTCGACGGCAGCAACCAGGTGTTCGACGCCGAGATAGTCCGGGTGGACAAAAAGAGCGTGCTGGTGCGCCTCGGCGACGGCCGCGTGGAGGACATCGAATCGCCGCTCAACCTGCATCTGGGCCAGGTGATCTCGCGCGGCGAGAAGATGGAGTTCACCATCCAGAAATCCATCGAGCTGGGCGTCAACGTCATCACCCCGCTGTTTTCCGAGCGCTGCGGCGTCAAGTTGGACGGCGAGCGTCTGGCGAAGAAAATCCAACAATGGCAGAAGATCGCCATCGCCGCCTGCGAACAGTGCGGCCGCAACCGCATTCCCGAAATCCGCGAGGCGATGTCGCTGGAGGCCTGGTGCGCCGAGCAGGACGGCAGCCTGAAACTCAACCTGCACCCGCGCGCCAGCCACAGCATCAACACGCTGCCGCAGCCGGTAGACCGCGTTCGCCTGCTGATCGGCCCGGAAGGCGGTTTGTCCGCCGACGAAATCGCCATGACCACCGACCACGGATTTACTGATATTCTGCTGGGACCACGCGTTCTGCGTACCGAAACCACAGCGCTCACCGCCATTACCGCTCTGCAGGTCCGCTTCGGCGACCTGGGTTAAAGGAGAAAAGATGATTAAGCTCGGCATCGTGATGGATCCTATCGATTCCATCAACATCAAGAAAGACACCAGCTTCGCCATGCTGCTCGAAGCGCAGCGCCGCGGTTACGAATTGCACTACATGGAGATGAACGATCTCTATCTGCACGCCGGTGACGGGCGCGCCCGCACCCGCCTGCTGAGCGTGAAGGAAGACAAGGAGAGCTGGTTCAGCTTCGGCGCCGAGCAGGATCTGGCGCTGCACGATCTGGACGTGATCCTGATGCGCAAGGATCCGCCGTTCGATACCGAATACATCTACGCGACCTACATTCTGGAACGCGCCGAAGTCAAAGGCACGCTGGTGGTCAACAAGCCACAAAGCCTGCGCGACTGCAACGAGAAGCTGTTCACCGCCTGGTTCTCGGAACTGACGCCGGATACGCTGGTCAGCCGCAGCGCCGCGCACATCCGCAAATTCCACCAGCAGCACGGCGACATCATCCTGAAACCGCTGGACGGCATGGGCGGCGCGTCTATCTTCCGCGTGAAGCAGGACGATCCTAACCTGTCGGTGATCATCGAAACCCTGACCGAACACGGCAGCCGTTTCTGCATGGCGCAGAACTTCCTGCCGGCGATCAAGGACGGCGACAAGCGCATCCTGGTGGTGGACGGCGAGCCGGTGCCTTACTGCTTGGCGCGCATTCCGGCGCAGGGTGAGACCCGCGGCAACCTGGCGGCCGGCGGCCGCGGCGAAGTGCGCCCGCTGAGCGAAAGCGACTGGAAAATCGCCCGCGCCGTCGCCCCGACGCTGAAAGAGAAAGGGCTGATCTTCGTCGGCCTGGACGTGATCGGCGATCGCCTGACCGAAATCAACGTCACCAGCCCAACCTGTGCGCGCGAGATCGAGGCGGCATTCCCGATTTCGATTACCGGCATGCTGATGGACGCCATTGAAAAGCGCCTGGCGGCGAAGTAATGCGTCATGCGGGCGGCATGCCGCCCGCTATTCTGTATCGCGCCCGCCAAAACCCGCCTTTCCGGCAGCGGCTTGAAAGGCGGCGGGTATAGCCGCATACTGGCGGCTGTTTATTTTCTCACCCATTGATTACCTTATACTAACGCCATGAATTTACAGCACCATTTTCTGATCGCCATGCCAACGCTGCAGGATCCTCGCTTCAAGCGCTCGGTGATTTACATTTGCGAGCACAATGAAGAAGGCGCCATGGGTTTGGTGATCAATAAACCGGTGGAGCAGTTCACGGTAGCCACGGTGCTGAGCAAGCTGAAGATCATGCCGCCTGCGCGCGATCCGGCCATCAGCCTGGACAAGCCGGTGTTCGCCGGCGGCCCCCTGGCGGACGATCGCGGGTTTATCCTGCATACGCCGCGCCACGGCTTCGGCGCCAGCATTCAAATTTCGCCCAACACCATGATCACCACCTCGAAAGACGTGCTGGAAACGCTCGGCACGCCGGAGCAACCGGACGACGTGCTGGTGGCGCTGGGTTATGCGGGTTGGGAAAAGGGCCAGTTGGAGCAGGAAGTATTGGAAAACGCCTGGCTGACCATCGAAGCCAACACCGACATTTTGTTCCGCACGCCGATCGCCAGCCGCTGGCGCGAGGCGGGGAACCTTTTGGGTATCGACATTCGCAGCATCGCCAACCACGCAGGACACGCCTGATGAGTAACCGCACCATTATCGCCTTCGACTTTGGCACCAAAAGCATCGGCGCGGCCGTCGGCCAGGAGTTGACCGGCAGCGCCCGCGCCCTGCCGGCTTTCAAAGCGCAGGACGGTTCGCCGGACTGGCTGAAAATCGAAAAACTGCTGAAGGAGTGGCAGCCGGATTTGGTGGTGGTCGGCCTGCCGCTGAACATGGACGGCACCGAACAGCCCGTTACCGCCCAGGCGCGCAAGTTCGCCAACCGCCTGCACGGCCGCTTCGGCATCCAGATCGATCTGCATGACGAGCGTCTGAGCACCGTGGAGGCGCGCGCCAACCTGTTCGATCGCGGCGGCTTCCGCGCGCTTGATAAAGGCAGCGTGGATTCCGCCTCCGCGGTGGTTATCCTCGAAAGCTGGTTCGAACGGCAGCTGGGCTAAACGCCCGTTCCCTCCCCCGCGCAGTCCCCCAACACACCGGCGTCGATCCGCTGCTGCAAACCTTGCTCAAAGGTTTGCATGCCGGACTGCGCGCCGGTTTGCAACACGCTCGCCAACTGATGCGTTTTCCCTTCACGGATCAGGTTGCTGACCGCCGCCGTCGCCGTCAGCACTTCAAAGATCGCCACTCGTCCGCCGCCGGGGCGCTTCATCAGCTTTTGCGCGATCACCGCTTGCAGGCTGCCCGCCAGCTGGGCGCGCACATAGGGTTTCTCTTCCGCCGGAAACACGTCCACCAGCCGTTCTACCGCCTGCGGCGCGCTGCGGGTATGCAGCGTCGCCAGCACCAGGTGGCCGGTCTCCGCCGCAGTGAGCGCCAGCCGGATGGTGGCGGTATCGCGCAGCTCGCCCAGCAGGATCACATCCGGATCTTCGCGCAGCGCGGCGCGCAACGCCGCATCGAAGCTGTGGCTGTCGCGGCCGATCTCCCGCTGCTGGATCAGCGATCGCCGGCTGCGGTGCAGGAACTCGATCGGATCTTCCAGCGTCAAAATATGCCGCTGCTGGTGCCGGTTGATCTCGTCGATCATCGCCGCCAGCGTGGTGGACTTGCCGCTGCCGGTGGCGCCGGTGACCAGGATCAATCCGTCGGCGCGCCGCAGCAGCGCCGGGACGATGGCCGGCGCCGCCAGCTCGGCAAGCGAAGGCGATTGCCCGGCGATACGCCGCAACGCGAGAGAAATCCCCGCGCTTTGTTGAAAAACGTTGGCGCGCAACCGCTCCCCGCCCGGCCTGTGCAACGCCAGATCGACCTGCCCCAGCCGCCGCAGGCTCTCGCGCTGCTGCGCATTCAGCAATCCATCGCAGAGGGCCTGCGCGCCTTGCGCCGTCAGCGTTTGCGCCGCCGCCAGCGGTTGCAGTTCACCGTCGATGCGCAACATCGGCGGATGACCGGCACAAAGGTGCAGATCGGAAGCATTATGCTTTACACTAAGGGCCACGAATTCATCGATATCCATATCACTCTCCCGGGTCAATAATGAGCACTATCCAACAGAACCTGCAGGATGTCAGAAACCGCATCGCGGCCGCCGCGCAAAACTGCGCGCGGGCGCCGGAAGAAGTTGCTCTGCTTGCAGTCAGCAAAACCAAACCTGTGGCGGCGATCGAAGAAGCCATCGCCGCCGGCCAGCGCGCCTTCGGCGAGAACTACGTGCAGGAAGGGGTAGACAAGATCCGGCATTTCGCCGAGTCGTCGCAGGGCGGTGAGTTGGTGTGGCACTTTATCGGCCCGCTGCAATCCAATAAGAGTCGGCTGGTGGCGGAACATTTCGCCTGGTGTCATACCGTGGATCGGCTGCGCATCGCCCAGCGTCTGAGCGATCAGCGCCCGGCCGACATGCCGCCGCTCAACGTGCTGATTCAAATCAACATCAGCGATGAGCAGAGCAAATCCGGCATCGCGTTGAACGAACTGCCGGCGTTGGCCGACGCGATCGCGGCGCTGCCGAATCTGGCGCTGCGCGGCCTGATGGCCATCCCGGCGCCGGAAACGGATTATCAGCGGCAGTTGGCGGTATTCAGCCGGATGAACGACGCATTTCTCGCCCTGCGTCAGCGTTATCCGCAGGCCGATACGCTGTCGATGGGCATGACGGACGATATGGCGGCGGCGATCGCCGCAGGCAGCACCCTGGTGCGCATCGGCACCGCAATTTTTGGCGCCCGCGACTACTCGCAGGCCTGACAAACAGACGAGGGATTTGATGCAACATCGCAAGATTACCTTTATCGGCGCCGGCAACATGGCGCGTGCAATCATCGCCGGCCTGGTCGCGGGCGGCTATCCGGCCAAATCCATCAGCGTCTGCGCCCCGTCGCCGAAAAACCGTGACGCGTTGGCGGCGGACTACGGCATCGTCAGCAGCGGCGACAACGTCGCCTGCGCGCGTGAAGCCGACGTCGTGGTGCTGGCGGTCAAACCGCAAATGATGGCCGACGTGTGTCAGCCGCTGCGCGAACAGGTCGATTTCGGCGGCAAACTGGTGCTGTCGATCGCCGCCGGCATTCAGGTCAGCCGTTTCTATCAGTTGCTCGGCGACCAACTGGACATCGTGCGCATCATGCCCAACACCCCGTCGCTGGTCGGCAAGGGCATGAGCGGGCTGTACGCGCCGGCGCAGGTCAGCCAACAGGATCGCGACTACACCGGCGATTTAATGGCCTCGGTCGGTAAAGTTTGCTGGGTAGATGACGAAAATGGCATCAACGGCGTGATCGCCGCCGCGGGCAGCGCCCCGGCTTATTTCTTCCTGTTTATGGAAGCGATGCAAAAAGAGGCCGAACGCATGGGCTTCGACAGCCAGACCGCGCGCGATCTGGTGCAGCAGGCCGCTTCCGGCGCCGCCGCGCTGGTTGAAGCCAACCCGGATACGCCGCTGGGCACGCTGCGCGAGCAGGTGACCTCCAAAGGCGGTACCACCGCCGAAGCGCTGCGGGTGTTCAACGAACGCCAACTGCCGGAAACCGTGGCGCAAGCGATGCAGGCCGCCGTTTCCCGTGCGCAAGAAATGGAAAAATTATTTTAAATAACCCCGAGTTAAGGAGAAGGACCACTTCATGCTAACGCTGACTTTCCTGGTCAAGACCGTTATTGATCTGTACGTGATGGTGCTGTTGCTGCGCATTTGGATGCAATGGACGCGCACCGATTTTTACAACCCGTTCTCGCAGTTTGTGGTGAAGATCACCCAACCGGTGGTCGGCCCGCTGCGCCGCATCATCCCAGCGCTTGGGCCTATCGACAGCGCTTCGCTGCTGCTGGCGTTCCTGCTGATGACCATCAAGTACCCGCTGCTGCTGCTGATACAAAGCCACGCGCTGTCGCTCAGCCCGTATAACCTGCTGTTCGGCCTGATCTCGCTGGTCAAGTCCGCCGGCTACCTGATCTTCTGGGTGATGATCATTCGTGCGCTGATGAGCTGGGTAAGCCAGGGCCGCAGCCCGATCGACTACGTGATGTACCAACTGACCGAACCGTTGATGGCACCGATCCGTCGCATCATCCCGGCGATGGGCGGCATCGATTTTTCCGCCATGGTAGTGATCCTGATCCTCTATCTGATCAACTACCTGGGCATGGATGTGTTCGGCGAGATCTGGTTCCTGCTGTGAGCGCAGTCACTCCCGTGCTGGACGGGCTGGCGATCAGGCTATATATTCAGCCGAAAGCCAGCCGCGACCAAATTATCGGCTTGCATGGCGACGAGCTGAAAGTCGCCATCACCGCCCCGCCGGTCGACGGCCAAGCCAACGCCCATTTGATCAAGTTTATCGCCAAGCAGTTCAAAGTGGCGAAAAGCAACGTCACCATCGAGAAAGGCGAACTGGGGCGGCATAAACAGTTACGCATCGTGAATCCGCAACAGATCCCCGCCGTGGTCGCGGCGCTCATCGAATAATTTTCAAGGTAGTCATTATGCAAAAAGTCGTTCTTGCCACCGGTAACCCGGGCAAAGTGCGCGAACTCGCCGACCTGTTGGCCGATTTCGGCCTGGACGTGGTCGCGCAAACCGATCTGGGCGTGGAGTCCGCCGAAGAAACCGGCCTGACGTTTATCGAAAACGCCATTCTGAAAGCGCGCCATGCGGCACAGGTCACCGGCCTGCCGGCGATCGCCGACGACTCCGGTCTGGCGGTAGATGCGCTGGGCGGCGCGCCGGGCATCTACTCCGCGCGCTACGCCGGTGAAGACGCCGACGATCGGCAGAACCTCGACAAGCTGCTGGCGGCGATGAAAGACGTGGCGCCGGGCCGGCGCGGCGCGCAATTTCACTGCGTGCTGGTCTATCTGCGCCATGCGCAAGATCCGACGCCGCTGGTGTTCCACGGCAGCTGGGCCGGCGAAATCACCGAACAGGCCGCCGGTGAAGGCGGTTTCGGTTACGATCCGGTCTTCTACGTGCCGGAGCTGGGCCGCACCGCCGCCGAGCTGAGCCGCGACGAGAAGCGGGCGATTTCGCACCGCGGCAAGGCGCTGAAGCTGATGTTGGAAGCCATGCGCAATGCTTAAGCTGCCCCCGCTGAGTCTCTACATCCATATCCCGTGGTGCGTGCAGAAATGCCCGTACTGCGACTTCAACTCCCATGCGCTAAAGGGTGACGTGCCGCATCAGGAGTATGTCGATCATCTGTTGGCGGATCTGGATGCCGACCTGCCGCTGGCCGGCGGCCGGGAAATCAGCACTATCTTTATCGGCGGCGGCACCCCCAGCCTGCTGAGCGCCGAGGCGATGCAAGCCTTGCTGGACGGCGTGCGGGCGCGCATTCGCGTCGCCGACGACGCCGAAATCACCATGGAAGCCAATCCCGGCACCGTGGAGGCCGATCGCTTCAGCGGCTACCAGCGCGCCGGCGTCAACCGCATCTCCATCGGGGTGCAAAGCTTCAGCGCCGAGAAGCTGAACCGTCTGGGGCGCATCCACGGCCCGGAAGAAGCCAAACGCGCGGCGACGCTGGCGACCGGCCTCGGCCTGCGCAGCTTCAACCTCGATCTGATGCACGGCCTGCCGGATCAGTCGCTGGAAGAGGCGCTGGACGATCTGCGCCAGGCTATCGCCCTCAATCCGCCGCACCTGTCGTGGTATCAGCTGACCATCGAGCCGAACACCCTGTTCAGCTCGCGCCCGCCGGTTTTGCCGGACGACGATGCGCTGTGGGACATCTTCGAGCGCGGCCACCAGTTGCTGAGCGCCGCCGGCTATCAGCAGTATGAAACCTCGGCCTACGCCAAGCCGGGCTACCAATGCCAGCACAATCTCAACTACTGGCGCTTCGGCGACTATCTGGGGATCGGCTGCGGCGCGCACGGCAAGGTGACCTTCAGCGACGGACGCATCCTGCGCACCGCCAAGACCAAGCACCCGCGCGGCTTTATGCGCGGCGACTACATGGACAAGCAGCATGAGGTGGCGGCGGCGGATCGGCCGTTCGAGTTCTTCATGAACCGCTTCCGCTTGCTGGAAGCCGCGCCGCGCGCCGACTTCGCCAACTACACCGGGCTGGCGGAAAGCATCATTCGCCCGCAGCTGGACGAAGCGCTGGCCAAAGGCTATCTGGAAGAAACCGCGGAGCACTGGCAGATCACCGAGAAGGGCAAACTGTTCCTCAACTCGCTGCTGGAACTGTTCCTGGCGGACGACGAGTAAAAAAAAGCGCTGAATGATCAGCGCTTTTTTATTGGTGTTAATCCGGGTAAAACGTCTGAGACAGAATCTGCTGAGTTTCCCAGATGCCGTTTTCCGGATACACATCCAGCCCGGTTTCGGCCGTGGCGAGCGCAACGGCCTTCGACCAGACGACATCCAGCCAATCGGCATCGCTCAGTTTACCTTTTAGGCTGGGCGACTCTTTCAAGCTGTAAAGCACCTCTTTGCGCTGCGCTTTAATCGTTCTTTCCCAGCTGGTTCCGCGCCTGGCCGGCTGATATTTCCATTTAAGCAAATGTGCAATCAGCACCGTCATCCGGCTAGCAAGTTCCCTTTGCTCGCTCTTCCCCACGTCCTCAATCTCCTCGGCGATCTTTTCAATATCGATCTCAGACAATTTTCCGGAGCGCAAAAGAGCGGCCTGTTCATTTGCCCAGGCAACAACATCGGTTTCGTAACGTGTATGGCTCATAGCGTCCTCCGTAAACATCCATAAATCTGTACGTAGTTTGATCAGTCTGTCAGATAAGCTTCAGAAGGTCAAAAAACGGTCTACCAAGAAGATTCTTAAATCACTTCAACGCGTTAAGCAGATCCTTGCGCTGGGTTTCCAGTGCGGTGACGCGGTTGCACACGTCATGACCGAAGTTCTGGAAGTCCTGCTCCTGGTTGTTCCATTCGTTCTGGATCGCCTTCTGCAAGCCGCCCAAATTGCCCATGATCGCCTGCAGCGGGTTGCCGCCGCTGTTGGCGGCCTGTTTGACGCCCATCTCGTTCAGGCTGTCCTGCAGCACGCCGCCCATGCTCTGCTGCACGATGTTGCGGCCGTCCTGCTCCACCTGGTCGATCGCCTTGTGGTGGAAGGTCAGGCCGTCGCTGCGGTGCTCGATGATGCGGTTCATCTGCTGTTTCAGTTGGCCATTCAGGGTGGTCAGCCGGTTGCGCACGTTACTGTTGCTGCCCAGCTCTTTAACGATCACTTTATCCAGCGCTGCGCGGGCTTTCTCCAGGTGTTTCTGCGCGCCGTCGTCGATCCACGGCAGCTGTTTGCGCAAGGCGCTCTGGTAACTGAAGGCTTTCTGCCGCTGGCTGTCGTTCAAGCTCAGCGCCTGGCCGTTGCGGATCACGTCGCCATCCGGCGATATTTGCAGATCGCCGCTGGCGCCTTTCACCTGCACGCTCTGCGGGCTGATGATCACATCGTCCTGGGGTTTAACGCTGCACTGGTACTCGGCGTGGGCCTGCGCGGCAGTCGCCGCCAGCAGCAGTAAGGCTAACCCGGTTTTCTTCAACATAGCTTCTCCTGACTCCCATCCAGACTGGGATTAAAAAATCGAACGGCCGATATGTTGAGACAACAGTTCCAGCGCCGCAGTTCCCGCCAGCGAGTTGCCGGAAGCATCCAGTTCCGGCGACCAAACGACGATCGACAATTCGCCCGGCACGATGGCCACGATGCCGCCGCCCACGCCGGACTTGCCCGGCATCCCCACCCGATAGGCGAATTCGCCGGCGCCGTCGTACATGCCGCTGGTCATCATCAGGGCGTTGATCTGCCGCGCCTGCAGCGGGCTGATCACCGCCTCGCCGCTGAGATCACGACCGTGATTGGCCAGATAGACGAAGCTGCGCGCCAGTTCCACGCAGCTCATGCGCAGCGCGCAGTAGTGGAAATAGGTTTGCAGCACGGTGATGACGTCGTTTTCGAAGTTGCCGAACGATTTCATTAGATAGGCGATGGCCGCATTGCGATCGGAGTGTTCGAACTCGGAGCGCGCCACCCGCAGATCATAGGCCAGGTCGTCTTCACCGGCCAACTGACGCACCACCTCCAGCATGCGCTGTTTGGGGGCGCTGAGCCGGGTTTGCAGCATGTCGCACACCACCAGCGCGCCGGGGTTGATAAACGGATTGCGCGGTTTGCCCTGCTCCATCTCCAGCTGCAGCAGCGAATTGAACGGCAGGCCGGAAGGCTCTTTGCCGACGCGCCGCCAGATCTCATGCTCCTGATAGCGCGTCAGCGCCAGCGTCAGGCTCAGCACTTTGGAGATCGACTGGATGGAGAAGCGCTCCGCGGCGTCGCCGGCCTGGAACAGTTCGCCATCCACCGTACACACGGCGATCGCCAGCCGATCGGCGGGCACTTCCGCCAACGCCGGGATGTAGTCGGCCACTTTTCCCTGGCCAATCAGCGGGCGCACCTGTTGCAGGATCTCTTCCAGCAACGCGTTATCCAATGTTGTTACCACCTCGGTCACACTCCGGGCAAAACAAAGGCGCCGTTAAGGCACCTTAGATCAATAAAACGGCGCGGCGCGAAGCCGCGCTCATCGGGCAAGCGCGATCAATCCCACCAGATATCGAACTCACCACTCGGTATCACTACCAACCAAATCAAGGGAACTCAAGTACAGCGCAGGCTGGGCCTGGGTTCCTATTCGGTTTATTTTGGTGCATACGGTAACCAAATAGTATATTTTCTCTTTTTCAGCACCCCATAGAGCACCCCATTTTCATGGTGACCCGGAACCGGCAAAGGAATTGAGATGGCATACTATAGCATAGAAAAACGTCCGCGCGCTGATGGTACAACGCGCTACCGCTGCACTGTGGGCGTGAAGCAAGGCGGAAAATACATCTACCGCGAGAGCAAAACCTTTGGGCGCCACCAGCTCGCTAAAACGTGGGGTGCCAACCGGGTGACCCAGATAGAGGCTGATGGGGTGCCAGGCGAACATAGCTCAAGTGAGCTAACTGTAGGTGACCTTATCAGGAAGTACGTGGATGATCCGGCGCTGGGAGGAAAAGTCGGGCGCAGTAAAGGCTATATACTCAACATGCTTGCCGATTGTGATATTGCCAATATTAAGCTGCTGGATTTGCAAGACCATCACGTTATTGAGCATTGCCGCGACCGCAACGCCGCCGGTGCTGGCCCAGCGACAGTAGCTCAAGACCTGAGTTACCTTTCGTCCGTTCTCTCAACAGCCAAACCTATATTCGGCTTTGATTACACTCGCAACCCAGCGAAAGAGGCACGGGCTACGGCTTTAAAAATGGGATTGATAGGGAAATCACAGCGCAGAACCCGCAGGCCAGCCAGCGACGAACTGGCGCGCCTCGTCGCCGGTTTGAGAGAGCGAGCAGGTAAGCGTCAGTCGATCATACCCTACGAAGATATTCTCAATTTTTCTATACTGTCATGCATGAGGATAGGAGAAGTCTGCCGCATAAGGTGGGAGGACGTGAACGAGCAGCAGCGGGCGGTGATGGTCAGGGACAGGAAGGACCCGAGAAAGAAAGCCGGCAATCATATGATGGTACCGCTACTCGGCGAGGCCTGGGATATTGTTCAGCGCCAGCCGAAAAAATCCGAGCTGATCTTCCCCTACAAGCCACAGTCCGTTAGTTCAGGCTTTCAGCGCGTCAGAGATCGATTAGGCATAGAGGACTTGCGCTATCACGATATGCGTCGTGAGGCGGCCAGTAGGCTGTTTGAGGCGGGATTTAGCATTGAGGAGGTTGCCCAGGTCACCGGACATCGTAACTTGAATCTACTTTGGCAGGTGTACACTGAGCTCTACCCAAAATCGCTACATGAGAAATTTGACATGCTTCAGAAATCAAAGAAATAGGTTAAGATAATCGTCAGCCACAAATCCAAATCGCGGAAAATCGACATAAAAATCTTGGAGTATCGAATATACTGATGTTAAGCTGATACTTCTTTAAAAAGGCCTCACTTGAAAAAGTGGGGCTTTTGTGTCTAACGATAACACTAAAATTACTACATGCAGTATCTTGTGGGAAAACACCCACAAGATGTAGTAGAGATAAGGAGTAGCTTATGTCCGCTATAGATTATGAAACGATTCGTAACCAAATGGGGCTGGCCGCATCACCTGAACTTCAGGGAGTCGCAGGAAGCGATATCTTCTACAATTTCGGTGCTCATGTTTCGACCACCACCACACACTGCGCTACAGATACGCCTAAGCTAAAGTGTTCTAATAAAACAATTGGTTACGTAAATCTTCACGTTGGTAACGCAACCAAAGCATAACTTAGGGTAACTTTTCTTCAATGCCAAATCTTTCTCAAGTCTTGGAGGAGATCCAATCCCTCCAAGACGATTCACGTTTCGATATCGTTCGGCGGAAGTACATATCCAAACTCAGCGAATTTACAGGTCGCAATGTTATATGTTACTACACAGATTTTTTGTCCAACGGCTCACACCAGCACGTCAGTATTAATGACGATGACAAGAATGGCTTCATGGCTGTCGTCAATGGCATGGATCGTGACCGCGGTCTCGATCTTATTCTGCACACTCCAGGCGGCTCAGTAACAGCGGCAGAGTCCCTCGTTTATTATTTACGACAATTGTTCAATGATGATATCCGGGCCATAGTTCCTCAAATGAGCATGTCTGCTGGTACTATGATTGCATGTGCATGTAAGGAAATTGTCATGGGGCACCATTCAAGCATTGGGCCTTTCGATCCTCACATTTTCGGCGGATTATCAGCATACGGTATACTAGAAGAACTGAAAGCTGCAATTGAGGCTATCACTAGTAACCCAGCCAGTCTTCCGCTTTGGCAAACCATTATCTCTCGTTATCCCCCAACCGTGTTTGACACAGCTAATAAAGCCATACAATTAGCCGATGACTTAGTAACGGAATGGTTGGTAAGTGGCATGTTTTCCGATATGCCGAAGGAAGAAAGAAACATCTGTGCACAAAAGATTGTAAAAGGTCTTAATAATCGTAACGATACAAAAGACCATTCTCGTCATATTCACGCCGAGAGAGCATTGGAATTGGGACTTAACGTCACTCAACTGGAAAAGACTCCAGACCTTCAAGATGCTGTACTTACTGTGCACCACTGCTGCACTCAGACGCTATTTAACACCGCGACTGTTAAGCTTATCGAAGGCTCACATGGGCAATCGTTCATAAGATATTTATAAACTACCCTGCACACCCGTCCACCGCGCCGGGTTTTCTACACCCACCATCTGTACTATACTCACATCAGGGGCAAGGATAAGCCTCGTAGCAATACCCCCCCCATTTACTGATAATGCCCGGCTGCCGTGCCGGGTTATTTTTTGCCTGCACTCCCAACACCAACTAAATAACCCATTGATAATTAGATACTACTAGGTACTTCAATGCGCACTAACCAACCTCACTAACAAAGTTATCGATGTCATCATTGGTAAACCATTTGCCAGCGGTGACGCCGCTAACCGCGTGTCTCCTTGCCTTAGACCTGGGTTTTCTACGCCTAACATTTTTACTATGCTTCCTGTAGGGGCAGGGATAAGCCCTCTCTGTATATCAACACTCTTCCGAGCCCGCGGCGTTGTGGGCTTTTTTTCTGTGGTTGTCTAACCCCTGCGCTCTTGAAATCTTCTGCTCCGCTCACCAAAAGTTTAAATAACCCCTATAACCCCAAAAGTGGTTGACGCCAATCTAGCTAAGGGTTACTATAACCCTATCAAAACAACACAGAGAGCCGGAGGATGGATAGCAGGAATGCGATAGCAATGATAGAAGCCGATGGGTGGTATCTGGTGAGAGTAAAAGGCAGTCACCACCAGTTTAAGCACCCAACGAAGAAAGGGCTGGTAACGGTAAAACACCCACAGAAAGACATACCGCTGCCGACACTGAAAAGTATCAAGAAACAGGCGGGGCTCTAAGCCCCACCTCTTGGAGGTTTACATGCTGTATCCAGTTGCTATTGATAAAGGCGATTCATCCTTCGGCGTTCGCGTACCTGATATTCCTGGCTGCTTCTCCGGGGGCGACAACTATCAGGATGCGATCGAGAGTGCGCGCGAAGCCATCGAGGCACATATCGAATTATTGGTTGAAGATGGCGAAGCAGTGCCGGAAGGAACCAACGTTGAAACCTGGCTTTCTGATCCAGATTACGCCGGCGTCGTCTGGGCGCTCGTCGATGTGGATATCACTCGACTTATGGGCAAGGCGGAGAAAATTAACGTGACACTCCCCTCATTGCTGATCCGCCGTATCGATCAGTTTGTCGCCGCGCATCCTGAATACGGTAGCCGCTCCGGCTTCCTCTCAAGGGTTGCAGCTGATAGAGTGATTGGAAAGGGAAAGGCGTAGGTGAGATGCTGATTGCCGGTGAACAGCGCTCTGGCATATGTGGGTACACTGCGCAAGCAGGGATTTGATATCAAAACTGCGACTGCCGAAGTCTACAACAGCCAGGCCCGAAAGCGGCGAAGCCTTCTTGCTATCAATTTATGGAATTTTACTACCATGCCTAAAAGTCAACGAAACCTCACGATTGATATGTATCGCGGCATTGCTGTAATTCTCGTCACTTCATTTCATTTGTTCTTATGGTCAAACGCTAATGGTGTATCTAGCACTTTCGGCTTTGACTTAATTGGATTCGCAGGTAATGGATGGGTGGGTGTAGGCATCTTCTTTGTTTTGTCTGGCTATTGTATGTCAATGTCTACATCAAGAATGCTTGCAAAAAATTTCCCCGTTGGCACTATAAAGATATATTTCATTAAACGTTTTTTACGCATTTCCCCGCCGTATTATTTTTCGATGGTATTTTGGTTTTTACTAATAAATTATCTAGGTGTTACCAATAAATCAACTAATGCACAAGATATCATCACACACATCACATACACACATAATCTAAGTCAAGACACGTTTTTCAGTATCAGCGGCGTATACTGGTCTCTTGCAGTTGAAATGCAATTTTATTTTTTACTTCCATTTTTTTTCTATTTATTTAAAAATAGAAAACTTACCACCACACTTCTTATTATATCTTTTTTGTCATGTGTTTTAACAAATTTAATTGCATCCAGTGTAGTTGTTCGATGGTCGCTATTTAATTATCTATATCTTTTTATACTTGGCTGGTTTGTATTTCAAAACAAAAAGGTTATAAGCAATGCGCTGAATAGATTTAGACAATTGATTTTCTTTGCATTTGTATTAGTTATATTTTACAAAGGAAACGGCTACGACAATACCTTTAAAGTTTATGAGATAATTACATCCACTTTGTTTTCGCTGGTTCTAGCCTTATCATCTACAACTAGATCATACACTACTCTACCAGTGCAATTTTTGTCATTTATTGGTAGATGTTCGTTTTCCATTTATTTATACAACTATATTTTTTGGATATTTGATAGAGAAAAGTATACGCTTTTTGGCACCTTATTTATTTTCACATTTGTTATTGCTTTTGGAATGCTTATGTACTGGTTAGTTGAAAGAAAAACCGAAATGCTGAGAGTTTGGTTAATAAGCAAAGTGTGGTCTGGTGAAAAGGGTGCCTGAGCACCCTTTAGAAACGTTAGATTCCAAATGCTATATACCTGAATGAGTCAACATTGCCAGCGCCTGAGCTGATCCACCCATAAACATCAAAGCCTTCGCTGGTGTAATTGGCAGCGGTGACATATCTATTCTGCGAACTTATCTTAGTAGGAGAAACCAAGAATGGAGCGGTTTTGAAAGGGTAAGAAAAACTAACATGGCCTGAGGTAGAATTAATGGTACCTGCACCCCACTGAATTATCAGACCAGAAGGTAGCTTCTGATAGCCCCGTTCGCCAACTAATGCCTCAAACTGCTTGTCCGTGTCTTCCTTGCTGTAAGCGCCCACATCAGCAGCCGTTGGCTTGTTAGCTGTGCCGTATAGAGTATTAACCTTTGGTGAGTCTTTGTTCCCGTCAGTAAAACCAGCGGCAATTACATTACCAGTAAATGGGTTGATCGTAATCATACAGTTGGCATCCCCAGCGTGGGCAAACAGGCCAGGTGCCCACGATGACATAGCTGTTCCGTCTTTAGTATTGCGGAAAATGCAACTCCCTTTTGCTCGTAATGCAGCCATCAAATCAGCGTTATTAGTATAGTTAAACTCAAAACCTCCCCCGCCGATACCAAAGGCCCCTACCTCCATCACGTTTCCCTTGCCGGTACCGACATCGCGTGATGCCGCCGAACCCAGCATCACCGCCCAGTCATTCTGTGAGCGGTCAGGCTGCGCATTTTTGGTATTCTTTTTCGCCACGTAGAACTTGCCGCCAAACTGCACCACCGCGTCCTTCGGGTAGTCGAGCGTGTTTTGCCACTCAGGCAAGCCACGCTGTGACAGGTAGGTGAGCCACTCATCGGTTCGCTTTTGCAGGGCGTTGAACCATTCCATCGGCGGTTTGCCGGCAGTCTGGTCGATGGTAACTCCCCAGCCACGCAGGAGATTAGGAAACGTGGTTACTTCGCCGCTTTTTGCTTCGCTGGCAAAAATATTAAAATCAGGTTTATTAATGATTGTCATTGTAAATAATCCTCGTAAATTTACCGTCACCGAACCCAAATGCTTGCTGGTCACCCGCCCACCCGAAGGGATGTTCGCTCTCGATCACTATGAACTTGTATCGAACGCCTATCGGACGAATCAAAATATCTAAGCTGAGCAGCGCGTAACGCCGTAATGTAGTGAGTTGTTTTTCCGGAACGATGATATTCATCGTCATGTCATAATTATCGACTGCAAATGCCCCCTCCCCAAGCAACTGCTTGATTGAAGCGGTGATCCCCTCCATTGTCGGCCTCTGCGTGTTTTTCAGCACCTTGGCCTTAATCAGGAACCGGTAGTCGTCGTCCTTGAGACGAGAGGAATTCTTGAGCGATTCGCCGGCGCGATAAAATATGCCGGCGCCAAACCCAAGCGCCGCCTCGACACCCACCCAGCCGAAATATTCTTTCGGTACGAAGGTCTTTAGGGTTCTCGACAGCCCGACATGCCGCCCCACTAAATCGAGCGCATACCCGGTCGCGGTGTCGATGTTAAGCATCTCGCCAACCGCCTGCGCTGACTGCCAGGCGATTTTGCTTTCACCAAACAAAAGCCCGACGGTTTGCCGGGCTTTGGGTTTTCCTCTGTACTGCCATATCAGCAGGTCTTCCGGTTTGTCACTCAATCAGCACCTCCACATCACCCGGGCGAATGGTGGCGCATTCCCGCAAATCGACAGGCGCACTCTCCCCACCATTGACCGTGATCGACTTGATGAAAAACCCCGGTACGCTGTTGACCTGGCAAATCAGCCGGGTGGCATATACCGTTTCGCCGATCTCAAATGCGGTTGACGCCAGCGCGGTCTTTATCCCCTCGCTGTCGATATCCTGATATTCGCCCAGGCGGCCAATAACGAGCCTCACCTTCACCGGTTTCAGCGCGGCCCGGTCAAAGCGCGCTTCGCGTTTCGCGCCGGCAAAGTCTACGGTTATCCGATGGCGCCCCATCATGCCGCATCCGCCGATTTTCTTTTTCAGCAGCGTCAGCGCAATGTCTTCGTCCTTCCCGCCGATCACAATTGCATTGAAGGTGTGTCCGGGGACGCCCGTTTTCGGATCCGTGTCGTGATAATAGTTTTCCAGTACGGAGGCCTGCTGCACGTCAGGAAGCGCCAGCAGCGCAGCGCGTATGCCGTCCCTGTCGTCGTAGTTGTTGACCGAATGCGAACGCATGAAGCGCTTGAGCAGTTGGGCGTCGCTCTCTTCCTCCACGCCTTCCCTGGCGGCCTGCGTGGCCACCGCCTTGTCTACGCCGACAATGACCGTTTCCATTTTTAGCGAGGCGTTGGCCTGCAGGGGGAAGCTACCGAGGATCTCGCTACGAAGCCGTGTGCGGACTGAGCCAAGGGCGCCGAGCGTGACGGTTTCCTCCAAGACCCAGCGACCTCTCGCCTCATCCGAGAAAACGGTGCCCGCCGGGATTGCCGCTCCCGCGCGCCCTGTTATTACCACCTCAGGGAGTCGGCTGTACTCAGCACCGCGGCGCACAATGCCGGCATACAACGCGCGCTGCTCGAGCCATGTACCGGTTGCCTGGTAGGGATCGAGCATCTGAATGATGAACGTCAGCATCTGGTTGATATTGGCTAATTCCTGCGAGAACAGGCCAATCATCTGCCCATCGGGCGTGTCAGCGTCGACGTTAATGTCATCGCCGTAGATCTTCCTGAAGCCCTCGGTTAACCGCTGATGGATATCCGCCAGCTCGTCGATGACTATGCCGGCATCACTGATCTGGAGCATTCAGTCTCACCTCTCGCGTATTTGTGTAAGCGTCTGTGTAGGAGAGCGTCACCGTCAATTTGCGGCTGTCAGGGTTAAGCTGTAGCCCGAAGGCTGTAAGCTCGCTAACCCCCGCAGTGTTGAGCACAACAGCCTTTAACTCTGCCTCCAGACTGCGCAGATCGGGATTTTTTTTCAGGTAATCGAACCATCGGACACCGCTGTCGGGATCCAAAAACCAGTCGCGGTAAAGAGACAGCAGCCGGGTTATGACACACTGACGTATCCCTTCGCTTTCCCCGGCGTAGTCGGCTCTCCCCTTCCCGAACGTCCAGTCGTGGTTGTCGTCCAGTCGTCTTACTCTCATTTGTTCGGTTTCCCCGTGTTGCCGCCGCCCGTCTGCACGCCGCCGTGAGTGTGGTCTTCAACATCAACGCCGTTTGCTACGACCTTTCTGGCCTTGACCGTACCGTTGCTCTGGCTGTTGCCGGAAGTTTGATTGACGTCGCCGGCCTGCTCATGGTTGCCGGTTTGCTTGCTGTTGCCAACGTGCTCAATGTCGCCCTTGATGGAGATTTTTCCTTTCGACAGCCGGATAAAGGTATCGCCATCTACGGTTTGCATCGACGCGCCGTCGAGATACAGCTCCGGGATAGCGTGAGGTCGGCTTGAAAAGCCCGGCAGGAAAAAGCCGTCCGACAAATCATGCAGACGTGTGTCCATCGGCACTGCCCGCTCGCCGCTGGCAAACCAGCCGTCGATACAGCGCTCACTGAAGGCGACGAGACCTTCATCGCCAGGGCCGACCGGGACGGTGAACACAAACCCGCCGCCGCGCGGGAACTGCACAGGCACATCTACCAGCGGCGGCAAGTCGACAACGCCGCCGCTGACCAGCACCTGCTTGATCATCGGTTCGACTGTCACCGTATTATCGGCGGCATTAAGCGCGACCACCCGCCCCGGAAGCGCCGTGTGAATATCCACCCTTTCGGTGGCCGCCGCTGCCGTTACGACATCAAGAAGCGTTGGTGTTTTGTTGCCCATTTTTATTCTCTGCCTTTTGGAATTGCCCGCCGATGCAAAGCACAGTGGTGTACCAGTTGTCGCCCAGCAGATCGCCGGCGTGCGTCAGTTCCGTAATTTTGTAATCGCCATCAAAGCCAGGGAGGATAGACCTTATTCGCACCAGACCGCCGATGCGTAATGTCGGGTTGAGCAGGCACGTCACCTTGAGTCCGTCACTCGTTTTTTCAGGACTGCCGACCATTCCGGTCTCCTGCGACAGCACAAAACCCTCGTTATCGGCCAGCACCTTGTCACGCGGCAATACCGTCAAATGGCCGTCTTGTATCGACCAGTCAGCATCATGGTTCCGGGCGATTTTATGCAACACGTCCCGGGCGTTGCCGGTAAGCACCTTTCCACGTGGAAGCGTCCGGTCTTTCGGCAAGTCGATAACCCCCTGCTGCGTTCGCCGCATTGATTCTGCAGTTTTACTCAAAATTTCGGCATCGGTAGCCCCGGCTCGCAGAGTCGTGGAAACGCGCGCCTGCGTGTAGTCTTGCTGACCGTCACCACATTCCATTTCGGTAATGAAGTCCACATCGCTGCGCCTGGTTTGCACGGCGGTGATGTCACCGGTGTAAATGACGCGCAGGGCTTCATACCCCACCGCGAGGCTCACGCGATTGAATTGCCCCGAGGCAAGCGCGTTGCGGTGGGAGGCGTTCAGGTTATAGACCGAGATTGTGGCGGGGTTTGGCTCGCTGCTGAGTGTTTTGCTGATTTCGAATGTGACGCGCAGGGCGTCAACCGTAAGGCTTTCCTGCGCATTACCGAGTATCAGCCTGAGTTGCCTGCCGAACTGCTTCACGCCATACCTCCTTATCAATCATGAACAGCCTGAGGCGATCCCCCATCTCATCTTGCCGCAGACTGTTAATTCCCAATCCTGATCCATCGGCCAGCACCAGCACAAAGGGGACGCGGTGCGCGAACAGCGCCGGGGCATTGACAGCAAGCCCTGCGTTCAAGCATATAGGCGCGGCTGTCCGCAGGTTGAACAAGTCAAACTGCCAGATGCCACCGACGGGGTTGTAACGCAGCGTCAGCCGCAAGCTATACCCAAACAGATCGAAGGATTGCTCCTGGGTGTCGTCGCTCGTTACCGGAATTTCGTAAATCACGCTAACCCCCCAGCCAACCGGCTATAGATTTAATGGCTGATTTTTTGTCATTCCCCGCTGCAGACGCCTTGGGTTGCGTTTTTCCCAGCTGGGTTTTCTTCGCCGCGGATTTCTTCAGGTCAGGGTGCAACCCCTGCGCGGTCTGGCTTTCCACGATGAATATTTCCCGCAGCGTCAGCGTGAACTCGGCAGAACCGTCATAGAGCTGCATGATGCCGATGTTCACCAGCATCATGTTTCGGTATTGTCTCAGCCCGGTTTGGACATCCACGGGGGCGCCACTTTTTTGCAGGCCCAGCAGCGCGTTGTACGCTTTACCAACGCGATCCAGGGTACTCGATGCGTCCGCCGCAGATTTACCATAGTCAGGCAGAAACGGCGCCAACGCGCGGGGCGCCTCTTCTTTCGCCAACTGCACCAGTGAAAGCGCGCGGTTGGCCAGGCTTTCGGCCTGCGCCGTCACTGCTCGGATGCTCAAAGGAAGCGGCAATGCTTTCACCGCCGTCAAACGCCCGCCCAACAACCTGTTGGCAAAGTCCGGGGGGTCATACCCCACCATCACGCCGTTGATGGTTATCTCCTTGGGCTCCAGCACGGCGTGGTCAGCGACAGCTGCACCGGACTCGATCGGGTTTTCCGTGAGGCGCAGCGTGGAGTCGTGCCCTTCACTGGTCACCACATCAAAATGGAATGTGCCGACAGCCCGGTTCACCACGCTGGCGCGCTCTGCCAACATGCCGGCAGCCGGAAACGTATCGAGGATACTCATTGCGCGGTCACTCCTTTCAGTACTGACAGGGCGCGAGCCTTGTCCTTGTCCGCAACGTTGCCGAGCGCCCGTTCTACACCCCGCTGCGCGGCCTGCGCGTCAGGTGCCGCAATATGAATATCGGTTTTCATGTCGCCGCCCTGGTACGAGATTGACCGGTTTGCGTTGTGGGTGGTGTTGGCCGGTTGAGGGGCGCTGGTGCTGTCGGAAAGACCGACAAAATCGAGCGTCGAATTCCACGCCTTGGATGCGCCGCCCTTCACCGAATCCCAGGCCCCCGAGAGCCGTCCGACGGTGTCGTCGTAATAGCGCTTCACCTCGTCGAAGGCCGCTTTGAACGGCTTGACGATGGCATCGACGACGCCAGTGAAAGATTTACCAATGCCGGTGACGAATTTCTCCACATCGCCGTCAGCGATGCCGAAGATCGCTTTTACCAATTCCCAGCCCGCTTTGAACGGCGCGACCAGCAGGTCGAGCAGCAACCCGAAGATCGCCTCAAACTTTTCTACCCAGCTGGTGCTGTCGTCAGTAAAGACGGTGTAAATGCCCTTGATAAATTCCACTGCAGCCGTGAATGGCCAGGTGATGAAAGCGAAAAGCTTGTCAAAAATAAGCGACAAACGTTCGACGTAGCGATCGGCGTCTTTCTCACTATCACCAAACTGCCTCACGATATGCCTGAAGCCGCTGACGAAAAGGGCCTTAACCTTTTTCCATGTATCGGCGATGGCCTGATACCAGGCGCCAAAGACGCTTTCGCCGCCATTGAACCATTTGTAGAGGTCGTAGCCGATATAGAGCAGCGCTGCCACCGCGGCGATAACCAGCCCGATAGGGTTCATCAGCAGCGCGCGGCCAAAGAACATCACGGCCTGCGCCGCCAGGCGGAAGATGGTAATTAACCCGCGCAAGGGCGCAAACAGCAGACGTAGCGCCTTCATAAACAGCGTAGCTCCCCGCGTGCCCGTTCTGAACGCCTGTGTGGCGAACATCACCGTCAACAGCGAGCCAAGAAGTTTTATGCCGGCCTGCATTTCACCGGAGAGACTCTCCCACCACATTTTCACCCGCTTGATCCACGCGATGCAGCTCCCCCAAAACTCGCCGAACTGCGCGTCGCCGCCGTCAAGGTAGACCATCAGATCATCGAGCAGCAACAACAACCCGGCAATGGCCGCTATCACCCAGGTGACCGGGTTGGCAATGAATGCCGCTATCGTTGCCCGCTTCACCACGGCCAGCACGCCGACCAGTACCATCAACGCGTTTTTCCAGCCGAGGGTAGAGGACACCACGCGGTCTACAGCGCGCCAGGCGTTAACCAGAACTTGAACCACCTTCCCGCTGGCGGTGATTAACCTGGTAATGCCGTTGGTGATAAGGTCCTTGTTGGTCACCAACAGCCGGTTAAAACCGTTGGCGAGCCGCGTCATGGCCGGGGCGAGGTTTAACGCGATCTTGGTTCGCAGGGAGTCTATCGCCAGCTGGTTACGTTTCACCGCCGCGCTGTAGGCGTCCGCCTGCGCTAGCTCACGTTCACTGATGTGATAGAGCAGCCCTTTTTCCTTGGCAAGCTCGCGCGCGCCGCCGATAGCCCCCACCACAAAGCCCAATACCTTGGCCGTGGCCGCGCCGATCACGGTAGAAACACCCAGCGCCAGCAGCTTCAGACGATTGAGCGGCTTTTCAGCCGCCTGAGCCTGTTGCCCGGCCTGCTGAGCGCCGGCGATAGCGCTGTCGTTGACCTGATGTAGTGCGGCGTTGGCCTGATTGGCTTTTTCGGCGATGGTTTTGGCGGCGCTCCCGAGGGAGCCCACAAACGCCTTGAGTTTATCGGTATCAACATCGATACCGAATTTTGTCACCAGTTCATCGAGGATCACGATCGCCCTCCCGTTCGGCGCGGACTGTTTCCGCTATTGCCTCATGCATATCCATCACATCGGTTAGCGTGTACACCGTTCTTAGCTCATGCAGTGTGCACAAGCCTTTCATGATCGGTGTCCACGTCATCCAGTCGACGTGCGTTTCCGCCGTCAGGCCTTTTTCAGCAGGTCGGTGAGACTCATATTTTGCGCAAATCCGACCCCAGCGGGCAAAAAATCGGCAAAATGGAATTTCACCCCCTCAAACATCACCGGGAAGTAGTGTGACCGGTGGGCGTTGAAGTGGGCATTAAATTTGGCTGTGTCGCGAAGCAGCACCTGCGCGCCCGTTTCGTCGGTGACCGACAGGCTGTTGACCACAAACTCTTCAATGCTGCGCATCTCCGGCGAGCCCAGGTTCGCCAGAATGGCGCCAATGTCCACATCGATGTTGCCATCCTGCATCTTGAGGCTGTTTTTCAACAGACCCGTCAGCTTCAAGGCATGGTTTTTGGCAGCCAGAAAATTACTCTGCTGGAAGTCATAGGAGATATTGTCGATTTGCATCAGTTAAGCCCCTCGGCGTATTGGGTTGTTACCTTCTCGAAGGTGATTGTCCAGGTGGTGGCGTTGTGGCTGGTGCCGCGCGCCGTGGTCGGCCTGGTAGTGAAGTAACCCCGTGTCCCGACGGCTTCATCGCCGTTGATAGTATCCTTGAAGTACATCTCGATCGGGGTAAACGCCTTCAGGCTGTTCACTTGCAGGTTATATTGATTGCTCAGGAACGCATTATCCGGCGAATGTTGCAGCAGCTTCAGTGTCAAGGTGCCACTCTCGTTGCCGGTTGAGACGAACACGCCACGTCCGCCGGCCCCGATGGTGTAAGCCCCAATATCGCCCACCGGACCGATGCTCAATGAATCACCCGATTCGTCAAACGCGGTGATACTGTAGCCGCTTAGCGTCAGCACGCTCTGCTTATGGTCGTATTTCACGTTTATCCCCTTAGCGGTTGAACTGGATCAGCAGGTCGGCAGAATGGATCGCGCCGGCCAGTTTGATGGCGCACAAAATCGGCATGGCCTTTCGTGCTTCACGGTCAGCTATCGACTGCCAATCGTAGGTGTCCGAGTAGAAGTAGTAGCCGGCATCCAGCCGGTCACCGTAAGTCAGGTTCCCTACGTCGTTGCCTCGCCAGACACCGCCGGCCAGGAAACCGTTTCGCACAAACTCTTCGCCGATAGTGACCAGCGAACCGATAAGCTGTGCCTGGCCTTTGTCCGTTTGCGGGATCTTGCTTGCGTTACCCTGCAGCGTTGAGAACGCTTGCTTCTGGCAGGCATCCAAAAACGCATCAAGGCCCACCGTTTCATCGATGAAGGTGCCGCCGAGCATCACCCCTTCTGCCAGCATCGCCACCCCGTCATAATCGGTATAGAAATTCACCCCAAGACGGCGCGCTTTTTCAGCCTCATTGAGGGTGATCCGGTCGTCCGACTGAACGCTGGTCTGCTGCTTGAATTTCACTGTTTTCGCGCTGTTGATGGCGCTCCAGTTGGTTGACAAGGCGATCCCCAACAAGGCCGCGGCGGCGTGGTCATCACCCGTCTTGTTATATTGGACCATCAACCGACCGCTGTTCTTATCGGCCAGGCGTTTGAGTACGTTGGCATTGTCCCAGAGCAGTTGTTCATCACGAATGGCGGTAAAAGCCAGGACTTTGGCACTCGGCGCGGAGGCTACCCAGTCGTGGGCGTCCGTCAGTTGCTCGTCGGTCAGCGCCGCGGCGAAATATGCGCCGTACCAATTCTGGAATGTGTTTTCCAGTTTACCGAGCGCCTCGGACGGCGTTTCCGGCGGAAGGTCGATCGCATCCTGACCATCAACAAGTGTCGCCTGGCCGTTTTGCAATTTGAGCAGTTCGCCAACGTAAGTGCCGGCGGCGTCCGCCGACAGGGCTGCGCCGCCCTCTGCATTCATCCCGGCGCCGCTTTCAGTGGTAAGGGCATCGTTTCGATAGGCATAGCCGAAACGCACTGCGTCATTTTTCCCCGCCTTTTTCGCCTGGAGCAGAAGCCGGTTGCCGGTTGCATCCCATACAGCCTGAAACTGCCAATTCGTCCCAAAAGACTTGTTAACAATGTCAGCGATATCGGCCAGCTTTTTGGCGCCGGACAGGTTAATCCCTTTGATTTCCAGCCGGCGGTCACCTACCGGCAGAATAAAGTACCCGTCGGTAATTCTGCTGAGCGCCGACAACCCGATAGAAAGCGTGCCTCCTTTAAGCGAAGCCGCGACCGCAGGGATTGCCTGCTTTTCCCGCGCCCAGCGCGCCACGATTGCCTTGTTGGGTTTGGGGCGAACCGAAAACAGCGCCTGCGCAGCTCTGTGAGCGGATGAGCCGGAACCGAATAGATTCGCCACGTCCTGCGCGCTGGCAACCGTCACGTAACGCGTTTGACCGTCAGTGAAGGCCTGCCCCACCTCCGGGGTGAACAGCGCGGCCATTGACAAATCGCGACGCGCTGCGGCCATCGCCGACGGCATAATCTGCGCATTTATCACCTGGTTGATTGATAAACTCATTGCTTGTCCTCTTGCGGTATGATTTCCACCGTTTGAGCGCGATACACCTGCGCCTCTACGCGATGGACATGAGAAAGGGATATGTCGATTTGCGCCCGCTGTTCAAAGCCGCCGGCTATGGCTGTTGGCAAATTGCGCGTGGGTGACAGACGCATAATCGCCGCCCCTGCACGCTTCAATGCTGATTGTGCTGCACTGGTTGACAGCGCCGAGCCCAACTTTTCGATAAGCGGATAGGCATTGCGCCCGTAGGCGTTGACAGAGAGCACCGTCAGGCGACTTACCGTCACTGTCTCCCGCTCATGTTCGCCATCAAAACGATACTCTTGCCCCAAAGGTTCAGACGACACGCGACCGACGGTCAAAAAGGCCTTGAACGCTGAGACATCCGGCATCTCATCTGCATCAAGCACCATTTCACTAGGTAACGATAAAACCGTTGCTATCGTCTGTCTGACTGCCTTCAAATCGAGTTGCCAGGCAGTCGTAATAGCCGTAGTCGCTCCAGATTGCATCGTTGATAACCCTCCAGCGGGTGCCATGGTGGAAAAGCTCATCCCCCGCGTAGACGGCCTCCTGCGTCATCACCCGAATGGTGGGGTTATAGCGGTTGCCCTCCGGCAAGATCGCCAAATCGTCCTTGCCGGCAGGCTGGATGATGCAGACCAAACTTAGGGTGTTTTTCACTTTTGCGGGTGTGCCGTAAGGCGTGAGTGACTCGGTGATACGGATAAAATCAGTGGTTTGCTGAAAGAATGGGTCGTCGAAAATATCTTCAACGAAATCATCAATCATCACGCACCTCCCAGGTGATGGATTGCACCAATTGCCCGCTGTCGATCAGCGGCTTGGAAGAGCCTTTGCGGGCAATGGTGGCCGCGCTGAGCGGTGGCGCAATACCGGACTGGATTTTTCGCTGGGCAAGACCGGCCATATTGCGCCCAAGCGTGTCGAACGGCGTTTTAATATCTGCATCGCCGGTTAACGCTGCGTTGATACCCCGCGCCAGGAATGACGCAGCAGCGGCTTTGTTTTCTGCAACCGTCGCGCGCAGGAACGAGCGCTCAGGAACAGTGATCTGCGCCGTATCTGCCTTGAGGTGAATACCGGCGTGATGCAGGAATCCGCGCATTTTGGGGGTTACCTGAATGACTGCGCCAAACTCATGAACCGCTGCGATGGTGGCGTTATTGGTTTCACCGCGCGCCGCGTTCTTTGCCGCGGGCACCCCTACCGCAACAGACAAACGCTTGGCCTTTTCCAGTTTGGTCAATACCGACTTCAGCTTGGAGGCATCAAACTTCCCTGAATTTTTAAACATGGCTTTCTGTCAATACCAATAAGTCAACGAATACTTAGGCTCATAAGCAACACCGTTAACCACACCCAGAGGGCTATACACCCCCGAAGTCAGATCCAACGCCTGTGTTGCCTTCCCGTAAATGACCAGAATCATGATGATTTTTGGCACCGTAGAAGAAGACACATACTGTAAATTCAAGCTATAAGGCAGCAGCTCACCTGATGCGTTACAAGGTACAGTCTGTAATGCACAATGAACCGGAGGCCGCTGATCTTTAGCCGCTTTACTCAGTTCCAAAGTCGTTTTCCAGTACTCGCTGACGCCTTTGGTTCCGTGGGCGTTTGCGGCTTTCAGGTTATCCGGATAACTGCTGCTCCAATTCCCCCCAGTGACCTGGCTTTTCGTTCCACTGTCAGAGGGTGAAATGAGAGTTCTCACCTTCTCTGCGGGCAGTTTTCGAGACACCCAGCCCCCGCTGGCGGTTTTCTGACTTACGGCAAACAAATCGCTGCCCGCCAGTTCCGCCGCCTCATCCAGTTCGGAAAACTTCACTCCCATAAAAACCTCGCTATCGCACAACCAGCATATGGCGCCCTACCAGCTTGAGCAGGCGCAGGTACTCCTGGCCATAACTGCTTAATGCCAGCCCCTGGTGGTTAGCACCGAAACCAGCAGACGGATCTGCGTAGCCGATCGACAAGCCGCCCGCCGTTTTGCTGGTCGCTGCCTGGACTGGCTTCCCGTTATTGGTTCCGCGTTTGGTCAGCGCTCCCCCCACATAAAGCAGGTGCGCAGCCAGCGCAAAAACGCCTTTTTCATGCAGCTTCCCCCAAACGCGAGCAGAGACTTCAAGGGCGGCATCCTCTAACACAAGATTAAGCCGCCCTTTGTCTACTTTCTGAAATTCGGGGTAGCGGGCGAGAAAGTCATCAACCATCACGCCCCCTGGCTCAGGCTTTGTAGTCGACGTAAACCGCCGATTGCGGTTGCTTCCACATCGCGCCGCCGAACGCCGACCGGTAACCACACTCGTAGGTCAGCAAGTCGCGGGCGCGAACCGGCAGCAATTCCGGCATATGCACCTTCATTTCGAGATAATCCTCGTCGTAGGTGTAAATGGCCAGGCGATGCTTGCCCTTGATGATTTGCTGCGCGAAAGTGGATGGGACCTTCACGAAGGTGATGTTGAATGCATCATTACCTGAAGCCTTGCGCAGCGCTGCCATAATGCGGTCCATTGCCGATACCGGCAGCAGATCGACGCCCACGATGACGCTGTTGGTGTCGAACTTTTGCATCGCCAGCATAAAATCGGAGGCATCCATTGCAATGTGGGTTGGCTGGATGCGATAGCCTGATTTCGCCCAGGCGACGTTGTAAGCGTCAAGCACCAGCGAAATAAATTCCTCTGCGCTCATCTCCTTGATGGTTTTGCCTGTTTTGTCGGCAATAACCTCAACACGCGCACCGGTTAACAACCCTTCCTGTCCTTTGACGCCCTGATGGCCTACATAGCCGGCGTACTGGATCGTCGCCATGGCGTTGGCATAGAGATCATCTTGCTTTTTCGTTTGCAGATTGATATTTAGCCGGGCGATTTTTTCCAGCTCCTGCTGCGTCCAGGTCGCTGCTTTCGCCCACTGACCGACAGGGGCCTTGAGCCATTCAATTTCGCTGTCGATGGTTTTTAGCGAGTTGGTTTTGTTGCCGATAATGCCGTCTTTGAGCGAACCGCGTACGTCGGTCACGCCGAAGTCAACGTATTCGAGCGCGAAGTCAAGACCCTCGGTGATAGGCAGCGCTTCACCGATATTGAGCTCCGGCAGCTCCTTTTCCTGCAGCTGCGTGTCGCGCTCAGTCAATGACTCCTGAAGCACCTCTTCAAAATATGCCGTTTCCATTGCCATTATTTGGCCTCCTGTTTCTGGCTGGTTTGCTGGTAGCCCAGGGTGATGGCTACGCAATGGTTACCGGCGCTCACCTCTTCTACCCAGTAGCCTAAATCGATGGCGCCGGCGGCTTTTTTGGTTACCTTGCCTGCATCGTCGCCTGTGGCCACCACGAAAACGCGATCCCCGCGTACAAATTCGTCACTGTCGACAGTCAGTGCGCCGACGCAGTCACCGTGAGAGAAATGTCCCACGTTCACCTGTTTGTTGTGCGGTGCCTTATCACCGTAGATATCGCGAACCACAATGCCGTGAACGAGATCGGTCGCTGCAGCGATTTTTTTGATTCCGCCCTCCGGGTTTACGGCAACAAAAGTGCCGTAAGGCAGATCAACCTCGGTGCGGTTTTCTTCGCCCCAGACTTTATCGTTTGAGCTCGACGCCCGTTTAATCGATCCCGGTTTAATGGTGCCGCTCGCGGCATCCCAATCAGTGAATCCGAAAGCCATGCTTATTTACCTCCAAAACGTTGAGCCGCGGTCTTTTTAGCAACCGGTTTACTGTCGCCCAGCAGGATGTCTCCCAGTTTGCTGGCGCGAGGTTTGTTGAGCGCCTGCGCGGCGGCATATGCGGCGCGGATCTCCGCATCTGACATCGACTTCACCGCAGCATCGTTAAATGCGCCTGAGTGGGTCAAAACGCGTTCGCGGATCTCCCGCGCAGATTTCGCCTTGGACACGTCCACTTTAGGGAACCGGGCCTTGGCATCGTTGAGCACACTCGAGGCTTCCTGCTCGCCTTTCAGCTTCGCCAGCTCATCCTGCAGATCGGCTACCTGTTGCTTAAGCTCGGCGTTCTCCTTCTCCAGCGCCGCGATACGCAAATCCTTTTCGTCACCGTCGGTCTCTGTATCCCCTTCGGCGTCCGTCGGGGTGACAGTACCCGTTTTAACAGCCTCAAGCTGCGCCTTGAGCTCAGCCAACTGGTCGGTCACCTCCTGAACTTTTTGCAATGTGGCCTCGTCAGTGTTGCCCTCCAGATCGGCCAGGGTGGACTCCAGCGCGGCAATCATGCCGATCAGTTCTTCCTCGGTGAGAGGTTCCCCTTCGGCGTCGTTGGCGCGCTTACCCTTAAGCAAGGTGATCACGTCTTTCAGTGTGAATTTCTTCATCGGTTTACCTTTTTTGTCATTAAGCCTACAGTCAGCGCCAACGCGCCCTTTTGCTACAACGGCAACATGGTTGCCGCGAATATTGATTTGGTGGATCTCACCATTGCGCTCGACCAGCACCGCCGGCTCGTACCCGCAGGACAGCTCCCGCACACCTGACGACTTGATAACGTCAATCGCGGCGGCATCTTTGATGTGCGCGTCGCACACCAGGTAATCGTTTTCTGCCCGGACGTTCTGGATATGGCCTATCGCCTTGTCCTTCCACTGCGCAGCGGTAACCTCTCCGCTGTCGGGATGCGTTAGCGTTAATGTCTGGCCTTCAAACGATGCCAACGTCTCGGGCTTCGTCAGCTCTTCCAACGTGCGGTAGATAGTGAACTTTTTTCCGGCTTCCGCGCCCGTCAGCCCGAGCTCATGGCCGTAATACTCGACCGGCCCGGCACGGGTTATTTTTGCCGAAGTAATCACATACCCGGCGGGTGTTGTTCGCCATTTCATTCATTGATCTCGATGGTTATAGGCGGGAGCTATTCCCATTGAACGACGGGAAGCGCCACGCAGCGGCATTGGTAGTCTTCGCCAGGTTTTCCCTCAAACGCGCCGATGCCTGACCGTTTCTTCCACGTTTTGCCGCCGTCATCTGAATAAACGGTGGGGTCTGAGTATTTGCAGGTCATACGGTTAAGCACGAAGTGACTGTCACGCTCTCGCTCGTCGCCGGCACCGCCCCATTCATACAGGTCAACGCCCAGCGCTTCGGAACGTACCTGCGTCAGCGCGGAATTAAGCTTTGCGGTCTGGTCCCGGGCTATCAGCCGCGCCCTGCTCTGGGTGACACGTCCCCGCTCGCGGATAAGGCTGACAAGATTTTCGTGTCGCCCTCCCTTCGCCAGGTTGCTTAACACTACGCCGCCCACGTCGTTGATAAAGTCCGTATGAATGGATTTAATCAGTGCCACGTTTTCTGCGATGGCTTCCTGTACGGTGCCCCTGACAGGTTCATCACCCAGCAGGCCGTTCAAATCGATGCCAAGCGCATTTTTATAAGCGGCCTGTGTCTGACGCTTGTTCTGGGCGTTAGCACGATTCACCATGCCCAGCGTCAATTTCCGTGCGATATCGGCGACCTTCATTCCGGCCAGTTTTTGGATAGCCGCGGTGAAACGTGCCGTAAGAGACAAAGGCGGCGTATCGGAAGCGTCATTGAGGGGCGTGCGGGAAACTTCTTCGATGAGCTGATCTTGCAGTTCTTTTACCAGGGCGGTCAGCTGGTCGCGGTACCAAACTTCGGTTTGCTTGCTCGGCGTAGGAGGTCTTAGCTTTCGCCGGCGCGATCGCTGTCGTCCCCGTTGTCGCTCCAGGAGTTGTTTGAGCTCCAATCGTCACCTCCGTTTGCGTTTAATGTTTTCGCCAGCGCCACATCCTCGGCCGTGATGGTAGTCAGCACCCCCCGGGCCTGCATTTCACGCAGAGCGATATCCTCGGTGACAATCGATGACTGGACCAGGCTGGTGAAACCCGTCGCGTAGTTGGAGAACCGCGTCGCCTCTTCCGTTTCGTTGGTGTTGGCTATCGACGGGTACTCATACGCGAGCGGCTCCCCCGTCCAGGCGGATAGCTTGTCGAGAATGAACTGGTCGACGAAATCCTGCATCGGGCGCAGTCGGGACTCCTGCAGGCCGTTGATGGTGGCGTAGTAGGCTTTGTTGTCTTCTTCACCGCTCGCAAACCCGCTGGCTGACTGGCCGAATAAAACGGTTATCGGCCTGTCCAGCGCCCCCGCCAGCACGTTGGCCATTTTGGTGACCACATCCGATAGACCGGTAAATTGCGCGTTTTTTTGCTCATAGCGGCTCGGCTTCCCTTCTTCGCCGGCGTCAATCAGCAATATTCCTGTTGACGACTTGGTGTCCTTGACGACGCGGGCATATTCGACCACCTGTGATTCCTGCCCTGCGGCGATTTGGCTATTCAGGCCAGCCAGGAAGATCACGTCAACATTGGCCTCTTGAATGGTGTCACCCGTGCTCAGGATAGCCGTGTCAAAAATCTTGATGGCCTGGTACGGCGCCTGCAGATCAGAGGTGCCGAATCTTTTCATGTCCTTGAGCCGATGCTTTCCAAGTCGGGTGCGATGGCAGCGGGTGTGGTGGAATTCCAGTTGCTGGCGCCCGACGGTGACGACATAGTGCTGCGGCAGGCCAAAATTCGGGGAGTCGATATCGCTTATCACCCGGTCGTTTGGTTGATACTCGCCCTTGCTCAGCACCAGGAACTTGACGATGTCTTCGCTTTCCAGCGACAACGGCTTCTCTATCGCCTTATCTTCGCAATCAGTGATAGCGACAATCAACGAATCGCCCAGCAGCGACGCCCACGTCAGCGCTTCGCGGTAAACGGCTGCGACGTTCAGCTGGTTTTCCAGCTCTATCGCACTTTTTTTAATCTCATCCGGCAAGCCACCGATGATTTCGCGGGGCAGCTTAAGCATGTCGTCAGCAGTTTTATCGATGAACTTTTTCACCACCCAGGAGTTTTTATACATCGAGAGCAGCTCTCGGTCAGGGATATCACTGCGGGCACTGCTGTAGTTTATTGCCGCCACCCTTTCCCCCAGTGACGTGAGCATGCTGTGCATGCCATCGACAAGGCGGCGGCTAAAGTTTTTCTTGGTCATTACATGATTTCCCAAACTGTTAATGCCTTACGCTGGTACAAGTCCCTGAGCGCCTGGGTCATGGCGTCAACAACGTCATCATTTGCACCGACCGGGAAGGTTGTAATTTCCTCCACCGACTGGACGACCCAGGGGGCGATATCTTTATGAGGCATGAATACGTTTCCGGCTTCCCACAACGCTGTAACAGCATGCGCTCGCGCAACCTTGCTTCCGTCAGGCTCGACCGGTATCAGCCCTGACACCGTTGATTTGAGGGAGTCGATAACAGCCGGGCCGTTCGCCTTGTCCTCAACAAGTTTTCGGGTGCCGTCAGGGAACTCTTCTGCCATCCGTTTGACCGCTTTCAGCGTTGCCGTAAAACTCATTCTTTCGCGAACCTGGTGAAGGAGGTAGGCGTTAGCCCCCTTCTTACCCCATACCTGCCCGACCACATAGTCGGTGCCTTCGCTGTCTTTGAAGGTCATGTCCCAGCTGTGAACCACCGTATCGAAACGGCTCGGCAGGTCTTTAGGCAGGTAATACCTGACCCAATCATCCTTGAAGATTGCCCCGCCATCCTGCTTAGGCGACTGCTGGTACATCGCGGACCAGAAATAATCACCCAGGATAGCTTTTGTCTCTAAAAGCTTATCGAGCGGGTGCAGCTCAGGCACCAGCGCCTCGCCCAGCTCATTGATGGCGGGGAACGTCATCACTTTTACTTTCGGCGTTTTCTCTATCACACGCCCGGACAAATCGTCCGTTGCCCAACGGGTCGCCATGATGATTTCGCCGCTGTTTTTCGACAGGCGGGTTTTGAACGTGGAAACATACCAGTTCCAGATGGATTTTTTTGTGGTCGGCGACAGCGCCTCTTTGGCGTTTTTTATCGGGTCATCGATAATGCCGAGGTCGATTTTCTTACCGGTCAGCGGTCCACCAACACCGGCGCACACATACGTGCCCTTGTGATTGGCGATCCCGAATTCGTCAGTATTCCGCTTGATGGGCGCGCCGTCATTTGGCTTGTTGCCGAGCCAGCTTTCAGGGAACAAAACACGATATTCGGCGGAAGACATAATGCGCTGAACATCGGCGTTCATGTCGCCGGCCAGATCGGATGCATAGGAGAGCGCACCGACGCGCTTGTCCGGATGCTTGCCAAAAAAATAAGCCGGAAGGTAGCGCGATACGATATCCGATTTACCGTGCTGAGGTGGCGCGCCAAGAATCAGGACAGGGCGCTTCCCTTCCATCATTTCCAGAAGGAAATTGTCCAGGGCAGCGCAGACCGTTCTGGAAAAGTCACTGACGATGTACTCGGGGTTTATGAAGCGGATAAACTCAAAAAGGCTTCTTCGCGCCAACTCCTGTGCTATCGCCATATCAAGCGCTGAAATATCAACATGCATGACATCACCTAAAGTTGTTAAAACGGACGCTTCAGGACAAAATCATGCTATTCACTTTTACCTATGGTTTATGCACGATTTATTCACGTGGATTTGAGCACTTTACTCACCTTAATAAGCCTCACGGGCAAATTTGGCGATGAGTGGTGTTGCTGTGATGCGGATAAGATCCATTATGTTAAATAGAGCCTATTTTCCTGATTTTTCACGTAGCGCTAACAATTGCTCAAATGACAGGTGACTCAGGTCGTAGGTGGCTGGTGTCATACTTCCGTCTGAGGAAATGTTATCCACCTTTTTCGGCGCTTCCCAGCCCATCATTTCGCCGAGCTGCTTAATCGCCGCCTTCGGGTCGTGCATCTTCAACTTTATGCCGTCCTTGCCCGTCGTCAGTTCGGCAACAGCCGCCATCGCTTCTGGGTCTTGCAACGCTGAATCGCGAAATGCCCAGGACGCTTGATAAACCGGTTTGCCCTCTTCGTCCTCGCCTATCTGGCAGTTTTTGAATTCTGCGATATCGGTCAGCGCTGTGCGGCCCATCTTCGACAAACGCTCCAGCGCTTCGGTACGCGTCATGATCGCTTCGTTGATGGCTTCGTACTGCACGGACTTGAGGAAGGATTGAACGTTATGATTTGTTAAGATTTGGCTTGCTGACGCTCTTGCTCCCTCGGGAGTCTTTGCCTTTCCTCCAGCCGCCTTGTAAGCATCGGTCTGGTTCTTACCTTTCAGCAGGTGCATAACGAATTTCTGTTGCAGCTTCGTCAGGGCATCGAAAAGCGCCTTCTGTTCTTCTGTCAGCGTCATTTCGACTCCTTTTAGAACTATTCACTACCTCTAGAATTATAAACCCCGTGGCGCAATTGCCAGGTACTGATTAATTCAGTGCGTTTATTCTGTCAAAGGCACTCAGTGAAGGCCTTTTGCAGAATTTTGTATATTGGGATCACCCATTCAGCACGTCAGGGAGCCAAGGCCAACAGCAAAGCTGCCCAGAGGTGGCGTAACTTTGCTAAAGACGGTTTGGAGGTGCTCTTTAATCAGCTTCCACTGCTCCTCGCTTGGTAATTCGCCATGAAGCTCAACGAATCCCTGCAACCAATATGCGAATTGCTCTGGTGTCATTCAGTTTCTCCCGGCGGCTTCCCGCCATTGGTTCAGCGTGGCCACCTGGCCGGCACAGATTGATAGGGCTGTTTTCAGTGATAGCGTGTAGCTCACTGCGTCGCCCCAGGTATTGCCCTGCAGCTCCGGCTGCTCGCATGGAGTAAACACGGATTCAGGGGGCAGCAGGACGATTTGCTGCGGTGTCGGTAGCGTTTTGCTGCAGGAGCTCAACAACAGCGGCAGGCATAGGACTATTCCCACATTTACTGCCTTTAAGTGCATCACGCAATTTCCTCTGGTAGGTTTCGCCCTGCTGGCGTAGTAGCTGCTCTCTCCGTTGCTGTTCGGCCATCATTGCGCGATTACGGGCGTCATCCGCGCGCAATGTGGTGATCAGTCCTGTCTGTTGCGCCAGCGTCTTTTTCTGCTCTGCAACCTGCTGGCGTGCCAGCGCCAATCGGTGCGACAACAGCGAGCTGTAACCACCCAGCAAGATGGCCGTCACCAGCAGGAGCAACATTCCGCCGCCGGCCAGTTTTGAGATCCAGCCGCTCATTTGTCCAATCCCCAGCAAGCCAGCTCGGCTTCCTGATCGCGCCGTACGATCTGCCCGTAGCAGTTATTCGAGCGGATGCGGCAATCTCGGCCAGCGTCGTATATCCAGCGGCGGATTTCGCGGCAGGCGCCAATGCGGTCGCCGGCGTTCAACTTTTTGTAAAAAGTGGAAGTGAAGCACTTTCCGGGGCCGATGTTCCATGGACAGAACGAGGCGATCCCGACTTTTTGCGGTTCGGTCAGCGTTACCTTGACGTTGCGGTCTACCCAGTCGAGCGCCTTTTTCTGCTCGGCTGCGTCAATCTGCTTGCACTGCTCAGCGGTCAGGTGCTGGCCCTTTGCAACCTTCTTGCCGTTGACCATCGTCACACCGCCGCAAATTGTCCAGATGCCGACTCCGTCCTGGTATGCCGTCAGGCGTTGGCCTTCCTTCTCTTCCTGAAACTGCGACATCATCACCGGGGCCGATGCGCCAGCGGCGATCAGCGCCAGCATTACGGCACTGAGTTTTGATTTGTTCCCCATCACTCACGCTCCAGCATTTCAAACTCTTCCGTGTCGATCGTCTCCGTGCGTTTTTTTATCCAATCACGCAGAAGCCGCTCACGCCGGCAGCGGAAGTAAGTACCGAGGGCAATACCAAATGCAGAGCAAAACATGCCGAAAATGACCCCGATAATGATCCATTCGCTCTGTGAGAAATAATTAATGATGCCGAGGACGAATGACACTGCGCTACCAGTGTGCACGGCTCCATCGGCTGCTCTGATTAGCATTCGTGACATCCTTACCTCCCGCCGGGCGGTTGGCGCTCATGAAACAGAAAAGGCCACGCGTTAGCGCAGCCTCGAAATAGAAAAGCCCCGGCGGTTAGCCAAGGCTTGAATTGTGTGATGCCGGAAGTCGCCGTTCTGCTGTCCCCATACACGCCAGCTTAAGGGTTCCGATGTTGCCGATTCGACCGGACTGCCATCTTGTTCTTCATCACAACGGAAAGAACTCTCCGCTCAACCGCAACGTTACCGCCCGTCTCGCCGCAAATGCTCTTACCGTTGGGTGCCGGCTTTTCCCGGCATTCACTTCACATCAGAGGGGCGCACTCAGCAAACCCCAGGGCAGGGAGTACTAATACTTGTCTACTGAATGCGCCTTTCTGATAGATAGGTACTACGATGCCGGGTGCCTCCCGGTGAGCCTTTGTTCAGCATCCATGACCCGCGTCTTTTAAGCATTGACCTACACTTGCTGTTTCGCCCCGCCGCTAGGGGGATTCATCGTAGTCAAGATAGAATACCTAAAAATCACGCTAAATCCACAAGGGAATCAAGTTTTTAGATAACTATATAGAAAAATCCGTTGGAAATTGTTCTCGCCAACTTGAGCGTTACTAATAGAGGTGCTTCCCAGCCGCTCCGGGTAACCCTTCATCGCAGGCTGGAAAGCTTTGTTTGGAGCGGCCAGTGGAAATCGAATCCACATCATCAGCTTGGAAGGCTGAGGTAATAGCCATTATACGATGACCGCATTGGTCCGCCACCGAGGGCTCGAACCTCGCACCGTCAGCTTAGAAGGCTGATGCTCTATCCAGATGAGCTAGTGGCGGTTTGGTGGCCCTTGCTGGACTTGAACCAGCGACCGAGCGATTATGAGTCACGTGCTCTAACCAACTGAGCTAAAGGGCCTGGGAGCCGGGAGCGGTCGCTGCTAACACTGATGGAAGCGTAAAACCAGTGTTACCGCCCCGGCAAGCGGAATCTACATCATTACCAAACTTGTTTCAAGAAATGCCACCCCCAAAAAGAAATGGCTTGTTTATATTTCAATACCTGGAACGTAGCTACAGATACTCACGTGCATGAATTCATGCTCGCAAACGGCATTAGCACTTTTGATAAGAGCTAGGCTCCCCAGCACTACAGACATTACGATTACAATCGCCAGCCATCCCTTAAACATTATCCCTCCTTTTTCTACATGAAAAGGAGTGTGCCGATTAAAAATCAAACAACAGGTTAACGACCAATAAAAAACCCCGCCATTTCTGGCGAGGTTCCGATGATAAGCTGTGTGGCGTAGTAACCACTCTTAGCAGATTATCCCGCCTTTTGGAATTCCACAAGCTTTTTCATTGCGGGCGGATAAACATTTTCTTTTTGGCAATACCTGTCCATTTCGAGCGGGACGTTCAACGCCGCCAAGCAACCATCAATAAACCCTTCTGCCGCCTGTAGGCGCTTTAATACTTGCGTGTGGGAAATTCCTAGCTTATCGCCAATAGTGCGCACCGGTATGCGGTGAATATAATTCCACTCCAGCAGCGTACTCAGGTACGGGTCTTTTTTCTTCAGACACGCCACCGCCGAGTTAACGATTAATCCGTCGTCGTCACAGCATGCCGGCCGAGATTTTCCCGATGGCGGTAACAGCCCTTTGAAGCCACCAGAGATCGGCGAATAATAAACGCCAGCCCCTTCATTGGCAGCCCATGCGCCGTACCGCTCTAAAACCATCTGAATATCGCGCATCAGTTGCACTCCCTCACCAAGTTCATAATAATCTGCTCGGTAGTCCCACCACCCAGTTCGAAGCGTTCTTCTCCGAGAACCCACTGGCATACGTCCACAGCCTCCTGGCGGCTTACCGGGCGGATAGTTGCGAGAAGTGTCTCCAGGTATGACTCACGGTCATAAATGTGGCTTCGTCCACCGTCCGCGTATTCGTAACCGAGTTCCTTCTCGGCCCTGTTGCGTAGGGTGTATAACCAATCCCAGTATTGATATTCGCGTACGACGTCAGAAAGCGTCGCAGGCTCAGGAAGCTGTCCAGCAAAGCCTTTCGATATTGCCTTGCGTTGGCTATCCAGTTCATTACAGCGCTCGCCGTGAACATAGCCCTGAGACAGCTCCTCCTCCGTCCATCCCCAACAAGCCGAGTAAACCTCCCCCATTTCACCGGCCAGCATCAAATCCTCGGCCGGCGTGTTCTCTAGTGCAGACTCATAGCTACCGAAGGCTGCGCGAACATTACTAGCCTCCTCGATTGCCTTTTTCGCACCTTGGATGTAACCGGCTGGGTTATCCATTGACATAGTGGCAAGGGCAATCTGGAATGCGTGGGCGCCCGATTGCATCAGATAATTGCTGTAACGCTCCTGAGCCTGCTTCGGGGTAATTTTCAGCTTATTCAACGCATCTTCGGCCGCCTGTAGGTGCGCCGGTTCATTCGTACGGATAACTTCCAGAACCCACAAATAAGCATCCGTCTGCTTGTGACCTGTGATTACCCGTTGCTGTGGCAGTGGCTTGCTAATAGCCAACGCGGTGCCATACTGCGGCTCCGGGATGGTGAACAGCGAGCGATGTTCTGGGTTACCGGCGTCAGGATGTGCAAATTCAGCAGATTCCTTTTCCGCCAAGGCTCCTTCAGCTTCGTAAGTGCGTTTTTTCCAATAATCAATTTCGTTTTGCATCAGCAAGCCCTCGTTACGTTCTGCATTTCCCAGTCCATGTCCACTTCAGCTTGCTCGCGCGCTACGAGGTAGTTCCATGGACTGCCTTTTTCGTTTTCTAAAAATTGGTGAGACCGTGGCTCTAAAAACGCGCCAATGTCGCCGACCCACCCTTCCCCCTCGCGCTGTTTCAACAGGCGAATAAGTGTGCCTGGCAATGCCAATGCCGCCCTGTCTTTGTCCGTGAGTTCGGGCGCGCTCGGATCATCCTGCTTTTGCTGAGCAGTCTCGCGCGGGATGTTGCGCCAGACAGAGAACAGGTTGTCGGCCATGTCGGTGATGGCGCCGGTGCCCTTGACATCCATCTTGCCGGTGGGCACGTTCTCATCCACCTTGCGGCTGTGGGTCACCAAAATCACGTGACAGTTGTTGGCGTTCTTGAAATCGCACAGTTTGTCGATGAAGTCTTTCTGTCCGGTGGCATCCTCCTCAGAGAATCCGCACTTGGCGAGGTTGTCGATAACGAACAAGTCGATGCCATACCGCCGGCGAGCGTAGACAAAAATCTCCAGCAGACGGTCAGCCTTCGCCGTTCCCGTGAGGTTGAAAATCCACAGCTTATCGTCGAACCACTCGAACACATGCTGAATTTCTCCACGCTGGGGGCGCTTATTGCAGATGACTTGGCGCACAAGACGCGCAAGCAGCTTACCTGGCTTCAACTCCAACGAAGCGATACAGGCTCGGATACCCTGAGCCATTGCGCAGACGGCGATATGCCCTGCCATCTCGGTTTTACCGTGGTTGTTGATGCCGTTGATGATCGAGAATTCCGATTCACGAAACTTGAAGTTGCCGTTCAGGCGCGGCCACGGACTGATAAACATACCCTCGTCGCGACGCTCGAATGTGTCGATGGTGTCCTGCAGGAACTCCGACGCAGAGCAAAGTTCATCGGGATCGAAGTAAGCGGCCGTCTCCAGGCAGCGAAACACTTCGTCCTGAGTCATGCCGGCCACCAGGCATTCGTTGATGTCTTTGTGAGGCAGCGAGACTAACCGGCAACGGTGAGTGCCAAGACGGCGGGCAATCTCTTTCGCGGCTTCCATGCCCACCTCGTCGTTATCGAGGCTGAGCCAAATCTCATCAAAGCGATCCATGTTGTGATATTCGTACTCGATCCACTGCTGCTTCGCGCCCTTGCCACCGCCGAAAGGCACAGACAGCACAGGGAAGCCGTAGTGAGCATACGACATGCAGTCGATCTCGCCTTCGCACAGCACCACGACGCGCGTATCTTTGGGCAGAGCTTGCCAGCCGAACAGGCATGGTTCGCAGTCGGCCTCGGCCATGATGATTTTTTTGCCGTTAGGGCGTTCGGTGCTGATCCGCTTCACCTGCAGCAACTCTCCGTCGCGAAGGTATGGGAAGGCGATCGCCGGTAGTTCCCGGCCTTCATCAGCGAACCAGACCACCGCGTTGCTCACCTTGAACGCTTCGGCGGTTTCTTTGGTTATACCCCGCCCGGCAAGGTATTCCAGGTGTGCATCGCCTTTTTTCACGCCCTGCTTCTTGGGTTTGGAGAAGCTTTTTTTCTTGGCCTGAAAGTGCTGGTCATTGTCCTTCAGCCCCAGCATTTCCTTGGCCTCGCGCATAGCTTCATGCAATGAGCAGTTGCGCACCAGCACCCAGAGATCCAGCAGGTCGCCGCTGTCGCCGGAGGCGAAATCAGACCAAACGTTTTTGCCCGCCAGATTGACCTTGAGGCTCTTGCCGGCTTCGCCGTTGATACTCCCGCAACACCACTCATGAGCCTCGCGGTGCCCGTTGGGCAACAGATATTTCACAACGCGCTCAGCGTTGCCCCAAAGCTTTTCCGACAGTTCAGCCGCATTCATCACACGCTCCCAAGCTTGAATCGAATAAAACACCAGTCCACAAACGCCATCGGCAACAGACCGTGGCAAAACCCTGCGATCAGAATTTTTTTGAGCTGAATCTTCACGGTTAGCGACCTCCCGCCCTCAGCGCGTCGTAATCGACGAACACCTGGTTGGCGCCCTGCTGAACCAACGGTCTCGCCCCGGCGGCGCCAGGCTGTGCAGCAACCTGTGGTTTCTCGTCGTTCCAGCGTTCGCCGTTCAGGTACGAGGTCGGCAGCAGCTTGTCGAAACCGAAAGTTTTTGCCTGCACCCGCAGCCGGATGTCGTCGGCCAGCATCTGGGCGAACTCGTCGGCGCTGCCCCGGGTGGTTTTCTTCCAGGCCGTGAATTTGGTTCGGAAGGCGTTCTTGGCCTTGACCTTGGCATCCTTGCGCAGCCCTGCCCCCCAGAAGATTTCCTCGAAGGCGGTTTCGACGGGGTCGGCCTTGCCTGCGCCACCAGCCAGCTCGCCAGACTCCGAATCAGGATTTTCGGGTGCAGGCGGTTCTTGGTCGTGAGAGGCGTTTTCGTCGGCAGTTCGATTCGAATCGGACGTATTGGTTTTGTCTTTTAGTTCTTCTCTATTCTTTATCTCTTCTTTATCTTTATCTGTCGTGACATTGTGTGACCGAGCGTGACAATCATCGAAGCCGCCTTTTTCTTTCTCGCGCTCTCGTTGCTCTCGCTTACGCTGTCTTGCTGATTTTGCACCAGTTTCTTCGCTACCCTGGTCTTCACGCCTTACCTGACGGGCACCCCAACCAGAGATATGCTCACCTTCAAGAACACGACCTTGCATAGCGTTCCGAATCGCTTCGATATCTTCGTCACTAACATCTAGCGCACTTGCTAAATCTTCTGTCGTGACATCTGCGTGACCTCGCGTGACATTCTGTGACGCGCTAACTAGCAGGTGAATGTAAACGGCCTGAACCAAGGCGATAGGCTGCTTCGAAATTCGAGCGATGGTTCGCCACTTCGGGTCGTTTGGCATGTCATGCCATAATCGCAGCCATGAATTAGCCATAGAACGTTACTCCGAATCGATATTTGTAACGCTGGCAGCGTTACTATTTGCGTTACCGTCGATGACCTTCAACGAAAGCTTTTCTCCAGAGAAAAACTCATAGATAGATCGATCATCTGATTCGTTTATCTCGCGCCACATCATCAGTGCCGCTGACTCTGTGTTGTTCTTGGGCTCAATGACCAAGTTCGCGTTTTCATCGAAATAAGCTTTCATTCGTCGAGCCTCTCGAAATACTGTTGAAACTTCCAAACCGGCTGCATGCATTCGTGCTCGTAGTTCGGTCTTGTGAAAAATACCTGCTGCTTAGCCTGGTCATAACCGGTGACGTGAACCACCACTCCGCGCGGATCGCGATACTGCCTATCCAGAGCGATGACCTCGTCGGTCATTGGTGTTGCCGCCGAGCTATCAGCACGTACACACCGGCCACCGGGTCATAACCAATGCCGCCTGGCAGGAGCGTTTGGAAATAACGCGGGTCTGGTGTGACCGTCGGTCGTTGGTTGGTCATCGTCATTCCTCCGCTCTGCAGTAAACCGCCGGTGTTAGGGTTTTGAGGGTTTAGGCATCAGATTTTTCAGGATGAGGGAATATGTCGGGGAGATCGGGACGGATCTCATAAGCCTTGACTAACCCGCCGGTTGCATTAACAATCGCCATCACATAATCAGCTTTGACGCGACGACCATTAAGCCAACGGAATACCGCCGGCTGCGAAACGCCGCAAGCTCTAGCTAAGGCAGCCTGACTGCCAGCTGCATCGACTGCTTTCTTGATAACCTCATTCATAATTAATACCCAAAGCTAATTCATTTCGAGCAGTCTAGAGCATTGATTAGCTAACGGCAATACCTTAAGGTAATTTACTCGCAATAACTTTAGGTATAGAATTCATATATGAAAACTCTTGCAGATAGATTGAATCATGCGATGGATGAGGCTGGCTTTAGTCAGGCTCAATTGGCCAATGCAGTGAGCATGGCTCAGCCCAGCGTCTGGAAACTAACGACAGGCAAAGCTAGCACCTCTCGGAAAATCGTCCAGATAGCCAATGTGCTAGGTGTAAGGCCTGAATGGCTCTCCACTGGCACAGGTCCGATGAGGGTAGAAGCGCATCACCCGAATTCAACGATACCGCCCGAAAGTGAGTGGGGAACCGTCGATGCTTGGGACAGCAAGACGCCTCTTCCCAGCGATGAGGTGGAAGTTCCTTTCCTTAAAGACATTGAATTCGCCTGCGGCGCAGGGCGCGTGACTGATGACGATTATAATGGTTTCAAGCTGCGGTTCTCTAAGGCCACGCTTCGTCGAGTTGGTGCTAACACCGATGGTTCGGGGGTTTTATGCTTTCCTGCTCGCGGCGATAGCATGGAACCAGTAATACCCGATGGTACAACGGTTGCCGTTAACATTGACGACAAGAGGCTTGTTGATGGAAACATTTATGCAATCAATCAACAAGGCTGGAAACGCATTAAGCTTTTACATCGCACTGGACCAGACAGCATTTCGGTGAGAAGCTTCAACAGAGATGAATACCCGGACGAAGAACACCCAATTTGCGACATTGAAATCATAGGGCGTGTCTTTTGGTATTCGGTACTCCTTTAGATTAGACCCTCACACTAAACCGGCTATAGGCCGGTTTTTTTTCGCCTACAATTCAAGTTCTTAATAAAGAAAAACAAAATAAATTACCTTTAGTTATTGCTTTTAGTTAATTGCTGATTTACCTTTAGCTCATCGACGGTAAGCGGAGCTAGTAAAATGAGTACAAACTACTACATGGCAGCGAGAAAGCTTAAAGACAAAAACGAAAAGCTGGACTCATTATTGACTTTAATATCTCACGCCTTAACTAAAGATGGGGATGGCATCGAGTCGGAAGAAATAAAAAATTGCGTAAATATTGCGTGGGACATAAATCATGAAATTTGTGTGGGCCTGTGTGAAATAGCTAGCACTAAGGATGAATAAATGGCCGACCAACAATTCAACGGAATATCACTACACCCAGAAGATGCCATGATGAATATTGAGGCATTGGTAAATGCAGCTCTATTCCTGAATATGGTGAGAGATCGACATACTGCAACCGATTTACTAACGCTTGCATCAGACTACGTAGCCGCGATAAGACGCGACCAAAATGGGGGGCAATAATGATTAATATGACTAGTGGTAAAGAAGCGGCTCCAGCACCACAGCCAAGTAAATGCCGGAGCCAGATCAAAGTTAACGCCTGTGGAGGTATTAATTCGACCGCCGAGGATGCTATCACATTCGTACATCGGTTTGCATGCATTTTGAAAGCAAAACCAGAGCGACCACCGGTGATTGTGCTCTCTACCGCCCGCACAGAGAGCGAAGCCAGGGAAAGCCTCATGAAGGGGTTTGAGGGAAAAATGCGCCTGATCTGGGCTGGCCGCCTGCCGCGCAAGCAGTGTGCTAGGGGGGGGCTGAATCATGACAGAAAAAAGAATGTTGCCACCAGAATTGACGTTCAAGATGCCGATTGCGCCAGATTATACGGGCCATGTCGTGGTTCACATCGAGAACGGAGCGCTGAAAGCATTTTACCCGCGCCGACCAAATGAAATTACGGCAACCCTTGATGCTTTTGTCCAAATGTTAAGACGGGCTGGCTGGATAGTCAGGACTCCAGAAGAGGAAGAGCAATGAAACCTGAAAAAATTGATTATGAACGTTTAGGCAATGACTACATTGCCGACAATGGCGGAATCGAAGATGCCTTCCGCAAAATTGATATGCCAGTATATGTCATTTATCGCCACGGTGTGTATAAGCGGTACTTAAGTCGTAGTGCAGCCATTGATAACTTGGCGCGAATTATGACGACGCATGTGTTTAACAAGCTTGATTTTCCAGTCCGTCACGAACCTGCGTTCGATCCACATAAGAATGCATGGATAATAGGCGGATTAACCAAAGAATACTTTGATTGCATGGCAAGAGCTAAGCGTCGAATTTTGCGCCTACTCGTCAAGAAACGCGAAATTGATAAGTGGAATGCGGATTACGGTAAATGGATGGAAAAATACCAGGCTTCCCGAGACAAGTTATTTAGCCGTAAGCCCTATTAATTAATCAGCCACAGAAACTTTTAAATATGGCCGTCTGGCTAGGGCATCCCTACGCCGGAAAACAGACAGCAGGTAATTAACGATGTCTCAGTGGATCAACAATATTGCTTTAAATCGTCGGCGTATCGCCCTCGCCTATCTGGATTTCTGCCAGCGCCATTTCGGCGGCAAATGGACAGACGTGGTTATTTCGAAAAAGAAAGTGGTACGCGTTGACCTTACCCAGGAATGCATCGAGGCACTGATGCAGGAATTCATCGAGAACATGGTTCGCGCTGAATTCGGTATCGCCGGCGGCCAAGAGCAGATCGCCAAATCCTACGACGCAATGCTGAGCAAAGATCGTAGCCGCCTCACGCCGCTCGGCAAGTCTGTGATGGAAGAGGCTTTCATCGACGCAGTGGTTTACAAGCTGAACAACCCAAGCAGCCAACTGCTGCAGGTGGTGGCGTGATGAAAACCATGCAGCTTATCGATGCCCAATGCCGCATCGAGCAGGCGCAGCAGATCCTCAATCTGTGGCTGGAGTCCTGCAACGACGATACCGACCAGGTAGAGCGCACGATGGTCTGCGCGATGATCGCCCTGCTGGATGGTGTGCCTGAGTCGATCCGCGCCTTCAACAACGGCACACCAGCGGCTCCGCTGCGGGAGGCCAAATGAAAGAGCAACCAGTGATGGCAGCAAATGAACTGAGGGTTCCGGAGCATTTAGCCCTGGCGAATGACATGGCAAAGATACACATCCTTGCAGAAGCAGCTATGGCGCTGACTGCCAACAGCGATGAACGCCAACTACAGGCGGAAATCATCGGTGTCATCAGTGACATCACGGAGAAATGGGTGAATTAACCATGAGCCAAGAAATCACTTTAGAGCAGGCAACTGAGCGGGCACGGCAAGCTAATGTCGTTTGCCTCCTAATGGAAAGCTATCCAGACCAGCTTGAAAGCGACGAAGTCACAGCACTGGCCTCTCTGCTGGCAAGGCTGACCGGCAATGTAACGGCCTGGTTAATGGAAGAACAAGCGCAGCGTGAGGCGCTAGGAGCCAACATCAAGACCACCAGCGAGGAGGCGTAAACATGGGGCTTCACAACACACCGCATGGATTTGGCGTGACGTCGATTAGTAAGGAATCGCGCATCACTCACAGCCGCCGGCAGGCGAGGAAGTTGACACCTGAGCAGTTTCTCGCACTGCCGATGGTTAAAACCTACGTAGAGCAGCACCCAGAGAGCATGCGACGCGATCCCGATACCGGCGAGGTCTGGACAAACAAGCAGCTAACGCTGATGTACCTCGACGCCTGCCAGGCCAAGAAGTTGAAAAAAGCACTCGTTAAAGCAATGAAGGAGCACGGACTGTGAAATCGAAAAAGCAGATCAGGGCGTTGATTACTCGGGCAAAAGACGCAGAGTCCAGGAGCAACGGATCGTTGACGCTACCAGCCTGGATGAAAGACGAAAAGCAGGCATTGCGCAATCGGAAGATGACGCCTGCGGAGCAGCAGGAATTTAACAGCATGATGTGTGAAATCCTGCGCTCATCAGTTGCGCTGGTGTACCTGCAAGAATGCCATGCCCGATGGGGGGAAAAGCACGGGGCACCGGTATTCATTAGCGGCGATATATCGCTTGGCATCACTTCCAAGGTGGTTGAGCAGGCACTTATAACTCACGTCGAACCGATTTTAGTCGAGAACGGTCGCTATGCGGGCTCAGAAAACATTCTTTATTTCTATATGGGTCATGAACTTAACAACAGGAAAGACAGGAAACATCTCACCGGCATTATCGATGATGTGTTTACAACGATGTGCGAAGAAATTCGCGGCAATAACTACCAGATGTTGCCTGCAGCAACGGTGCATTAAGGAGAATGGTGATGAAGAACCAACTTATGACGTTTAACTCTACCGATCTGGGTATTTCGCTGAGCGGCATGCTGTACCAGGGCAAGCCTGTATTCTTTGCGGTGGAAGCCGCTGAGGCTCTTGGATACGCAGATCCACACTATGCCCTGGCAGCTCATTGTAAGTCATTGATTCGACTTAATTCCGGGGAAACGCAGGAATTGGGTTTTGGATCTCGTCCAAGGGGCATCATCCTTGCCACTGAAGCAGACCTGTATCGCCTTATCATGCGCAGCAAGCTCCCCTCCGCTGAACGCGTACAGGACTGGGTGTGTGAAGAGGTACTGCCTTCAATCCGTGAAACAGGCGGCTACAGCCACCAGCAGCAGCCAAAAACGCAGGCTGAAATCATCGCCGAAATGGCCCTGCTCAATGTCGAACAGGAACGTCGCCTGAACCATGTTGAAGACCGGGTTGAGGCTGTCACTGAGACTATCGAACAAATCAAGCGTGGCTCCGTGCCTGCCGGCTGGTTGGGGTATTCGGTTTTGAAAATCAAATCCGGCATGACGTCACCCAAATGCAAAACCCTGGTCAAGGCGTACAGCGTCCCCACTGACACTATCACCATCATGACACCTGAGGGTCAGCCTCGTCCGATGGCTATCGTCCAGGAAGCCACGTTCATGTCCGCATTCCGCCGAATGATGGCTGAGGCTGAACAGCGTGGCGCTCGCTGGTATCACCCGCTAATGGGCCTGTTCCAAGTTATCGGCTGGGAGGCAGAGCAATGATTTTCCCTACCCGCTTACTGCGCGCTGCGTTGGTGTGTGTGGCGAAACATGACCCGCGTTACTACCTCGAAGGGGTGCACATCACCCCGAAATATATCGAGGCCACCAACGGCCATGTAGCCCTGCGCATGGAACACGGCATCAAGACCCGTAAGGAAATCATCGTGAAGTTCGACGGCGCGGTGCCGGCAAAAGCTGAGACGACGGAGCTGGTATTCAACAAAGAGCCGCTGGCTGTCCACCGCGACGCCCACGGCCTGCGTATCGGATTTACCGTTATCAGGCTACTGGATGCGCGCTATCCAGACTTGGATCGCGTCATCCCGACCTCGATTGACGAAAGCATGATCCCACCGGTGCATGGTGAATACATGTCCTATCCGGCCAAGATGTTCGGACGTGACAGCAAGATGGTATCGGTGAAGCTGGCACCATCCGGCGAAACGACTGCATGCCGACTTTTGTTCGATAAGTCGGTTTGCTCGCTGTTCGGCAATCCTCAGTTTGTCGTGATGCCGATCCGCTTCAAGAAAGATGACTACCCGGGGCTGAGCCAATGAAGAAGGTATTCGAACTGATTATGTTCACGCTGTTTTTCTCCAGCCTGACGGGGTTCGGGCTGGCGGCGGGATTCTTTTCATTCCTCGGCACGGCCGAACTGATCGGGAGGGTTATCTGGTGAAAATCGACTACCAAGACCACGGCGCCACCGCCAGCATCACGCTGACCAGCACCGTGTTTGAGTTCCGCCGGCATAACCGCGTCGTTGACACGGCGCTGTTTATGACCAACGTCAGTGCGTACCACAGCGGGTTTTTCTTCATGAAAACCGTGCTATCTGGCCGTTCTGCAGCGGTACTGAAGGCATACAAAATTGTTCTGCGGGAGATGGCACGATGAAGGTGATTTGCTATCGATGCCTGACTGTCTACGAACAAGACACCGCACCACTGACTAAAACCAAGCGGCTTAAGGTGCTTGAGAGGTCGTGCCCAAGCTGTGGATGCAAAGTTTACTTTGGATAAGACAGCCAAAAAAATAGGAGGTTGCAATGAGTGAATTTACCCCAATCAGCACCGTGGAAGAGCTGGCGCAGCTTAACGACGAAGAAATCATCGAGGGTTATCGCTCTGGCTACATCGGCGGACCAGAGCCAGACAGTACCAAGTCAAAAAGCTTTTGGCATGGTTACCGTAATGGCCTCGTCGATTCTGGGCGCTGGAAAGGTGACGAACACCAGACGGCATTAGCCCGCGATTGTATCGCTCATGGCATTTTTAAGCCGCGACACTAAGGGGACTACCAATGGGTGAAATGGTTGATTTGAACGACGTATTAGTGCGATCTACGGTATCCGTTGATGACGGTTGCGACTGGACTGCCTGGATAATCTGGAACATGCGCAGTAACTGCAGGATCAGTAATGGCGTCCACCAACTGCCACCGGAGAGACCGCAGGTGATGGCTCCAAAGATAACGCCAATGAAGAAAACGAGGAAAGCTCGGCGACGCAGCACCAAGGAGGTGGAACATGCATGAGTTGACCGAACGTCAAGCGCAGGTGCTGGCCTTCATTCGCCAATTTAAACGTGAGAATGGCTCAGCACCTACAAAAAGAGAGATCGCTGACGCCATAGGGTGTGCCTCTGCCAATTCGGTTGCTCTGCACCTGAAGGCATTAGAGCGTAAAGGGGCGCTGACTATCAGATACGGCCGCAGCCGCGGGATCGTGATTAATGACAGCGCTAGCGCGACAGATTTTGACACCTGGCTGCAGGGGCAGACAGCACTGATCGATGTGGATTGCGGGTGTGTAACCACCGAGGTGTTGTTGCACTGGGTTAAGAAGGCGTACAACGACGGCTTGCGGGCTGGGGCCGGTAGGATGGAGGTGACAAAGTGAATAGAATGTTTTTGCTGATGGCTGAGTTTGAGACCACGGATATCCCTCTGGAGAAAATCGCGGAGAAATACCTTGGCATCTCAATCGAGTTAGCCAACAAGCGTGCTAACGCTGGCAAGCTGCCTATCCCAAGCTTCCGGGCGGTAAACTCGAACAAAGCCCCGCGCCTGGTGTATGTGAAGGATTTGGCAGACTATCTTGATCAACGCACGGCAGCAGGGAGGGAGGAATTTAAGCAGGTTAATTCGTAAGTCGGCGCGGGGTGCCGGGTCACCTATAGCACCCCACAAACCTATAACTTACTGATTTGTTTTACCACTCAATCCCACCAGATATCGAACAGATCGCTGACCTTAACGTCGGTCAGCTTGCGCGCTTCCAGCCAGTTTTTCACCAGTTCGCGATGCTCGTCGGTACAGTGGCCGATCTTCTGCAGGCAGATCAAACCTTCCCACTGCAGGTAGCCGCTGCCGTCAAACGCCAGACCGTTCGGCTCGATCACTTCATCGATGAAGGTATCCAGCGTGCTGTCGATATCTTCCACCGACGTGCCTTCGGCGAAGCGCCAGGCTACGGAGAAACCCAACTCCTGAAATTCTTCAATGTGCAACTTTTTACGTAAACGACGACTGCGGTTCTTAGCCATTATTCTTTCCTCTCAAACATCAAGTCCCAAACGCCATGTCCCAGGCGCTGGCCGCGTAATTCAAATTTCGTCAGTGGGCGCGAATCCGGACGCGGCACATAATCATTATCGCTGGAAAGATTACGGTAGCCTGCGACCCCGTTCATAACCTCTAACATATGTTCCGCATAAGGTTGCCAATCGGTGGCCATGTGGAAGACGCCGCCGGTCTTCAGCTTGCGCAGCACCAGTTCGACAAACGGCGTTTGCACGATGCGGCGCTTGTTGTGGCGCGCCTTGTGCCACGGATCGGGGAAGAACAGCTGCACCATGTCCAGCGAGCCGTCCGGGATCATGTTTTCCAGCACTTCAACCGCATCGTGGCACATTACGCGCAGGTTGCTCAGCTTCGCCTCATGGGCGTCGGCCAGGCAGGCGCCCACGCCCGGCGAGTGTACTTCGATCCCTAAAAAGTTCTGCTGCGGGTTGTTGCCCGCCATGGTCACCAGCGAGGCGCCCATGCCAAAACCGATCTCCAGCACCGTCGGCGCTTCGCGGCCGAACAGCGCGGCGAGATCGACAGCGTCAGCCTGATACTCCACGCCCATCACCGGCCAATAGTTCTCCAGCGCGTGCTGCTGGCCTTTGGTCAGCCGCCCCTGGCGGCGGACAAAACTGCGGATACGGCGCATCGCGCGGCCGTTCTCATCAAATTCCGGGGAGATGACGTCATTAATCATAGTGCTTTCTGTCTGTTTGGCTGCCAATTAGGGAAACGCGCATTATGCAAAGATACATTGGTTTAGCAAGTGTTCATCTTCTGTACCCGCCGTGCGGCGTCGGAAAGTTCCGGTTTACAGCATCATGACTCTATGCTGCAATCTCGCTTCATTTTCTGCCGGATAACGACTCTTCATGATGCAAGCACAACAATTCGCACAGGTGGTGCTTGACTGGTACCAGCGCTACGGCCGCAAAACCCTGCCATGGCAGCTGGAGAAAACCGCCTATCAAGTATGGCTCTCCGAAGTGATGTTGCAACAGACCCAGGTTGCCACCGTCATTCCTTATTTTCAGCGCTTTATGGCCCGTTTTCCCAACGTGCGCGCGCTGGCGGAGGCCCCGCTGGACGAAGTGCTGCATCTGTGGACCGGCCTCGGCTATTACGCCCGCGCCCGCAACCTGCACAAAGCGGCGCAGACCATTGTCGCACAGCACGGCGGCGAGTTCCCGACAACCTTCGCAGAAATCGCCGATTTACCGGGCGTCGGCCGTTCCACCGCCGGCGCGGTGCTGTCGTTGGCGCTGGGCCAACATTATCCGATCCTCGACGGCAACGTGAAGCGCGTGCTGGCCCGCTGCTACGCGGTGGAAGGCTGGCCGGGCAAAAAAGAGGTCGAAAACCGGCTGTGGAAAATCAGCGAAGAAGTCACCCCGGCCCAGGGCGTCGGCCAGTTCAACCAGGCGATGATGGATCTGGGCGCCATGGTCTGCACCCGCTCCAAGCCCAAGTGTGAGCTCTGCCCGCTCAACGTCGGCTGCCTGTCTTACGCCAACCACAGCTGGGCCAACTACCCCGGCAAGAAGCCCAAGCAGACCCTGCCGGAAAAAACCGCCTACTTCTTATTGCTGCAGCACGGCGACCGCGTGTGGCTGGAGCAGCGCCCGGCGGTGGGCCTGTGGGGCGGCCTGTTCTGCTTCCCGCAGTTCAGCGCGCGCGTGGATTTGGAACTCTGGCTGCAGCAGCGCGGTCTGAAAGGCAAGCGCCTGGAACAGCTGACCGCGTTTCGCCACACGTTCAGCCATTTCCATCTCGATATCGTGCCGATGTGGCTGTCGCTCGACGCGGCGGGCAGCGGCATGGATGAGGGCGCGGGTCTCTGGTATAACTTAGCGCAGCCGCCGTCGGTCGGGCTGGCAGCGCCGGTGGACCGCCTGTTGCAACAGCTGGCGAAGCAGCCCCCGATCCAACAAAACTTATATGGCGCTAGCGCCATCGATGAGGAATTAGCATGAGCCGCACCATTTTTTGTACTTTCCTTCAACGCGACGCCGAAGGCCAGGACTTCCAGCTTTATCCCGGCGACGTCGGCAAGCGCATCTACAACGAGATCTCCAAGGAAGCCTGGGGCGAGTGGATGAAGAAGCAGACCATGCTGATCAACGAGAAGAAGCTGAACATGATGAACGTTGATGACCGCAAACTGCTGGAAGAGGAAATGATCAAATTCCTGTTCGAAGGGCACGACGTGCACATCGAAGGCTATACGCCGCCGAGCGAATAACGCTGTTGGGGCCAGGCGCTGGCCCGCTTCAATCCTCTTATACTTCTTCCAAACGGCTTTAAGATGAAGAAAATTTTAGCTTTGCTCGTAATAGCGCCTTTGCTGATCTCCTGTTCCGGCAAAAAAAGTGAAGAAATCAACGAAGCCTGGATCAAAGACACCAACGGCTTCGACATTCTGATGGGCCAATTCGCCCACAACATCGAGAACATCTGGGGTCTGAACGAAGTTCTGATCGCCGGGCCGAAAGACTACGTCAAGTACACCGACCAATACCAAACCCGCAGCCACATCAACTTCGACACCGGCGCCATCACCGTCGAGACCATCGCCACCACCGATCCGGCCGCGCACCTGCGCCAGGCGATCATCAGCACGCTGCTGATGGGTGACGATCCGGGTTCGATCGACCTCTATTCCGACGCCAACGATATCCAGATCAGCAAAGAGCCGTTCCTGTACGGCCAGGTGCTGGATAACAAAGGGGCGCCGATCCGCTGGGAATGGCGCGCGGCGCACTTCGCCGATTACCTGCTGCAAACCAAGCTGCAAAAACGCACCTCCGGCCTGCACGTCATCTACTCGGTCACCATCCAACTGGTGCCGAACCATCTGGACAAACGTGCGCATAAATATCTGCCGATGGTGCGCAAGGCGTCGGAAAAATATGGCGTGGACGAGTCGCTGATCCTGGCTATCATGCAGACCGAATCGAGCTTCAACCCGTATGCGGTGAGCGGTTCGGACGCGCTGGGCCTGATGCAGGTGGTGCAGCACACCGCCGGTAAGGATGTGTTCCAGATGCGCGGCAAATGGGGCACCCCGAGCCGCAGCTACCTGTTCGATCCGGAGAACAACATCGATACCGGCACCGCCTACCTGGCGATCCTGCAGAACAACTACCTGGGCGGCATTCAGAACCCGACCTCGCGCCGCTATGCGGTGATCACCGCTTACAACGGCGGCGCCGGCAGCGTGCTGCGGGTGTTCTCCAGCGACAGAACGCGCGCGGTGGGCATCATCAACGGCATGCAGCCGGGCGACGTGTACCAAACGCTGACCACCAAGCACCCGGCAGCCGAGTCGCGCCGCTATCTGGTGAAAGTGAATACCGCGCAGAAGAGCTACCGCAGAAAGTAGCGCTTCCCGCGTGGATAGAAGAAGGGCCGGTGCGAACCGGCCTTTTTTCATGGCTTGATCATATAGCCGAAGATGCGCTTCCAGCCGTGATCTTTTTTCTCGATGTAGACCCCCTGCAGCTCCGGCGAGAAGCCCGGCAGGCGGTTGATGCCCTCCTCGAGCGCCAGGAAGTAGCGCTGCACCGCGCCGCCCCACACTTCGCCCGGCACCACGCACAGCACGCCCGGCGGATACGGCAGGGCCCCTTCCGCCGCGATGCGCCCTTCCGCCTGGCCGATCGGCACCAGCTCGACGTTGTCGCGGATAAACTCCACGTTGGCGTCCTGCGGGTTCATCACCACCGGCGGGAAATGATCCTGACGGAACATCTCCTTTTGCAGCTGCTTAACGTCAAAGCTGACGTACAGATCGTGCATCTCCTGGCACAGCCGGCGAATGCTGTAGCCGCGGTAACGCTGCTCGTTCTTGCGGTACACCGTCGGCAGCACCACGCTCAGCGGCGCATCCTCTTCGACATAGCGTTCGAACTGCGCCAGCATCTCCACCAGCTGTTCCATCTTGGCCGGATTCTCCGCCGGGGTCAGCAGGAACAGGATCGAGTTGAGATCGCACTTCTCCGGCACGATGCCGTTCTCGCGCAGGAAGTTGGCCAGAATGGTGGCCGGCACGCCGAACTCGGTGTATTGGCCGGTCGCGGCGTCAATCCCCGGCGTGGTCAGCAGCAGCTTGCACGGATCGACCAGATACTGGTCCTGGGCATAGCCTTCAAAGCCGTGCCACGTCTCCCCCGGCACGAAGGTGAAGAAGCGCGCGTCGTTGGCGATCAGATCGGTATCGTAATCCTGCCAGTCTTTGCCCGCCACCTGCAGCGGAATAAACGGCTTCAGCTGCGAGCAGCGCGTGAGCAGCTGTTTGCGCGTCTCGATGCCCAGCTTGACGCAGTCCATCCACATGCGGCGCCCGGCGGGGCCGGCGTGCATCTTGGCGTTGACGTCCAGCGCGGCGAACAGCGGATAGAACGGGCTGGTCGACGCATGCAGCATAAATGCGTTGTTCAGGTGCTTGTGGTTGCAGTGGCGCTTTTGCCCTTTGATGTGGTCGTCTTTCTTGTGGATCTGCGAGGTCTGCGAGAACCCCGCCTGCTGTTTATGCACCGACTGGGTGACGAAGATACCCGGATCGTGCTCGTCCAGCTCCAGCAGCAGCGGCGAGCACTCTTTCAGCATCGGAATAAAGCCTTCGTAGCCCACCCAGGCGGAGTCGAACAGGATGTAATCGCACAGGTGGCCTATGGTGTCAATCACCTGGCGAGCGTTGTAAATCGTGCCGTCGTAGGTGCCAAGCTGAATGATCGCCAGCCGGAACGGCCGCGCCGCCACGGCTTTCTCCGGCGCCACCTCGCGGATCTGCTCGCGCAGATAGCGCTCGTCGAAGCAGCGCGCATCGATGCCGCCGATAAAGCCGAACGGGTTGCGGGCGGTTTCCAGATACACCGGCGTGGCGCCGGCCTGGATCAGCGCCCCGTGGTGATTGGATTTGTGGTTGTTGCGATCGAACAGCACCAGATCGCCACGGGTCAGCAGCGCGTTGGTCACCACCTTGTTGGCCGCCGAGGTGCCGTTGAGCACGAAGTAGGTTTTATCAGCGTTGAACACCCGCGCCGCATGCTTTTGCGCATCCTTGGCCGAGCCTTCGTGGATCAGCAGATCGCCCAGCTTAACGTCGGCGTTGCACATGTCGGAACGGAAAAGAGTTTCACCGTAGAAATCGAAAAACTGCCGGCCGGCCGGGTGCTTGCGGAAGAACTCGCCGCCCTGATGTCCTGGACACGCAAAGGTCGAATTCTCCATCTCGACGTAGGTCTTCAGCGTTTTGAAGAACGGCGGCAGCAGCGCCTGCTCGTAGGCGTCGGCGGCTGCCTCCAACTGCGCCATGTAGAATGGCTTGCTGGCGCCGGCCAGCAGCGCGAAGACCCCGCTGACAAACGGCAGATAATCCGGGGAAAGATGCTCGTCCCCTTCCACCGCCACGAAGGTCGGAATATCGAACCCCGTCGCCTGCAAGCGCGCCAGAATGCCGGCATCCACGTCGGCGACCGACACCACCACCGCCGCCACGTCGGTGTAGTCCGTCTGCTCTACGCGCACGATCTGGCGCAGCGTCTCAATGGTGGCGACCAGGCTGGCGCTGGTTGCGATTTTCAATTCTTTCATCATGCTGACTCTCAAACGGTGAAGGATGAGGGTGTGCCACCGGCACGGTAATGAGATAACGCGGTTATCCCGGTAAAAGCGATACCCGGGCACGGCAGCATAAGCGGCGTGCGTGACCGCCTCATGATCGGGGACCATCAGGCAGCTATCGGGGGAACTGGTCTTGGCAGCGTCCGACAGGCATCAGTAAAATCAGGGCCGCAGCGCTGGCTTTACGCATGCCTAACAGCGAGCATCAGGCGGCCTTACCGCATGATCGGCAGGCGTATTCGGACGGATGGCGTTCGGAGCAAGCAAAGACGGAACGGTGGCGTCAGAGGTCTGGTGCGCGACAGCGCTTGAGCGACAAAACCAGTCATGCCAATAACCCTCTGACTTATAAGAAGCGGGAACACCGTCAGGGAACGGAGAGTGCTAAAATTTGCGCAATGATTGCATGATTCGTTACGAGGTTCAAGCGAGAATCCTCTGGGTTGAGCTTGCGTTAATGCAAAGGTAATGCATTGTTATTTAACAACAAAAATAAAAAACAATATTGACAAAGTGGTATAAATACACGTTTTTTATGCATATTTATTGGGTGGCGATATCGCCACAGGCTCTAGCGCTTCGGGTTCGCTGCCTGAAAATAGAGCAACCGATCGGCTTTGTGACAGAAAGCGATTGACGCCATCCGGCCAATACGGTTTAATGCGCCCCGTTGCCCGGATAGCTCAGTCGGTAGAGCAGGGGATTGAAAATCCCCGTGTCCTTGGTTCGATTCCGAGTCCGGGCACCATATTTAGAGAACCCAGCCTATGGCTGGGTTTTTGCTTTTCAGGGACAGGACTCTCCATCGAACTACGTTCGATTATTCGGCCAAGGGCCTCACCCTGCGGGCCAGCGCTGAGACCTTGAATACCGAGCAGAAGTGCTCCTGTTCCTATCTCTTTAACCTAAATCTCGGCCTTTATATTCGCAGTCTTAATTGATGCCCGCCCCCCTGCTCTGTGTTTACGGCACTGTATTATTTCCATTTTCGCCATAACCCAACCTTCCTTATTTTCGCCGTCATTTGAATTAATACACAAACACGGGTTACGCAACAATGCCATTAATGTTTTCATTCTGCGCCTGATAAAAACCCACCCCCACAAACCGATAAAAACATTAAATAACAATCAATTAAACAGAGTCTTTTCACATAATTCCCTGCCGTTATTAAAAATAAACCAAAAATGCGGTCGGCACTCACCTTGTGATTTTTTGATAAATACCGTCCGTTGCTGCTGCTAATTTACCGACAGGCGTTCTTAAAACATCACATCGGTGAAGATCGTCATATCACCGTAATAGAACGCTTAATTTAGCCTGCTCACCCACTGATATTTTGGCCTTTTTTGGCTCTGGCATTAAACACCCGTTGAGAAAAAACATATGGAATATGGTTTATCAGACAATGGCGAACAGCCGGATCAACACGGCAAGGGCGTCAGCCGCAGAAATGTCTTGCTCGGCCTGGCGTCAACGCTTGTCGCCACCGCATTGGCCGGCGCCCCATTCCTCACGCTGGCGGAACAGCATACCGCCGCGCATAACCCCCTGCTTTTTGCCCGTTTCTTCGCGCTCTCCCGGCAATTGACAGAACGTCAGGATATTGACCCTGGCATTTCGGCTCGTATTTTCACTGCGTTGAGCCTCGCAAACCCGCAATTCTCATCACAGGTTGAGCGATTAAGCGCGCGCGTGAAGGCCGGACAAAGCGCCCGGCAACTTCAGCAAATCGCCGGCCAACTGGGGCTGGCGGCATTGGTCTCGGCCATCGTCACCGCCTGGTATACCGGTACCGTGGGCCAGGGGGCAAACGCCAGTCTCATCGCTTATAAAGATGCCCTGATGTATCGCCCGGTTAAAGACGCCTTGATTGTGCCCACCTATTGCGGCAACGGCCCGCTTTGGTGGACCGTCGCCCCGCCTGAGGTTAACGCCTTACTGCCCTCTGAGAGCTGAATCATGAAAAAACCGGTATTCACGGCTGATGGCGATGCCTCGGCCGATATTGTCATCGTCGGCTCGGGGATCGTCGGCGGCATGATGGCGGACCAGTTGGCCGGCCAAGGCTATTCCGTGCTGGTATTGGAGGCGGGCCTGCGTATCGATCGCGCGCAGGCCGTCGAAAACTGGCGCAATATGCCGTTTGATAACCGTGCGGGCTCCGATTTTCAAGGCTTGTACCCGCAATCAGCCTACGCCACCGCGCCGCTCTATTTTCCGCCAAACGATTATGTCGCGTTAAGTGGCCCAAGCGCGGACAGCTTTAAGCAGGGCTATTTACGCACCGTGGGCGGCACGACCTGGCACTGGGCGGCCTCCTGCTGGCGCCATCTGCCAAACGATTTCAAAATGAAAACGCTGTACGGGGTTGGCCGCGACTGGCCCATCGCCTATGACGATCTGGAACCCTACTACTGCCGCGCGGAGGAGGCGATTGGCGTCGCCGGCCCAAACGATCCGGCCAAACAATCGCCTTCAGCGCGCAGCAAGCCTTATCCCATGGATATGGTGCCCTGGGCCCACGGAGATACGCGCTTCGCCGAAGTGGTCAACCCGCACGGTTACCGCTCCGTACCGATCCCACAAGGGCGCAGCACGCGACCATGGCAGGGGCGGCCCACCTGCTGCGGCAACAATAACTGCCAACCTATCTGCCCAATTGGCGCCATGTATAACGGCATCCATCACATCGAACGCGCCGAAATGAAAGGGGCGCTCGTGCTGGCGGAAGCGGTGGCGTACAAAATCGATACCGATGGACAAAATCAGGTTACCGCCGTGCATTGGCTGGACAACCAAAAGCGGTCGCACAAAGCCAGCGCCAGCGCGTTCGTCCTGGCATGCAATGGCATCGAAACCCCGCGCCTGCTGTTGATGGCCGCCAATGCGCAAAACCCGAATGGGATCGCCAACAGCTCCGATCAGGTTGGCCGCAATATGATGGATCACTCCGGCTTTCACTGCACCTTCCTGGCGAAAGAGCCGCTGTGGCCAGGACGCGGCCCGGCGCAGAGCAGCTGTTTGGTCGGCCCGCGCGATGGGGATTTCCGCAAGCATTACTCAGCCAACAAGATGATCCTCAATAACATCAACCGCGTTTTGCCGGCTACGCGTCAGGCCCTGGCGCAGGGCCTGGTGGGGAAAGCGCTGGATGACGAGATCCGCCGCCGCGCGGCGCACGGCGTCGATTTGTCCATCAGTCTGGAACCGCTGCCCGATCCCAATAACCGTCTGACGTTGAGCGCAACGCGCAAAGACGCCCACGGTTTGCCTTGCCCGGACATTTACTATGACGTGGGGGACTATGTGCGAAAAGGGGCTGAAGCGGCGCACCGGCAGCTCAAGCATATTGGCCAATTGTTTGATGCCGATGAATTCACCATCACCACCAGCCTGAATGCCAATAATCACATTATGGGCGGCACCATCATGGGCAACGATGAGAAAAATTCCGTGGTGAACGGCGATTGCCGTGCGCACGATCATCCGAACCTGTGGCTACCCGGCGGTGGCGCCATCCCTTCAGCCAGCGTGGTGAACAGCACGCTGACGATGGCGGCCCTGGGCCTTAAAGCGGCGGACGACATTGCCCGCAAACTGGCGGTGAAATCATGAGAAAACCTGCAAGGATAGCCTGGCTGGCGCTGCTCCTCGCGGCGGGCGGCGGCTCGGCGTTCGCCGCCGACGAAGGACCGTATTTCAGCGCCGAGCTGATTGAAAAAGGCGAGCGGCTCGCGGTGGCGGCGGACTGCCAGGCCTGCCACACCCAAACGGGAGGCGGCGAGCGATTTGCCGGCGGTTACAGCATCGCCACGCCAGTAGGCGTGATTTACACCACCAACATCACCCCCGACAAGGAAACCGGCATTGGCCGCTACAGCGAAGCGCAATTCGCCCGCGCCGTGCGTGAAGGCATTCGCGCGGATGGCACCCCGCTGTACCCGGCAATGCCTTATACGTCATACGTCAAATTGAACGACGAGGACATTCACGCGCTGTACGCCTACTTTATGAACGGCGTCGCCCCCGTCGTTCAGCACAACAGGCGAACCGAACTGCCCTTCCCCTTTAACCTGCGCTTTATCATGCCGGCCTGGAACAGTTTGTTTCTGGAAGAGGGGCATTTCAGCGCCGACAGCCGCGAAGATGCGCAATGGAACCGCGGCGCCTACCTGGTCAACGGCCCTGGACACTGCGATACCTGCCATACGCCGCGCAACGTGTTACTGGCTGAATACAGCGGGCAACCGCTTTCCGGCGCCATGGTCGGCAGTTGGTATGCGCCCAATATTACTTCCGACCCGATCAGCGGCATTGGCGGATGGAGCCAGGCTGAGCTAATCCAGTATTTGAAAACCGGGCGCGCGGCGGGAAAAAACCAGGCGGCGGGGGGCATGGCGGAAGCGATAGAAAACAGCCTGCAATATTTGTCGGACGACGATCTGGCCGCGATTGCCGCTTACCTGAAAAACAGTCCGCCGATCAGAGATCGACGCGATACGCGGCCGGCAGACAGCTTTGGCAAGCCGTTCAACGTTGAACCCGAGCTGCGCGGCGCGCATCCGCCGACCGCCAACGAGACGGTGATTGACGGCGCCGCCTTGTTTAGCGGCAACTGCGCCAGCTGCCACCAACCCGACGGCAGCGGCAGTCAAAACCAGGCCTATCCATCGCTGTTCAACAACACGGCGACGGGCTCGCGCAATCCCTCCAATCTGATCTCGGCCATTTTGTTCGGCGTCGAGCGCCGCGTCGGGGATCAACATATCCTGATGCCGAATTTCGGCCCGCAATCCTATGTCAATCCCTTGAACGACCAACAGATTGCGGCGATCGGCAACTATGTCTTGCAACATTACGGCAACCCCGCGGCGCACGTCACCGCCGAAGACGTTGCGATCCTCAGACGAGGGGGCCCGGCGCCCTTGCTGGCCGAGATGCAGCCCTATATGGCCCCGGGGTTGGGCGGCGGCGCGCTGGCGCTATTGGCCGCCATCGCGTGGCGGGTGCGCAAACGCCGCGGCGCGTGATTCACGCCAATTAAAGCTCCCTACGCTGGCGCTTGTCTGCCGGCGCGCAAGGCTCTGATGCCATACGCCAATGATGTGCTAAAAATAGGCCCCGCCGGCGTTTTGCACTATTTTGGTTATGTCTGCCTGTTCATTCTGGGCGGTGCCTCGCTACGACGATAAACCCTGTACACCGTTCGCCTCGGTCACAAAACACAGTCAATCACGCCAGGAGCCCGACCATGAAAAACGCAACGTTCCCCAACATCGCCAAGTTCTCTTTTCTGTCTTTATTATTGCCGGCCTGGGTCACCCAGGCCGCTCTCCCACAGCCGCAGCCGGGCAGCACCGCGCAAATCGTTTTGATTGGCACCTGGACTGGGGAAAGAGACGGCGATCGGGTTCAGCCGCCCGTTTATCCCAGCCAGGGGATGTATCGGTTGGCGCTCAACGAAGACGGCAGCCTGCTGCCATTAAATCGCATAAAAATGGACAGCCCTTCCTGGATAGTTCTGAGCAAAAATCGCCAATTTGCCTATACCACCAATGAAACTCAGCAAGGCCAAATCAGCACGCTCAGGCTCGGCAAAGGCGGCGACCCGCAACGCATCAGCGGCATCGACTCGCAGGGACAAGAGCCGACGCATGCCGCCATCAGTCCAGACGGGCGCTACTTATTGGCCGCCAATTACTCCAACGCCCCCGGGCATGCCAGCGTCATCGTGGCCCCCATTCTCCAGAACGGTGAACTCGGCGAGGTGCTGCAGCGCTTTCCCTTCACCAAGGGCTCAGAGGCCGTTGCCGAGCGGCAAGCCAGCGCCCATATTCACTCCGTCAACTTCACCCCCGACGGGCGCATGATGTACGCCGCCGATTTAGGCGGCGACATCATTCATGCCTTCTTCTACGACGCGGCAAATAAGGCCGCGCCGTTCAGGCTCGCGCCGGATTACGATTTGTCGTTTCCGCCGGGCACCGGCCCGCGACATATGATCTTTTCCGCAAATGGCAGATTCGCCTACGTGATCAGCGAAATGTCGGCGAATATTTTTGCCTACCAGATTAATAACGCTCGGTTGGAGAACATCCAGACATTAGCGCTGACGGAAAGCGCCCGCGCGGATGCAAAGGGCGGCGGCGGACTGGCGTTTTCCCCTGACGGAAAATACCTCTATGCGAGCAATCGCCAAAAAACCAACGAAATCGTGGGTTATAAAATTAACCCGGAGAATGGCAAACTCACGCTGATTGGCCGCACGCTTTCCGGCGGAATCGAACCGCGCGCTTTCGCCTTCGATAAAAGCGGAAAGTTTTTGCTAGTCGCCAATGTGTTTAGTAATAACGTTACCGTATTACAACGCGATCTGGATACCGGCGAATTATATGGCAACGGCGTAAGCGTCCAAATAGGTACGCCAACTGACGTTAAATTTATCCACGAGTAAATTATTGCTGCGGCAATCCGTTTGTCGCAGCGCCAACATCGATTCTCTTGCCCACGAGCGCCATACTTTACCCCAATCCCATGGCGTTTAACGTGTCGATAACGTGAACGCTCAGGTAATGAGAATCATCATCGTCAGCGGCAAAGGAATGATAAAAGAGAAACGCCAAAACAATTCAAACCGGGTTGATATAATGGCGGCTACATTCAGGCAAGTTCCGGCGGCACACGGATATCCTTGTACGTCACGCCGTCGCTGAACCTAAACGAACCTAAACGAACCTAAACGTCGAACCGTCGGCCAATCGGTTTTTAATTGGCGCTTTTCCAACGTCAACAGGCGCCTCTGTATATAACATGAACATTCACTCATTGAAATTAATGCATATAGGGATAATTTCCCGCCATACAGGCCCGCAAACAACAAAACTGGACGCATTGGCCGGTGTGAAAGCGGATGCCCCCATGCCGCCCAGACGCAATACCCCTCGCACCCAAAAGATAATAACACATTGAATACAATGACAAAAACACCATCAAACCGGCCTGATTTCATAATTTCACTTTAATTTCATCTTTTCAAAAAGCGCTCAACGCCTAATATCATGTTATTTCACCTTCCCAGAATCCTTTTTAACGCTATTCTAAGCAGCGAATACCTGATTCAAGAAACACAAGCCGAACGCAGAACGGCGTATACACGTTAACAGTCAATAGTCGATGCCAATCCCATGCGGCTTATCCTCTTTGCGGAGTGTCGTTACATGGAATGATGAACGCGGTTTCTAAGATTATTGCTTAAGAATATTAATTAAACACATACGCAAGCTTTCGCAGGGACTTTCATGGAAAGAAATACACCCGTAGCCTTTACCTGATGTGCTACCGAATTCTAAACGGGCATTTAAAAATGACGCATTTTTAACCCGCATATCTTTTAATTATTTTTAATTCATGTCGTTTACTTATAAGAAAAAGGCAGCCTGGTTGCTATAAGCCAACCCCTTTGCAGCCGTATTTCTGGGTATTATTCTCATTATACTGGAGCTTATTAATGAATCAGCGTTTCGATATCATCGGTATTGGCCTTGGCCCGTCGAATCTTAGCCTAGCGGCCTTAGGGAGCGAAATCGAGGGATTTACGGGGCAATTCCTTGAGCGCAAACCTCATTTCTCCTGGCACCCAGGCATGATTTTGGCTGACTGCAACATGCAAACCAACTTTTTAAAGGATTTGGTGAGCGCGGTTGCCCCAACCAATCCCTACAGCTTTCTCAACTATCTGGTAAAAAACCGAAAATTCTACCGTTTCCTGACGACCGAACAGCGTACCGCATCGCGTGAAGAGTTCGCCGATTACCTCACCTGGGCCGCAAGCGGGATGGGATCGTTGGCGTTCAATCAAGACGTTCAGCGAGTCGAGTTTGACGATCGGCAACGCCAGTTCGTGGTGACCACCTCACGGGAGATCTTCCACGCCAGACACGTAAGCATCGGTATTGGCAAGAAAATAAAGTTACCGGATTGCGTGACGGCGCAAAACGATCGCTGTTTCCACGCCAGCGAAATGATGCTGCGCAACCCTAATCTGGCAGGCAAACGCGTGGCGATCGTCGGCGGCGGCCAGAGCGGCGCCGATCTGTTCCTGAATATTTTTAAAGGGGAATGGGGCCAGCCGGAACAACTCGACTGGATATCGCGACGCAACAATTACAACGCGCTTGATGAGGCGGCCTTTGCCAATGAATATTTCACGCCAGATTACGTCGAGAGTTTCTACTCACTGGACAGCGCGGCCAAGCGGCATATGCTGGCCGAACAAAAGATGACCTCAGACGGCATCACCAGCGAGTCGCTGCTGGCCATCTATCGCGCCATGTACCACCGCTTCGACGTACTGCGCGAGAAATTATGGGTGCGCCTGCTGCCCAGCCGTTCGCTGACGGCCGTAAAACACACGCTGGATAACGCCTACCAACTCGAAACGCGTCATCATCTCGATCACGGCGAGGAAACCTTCAAGGCGGACGTGGTGATCTTTGCTACCGGTTATCAATCGGCGACGCCTGAGTTCCTTGCGCCTCTGGCCCACCGACTGTTGACCACGGCGGACGGCGAGTACCGCATAGCCCCGGACTTTACCTTTGAGTGGGAAGGCCCGGCGGAGAACTGCTTATTTGCGATGAACGCCAGTATGCATAATCACGGCATTGCCGATCCTCAGCTGAGCCTGATGGCGTGGCGTTCGGCCCGCATTCTTAATCGGGCGTTAGACCACCAGCCATTTGATCTGGGAACAACGCCGACAGCCATTCAATGGCGCAGTGAAGGCGCGCCACCCGCGTTTTAAATACAAGAACGTCTTAATCATTGTCACTATGCTTTGATGGAATTACGTATATGAAAAGACAAATAAACAAGTTCATTATGAATCAGTTGGCCGTATTGGCCCCCGAATTCAAGGCCAGGTTGATCTACAAAAGAGCATTTGGCAAACCGCTGAACTTGCAGGCGCCATCGACCTGGAATGAAAAAATCAATCACCTTAAGTTGAATGACTACAGTAAAAATGCCTTAGTCACTCAATGCGCAGATAAATATGCGGTTAGAGAGTACATCAAGGCAAAAGGATGTGAAGAGATCCTTAATGAACTGTACTTTGTCTGTGATTCGGTACAGGAGATCCCATGGGAAACGCTGCCTGAGAAATTTGTCATCAAGGGAAATCACGGCTCAGGATATAATTTAATTTGCCAGAATAAACAATCGTTGAACATTAAAAGCGCCTCCCAGCTGATCGATGGCTGGATGAAAGACGATTACTGGAAAACCTATGTAGAACTCAACTACAAAGGGATACAAAAAAAGATCATTGGAGAAAAGTATATCGAATCGGCCAATGGTCACGGGCCTGAAGACTATAAAATTTATTGTTTTCGCGGTGTGCCTTACTGCACCTTGCTGTGCGTCGGCAGGGATACCGGGACGCCGAAATATTACTTCTTCGACAAAGATTTCAAGTTCCTTTGCTATAGCGAGGACTGCCTGGCGTTGAGCCAGGAGGAGATAGACGCCTTCGTGAAACCGGAGGGATACGATGAGCTGTTTGAGTATGCCGCTCGCTTGTCGGCGCCCTTCGAGTTCGTGCGCGTTGATTTCTACATCTCTCAGGGCCAAATCATTTTCGGTGAGCTGACCTTTACCCCCTCGGCCGGGCTGGATACAGATATTCTGCCACCGACCGATGTTTTGCTTGGCAAGATGCTTACGCTGCAACAGCACTGATTATCATCAACAAAAGGCGGCGCAATTCCCCTGCGCATCCATCAAACAGGAGATACCGGCCGGCGTTTTCGCAGACCGCCCGCCGGTATCTCACTGTGGGGCGTCGGGCCGGCACCGCCCCGCCACCTGCGCTTTATCCACAGCGGAGTGGCTTGCACCGCCAACGGGAACGTTCCCCCTTGGGCGACATAACCCTTTGAAAAACAATGGCATTAGAACATTAATAAGAATCGTTTACATATTTATAATAAAATGTTCTATATGTATAGGAAGCTATAATATAAGATACCGGAAAGTTTCCCTGGTGTTGTTGTGTGTCTTTGCCCTATTTTATAGGGCTTTTTTTTCGCTAACACCCATTGATGATTGAGTGTTTTTGCACCCATCAGCAGATTATCCCCTCCAAAAAACATAATCATTTCTAATTAATCGTAACCCTTCTTATTCCTGACTTGCCAATAATAACAATGAGTTGCTATTAACCCTGCGAAGCATCAGGCAGCCACCGCCTGACCCCGGCCGCACTTCGCCACTGAAATACCCGCCCGAAGGAGAGGTTTTTACTGGGCGCGTACCGATGCTAATATCGGCCTTTTTCGAGGACGCTGCCCCGCATGTTATTGTCTCACAGGCATTTTATCTGCACGCTTCTGGCGCTCGCCATCGGCTTTTGGTTGCCGACTGCCGTGCAGGCCAGGCCCGATCTGGAACGCAGGATCGGCGTGACCGTCGCCGATAGCGACTCTGCGGATTACCGCTTCAGCGATCTGCGCTTCACCTCCGCCGATGGTCAACGGCGTTACCGCGTCCGTATCGCCCAGCCGCGTCGGGCGCCTGCGCCTGACGGCTATCCGACGATTTATTTCCTCGACGGCAATGCGGTGCTGATGGAGCTGAACGCCAGCTTACTGGCCAGATTGGCGACGGCGAAGCGGCCACCGGTGCTGGTGATGATCGGCTATGACAACGATCTGCGCATCGATGCCGCCGGCCGCGCCTACGACTATACGCTGCCTCTGCCGACGGGCATGACGAAACCGCCGCAGGCGGGCGGGGGCGCGGAGGCCTTCCTGCAATTGATGGAAACGCGGATCAAACCGGCGATCGCCGCCAAACTGGCGGTCGATCCGCAGCGGCAAACGCTGTGGGGCCATTCCTACGGCGGGCTCTTCGTTCTGCATACGTTATTCACCCATCCCGCCGCCTTCCAGCATTATATCGCCGTGGAACCCTCGCTGTGGTGGGGCAACGGCATGATCCTGCAAGAGGCGCAGCAGTGGGCGGAACGGCATCCGACGCCGGCGGCAAGGCTGCAGTTGTGGGTGGGTCTGGCGGAGCGCGATCGCGCGGCCCCGCCCGGCGTGAAGAGCCCTGCACTGCCGGCGAACGCGGCGCAAATGCTGGCGGAACGCCTGGCAAAGCTCGACGGTCTTACCGTCGGCTATCGGGAGTGGCCCGGCTTGGGACACGGCGCCATGCTGGGTGCCACCATCGAGCCGGCACTGAGCAGCGTGGCATATGAAGACTAAAGGAGGGTATCGACCGCATTTTCATCGGCGGCTCATATCTTCTGATAAGAAGAGCGTTTAATATCTGAGACAGCGCGCAGTCATCGCGGAACGGATGCGCAAAAACAAAGTGGCTCCCCCGTCGGCAAGTTAGCTTGCTCTATCCGGTGGAGCCGTACAGTACTGCAGTTTTCCCGGTGGGGCCCTGGTGAGGCGCAAGTAGGAAAAGATGGTGTTGGCAGGGCATTTCAGCGTTTTAATACTGCCTGTTTCGCTATTTTCTTCACCCTGTGATGCTTACTATAAGCGCCCGCCTGCACGGCGGAAAAGGGTGAAAACCACCCTTGAAATACATTAATAAAAGTGATAATAGAAGCGGTTGGGGCGAAAGCGTCTAGTTCAGATTTGAATAATTAAATCAGGGAATTATATTAAAAATGAATATTAATATCACCGACAAACCCAACCCGCAGGATGAAGAGTTCGTTATCGACAGCCTCTGGGCGCACAACCATAAAACCCAGCCCGTAGACATTCACCCGCTGTTCCTGACCGTCACCGACGACAACCAGCAGATCGTCGGCGGTCTGGTCGCACGTACCTGGTGGGGCGGCCTGGAAGTACAGTATCTTTGGGTCGGCGATCAATGCCGCAAAAGCGGTTACGGTCGCCAACTGATGCAGCTGGCCGAAGAAGAAGCCCGCAAGCGCGGTTGCCATATGGCCTACGTCGATACCTTCGATTTCCAGGCCAGAGGCTTCTACGAAAAACTGGGCTACCGAGTCTATGGCGAGCTGGGTGACTATGCGCATCGCCATACCCGCCATTACCTGGCTAAAAGCCTGTAACGCGGCCTGAGCGGCGCAGAGGTGGATATGGGTTCATCGCATAAAAATAATGAATCTTATTTCAAGGGCCTCATCACCATGATGGAGCACCTGAGCGAGCCCTGGGGCATCAAAGACCAGCTGTCCCGCCACCTCTATATGAACCGCGCCGCTTATCTCTATACCAATACGCCGCTGAATTTCGACGTCGCCGGAAAATATGACCACGAATTCCCCGCCGACTGGGCCGATTCCGCCGCCGACTTTATCGAGCATGACAAGATGACCGAAGCGGCGCGCGATCGGGTCACGGTCATCGAGACGCACTACTGGTATGGCAAAGACAGCCTGACGCCGTTTATCAGCGAAAAGCTGCCGGTCTACAACGATGACAAACAGGTGATCGGCGTGATCTGGAACGCCAAGCCGATGAACAGCCTGTCGCCGCTGAAATACATCAATCAGCAAAAACCCAGCATCTTGACCACCGAAGTTAACAACGAGCTGTTCACCCGCGCCGAGCTCGATGTCATTTTCCTTATGCTGCAGCGATTTACGGTGAAAGAGATCGCCAAAATCTATAACGTCAGCAATAAGACCATCGAAAACCGCATTTATAATATTTACCAGAAGGCCAACGTGCATACTCAGCAACAGTTTGAGGAGTATTGCAAATACGCCAACCTGGATAACTACATTCCCGATCGCCTGATAACCAAGGGCATTCAGTTTATTTGAACCGCAAGGAAGATCTCACCGTGATAAAGATCGAAGATTATCCGCTCACCCGGGTGCCGCAGGATAAAAGAGTCTCGTTTTTAAGCGTGGCCATCGTGCATATGGGCATGCTGACCGCGCTGGACCAGTTCATGCTCGGCGCCGTGCTCGGCAACTCCATGACGTTGATTGACGCCTTCACCGCCATTTTCGTCGGCAGCCTGATCTTCGGCGTGGTGACCTATGGGCTTGGGATGGCGGGCATGCGCGAAGGGATTTCCGGCAGCCTGCTGGCGCGCTGGTGCGGCTTTGGCCGCCTGGGCTCGGTGCTGATCGGCGTGGTCGTGGCCGTCAGCCTGCTGGGTTGGTTCGGCATTCAAAACGCCATTTTCGCCAAGTCGCTCGATTTCGCGCTCGGCAATAAGCTGGGCTTTGGCCTGGCCGCCGGGCTCTCGGGCACGCTGTTGACCATCCTGGTGGCATTCGGCTTCAAGGCGTTGCGCATCGCCGCCCGTATCGCGGTGCCGATGTTCATTATGCTGGTGGCCTATATTTCAGTGACCGCGCTTTCCGGCCATAACCTGCAGGAGATCATCCAGCTGGCGCCGCCGGGTGAACCATTGACCATCAGCGCCGGCATCACCATCGTCGTCGGCGGCGCCATCGTGGCCAGCCTGATGACGCCCGATCTGACCCGTTACTCCAAAAACGGCAAACACGTGCTCGGCGTTACGATCTTCACCATCGTCGCCGGCGAGTTCGTGGTGAATGGTCTGGCTATCCTGATCGCCAAAACCCTGGGCACCGCGGATGTGGTCACCATCATGTCGCAAGCGGCCGGCGGCGCCGGTTTGCTGGTGGTGGTGTTTTCCACCCTGCGCGTCAACGATCTCAACCTGTACTCCTCTTCGCTGGGCATCGTCAACGCGGTGGAAGGCATCACCGGCAAAAAGCTGAAGTACACCTACACCACGTTGGCGATCGGTATTCTGGGCACCACGCTGTCGGTGCTGGGTATTCTCGACCGCTTCGTCGACTTCCTGACGGTGCTTGGCGTGGTCTTCCCGCCCATTATCGGCATCATGCTGGTGGACTATTACCTGCTGCGCAGCCACCGCAAAATCCTGGACGAGAGCCGCCGTACGGGCCAGTTGCCGAACGAAACCCCAACCATCGGCTGGGCGGCGATCGTCGCCAGCATCGCCGGCGGCGCCGTTGGCCTGGCGACCGAATGGGGCGTACCGACCATCAACTCACTGGTGGCCGCCAGCCTGCTGTATTGGGTGCTCAAGCTGGCCTTCAGTCGGGCGCAAAAACCCCTGGCCTCGCAGAAGTCGCTCTGATTTTCGCACAGGCGTTAACGCACTCCTCCGATGACGGGGGAGTGTTTTATTGCTCGCAAAATGCGGAGTTCAGCGCAAAGGAATAGGCCGATCGCGCAGACAAACGGCCGTGGTGGTGAGGGTCCCTGGTGTCGGTAGCAAGCTATCCATTATGCTCAGAGTGCGGGAACATCCCCCTCTGAGCTTTTTATTATAAAAGTCGTTAGCTTCAGTGTTTTGATCGTAAAGAAAAACTTCAGCTTGCATGAACAGTAGCCCATGAAATCGCCTTTGGTCAACATAAAAGTGAACATAAAATTGGCTTTTGTGTTCACTTTTCCATAAGAAAAAGCTAATCAATTGATTTGCACAGCTTTATCATTTCCCCAAACCGCCTTCCGCATCCACGTCGCCCGCCCCCCGCCAAGCCGCTGACAGAAAGCAATAATTAACGAAAATAATCAGTCTGTTATCCTATTCCCTGCGCCTTTTTATCTGGACAACGCCAACGCGTAAGATATAGTGAAGCCAGCGTAATGTTTGTAAGGACAGCCTATGAAAACCCCCAACGCACAGCGCAAAATCAACATCATTAAAAATATTGAATATCTAATGCGTACCCGCGGTGAAACCAAGGCTTCCTTTTCCAACCGCAGTGGCCTGACGCGCACTACCCTATACAAAATTCTTGATGGAAGAGTGAACAACGTTCAGCAATCCACCGTTAATCGGATTTCAGATTTTTTCGGTGTCTCCTGTGAAGAGATCGAAGACTACGATCTGGAAAAACTGGAGCTGCTCAACGAAACGTTGTCCACCGAAGGCAACAAGAACCCTTCCGCCATTCCGGTGATCCCGCAGTCGCGCTATCTGGCCGTCTCGCAGCGCAAGATCGGGCAACTGGTCACCGAGTTTCCTTTGACTTATTTCTTCGGCGATGAGTCGAACATGTTGGCAATGAAAATAGAGACCGAAATTAAAGGGTCATTCATTCCGGGCGAAGTCATTATCATCAAACGTCCGCCGGTACTGATTTGCGATTCACCTTTGCTGTATCACTCGGGAAAAAGCGGCTTCTTTGTGGTTGACGACAAAGACAGCGAAAGCATGGACAAACGCCTTCAGGAGACGGTGCAATTCCTGGGTTATATCGTTGGAGAAAGGTTATAAATGGAACCGAATCAGAAGTTCAAACTGTTGGGCTTCACCCGACATGGCACCATCGCGGCCAATGTCATGGTATTGGCCACCGGCAAAACCATTACCATGGGGCTCAATGAGCTGGCCGACAGCGAAATATCGGAAGATCTGAGCCGGCACGAGCTGCAGGCGCTGTACCGTAAACTCTACGGCGACAATCAACAAAAAACCGCCTATGAGCTCAGCGATCGCCATGAACGTTCCTGGTACGCCTACCTGATTATTACCGTGGCGCTCAGCGTGATTTATATCTTCTCGACGCTGTGCGGCGTCAAGCCGATCCAAATTCCGGTGCTGAATCTCATCACGCCGCCGGCGATCTTCATCTATCCGCTCACGTTCATCCTGGTGGACATTCTCAACGAGTTCTATGGGTTGCGGCTGGCCAGACGCACCATCATCATCTCGTTCATCGCCAACCTGACCTTCGTTCTCGGCGTCTGGGTGACGACGCTGGTGCCGAGCATTCCACAGTGGGAGTACAGCGAGACCTACAACGGCATCGTGCACAGCATCATGGCGGTGCTGGTGGCCTCTTCGGCGGCCTATCTGATCTCCGAGAACGTCAACTCCTATCTGCTTTGCAAGATCAAAGAGTTGACCAACTCCCGCTACCTGTTCGTGCGCGTGATCACCAGCACCGTAATCGCATCGGCCATCGACAGCGTGGTGTTCTGTACGCTGGCGTTCTACAACGTGCTGAGCTGGGACATCATCAAAACCATGATCCTGTCTCAGTTCCTGATCAAGGTGGTTTACGCCCTGCTGGGCGTCGGGCCGATTTACGCCACCCGCAGTCTGTTTAACCGCTACATCAATACCGAACAAGCAAAGGGCAATGAATATGCATATCCAAAAGCAAGATAAGATCACCCATCTTGGCGCGAACTCCGATTATCCGGACCAATATGCTCCCGCATTGCTCGAAGCCTTGCCGCGCGCACGCGGCCGCGATCTGATCGGCGTGGACGAACGGCAGCTGCCGTTCAGCGGCTTTGATCTGTGGACCGCCTTCGAGTTGTCGTGGCTCAACGGCAAGGGCAAACCGGTGGTGGGCATCGGCGAATTTACCTTCCCGCACTCCTCTTCCAACCTGATCGAATCGAAATCGTTCAAGCTGTATCTCAACAGCTTCAACCAAACGCGCTTCGACAGCGTGGAACAGGTGAGCGCCGCCATGCAGAAGGATCTGTCGCAGGCGGCCAATGGCCAGGTCACCGTCAAGCTCTATCCGGGTCTGGAAGGTTATCCGGCGCAGATCGATCGTCTGCCGGGCATCAACATCGACGATCTGGATATCGCGGTCGACGACTTCGCCTTCAAACCGGAATACCTGAGCGGCGCGGCCGATCAAGGGGAGCACGTAGCGGAGACGCTGTCTTCCAATCTGCTGAAATCCAACTGCCTGGTCACCAACCAGCCGGACTGGGGCAGCGTGGTGATCCACTATGAAGGCCGCAAAATCGATCGCGAAAGCCTGCTGCGCTACCTGATCTCCTTCCGCCAGCACAACGAATTCCACGAGCAGTGCGTCGAGCGCATTTTCAACGACATCAAGCAGAGCTGCCGCCCGGAAAAACTCAGCGTGTTCGCGCGTTACACCCGCCGCGGCGGCCTGGACATCAACCCCTTCCGCAGCGATTTCGAAACGGCGCCGACGCTCGGCCGCCTGATCAGACAGTAAGCCTCATCCCCCAATGCTCCCGCCAGGGAGCATTGTTTCTCTCGCTTTCATCTCCCTGTTATTTTTCGCCATTATCGTCGTCAGCGGCTATCTTCAAAGCACACTGACGGAGATCAACGACGCATGCCTGACCTTTCTCGCAGAGACATCCTGCGGGCTGCCGCCATCGGATCGGCGTTCTCGCTGTTGCCCGCCTCGATTCGCAAAGCGCTGGCCATTCCCGCCAATAACCGCACCGGCACCCTGCGCGACGTCGAACACGTGGTGATCCTGATGCAGGAGAACCGCTCTTTCGATCACTACTTCGGCACCTTACCGGGCGTGCGCGGCTTCAGCGATCGATTTACCATTCCACTGCCCGGCGATCGCCTGGTCTGGCAGCAACAGGGCGCTGAACGGCTGGTGCTGCCCTACCATCTGGACAGCAAACGCGGCAACGCCCAGCGCGTCACCGGCACGCCGCACTCGTGGGTGGATGAGCAAGCCGCCTGGGATCACGGCCGCATGAGCGCCTGGCCCACCTACAAAACGCCGGCCTCGATGGGCTACTACCGCCAGCAGGAGCTGCCGTTCCAGTTCGCGCTGGCCAACGCCTTCACCCTGTGCGATGCCTATCACTGCTCCATCCACGCCGGCACCAACACCAATCGGCTGTTCCACTGGACCGGCACCAACGGCCCGTCCGCCGCCGACGTGGCGGTAGTGGTCAACGAATGGGACAGCCCCGGCCCGGCAGAGATCGGCTATCGGTGGACCACCTATCCGGAACGGCTGGAGGCGAGCGGCGTCAGTTGGAAGGTGTACCAATTCCTGCCGGACAACTTTACCGACAATCCGCTGGCGGGCTTTCGCCAATACCGCGCCGCCAGCATTCAGGTGGGCAACCCGGCTCGGCCGCCAAAAGACTTCAACGCCTTCGTGCCTTATCGCGACGAGCTCAACGCGACCGCGCCGCTGTACAAAGGCAACGGCAACACCCTGCCGGCCGCCGACGGCAACGATCTGGACGCCATGCTGGCCGGATTCCGCACCGACGTGCAGCAGGGCAAACTGCCGCAGGTCAGTTGGATCATCGCGCCGGCGGCCTATTCGGAACATCCCGATCCCTCCAGCCCGGTGCAGGGCGGCTGGTTCACGCAAGAGATCCTCAACGCGCTGACCGACAACCCGGAGGTGTGGAGTAAAACCGTGCTGCTGGTCAACTACGACGAAAACGACGGCTTTTTCGATCATATGCCTTCGCCTTCCGCGCCGTCGCTGCGCGAAGACGGCAGCTTCGCCGGTAAATCGACGGTGCCGTTCGATACTGAGATCTTCCAGCACGTGGCGCCGCCCGGATCGCAGGACCAGCCGCCGCCGGACGGCCGCATCTACGGCCCCGGCCCGCGGGTGCCGATGCTGGTGCTGTCGCCCTGGAGCCGCGGCGGCTGGGTCAATTCGCAGGTCTTCGATCACACCTCGGTGCTGCAATTCCTGGAAAAGCGCTTTCAGGTGCACGAACCCAACATCAGCGCCTGGCGCCGCGCGGTGTGTGGCGATCTCACCTCGGCGTTCAACTTTGTCGATCCTAACGGCGAAGCATTGCCGAGCCTGCCCGCCACCAGCCGCCACGCCGCCGACGGTCTGCGTCAACGCCAGGAGCAGCTGCCGCAGGTGCCGCTGCCGCCGCCCGCCCGCCAGCGTTTGCCACACCAACGCCGCCTGGCGCGCCCTTCTCGCGCACTGCCCTATCAGCTGCACGTCGAGGTCAGCGTCGCGGCCGAGCAGCGGCGCGTAACGCTGAACCTGTTCAATACCGGCGAGCAAGGGGCGGTGTTTCACGTCTACGACCGGCGAGATCTGACGCAGATCCCGCGCCGCTATACCGTCGAGGCCGGCAAGGCGGTCAGCGACGACTGGCAGACGGAGGACGAGTACCATCTGTGGCTGCTCGGCCCCAACGGTTTTCATCGTGAAATGCGCGGCGCGCTGAGCCGGCCGCAGCCGGAAGTGCGTTTGCGCCCGACGGGCCGCAGCCTGCTGCTGCAGTTGGATAACCCGGGTGCCGAAACGGTGACGGTCACTCTCGACCGCTGCCCTTACACGCAACAAGGCCCGTGGCCCATCACGCTGCCTGCGGGCGGCAGCCACCGCCAAACGTTTGACGCCCGCGCCAGCGGCGGTTGGTATGATCTTGCGCTGCACAGCGCCGGAGGCTGGCGGCGCCGCCTGGCGGGCCGACTGGAGGATGGCGAACACAGCATCAGCGACCCGCTGATGGGCCAGGAGTAGCCTATCGACAGCGAAGAGGTTCAAAAAGCGAAAGGATATCGCTTATCATTGCGTTCTCGTTCCTAGCCGATTACTCAAGGATCTCCATGTCCGCTGTTCTTATCGCCAAAGCCGGCCGCTGGCTGGCCGCCTGCGTTTTGCTGTTGGCCGGCGCCGCTCAAGCCGCGCCGATCGTCGTTACCGATGTCGCCGGCCGTCAGGTTACGCTGCCGCAACCGGCCAAGCGCGTTATCCTGGCCGACGCCCGAGCGCTGTTGGCGCTGAATATTCTGCATCCGCAGGAGCCGCTGAAAAACATCATCGCCTGGGACAACTCGCTGAAGGTCAAAGCCCCGGATCTGGTTGAGGCCTATGCGAAAAAATTCCCGCAGGTCATGCAAATCCCCACCTTCGACAACCCCTACACCAGTGACTTCAGCGTGGAGAGCGCGGTGGTGCGCCAACCGGACCTGATCATTTTCGACATCGGTCTGCTGAGCAAATTGAAGGACAGCGGCGTACTGACCCAGCTGGAAAAAGTCGGCATCCCGGTGCTGATCATCGATTTCCGCCAGCAGCCGCTGACCAACACCGTCGCCAGCATGGCGCTGTTGGGCAAAGTGTTTGACGAGCAGCCCAACGCCGACGCCTTTATCCGTTTCTATCAGCAACGCCTCGAGCTGGTGCGCCAGCGCGTCGCCACGCTGAAACCGGAGCAGCGCCCCAGCGTCTTCATCGAACGCAGCGCCGGCATCAAAGGCGAGCAGTGCTGCAATACCTTCGGCAAAGGCAGCTTCGGGCAGTTTATCGATACCGCCGGCGGCGACAATATCGGCAGCAAACTGTTTTCAGACATGGGCGGTGAAGTGAACGTCGAACAGGTGATCGCCAGCAATCCGGATTTCTATCTGCTGACCGGCGCCGACTGGAGCCGCGGGCATCGCGGTACGCTGGCCGTGCCGCTGGGCTACACCACCGATATGGCCACCAGCCAAAAGAAACTGGCGCATCTGCTGGATCGCACCGGCATTAACGTGTTGAAAGCGGTGAAAGAAAAACGCGTGATGGCGATTTATCATCAATTTTACGACACGCCGCTCAACTTTATCGCGGTCGAGGCGATCGCCAAATTCCTGCACCCGGCGCTGTTTAAAGATATTGATCCGCAAGCGGATATCGAAAGCGTGCACCAGAAATTCACCGCGCTGGATTACAGCGGGGTCTTCTGGCTTACGCCGCAATAATCCCCGCCAGGGCCCGCCAACCGGGCCCTGCTACCGGCATCCTTCATGTAGTTACCCGCTTAACTATTCCATAACAATTCTATTTACTTGCCAATAATTATCATTAAGATTGTCGTTTCTAAAAAAACACATCCGGGTCTGAAACTTCTAAGGCATTATTATGTCAATTCTTTTTCGCCTCTCCCTGCTGGCGACCTCTATCGCCGTTGCTTTCCCCATCCTTGCTGCTGATAACTCATCTCAAAACGATGCCGATACGGTAACCGTCGTCGGCAACTGGCTGGACAACCCTGATACCAGTTCGGTGCTGCTCAACCATCCGGGCGCGCGATCCATCGTCACTCAGCAGCAGATGCATGAGCAAGGCGACCAAACCATCGCCGACAGCCTGCGCGGTGTGCCCGGCGTGCAGGTGCGCGACAGCAACGGCACCGGCGGCAGCGACATTTCGCTCAACGTCGGCGTGCGCGGCCTGACCTCACGCCTTTCTCCGCGATCCACCATTCTGATGGACGGCGTTCCGTTGGCCGTCGCGCCTTACGGCCAGCCACAGCTGTCGATGGCGCCGCTGTCGATCGGCAACCTGCAATCGGTTGACGTGGTGCGCGGCGGCGGCGCGGTGCGTTACGGGCCGCAAAATGTCGGCGGCGTGATCAACTTCGTCACCCGCGACATTCCAAAAGCGTTTGGCGGCACCGCCGGCGTGCAAACTCAGGGCGCCAGCCACGGCGGCCTGAAGACCCTGACCAGCGCCTCGGTGGGCGGCACCGCAGATAACGGCTTCGGCGCCGAGCTGCTTTACTCCGGCCTGCACGGCCAGGGCTACCGCGACAACAACGACAACACCGACATCGACGATTTCATGCTGAAAACGCGTTATGCGTTCACCGATCGTGACGAACTGCTGGCCAATTTCCACTACTACGACGCCAAAGCCGGCATGCCGGGCGGGCTGAGCAGCGCGCAATACGCGCAGAACCCGTTCCAGTCCACGCGTCCCTGGGACCAGTTCGAAGGCCGCCGCAAGGATATGTCGTTCAAATACAAACATCAGGAAGACGACAAACAGTTCGAAGTGTTGACCTACTTCACCGACAGCTACCGCGGCAGCAACATCGAGTCGGAAGGCACCGGCAAAAATGCCGGGTTGCGGCGCATGGTGTCCTATCCGCGCCACTATTCGACCTGGGCGATCGAACCAAGCTATTCGCAGCTGTTTCGCTTCTGGGATATGGCGCACGAGATCACCCTCGGTTACCGCTACCTGAATGAAACCATGGATGAAAAGGCGTCGCGTTCGGCCTGGTATAACCCGGCGAATGTCGGCGCCACGCCGGATACCCCGGACTATTACCAGCACACCTCCGGCGGCACCGCAGCCAACGCGTTCTATATCGACGATACCATTAACGTCGGCAACTGGACGGTCACGCCGGGCCTGCATTATGAAAGCATTCGCACCCACGTGGACGATTCGTTCAACAACATCAGCCGCGAGAAAAGCTACAGCGAACCGCTGCCGTCATTGAACGTGATGTACCACCTGTCCGACGCCTGGAAACTGTTCGCCAACGCCAACACCTCGTTCGGCAGCATGCAGTATTTCCAGCTGACCAAAGGCGGCAACGGCAACCAGCCTGCGCCGGGGCTGACGGCGGAAAAAGCGCATACCTATGAGTTCGGCACCCGCTACGACGACACCGTGGTCAAGGCCGAAGCCACGCTGTTCTATATCGACTTCGATAATCAGCTGCAGTACATCAGCAACGATGTGGGCTGGACCAACATGGGCGCCACCAAGCACAAAGGCATCGAGTTGGCGCTCAGCTACGATCTCAGCGAGCTGAACCGCGTGCTCGACGGCGCCAGCGTCTACACCAGCTATACCTACACCAAGGCCAGCACCGACAAGGGCGACTTCGCCGGTAAAGACCTGCCGTTCTACTCGCGCCAGGTCTATACCGTCGGCACGCGCTACGCCACCGGCAACTGGGTATGGAATCTGGACGGTTACGCGCAGTCCAAACAGCATTCGCCGGGCACCGGGCCGGAGTACGTCACGCAGGAAAGCGCCGATGGTCAGTTCGGCAATATCGCCGGTTACATGGTGTGGAACATGCGCGGGGAATATAATTTCGGGCCGCAGCTATCGAACCTGACGCTGGGCGCCGGGGTGAAAAACCTGTTCGATCAGCGCTACTTTACCCGCTCCAACGACAATAACTTCGGCAAGTACGTCGGTGAACCGCGCACCTTCTTCGTGCAGGGTTCCGTCGCATTCTGACGCCCAGCGCCCACTACAGGCGCTTCGTTCATCCATACCGCCCGCTCGCATCGCGGGCGGTATTTCCTGCGCCTGACCCGCCCTATTTTTTGATCTTCCTCACTCCCCAAACGCCTGACGCATTATTTCATTGCTTTGCTAAACCGGTTCTTCTATTTTAGCCACCCATCAGACATCGGTAGAAACAGGGATTAAGCATGGCGAATCGCGTATGGGTGCTGGGCGACGCAGTGGTCGATTTGGTGCCAGAAAATTCAAACAGTTATCTTAAATGCCCCGGCGGCGCGCCGGCTAACGTGGCGGTGGGCGTCGCCCGCTTGGGCGGCGACAGCGCCTTTATCGGCCGAGTGGGGCAAGACAGCTTCGGCGCCTTTCTGCAGCAGGTGCTGAGCGAAGAAGGGGTGGATATTGACCATATGCTTTCGGATCCCGAACACCACACCTCCACGGTAGTGGTGGATCTCGATCAGCACGGTGAACGCTCATTCACTTTCATGGTACAGCCCAGTGCCGATCTGTTTTTACAGCCTGACGATCTGCCGGCCTTCCAACGCGGCGAGTGGCTGCATCTCTGCTCCATCGCGCTGTCGCAGGAACCCAGCCGCAGCGCGGCCTTTACGGCAATGGAAAACATTCGGGCGGCCGGCGGGCGGGTCAGTTTCGATCCCAATATCCGCGAAGAGATCTGGCGCCAACCGGAAGCGCTGCGCCCCTGCCTGCAAAAGGCGTTGCTGCTGGCGGACGTGGTGAAACTGTCGCGCGAAGAGCTGGTTTTCATCAGCCATCTTGACGATGTGGAGAACGGCATCCGCTGGATGATGCAAACCTACCCGTTGCGCCTGTTGCTGGTCACGCTGGGCGGCGACGGCGTCTACGTGCATGACGGCCAACGGCTGCGTCATTTCCGCGCGGCGCCTGTCGTGCCGGTCGATACCACCGGTGCCGGCGACGCGTTTGTCGCCGGGCTGTTAGCGGCGCTGGCGCGCCTTCACGCATTGCCGCAAGAAGCGCAATGGCCGGCGATTATCGCCCAGGCTCAGGCCTGCGGCGCGTTGGCCACCACCGCCAAAGGCGCCATGACCGCCCTGCCCCGCGCCGAAGAGCTCGCCGCTTTTCTGCGCTGATCCCCTGCATCCACGGCGATCCCCTGGGCGCCGTGGTCTTTTAACCCCACGATTTGCGCACTCGATCACAATAGCTGAATCGGGTTAGCAAACTTGATTGCCAGTCCGCTTCTCGATCGTTATCTTTCGCCATGAAAAACCGGTTTAGCAATTTAGCAAAAAATAATAACAACCCTTCCCGGATGATAGACGATGATGAAAAAACTCAGCTACTTGGCGATAACAACAGGGCTTTTCCTCTCCACTTCTGCCGCTGCGGCCTCCGGCGACGGCAGTATCGAGGCGCGTCTTAACGCGCTGGAACAACGTCTGGCGCAGGCGGAACAGCGCGCCGCTCAGGCTGAAACCCGCGCCACGGCGGCGGAACGCCGGGCGCAACAGCTGGAGCAGCGCACCGCCAGCACCGAGCGGCAAACCGCGCGGGTCGCGCAACGCGCCGCCGCGCTGGAAACGCAATCCCCCGTGACCGGCGCGCTGAAACTGAACGGCTTCAACGATCTGAAGCTATACGGCGACGTGGAGTTCAATCTGGACGGCGCCAGCCGCAGCGGCCAACTGACGTCGTTGAAAGGCAGCGATCACAAGGATTGGAAACCCGGCAACAAAGAGCGCTGGGACATCAACGGCCGCATTCTGGTGGGGCTGGACGGCTATCGCCGCAATCCGGACGGCAACTTCTCCGGTTTCAGCGTCCAGCCGCTGGCGGACATGACCGGCAAAATGAACCTGGACGACGCCGCTTTCTTCTTCGGCAATGAAAAGAACTGGCAAACCAAAATCGGCCGCTTCGAAGCCTACGACATGTTCCCGCTGAATCAGGACACTTTCATTCAGTATTCAGGCAACACCGCCAACGATCTTTACGCTGACGGCTTTGGCTATATCTATATGATGAAAGAAGGCCGTGGCCGCAGCAGCAGCGGCGGAAACCTGATGTTGAGCAAATACGCCGGGGATGTCTATTTCGAACTGAACACGCTGGTGGAAGACGGCACCTCGCTGTTCCAGGACAACAGCTACCACGGCAATGCGCTGAACAATAAGAAAAACGTCGCCTATTTGCGCCCGGTGATCGCCTGGAAGAAAGAGGCCTTCAGCATCGCGGCGGCGATGGAAAGCAACGTGGTGAATAATGCCTACGGCTATCAGGACAGCCAGGGCCGCTTCGTCGATCAATCCAAGCGCAACGGCTACGGCATGACCATGAGCTGGAACACCAACGCGGCCGATCCGGATAACGGCGTGGTGGCCAACCTGAGCACCGCCTACCTGGACGCCGCCGGCGAGCAGGACTTGACCGCCGGCGTCAACGTACTGTGGCGGCGCTTCGAACTGGGTTATATCTATGCGCACAACAACATCAAAGAGTTCAATACCGCCGGGATCGCCGCCGATATCCACAATCCACTCAGCGAGCCGGGCAACTACGACATCCACACCGTTCACGCGTCGTATCAGATACCTAACATTATGAATATGAAGAATTTCAATGTGTATTTAGGCGCCTATGTTTCGCTGCTGGAAGCCAACGCCGAGAACAAGATCGCCAACGGCGACAACGACCAGCGTTACGGCGTGCGCGCCAGATTCAAGTATTTCTTCTGACATCGATGAACGTATTTCCGCCGCGCAGAGCGCGGCGGCATTTTAATTCAGCAAGGGGACAACATGGACATTACCGCAACCGCCAACGCGCTGTTGCCGCTGCTTGGCGGTAAAGAGAACATCGCCAGCGCCGCCCACTGCGCCACGCGCCTGCGCCTGGTGCTGGTGGACGACAGCAAGGTGGACAAAGAGGCCATCGGCAAACTGGACGGCGTCAAAGGCTGCTTCAGCAACGCCGGTCAGATCCAGGTGATCTTCGGCACCGGGCTGGTCAACAAGGTGCATGCGGAATTCATCAAGGCGGCGGGCGTCAGCGAATCCAGCAAGGCCGAAGCCGCCGATATCGCGGCGAAAAAGCTCAACCCGCTGCAGCGCATCGCCCGCCTGCTGTCGAACATCTTCGTGCCGATCATCCCGGCCATCGTCGCCTCCGGCCTGCTGATGGGGCTGCTCGGCATGGTGAAAACCTATGGCTGGGCGGATGCCGACAGCGCGCTGTTCGTGATGCTGAACATGTTCAGCTCGGCGGCGTTCATTATCCTGCCGATTCTGATCGGTTTCACCGCCGCCCGCGAATTCGGCGGCAACCCCTATCTGGGCGCCACGCTCGGCGGCATTCTGACGCACCCGGCGCTGACCAACGCCTGGGGCGTCGCCGGAGGGTTCCATACCATGAACTTCTTCGGTCTGGAGATCGCCATGATCGGCTATCAGGGCACGGTATTTCCGGTGCTGCTGACGGTGTGGTTCATGAGCCTGTTGGAAAAACGCCTGCGCAAGGTGATCCCCAACGCGCTGGATTTGATCCTGACGCCGTTCCTGACGGTCGTGATCTCCGGGTTTGTCGCCCTGCTGTTTATCGGCCCCGCCGGCCGGGCGCTGGGCGACGGCATCTCCTTCGTGCTCAGCACGCTGATCGCCCATGCCGGTTGGTTCGCCGGCCTGCTGTTCGGCGGCCTCTATTCCGCCATTGTCATCACCGGCATCCATCACAGCTTCCACGCGGTGGAGGCCGGGCTGCTCGGCAACCCCAACATCGGCGTCAACTTCCTGCTGCCGATTTGGTCGATGGCCAACATCGCTCAGGGCGGCGCCTGCCTGGCGGTGTATTTCAAAACGCGCGATGCAAAAATCAAAGCCATCGCGGTGCCCTCAGCCTTTTCCGCCATGCTCGGCATCACCGAGGCGGCGCTGTTCGGCATCAACCTGCGCTTCGTGAAACCGTTCCTGGCTGCGCTGGCGGGCGGCGCGCTCGGCGGCGCCTGGGTGGTGGCCAATCATGTCGGCATGAACGCGGTCGGGCTGACGGCGATCCCCGGCATGGCGATCGTGCAGGCCAGTTCGCTGGTCAGCTATATCATCGGCCTGGCGATCGCGTTTGGCAGCGCCTTCGCCCTCTCCCTGCTGCTGAAATATAAAACGGACGCGCAATGATGGAGGAGCTCAGCTTAATCAAGCAGGCAATGCGGGCGGTCATGAACGGCCTGCCGGGAGCGCTGCGCGATCCGCACCGCCCGGCCTGGCATCTGGCGCCCAGCGTTGGCCTGCTGAACGATCCCAACGGCTTCATTCAGCACAACGGCGTTTATCATCTGTTCTATCAATGGAATCCGCTGGGTTGCGACCATCGCAACAAGTGCTGGGGACATTGGCAGTCGACCGACTTGCTGCGTTGGACGCATCAGCCGATCGCCCTGGCGCCGGGCGCCTGTTACGACAGCCACGGCTGTTACTCCGGCTCGGCGGTGGTGGCGGAAGACAAAATCACGCTGATCTACACCGGCAACGTGAAATTCCCCGACGGCTCACGCACCGCTTACCAGTGCCTGGCTCAGGAAAGCGATCGGGGCGAGTACCGCAAACTCGGGCCGGTGCTGCCGCTGCCGGCGGGCTACAGCGGGCACGTACGCGATCCGAAAGTGTGGCGTCATCAGAATGCGTGGTACATGGTGCTCGGCGCGCGGGACTTGCAGGATCGCGGCAAGGTGCTGTTACTGCGCTCCGCCGATCTGCGCGGCTGGCAACCGCTGGGCGAGATCGCCGGTTCCGGCCTGAACGGCTTAGGCGAATTCGGCTACATGTGGGAGTGCCCGGATCTGTTCTCGCTGGACGACGCCGAGGTCTTGATCTGCTGCCCGCAGGGGCTGGCGCCGCAGCCGGAACGCTACCTCAATCGCTATCAGGCCGGTTATCTGATCGGCAAGCTGGATTACCGCCAGGCGGCCTTCCGTCACGGCGAATTCCGCGAACTGGACGCCGGCTTCGAGTTTTATGCGCCGCAGACGACGCTGGCGGAAGATGGCCGCCGCTTGCTGTTCGGCTGGATGGGCGTGCCCGAGCAAGATGAAGAAGCCCATCCGACGCGCCGCTACGGCTGGATCCACACCATGACCTGCCCGCGCGAGCTGTCGCTGCGGCATGGCCGCCTCCAGCAGCGTCCGGCGCGCGAGCTGCAACAGCTGCGCGGCGAACGAACATGCTGGCAGGGCCGCGCCGATGACGCCCCCGCCTGCGCGCTGGGGGCCGCGGAGCTGCAGTTGGCGCCGCAGGGCGCGTTCAACGCCGCCTTTGGCGACGCAATGACGCTGAACTGGGACGGCGAAAGGCTGCGGCTGACGCGCGCTTCCCTGGCCGACGGCCAGCCGGAGCACCGTTACTGGCGCGGCCCGGTCACGCATCTGCAGCTGCTGTTCGATCGTTCCAGCGTGGAGATCTTCATCAACCGCGGCGAGGCCGTGATGAGCGCGCGCTACTTCCCGGCCATTGAGCCGCAACTGCGGCTGTCCGGAAACGCGCCGCTGGCGTTGGAATACTGGCCGCTGACGCCATGCATGCTAGAATGACGCATCCTCCGATGACTTCAGATGGCGTCAGTGAAAAAAAATAAACGCATTACTATCAGTGACATCGCCACGCTGGCCGGGGTGTCGAAATCGACCGCCAGCCTGGTGCTGAACGGCCGCAGCAAGGAATACCGGGTGTCCGACGACACCCGCGACCGCATTCTGGCGCTGGCGCACGAACACCATTATCAGCCCAGCATCCACGCCCGCTCCCTGCGCTCCAACCGCAGCCACACGCTGGGGCTGGTGGTGCCGGAGATGACCAACTACGGCTTTGCGGTGATTTCACGCGAGCTGGAAACGCTGTGCCGCGAAGCCGGCCTGCAGCTGTTGATCGCCTGCACCGATGAAAACCCGGCGCAGGAGATGATGGCGGTGAACAGTCTGGTACAGCGGCAGGTGGACGGCTTGATCGTCGCCTCCAGCCAGTTGAACGACGCAGAATACCAGAAGATCAACGCCGGGCTGCCGGTGGTGCAGATGGATCGCCTGATCGCCGGCTCCGAACTGCCGCTGGTGATCACCGATTCGGTCAATTCGACCGCCGACCTGGTGGAAACGGTCGCGCGCCAACATCCGGATGAAATCTATTTTCTCGGCGGGCAGCCGCGCATTTCGCCGACCCGCGATCGCCTGGCCGGCTTCCAGCTTGGCCTGGAGCGCGCCGGCGTAACGTGCAAACCGGAATGGATCATCAACGGCAACTATCACCCCAGCTCAGGTTACGAGATGTTCGCTCAGCTGTGCGCACAGTTGGGGCGTCCGCCCAAAGCGCTGTTTACCGCCGCCTGCGGCCTGCTGGAAGGCGTATTGCGTTATCTGACTCAGCATCAGCTGATGGAGAGCGACATTCACCTGTGCAGCTTCGACGATCACTACCTGTTCGACTGCATGACGCTGAAGATAGACACGGTCGCGCAAGACTGCCTGGCACTGGCGCAACATAGCTTCGACAACGTCACCGCGCTTATCGACGAGCGGCCGCTGGAACAGAACGCGCTGTATCTGCCGGGCCGCATCCACTGGCGCCATGCCGGTTCCAGGGATTTGCTGGCAAAGGCGTGACAGCTCTTTAGCCGTAAAAAAAAGGGCGCCTGAGCGCCCTTTATCGTTTTGCTGCCGCTACTTGGCGGCGCCTTCCATGCCCACCAGCCCCACTTTCAGGTAACCGGCTTTACGCAGGGTGTCCATCACGCTCATCAGCGTTTCATAGTCCACGCTCTTGTCCGCCTGGAAGAAGATGGTGGTTTCTTTGTTCGCCTGAGTGCGTTGATCCAGCACCGAGGTCAGCTGATCGGCATTCACCGGCTGATCGCCGACGTAGAGCTGCTTGTCGGCCTTCACCGACAGGAAGACCGGTTTTTCCGGCCGCGGCTGCGGCTTGGCGGAAGAAGCCGGCAGATCGACGCGGATATCTACCGTTGCCAGCGGCGCGGCCACCATAAAGATGATCAACAGCACCAACATGACGTCGATAAACGGCGTCACGTTGATTTCATGCAGTTCGCCGCTGTCGTCCAGATCTTCATTTAAGCGCATCGCCATGACTCACCCCGCCCGCAGTTGATGTGCGTGCTGTGAGCGCTTGGCTTCCGCCGTTGCGGCCAGATCCAGATCGCGGCCCTGCAGCAGCAAGACCTGGGCCGCCACGTCGCCCACCTGGGCGCGATGGCCGCTGATGACGCGGGCGAAGATGTTGTAGATCACCACCGCCGGGATCGCCGCCACCAGGCCCATTGCGGTCGCCAGCAGCGCCTCGGCGATGCCCGGCGCCACGACCGCCAGGTTGGTGGTCTGCGAATGGGCGATGCCGATGAAGCTGTTCATGATGCCCCATACGGTACCGAACAGGCCGACGAACGGCGAGATGGCGCCGATGGTGGCCAGAAAGCCGTTGCCGCGGCCCATATTGCGGCTGTAGGCCGCCACGCGGCGCTCGAGGCGGAAACCGGTGCGCTCTTTGATGCCGTTGTTGTCGTCAGACTCGGCGGACAGCTCCAGCTCGTTTTGCGCATCGTTCAGCAGCACCGCGCTGACGCTCTCCGGGGAGAAGTTTTGCGCCAGCTCGGAAGCTTCATCCAACGAGCGCGCGTCGGCCAGCGCCGACTGCTCGCGGCGCAGACGGCGCTTGGCGCGCAGCAGTTCGCTGCCTTTGGCGAACAGAATGGTCCAGGTCACGATAGACGCCAGCACCAGGCCGATCATCACCGCTTTCACCACCGCGTCGGCGTGCTGGTACATGCCCCAAATGGACAAGTCCATACCGCGGGTTTCCGGCGGCTGGATCGTGGGCGCCGGGTTCACCGGCGTGATGCTTTCCGGCGCGGCGGCTGCAGGCGCAGGCGCGGTGGCCGGCGCAACGCTTTCGGCAACGGCCGGATGGGTCGCCGGCGCAGCCTGCGCGCTGCCGGCCAACCCTACGACCAGCACCATTGAAGCCATCAGGCTGCGGCCAAAGGCCTTGCCCCACTGCGCCCGGCCCTGGCCGAACGATCCTTGATTTAAATTCTTGCCAGCCGTTTTCACGCTGTGCCTCCACCCATTACCGATCAAAATTAAGGAATAATTCAGCGTGCGATCATATCAAACCAACCGGGGATTGATAGTAGTTCTCATTATTATTTACCAAATAAACGAGAAAATTTTAGACACCTCCGCAACCAAACGCCAATCCACGCCCGTTCACCGCTAAAAGCCCCTTTTATAGGGCGATTTCGTTACTTTTCTCCCACAACGGCGCAACAACGCCACGCTGCCGAACGGCGTCTCGACCGATGAATGGGCTTCTCTCTGGCCGCTCGGCAGAAGGATGACGCGAAAAATGCGCGGGCGGCAGCCAATTATAGCCGTTTCTATATCCAGAAGTTAAAACGTCTGGATGGCTATAATAACTCATGCTAACGTAAGGGCTATCGCAAACGGGCAGTGCAGAGCAACCAGAGGTGAGCCAGGTACCATGACGTCAAAACACATCGAAACCACGCTGATCGGCGCCGGCCGCGGCAAACGCTACACCCAGGGCTCCGTCAACCCCGTGACTCAACGCGCCTCTTCCCTGGTCTTCGACTCCGTCGCCGCCAAAAAACAGGCCACCGCGCAACGCGCCCACGGCGAGCTGTTTTATGGCCGACGCGGCACGCTGACCCACTTCGCGCTGCAGGATGCGATGGTGGAGCTGGAGGGTGGCGCCGGCTGCGTGCTGTACCCCTGCGGCGCGGCGGCGGTGGCCAATGCGATCCTGTCGTTCGTCGGCGCCGGCGATCACCTGCTGGTCACCGGCTCAGCGTATGAACCGACCCAGGACTTCTGCACCCACATCCTCGGCCGCATGAACGTCAGCACCACCTATTTCGATCCGCTGATCGGCGCCGACATCGCCACGCTTATCCAACCCAATACCCGCGTGGTGTTCCTTGAGTCCCCCGGCTCCATCACCCTGGAAGTGCAGGATATCCCGGCGATGGTGCAGGCCATTCGCGCCGTGGCACCGGACGTGGTGATCATGATAGACAACACCTGGGCGGCGGGCGTGCTGTTCAAGGCGCTGGATTTCGACATCGACATTTCCATTCAGGCCGGCACCAAATACCTGATCGGCCATTCCGATTACATGCTCGGCACTGCCGTCGCCAACGCGCGCTGTTGGGAGCAACTGCGCGAGTACTCCTATCTGATGGGGCAGATGGTGGATGCCGACACCGCCTACATGGCGAGCCGCGGCCTGCGCACCCTGAGCGTGCGGCTCAAGCAGCACGAACGCAGCAGCATTGAGGTCGCCAACTGGCTGGCCGAACGGCCGGAGGTGGCGACGGTCAATCACCCGGCCCTGCCCAGCTGCAAGGGCCACGCGTTCTACCGCCGCGACTTCAGCGGCTGCAACGGGCTGTTCTCTTTCGTGCTGAAAGAGCGGCTGGATGAGGCGCAGCTGGCCGCTTACCTGGACAACTTCAGCCACTTCAGCATGGCCTACTCCTGGGGCGGCTTCGAGTCGCTGATCCTGGCCAATCAGCCGGAAGAACTGGAAGCGATCCGCCCGGCGGGCGGCGTCGATTTTTCCGGCACGCTGGTGCGGTTGCATATCGGTCTGGAGAACGTCGAAGACCTGATCGCCGATCTGGCGGCCGGCTTCGATCGCCTCAACGGCGTGCGCTAAGGCGGATTCCGGTAATTTTCTTCGTCTCGTTTAATGTCGGCTTAAGCTATTAGCGGTACACTAACCGGGTAACTGTCAGATACGGTAACCGCCGCATCCTGGAGAACGTGACCCCGGGCGCAACCGGCATGCAACAGGACATAAAATGGATGTATTACGAGAGATTATTCATGCGCTTTGGCAGCAGGACTTCATCGCCCTCGCCGATCCCAGCGTGATTTGGGTGGTTTACGCCGTACTTTTCACCACCTTGTTTTTGGAAAACGGACTGCTGCCCGCCTCCTTCCTCCCCGGTGATAGCCTGCTGTTGCTGTCGGGCGCGCTGATCGCCAAAGGCGTGATGGGCTTTGCCCCCACCCTCTTGATTCTGACCGCCGCCGCCGGCCTCGGCTGCTGGCTGAGCTATATCCAGGGCCGCTGGCTGGGCCACACCAGACTGGTGAAAGGCTGGCTGCTGCAACTGCCGGCCCAATACCATCAGCGCGCGCATAACCTGTTCAACCGCCACGGGCTGACGGCGCTGCTGATCGGCCGCTTCCTCGGCTTCGTGCGCACGCTGCTGCCGACCATGGCCGGCATTTCCGGGCTCAACAGCTCCCGCTTCCAGGTTTTCAACTGGCTGAGCGCAGCGATCTGGGTCTGCGCGCTGGTCGGCCTCGGCTACGCTTTCAGCCAAATTCCGCTGGTGAAACGCCACGAAAGCCAGGTGATGACCGGCCTGATGCTGCTGCCGCTGCTGCTGCTGTTCGTCGGCCTGCTCGGCGCCATGCTGGTGGTCTGGCGTAAAAAACGCGCTTCCTCTTCCTGATCCCGGCGCGCTACAGCGCTTTCTCGACCAACGCCAGGCGAGGCGGCAACTTGCTCACCAGCGTATCCACCGCCAGCCGCACCTTCAGCGGCAGGTGAGGCGTGTGCGGCCACACCGCATGCGCTTCAAAGGCGGCGCCGGGCCGATCGCGCAGCAGGCGCACCAGCGCCCCGCTCAACAGCTGTTCACGCACCAGCCAACACGGCAGCCAGGCGATGCCGAACCCGGCCGTCGCCGCATCCGCAATCGCCTGCAAATCGTCCATCTGCAATCGGTTATTCGGCATCACTTCCTGCGGCTCGCCGTTCTCGTCCAGCACCCGCCAGCTGCGCCGCGCGCCGGCGCGCATATAGGTCACCGCCTCGTGCTGGGCCAGTTGCTCAATGCTGTGCGGTTCGCCGCACCGCTGCAGATAGGCCGGCGAGGCGCACAACGTCATGCGGTGATCGCCGATCCGCCGCGCCACCAGCCCATTGCTGTTGGCCAGCGTGCCGTTGCGGATCGCCATATCGAAGCCGTCCTCAATCAGATCCACCACCCGATCGCTGAACGACAGCTCCAGCTCCAGGCCGGGATGCTCACGCGTCAGCTCGGTCAGCAGCGGCGCGATGCACATGCGGCCAAACAACACCGGCATCGACACCCGCAGCCGGCCACTGACCTGCCGCTTGCCCGACTCCAGCAGCGTTTCCGCGCCGCGGATCTCCTCCAGCGCCCGCAGGCAACGCTCATAGAACAACGCGCCATCGTCGGTCAGGCTCTGGCTGCGGGTGGTGCGATGAAACAGCCGCACGCCCAGCCGCTGTTCCAGCCGGGCGATCGTTTTCCCCACCGCCGAGCGCGACAGGTGCAGCCGACTGGCCGCCAACGCAAAACTGCCCGCCTCCACGGCGGTGACGAATACCGAAATGCCGCTCAATCGATCGCTCATGGTTTGTCGCTCTAAAAGAAACAATCTGCGGAAATCTTATCGCCACTGGCGAACCTTCATCAACGATATTATCGACAGGTCGTTAATCGCAGACTTTGGAGAACATCATGACCGACACGATGCAACGCTGGACGATGGACGCCCTGGGGCGTGAACACCTGCAGCTGACCACCGACGCGATCCCGCAGCCGGGGCCGCGCGAGATCAGAGTGAAAGTGAAGGCGGTAGCGCTCAACTACCGCGACAAAATGATGATTGAAAGCGGCATGGGGCTGACGCTGCCGAAGTCGTTCACCCCCGCCTCGGACATGGCCGGCGAGGTCGACGCCGTCGGACCCGGCGTCAGCCGTTTCCAACCCGGCGCCCGGGTCATCTCTACCTTTAGCCCCGGCTGGATCGACGGCCGGAAAAAACCGTACGGCAATGCGCGCCAGGCGCCTTACCACACCCTTGGCGGCTTCTATCAGGGCGTGCTGGCGGAATACGTGATTTTGCATGAAGACTGGTTGGTGGCGGCGCCGGCGTCGCTGGACGACGTGCAGGCCAGCACCCTGCCTTGCGCCGGGCTGACCGCCTGGTTCGCGCTGGTGGAACAGGGCAAACTGCATGCCGGCGAGACGGTGCTGGTGCAAGGCACCGGCGGCGTGGCGCTGTTCGCGCTGCAGATCGCCAAAGCCCACGGCGCGGAGGTCTATGTCACCTCCGGCAGCGATGAAAAGCTGGCGCGAGCCCTGGCATTGGGCGCCAATCATGGCATCAACCGGCTGGACGGCGATTGGGTGGAGGCGATTTATGCGCTGACGCAGGATCGCGGCATCGACCATGTGATCGATACCGTCGGCGGCCCGAATTTGGGCAACTCGGTGCGCGCCGTGGCGGTGGGCGGCCGCATCTCAGTGATCGGCGTCCTGGCGGGCGCCGAGATCTCCGCCCCCGCCGGCCTGCTGCTGCTGAAATCGGCGGAGATCCAGGGCATCGGCGTCGGCCACCGCCGCGCGCTGGAAGATCTGGTGCGCGCCGTGGACGCCGTCAACCTGCAGCCGGTGATCGACCAGGTATACCGGCTCGATCAACTGCCGCAGGCGTTGGATCACCTCGATCGCGGCCCGTTCGGCAAGATCGTGCTGACCCCATAGCCCGCCGCCCGGCGGCGGCTCACCCCTCCAGCATCAGCGGATTGGCGTCGCGCAGCCGGGCGACTTCATCCCCCGGCGTGACGCCAAACAGGCGTTTGAATTCACGGCTGAACTGCGACGCGCTCTCGTAGCCGACGCGGATCGCCGCGGTACTGGCCTTCAGGCCGTCATGCACCATCAGCAAACGCGCCTTGTGCAGCCGGTACGACTTCACGTACTGCAGCGGCGAGGTGTTGGTTACCGCCTTGAAGTTATGGTGAAACGCCGACACGCTCATGTTGACCTCGCCGGCCAACTGCTCGACGTTGAGGCTCTCGGCATACTGATTTTCTATGCGCCGCAGCGCCTTGGCGATCTGACTGAAATGGGTATGACGGTTGACCAGCTCCTGCAGCGACGCGCCGCAGGCGCCGCGCAGCACGTAGTACAGGATCTCGCGCACGATCTGCGGCCCCAACACCCGAGCGTCGAGCGGCTTGGCCATCACGTCCAACAGACGTTCGGTGGCGCACAACAGCTCTTCCGTCAGCTCGGCCAGGTTTACGCCGTTGCTCTCCGCGCGCGGCTGCATCAGGTAGTCGTCGTCGCCGATGTCGATCAGCAAGTCCTGCAGCATTTGGGTATCGATATTGACCGCCAATCCAACCAGCGGCAGCTCCGGGCTGGCGAAGGTTTCGCACTCGAACGGCAGCGGCACCGTCATCAGCAGGTAGTTGCGCGGATCGTACTGGAACACCTTGCTGCCGCAATAGCCGACCTTGTGCCCCTGAAAGATGATGACGATCCCCGGTTCGTACATCACCGGCTGGCGCGGGCAGTGGCGATCGACATACAGGATCTTCACCCGCGGCACCGGTGACGGCGTATAGCCGTTGCCGGTGGCGATAGCCATCGCCTGGCGCGCCATGCGGCTGCGCAGCGCATCGATTTCAATCACGGAAACACCCTCTTACAGTCAGAACAATTCGGCATAAATCATAATTTAAAACTCTCTATTTCTACAGCCATCTGTAGAAATAGGCAAGAACCAAACAGGAATGTGCATTGTGCGTTACCGCCAGGTTGCTGACAATACGGGCCAGAAACCTTTGCGCCGCTTTGGCGCCCGCCTGACAGAAAGAGAGAAATTAACCATGCAAAACTTCATTCTGCATACCCCAACCAAAATCCTGTTCGGCAAGCAGCAAATCGCCGAAGTGGCCGGCCAGATCCCGGCGGACGCGCGCATTCTGATCACCTACGGTGGCGGCAGCGTGAAGAAAAACGGCGTGCTCGACCAGGTGTATAGCGCACTGGCCGGCCGCGACGTACGGGAATTCTCCGGCATCGAACCTAACCCGACCTACGAAACCCTGATGAAAGCGGTCGAGGTGGTGAAAGCGGAAAACATCGATTTCCTGCTGGCGGTCGGCGGCGGTTCGGTGGTTGACGGCACCAAGTTCATCGCCGCCGCGGCCCGTTATACGGCCGACAGCGATGCCTGGCATATTCTGCAGACCGTCGGCAGCCACATCACTGACGCGGTGCCGATGGGCTGCGTGCTGACGCTGCCGGCCACCGGTTCAGAATCCAACAGCGGCGCGGTGATCACCCGGAAGAGCAGCGGCGACAAGCAGCACTTCTTCTCGCCGCTGGTGCAGCCGCGTTTCGCCGTGCTGGATCCGGTGGTGACCTACTCGCTGCCGCCGCGCCAGGTAGCCAACGGCGTGGTCGACGCCTTCGTACACACCCTGGAACAGTATCTGACCTACCCGGTCGACGCCAAGGTACAGGATCGCTTCGCCGAAGGCCTGCTGTTGACCCTGCTGGAAGACGGCCCGCGCGCGCTGGCCGAGCCGGAGAACTATGCGGTGCGCGCCAACGTGATGTGGAGCGCCACCATGGCGCTGAACGGCCTGATCGGCGCCGGCGTGCCGCAGGACTGGGCGACCCACATGCTGGGTCATGAGCTGACCGCCATGCACGACCTCGACCACGCGCAAACGCTGGCCATCGTGCTGCCGGCGCTGCTGCACGAGAAGAAAGCGCAGAAACGCGAAAAGCTGCTGCAGTACGCTGAACGCGTCTGGGGCCTGCGCGAAGGCAGCGAAGACAGCCGCATCGACGACGCGATTGCCGCCACCCGCGCCTTCTTCGAGCAGATGGGCGTGCCGACCCGCATGGCGGATTATCAGCTCGACGGCAGCAGCATTCCCGCGCTGCTCGACAAGCTGCAGCAGCACGGCATGACCGCCCTGGGCGAGCATCAGGACATCACCCTGGACGTCAGCCGCCGCATTTATGAAGCGGCGCGTTAATCGCAAAACGGCGATTTTTTGCTAGGCTTTAGTCTTCGCCAGCCATTTTTCGCCGCATTCTGCGCTCGGCCGATCGCCGGGCGCAGTCGGGCGCCTCAGCGCGCCGCCGCTCGTTTCGCACCCTTCGTCTTACCGCTCATTCGCAGGGAGAGCGGGGAGAAAATCGCCCTCCCGCCACCGCTGAAATTAGGCTGGCAAACCCGGCAACCGCCCATTTTGCCAACTAGAATTTATCTATAGCCGTTTCGGTGCCGCAGGCGCCGCAATCCGTACACAAGGAGATGCGCATGACAACGCAACAACCCATCATCAAACTCCACGATGGTAATCTGATGCCGCAGTTGGGTCTCGGCGTTTGGCAGGCGAGTATTGAAGAGACCACCCGCGCGGTCAGCAAAGCGCTGGAGATCGGTTACCGCTCCATCGACACCGCCGCGATCTACAAGAACGAGGAAGGCGTCGGCGCCGCGCTGCAGTCCAGCGCGCTGCCGCGCAGCGACCTGTTCATCACCACCAAGCTGTGGAACGACGATCAGGGCGATCCGCTGGCGGCGCTGGAAACCAGTCTGGAAAAGCTCAAGCTTGACTACGTGGATCTGTATCTGATCCACTGGCCGCGCCCGCAGCAGGATCAATACGTCTCCGCCTGGCGCGAGCTGATCAAACTACGCGAACAAGCCCTGGTGAAAAGCATCGGCGTGTGCAACTTCCATACGCCGCACCTGCAGCGTCTGTTGGATGAAACCAACGTGGCGCCGGTCGTCAACCAGATCGAGCTGCACCCGTTGCTGCAACAGCGCCAGCTGCGCGCCTGGAACGCCACGCACCATATCGCCACCGAATCCTGGAGCCCGCTGGCGCAGGGTGGTGAAGGGGTATTCGACCAGCCGCTGATCAAGGCGCTGGCCGAGAAATACGAGAAGACTCCGGCGCAGATCGTGGTGCGCTGGCACCTGGACAGCGGCCTTATCGTGATCCCGAAATCGGTCACGCCGTCGCGCATCCGCGAAAACTTCGAGGTGTTTGATTTCAAACTCGATAAGGACGAACTGGGCGAGATCGCCAAGCTGGACGTCGGCAACCGCCTGGGGCCGGATCCGGATACCCTGTAACCCCCCTCAAGCCCTCTCCCGCCGGAGGGGGCTTTTCCTTCCCGCACATTGCTCCTTTGCGCCGCCTGACGTTATGATGACGACGCCGGAGGCTCCGGCCACCGGTTAACGCCGTTAAAAAAAACAGACAAGCACGGAGCACCATGAAATTCTCTTTCTCACACGGGTCACGGCTGGGCATGCTTTGCATCATGCTGGTGCTGGCGGGTTGCGCCGGCAAGAAACAGCGCGTCAGCTACGATCGCCACGCCTTCGATAGCGCCATTCAAGACGCCGCCAGCGAATACGGCGTGGACGCCAAGCTGATCACCGCCATGATCCAGGTGGAGTCCGGCTTCAACCCTTCCGCAGTGAGCAGATCCAATGCGATCGGCCTGATGCAGCTGAAAGCCGATACCGCCGGCTGCGATGCCTATCGCTACAAAGGCAAACGCGGCTGCCCGGACGACGATGACCTGCGGGATCCCGACACCAATATCGATCTTGGCGCCGCCTATCTGGCCACCTTGCAAAAACAACAGCTTAAAGGGATCGCCAATCCCGTCACGCTGCGCTACGCCACCATCATCGCCTACGTCAACGGCACCGGGGCGCTGCTGCGCACCTTCTCCAGCAACCGCCAGCAGGCGATCGCGATGATTAACAACCTGTCGCCGGAAGCCTTTAACTGGCACGTGCGCAAATACCATCCCGCCCCGCAGGCGCCGCGCCATTTGATGAAAGTGGAAGCCGCTTACGAACGGTTGTAATTAGCCAAAGTAAAAAGGAGAACCGAGGGTTCTCCTTTTTGTTTGCGCGCGGGCCTCGTCGTTACGGCTTGGCCTTGCGAATCGGTTTGCGCGGTGGCCGGTTGGACGGCGTGCGCTGCCGATTGATGTCGGTATGCTTGGTCAACGCCGGTCGGGTGTGGCGCTGCAGCCGTTTCGCTTCGCGCTGCTCGTCGATGCTCGGCGCCGGCACCAGACACTCGCGGCGGCTGCCGATCAGGTGCTTCAGCCCCATCTCTTCCAGCGCGGCGCGGATCAGCGCCCAGTTGGCCGGATCGTGGTAACGCAGCAGCGCCTTATGCAGGCGACGCTGGCGCTCGCCGCGCGGCACCACCACGTCTTCACTCTTGTACCCCACCTTGCTCAGCGGGTTTTTGCCGCTGTAATACATGGTGGTGGAGTTGGCCATCGGCGAAGGATAGAAGTTCTGCACCTGATCGAGGCGGAAACGGTTCTTCTTCAGCCACAGCGCCAGGTTCACCATGTCTTCATCGCGGGTGCCCGGGTGCGAAGAGATGAAGTACGGGATCAGGTACTGCTCTTTGCCCGCCTGCTTCGAATAGTGATCAAACAGCTGTTTGAAGCGATCGTAGCTGCCCATGCCCGGTTTCATCATTTTCGACAGCGGGCCTTCTTCGGTGTGCTCCGGCGCGATCTTCAGGTAGCCGCCGACGTGGTGGGTCGCCAGTTCCTTGATATAGCGCGGATCTTCCACCGCCAGATCGTAACGTACCCCGGAGGCGATCAGGATCTTCTTGATGCCCTCCAGCGAACGCGCGCGGCGGTAAAGCTTGATGGTCGGCTCGTGGTTGGTATCCATATAAGTGCAGATCTCCGGATACACGCACGAGGCGCGGCGGCAGGTCTGCTCGGCGCGCGGGTTGGTGCAGCGCAGCATATACATGTTGGCGGTCGGGCCGCCCAGATCGGAGATCACGCCGGTAAAGCCCGGCACTTTGTCGCGGATCTCTTCGATTTCGCGAACGATCGAATCTTCCGAACGGCTCTGGATGATGCGCCCTTCGTGCTCGGTGATCGAACAGAACGAACAGCCGCCGTAGCAACCGCGCATGATGTTCACCGAGAAGCGGATCATGTCGTAGGCAGGAATGCGCTCCTGACCGTAGGACGGGTGCGGCACGCGCTGGTAAGGCAGGGCGAAGACGCTGTCCATCTCCGGCGTGGTCAGCGGGATCGCCGGCGGGTTGATCCACACGTAGCGATCGCCGTGTTTTTGCATCAGCGCGCGGGCGCAGCCGGGGTTGGTTTCATGGTGCAAAATGCGCGAGGTGTGCGCATACAGCACCTTGTCGCCCTTCACTTTCTCGAAGGACGGCAGCAGCACGTAGGTCTTCTCCCACGGCTTCGGCTTGGCGGCGCGCACCGTGACAGGCTTGGCTTCCGGCTCCTTCGGTTTGGCGCCGTCGGCGCACGGCAGATCCTCGCCGTACGGGTTCGGGATAGGTTCGATGCGGCCCGGCTTGTCGAGGCGGGTGGAATCCACGCCGCTCCAGCCCGGCAGCGCTTCTTTACGCATCACCGCGGTATTGCGAATATCGTGGATATCACCGATCTTCTCGCCGGCGGCCAGACGGTGCGCCACTTCCACCAGCGGGCGTTCGCCGTTGCCGTAGATCAGCATGTCGGCTTTGGAGTCCACCAGCACCGAGCGGCGCACGGTATCCGACCAATAGTCGTAGTGGGCGATGCGACGCAGGCTGGCTTCGATGCCGCCCAGCACGATCGGCACGTCTTTATAGGCTTCTTTGCAGCGCTGGCTGTAGACCAGGGTGGCGCGATCCGGGCGCTTGCCACCGACGTTGCCGGCGGTGTAGGCGTCGTCGTGGCGCAGTTTGCGATCGGCGGTATAGCGGTTGATCATCGAATCCATGTTGCCGGCGGTGATGCCGAAGAACAGATTCGGTTTCCCCAACCGCATGAAGTCTTCTTTGTTGCTCCAGTCCGGCTGCGCGATGATGCCGACGCGGAAGCCCTGCGCTTCCAGCATGCGGCCGATGATCGCCATGCCGAAGCTCGGGTGATCGACATAGGCGTCGCCGCTGATAATGATCACGTCGCAGCTGTCCCAGCCCAGTTGATCCATCTCTGCTCGCGACATCGGTAAAAACGGCGCGGTGCCATAACATTCCGCCCAATAAGGCTTATAAGAAAACAGTTCACGATCGGGTTGGATCAGGCTGGTGGTGCTCATTCTGCTGCTCTTTTTACAGGTTAATTAATCGCCGGGCGGCGATTATACGCACTAGTGGCAAAAAGAGCATGGTTATTTCGCTAACCATTCACCTCGAATTCATAAACGTCGCTGCGGCACAAGATATCGCTGAACTCCAGCGCCTCGCCCCGGGCGTTGCGGCTGGTTTGGAGGATGTGCAACAACGGCGCGCCGCACGGTACGTTGAGCAGCTCGGCGACCTCGCCGCTGCAGGACACCGCCTTCAACAAAAAGTGTTTATCTTCAGGCACGATGCCGCGCGATTGCCATAACGCATACAGCGAATGCTCCAGCTGCGCCGGTTCAGGCAGGAAGCGCAGCGGAATATAGGTGGTTTCCAGCGAGACCGGGCTGCCGTTCAGCAAGCGTAAACGCCGCAGTTTGACCACCTCATCCCCTTCCGCGATCCCCAGCGCGGCCGCGGCCTTGGCCGGCGCGCCGACCCGCGCGCGCAGCAGCCATCGGTTGCTGACGCTGCTGCCGTGACGCAGCGCCTGAGCGGTAAAACCGCTGTCCTTATCGAGGGAATAGCCGATACGCATCGCCACGCGGGTGCCAACGCCCTGCTGCCGCGAAATCAGCCCCTTCTCCTCCAGCAGTTTCATCGCCTTGCTGACGGTGACGCGCGACAGCGCCAAACCTTCCGCCATGTGCCGTTCCGGCGGCAGAAATGCCTCCGCCGCCAGCACCTGCTGCCTGATCGCGGTTTCTATCGCCGTCGCCAGCTGAATATAGCGCGGCGCCGCCGCCCCCTGCGCCAGATGTTCACGCAGCCAGGCCATAAAATCCGTCATTCGCCCGCCCTCTTGTTCCGCCCTATGCCCAAACTTCACTTTCTCCTATCGCCGATCTGGCGATAAAGCCTCTCACCATAACTAAAATATTGCTAATGTTTTCAGAGGGACATCACAATTTTTATTCAATGGACTTTCATTGGATCTAGATCGCGCGTAATCTGTGCTTATTGATGTTGAAACATCAATGGCACCAACACCAGGGATCCACCTTTAAAACAACTAAAAATCCGCTGCCGACCAGACAGGACGCACCTGATGGTCAGGCAGCGGGCATACGCTGTCCGCATCCCGTTCGCTGAAGCGGATGGACGACCCTTTGGGATGAATTGCCCGCTTCTCGCCGTACCCGATGGGTCACGTTGCCCAAGACGCCACTACAAATGACAAATAATAAGCAACGGTGCTAATGGATAGCTTGCTCACGGCTCATCATCCCCTCGCGCGATCCCCCTTGCGCCGGGTGAAACGGACTGATGCCTGCAAATAAAAACGTTCTCTCTCTTCCAAACTCCGCTGCAGACCCACTCTTTGTCTACACTCATTGGCGCCGTGCGGTCGGCAAGCCTCATCCGAGGCGGCGGCCGCAGCGCCAACAAAATCGCTTTTCAGTTAACTGCGGCGGCCCTCAAGGCCCTGCGCAACAGGGATCAATTGCTATGACCGATATCAATCGCAATGAAGCATGGAAGGTAGAGAGCACCGGTATCGACCGGGTGCCGGATGCGGAACAGACCGGGCGGCCCATCGAGCTGTTTTGGATCTGGTCTGCAGCCAATATCGGCATTCTCGGCGTGGTGTATGGCGCCATCATCGTCGGCTTCGGCTTATCCTTCCTGCAATCGGTGCTCGCCGCCTTGTTCGGCGTCGCCAGCTTCGTGCTGGTTGGCCTCACCAGCTTCGCCGGCAAGCGCGGGCGCACCTCTACGCTGACGCTGTCGCGAGTGATTTTCGGGCTGAAGGGCAACGTGGCGCCTACCCTGTTCAGTTGGATCAATCTGATGGGCTGGGAAGCGGTCAACGTGATCACCGGCACCCTGACGCTGGCGGCGCTGTTCGAGGCCTTCGGGCTGGGAGCCAGCCATCTGCTGACTGCGCTCAGCCTGTTGCTGTTCGCCGGGCTCACTATCGTCGTCAGCCTGCTGGGGCAGAATACCGTAGTCTGGATGCAAAGCTGGTTCAGCCGCATCTTCGGCACCATGACGCTGATCGTGGTGCTCTATATCCTGTTCAACACCGAGTGGAGCCAGGTACTGGCGCTGCCTTCCGGCAGCTGGCTGACCGGCTTCCTGCCGGCGGTCTCGGTGATCGCCGCCGGTACCGGCATCAGTTGGGCGATCGCCGGCGCCGATTACAGCCGCTATCAAAGCCCGAATTCGTCGAGCAAAAGCATTTTCGCCGCGGTGATGGGCGGCGCCTGTTTGCCGCTGATGCTGCTGATGCTGGCCGGCATTCTGCTTTCCGTGCAGCTGCCCGATCTGGCCAACGCCGCCAATCCCATCGCGCTGATAGGCTCAGTGCTGCCCGCCTGGATGGCGATCCCATATCTGCTGGCCGCCACCGCCGGCATCGTCACCATCGCGGTGCTCAGCCTGTATTCCGCCAGCCTTAACCTGCTGACCATCGGCGTGCAGGTCAAACAGTGGTTGGCGGTATCGATCGACGCCGTGGTGGTGCTGGGTATCGCCCTGTATGTGCTGTTCATCTCCGGCGATTTTATGGGGCCGTTCATCTCCTTCCTGGTGTTCTGCGGGGTGTTCCTGGCAGCCTGGGAGGCGATTTTCCTGCTCGATTACCTGTGCCTGCGCCGCCGCCACGGGTATGATGGCAACGCTTTGTACGGCCTGCATGGCCAGAACCGCGGCGTGCGCAAAGCCCCGCTGTTCTGCTGGTTCCTCGGCGCCCTGTGCGGCCTGCTGGTCACCAAAACCGGTTTTATCGACGGCCCGCTGGCTAAAGGCTTGTTTGCCGACTCCAGCCTGGGGCTGTTTGTGTCGTTTGCGGTTAGTCTGATCGCTTACGGTCTGTACCTGACCCAACGCAGAGAACATCAATGAATGAGTGGGAAGCTGTAACGCCTGTCCTGGTGATAGGGGGCGCGGTCGGCGATCTGGTGATGGCGCTGCCGCGCCTGCCGACCAGCGGCGAAGATATCGAAGCCCAGCCACAGGCGCGGCAAATCGGCGGTTGCGCGTTCAACGTGGCGCGCGCGCTGACGCGCCTTGAAGTGCCGGTGATCAACGGTATGCCGGTCGGCAACGGCGAATGGGGCGCGGCGATCGAAGCCGCCATGGGCGAACTGGGGCTGGAGGTGCTGTTGCGCCACGGCCAGATGGACAATGGCTGGTGCCTGGCGCTGGTGGAGCCGAACGGCGAACGCACCTTCATCACGGTTTCCGGTTGCGAAAGCCAATGGAATAAAGCGCAGCTGGCCACGCTGCCGTTGACGGAACACACCCTGATCTACGCCAGCGGCTACGAGCTGGCGGGCGAAAACGGCGAAGCGCTGCGCGAGTGGCTGACGCGCATGCCGTTCGACCAACCGCGTCTGATCGATCCCGGCCCGCGCATCGCCCAGCTCAGCGAAGATTTCTTCGCCATGCTCAGCGACAGCCACACCCTGCTGACGCTCAACCGCGACGAAGTGGCCGCGCTGTGCGGCGCCGGCGACGCCGTGGATGCCGCGCAGCGCTATGCCGCCGCCCGTAACCTGACGCTGATCTGCCGCCTGGATCGCGACGGCGCCTGGATCTGCGACGGCCGCACGCCGCCGCTGCACGTTCCCGCCTATCCGGTGGACGTCATCGATACCATCGGCGCGGGCGATGCCCACTGCGCCGGTTTGCTGGCGGGGCTGTCCGCCGGCTGGCCGCTGCCGCGGGCGGTCGATCTGGCCAACCGGGTCGCCGCCTGCGTGGTGGCCAGCCTCGGCGCCGCCAATCCGCCGGACCGGCATCAACTGCAACAACGCTTCCCGCAGGCCTGACGTTTCAGGGCGCCACCATCCAGCGCCCTCAGCCTTACTGCGCCGCCGCCGCACTCTCCTGCGGCGAGTGGCGATAGTTGAAGCTCAACGCGAACACAATCCCCAGCACCAGCGTATACAGCGCAAACACCAGCCAGATGCTCTGCCAGTCTTTCACGCCGTCATGGCTGAAGAAATCCACCACTTCGCCGCTGGCGAGCGCCCCCACATAGGCGCCCAGACCGTTGACCATGGTCATGAACAGCCCCTGCGCGCTGGCGCGGATGCGGTGATCGGCCTCCTTCTCGACGAAAATGGCGCCGGAGATATTAAAGAAGTCGAACGCGCAACCGTAAACGATCATCGACAACAGCAGCAGCACGAAACCAAAACCGACCGGCGTGCCGTACGCCAGGAACAGGAAACGCAGCGTCCAGGCCGCCATGCTGATCAGCATCACCTGCTTGATGCCGTAACGGCGCAGGAAAAAGGGAATGGTGAGGATAAAGAACACTTCAGAGATCTGCGACAGCGACAGCAGCACCGCCGGATACCGGACGCTGAGGCTGTCCTGATACAGCGGATTGAGCGACAGATCGTGCAGGAACGGGTTGCCGAAGGTGTTGGTTATCTGCAGCGCCGCGCCGAGCAACATGGCGAACAGGAAAAACAGCGCCATGCGCCGCTGGCGAAACAGCACCAGCGCATCCAGCCCCAGCACGCTCACCCAGCGCTTCGACTCGGCCGCGCGGTTGGTCGGGCAGCGCGGCAGCGTCAGCGAATAGGCGGACAGCAGCAGCGACGCCGCAGAAGCCAGGTACAGCTGCAGATTACTGAGCTCGATTTGGCTGAAACCGACCAGCCACATTGCCAGGATGAATCCCACGGTGCCGTACACCCGCACCGGCGGAAAGTCCTTTACCGTGTCAAAGCCGTGCTTCTCCAGGCAAAAATAGGAAATGGCGTTGGAGAGTGCAATGGTCGGCATATAGACCATCGCGTTGAACAGCATCACCCAGAACATCAGCATCGGTTGCTCAACCTGCGCCGCACAGTACAGCGCCAACGCCCCGAGCAGGTGGCAAAGCGCATACAGGTAGTTGGCCCTCATCCAACGGTCGGCGATGATGCCCGCCAGGCCCGGCATGATCAGCGCCGCGATCCCCTTGGCGCTGTAAACCATTCCCACCTGCATGCCGCTGAAATGCAGCGTGTTGATCATATAGGAGCCCAGCGTCACCAGCCAGGCACCCCAGATAAAGAACTGCAGTAAAATCATCACCTTCAATCGTGTTTTTATCGCCATCGCCATCACCTTGTTATTATGCTTTCAACGATGTTTGGTGCGGCGGGCCCCCTGCAGCCCGCCGCCGGTTTGCTTACGGTGTCACAGCGTTTTGAACAGCTCACGGATCAGGCGCATGAAATCGTCCGCCGCCAGCGCCGCGCAGCTGAGCGTTTGTTCGTGAGAAAGAGGCGTATCCGACAGCCCTTCGGCGTAGTTGGTCATCGCGGACACCACCAGCACCTTGAGACCGCAGTGGCGCGCCGTCAGGACTTCCGGCACGATCGACATGCCCACGACGTCGCAGCCGAGGGTCTGCATCATGCGGATCTCCGCCGGCGTTTCGAAGTTCGGCCCGGTGTAAGCGGCGAACACCCCTTCCGCCAGCGGGATGCCCGCGCTTTCGGCCACCGCCGCCAGCTGGGCGCGCAGATCGCGATCGTAGGCGTTCGCCAGGCTGAAGAAGCGCGGCCCGAAGCGCTCGTCGTTGGCGCCGACCAGCGGCGATTCCGGCATGAAATTGATATGATCGGTAATGGCCACCAGGCTGCCCGGCGCCACCGAGCGGCGCAGCGAACCGGCGGCGTTGGTCGCCAACAGGAATTCGCAGCCCAGCAGTTTGAAGGTGCGTACCGCGGTGGTCATCACCTGCATACCGCGCCCTTCATAGAAATGACCGCGCCCTTTCATGCACAATACCGGTACGCCCTCCAGCTTGCCGGCGACCAGTTGCCCGGCGTGGCCGGCGACGCCGCTCACCGGGAAGCCCGGCAGCGCCGCGTAATCGAGGGTGACGGTTTCGGTCATCACCTCCGCCAGAGCGCCGAGCCCGGAGCCGAGAATCAAGGCCGCTTTCGGCTGAAAACCGGGCAGACGTGCGCGGACAACATCGGCGCAGATAAAAGCATCTTCTTGATTAAACATCGTATTCTCTCTTTAAGCGGGGGACAATAAGCCCCATAGTAGAGAGCGAGGCGCGGCCGAGACCAATACATTCTTGGCGGCCGATTTATTCCATTTATCTATAAGTTGCGCTGCGTCACAGGAGGCGATACCCCGGATGAACCCGCCCCATGCCCTGCCCGATCCCGGTCGGATTAACTTCCGCCTGCTGCACTATTTCCGCGTGGTGGCGGAAGAGATGAATTTCACTCAGGCGGCGCGGCGGTTGAATATGTCACAGCCGCCGCTCAGCAAGCACATCAAAGAGCTGGAGAGCCAGCTCGGCGTGGTGCTGTTCAAACGCACCACCCGCTCCATGACGCTGACGCCGGCCGGCCGCACACTGCTGCGCAACGTCGAGCGGCTGCTGGATCAGGCCGACAGCGCGCTGCATCAGGTGCAACAAATGGGGCGCGGCGAAGGCGGCCACATGGTGGTCGGCATGGTCGGCACCTCGGCCTGGGGCGGCTTGATTGCGGCGCTGCGGCGGTTCAGCGAGCAGAGCGTCGGCGCTACCTGGTCGTTGAATGAGCTGACGCCCAGCCAGCAAATCGCCGCGCTGCAAAAGCGGCATATCGATATCGGGGTATGGCGAGAGGCGCAGCAGCAGACGCTGCCGGGATTGAGCTGCCAACGGCTGGCGCGCGAAAGCATCGCCGTGGTGCTGCCGCTCGATCATCCGCTGGCGCAGCAGGAGAATATCCCACTGGCGGCGCTGCAAAACGACAGCTTCATCGTGCTGCCGCCGCATGAGGCCAGCCTGGGGCTGTATCTGCACAATCTGTGTCTGCAGCAGGGATTTTTGCCGGACGTCGCTTATCAGGTCAATGAACCGCAAACCCTGCTGGCGCTGGTGGCGGAAGGCTGCGGCATTACGCTGCTGCCGGACAGCTACGGCCGCATTCCGTGGCCCGGCGTGCGGTTTTGCTCGCTGCAGCAGGCGCCCCCGGCGGATCTGTATGCGGTATACCGTACCGACAGCGTCACGCCGGTGGTGCAGGCTTTTTTGGCGATGCTGCGGGCGCCCTAAGCGGCCCGCAGAGCGGGTTACATCGTCGGCTGCACCATCAGCTGGCCGGCGGTGCCGCGATCGGCCATCTCCAGCGTCTGGCTGTAATACAGGAACGGGAAGTGTTCGGAGGTGGATTGGTTGAAATACACCAGCAGCTCGACGTCGCCATCGACCCAGACGGTGTCCTTCCAGCCGCGATCTTCCGCCATCGGCTGCGCGCCGTTGACGCGTTTGATCAGGAACTGCACGCCCTGAATATGGAATGACTGCGGCGTATCCGCATGAATGTTCCAGCGTTCCCAGGTACCTTGCTGCGCCTGTACGTCGATGCGGTTCATGTCCCAAATTGCGCCGTTGATGCCGACGCCGCCGTCGCCCAGGCGGAAATCGCGGGTGCGGCTGGCGCTGCCGTCCAACAGCTGATCCGCCAGCAGGCGCATCGGCAGGTTGTCGGTCACCAGCGGCAGCAGGCCGGTCGGGCGCAGCGTCAGCACCTGGGTGGACACCAGAATGCTCGACGGCTCGAACAGGCCGCGCAGGCGATCCATGATGCCCGCCGCTTCACCGGCGGTGATGGTCACCTCGTCGCCCTTCGACATGTCGATCAGCACTTCCCGGCGTTCGCCCGGCGCCAGCGACAACTGCTGCACCGCGACCGGCGCGGGCAGGAAGCCCTGATCGCTGGCGATCACGTTGAATGGGCGCCCGTCGCTGAGCTGCAGGGTATAGCGGCGCGCGTTGGAGGCGTTGAGCAGGCGCAAACGCACCCAGCCGCGCGACACCTCGACATACGGGTTTTGCACGCCGTTGACCAACAGCGTATCGCCGACGAAGCCGCCCTGCGACGGCGCATCGTATTGCGGCGTGCCGAAGTTATCGAAGCGCTTGTCCTGAATGATCAGCGGGAAATCGTCGACGCCGTAGTGGTTGGGCAGCGGCAGCGCTTTGCTGACGGCATCTTCCACCAGCCACAGCCCGGCTAGCCCGTTGTACACGTGCGGCGCCATGCGGTTTGGCGTGTTGGCGTGGTACCAGCAGGTGGCCGCCGCCTGACGAATGGGCAGCACCGGCGACCAGTCAACGTTGGGCGACATCATGCGCGGCGCGCCGCCCATCAGCGTGCCCGGCACCTGCAGACCGCTGATGGTCATCGCCACCGGCTCCTGCAGGCGGTTGCTGTAGATCAGTTTGACGTCGTCGCCGCTGTAAACCCGCACCGTCGGCCCCAGGTACATGCCGTTGATGCCCCACACCGCCGCTTTGCGGTTATCCATAAACGCCCAGTGGGCGCGCTGCAAGGTCAGGAACAGCGGCTGACCGCGGCGAGACTCCAGCAGCGGGGGAATGGGTAATGGGGTCTGCGTTCCGCTCGCCTCAGCCCTCAGCGGCACGGCGCCCGCGCACAGCGCCAGGCCCGATGCCTGTAAAAACTGACGTCGACTGAGTGACATATTTTCTCCATGAAAAGCAATAACTAAACCGTGTGCAAAACCCAAACGCCCGCCAATCAAGATTAGCAGGCGCTCAGGCGTTAACGGCGCTGAACGCCAATTAAAAAACTCTTCTTTGAAGCCGGTAGACTCTTATTTTTTGGCGGCGTTGCGCTGGGCGACTTCGGCGTCCAATTCGGCGATTTTCGCCTCCATCAGCTCGCGGCAATGGGCCGCCAGCTCGCGCACGTTTTCTTTGCCGTATTTGCTGGTATCCACCGGCGCCAACATCTCGACGATCACATGGCCGTTATTCCAACGATTAAGATTTATATTACCGCTGGTGGTGGATACGCAGATAGGCACAATCGGCACGCCGGCGGCGATGGCCGCGTGGAACGCGCCGGTTTTAAACGGCATCAGCCCACGGCCGCGGCTGCGGGTTCCTTCCGGGAACATCCAGATCGAAATGTCTTTCTTCTTGAACTGCTCCGCCACCTGGGCGATGGTGCCGTGCGCCTTGGCGCGATTATCACGATCTATCAGCAGATTACCGGTCAGCCAATACAGCGGGCCGAAAAACGGGATCCACACCAGACTTTTTTTACCGACCGTCACGGTGCGCGGCTGCACGATATTAGAGGCCGTCACCATGTCGTAGTTATTTTGGTGGTTGGCGATATAGATGCAGTTGCCGTTGTTGGCCGCATCGGCCGGCACGCGGGTTTCAACCTTGATGCCGAACAGCGTCGACAGACGGCCGAAAAGATGGCCGAAGGTCGCCACATGGCGAGGATTACGCGGACTGAACAAGCAATAAACCGAACCGAAAATACACACCAGAATACAGAAAAGAGTGGCGAGAACGGCACGCAAAATCAATAACATAACAACCTCATTAGCACACTGCCAACGCAGTTTACTTCGCTGCGCAGATTCCTTTACTCATTATTTGCCGACCAGGCGGAAAGCACGCCTATGTCGCCTGCATTTCTCGCTATTTTCCCGCCAGGCGGCAGTACGCACAATAATTTTATGCGCAGAAATGTTAACTATTTGGAAAATAAACGCCAGCAAAAATAAATAAGGCGGCCACAGCATGCTGCGACCGCCCGTTAACGCTGGTGCCAACGCTTACTCTTCGCTGTCGCCACCCGACGCCCGCACCGGCGCATCCACTTCGACGCGATCGATGCGCTGCAGGCCGCGCGGCAGTTGAGTGCCCTTGCGGCCGCGTTCCGCACGGAACTTCTGCAGATCTTCCGGACGCAGCGTCAGCTTGCGTTTGCCGACGTGCAGCGTGACGGACGCCTGCGGCGGCAGCACGAACAGCCAGGCCAGCTTGTCTTCACCGGCGGCGGCCTGCGCCGCCGGAATGGAGACGATCTTGTTGCCCTTGCCCTTCGACAGCTGCGGCAGATCGGCGACCGGGAACATCAGCATGCGCCCGGCGGCGGTGATCGACAGCAGCATATCGTCTGCGCCGTGGATCTCCATCGGCGGCAGCGCTCTGGCGTTGTCCGGCAGCGTGATCATCACCTTGCCGGCGCGGTTGCGCGCCACCAGATCGTTAAAGGTGCAGACGAAACCGTAACCGGCGTCGGACGCCATCAGCAGCTTCTGATCGTCGGCCGCCATCAGCACCTGCTCGATGGTGGCGCCCGGCGGCGGCGTCAGCTTGCCGGTCAGCGGCTCGCCCTGCCCGCGCGCCGAAGGCAGCGTCATCGGATCGAGCGCATAGCTGCGCCCGGTAGAGTCGATAAACACCACCGGCTGATTGCTCTTGCCGCGCGCCGCGCCGCGGAAGCTGTCGCCGGCCTTGTAGCTCAACCCGGTCGGATCGATGTCATGGCCCTTGGCGCTGCGCACCCAGCCCATTTCCGACAGCACGATGGTCACCGGCTCGGACGGCACGAAGTCGTGCTCACTCATCGCCTTGGCTTCCGCGCGTTCGGTCAGCGGCGAACGGCGATCGTCGCCGTAGGTCTGCGCATCGGCCTGGATCTCTTTCTTAATCAGCGTATTCAGCTTGCGTTCGGACGCCAGCAGCGCCTGCAGCTGATCGCGCTCTTTCGCCAGTTCGTCCTGCTCGCCGCGGATCTTGACCTCTTCCAGCTTGGCCAGGTGACGCAGTTTCAGCTCGAGGATCGCTTCCGCCTGGGTATCGGAGATGCCGAAACGCTGCATCAGCACCGGCTTCGGCTCATCCTCGCTGCGGATGATGTGGATCACCTCGTCGATGTTGAGGAACGCCACCAGCAAACCTTCGAGGATATGCAGGCGCTTGAGCACCTTCTCGAGGCGGTAATTCAGGCGGCGACGCACCGTATCGCGACGGTAGGCCAGCCATTCGGTGAGGATCTCCACCAGCCCTTTCACCTGCGGGCGGTTGTCCAGACCGATCATGTTCATGTTGATGCGGTAGCTGCGCTCCAGATCGGTGGTGGCGAACAGGTGATTCATCACCTGCTCCAGATCGATGCGGTTGGAACGCGGCACGATCACCAGACGCGTCGGGTTCTCGTGATCGGATTCATCGCGCAGGTCTTCGACCATCGGCAGCTTCTTGGCACGCATCTGGCTGGCTATCTGCTCCAGCACCTTGGCGCCGGAAACCTGATGCGGCAAGGCGGTGATCACCGCGCTGCCATCCTCTTTCTTCCACACGGCGCGCATGCGCACCGAGCCGCGGCCGCTCTGGTAAATTTTGCGAATTTCATCACGCGGGGTGATGATCTCGGCTTCGGTCGGGAAGTCCGGCCCCTGCACGAACTCGAGCAGGTCATCGAGCGAGGCGCCCGGCTTGTCGAGCAGCGCCACCGCGGCGGCGGCGACTTCGCGCACGTTGTGCGGCGGAATGTCGGTCGCCATGCCGACCGCGATGCCGGTGGTGCCGTTCAGCAGGATGTTCGGCAGGCGCGCCGGCAACATCTTCGGCTCTTGCAGCGTGCCGTCAAAGTTCGGGATCCAGTCGACCGTGCCCTGGCCCAGCTCGGCCAGCAAGACCTCGGCGTATTTGGACAGGCGCGATTCGGTATAACGCATCGCCGCGAACGACTTGGGATCGTCCGGCGCACCCCAGTTCCCCTGGCCGTCCACCAGCGGATAGCGATACGAGAACGGCTGCGCCATCAGCACCATGGCTTCATAACACGCGCTGTCGCCGTGCGGGTGATATTTACCCAGCACGTCGCCCACGGTGCGGGCGGACTTCTTGAATTTGGCGCTGTTGGTCAGCCCCAGTTCAGACATGGCGTAGATGATGCGGCGTTGTACCGGCTTCAAACCGTCGCCAATGTACGGCAACGCCCGATCCATGATGACGTACATGGAATAGTTCAGATAGGCGTTTTCAGTGAATGTGTGCAGCGGTAAACGCTCTACACCGTCATGAGTCAGATCACTCATTACTCAATTATCCTCAGACCGTGGCTTGGCAATCCCTTGGACGACAAAAGGCATCGCTTGTCGATTCTGCCCGCGATAGTAACCCATCTGCAGGGTGGCTGTCACAGTTGGCGCAAGGATCGCCGGCGGCGGCCGGTTGCGCGCTGCGGTTTATGCAAAATTTCGCTGTCTGGTGGCCCGTTTATTGACTGGCAGTCAACACTGTTGTGCGCTGGATCGCATTTTTACTTGCCTGCCTAACGATTACACTCGTCGCCAGCGAGCTGGTTTCCGCCTTTTCGGCGGGAAGCATGCCATATCTTAACTCTGACGGGAGCCGCGAAAGATGAGCAATATCCTGATTATCAACGCTAAAAAACAATTCGGCCATTCTAACGGTGAACTCAACCAAACCCTGAGCGACGTGGCGGAAAGCTTCCTGCGCGATCTGCAGCACGATGTGCAGGTCACCGTGGTCGACGACGGTTATGACATCGAAGCAGAGGTAAAGAAATACCTGTGGGCCGACACGGTCATCTACCAGATGCCGGGCTGGTGGATGGGCGAACCCTGGATCCTGAAAAAATATATCGATGAAGTGTTCACCGCCGGTCACGGCAGCCTGTATGCCAGCGACGGCCGCTCTCGTTCTGACGAAAGCAAAAAATATGGCTCCGGCGGCCTGATCCAGGGCAAAAAATACCTGCTGAGCCTGACCTGGAACGCCCCGCTGGAGGCCTTCACCGATCCCGATCAGTTCTTCCACGGCGTCGGCGTCGACGGCGTTTACCTGCACTTCCACAAGGCCAACCAGTTCCTGGGAATGGAAGCGCTGCCGACCTTTATCTGCAATGACGTGATAAAACAACCGGATATCGAAGCGGACATCGCACGTTATCGCGAGCATCTGGCGAAAATTTTTGCTTAACTGACGCAGGACATACTCATCAACGAGGTCAGCATGATCACCGTAATCGCAGAAATCAAAGTGAAACCCGGCCACCGCGCCACCGTACTGCAAGCCATTGAAAAGCTGGTGCCGCTGGTGCTGGCGGAAGAAGGCTGCGGCGAATACACGCCGATGGTCGACAGCAATACCCAGGCGCCGTGGCAGAAGCGGTCGCCGGATTCGGTGTTCATGCTGGAGAAATGGGAAAGCATGGCGCATCTGGAAAAACATCTGGCCATTGAGCACATGCTCAAACACCGCGACACCCTCAAAGACAGCGTGCTGGACACCGAGATCTACATCCTGGAAAACGCCCTGTAAGCTCCGCCTTATAACGTCTGCGCGTCGATGTGCGCGCTGACGTAGTCAAGAAAACAGGTGATGCGCGCCGCCAATTGCGTATTGCGGTAATACACCGCATTAATCGGCTGGCGCACGTCCAGCGTCTCCTGCTCCAGCAACGTCACCAACTTGCCCGCTTCCCGATCGCGCCGGGTCATAAAGTCTGCCAGCTGTACGATCCCCTCGCCCCGCAGCGCCAATTGCCGCAGCGTTTCACCGCTGGACGCCGAGATCGTCGGCGTGATGGTGAAATGCGGCGCCTGGCGATAGCGCAACGGCCACTGGTTCAGCGATTCCGGCTGGGTAAAACCGAGCAGACAATGCCGGTGCAACGCCTCCACGCTCTGCGGCGTGCCGTGCTGCTGCAGATAAGCCGGGCTGGCGAGGATGCGCAACCGGCTGGCGCCCAGCGCGCGCGCATGAATGGTCGAATCGCGCAACGCGCCGATGCGAATGGCGATATCCGTGCGTTTTTCCAGCAGATCGATGATCAGATTGTCGGTGTTCAGCTCGAGCGAAATTTGCGGATAACGTTCCCTGAACCCCGCCACCAGCGGCACGATGACGTGCTCCATAAAAGGCGCAGCCGCATTGATCCGCAGTCGCCCGGCCGGCATCTGCCGGCGCACCGCCATTTGTTCTTCGGCATTTTCCACCGAGTTGATGATCGTACGCGCATGGCTCAGGAAGCTTTGCCCCTCTTCGGTCAGCTCCAGGCGACGCGTAGTGCGGCGCATCAGGGTGGTATCGAGCTTATTCTCCAGGCGGCTGAGCGCGCGGCTGATGCCGGAAGTCGTCTGGCCGAGCCGATCGGCGGCGGCGGTGATGGAACCGCTGTCGACCACCGAAGTGAACGCCAGCAATTCTTCGAGCGTGATCTTCATGCATTCCGGCCCAGGTTATCGGGCGCCGCATGAACGCCCTGCGGGAAAGCCGGCCCGGCGTTTCACCGGGCCAGGGTCAGGCTCAGACCGCCAATTCGGCCATGTCGCCCTTGTCTTGCAGCCAGTTGCGGCGATCTTCCGAACGCTTCTTGGCCAACAGCATGTCCATCACCGCCAGCGTCTGATCGACATCATCTTCCGCGACCGTCAATTGCACCAGACGGCGGGTGTTCGGATCGAGGGTGGTTTCGCGCAGCTGCAGCGGGTTCATCTCGCCCAGCCCTTTAAAGCGCTGGACGTTCGGCTTGCCTTTCTTGCGCTTCAGCTGTTCCAGCACGCCGGCTTTCTCTTCTTCATCCAGCGCGTAGAACACCTCTTTACCGAGATCGATGCGGTACAGCGGCGGCATGGCCACATAAACGTGCCCGCCTTTCACCAGCGAACGGAAGTGGCGCACGAACAGCGCGCACAGCAGCGTAGCGATGTGCAGGCCGTCGGAGTCCGCATCCGCCAGGATGCAGATTTTGCCGTAGCGCAACTGGCTGAGATCTTCGCTGTCCGGATCGATGCCGATCGCCACGGAAATGTCATGCACTTCCTGCGAGGCCAGTACTTCGTCCGAGGAAACTTCCCAGGTATTCAGGATCTTGCCCTTCAGCGGCATGATCGCCTGATATTCGCGATCGCGCGCCTGCTTGGCCGATCCGCCCGCCGAATCCCCTTCCACCAGGAACAGTTCGGTCATGGCCAGATCCTGCGAGGTGCAGTCCGCCAGCTTGCCCGGCAGCGCCGGCCCGCTGGTCAGCTTCTTGCGCACCACTTTCTTGGCGGCGCGCAGACGGCGTTGGGCGCTGGAAATCGCCAGCTCGGCCAGCTGTTCCGCCGCCTGAACGTTCTGGTTCAGCCACAGGCTGAAGGCGTCTTTCACCACGCCGGAAACGAAGGCCGCGCACTGACGCGAGGAGAGACGCTCTTTGGTCTGCCCGGCGAACTGCGGATCCTGCATCTTCACCGACAGCACGTAGGCGCAGCGATCCCAGATATCCTCCGCCGACAGCTTCACGCCACGCGGCAGAATATTGCGGAATTCGCAGAACTCGCGCATCGCGTCCAGCAACCCCTGACGCAGGCCGTTGACGTGGGTGCCGCCCTGCATGGTCGGGATCAGGTTGACGTAGCTTTCGGTCAGCAGCTCGCCGCCTTCCGGCAGCCACAGCAGCGCCCAGTCCACCGCTTCGGTGTCACCGGCGAAGTTGCCGACGAACGGCGCTTCCGGCAGGGTGATCAGGCCGTTAACCGCTTCCATCAGGTAGTCGGTCAGGCCGTCCTGGTAGCACCAGCGCTGCTCGGTGTTGTTCACCTTATCGATGAAATAGATCTCGACGCCGGGGCACAGCACCGCTTTGGCCTTCAGCAGGTGAGTCAGGCGCGATACCGAGAAACGCGGGCTGTCGAAGAACTGTTCGTCGGGCCAGAAGTGCACGCTGGTGCCGGTGTTGCGTTTGCCGCAGGTGCCGGTCACCGTCAGATCTTGCACTTTGTCGCCGTTTTCGAAGGCGATGCTGTAAACGTTGCCGTCGCGGCGCACGTTGACTTCCACCCGCTTCGACAGGGCGTTGACCACCGAGATACCCACGCCGTGCAGGCCGCCGGAGAACTGGTAGTTTTTATTCGAGAATTTACCGCCGGCGTGCAGCCGACACAGGATCAACTCAACCGCCGGCACGCCCTCTTCCGGGTGGATGTCCACCGGCATGCCGCGGCCGTCGTCGATCACTTCCAGCGACTGATCGGCGTGCAGGATCACGTCGATGCGCTTGGCGTGGCCGGCCAACGCTTCGTCGACGCTGTTATCGATCACCTCTTGGCCGAGGTGGTTTGGGCGCGTCGTGTCGGTATACATGCCGGGACGACGGCGCACTGGTTCTAGACCGCTGAGTACTTCAATGGCATCAGCGTTATAGCTGGATTGAGTCATCGTTGATTATTTTTTCGTGGTTAAAGGGAGGTGCCGGAACGGCCCGTCAGACCGCGTTTAGCCCTAAAAAATCCACAATCTGGGGGAAGTAGTGCTCGAAACCGACGAAGGCGTGGTTTCCACCCGACTCCACCGTTTGCCGACACGCGGTGTAATACGCCACTGCCTGGCCGTAATCGAGAATTTCATCGCCCGTTTGCTGCAGCAGCCAGATTAAATCCGGCGACTCCAAAGGATCGATCTGCATCACTTTCAGATCGTAAACGTGCCGAGACTCTAACACATATTGCTGGCCGGTGTAGGGGTTCTCGTTGGCGCCGAGATAGTCGACCAGCAGCTCAAACGGCTTGACCGCCGGGTTGACCACCACCGCCGGCAGCGAAAAACACTGCGACAGCCAGGTGGCGTAATAGCCGCCCAGCGAGGACCCCACCAATCCGAGCGTTTGTCCGGCGCGTTCCAGCACCAGATTTTCCAGCATTTCGGCGGCCTCCGCCGGAAAGGCCGGCAGCTGCGGCACCAGCATCTCGATAGCGGGATGGTGTTCGGCCAGCCAGGCCTTGAAGGCCACCGCCTTGGCCGACTGCGGCGAGCTGTTGAAACCGTGCAGGTAGAGCAGTGTCGAAGGCATCAGTATCCATCCGAGTCCATATCGGGGCGGAAATCGTCGTTTTCCAGGCGGAACACCTGCGTCTCGACGCGGCCGTCCGGCAACAGATCGAGGTAACGCCAGCCGGGGGAGACGTCGTCGATGGTAAAGTTAGTGCAGTGCGGCTTGAATTGCACGCAGGTGGACGGCGTCGCCAACAGACGCCGGCCCTGCCATTCCAGATCCAGATCCTGGTGAATATGACCGCACACCACGGTATTCACCTTCGGGTAGCGCAACAGGATCGCGCCCAGCATATGCGGGTTGCGCAGGCTGTGCTGATCGAGCCAGGTGCAGCCGGAAGGCAGCGGATGGTGGTGCAGCAGCAACAGCGTGTAACGCTCGGGGTGCGCCTGCAGGCAGCGCTCCATCCACTCGAGCTGGTATTCGCTCAGCTCGCCGTGCGGTACGCCGAACACCTGGCTGTCCAACATCAGCACCTGCCAGTTATCGCCCAGCAGCACCTGCTTGGAAGGGGCGATGCCGGCGGCGGCCAACGCGTCGACCATCGCCGGTTGGAAATCGTGGTTGCCCGGCAGCCACACGCACGGGGCCGGCAGTTGCGCGATGCCGGCGGCGAAGTGGCGGTACGCCTCCTGCGAATGATCCTGCGCCAAATCTCCCGTGGCGACGATCAAATCGACATCGCGGCGCTGCGCCTGAATGGCGTCCAGCACCGCGTGATAGCTGCGATAGGTATTGATGCCGAGCAACGTCTCGTGTTCGCCGGCAAAAAGGTGGGTATCTGTTATTTGTAGAATCCTGACCGCGGCCCCACTCGCCACGGGCAGTTTAAACAGGCTTTCCAAATGGTGTCCTTTGTTATTTCAGTCTGTCTAACAAACCGGAACCGCCATCGCTCCATGCGCCAAACAGTAGCGCAGCCAATCAGCAAGAAACTGGTTAATTTGATGCTTTTCGTCGCGTTGATGCAACTTTTTATTAGGATAATCATAACGCGCTTTAAAGCGGTAGATCTGCTGACTGGAACACACTTCCGCAACCATGGCGTCATGGTATAACCGCACCGTCATCGCGGGCAGGCTCCAGTAGCTGACCGCCGGAAAGATCTGCTCGATCTCCACCAGCGACGTGTAACGCGTGGACTCAACGATGGTCAAACGATAGCTAGCGCCGTTCACCTGATAAGTCACCGTTTCGCCCGCTTCGTCGTTGCGCGGCAGCAAGCGGCGCAATTGCGCGAAGTTGGTTTCGCACAATCTCATCATTTCGGGGAAATCAGGGGTATAGCGCTGTTTCATTAGTTGGCCCACTCTTTTCTCAACGATTCATGGTGCAACGCCAGCCATTGCAATGCAATCACTGATGCGGCGTTATCGATCGCGCCCTCTTCCACCCAGCGGTAAGCCTGCTCGCGGCTGACCACGTGGACGCGAATATCTTCATGCTCTTCCGCCAGGCCGTGGATGCCTTCGGCAGTGCCGGCATCCACCTCGCCGACCATGATCGACAAGCGTTCGCTGGTGCCGCCTGGGCTGGCCAGATAGCTCAGCACCGGCTTGCAGCGCCCGACCACCACGCCGGCTTCTTCCTGCGCTTCGCGGCGGCACACGTCTTCGACGCTTTCGCCGGTTTCGATCATACCCGCCACCATTTCCAGCAGCCAGGGCGAATTACTGGTATCGACCGCGGCGATGCGCAGTTGTTCAATCAGCACCACTTCATCGCGCACCGGGTCGTAGGGCAGCAGCACCGCCGCATGGCCGCGCTCGAAAATTTCACGCGTGATTTCAGGACTCATTTCGCCATTGAACAAGCGATGGCGAAACCGGTATAAATTGAGTGAAAAAAAACCACGGTACAGCGTCTCGCGTGCAATAATTTCTACATCTTTTTTATCGAAGGTGACGGGTGACGGCTGCGAACGGTTCATGCGCGAATTCTCCTGCGTGAGTATGCCGATAAAATAAACGGTTTTGATGACAGAAACAGCGGGTCTCACCGCCGCCGCTTTATGTTAGGCTGTTTTTCGCCGCCGGACGCGGCGCGTTTGTGCGCTCGCGGGTAATAGCGGGAAACAATCCTGATTGTCAGCCATAATATCAGCTGCAGTCGGCCCGGGCAGTACGCCAAGGTAAATGGGCGGTCTGAAAGGTAAAAGTTACGTGAGATGGCACATTCAGCCACCTGATGCGTACCGCAGACTCTGCTAGAATCGGCAACTATTTCGTCTATCGTCAGCGCTAACATAGCAATATTGCTGCACAACAAGGAATGCAAATGAAGAAACTGCTCCCCCTTCTTATCGGACTGAGCCTGGGCGGCTTCAGTGCAATGAGCCAGGCAGAGAACCTGCTGCAGGTCTACAAACAGGCCAGGGAAAGTAACCCGGATCTGCGCAAAAGTGCTGCTGACCGCGACGCCGCATTCGAAAAGATCAATGAAGCGCGCAGCCCGCTGCTGCCGCAGCTCGGTTTAACCGCAGGTTACGATTACACCAACGGTTATCGTGACAGCAATGGCGTTAACAGCAACGTCACCAGCGGTTCGCTGGCGTTGACGCAGACCCTCTTCGACATGTCGAAATGGCGCCAGCTGACGCTGCAGGAAAAGAGCGCCGGCATCTCCGACGTCACCTTCCAGACCGCAGAGCAGTCGCTGATTCTCAACACCGCCACCGCCTACTTTAACGTGCTGAAGGCGATCGACACGCTGTCGTACACCCAGGCGCAGAAAGACGCGGTGTACCGCACGCTGGATCAAACCACTCAGCGCTTCAACGTGGGCCTGGTGGCGATCACCGACGTGCAGAACGCCCGCTCGAACTATGACACCGTGCTGGCGGCGGAAGTCTCCGCCCGCAACGATCTGGACAACGCGCTGGAAACGCTGCGTCAGGTCACCGGCAGCTTCTACCCTGAGCTGGCCTCGCTGAACACCGATCGCTTCAGCACCCAGCGCCCGGAAGCGGTGAACAACCTGCTGAAAGAAGCGGAAGCGCGCAACCTGAGCCTGCTGTCCGCCCGCCTGAGCCAGGATCTGGCGCGCGAACAGATCCGCGCAGCCCAAACCGGCTATATGCCGACGATTGACGTCAGCGCGTCAACCGGCATCAGCAATACCAAATACAACGGCTCAAACACCGGCGGCGCGAATGCCGCACGCTACAGCGACTCCGATGCGGGCCAAAATAAAGTGGGCATCAGCTTCAACCTGCCGCTGTACAGCGGCGGCGCGACCAACTCGCAGGTTAAACAAGCGCAGTACGGCTTCGTCGGCGCCAGCGAGCAGCTGGAAAGCGCTCACCGCAGCGTGGTGCAGACCGTGCGTTCATCGTTCAACAACGTTAACGCTTCGATCAGCAGCATCAACGCCTACAAACAGGCGGTGATCTCCGCACAGAGCTCCCTGGACGCGATGGAAGCCGGTTATCAGGTCGGTACCCGCACCATCGTCGATGTGCTGGACGCCACCACCACGCTGTATAACGCCAAACGTCAGCTGTCCGACGCGCGTTATACCTATTTGATCAACCAGCTGAACATCAAGTCGGCGCTCGGCACGCTGAACCAGAACGATCTGCTGCTGCTGAACGGCGCGTTGGGCAAGCCGGTATCAACCGCGCCTGACGCCGTCGCACCGCAAAACCGCGCGCAGGACGCCTATGCGGACGGTTATCAGGACAATGCGCCGATGCAACAGACTGCGGCGCCGGCACCGGCGGCCACTCGCGCATCCGCGCCGGCCGTTACCACCAGCCAACCGGCTCGCCACAGCGGCAATCCATTCCGCAACTGATGTCCGCACGCTGACAAACACGGGGTCCGGCCTGCGCCGCGCCCCGTTTTTTTTGTCCCGATTTTCCCCGCTTCTGCCCGCCGCCTCACAGCCGCCGCTGCGCCAGGTGATATCATCGTCACTCTCGTTTTCGCAGTTGGATGAGGTTCGATGGACAACGATTCACGTTGGCAGCAACTGATTAACGACGGCGAACTGCCGCCGCCGCTGCGCCCGACGCCGGCGGTGTACGCCTCCTGGCTGCGTTGCCGCAGCCTGATGCAGCCCGATGTCTGGCAAGCGCCGCACCGTGCGCAGGGCGCCACCTTCGAATCGATTTGCCGCCGCAAGAACGATCTGCTGACGCTCGGCCAGGCGGCGCTGGAAGACGCCTGTGAATACATGGAGCCGCGGCGTTGCCTGCTGATGATCCTCGACGAGAGCGGCTGCATGCTGTGGCGCTGCGGCGACGCCCAAACCTGGGAACATCTGCAGCAACTGGGGTTCGCCCCCGGCGCTTACTGGGCCGAAGGGCTGATAGGCACCAATGCCCCGGCGCTGGCGGCGGCGGAAGGCCACCCGGTGCGGGTGAGCGGTGAAGAACACGTGCGCCGAGCGCTGCACGGCTGGTCGTTCTGCGCCACGCCGGTCTACGACAACAGCGGCCGCCAGCGCGGCTCGATCGCGCTGGGCTGCCTGCTGGCCGACTGCGCCGCCGGCGATCTGTCGCTGACGCTGGCCATCGCCCGCGAAATCGGCAACTCGCTGAACGCCGACGGCCTGCTGGCGGAATCCAACCGCCATCTGAATCAGCTTTACGGCCTGCTGGACGGCGTGGACGACGGCGTCATGGCCTGGGATCACCGCGGCTACCTGCAATACATCAACCAGCGCGCCGCCGGCCTGCTGAAGCTGGACGAACAGCAGAGCCAGGGCAAGCCGCTGACGCAGTTGTTGACGCTGCCCGCGCTGCTCAAGCGCGCCATCGCCGATCGCCAACCGCTGCAACACGTCGAAGTCACCTTCGAAAGCCAGCGGCAGTTTATCGCCGCCTTGCTGACGCTCAAGCCGATTTTCGACGGCGATCGCTGCAGTTTCATCGCCCTGCTGCATCCGCTCGAACGGCTGCGCCAGTATGTCAGCAGCCAGCTGGGGCGCGTCAGCCACAGCTTCGAACAGATGCCTTCCGCCTCGCTGGAAATGCGGCGACTGATCCGTTACGGGCAGCAGGCGGCCAAAGGCCAGCATCCGATCCTGTTGCGCGGAGAAGAAGGCGTTGGCAAAGAGCTGCTCAGCCAGGCTATCCACAACGCCGGCGAGCGCGCCGCCGGGCCGTATATCGCCCTCAACTGCCAACTGCTGCCGCAGGCGCAGGGGCTGCGTGAGCTGCTGGGCAGCGACGCCAGCGAAGAAGAGGCGGGCCAGCTCAGTAAATTCGAATTGGCTAACGGCGGCACGCTGTACCTGGAACAGATCGAATACCTGCCGGCGGAGATGCAGTCGGCGCTGCTGCAGGTGCTGAAAACCGGCGTGGTGATCCGCCTCAATTCCAGCCGGGTGATCCCGGTCGATGTGCGGGTGATCGCCGGCAGCGCCGCCGATCTGCCGCTGCTGGTGCAGCAAAACCGCTTCCGCCGCCAGCTGTTTTACAGCCTGCAGGCGTTCGAGATCCAAATCCCGCCGCTGCGTCAGCGGCTGAGCGATATTCCGCTGCTGGTCAAACACCATCTGCGCACGCTGGAGCAACATTTTCAGTGTCGCTTCCGGGTGGATGACGAGGTGATGGCTCAGCTGGCGCTCTATCTGTGGCCGGGCAACGATTTGGAACTGAAAGGGGTGGTGGAGCGCGCGGCGATGATATGCCACGGCCACCACATCCAGCTGGCGGACCTGCCGGCGCACCTGCTTGGCCAACCGTCGCTGCTGGAAAGCGATCCGCAGCCCGGCGCGCCGCTGTTGACGCTGACGGACATGGAGCGCCAGGCGATCCTGCGGGCGGCGACCGTCAGCCGCGGCCAACTGACGGAAATGGCGCAGTTGCTGGGCATCGGCCGCACCACGCTGTGGCGGAAGATCAAACAGCACGGGATCGACATCCGCCAGTTCAAGCTGCGCGCCTAGTGACTGAGCTGCAACACCCCGCGCGCGGCGTCCAGCATCGCCTTCTGGCCGCTGCGGGTTTTGCTCAGGCAATCCTGCATGCCGACCACCATCGGAATGCCCATCGCCTTCGCCAGAATGGCGCTGTGCGAGAGGGCATTGCCGCCGCTCAGGCAGATGCCGAGCACCAGTCGGCGATCCAGCATCACTACCTCTGAGGGCATCAGCTCATCCATCACCAGTATTGACGGCTCTGCGAGCGCAATGGTCGGCAGCGGCTGCCCCTGCAGGTGGCACAGCGTGCGGCGCAGCATGTCGCGCACGTCCAGTTCGCGCGCCCGCATGTAGTCGTCATCCAACTCGCGGTACTCTTCGGCGATCGCCTCCAGCACCTGCCGCCAGGCCTGCTCGGCGCTGCACAACTGCTGCGCAATGCGGGTGTAAGCCGCCTGCTGCAGATCCGGATCGTCCAGCAGCATGCTGTGAGCGCCGAAGATAGCCGCCTGCGGCTTGCCGATCAGCGTGCCGGTGCGCTCCGCCAGCCGGTTGAGATCGCTCAACGTGTGCTGCAGCGCCTCCCGCAGGCGTTGCTGTTCGCCCAACACCTCGTCCGCGCGGATCCGGCGCTCGGCGGCTGACGGCCAGACACTGCGGGCCTGGAACACCGGCCCGCTGGTGACGCTTTCCGCCACCGGAATGCCGTGCAGCGAAGGCTGCTGCCGCTCGGAGACCGTCTCGCCAAAATGCTGCTCCGCCAGCGTTTTGAACGCCGCCAGCGCCTCGTCCGCCTGCGCGCCGTCGGCGATCAAACGGATGGTATCGCCGTGGCGCACCTGCAGCAGCGCCAGCTGATTGAGGCTGCGCGGATCGACGCACTGCCCCTGTTTTTCCAGCACCAGCTCGGCCTTGAACGGCGCCAGCGCTTCGACCAGCCGCGCCGCCGGGCGCGCATGCAGTCCGTGCGGGTTCTGCACCGTCCAGGTTGTGCTTTTGCCCTGCGCCAGCGGCAAGGCCGCGCGCTTCGCGGCCGGTGAAGCCTCGCCCAGCTGCGCCTGTTTAGCCTGCAGCGCACCCTGCGCCTCCGCCACCACCTGCTCCAGCGAGGCGCCGGAGTTGGCGGCCACCACCGCCGCCAGCGTGCCTTCGATCAGCGGCGCGGCGCACAGCCGCACCTTGGCGGCCAACTCCGGATCCAGCAGATCGAGCGCGGTTTCGGCACTGAGCAGCGCGCTGCCCAGATCCATCAGCACCAGAATGCCATCGCCGTCGGCGACCGCTTCGATCGCCTCCATGACGTTGACCGCGTCGGTACCGATCGGGTGCTCCTCGTCATCCACGCCCGCCGCCAGCGCCAGCTTGCAGCCGTCGCCGCGCATCATCTGCCGCGCCAGTTGCTCAACGCCGCGCGCCAGCAACGCGCTGTGCGACACCACCACGATATTAATCATCTCGCCTCCTGCTAACTGCCGGCGACCTCGGCCAGCGTTTTCATCATCAGCATCACCGAAGTGGCACCGGGATCCTGGTGGCCGATGCTGCGCTCGCCCAGGTAACTGGCCCGCCCCTTGCGCGCCTGCATGGTGATGGTGCTCTCCACCGCCCGCTCGGCGCTGTCGGCGGCGCGCTGCAGCGCCTCCGCCACGCTCAGGTTCTGCTGCGCGGACTGGCCGAGGCTTTCCACCACCGGCCACCAGGCATCGCACATGGTCTTGTCGCCCGGCTCCGCCTTGCCGCGCATCACCACGCCTTCCACCCCTTCCTGCATCATTTGATGCAGCTCCGCCAGATCCAGGCTTTGCTTGGCGTTCGCCGCCTGCGCCGCGCGGATGAAGAAGGTGCCGAACAGCGGACCGCTGGCGCCGCCTACGCTCGACAGCAGCGTCATGCCGGTGTTTTTCAGGATAAAGCCGATATCCTTGTCCGCCACCGACGGCAGCTTTTCCACCACCTTATTGAAACCGCGATTCATGTTCAGGCCGTGGTCGGCATCGCCGATCTCGGTGTCCAGTTGGGTAAGAAAATCGCGCTCCCGGCTGAACACTTCGCCGCAACGCATCAGCCAATCGACGACCTGTGGTTTGGTCAACGCCATAATTCCTCCTCAGCAACCCCAACGCAGCGCAGGCGTTTTCACCGGCGCATCCCACAAGGACAACAGTTCGTCGTCCACGTTCAACAACGTGATGGACACGCCCTGCATATCGAGCGAAGTGCAATACGCGCCCACCAGGTTGCGTTCGATGATGATGCCCGCTTCGGCGCAGCGCTCCGCCAGCCGATGGTACACGCCGTACAGCTCGGACAGCGGCGTGGCGCCCAGGTTGTTGACCAACGCGATCACCCGATCGCCGCGCGTCAGCGGCTGCTTGGTCTGCATCTCGTCGCGCCACTCGCCCTGTTGGCGATCCCAGACGCGGATCGTGCGCTGATAGTGGCCGTGGTCGATCAGCGTATGGAACATGTCATCCACCGCCGCGTTGAGCGTGGTGAACGGACGGCGCGCAATGCCCGGCTCGCCGTGAATGCCGACGCCGAACTCCATCTCGTTCTCCGCCAGGGTGAACGAGGGTTTGCCGGCGGCGGGGACGGTACAGGCGCCCAGCGCGATACCGATCGAATGCCCGTGGTTGTTGATGCGATGCCCCAGCGTCACCACGCTGTCCAGATCGTCGCCGCGCGCCGCGGCGGCGCCCAGCAATTTCTCCATCAGCACGGTGTTGGCCACCCCGCGCCGCCCGGCGGTGAACAGGCTGTCCTTGACCGCCACGTCGTCATCCACCAGCACCGTCGCCACCGCGACGCCGCTGTCGTGCAGCAGCTCGGTGGCGGTTTCGAAGTTGAGCACGTCGCCGGTGTAGTTCTTGATCAGCAGCAGTACCCCGGCGCCGCCGTCGATCGCCTGACCGCACTCGTACATTTTATCCGGCGTCGGCGAGGTGAAAATCTCGCCCGGACAGGCGCCGTCGAGCATCCCTTCACCGACGAAACCGCAGTGCATCGGCTCGTGGCCGCTGCCGCCGCCGGACAGAATTGCCACTTTGCCCGCTACCGGCGCGTCGGCGCGGGTGACGAACGCCGGATCAGCATGCACCAGCAACTCGGGATGAGCCTCCGCCAGCCCCTGCAACTGCTCTTCCAACACCGACTCGACCTGATTAATCAGTTTTTTCACGATGGTTTCCTCTGTAAGCCAGGGGCGCGGCGCACCGCGCCCCAACGGTATCAATGACGCAGCAGCCAGGCGGCGCCGAGCCGATCCGCCGTCAGGATCGCCGCCTGCACGCCGGCAGGGGTGACCTTGAACGGCATATTGTGAATGGTTTCGCCGGCGGCGCAGCTGGCCTCGGCCACCGCCATCGTCTTCGTCGCCACGTCGCCGATAACGCCCATCTGCGCCAGCGTGATCGGCAAGCCGATGCCATGACAAAACGCCAGCACGGTTTCAATCTGCGCCATCGGGCTGTTCTGCAGCACCAGCTGCGCCAGGGTGCCGAACGCCACTTTTTCGCCGTGATAGAGGTGGTGACACTCCTCCAGCACGGTGAAACCGTTGTGAATGGCGTGCGCCGCCGCCAGCCCGCTGCTCTCGAAGCCGATGCCGCTCAGATACGTATTGGCCTCAATGATGCGTTCCACCGCTTCCGTCACCACGCCGGCCTCGACCGCCAGCTTGGCCTTCACCCCTTCGGCCAGCAGCGTGTCGTAACACAGCCGCGCCAGACTGAGCGCCGCCAGCGTCGATTTGCCGCCGGCCATGCTGGTGGCCTGAGCGTCGAAGCAGGCCTGCGCTTCGAAATAGGTGGAGAGCGCGTCGCCCATGCCGGCTACCAGCAGGCGCACCGGCGCTTTGGCGATGATGGCGCTGTCCATCACTACCATGTCCGGGTTGCGCGGGTAGATCAGGTATTCGGCGAATTCGCCCTGTTCGGTGTAGATAACCGACAGCGCGCTGGTCGGCGCATCGGTGGAGGCGATGGTGGGAATGAGCACCACCGGCAGCCGTTGGTAGTGGGCGACGGCCTTGGCGGTGTCGAGCGTCTTGCCGCCGCCGACGCCGATCACCCCGCGGCAACCGTGGGTCTGCAGCTCGCGGCCTAGCCGGTCTATCTCTTTACGGCAGCACTCGCCGTTGAAGCGGGCCGCATGATGTTTCACGCCGTGCTGCTGCAGACTGCCCATCAGGGTGTCTCCCGCCAACTGCATCACGAAGTCGTCGGCGATCACGAAATAATGGTCGGCGAGGGATTTGGCGTATTCGCCGACGGCGGCCAGCGCATTGGCGCCCTGAATGTATTTGCCTGGTGACTGGATGATTCTCAACATAACCGGATCCTTGTAGGGAGTTGGCGATGGTAACGTTCAGATATCAGGTGATGACGCGCCGACTTCGCCGCCGGCTTGTTGTTGTGCTTCGACTATGAGCGTCTGCCGCCCGCCTGGCGAGCCACGCGATTTTTGTTCCATTATGGAACATCATCATAGCGATAACGTTTCATGATGAAACGCCAACGCGCGTTTTTTCGCCGCGAAAGCGAACTGGCGCACACCCCAACGTATAACTGCGTAAAGAGTGGATTCTGCGGGCGTTTCAGCTTTAATTTTGACCATGTTTCCCCTATCCTTAGCGCCACTACTGGGAAAGGGCGAAAACAGCCCGCATGATGGGATTGATAACGATGAAACGGACAAAAAACATCAACCAAGAGACGTTCCGCAAATCCTGGCGCAGCTACCGTGTCGCGCCCGTGGCCTTGGCGATCAGCGCCGTCTTTATGCTGGCCGGCTGCGAGAAGAGCGATGAGACGGTCTCCCTGTATCAGAATGCCGATGACTGTTCGCGCGCCAACCCTTCGATGAGCGAGCAGTGCACTACCGCCTACAACAACGCCCTGAAAGAAGCGGCGAAAACCGCGCCGAAATACGCCACCCGCGAAGACTGCGTCGCCGAGTTCGGCGAAGCGCAGTGCACCCAGGCGCCGGCTCCGGCGCAGGCCGGCATGGCGGCGGAATCGCAAAGCAGCGGCAGCTTCTGGATGCCGCTGATGGCGGGCTACATGATGGGCCGCCTGATGGGCGGTTCCGGCTTCGCGCAGCAGCCGCTGTTCACCTCCAAGAACGCCGCCAGCCCGGCGAACGGCAAGTTTGTCGACGCCAGCGGCAAGAGCTACGGCCCGGCCACCGCCGGCGGCCGCACCATGACGGTGCCGAAAACCGCCATGGCGCCGAAGCCTGCGGTCACCAACACCGTGACCCGCGGCGGTTTCGGCGAGACCGTGGCCAAGCAGACCAGCATGCAGCGCAGCAGCGCCACCTCCAACTCCGGCTCTCGCAGCATGGGCGGTTGATGCATGAAACGTATTGCCATTACCGAGCGCCCGGACTGGCGCGAAAAAGCGACCGAGTTCGGCTTCCGTTTCCACACCATGTACGGCGAGCCGTACTGGTGTGAAGACGCCTATTACCAGTTCACGCTGGCGCAGATTGAAGAGATCGAAAATGCCACCGCCGAGCTGCATCAGATGTGCCTGCAGGTGGTGGAGAAAGTGGTCGCCAGCGATGAGCTGATGGCCAAGTTCTGCATCCCGAAACACACCTGGGAATTCGTGCGCAGCTCCTGGCGCACCAACCAGCCGTCGCTGTATTCGCGTCTCGATCTGGCCTACGACGGCGTCAATCCGCCGAAGCTGCTGGAGAACAACGCCGATACGCCCACCTCACTGTATGAAGCGGCCTTCTTCCAATGGCTGTGGCTGGAAGACCAGATCAACGCCGGCAAGCTGGATCCGGAATCGGATCAGTACAACAGCCTGCAGGAGAAACTGATCGAGCGTTTCGCCGAGCTGAAAGCGCATCACGGCTTCGGCCTGTTGCACCTGGCCTGCTGCCAGGACAGCGAAGAAGATCGCGGCACGGTGCAATACCTGCAGGACTGCGCGCAGGAAGCCGGTCTGCCGACCGAGTTCCTGTTCATGGAAGAGATCGGCCTCGGCGAGAAAGGCCAGTTCACCGATCTGCAGGATCAAGTGATCGGCAACCTGTTCAAGCTCTATCCGTGGGAATTCATGCTGCGCGAGATGTTCTCCACCAAGCTGGAAGACGCCGGCGTGCGCTGGCTGGAGCCGGCCTGGAAAAGCATCATCTCCAACAAGGCGCTGCTGCCGCTGCTGTGGGAAATGTTCCCGAATCACCCTAACCTGCTGCCGGCTTATTTCGCGCAAGACGATCATCCGCCGATGGATCATTACGTCACCAAGCCGCTGTTCTCACGCGAAGGCGCCAATATCCAGATCGTCGAAAACGGTCAGGAAGTGGCGCGCGTCGATGGGCCGTACGGCGAAGAAGGCATGATCGTGCAGCAGTTCCATCCGCTGCCAAAGTTCGAAGACAGCTACACGCTGATCGGCAGCTGGCTGGTGAACGATCAACCCTGCGGCATCGGCCTGCGCGAAGATCGCGAACTGATCACGCAGGATCTGTCGCGCTTCTATCCGCACACCATCCTCGGCTGATCGCCCCGCTGAAGGCAAAAACGCCAGTCTCTGACTGGCGTTTTTCTTTAGCCCACCTGCACCGACAGCATGCTCAGCGCTCCCATTTCGATACCGTCGATCGGCACGCTGATGGCCTCTTTTCCATCCCAGCCGCCGAGCACATACAGCAACGGCAGATAGTGTTCCGGCGTCGGGTTCGACAGCGCCGCGCCCTCATGGCGCATGAAATCCACCAGCGGGTGGTTATCGCCCCGATAACGCAGGTTATCCCGGACAAAGTTATTGAAAGACTCCGCCCACGGATAGGCGCTGGTATCGCCCTGCCATTTCACCATGCGCAGGTTGTGCACCACGTTGCCGCTGGCGACGATCATCACGCCCTCATCCCGCAGCGCCGCGAGTTTGCGGCCCAGCTCATAGTGGTAAGCCGCCGGCTGAGTGCCGTCGACGCTGAGCTGCACCACCGGGATATCGGCATTGGGATACATCTTGATCAATACGCCCCAGGTGCCGTGATCCAATCCCCACTCGCCGAGATCCGCCGTTACCGGCACCGGTGCCAGAATGTGCTGCAGCTGCGCGGCCAGCGCGGGGGAACCCGGCGCAGGATAGCGGGTATCAAACAGCGCCTGCGGGAACCCGCCGAAGTCGTGAATGGTTTTGGGTTTTTCCATCGCGGTGACCGCAGTGCCGCGGGTATACCAATGCGCAGAAACCGCCACGATCGCCTTCGGACGCGGCAATGACTCACCCAACGCACGCCATGCCTGGGTGTAGCGGTTGTCTTCCAGCACGTTCATCGGGCTACCGTGGCCAAGAAACAGTGCCGGCATACGAGAGGTGTTCATAGAGGGATCCTTAGTTCAAATTGTGCTATGGCGTTACATTACGCGCTTTGCCGCAGCAACACAGCCGGATAACCGTGATGATGATATTCAATAAATTTGAATTAAAAATCGCAAAAATGCACCGGCAAACAAAAAGTTAAAAAATGCATGATTTTCAAATGATTAATAAAAATCATGAATACCATGGCATTACTGCCACACAGATCTAAATTGTGAACAATTTATGTATTTTTTGTTAACACAATCGATACACTCCTCCTTCCGTCGACAGGGTGTTGGCAGCCCGTCGGCGCTACGGGAATCACGTCTCACCAAGGAGGAATTCATGTTCAGACTCACACTGGCAACCCGCCTGGCGCTTTCCATGTCCTTGTTAGCAACCGGGGCGGCAGCCGCCAAAGCGACGGACAACGCGCCGCTGACGCAGCGCGAAGACCCTTACTTCCTTCAGGCGCAAGCTCAGCTGCAACAGCGGCTGAAACAGACGCCAAACACCAACCGCGCCAAAAACGTCATTTTGGTGGTCGGCGACGGCATGGGGTTTTCCACCGTGACCGCCGCCCGCATTTTTGAAGGACAGCAGCGCGGCGTGGACGGCGAATCCAACGTGCTGGCCTGGGAAGCCTTCCCCTATCTGGCGGCGGCCAAAACCTACTCCGCCGACGCCCAAATCACCGACTCTGCGCCCAGCGCGGTGGCGATGACCACCGGCGTCAAAACCATCAACGATCTGATGGGCCTCAACCATACGGCTGCCCTCAATAATTGCGAGGACCAGCAAACCAAGGCCGTCACCACGCTGTGGGAGATGGCCGCAACGCTCGGCATGGCTACCGGCGCCGTGACGACCGCGACCATCACCCACGCCACGCCGGGCGCCACCTATGCCCATATCGCCAACCGCGACTGGGAGTCTGACGCCAAAATGCCGGCGGATGCCCTGGCCGCAGGCTGCCGCGACATCGCGCGCCAGCTGGTGGAAATGAAGTACGGCAACGGCCTGAACGTGGCGATGGGCGGCGGGCGCGCCAACTTCCTGCCCGACAGCGTGAGCGATCCTGAATATCCCGGCAAGAAAGGCGCCAGAAAGGACGGCCGTGACCTGACGCAGGCCTGGCTGCAACGCTACGGCGAGCGCGGACAATACGTCTGGAATCAGGCGCAGTTCGACAAAATCGAACCGGGTAAGGTCGACCACCTGTTGGCCCTGTTTGAGCCGTCGCACATGAACTTCGAGCACGATCGGCGGCAAGACGCGGCGGGAGAGCCTTCGCTGGCGGAAATGACCAGCAAGGCCATCGATATTCTGGCCAGGAATCCCGAAGGCTATCTGCTGCTGGTGGAAGGCGGGCGCGTCGATCACGGCAGCCATAACGGCAACGCCTACCGCACGCTGAGCGACGCGGTCGCCCTGAACGAGGCGGTGAAAACCATCGTCGGCAAGGTCAACCTGGACGAAACGCTGGTGATCGTGACCGGCGATCACAGCCACACGCTGACCATCGCCGGCTATGCCAAGCGCGGCAATCCTATCCTCGGCATTTCCGTCGGCGTCGACGGTAAACCTCGGCTGGGCAGCGACGGCAAGCCCTACACCACCCTCGGTTTCGCCAACGGCCCCGGCGGCGCGATCCCGCTGACCGAGCGCCCGGCATTGACCATGGAGCAAACCACCGCGCCCGACTTTATTCAGCCGGCGCTGGTGCCGCTGAAAAGCGAGACGCACGGCGGGGAAGATCTCGGCATCTACGCCATCGGCCCCTGGGCACATCTGTTCCAGGGTACGGTTGAGGAGAACTACACCTTCCACGTGATGAATTACGCCAGCCGCATCAGCGAACGCCTGTCAGAACGGTAGATACAAAAAAGCCGCATTACGCGGCTTTTTTATCGTTGAAAGCGGCCGGCTATCAGCTGGCTTTTTTCTCGTGCGCCTGGCGGTAGGCCACCAGATCTTCGATGGTCAGCACCACCATGTCGTGCTGTTTGGCGAAGGCGATCACTTCCGGCGCATGCGCCATGCTGCCATCGTCGTTGGTCAGTTCACACAGCACGCCGGCAGGTTTGAAACCGGCCATGGAGACCAGATCGATGGTCGCTTCGGTGTGGCCGCGACGGCTCAGCACGCCGCCCGGCTGCGCGCGCAGCGGGAACACGTGGCCCGGACGGTTCAGGTCGCTCGGCTTGGCGCTGTCTGCCACCGCCGCACGGATGGTGGTCAGGCGATCGGAAGCGGAAACCCCGGTGGTCACGCCCTGCGCCGCTTCGATGGTCACGGTGAAGGCGGTCTGGAACTGGCTGGAGTTGTTGGTCACCATCATCGGCAGCTCAAGCTGCTGACGGCGTTCTTCGGTGATGCATAGGCACACGATGCCGCTGCCGTGGCGAATGGTCAGCGCCATCTGCTCAACGGTCATGGTCTCCGCGGCGAAGATCATGTCACCTTCGTTTTCACGGTTTTCATCATCGAGCACCATCACGCCGCGCCCGTTGCGCAGTGCGTCGATCGCGCGTTCAACGCGTTCTGTCGGCGTGCCGAAGTCTGAAAGTAGCGTCTGATTCATGGTAAAAAACCTCATTAAAAATTATGGATTACCAGAACCAGGGCGATCTTGAGGAGTAGCTAGCAATAGCTAAAAAAATAACGCAAGCGGGCGCATGCCCGGCAGATACCGTTACTCTCTCCCATCCGGACTATAACCGTCGGCCCCGGAATTACACCGGATCTGCTGACCTCTAACCGGCCTTTACAGGCTGGCTGAGCGCTCGCGGGCTTTCACCGTAGAAGGTGATTTACCGCCGGTGGGGACTTTCACCCCGCCCTGAGAATAAGCAGGATGACTATAACGCTAATGGATAGACAGGGCAATTGGCAAAAGCACAATTCGGCCACGCGCGGCGAATGCGCTTAATGGTGTTTATCCGGCGGGCAACTCGCATTACACTAAGCGGCAGCTATTAAACTCTGAAAGGGATACGCCATGATTGACCCGAAAAAAATCGAACAAATCGCACGCCAGGTTCATGAGTCCATGCCTAAAGGCGTTCGTGAATTCGGGGAAGACGTTGAGAAAAAAATCCGTCAGGTGCTGCAGTCGCAGTTGACCCGCCTGGATTTGGTTAACCGCGAAGAGTTCGACGTGCAGACTCAGGTGCTGTTGCGCACCCGCGAAAAGCTGGCGCTGTTGGAACAGCGCATGGCCGAGCTGGAAAGCAAGCTGAGCGCGGCGCCGGCCGCCAAACAGGAAGACGAATAATTCCCGCCAAGGGCGCGCACCGCGCGCCCTTGTTCTTTACGTCGCCCGGCGTTAGCCGCGCCCGTCTTTGATCGCTTTGATGATGTTGGTGGTCGACAGCCCGTCTTCAAAGTTCAGCACTTTGACATCGCCGCCGTTGGCCCACACTTCCGCACTGCCGGCAATCTCTTCCGGTTTGTAATCACCGCCTTTCACCAGCAGATCCGGCAGGATGTCGGCGATCAAGCGCTGCGGCGTATCCTCTTCGAACGGCACCACCCAATCCACCGCTTCCAGCGCGCCCAGCACGATCATCCGATTCTCCAGCGCGTTGACCGGGCGTGTTTCCCCTTTCAGGCGTTTGGTCGACGCATCGCTGTTCACCGCCACGATCAGGCGGTCGCCCAGCTTGCGGGCGTTGGCCAGATAAGAGACGTGGCCGGCATGCAAAATGTCGAAGATGCCGTTGGTCATCACCACTTTTTCGCCGCGCTGACGCGCCTGCGCCACGGCATGCTTCAACTGCGCTTCGGTCATCACGCCAAAGCCGGTTTCGGCACGGCCGCGCACCGCGTTTTCCAGCTCGATGGGCGACACGGTAGAGGTGCCAAGCTTGCCCACCACCACGCCGGCGGCGGCGTTGGCCAGGAAACAGGACTCTTCCAGCGAATTACCGGCGGCCAGCGAGGCGGCCAGCACGCCGATCACGGTGTCGCCCGCGCCGGTCACATCGAACACTTCCTGCGCCTGGGTCGGCAAATGCAGCGGTTCAACGCCCGGCTGCAGCAGCGTCATGCCGTGTTCGGAACGGGTGACCAACAGCGCCGACAGCTCAAAATCCGCCACCAGCTTCATGCCGCGTTCCACCAGTTCCGCCTCATCCTTGCAGTGGCCCACCACCGCTTCGAACTCGGACAGGTTCGGCGTCAGCAGCGTCGCGCCGCGATAGCGCTCGAAGTCAGAGCCTTTCGGATCGATCAGCACCGGCACCTTGGCGGCGCGCGCCAGTTGGATCATGCCCTGCACCTGGCTGAGCGCGCCCTTGGCGTAATCGGACAGCACCAGCGCGCCGATCTGCGGCAGCGCCTGCTGAATGCGCTCCAGCATCGGCTGCGGATCGACGTTGGAGAAGCCTTCTTCGAAGTCGAGACGGATCAGCTGCTGGTTGCGCGACAGCACGCGCAGCTTGGTGATGGTCGGATGGGTCGGCACCGAGACGAAGTCGCAGCGCACGTTGACTTCATTCAGCTTGGCGCTCAGCGCCCGCGCCGCATCGTCGATGCCGGTCAGGCCCACCAGGCGGGAAGTGGCCCCCAGCGAAGCGATGTTCATCGCCACGTTAGCCGCGCCGCCGGGACGCTCTTCGATGGTATCGACCTTGACCACCGGCACCGGGGCTTCCGGTGAAATGCGGCTGGTCGGCCCATACCAATAGCGATCCAACATGACGTCACCGACCACCAGCACACCGGCGCGGCGAAAATCAGGCAGCGTAACTTTCATCCGATAACTCCAAAAAAGAACAAAATTTTAGTGGCGCAGATATTACCACAGACCGCCGGAATACCCGCAAAAAGGTATTAATCCAGCCATTTGGCCCAGCTGGCGCGCACCTGCTCGCGCTCGGCGGCAAACAGCTCGCTGCCGACCTTGCCGGAATGTTCCTGCAGCGCCAGGTGGTGGATCTCGTCGCGCATGGTGACATAGGCCTGGATCAGCGCGCGCGCCTCCTCTTCCGGCATGATGTCGTAATTGGCCATCAGCTCGAAGATGCGCACGTTGTCCGACCAGCGCGTCAGGCGCGGTTCACCCGGCGCATAGCGTAAGACCAGATATTGGGCGATAAATTCGATGTCGGTAATGCCGCCCTCATCGGCCTTGATATCAAACAGATCGCGCTGCTTGTTGCCGAGATGGTTGCGCATCTTTTCGCGCATCTCGCGCACTTCGCGCTTCAGGGTCTGCGCATCGCGCGTTTTGCACAGGATCTCGCGCCGGATCGCGTCGAACTGCTGATGCAGCGCCGGATCGCCGTGCACGATGCGCGCGCGCACCAGGGCCTGATGCTCCCAGGTCCAGGCCTCGTTTTGCTGGTAGTCGGCGAACGCCTCGACGGTGCTGACCAGCATCCCCGCGGCGCCGGAAGGCCGCAGGCGCGCGTCCACCTCATACAGAATGCCCGAGGACGTGCGGGTGCTGAACAGATGCATCACCCGCTGCGCCAGGCGCAGGTAGAACTGGCGGCCGTCGATGCAGCGATCGCCGTCGGTCATCACCTCCGGCGGGCAATCCAACAGGAACACCAGATCGAGATCGGAACTGTACCCCAGCTCCCAGCCGCCCAGTTTGCCATAGCCGATTACCGCAAAGCCGCGCCCCTCCCGCTCCTGCAAATGGGTGGGCTGGCCGTAGCGCGCCACCATGTCGCTCCAGGCCTGTTGCACCACCGCGTCGATGATCGCCTCAGCCAGATAAGTCAGGTGATCGCTCACTTTCATCACCGGCAGCGCGCCGGCGATATCCGCAGCGGCGATGCGCAGCTGCTGCGCCTGTTTGAACTGACGCAGCGCCTCCAGCTTTTGCTCTTCGTCGTCTTCCGGCACCCGCAGCAGATACTGCCGCAGCTCGCTGCGGTAGGCGTCCAGCGCCACCGGCTGATACAGCGTGGCCGGATCCAGCAGCTCGTCCAGCAGCAGCGGGTAACGCGACAGCTGGTTGGCGACCATCGGCGACGCGGCGCACAGGCGGATCAGATGGCTGAGCGCCGCATGGTACTCCACCAGCAGTTCGAGATAGGTAGTGCGGGTGACGATGCTTAGCAGCAGCTGCGCCAGCCGCACCAACGCGGTCGGCGCGTCCTGCCGCGGGCACACCTCCGCCAGCAGGCGCGGCATCAGCTGATCGAGCACGTCGCGGCCGCGCGGGCCGATCGTGCGCTTGTCGACGTCGTGACGAAAATCGGCGATGGTGCGCAGCATCTGTCGACGCGCCTCTTCGTCCAGGTGCGGCGTCAGCGGCGCCAGCTCGTTCTCCTCCAGCGCGTCCTGCCACAGACTGTGATAGTGCTGGTAATCGGGATCTTCGCCGACATCCGGGCTATCGTCGCCGATCAGGTCGTCGAACACCGCGCGCACCGCCTGCATGTGCACGTCCAGCGCCGCTATCAGCGCCGGCCAATCCGCCAACCCCATGCCGTAGGCCAAGCGGGCCTGATCGAGCGCCTCCTGCGGCAGCGTCTGGGTTTGCTGATCGCCGATCGCCTGCAGCAGGTTCTCCAGCCGCCGCAGGAACAGGTAGGCGGCGCTCAGCGCCCGCACCTGCTCGCTTTCCAGCAGCCCCAGCTCGCCCACCGCCTGCAGCGTCGGCAGCAGCGAACGCCCCTGCAGCGCCGGTTCACGGCCGCCGCGGATCAGCTGGAATACCTGGGTGATGAATTCGATTTCGCGAATGCCGCCGGCGCCCAGCTTGATGTTGTCCTTCAGGCCGCGCCGCCGCACTTCGCGGGCGATCATGCCCTTCATGTTGCGCAGAGACTGAATGACGCTGAAATCGATATAGCGGCGGAACACGAATGGCCGCAGCGTTTTGCGCAGCTCCTGGCTGTAGGCGTCTTCCGCGCCGCCCATCAGGCGCGCCTTCACCATCGCATAGCGTTCCCAGTCGCGCCCCTGTTCCTGGTAGTAATCCTCCAGCGCCGCAAAGCTCATCACCAACGGGCCGCTGTCGCCGAACGGCCGCAGCCGCATGTCCACGCGATAGACGAAGCCATCGATGGTCTGTTGATCCAGCGCCTTGATCAGCCGCTGGCCGAGACGGGTGAAGAACTGGGCGTTATCCAGCTCGCGCCGCCCGCCCTGGGTTTGACCATTTTCCGGGTAAGCGAAGATCAGATCGATGTCCGACGAGAAGTTCAGTTCGCCGCCGCCCAGCTTGCCCATGCCGAGGACCAGCAGCGGCTGCGGTTCGCCGTCGGCATTGCACGGCGTGCCCCACTCGCGGCAACAGGTTTGGTACAGCCAGTCGCGCGCGCTGACGATCAGCGTCTCCGCCAGCCCGCTCAGCTGCAGCAACGTTTCTTCGGTCGAACACAGCCCCTGCGCCTGCGCCCAGGCGATGCGCACCAGCGTTTCGCGGCGAAACAGACGCAGCGTGCGCATCAGTTGCGCTTCGTCGCGCACCTCTTCCAGCTCGTCCTGCAACCAGGCGGCGTAGTGTTGCCACTCGCCGGGCGCCGGCGGCTGTTCGCGCAGCGTCGCCAGCCAGGCCGGCTGGGCGAGCAGCGCGTCGCTGACGAAGTCGCTCGACGCCAGCACCCACTGCTCTTGCTCGCTAAAGGCGCAGTCCGCGCCGTGAACTTCCTGAAAACGCTGCACAACCTGCTGTGCCTGAGCCTGTAACGCGGCTGAAAGTGGCGACATAGTGTATGACCCGTTCTGCGGCCCACGGCTGGCGGGCCGGCTGGATTAACGAAGCGCGCCGTTTAACCAGAATGGCGCATGCGATAAGGCCTGTTTGCGGCTGGCTTCATACCAGCCCTGGCGGCGCTCGCTCAGCGCCGCCTGCAGCTCGCGCCAGGCGTCGATATAAGGCCCGGTCTGCTCGTCGGGGTAAGCGCCCGACAGCAGGACCAGCGCCGAAATCTGACGCGTCAGGCGCGGCAATTGTTCCTGATATTCATCTTCGTTCAGCGTACGGCTGAAGGCTTCTTTCAGCTCCGCGCCGCTGCGCCCCAGCATGATGTCGCTGAAGCGTTTGAAAGAACCGTCCAGTTTGGCCTGCCCTTTGGCGTCGATAAACGGCCGCCAGGCGCCGCGCACCAGCCATGATGTGAGCGCCAACTTACATTGCAGATAGGCCGCGCTGTAGCACAGGCTCTCCGGTTGCGCGGCTTTGTCCGCCAACAGCGGTTCGAGCTCGGTCAGGCGGGCGCGCAGATCGGCGCTGGCCTTGCGCGGCACCAGGCCGCCGAAGATCACCAGCGCCTGGCGGATGGTGCCGACCGCTTCGAGGACCGCCCCGCGCGCCTGCGCATCGCCGCGCAGCCACAGCTCCTCATGGTACTGCCAATGGTTGAGCGCCAGCTCGAAGGCGGCGATCATCCCCTGCTCCACGGTCGCCTTCGCCGCCGGCTTCAGCACCCGCAGCGGGCGCACCTCGCGCGGCGGATTGCCCTGCGCCAGGTGGTAGCCGCGCGCCGCCTTGCTCAGGCTGCCCTGACGCAGCCCGCCATGGGCCGCCAGCTCGCCGGCCAATGCCAGCAGATCGGCGGTGTTGCCTTTCAGCAGCTCCAGTTCGATCTCGCTCAGGGCTTCGCTGAGGTCACCGGCGCGCACCTCTCCCTGATCCAAGCCAATCTCGATCTCGCTTTGGCCGTAAGTAACCACCCACTTTTCACGCGCAAAGTCGGTACGGAACAGCGGCTGCAACGCCTGCTGCAGCGCCGCGATATCACAATCCTGCGGCCAGATGTCGGCAGGAAACTGCGCCAGCGCCAGCTGCGGCTCGGCGATAGCGACGTTGTATTCCGGACGTTGGTGCAGGCCGGCCACCACTTTACCGGCGGTTTTGATGGTCATCTCATAGCGATCGTCGAAACCGCGAATGCGCAGCCCCATGTCGTGATTGCGCAGGAAGTTATCGGCCGTTTCGAAGTAAATGTTGGTCAGTTTTTGCGGCGCGGAATGCTGATGCGGCCAGGCGGCAAGCCATTGCGGCAGAGCGGCCACCGCTTGCGGCGCGGCGATGAATTTCAGTTCAATTTCAACGGTCATAATTCTTTAACACCAATAAGTTATGCATTCACGTCTGTTTCAGCGCGGCGCGTTCGGCCGCCGCATACTGCCCAATGACGCACAGTTGCCGTTATCTTACCGCGATTCCCGGCGCCTTAACCCTGCTAACTGTAGAAAAAACCTGTTACGTTATAAAACGCCGCGCAACTCACAGAATCAGCCACAGTAAGATAGTTCTCATTCCGGTTTTGGCGTTGCGTCGTCAGACTGAACGCTCTACTATCGTTCCATAAATTCACCAAGAAACGATGAACTAATGCAGAAATTACGCCTGATTTGCCTTGCCGCGCTGAGCTTCAGCATCACTTGGGGCGCACATGCCGAAGATAAACGCTATATCTCCGATGAGTTAAGCACTTACGTCCATAGCGGCCCAGGTAATCAGTACCGTATTGTCGGCACTCTGAACGCCGGTGAAGAAGTCACCCTGCTGAGCGTCAACGACAGCACCAACTACGGCCAGATCCGCGATCCGAAAGGCCGCACCACCTGGATCCCACTCGATCAGCTCAGCCAGACGCCGAGCCTGCGCACCCGCGTGCCCGAGCTGGAACAGCAGGTGAAAACCCTGACCGACAAGCTGGCCAACATCGATAACACCTGGAACCAGCGCACGGCGGAAATGCAGGAAAAAGTCGCGGGCAGCGACAGCACCATCAGCAGCCTGCAGAAGGAAAACCAGGATCTGAAAAACCAGCTGGTGGTCGCGCAGAAGAAGGTTAACGCCGTTAACCTGCAGCTCGACGACAAACAGCGCACCATTATTCTGCAGTGGTTCATGTACGGCGGCGGCGTCGCCGGCGTCGGCTTGCTGCTGGGCCTGCTGTTGCCGCACCTGATCCCGCGCCGCAAGAACAACAATCGCTGGATGAACTGATCTCAGTATCGTTCAGTTTGAGTATGGGCGCCTGCGGGCGCCCTTTTCATTGGCGCCGACATCCCGCGGCCAATTCATGTAATCTGATAGACAGAGCCTTACACGATATTCAGGAGTCAACAGTGCAGATTTATCTGGTCGGCGGCGCCGTTCGCGACAGCCTGCTCGACATTCCGGTGGTCGATCATGATTGGGTGGTGGTGGGCGCCACGCCGGCCGAGCTGCTGGCATTGGGCTACCAGCAGGTCGGCAAAGACTTTCCGGTATTCCTCAATCCCGACACCCACGAGGAGTACGCGCTGGCGCGCACCGAGCGCAAATCCGGCCAGGGATACACCGGTTTTACCTGCTATGCCGCGCCGGACGTCACGCTGGAGGAGGATCTGCTGCGGCGCGATCTGACCATCAACGCCATCGCCCGTTCCGCCGAGGGGGAGCTGATTGATCCTTACGGCGGCGTGGCCGATCTGCAGGCGCGCGTGCTGCGCCACGTTTCCGACGCCTTCGGCGAAGATCCGCTGCGCGTACTGCGCGTGGCGCGCTTCACCGCCCGCTTCGCCCACCTGGGTTTTCGCATCGCCGACGAAACGCTCGCCCTGATGCGCCGGATGGCGCATAGCGGTGAACTGGCCGCGCTGACCGCCGAACGCGTCTGGAAAGAAACGGAAAAGGCGCTGCAAAGCCAGAGCCCGCAGGTCTATTTTCAGGTGCTGCGCGACTGCGATGCGCTGGCGGTGCTGTTCCCGGAAATCGACGCGCTGTTCGGCGTGCCGGCTCCCGCCAAGTGGCACCCGGAGATCGACACCGGCGTGCACACGCTGATGGCGTTGGCGATCGCCGCCCGCCTCACGCCGGAGGTGGACGTGCGCTTCGCCACCCTGTGCCATGACCTCGGCAAGGGATTGACGCCAAAAGAGTTCTGGCCGCATCACCACGGCCACGGCCCGGCCGGCGTGCGGTTGGTCGAGGCGCTGTGCCAGCGGCTGCGGGTGCCTAACCCGGTGCGCGATCTGAGCAAGCTGGTGGCCGAGTACCATGATCTGATCCACACCGTGAACAAGCTGCGGCCGGAGACCCTATTGAAGCTGTTCGACGCCATCGACGTCTGGCGCAAGCCGCACCGGCTGGAGCAGATGATCCTGACCAGCGAGGCGGACGCGCGCGGCCGTACCGGCTTTGAGGAGAATCCCTATCCACAGGGCGACTATCTGCGCCAGGCGTATCAGGTGGCGAACGCGGTATCTATTAAAGAGGTGGTGGCCAGCGGGCTGCAGGGCACCGCGATCCGCGACGAGCTCAAACGCCGCCGCCAGCAGGCGCTGGCCGAGTGGAAGCTTACCCAAACCATCATCAACGATCAGGCATAAAAAAAACCCGCGGAGCGGGGTTTTTTCTTGGCGTGAAGGCTTACAGGAACACCATGTAAACCACGGCCGCCACGATAAAGCGGTAGATAGCGAACGGTACGAACGAGATGCGTTTGATCAGCGACAGGAAGGTCTTGATCGCAACCAGCGCCACCACGAAGGCGGTGACGAAACCGACGGCGAACATCGGCAGGTCGCCCCAGGTCAGGAAGTGCAGGCTCTTGTACAGATCCAGGCCGCTGGCGCCAATCATCATCGGCACAGCCAGAATGAAGGAGAACTCGGACGCCGCATAGCGGTTCACGCCCACCAGCATGCCGCCGGCGATAGTGGAACCCGAACGGGAGAAGCCCGGCCACAGCGCCAGACACTGGAAGCAGCCGATCATGAACGCCTGACGGTAAGTGATGTCATCCAGCCCTTCCGCGCTCGGCTTCTTCGGCTTCAGCCATTCCGCCGCCAGCAGCAGCAGGCCGCCGACCACCAACGCGTACATCACGTTTTTCGGCGCAAACAGCGACTTGATGAAATCATGGAAGGCCAGCCCCAGCACCACCGCCGGGATCATCGCCAGCAGGATGTGCCCCAGCTTCAGCTGGCCGCTGGTTTTGCCTTCGTGCTCCACCGGCTTGCCGCCGAAATGGATGCCGATCAGACCGAACAACCGGCGCCAGAACATCACGACGACGGCCAGGATCGACCCCAGCTGGATAATGACTTCAAAGGTTTTGGCTTTGTCGCCGGTAAAGCCCAGCCACTCGCCGACGATGATCATATGCCCGGTGGAAGAAACCGGCAAAAATTCGGTTAATCCCTCGACAACCCCAAGAACAAACGCAATAAACAGTGAATGCATGTCTGCCATGTGCTTCGCTCACCCCATAAAATAACGGCTATCACATAAAAAAGCGGCAATGCTTAAAGACAATGCCGCTAAAACAATTCTCAGGATTAAGACCAGGTTAACGGTCTTTCGTTGCAAGCAGATGACATAAAATCATGCGGGACGGGTGCCGCGCTCAATGATCACGCCGACCCGATTGGCATGTGCTACAGCGCCCGGTTTGCTGACCTTAATACGGACCCAGGGGGAATTGAAGCGCTGGAGCAAAATTTCAGATATTTCCTCCGCCACGCGCTCAACCAGCGCGAACCGGTTCGACTCCACGTGTTGGATCACGGCATCGCTGACGTCGGCATAGCTCAGACAGTCATTTACGTCGTCGCTGGCGGCGGCCGGCCGGTTATCCCAGCCCATTTCGATATCGAACACCAGCTTCTGACGAATGCCCTGTTCCCACTCATAAACGCCAATGGTGGTAATTACGGTAAGCTCTTCAATAAATACGATATCCATCACGTCATTCTCTGTTTTTGGCCTTGCCGGATACCACTTCCAGCGGAATGTGCGTATTATCCATAGATGTTGCGAGTAAAACGACCATTATTAAACGGAACCGCGTTATGAGTGCTACCGCGCTTGGCATGATTATCTTCGCGTATCTGTGCGGCTCGATTTCGAGCGCGATCCTGGTTTGCCGGATCGCCAGGCTGCCGGACCCGCGTGAGCATGGCTCAGGAAATCCCGGGGCGACCAACGTCCTGCGCATCGGCGGCCGGCTGGCGGCGGCGGCGGTGCTGGTGTTCGATATTCTGAAAGGGATGTTGCCGGTCTGGCTGGCCTACAAACTCAATGTACCGCCGCTGTATCTGGGCCTGACGGCGATCGCCGCCTGTCTTGGGCACATCTATCCAGTGTTCTTCCACTTCCGCGGCGGTAAAGGCGTGGCGACGGCATTTGGCGCCATCGCGCCTATCGGCTGGGATCTGACCGGCCTGATGACCGGCACCTGGCTGCTGACGGTGCTGCTCAGCGGCTACTCTTCGCTCGGCGCCATCGTCAGCGCGCTGATCGCCCCGTTCTACGTCTGGTGGTTCAAACCGCAGTTCACCTTCCCGGTGGCGATGCTCTCCTGCCTGATCCTGATGCGGCATCACGACAATATTCAGCGCCTGTGGCGCGGCCAGGAAGGCAAGATTTGGGGCAAGTTCCGCAAGAAGAAAAACGACGCGGATGAGGATAACGGCGACCAGCCGAAAGACGAATAACGTAAGGGCCGGATAATCCGGCCCTTTGTTTTATACCGCAGGCAGTTCCGCCAGCGGCCAGCGCGGCCGCACCGACACGCTCAGCTCCGGGTTGGCGCCGCTCTTCAGCCGCACCATGCCGGCATAGGCGATCATCGCGCCGTTGTCGGTGCAAAATTCCGGGCGAGCATAGAACACTTCCCCGCCGCGTTTCTGCATCATCTCCGCCAGTTTGGCGCGCAGCGTGCGGTTAGCGCTCACGCCGCCGGCCATCACCAGGCGTTTGAAGCCGGTTTGCTCCAACGCGCGTTTGCATTTGATCGCCAGCGTATCCACCACCGCATCCTCGAAGGCGCGGGCGATGTCGGCACGCGTCTGATCGTCGTTGCCGTTGGAGCGGATGGTGTTGGCGGCGAAGGTTTTCAGGCCGGAGAAGCTGAAGTCCAGCCCCGGACGATCGGTCATCGGCCGCGGGAAGGTGAAACGCCCCGCCGTGCCCTGCTGCGCCATCTTCGACAGCATCGGCCCGCCGGGATAATCCAGGCCGAGCAGCTTGGCGGTTTTGTCGAACGCTTCGCCGGCGGCATCGTCGATCGACTCGCCCAGCAGTTCATATTCACCGATGCCGGTGACGCTGATCAGCTGAGTGTGGCCGCCGGAGACCAGCAGCGCGACGAACGGGAACGCCGGCGGGTTATCTTCCAGCATCGGCGCCAGCAGGTGGCCTTCCATGTGGTGCACCGGCACCGCCGGCACGTTCCAGGCGAACGCCAGCGCACGCCCGACGGTAGCGCCGACCAGCAGCGCGCCTACCAGGCCCGGCCCGGCGGTATAAGCCACGCCGTCGATATCGGCCGGGGTCAGGTTGGCCTCTTTCAGCGCCGCCTGAATCAGCGGCACGGTTTTGCGCACGTGATCGCGGGAGGCCAGTTCCGGCACCACGCCGCCGTAGTCGGCGTGCAGCTTCACCTGGCTGTATAATTGGTTGGCCAACAAACCGGTTTGATCGTCATACACTGCAATTCCGGTTTCATCGCAGGACGTTTCTATACCCAGTACTCGCATTACATTTCCCATCATTCACGTGCGGCCGCCAGTCTACCACATTCCGTCGCATTTACCGCCGATGCGGCGCATCTTGTCACCGGCTTGCGCCTATGTCGATGATTCATCCAGAAAATGCCCGAGCGATTAAACACGAGCATTTTTTTCTGATTAGTCTATAATCAGCGCCCGGTGCAAAATTGCGCACGTTGCGGCAGAGCGACGCGGGTTTCAATTTGCGGTGATGCTTTACAAAGCAGCATCCATTGGAGTAAAATTCCGCACCATTTTGAAAAGGCTGGCGCTTGGCCAGCAGCAAACCGAATTTTATTGAGGTGAGAGGCACATGCCGGTAATTAAAGTACGTGAAAACGAGCCATTTGACGTTGCTCTGCGTCGTTTCAAACGCTCTTGCGAAAAAGCGGGTGTTTTAGCTGAAGTTCGTCGTCGTGAGTTTTATGAAAAACCAACTACCGAACGTAAACGCGCTAAAGCTTCTGCTGTGAAACGTCACGCGAAGAAACTGGCTCGCGAAAACGCACGCCGCACTCGTCTGTATTAATTCTTCGGGGGCAACCCCACCGCGTGAATTTCTGATTTTCAAAATCGCGCAGACCGAGTAGTTGCATACGAAGGCCGTGCTTTCCGAAAGGAATGCGCGGCTTGTTCTCGTTTATAGGCTAATGAAGTAAGGGCTTATGGCTGGACGAATTCCGCGCGTATTTATCAATGACTTGCTGGCTCGCACCGACATCGTCGATTTGATCGACGCCCGCGTGAAGCTCAAGAAGCAAGGCAAGAACTACCACGCGTGCTGTCCGTTCCACCACGAAAAGACGCCTTCATTTACCGTTAATGGCGAAAAGCAGTTTTATCACTGTTTTGGGTGTGGTGCGCACGGCAACGCCGTCGACTTTTTGATGAATTACGACCGACTCGAGTTTGTCGAAACCATCGAAGAGCTGGCGACCATGCACGGGTTGGAAGTGCCTTACGAAGCGGGCACCGGGCCGACCCAGATCGAACGCCATCAGCGCCAGAGCCTATACCAACTGATGGAACAGCTCAGCGCGTTCTATCAACAGTCACTGCAGCAGTCCTCCGGGGCACCGGCGCGCAGCTATTTGCAGCAGCGCGGATTAAGTGACGACGTTATTCGCCATTTCGCCATCGGCTTCGCGCCGGCGGGATGGGACAACGCCCTGAAGCGTTTCGGCCGCGACGCCGACTCGCGCCGCGCATTGAACGATGCCGGCATGCTGGTGACTAACGATCAGGGGCGTTCGTACGACCGTTTCCGCGAACGGGTGATGTTCCCCATCCGCGACAAGCGCGGGCGCGTCATCGCCTTCGGCGGCCGCGTGCTGGGCGACGGCATGCCCAAGTACCTGAACTCGCCGGAAACCGAAGTTTTCCATAAGGGCCGCCAGCTGTATGGCCTGTATGAAGCACAGCAGAATCACCCTACCCTGCAGCGGCTGCTGGTAGTGGAAGGGTATATGGACGTGGTGGCGTTGGCGCAATTCGGCATCGATTATGCCGTCGCCTCGCTCGGAACCTCGACGACGGCTGAACACATTCAGCTGCTGTTCCGCGCCACCGACAACGTCGTCTGCTGTTACGACGGCGACCGCGCCGGCCGCGAAGCGGCCTGGCGGGCGCTGGAAACAGCGCTGCCGTACCTGAACGACGGGCGCCAGCTGCGGTTCATGTTTTTGCCCGATGGCGAAGACCCGGACACCCTGGTGCGCAAGGAAGGCAAAGAAGCCTTCGAACAGCGAATGGAGCAGGCGCAGCCGCTGTCCACTTTCCTGTTCGAAAGCCTGCTGCCGCAGGTGGATTTGAGCAGCCCGGACGGGCGCGCCAAGCTGAGCACGCTGGCGCTGCCGCTGATTACTCAGGTGCCGGGCGAAACGTTGCGCTTGTACCTGCGTCAGGAGCTCGGCAACAAGCTGGGGCTGCTGGACGACAGCCAGCTCGACAAGCTGATGCCCAAGCAGGCTGAAAATGCGAATCCTTATCAGGCGCCCCAGCTAAAACGCACAACCATGCGTATACTGATAGGGTTACTGGTGCAAAATCCGCAGTTGGCTACACTTATCCCTTCGCTGGAAGGGTTGGAGCAGACCAAACAGGCGGGATTGCCGCTGTTCGTCGAACTGGTGCAGACCTGTTTGGCGCAGCCGGGCCTGACAACCGGGCAATTGCTGGAGCTGTATCGCGACAACAAATTCAGCCAGCAGCTTGAAACCTTGGCGACCTGGAACCATATGATCGTTGAGGACATGGTCGAACAGACCTTTTTGGATACGTTGGCCAGCCTGTACGACTCGGTGCTCGAGCAACGGCTGGAAACGCTGATCGCGCAGGCCAGAACGCGCGGCCTGAGCCCGGAGGAACGTGAAGAAGTCCGTTCCCTCAACCAGGTTTTAGCGAAGAAAAACTGAATACCAAACGGCTTAAGTGCCGATAATTGCGAGGGCAGAGCCCTGCACAGTGCCGCCATAGTGGGCCGCGGCGATAACGAAAACGCCCCAAATGCTATTGTTGGCGGTTTCGCCGACCGACACCAACCTAAATACTCTGAAGTGTGGATACCGTCTTATGGAGCAAAACCCGCAGTCACAGCTGAAGCTACTTGTCACCCGTGGTAAGGAGCAAGGCTATCTGACCTATGCTGAGGTCAATGACCATCTGCCGGAAGATATCGTCGACTCCGATCAGATCGAAGACATCATCCAGATGATTAACGACATGGGCATCCAGGTGATGGAAGAAGCACCGGACGCCGATGACCTGCTGCTCGCCGAAAACTCGAACAGCACGGACGAAGATGCGGAAGAAGCCGCCGCACAGGTTCTGTCCAGCGTGGAATCCGAAATCGGCCGCACCACCGACCCGGTGCGCATGTACATGCGCGAAATGGGTACCGTCGAACTGCTGACGCGCGAAGGCGAAATCGACATCGCCAAGCGCATCGAAGACGGCATCAACCAGGTGCAGTGCTCGGTTGCCGAATACCCGGAAGCCATCACCTACCTGCTTGAGCAGTACGATCGCGTCGAAGCGGGCGAAGCGCGCCTGTCCGATCTGATCACCGGCTTCGTCGATCCTAACGCGGAAGAGGACATCGCCCCAACCGCGACCCACATCGGTTCCGAACTGTCGAGCGAAGAGCAAGACGACGACGAAGAAGATGAGGATGCCGAAGACGACGACACCGAAGACGACAACAGCATCGATCCTGAGCTGGCGCGTCAGAAGTTCGCCGAACTGCGCGATCAGTATGAAGCGACGCGTCTGGTGATCAAAAAGAACGGCCGCAGCCACGCCAGCGCCGCGGACGAGATCCTGAAGCTGTCTGAAGTGTTCAAGCAGTTCCGCCTGGTGCCGAAACAGTTCGACTTCCTGGTCAACAGCATGCGCACCATGATGGATCGCGTTCGCACCCAGGAACGCATCATCATGAAGCTGTGCGTTGAACAGTGCAAAATGCCGAAGAAAAACTTCGTCACCCTGTTCGCCGGCAACGAAACCAGCGACTCCTGGTTCGAAGCCGCACTGGCGATGGCCAAGCCATGGTCGGAAAAGCTGAAAGACGTTGCTGAAGACGTGCAGCGCAGCCTGCAGAAACTGCGTCAGATCGAAGAAGAAACCGGCCTGACCATCGAGCAGGTCAAAGACATCAACCGTCGCATGTCGATCGGTGAAGCGAAAGCTCGCCGCGCGAAGAAAGAGATGGTTGAGGCCAACCTGCGTCTGGTTATTTCCATCGCCAAGAAATACACCAACCGCGGCCTGCAGTTCCTGGATCTGATCCAGGAAGGCAACATCGGCCTGATGAAAGCGGTAGACAAGTTCGAATACCGCCGCGGCTACAAGTTCTCGACGTACGCCACCTGGTGGATCCGTCAGGCTATCACCCGCTCCATCGCCGACCAGGCGCGCACCATCCGTATCCCGGTGCATATGATTGAGACCATCAACAAGCTCAACCGTATTTCGCGCCAGATGCTGCAAGAGATGGGCCGCGAGCCGACGCCGGAAGAGCTGGCCGAGCGCATGCTGATGCCGGAAGACAAGATCCGCAAGGTGCTGAAGATCGCCAAAGAGCCAATCTCGATGGAAACGCCGATCGGCGACGACGAAGATTCGCATCTGGGCGACTTCATCGAGGATACCACCCTCGAGCTGCCGCTGGATTCCGCGACTTCGGAAAGCCTGCGTTCCGCCACCCACGACGTGCTGGCCGGCCTGACCGCGCGCGAAGCGAAAGTGCTGCGCATGCGTTTCGGCATCGACATGAACACCGACCACACGCTGGAAGAGGTTGGCAAGCAGTTTGACGTTACCCGTGAGCGTATTCGTCAGATCGAAGCCAAGGCGCTGCGCAAGCTGCGTCACCCAAGCCGCTCCGAAGTGCTGCGCAGCTTCCTGGACGACTAAGTCCGGCGGTTGCACTCAAAACAAAAACCCCGGCCTGCCGGGGTTTTTTTATGCCTCAGAACATGCTGTTGCCGCTGGCGGTCTTCTCCGGCACCGGCTGCGTCACGTCCCAGTGCTCGACGATTTTTCCGGCGCTGTCGAGACGGAAGATATCGACGATCGCCGCCGTCTTGCCGGCTTCGCGCCCGCTGACTTCCACATGCAGAATCACGTAGTCGCCGTCGACGAACGCCTGTTTTACCTCACTGTGCGAGTTGGGGTAACGCGTTTTCAGCAGCTCGACAAATCGACGAAAACCCGCCACGCCGTCTTTGGCGTTGGGGTTATGCTGCTTGTACTGTTCCCCCAAAAACGGCCGCGCCGCCGCAAAATCCTTGTTGTTCAGCCCCTGCTGATAAAACTCCAGCACGTTCTGCTTGTTGCGCGCTTCCTGTGGCGAATGCCCCGCCTGTGCAGCGCCGGTCACCAATAACAGCGCCATCACACAGCCTTTCATTATCGATGTCATCGCATACTCCCTTGTGTCATTGCAGCGCCAGGAACAGCTCGCGATAGCTGGCGGTAAGCTGCTCCAACGTGGCGCGGTTCAATCCGCTGGGGTTGGGCAATACCCACACCTCGGTTTGCCCCAGCATCATCGCCTGCTTGCCCCAGGGCGCGTTTTTCACCCCGAAGGCGGTGGCGAACGCCTGCTTGCCTAAAATCGCCAGCGCGCGCGGCTGGTAGCGCAGGATCTTCTCTTGCAGCGCCTCACCGCCGCTGCGCAACTCGTCACGCGACAGCTCGCTGGCCGCCACCGTCGGGCGCGCCACCAGCGCGGTAATGCCGCAGCCGTTATCCTTCAGCTGCTGCCACTGCTCCGGTGCCAACTGGCTCTCGGTAAAGCCGGCCTGATGGATCACCTTCCAGAAGCGGTTGCTGCCGTTGGCGAAAGGGTAGCCCTGATGGGCGGAAGAAAGGCCGGGGTTGATGCCGCAAAACACCACCCGCAGGCCAGGCGCCAGAAGTTCCATGAGTATCGTGAGTCCATTGCAGGGATTTACTGCGGTTATCGCAAAATCCGCCAGCAATTACAACAGGCTAGAACTGTGCAGAAAAGCAACATACGGGCGGGTAACAGTAGACCGCCGCTTAAGGATTCCCTATAATCTCGCGGCTTGGCCCCTTAGCTCAGTGGTTAGAGCAGGCGACTCATAATCGCTTGGTCGTTGGTTCAAACCCAACAGGGGCCACCAAATTTTAGCTTTAAAATCATATATTTAGGCCACCTCTTGAGGTGGCTTTTTTATTATTACAAAACACAGTGGCGATGAAATGGCGATGAGTTTTTACCGCCACTTTGCTTTAGACATAAAAAAGCCCGCACTAAGCGGGCTATTTTTCTATGGGCTGATTACATCCACATAACCTGTTGCTGTCCTGCCACACTGGCACCGACCGGATGCGGCGGCACTGCATCTACCTGCCCCGGCGTCATGATCGCGCTATCATAGGTTTCCATCGTTTTAAACGTGTGACCGCAGTTAATATTTTGGCACTGATGATAACGCTCTTTCGTGTGTTGGCTCAGGTAACGACTAGTGCGGGCATGTGCCGCTGTTCTGCATAACGGGCAATGAAACATGATTAATTCCTCGTCACTAACACTGTTGCCGCCGATAATACCTCTCAGGACTCGAAACAGAATAAACTTTAAGTGAATTTACAATTCACTTTATGTGACATCATAATTCACATCCGACAGCAAAACCTCAAACTCCAGCGCCGTCGTAAAACCGCCGTTACTCAAATTGTGCGTAACTTTGCTCACTATCCAGTCTTGCGCATCGATCGCCGCTTTAAACCCGCTGACGCGTACCGGCGTTTCCGGGGTGATGTTGGCCCGGCCCATCGCCAGCGACAGTGAGAACTCAGCCACACCGCGCTGAAGCTTTTCCCACTTGGCCTGTGCGGCGCGCATTGCGGCGGCCTTGGTGGCGTAAATTTTGGTGATCGCAAACACGTTATCGTCAGCTCCCACCAGATAGTCGCCTTTCGCTGCCTCCGCCGGTTTCCCCGGTTTTTTACTGCTGCCCGGCTTCGCCTTCGGGTGTTGCAGCGCACGCAAATGCAGCTCTTTTGGCTTGCGCTGCAGCTTCACTTTCTTCGGCTTCGGCTGTTTTGTGTTGAGCCAGCTCGCCGTAACGCCTGTGTAGGCATCCCGATCAGCAATGCTGAAACTGTGCTGATCGCCATCCTGCCGGGTGATGGTATACACCGGCAATGGCTTCCCGCCTACCGTGGCGCCGTTCCCCGGTCGCAACAACAGCAGAACGCCATTTTTCACCGCCGCCACCGCGCCATTGAGCGTTGCAAGTCGGGTAATAAATGCCGCGTCCGTCTCCTGCGTCTGGTCAATATGGCTGATTTTGATGGTGCCCAGACCGGCGGCCAGCGAGGCTTTCAGCTTATTGCGCGCAGCCACCTTCAGCACAATGTCGCCCAGGGTGGTATCGTGGTAGGACTCATCGCGCCGGGTGTTCAGCGAGCCGCGAAAATCCGCACTACGCGCGCGAATAGTCAGCGTGTCCGGCGCGCCCCGGTGTTCGACCTCATCGACCGTAAACTGGCCCTTTGGCGTCAATGGCGAGCCTTGCCAGCCGAGCGCCAGCGACAGTACCGCATTGCGCTGAGGCATTGCCATAAGTCCGTCGCTGTCGTCCAGCTCGATGTCGAGCTGGTCGGCCTCAAAGCCCCGGTTATCCGTCAGCGACAGCGAAATCAGCCGCTTGCGGATGTTCTGCGTGATGTTGTTATCCTGCAGCAACAGCGAAAAATCCGGGGCAACTCGCGCCCCCGCTGGCAGGCTTACGCCGGTGATCATGATAACAACCCTCCCATAGCACCGGCGGCCTTCCCGGCCATCTCTCCGGCTTTATCGTACAGTTCCCCGGCCTGCTGGCGCAGATCGCCAAACATCGCAGACAGGGATTCATCGACCCGCTTCAGGTTGAGCGTGAACTCTGTGCGGCGCGGGTTGCCGTCGGCGAAAAACTCGGAGTGCGTTTCAGAAATCGACTCGATCACAAACATGCCGTAAATCGTGCCGGTGCCTTCAATCAGCGGCCACGCCCGGCCCTGCTCGGCCATCAGTTGCAGCGTCAGCAGTGACCAGCGGCCGCCGGTGATCTCCGGCAGCAGCACCCCGGACAGCGTGATTTTTTCCTCATCCATCCCCAGAAATTGCGCCGCCGGGCGCAGGCCAACGCGGGCGTTGCTCGGCCAGCGATATTCCGCGTTGCGGCTCATGGATTGATACGGCAGCGTCTGCAGCATAAAAACAAACAGGCCCAGCGTTAACATCATGGTTTTACCCTTCGTAGTTCATGCGGCTGCGCGCTGCGGCCGCTTGTTTGCGTCGTTCGGCCTCAAGCTGGCGCGAGACTTCGCGCGCAATAGATGCCGCATCTTGACCGGGGGCGCCGTACACCTGAATCGTGATCGGGGCTGGCGCCGTAGCGGGTGCGGCAGCCGGGGCCGACGCCATCACCGGCGTTGACAGCGATAACATCGCCGCCGACAGCGCCGCCGTTTTCCGGCGCCCGGTGACGTTGGCCGGGCCGTTGACAATCTCCGGGCCTCGCTCGCCGACGATGCCGAACTGGCCGCGCGGGATGATGCCGCCCTTGTCGAATGCCCCCGCATAGCCCGGTCCCGGCATCAGCTCAGGCGCCGGGCGATTGTATGAAATCGCCGGGTTAACCTCCGCCTCATCGTCGCCAAACTTCATCCAGTCAGGCAGCATATCCGTGAGGCCGGAAAACTTGTCTTTCAGCGCCTGCCAGCGCTCGCTAATGCCGTCAATGACCCCGTTAATCATGTTCATCCCGGCTTCTTTGAACTGCCCCGGCAGCGCTTTAGCCCCGTTTACCAGCCCCTCCCATTTGCCATTAAGCCAGCCGGTCAGCCGATCCCATGCCTGAACCGTGGCGGCGCTCAGCGCCAGCCATGCCGCGTTAACACGCTCGCCGATGGTGTCCCAGACGGCGGCGGCACGCTCTGCAATGCCGCTCGCAACGCCCCAGATGCCGGTCAGCAGACCGGGCAATCCGCCCAACAGCTGCAGCGGCAGGCTCAATCCGGCCGCGATCCACTCACCGAACATGCGCCCATAGCGCGCGGCCGTCTGGAGTTCGGCCTGTGAAGATTTCACCGGCTCGATCAGCTTGCCGAACCACTGCCAGACGTTGCGCACCATGTTCAGCAGCGGCGTAAATGCGCCGGCCAGCGGGACAAGCGTGGCGCGCATCGGCGCGAAAGCGGCGCTAAAGCCTTCGCCGATGCCCGTCAAAAAGGCGCTGATAGGCTCCCAATATTTACGGATAGTCAACGCCACACCGGCAATCACCGCCGCCGCCGCAACCACCGGCAAGGTGATCACACTGAATGCGGCCGCAATCCCGGCGCCGACGGTGGTAAAGACCGTTCCCAGCAGCCCGGCCCCGGCGATCAACATGTTGACCCCGGCCATCACCGGCCATGCGATAAGGCCCAGCGCAGCGAGGCCACCGATCAAGGCCGTGACGCCCGCAGTGACTTTCACCAGCGTGCCGACCAGCTCAGGATTGGCCTTCACCCATGCCCCCGCCTTGGTGAGCCATTCGGTGGCGGAAACCGTGAGTTTGCGCAGCGCTGAATTCTGGCCGTCGAACACCTCAATGCGAACATCTTCCCACGCCGAAAACAGGTTTTTCAGGTCGCCGTCGAGGTTGTCCACCTTCACTCGGGCAATCTGGGCCGTAGCCCCTTTTGACTGGGTGACGGTGCTGTGTTTTTCGCTCAGCTTGCCGTTCCCGGCGGCGTCAATCAGCTTGATAGCGCCTTTCATCGCCTCTTCGCCGAAAATGACTTTCAGGTATTCGGCCTGCTGCGCGGTGCCGAGCTTGTTGGTTTTAAACGAGCCGTTAATTTTCTTGAGGATGTTCGCGATCGGCAGCATGTTCCCTTTGCCGTCCTTGGTTTTTACGCCCAATTCTGACAACGCATCAGCCGCCTGCCCGACGGGCGCCTGTAACCGCGTAAACATCGCGCTGGCCGCCGTACCGGCCATAGACCCCTTGATGCCGTTATCGGCCAACACGCCCAGCAAGGCGGTGGTGTCCTCGATACTGGCCCCGGCCGCCTCGGCGATCGGCGCGACGTACTTCATCGCTTCGCCAAAATCCATCAGGTTACTGTTCGAGCTGGTGAAACCTTTGGTCATCACGTCCGCGACGCGCTGGATCTCGTCTATCGGCATGTTAAACGCCGATTGCATGTTGGTGATGATGTCGGCCGCGTCGGCGATGTCCAGATCGGAGGCCAGCGCCAGATTTACCGTTGATTCGGTCGATTTCAGAATGGCATCGCCGTTAAAGCCGGATTTAGCCAATACGGATTGCGTGCGCGCGACATCCGTCGGCGAAAACGCGGTCGTGGCGCCAATATCCCGCGCCTGCTGGCGAATGGCGGCCAGTTGCTGGTCGTTCTTCGATAGTCCGAGCGTGGCTTGCGTGTCTGACATCTGCCTGTCGAACTGCACCCCCGGCGCAATAAACGCCCCTTCAGCGACCAGCCCGGCGGTAGCGATACCCAGCCCGGCCGCGCTGGTATTACGGACAGCCGCAGTTGCCGATTGCCCGGCCCGGTAACGCGCGCCGACGCGGTTAACCTGCTCTTGTTTCTTGCTCAGGCGTTCCAGCTCGCCGCGCTGGCGGCCCAGCGCTATCGTGGCTTCACTGGCGCTGGCCTTCAACCGGCGCTGTTCGGCGCTCAGGTTCCGGGTAGCGATGCCGTCAGCGTTGAGCGCGTCACGCTGGCGCTGCACTGACTGGCGAAGGCCGTTGTATTTCGTCTGCAACTCGGCGGCGGCGCGCTTTGATGCCTCCAGCAAGCGCGCTTGCTGCGCCGTGGGCTTTTCCGTCGCCTTGAACTGGACGGCCAACGCGGCCGCCTCTTCCTTGGCTTTCTTCAGTGCCTTGCCGGTGACAGCGAGCTGGCCCTGCGCCTTGCGAAATCCCTCAATCCGGGCGCTTTGCGCGTCCAGAGCCTTGAGGGTTTGCTGCGTGGTTTTGATGTCACCGGCCAGCGATTTACTGGCCTGTTGGATACTCTTTAGCGGGCGGGTGGCTTGGTCTACGGCCTTCAGCAGCACCTGTAGCTGCAGGCTTTTACTCATCGTGATTAACTCCGCTGCGTTGCAGTGCCAAATGGCGCCAGTTCAACAGCTCCGTGAGCGTCATTCCGGCCATTTCAGACGGCGGCCAGTGGAAGATCACCGCGATGTCCGCCATCAGGTCATCAACGCCCAGCCGGGCGTCAGGGATTACGCCGCCGAGTTCGGCGACAAAAAACCGACCACTTTCCCGGCCAGCGCCACAAAATCCGGCAGCTCAAGGCGCGCGCATTCTTCTTTGGTCAGGTTAGGCACGGTCACGCGCGGCAGCACAACCAGCAGCGCGTCAACATCGGCGTTGGCGATCGCCGCCAGCCCGACGCCGCGCAGCGCGCCCGCGTTCGGTTTAATCACCTGCACATCGGTGATGGTGGTTTCACCACGCTGGATCGGGGTGTCGAGGGTAACGGTATTTTCTTTTGCGTCTTTCATGGTGTTCTCTCAAATCAGGGGGGAAAGGGCCAGCCTGGCGGGCTGGCGCAAAAATTACAGGCCGATCGCCTTGCGATGCTCGGCCAGCCGGTCAACGCCGTTGACCTTTTCGACCATGTTCACGGTATCGACCTCGATCAGCTCTTTGCCGTCAACGGTCAGCTTGAAGTAAGTACACTCGGTGGATACCTTGGTTTCGGTATCCTCGCCCTGCTTGTACTCGCCAAAATCGATTTCTTTGTGGCGGCCACGCATCACCACTTCCACAGCGGACACCTCGCCGGTGTCGTCACGCTGGAAGGAACCGGCAAAGCGCAGCGGCACGGCATCGACGGCGCCCCACTGCTTCAACACCCGCTCATCAATGCCGCCCATCGACCACTCAACGGCCAGCGCGTCATCGTCCAGCCCCATATCGATGGAGGCCGCGCCGTTCATGCCGCCGCCCCGGTATTTCTCCAGCTTGCGGGTGAGCTTCGGCAGCGTCAGCGAGGACACAACGCCCATATAGCTGTAGCCGTCGTTAAACAGGTTCAGGTATTTCAGTTTTTTCGGCAGTGCCATGTTCTAACGTCTCCTTTAGCGGTTCACGGATGCCGCAAACGTCGCCAGATAGCGATCGGTGATACGCTGGCGCAGGGTTAAATCTTCCAGCGGCGGCACCGGCGTGTAGTCGTAATCGATAAACAGCTTGCCCGCCTTCAGGGTTTCCTTGGTGTTGGCGCTTTCGTCGTACCAGCAATTACCGTCAATAATCAGCCCGGCGGATTTCAGCTCGCGGAATTTCGCGTTGATGCCGTCAATCATGTCGCGCACCAGCGTAGGCGTCACCGGGCGGTCAACGGCCCATAGGTGCGCCTCGGCCATGGTGTCGGCCAGCACCTGCGCAGTGCGGGTGTAGTTCTCGAACAGGAACAACGGATCATCAGAGCAAGTGCGGGAACCCCAGAATTTAAAGCCGTCTTTGCGAATAAGGGTGGTGACGCACGCTTGGTTTAACAGGTCGGCATCGGTGCCGGGCGCCTGCAAATCCCAGAACACGCTGGCGGTGATGCCGGTCACGCCGTTAACGCCGACGTTTGAAAGCGTCTTATGCCAGCCGGTTTCCGTGTCAATTTTGGCACGCAGGCCCAGCGCGCGGGCGGTGGCGTAGGCGATGTCGCTCTGGTTGGCGGTGGTGTTCCAGCTGACAAAATCCGGCCAGATCAGCATCAGCTCGCGCTGGCTGAAATTGTCGCGGTACTTGGTAGCCTCCTGCACGGTTTTGCAGCCGTGGGCGCTGATATAGCCGAACGCGCGCAACTGCTGGCAAATCCCGGCGAGCGCCGTCGCGACCTCCTGATTATCCAGCCCCGGCACGCCGAGGATGCGCGGCTTAACGCCCAGCTCAGCCTGTGCAGATAACAGCGCTTTCATGCCGGTGTAACGGCCTTCAGCGTTCGCGCCGCCGATGATGTTAGAGGTGGTTTCCGCCGCGTCTTTGCCGGTGGCAACGCGGACAACTACCGTGACCGGTTTTGCCTGTTCGGCAATCGCCCGCAGCGACGCCGCCAGTGTGCCTTTTTTACCGGCCTTGCCGGAGGCGGCCAGCACGTCGGTGATCAGTACCGGGGTATCGAGCGGGAAAACCGACGCGTCGGCATCCTCCGCCGTGCAGACCATGCCGACGATTGCCGTCGATACGGTGGAAATAACGCGGGTGCCGTCGTTGATTTCGACGACGCGCACGCCGTGATGATAATCGCCCATTAATTTGCTCCGGGTAGTGAGTAGGTGCAGGCATGATGACGCCCGGCGCGCCGGGCCGCACGCGGTGGGTGCTGGCAGGCCGACCAGACAACAGGCCGGGCCGGATTGGGGGATTTTTGAAGGAATGACGATCGTTTACGCCGATCAATAACGCCGCATTGATCTATGCAATCAATTGGACGGATTTTAGCCGGGCGGGGTAAGGTCGAAAGGCAAAGACGCGGCAACATCAGGGAAAGCCGCAAACACAAAGCCCGCATCGCTGCGGGCTTTTTTCTTAGGCGGCGGGCGCCACCGGCCAGTCAATATCCGGCGCATCCTGCGGGTTAATGCGGCTCAGCTGCACCCGGTAGATTTTCCAGCGCTTGAGCTGTGCGGCTTCTTCCTCCGTCGCCATCCCCAAATCATCCGCATCCTGCAGCGGCGCCAGCGCTTTTCCGGCCAACGCCATCAAGGATGCTTTACGGCGTTCAGCACCGGCGCGCTGTTGCTCAGCAGTCGGTGGCGGGATGTCTACCCAGCACGGCCGCCCCTTCGATGATCCACGTTGTTTCCCCTCCGGCGGCTGGCCGGTGAACGCCTGAAACACAGCCTCATCAACATCAATACCGTCATCAGGCCAAGCGCCTACAGCGGCGTAATCTTCCAGCATCGAGAGCGGGTAAAACGCATTCTTTTCAGCACTATAAACATACATATTTTATTTCCCAATCGCGAACCACGTCATACCGCTATCCCAATCGGTGCGCACGTCGTTACTGTAGCATTGTTTGTTCCAGTTAAAGCCCTGCGTGTTATGGCTGCCGAGCTGTACGCCATAATCGTAATACTGATCCCAGGTGCTTCTGTCCGGCCACGCGGGCGTCATCAGGATCGGCCCGACCCATTGGGTGAACGGGATGTTGAACGACTGCCACAGGTTCGCACTTTCGTTAATCCCCTTCGTGTACGTCCTGCCATACTGTAGGAGGATGCCGGTGTTCTCGTCTCGCCACCATCCTGATCCCTCATGCGTTCGGTTCGCAAAGGAACCCCAGTCAACGCGGCCGTTAAGATTGTTATTAAGCCAATTGCTGAGGTAGCCACCCCAAGCTGAACCCTGAACGTTTCCGTCCGGGTGCCACGTCGTGCCGGTTGATGTGGTGATCGCGGGCCAGTTACCGCCGATATGAACACCCGACTCAAAGGCGGCGGCGCCGGTTCTGACATCCACAGAGAACGGGCGCTTTTCGTTGAATGTGCCATATTGGTCGTTTTCTTTTGTCAGCAGCAGGTAAAGCCGGTTGCCGTCATTACGCCAGAAGGAACCGAACCCGCCGCCGACCATGCGATAATTATCAATGTGGGTTGATTGGATCTCCGCGCTGGTCTTTAGCGTTCCGGTTAACTGCCCGCCGGTCTTAGCCAGATAGCGGCCATCCGCTTCGGTTTTATTCCACGCATTAACGTCACCGGCCAACAAATTCACTTCAGCGGACAGCGGCTTACCGTTCACCTTGATGGAGCGCAGCGCGTATTTCTGCGCGGCTTGCGCGTCTGTCAGCGCGCCAACGTCAGCAGCCGTTGGCTTGTAGTGTGTCGTGTACACCTGCGCCCAAGCCTTAGCCGTCGCCGGATTATCTTCCCGAGGAGAACGTAGCCAAAATTCCGTATTACCCGAGCCGATCGCAAATTGGACATGCCGGTATTTGTTGAGTTTGAACGTCATCAAATTACCGAGATTCCCTTTAGTCAGTGGATAGCCGACTGATTTATCGCCAAGCTGCTCAAGCGTGAAACCGTCCGGCCGTGTGAGGTCGCTGTCGGCGTTTGTGGCCTGCAAGCTTTCGCTGGGGAAAACCACGCGCGGCAACGCAAGCGCCCCGGTCATGGTATCGCCAGCCCGTTTCACAAAACGGCCGTCGGCTTCGGTTTTGTTCCATGCGTTGACATCACCGGCCAACAGATTGACGTCCCCGCTCAACGGCTTACCGTTCACCTTGATAGAACGCAGCGCGTATTTCTGCATAGCCTGCGCATCCGTCAACGCGCCTGTTTCTTGCGCGGTAGGCGGTTTCGCCGTCGTATAAATACGCGGGTTTGCCCCCTGATTAGGCTCAGTTCCCCAATGCAACTCGTTATCCATCCCCAAACCAAGACGCATCAGTGCCTTCCCGGCGACTTGGAAACCGAGTGATAAATTACTCTGCGCTGAAGGGCGGCTCATGACCAACGGCGTATGCTGGTTTCCCTCAATACTCAGTGAATCCCCATCCGTTTCAGCGCTACCGGGCTTAATAGCCAGTTTTTTAACCGTGCCGCCGGACAGCATCAGAAAACGGCCGTCAGCTTCGTTTTTACTCCATGCACCGACATCGGCAGCCGTCGGTTTGTAGTCCGTGGTGTAAATCCGTGACCACACCACCCCATTTTCCGGCCGGTTAGAACGGCCAATAAAACCATGCCCCAGCCCCGACACGCTGACATAGCCCGTTGAGGGTGCGGCATCGCAAGGCAAGCTCAGCACCCCGGCGGCAATATTTCCAGCGATCGGCGGCTTGTTCTCAGAGGTCGCATTCAGCCGGTAAATTTGCGCAGTGTTGCAATAAGCGTTATCGAAAGCCCGCGCGCCCGCCCCCAGACCAAACGCGCCGACGGCCATCAGTTGCCCGCCTTCTACCCCGACGTTGCGCGTCGCAGCATCGCCCAGCGCCAGATTGCCACGCGCGGCGGCCTTGTCGGGCAAGTCGGACAGATTGGCGGCCTTTTTCATGCTGGCATCGCTGACAGTTTTAAGCGCCTTCGGCGTGCTGGCTTTCGTTTCGTCGGTGCTGGTTGTTGCGCTGCTCAGCTGCACCAGCCCCTTCGCCGTGGTGCTGGCGCCCGGGTGGTTGCGGGTTTTCTCATGCTCGGCGATCGCGTCGGCCACAAAATCCTTGGTCGCCAGCACGGTGTCGCCACCGGCGATCACCTGAATCGCATCGGTGCTGCTGACAATTAGGATCATGCGCAGCGTCTGCGTGCGGCCGCTGCCCTCTTCAAGCTTCGGCTTGTAACTCTCCGCCATGTTGCTGACGGCAATCAGCGTCCCGGCCTCGTCATAGAGGCCCATCTCACGCAGCCAGAAGCCGCCGACGTTTGCCGGAATAATCATCTCGGCCAGAATGTGATTTTTCAGCGTTTTGTCGATAGTCAGCCCGTTGAGCGCCGCGCGGTATTTCTCGTTGACCAGCTTGGTCTGGGCCGGGTTAGGTGTCGGCAGCGTGCCGTTCCCGTCGCCGACGGCCATAGAGACGATTTTCAACTGCGTGCCGCCCGCGCTGGCGGCGGCAATCTTGGCCGCCCCGGCGGTGGTAATAATCGCTTTGTATTTGCTCATGATTTTCTCTTATCCGGGGTAAACGGTAATGACATCGCCATCAATGGCGGCCGCGCCGGTGTAAATCCGGCCGGGGATGTCCTGCAAAATGTTGAGGCCGATCAGGTGGCGGCTCAGGGGCTTGGCGTCGGCGATCAGGCGTTCCATCTCCTGATACATTTCCTCTGTGATGCCGGTTTCCAGCACGCCAATATCCAGCCGGAAGGTGCCGGGCGGATCGGCGCCGTCGGTGTGGAACCATTCGATAACGTTAATCAGGTAGCCGAGCGGCTCCACCACGCGGCGCACGGCGCCGATGGTGCCCTTGTGCCGGTGAATGTAGAACGCAGCCGAAACCACGCCCCGCTTCACGTCCTCCGGCCACGCCTCATCCCAGCGATCGACAGAGAACGCCCACGCCAGATAGGGCAGCAGATGCACCGGGCAGGTTTTCGGGTTCCACAGATCACGCAGGGGAACCGGCACGCGCTCCAGCTCGGCACACGCGGCGGCGGCGGCAACTTCCAGCGGTGAGGAGCCGACAGGCAATAGACGGTTAGTCATCGGCTCGCCCTGGGGTAATGTTCACGCCGGTGCAGTAACCCGCCTGCGTTTTATCCAGCACGATGTCGGTGGCCGGTTGAGCAACCTCAACACGTTCAACACCTTCCACGGTCAGTGCCGCGATGATGCCGGAGCGCCGGATACTGCGGCCTAAGCGGCGCATGGTCAGTACATAATTTTGCAAACGTTGTTTGGCCTCCGTGAGGATCGGCGCAACCTCCGGGCCGGGATAGAGAAACAGCGTGGCAACAATGCCATAGCGGGTTATTTTGGCCGCTTGCACGATGACGCGATCGGCAACCGGGCGCACGTCCTCATCATTCAGCGCATCGCGGACAACCTGCAACAATTCGGGGCTGGCGGTGCCGTCGCCGTCCCGCGACAACACGGTGACGGTCACGTTAGCCGGTGATGGGCTGATTGCCGTCACATCAGCCACCCGGCCATCGGCCGAGCGGGCGTGAAAACGGTAGGAACCGGCCGATCCCGCTGTGCTCATGCCTTCGAAAGCATCCTGCAGGCGCAGGCGGTAATCTTCATCCGCTTCCATGATTGCCGGTGTCGGCGGAATGGTGCTCTCATCCGCCGGGGCGATCACCAGTCGCGGCGTGGTGAAGTTGGCGCCGAGCTGGTCGAGATCTTCGCCGGTGGAATACGCCAGCATCACCGCTTTCGCGGCATCGTTGACTCGCTGGCGTAAAATCACCTCGCGGTAGGCGTTTTCCTGTAGCAACTTAACGATCGGCTCCGACTCCAGCGCCAGCGTGCGCGCGACGGCCTCCCGCTGATCCTCCGGGTAAAGTGAAATCAGCGTAGCCTTTCGCTCCGCCAAAATGTCTTCATAATCCAGCACCTCAACGACGATCGGCGCAGGCAGTTGGGAAAGGTCAATCGTTGCCATGGTTTCAGCTCACAGGAACAGACAGCGACAGCGCGCCGGGGGCATCGGTGCGGGTGCCGGTGATGTCGATCACCATCTTGCCGTCATAAGTGGTATTAAAAGCGATGCCGGTCAGCTTGACGCGCGGCTCCCACGCCAAAATCGCGCTGTAGCAGGCGGCCATAATCTGCAGGCGCAGTGCGTCGTTTTGCGGCTGATCGAGCAGCTCAGAGAGCAACGAGCCATACGCCCGGCGCATCGGGCGCGAACCCTGCGGCGTAATAAGGATGTCCGCAACAGACTGGCGAATATGCTCGATGTCCGTCAGCGTGCGGCCGGTGCCTCGGTTCATGCCGATATATTTGGCGCTGTTCATGACAGCAGCAGCCCGATAAACAGGAACCAGCCCCAGCCGGACACTCCATTAAGTGCCAGCATGACAGCGCCCGATAAGGCAATTGCAGCGCCCAATCGAGAAACAAGAGCGGCCAAAATTACGGATAGGGTTTTCATACTGGTGTCCTCATGAGGGTTTATCGGTTCTCCCGCCGCCGGTCTGGACGCCGCCGTGGGTGTGCGTATCAACAACGACGCCATTCGACGAGAACGAGCCGCCGCTGTGCTCAATGTTCCCATGCATCTCCCCGCCTTTTTGCACGTCCAGCGTGCCGGTGGTGAGTTTGTTGGTGCAAACCACCTCCGGCGCATCGAGCGTGATTTTGTCAGCCGTAACGATCACCACCTTAGTGCTGGCGGTGATGGACTCCGACGCCTGCACGTCAGCGGTTTTAATGCCTGACACGCTCAGCGCGCCGGTTTCTGGTTCATACTCGATGACCGCACCATCTGGAAACGCGATATGCAACGCATCCGCTGACGCAGACGGGGCCGGGAAGTCATCGGAGAAAATGCCGCACAGCACAAACGCGGTATCGAGTTCGCCACCCAGCGCAAAGATCAGCACCTGCTCACCGACAGAAGGCGCCGACCAGTTGCGAGTACGCCCGGCGCGACAGGTTAGCCAGTTGAGCCAATCGGTAAGATTGCCGCCGGTTTCGACACGGCACAGGCCGTTATCGAGGTCAACGGCGCTCACTGTGCCGATGCGGATCAGGTTGCGCAGCAGGCGCAAAATGTCGTGTTGATTGTTCATGTTGGAAGGATGCCGCCCGGCGCGGGCGGCGACAACGCGATGAGGTTGGAAGATCGGAGGCACAACAGGGAGGTTATTCGGCGAGGTGTTCTATCACGGCCGTTTCTATGATTTTGACGTCATCCGGGCCAAATCCCAGTAACGGACGGGCCTCATATTTTACCGCCTCGCTGTGCGGCGTCGGCCGATCGCGCAGGCCGTAATGGTGAACGTTTACCATGCGTTTCACACGTCCGACAAACTCAACCACGGCCGCATCGCTGTTGCCCTGGGCTTTCAGGTAACGGGCCGTGCGCAGCTTGGAGAACATCGCCCGATCGCGCAGGCGTTTTTTGTTGCGAAGCCGAGTTTTGCGCGGCGCGTAGGGTGTGCCGTCCGGCGCCTGCTGGCGTTTGATGTGTTGCTGTTGACCGGCGCGCAGGCGCTTTGAAACGGCAACGGCCAGCGACTTTCGAGACTGCGGCGACAGCTTGGCAATCAGCCCGGCAAGCCGGGTGTCAGAGGGATTAAGCTCGCTCATGCCATTCACTCACTAATTCACCGTGAACAAAGAGCTGCATCGGCCGTGTTATGTCCTCCGGTAACGGCGGCTCCGGCAGGTGCTTAACGTGCAGTGCGCCGTTCTGTTCGCTGACCACGACACGCTCGGTCAGCTGCAGCGATACGCTGAAATCGTAAGAGCCGTTGTTGTTAAAGTCGCTCGCAAAGGTGATCCCGGTGCGGCGCTTTTCCTCCGTTGCCATGATGTCCGGCTGGTTTTCCCGTAGCCATGCCTGAACCGGCACCATGATTAAATCCAGATCGCCGGTGTAGTCCAAAAACAGCAGGTTAAGCGTATAGCGGTACTCATGGGACAGCGAGGCGGCAAGCGTGGCGGCCACATTGCCGCGCTCTACCCGCACTTGCAGATTTTCAGGGTTGCGCTGTAGCCACGGCAGGCAGCTTGTCAGCTCAGCGCGGAGCTGTTGCGGTTTTAACATCGTGTTGTTCCTGACAGTGTTTTATCGTTTCGACCTGCACCGCGCAGGTCGCCAAGGCGTTTTCAAGCTGGCGAATATCGGCGCTCAGATCGCCGTTAGTCGCCGGGCGGCTGGCCGGGATTTGGCACAGACTCACTTTCGGACAGCCAACGTAGATAATCCGCGGCGCCGGTGAAGCCGGGGCGCTGGTGCAGCCGGGCAACGTCAGCAGGCAAAGCAGTGTTAAACCAGTCCCGTAATTGCTGATTTTCATTGAGTAACCTCTGTATTTTCTGCTCGCGCGTCAGCGCCAGCCGGTGCGCGGCGTTTAGGTCGCTCCTTAACTTTTCCTCTTCCTGCGCCAGCCGACCGGCCGCCGCCTGCAGCGTGTCGATCGCCGCGCGGGTATCGGTCAGCGCCGCCGCTATCCGGCCGTTTTCCTGCCGGGCGCTTTCCAGCCGTTCACCCAACGTGACAACCTGCCATTTCATCCAACCGGCGACGACCAGCGCCAGCACCAGAAACCAGCCGATCGCGCGGCTCATGGCGCGGCCCCGATCAGGCAGTGGGCCAGCTCCGCCGCCCGGCGCCGTTCCAGCCCCGGCGATTTGACGCCGTTGACGAACACCCAGCGCGGCAACTGCTGGCAGGCGTTGCGCCAGTCCTGCCGCTTGATGAAACCGGCCAGCGTAGAGCCGCAAGCGGCCGTGACGCCGACGTTAAAGGCAAAGGACACCACCGCGTCATAAACCGGCGGCGGCATCGTGACAGGCATACAGCGGCCTATGCCGCGCTCCACGCGATACACGTCGGCCACGAGGTTAACGGCAGCTTGGCGCTCGCTGATAACCTTGCCGGGCTTTACCCCGGCCGTGTGGCCGATGCCGCTGGTCCAGACGCCCGCCTGACACTGGTAAGGGGATAAACGACAGCCCTCTAAATCGGCCAGCAGGCGCAACCCGGCCTCAGAGATCTGCAGCGCGCTGAATTGCGGCAACAGCACCGCCAGCGCCAGCACGGCGGCCACGCTGCAGCGTTTAGCGATTGAGTTCATCGTAAACCCTCCGGCTGACGCCCAATTTGTTCAACAGCTGGTAGCTTTTGCGGCGGTAGTACCAGTTAACGAGGAACGTTCCGACGCCCACGGCGGCGCCGACCATAAAGGCGATGTCCTGCGGTGAATACTTACCGATCCACGCGAGGAAAATCGCCACTGCGTAGGCTAAAAATGAGGTGATGCGCTCCATGTTTTTAATCCCATAAATTGACGGTTTCACGCTGCGGCGCGGCGGTCACGTCCGGCAGCTCAACCGGGTGGCCGTGGGGCAAAATCGCCCCGGCAGCGGCCAGCCCTTCATTTAGCGAATAGACCTGCTCAACCACGCCCTGCGTGCGCCCGTAGTAGCGCCAGCAAATCGCGTCAACGGTGTCGCCCTGCAGGGAGTAGACTCTCATCAGAGCAACCCGATGATGCAGTGGCTACGCTCGGCCACGTTACTGATCGCGTTGCGGGCGTTGCGCCACAGCTCGCCGATCGAGGCCTCGACCACATCAGCCTTGCGGCCGCCGGTGGCGGTGGTGTCGAAACTGCGGTATTGCTCCGAGAGCGTCGCCATGGTCATCGCGCTAACGGCATTGCGGTATTCGCTCACCCGCACGCTTTCGCCGTCGAGCTGTTCGCCCGGCACATCCTCAAGCCGCTGATAGCCGTCGGCCATCTGGTCGCGGCGGAAGGTGAACAACTCGGCGTTCACCTCCGCGATCGCGCTCTTAATTGCCAGCCGCAGGCGGGGGGCGGTGATGGTGCCTTCAATGCGCATCACGTCGCGCACGTCCGCCGGGTCAATGTCCGGCCAGAAAAAGACGTTTTTAACGATCGGCTCATCCTCCGGGCGCGGTGCTGGCGCGTCCGGGCGTGGCCGTTGGATCACAACGGTGCTCATATGACCTCAGAAAGTTAGGGGGCGGTGGACGACGGCGTTAACGAGGTGAAACCTGTCGCGGCCGTCGTGCCGCCCGGCGCGGGGCGCGTTCTGTCAACGGCTGGCGGCGGTGCGTATCGCCCGCTCCAGCCGTTCAATGTCCTTTTTCACGCCGCAGCCGTTATGCAACTGCAACGCACGCTTAAGGTGGTTCAATGCCAGTTCAGCCCTGCCCGCCGCGCGCAAGACGTACCCGGTGATTTTGTGCAGCTTGGCGCGCACTTGGTCGGGCATGTCTTCTGCGTCGGTGAGTTCCATAGTCTGCATAAGGTGGTCAATGTTGACCGGCTCCCCGGCCTCAAAGGCGCGGGTGGCAGACTCGGCGACGTCTTCTGCGATGAGGTATGGCGTGGATCGCGCGAAATTGCCCGGCGGTGCCAACTGGTAGCGCAGCGCATAGCGGGCGATGTCCAGCGCGCCGGGAATGTCCCCGGCATCCAGACGCCAGATCATGACCGTCATCAGAATGGCGTCCTGCGCGCCGCGACCTTCGGCCAGCACACCGGCAACCCAGGGGGCATACTCCGGCAGCAGTTGGCGCTTGAGTTCGGCTTTACGCTCGGTTGAGCGCACCTGTTTGAGCTTTCGCTTATCTTCATAGAGTTTAAGCAACATCAGTTCATAGCCGTTGGCGTGGCGCAGCGGGTCACTCTCCCGCTGCGCGGCCTCGACCGCTGACTGGCGCATAAGGTGACGGCGGGCAGGGCTGGTCATGGTTATTTACCGCCTTTCGCTTTGTCGTCTGCCGGTGCTTCCTCCGGGGCTTTCACGTCGGCGACGGCTTCCACTGGCGCCGTGGCAACCTTCACCGCTTCAACAATGGCACCGGCGAGCGCCTTAATGTCATCGCCGGAGGTCGGCAGTGCAGCCTTGGTTTCTGGCTCGGTCGGCTTGACGGGCAACAGCTCGATGTTCTCCACCAGACAGCCGCAGGCGTAATCCTCCACCACATAGTCCTCGTTGATGGACTCATAGTTTTCGATGCGGTCGCGTTTGGCGTTCTCCACCATATGGCGGCGGTGCGTGTCCTCCTGCCAGTAGATCGACAGGTTATCCATGCGCGTAATCAGCAGCGCATCCGCCGGGAAGTACGGCACGCGCACCGCGGGCAGGTTGCCGATGCGCTTCTGGCTGATAATCAGATCGGCGGCCAGCGCTTCGGTGTTGGGTTGTTCCTGATTGACCAGCGGGAAATACTTATCAGCCAGCAGTTGACGACCGCAGATCACTACCAGCTCCGGATCTTCCTGATACCACGGCGCGATCAGGGTGTTGGTGGCATCCATCACCAGCGCGTCGAGGTTGGCGTAATCGCCACCGGCACCCACGCGGATGTTTTCAGACACCACGCTGCCGTCCATACCCACGATTTTATTCATCACGCGGCCCGGCGCGTTCTCGCGGTACTTCTGCAACCAGCCCGGCGCGATGTCCTGCAGCAGCGGGAACTTGACGCGGTTGGAGGTTTTCGCGCGGTGTGTGCCGTTAAAGCCGATCATGATGCGGTCGAGCGCCTGACGTTTCACAATCGCATCGCGTAAACGGGTCTGGAAATCCTGATAACGCGCCCACAGGTCGAGGGTGTTGTAGCGGATGTGGAAATCGTAGTTCACCTGCTGGCAGAAATAGTCATCAGTGTCCAGCGTGGCAAAGTCGGCCGTTTCGCGTTCATCGCCGCCGGCGGTGTCGGTGGTGCTGGCGATGGTGCCGCTCACACCTAAACCAACTTTCTCTCCCTTCATTTCCTTAACCGGCAGGATATTGATGCGGGTCAGGAACGTGGAGGAATCCTGTACGCGGGTCATGATGGTTTGCGTAACGGACGGCTCAACGCTGAATTTTTTATCGAGATCGCCGGTAGCGACGCCATTCAGTTCGGCAAGGCGGGACAGAAAAGCATTAAATTTAAAACGAGTTTGCTTGCGCATTTTTCTTCCTGTTTTTGTTCGGTTTTATCGGGTATGACTGCCTTAGCAGTCGGTCAGCACGTCTTGCGCACTGTTGCCGCCGGTGGCATCCGGGCGGGCCTGCTGGCTGAAATCTTCCGAGGTGGAAAGCTGGGCTTGCAGCGCGCTGAACGCATCGCTGCCGGTTTTTACCTGTTGCTTGAGATCGGCAACCTGCTCGCTCAGTGCAGCGAATTTCTCGGTAAAGCGGGTGTCCGCTTCCTGCAACTGCTCGGCCACGGTCATCACAGCGCCTTCCATCTCACCAAATCGCACATCGTCGGTGGCCTGCTTGCGGCTAAACATCGCTTTGACGCGGGCAGAGAATGAGGTTTCCGGATCAGCGACCGGCTCAAAATCGAAACAGACTTCCAGCGGCGCGGAGAACTCGACGTTATCGTGGCGGCGGCTGAACTCCAGCATGTCAGTGCCGAGGCTCGCCGGGTCATCGGTGACGGCCAGCCCGACCAGATAAGACTTGCCGGTTTTGGCGAAATCGCGTCGGATCTCCATCGAGGTAAACACTTTTTGGCCCGCACCGACCATCGACACCAGATCGGCGGTCGGGGCCAGACTGGCATAAAGCGCCCATTTGCCGTGCAACAGCGGTTCGTCCGGCTCGTCGATTTTCTCGGCCTTCAGCTCAACCACGCCGCCGTAACGGCGAAAATAGCCGTCCGGCAAAATCCCCTTGATGTGCTCCATGTTGATGCGGGCGCCGTACACCTTCGGGCTGTAGGTCGCGGCCATCTGCTGAATATCCGCAGCGCCGATCTCGCGGCCGTCAACGGTGTCGCCTTCAACGCCGATGCGGAAAAACTTAGTAACTTTCTTTGCCATGTAAACGGCTCCGGTTGTGGTGATTGGGTTCGGGGCTAGTTTCGGGGGAATGGCGCCGCGTCTCAACGCGTTGCGGTTGGAAGATCTGAGGCACAACAAGGGCTTAATGCGAGTCGCCCGGCGCTTTCGTAGCCTTGGCGTCATGAATACGACACCGGCAACAACCATCATCAGCGATCCGCGCCGCCAAGCTGCCTTGCTCTACTGGCAGGGCTTCTCTGTGCGCCAAATTGCGGAAACGCTGAACCTCAAGGGGCCGACAGTGCAGAGCTGGAAACTGCGCGATAAATGGGACGACATCGCGCCCATTTCCCGCGTGGAGCAAAGCATGGAAGCGCGGTTGATTCAGCTCATCATGAAAGACGTCAAGGAGGGGAAAGACTTCAAAGAAATCGACCTGTTAGGCCGCCAGATTGAACGGCTCGCGCGGGTCAATCGCTATTCGGCAACCGGCAACGAGGCGGATTTAAACCCGAACGTCGCCAACCGCAACAAAGGCGAGCGCAAGCCCGCCGAGCGTAACGTGTTCAGCGAGGCCGCCGTGGAGAAGCTGCAAAGCATCTTCACGGAAACCACCTTCGAGTATCAAATGGGGTGGTATCGCGCCGGGCTGCAACACCGTATCCGCAACATCCTGAAATCGCGCCAGATCGGCGCCACGTTCTTCTTTGCCCGCGAGGCGTTGCTCGATGCGCTGACTACCGGCCGCAATCAGATTTTCCTGTCGGCCAGTAAGGCGCAGGCGCATGTGTTCCGCAATTACATCATTGATTTTGCCCGGCTGGTCGAGGTTGACCTGAAAGGCGATCCGATGGTGCTGCCGAACGGCGCCCGCCTGATGTTCCTCGGCACCAACGTGCGCACCGCGCAGAGCTACACCGGCAATCTGTATCTTGATGAGTATTTCTGGATACCGAAGTTTCAGGAGCTGCGCAAAGTCGCCAGCGGAATGTCGCTGCACAAGCGGTGGCGCACTACCTACTTTTCCACACCGTCGAGTCTGGCGCACTCCGCTTATCCGTTCTGGTCGGGGGAACTGTTCAACAAGGGGCGCCGCAGCAAAGCCGATCACGTTCAGCTCGACCTCAGCCACAGCCACCTGTCAAAAGGCGTGCTGTGCGGTGATGGGCAATGGCGCCAGATTGTCACGGTTGAGGATGCGCTGACCGGCGGCTGTAACCTGTTCGACCTCGATCAGCTGTCGCTCGAATACAGCCCGGCAGAATATCAGAACCTGCTGATGTGCGAATTTGTGGACGATACCGCGTCGGTATTCCCATTCGCCGAGCTACAAGGCTGTATGGTCGATACGCTGGAAGAGTGGGAGGACTTCAACCCTTACGCCGTGCGGCCGTTCGGCTATCGCCCGGTGTGGATCGGCTACGACCCATCGGAAGCCAACGGCGGCGACAGCGCCGGGTGCGCGGTGATCGCGCCGCCAATGGTGGCCGGGGGCAAGTTCCGCGTGCTCGAGCGCCACCAGTGGCAGGGCATGAACTTTGCCGCTCAGGCCCAGAAGATTAAAGACCTGACCGAAAAATATTGCGTGGAGTACATCGGCATCGATGCGACCACCGTCGGCCAAGGTGTTTTCCAGCTGGTGCGCGAGTTCTTCCCGGCCGCGCGGGAGATCAAATACACCCCGGAAATCAAAACCGCCATGGTGCTGAAGGCAAAAGACACCATCGGGCGCGGCTGTCTGGAGTACGACACCAGCCACACCGACATCACCGCCGCCTTTATGGCGATCCGCAAAACCATGACCGCCAGCGGTGCGCGCTCCACCTACACCGCCAGCCGCAGCGAAGAAGCCAGCCACGCCGATGTCGCGTGGGCAATCATGCACGCCCTCTTAAACGAACCGCTGACCGCAGGCAGCGGCCACAGCAGCCCGAACATTTTGGAGTTTTACTGATGAAATACGCGTTTACTGCTCAGCAACTTGCTGGCCTCAAATCACTATTGAACACCATGGCAACGCCTTACCAGCGCCGCTGGTACGCAGAAGGGCTGGAACATCGCCGCCGCAGCTATACCAAACACCGCCAAGCCGGGGCCGATATGTTCTTTGCGCTGGAAGGGCTGATCGACGCTCTGGAAACCGGGCGTAACCAGCACTACTTCGCCCCATTGCTAAAATACTCGCTGGCGTGGTCGCGTAAATACATTTGCCACTTTGCGGCGAAAGTCGGGATTAAAATTGCGGAGTTTGGGCGAGAAATCGCCTTCACCAATGGGGCTAGAATCGTTTTTCATGGCGGCCTCGGCCTCTCACTGACCGCATTGCACGGCAACGTCTATTTGAGCGAATACGCATGGGCGAATCATCCTTATGCCCTTTTCCAGAGCGCGCTCGCCGTTTCCTGCCATTCACGCTATCGCCTGACGCTGTTCACATCCGTATCACCCAATCCCGAGGCGTTCGCCGTGTGGAAACGCTCGCAGGCCAAGGGATTTTCACAGGTACACACGATCGAGGACACCGCCGCACAGGGCGGACTTTGGGACGTGCAGGATGTTGAAGCCCTCAAGCGGGAATGCACCCCGGAGGAATTCCGCCAGTTATATCTTTGTGAGTGGCCGCAGGAGGTGGCACTGTGAGCAAGCGCAAAGGCCGTAAGGCATTCACCACCCCGGCGCCAGCCCAGCCAGCAGAGCAGAAGCAGGATTTTGAGGCGTTTACCTTTGGCGAGCCGTCCGCGGTGCTGGATAAGCGGGAAATTCTGGATTACATCGAATGCACGACAAATGGCAAGTGGTACGAGCCGCCGATCTCATTCGACGGGCTGGCGCGCAGCGTGCGCGCCGCCGTGCATCACAGCTCGCCGATGTACGTTAAGCGCAATATTTTAGCGTCAACGTTTATCCCGCACCGGCTGTTAAGTCAGCAGGAGTTTAGCCGCTATGCGCTGGATTATCTGGTGTTCGGCAACGCCTATTTAGAAGAGCGTCAAAACCGCCTCGGCGCCCCGCTGCAGCTGAAATCCTCCCCGGCCAAGTACACGCGGCGCGGTGTGGAGCGCGGCGCTTACTGGTTTGTGCAGGACTGGAAAGAGGCGCACCGCTTCAAGACCGACAGCGTTTTCCACCTGATTGAACCGGACATCAATCAGGAACTGTACGGCCTGCCGGAGTACCTCAGCGCGCTTAACTCCGCCTGGCTGAACGAGGCGGCGACGCTGTTCCGCCGTAAGTATTACCAGAACGGGGCGCACGCCGGTTACATCCTTTATATGACCGACGCGGCGCAGAGTACCAGCGACGTTGACAGGATGCGCCAAGCCATGCGCGACACCAAGGGCTTGGGGAACTTCCGCAATCTGTTCATGTACGCCCCGAACGGCAAGCCGGACGGCATTAAGATTTTGCCGCTGTCCGAGGTCGCCACCAAGGACGACTTTTTCAACATCAAGAACGCCAGCCGCGACGATCTGCTAAGCGCACACCGCGTACCGCCGCAGATGATGGGGATTATCCCGAACAATACCGGCGGCTTCGGAGACGTGAAAAAAGCCGCTCAGGTGTTTGTACGCAACGAGCTAACACCGCTGCAAGAGCGCATGAAGGAAGTGAACTACTGGATCGGGGAAGAGGTGATTAGATTCTCGCCGTATGAGTTGCCGACCGAATAAGCAGAAAGCCGCCAGTGATTGGCGGCTTAATTTATCGTTCGCCTCGAGCTAGGCCGCATAACGCAATAGTTGCAAACACCAATAACAGAAAAATGGCGGCGCTTAAAATTCGCTGCCACCACTCATCAAACCAGAACAGCGACCCAAAAGCCGCAACAGAAAATACCCCGCTGAAAATCGCCTCCACAACGTGAGACAATCCTTTGCCGAGCTTACTGCCCCAAGACTTGAGATAGCTCATGATTCACACCTTCACAGAACATTTTCGATTTGCTGGAGTAGGCAACAAACGGTTCAAGATACTCCTCCGCAAGAAAATAGATCATGTCCAAATTTCGCGGGGTGAGTTTGTGGTACGTCGAGGGGTACTTTTCGCGCAACCGGCGCGATGACACTGCGGCTTGTTCGATAATCCCTTGCAGGAGAATAATGTTCAACCCTGCAACGGTAATACCTTTAAAAACCCATCTGAAAAGCGTACTACTGATAACTTTTTTCAAAATATGATGCGTGATCTGTTGTACCAGAATGAACTGCGTCCCCATACGCCCCGCAACATAACCTTCAGCAAGGTTTAATTTCTGTCCTAATGCTGTTTGCGTTTGAACATCCATCCGTTGATAACAGTCACGAATTATGACGGTTATTAGCTCACGCAAAGGGGCCTCAATGCCATAACCAGCGCGAATAACCTTAATGAATCTTTCCGTTTCCAGTTCATTGCGGCGTTTAAATTCACCACTACCTAACCCGGCGCCCTGCCATGTGCGGCGAGCACTATACGCGATTCCTTTGGGTAAGGACTCAATGCCTTCAAGAATTCCCTGCGCTACAGCTTTAGCATCCATACAAAGCCTCTTATCAATCATGAGGCTGTACCATATACCATGTTTGCCCAAAAATTCAACACAACAAGCCCCCTCCCATAACGCTTGAGAGCGCCGCTATCGCATCAAAGCCCAAAGCCGCCCCCTTGTCTTGGTATGGTGATAAATCACGATGACGGGACGCTGGCGGCCATTTTGAAAGTGGTTCAACACGGCTTGCGCGCAATGCTATCCCCGCCTCGCCTGCCCGCTTCATGTGCCGCTTTTAATGCAGTTGCATGATCCGGCGCGATCCGCGCCAGTGCTGGCGCAGCGGGGGTAAAATTCACACCGGATCATCATGCAAATTCATGCACCTAATTCATGCACTGTAGCGACTAGTAGTATTTACTAATTTCTGTCTGATAATTTAACTGGCTGCCCATCTCTAAGATCGACCAAATGCTCAGGTTCTGAAGCAAACCATGCATACGAGCCCCAAGCTAGTTCAGAGATTGCTTTTTTGAATGGAGCCTTACCACGATCCATGAACGCAGTAAGAAAGGCCAAATGACTCTCACTAAAACCCGCCTCCAAAGCCAATCTGGTTAATGTAACTTTCCTTTCCCTGTTTATTGGGCCATCTGTCGCCACGACTTCTGTAAAAACAACCAGCATGTCAGCACCACTACTATCATTTCCTAAATCAATTAGGATAATGTCAGGCAAAGCCTTTGATGCGTCAATTTTTAACCCCAAGGCCTGTGCTAAGTCTTCATCTCGTGCAACTACTTTATTACCGGACTCTGATAACCAAAGAATTGCTGGAGCTTTAAGAAATTTTGGTGCAAAGACTTCAATTACAGCTTTCGCAATGACACTTGAAGGCCCAGGAGCCAATGTTCTTTTTTCACCATTCGGAAATGTTACAACTACAGCATCCTCTGCAATTGCTACTCCTGACTTCATCAATCGCAACCTAGATAAAGCAGCTTTATTTAAATGTGTATCTTGCCATTTAGTGATAGCAGAATCTAATTCAGCGCCTACTAACGCTTCATCAAACAATGTTGTAAAAGATGATTCGAGACAATATTTAGGCTTAGATGATGTCGTTGGAAGACCACTACGTTCAACAACAGCACCACATGGTATAAAACCAGAGCGTATTGTTTCATCTCTGATCGGCTCTCGAGAATTAGGGGCATACCAAGCGTCTATTGGACGTTCTTTTTTACTAGAAAGTGTTTTTATTACCCACTCCTCACGACTTATATCATCGAGGAGTTCAGATTGTTCGACACCCATATCCGTAACTTGGCTAGGTCTTATCCACCGGTCACTACCTGCAACAGCACCAGCATAAAACATAACATATAACGTTTTAGCAGCTATTTCACGGATGACATAGTTCCTATTTTCTGTACCTTCAGGAAAAATGAGCGGAAGCCTCTCCATTATAACTTCTAATTTTGGAACTTTTGGTAAGCTCATTTCAAATTCACTCCATAGAATTTAGACAACGTCTTTTCAATTTTTTCGCTAGAAGAACCAGACAAAACCAGCTTCTCAAGTTTTAAAAGCTCATCAACACTTGGTAGTGGTATGGAATTTAATTCATATGCTGACACAGCTACACTTCCACTGATACAGCGAAAGGCACGATCAACGATTTTTGAGTTAAGTATCGCAGCAACCGTTTCAGGTTTTATTTGAGCAAAAAGCTCATTTGGATAAATCATGTTGATATGATTTTCAACTACAACAGCCCGGTTTTTATCAAGAAATGCTTGAGGCAACACCGCAGCTAGAAGCCGCCGACTCTGTTCTTTTGACGTTGTTCTTTGAACAAGGACGCACTCAGTAGATGTAAGCAGATGAGATTGATCTGGATGAATATCAATAAACGGAACGTGATTCCGGCGGTCAGAGCTAAAATTGAATCCAGAATTTGTAATAGACTCTGCCCAAATAAGAGGATAGCTTTTCTTCGTTGGAACAGTACGCAGTTGTGACTTGAATCTATTCCACACCAATTGCCCTGTGGATACATTATAACCAAAGTCGGATAGCCGATTAGGCATGAGCTTAATTGCGTTCAAAAATTCTGCATCTTCTGCATTTCTAGGAAGTAACCATGCACTCCCGCCATGTTCTATTTTCACATTGCCGATCTTTTCAACTTTAGCATCATTGAGGCCTTTAGGTATCAATGACGATACTTTAGACGGTTCCTCATGCTTGCCTAATCTAAATGTCGTGAGCAGGGTTTCCTGAAGAACATCATCAAAAACTCCCTCGCGATCAGAGATGAAATCAAATGCAAATGGAGTAGCTTCTTCTGTTAATAGTTTTCGCAGCGCCATAAAATACTGTCCACCAAGAAATGATGTTGGTGTCAGATACGCAACAATACCACTTTGCGGTTTTGCTAATCGAATAGCCAAATCAGTAAAAAGACCATAAAGATTAGCATGCCCGTATAGTGAGCGAGAATATTTATCCCTCAACTCAGAATTAAGGGTAACTCTACCATAGGGAGGATTACCGATAACAAGGTCAAAATGACCCACATCGCTTTGCTGTAATGCATCACCGACAATGATAACATTGTCAGGCAATCTTCTTTTAGCTGCGATACATAGAGGCATTAATGCGGCCTCAAGAAGGGCTAGGGTCATCCATGCCGCAAAAGGATCTATTTCAATACCCTTCAATCTTTTAACTAAACGTCTTAATATCCATTCTGGCGAAGAACCCTTTTCCTTCTGTAGCATTCTTAATGCGACCGGAGCTAAAAATGCACCTCCTCCACATGCTGGGTCAATGGCTGTGCTTGTAGAAAAATCAACTCCTGTACTCTCCGCCAAATCTAATAACCGTGCAACTAAGGGTGGGGGGGTATAATATGCGCCAATCTCTGAGCGGTAAGACGAAGGCAACATCACTGTATAAATAGAGCCAATCAGATACCCGGCATCTTCAACAGGAAAAGTAGCTATTAAATCACCAGTCATTTTAGCCAATTCGAGAGCATCACAAGATATCTCGGCCAAAAATACTGTGTGCGGTACTGATTTAATTTTTATTGTACTTTCCTGCGCTTGAGCCAATGAATCCCAATATGCACCTATAACATGAGCACAATACGAACGAGCGTGAGCAAGTCGGTCTTTATCCGATTTATAATTCCCGGCATAACCACGCGCCATAGCCTTACAGGTTTGATACCGCTCTAATAATGTCAACTCACTATCAGTGAGGAAATCAAATTGTTGGGCATTCATCACTCTATCCTACCGTTTATAACTCTATGTATTTTAACAACATCCATCAATTTAGCTCTATCGAACTTCGTAAGAATGTCGCGTGCCAATAGCCCCTAGGCTTAACATCTCATCCATCTAAGGGGCAGCATACAAAAAAAGTATGAATTTATAAATTTAATTATACGAACGAGTGTGTTGAATTTGCGCTCTCGATAGCTTCATCTTTGACCTGACTCGCTAATTCTGAAATCCATACAAGAGCTATGTCTTTATCCTTCGGCTGACTCTCATAACAAACCCCCAGACGGGCGATGAGTTCAATTCTTTCTAAAACAACCACTTCATCCACTGCTTGCACCCTTTCCCTCCGACGCTTAATTACTGTATGCATATACAGTATATGCCTATCAGATTTAATTTCGCAAGAAATTATTGGAAGCCAGCCCAATCGTTAACCGCTGGATAGTGCATTGAAATATCACCAAATTTGACTTTAGCGCCGCGTGCCAGTGCTTCCAACTCCGAGCGTGTTGGCTCGATGCCGTGTAGAGCCAGCTCTGAGTAAATTCTGGGAACGCGATCGCGTTCAACAGCGGTTAATCTTGCTGAAGGAGCTGGCTCTGGCCGGCTATATGGGTCAATGCTTCTCTGTTGCCTGTTTATCTGCGGAGCATTTGCCCGTAAACGCGTCATAACAGACCGTGCAACGGTCATGTCATCCCAGTCAATTGGGGTGTCGGGATGGTGTTCCATCACCGCTACGGCCTCTACAGGCCCTCCATCCTGCGTATTTTCGGCGCCACCGCTGCCGACCAACCCACAGTTATTGACAGGACTCCGAGGCGCGCCGGAGGCGCTTTTCAAAGTCAAAGGCTCAACGGCAACGGCTTTAGCGACGATGCGCCATTGCGTGGTGCGGGTTTCATAAACGTGATCGGCGCCGATGTGCGGGGCAAAAATCCCCGCAATTTTCTGCACTTCTTCGTCATAGGCGTTGCGCTCGTCGGCAACCCGGCGGGCTACACGCACAGTCTGATCGTCACGGGCAACGTTAGGGCCACCCTGTGCCAGAATGTAAGCTGCAAAGTCACCGGCATCAGCAGCAGCGCGCACCGCCTCAACGGTTTCGTCAAACTCATCAGCCAGACTGACAGAGCGGATCTTGCGGCACTCACGCCATGCGCCGCGCGACGGCAGGCCGATAAAGTGGAATTGAGGGATACGCCATGTTGACGCCCACGCGGTGACGGCGGCCGCCGTATCAGTCAACAGCTCGCCGGTTTCATGATCGCGTTCGCCGTCCAGCGCGTAGCCGTCGATGTTTTTTGCAATGTATTTGGCGATATAGCCCGCCGCACCGCCTTTGTTCAGGTGCTTGCAGTCAAACCGGTTTTTGGCGGCGCCGCGCTCGTCCCCATCTTCAGCCATGGCATAACGGCGCATGATGTCGATCACCTGCTGGCGCTGTTTTTTGGAGGTAAACAGCATCATATGCCAGTGCGGCGTCGCATCATGGTGCGGTTCGACAACGCGCACGCCGTAGACCTGCAGGCCCGCATCTTTAAACGCTGTGCGGATCTTGCTAAACAGCTTCACAAGATAGCGCTGGCCGTCTTTTGGCGTGTAGGCTTCATCGTCCCACTTGTGGTTAAAATGCACCTTCGGGCTGTTCTTGCCGACGGCGCGCGTCGGGTGATATTTGGATGGGGTGGTGATGGTGATAAACATCCCTTTATCGCCACGGATAGCGGCGGCCTGCTCAACACCGGCGATCATCGCCATTAACTCCATACGACGAATTTCTGGGTTAGAGATACTTGCCATCACCTTGTCGATGAGGCTGAAGCGTTCGCCGGTTTCGACGTTCTCAAGCTCGCGGCTGTTCAGATAATCAAAATTGGACTGGCGGCGCGCTTTCACATCCCGAATAGCCTGCTTACTGGCATACGACGACGCCCCGCGGTTCACATTACCCAGGGCGATCAGCAACGCCTCGCGCCAGCGCGTGCGCTGGGCCTTCAGCTGGCGTTCCCACCACTCGGAATTAACCAACCGTGACAGGCTGGCAATCGCTGACCGGGCATCCAGTTTGCCCTTGCGGTATTTGCGCCAGTGCATCGGGGTGATGTTGAAGGCGCGCGCCATACCGGCAATACGGCCATAAAATTCTGATTGGGTGGCATCTTCGAAAAGCCCGGCATTGTCGCCGCCGTTCTCCGCCACAAACTCATCGCAGTAATCTTCATAATTCTGCAGAAGTTGACCGGCCACCCGATCGGCGAGGCGGCGTAACTCTTTGTCATCCATGCCGGGCAGTGAAGCGTAATTATCAACCTCAGCAGAAAACCGCATTGACGCGGCGAGGTTCATTGCATTTTTGGCGCTCACCGTTTGCAGGCGGGGCCAGATGCGGCGATCGAACTGGAACACCAGCCATTTGTTGGCATCGTGCAGCCCTTTGCTCTTGAGCAAGTTGGTGTAACGTGTCAGGAACATGGCGCTGAGGAAGCGCGGCAGGCGGCGGATATTGGTTAAAACAGCTTGCCCCTGAGCGTGTTCGTCACGGGTAAGCGGTCTCACCGGCCCGGCAACTGCCGGGCGCGGTTCGTTCCATGGGTAAGCGTAGGCGGTAGCCGCTTGGCTCATTGCACTTTCGCGCCGTGTGCGTAGGTGCTGTTGCCACAGTAGCGCTCATTGCAATTCACGCACAAAGAATCTTGCAGTATTTGGATGCTTAAAACTACATAACCAGTTTTCCACTCGCTGACATCTGTAATATGAGTGATTTTTGCAATGATGAATTCACCGGTATATCCGTTAGCATCTTCGAGCCACTCACGAAGCTTTAATAAATCCCCCTCTTTGAAGTCTCTATCATTCAAGCGAAACTCTGCTTTTTTAACTCCAGCACGAACGAAGTTAAAATAAGAGGGTTTAATTTTTAAATCATGTAGCATTACAAAAACTCCTTAATCGTAATTTTGGTTTTCTGGTCTGCGTGCAAACTCTGAATCACTCAAATCAGCAGCAATAAAATGACCTGCCAGCAACGCCAGCAGGCCGAACAAAATAGAGAACTCCGTCATGCCTTCCCCGCGTATAGGTGACTTTGCGTCTCGCGGATCTGCTGACAGCTTACGCAGGTATCAACGCCGGGAAGGGCAGCGCGACGCGCGGCAGGAATCGGAGCATCACATTCTTCGCAAACAAAGGCAGAAGGCAGCGCGGAGGATTTGCGGGCATTGGCGATCTGCGCACTCAATACCAGCGCTTGCCGTTCCTGTTCGTAGTCCATTGGGTCAGCCATTAGTGCAGCTCCGATTTGTTGTTCAGTTGATTGAGAGCCTGTTGCCCTAATTCCGCGATGCGTTGCGACTCCTTAATGACATCGCTAATGCTGTTAATCGATTGAAGAAAAACACCTCGATTAACTGATAAATTAATGAGGTCAGAAATTAGCTTTAACTCATTAGAGTAAACCGCTCTTGTTGGATAATATTTCTTTTTAGTTTCCTTATCGGTTTTTACGTCAGCCAAAATTAAAGCTTCCGCGCTAGAGTCTCGCGCTTCAACTTTAATAATGGCGAAAGTGCCATTAACTTCAACGACGTTAGTCATTAGTGCAGCTCCTGCGCTTGATGCTCGATGGCTTCAGCCTCTTGGCGGAGCAGCTCAACAGCTTCAATAGCCGTTAAACCGTTCTTAGAGATATGTGCAGCCAAACGCACCAGACGAGCAGCGGCGAGATCGGCTTGATTCTTACGCTCATCAAGGCGGGCGTGGTCAAGCAACACAGCCACCTGTGAAATATCGCTACCTTGCTTTGCTGGGTCTAAACCCATAAAAATCACATTCGACATATTTAATCCTTATTTCAGACAAAGCGATGCCCGGCGGGTTAACGCCAGAATTACGCAATACGGTTAATTAACGTTTAATTCGCAATCATCATCACTGATAAATCGCGGTAAGGTTTTTGATAAATCAATCAGGTCATTCAGCGCCCACACAATTTGTTTACGCTCTGAATAACTCATTTCTGCAAACTTCATTTTTATATGCCGCTCTTTCAGCCCGGCATGAAAACAAACAGTTCTGCGGATATGTTCCGGCGACTTATCAAAAGCCTCTTGCGCCTGATTCTGCTTATGAGGGAACAGCTCACGCTTAATCTGTGAAATGCGCTTAATGCCGATCGCTTTTTGTGTTTCAGTAGCCAACAACATGACAGCCCCAATTAACGGCAGAAAAAACGGCGCAGCGGTGAAACAGGCTTAGCCGTTGACAGGCCACGCAGTAAGGCCGCCTGATCGTGACGTGGGCGCCAGCGCTTGCCGCCCGGCAGTTCGATAAAACCGTGTTCAAAATGCCGCGATGGGCTTTGTTGTTTCAGCAGTGGAGCGATAGAAATAACCACGGTGATCACCTCAGCTTAAACCAGCAACAGCACTCAGCCCGCTGATCACGTCAACGGTGGAGGCCAGAGCCGGGGTAGATTGGATGCGGTTCTGAACGGTCAAGCCGATCAGCGACAAATGGCGGATCGCCGTGTTGACACTTTCGAGCAGTGCGCTTTTACGTACCGGCGTTTTGTGGTCGCCCTGCACGGCGGCAGCGGCAACGTTGCCAACTGCGGCCGTAGCCTGCAGTGCATACGTTGGAATATTCCCGGTGCAAGCCTCATTGACAGGCACGGACGGCATGCAGTTGATTTGTGCCAGCAAGGCATCAATCAGGCTGGAATCCTCTGTAGCGTCAGTGATCGCCAGCAGTTCGGCACACGTGAGCTGATGCGGCTGGCCCGGACTCAATTTGTTGCGCAGCGTCTGGGCGTTCATGCCGAGCCGTTTAGCAAGCGCCGTCACATTGTGGCGAGCTGGAAACTGTCGGCAGGCTTCATCGAAGTGCGGATGTTTAGAAATGGCGTAATCAAACATACTTTACCCCCGTGAATTCACTTAAAGTGAATCACGCACCGATGACGAGTTGAAAACGTGAATGGCCTAGCGCTTTACGTAATTGATCTTCTTTCCAGCGGGCGTAGTAGATACGGATCGGGCCACCTGCTTTTGTGCAGCCTTTACGGATAGTGCGGGGTTCGATGGGTAACTGCGGGTTGTCTCCAGTTGTCCAACGATAGACAGTTCGAAGAGAGACACCTTCCAACTCGGCAAATTGCTCGGTAGTTACGATCGGTGCGGGTACTTTGAAGATTGCGATTTCAGAAGCCATATTGCATGATTCCCTATTTGCCAATACTTGCAATTAATGGTCATCCGTTTGCCAACATTTGCCATTAATTACCTTAGGTTTAGCCGCATACTAATGCGCAAAAGCCGCAACAGTCAATACGTGGATGCGAATTTTATGGAAATCGATTCAGGAATCAGTAACGAGCATGTTCTAGACAGGATTTGTGATGTCTACGGTTACGCCCAAAAAATACAGCTCGCCCGGCACTTCAACATCGCCGCCAGTTCCCTGCAAAACCGCTACACTCGGGGCAGTATCTCTTATGACTTTATCGTCCATTGCGCCCTCGAAACTGGAGCCGACATTGGCTGGTTACTTACCGGGAAAGGAGATAAATTCGCAAATGGCAAAACTCCGCCCGCTTTCAAAACTGAGGATTTATTCATCAAGACATTCACATTAAGTGAAGGAAAACTAGTTGATGAGTCAGAAATGAGAATTTCAAAATCACTCTTTAGTCGTGTTCCCCTTAATCCACAATGCCTCCGTTCAGACAACGTGATTCACTTCCTTGAGCTTGAAGCCTCGCTCTCTGATGGCTCATGGCTTGTAGATATTGAGGGGGCAAAAAGCATCCGTGAGTTAACAGTTCTACCGGGCAAAAAGTTACATGTGGCAGGCGGCAAAGTACCGTTTGAGTGCGGGATTGATGAGATAAAAGCGATTGGTAGGGTAGTAGGAATATACAGCGAGGTTAATTGATGGCTGTCCGTAAAAATCCCGCTGGCGGCTGGGTTTGTGAACTTTATCCAAACGGGGCAAAAGGGCAACGTATAAGAAAGAAATTCGCCACCAAAGGCGAGGCTCTGGCCTTTGAACAGTACACAACGCAAAACCCGTGGCAGGAAGAAAAAGAAGATAGACGTACATTAAAAGATCTGGTTGACGCATGGTATAGCGCTCACGGCATCACCCTAAAAGACGGCTTAAAGCGCCAGCTCGCTATGCATCATGCTTTTGAATGTATGGGCGAACCACGCGCATACGATTTTGATGCGCAAATGTTTTCTCGATACAGAGAGAGAAGATTGAAAGGCCACTATGCCCGCTCAAACAGGGTAAAAGAGGTATCCCCCCGCACCCTTAATCTTGAGCTGGCTTACTTTCGGGCTGTATTCAATGAGCTGAATCGTCTCGGGGAATGGAAAGGGGAAAACCCGCTAAAAAATATGCGGCCTTTCCGCACGGAAGAGATGGAAATGGCATGGTTAGATCGGGATCAGATTGCGCTCCTGCTCGCAGAATGCAAACGCCATGATCACCAAGATTTAGAGACAGTGGTGAGAATATGCCTCGCAACTGGCGCGCGATGGTCTGAAGCCGAGGGGCTAAAGAAAAGCCAGTTAGCAAAATATAAAATCACTTATACCAATACTAAGGGCAGGAAAAACAGAACTGTTCCCATTAGCCAAGAGCTTTATGACGCACTACCAGTTGATAAAAAAGGTCGGCTCTTTAGTGATTGCTATGGCGCTTTCCGATCAGCTTTGGAAAGAACAGACATTGAGCTACCCGCCGGGCAGCTTACCCATGTTTTGCGCCATACCTTTGCCAGTCACTTTATGATGAATGGTGGTAATATTTTGGTCTTACAGCGCGTACTGGGGCACACCGATATTAAAATGACGATGCGATATGCGCACTTTGCTCCCGATCATTTAGAGGATGCCGTTAAGCTTAACCCACTGGCGACAAGTGGCGATAAAGTGGCGATAGAAATGGCAAATAAAGAGCAATCGCTGGCAAACAGTGGCAATGTATGTCAATGATAAACAACGTAAATTATTGATTTTCGGTTGTTCTGGTAGGAACTCATAATCGCTTGGTCGTTGGTTCAAACCCAACAGGGGCCACCAAATTATCAAGGGGTTACGTTAACAGCGTAGCCCCTTAGTTTTTCCGGGGATATACCGGGGATATTTTGCATGAGTAATCATGGTGTTTTTTGGTTACTTTATGCTCGTTCATCGCATTGCGCTGATGATCAAGTTAAACGAGCTACCTGGTGACTCACAGCCAATAACCGAATTTGTTTCAAGAAATCCTTTGTCGTTGTTCCCCACCGTTCCGGCGATATGTCGCCCCCCCATCGAGCACTGAATTCATCATCAAGCGAATCCGGGTATGCCGCTTCAAATTCGACAATATCCGCGATCAGGGTATCGATCTTCGATGATGGGTTGTCTTGGAGATAGAAGCTCATAACGCCGGGAAGGGTTGTCGCCCCTGTGATTTCGTAGTAGTCCTGCCCGAAATAAATTTGTATCAAGTGCTCGAGCGCGGAAAAGTTACCCATTATTTTCATGGTCCAGTCCTAAAATGTGGGGTAGGCGGTGAGAATGTAGTACGGCTTACCCTGGAACACCTCAAAGCGTATGACAACCCGAAGTTTGGTTAACTTGGTGGTGCTCTGCTCGCCATGCCGTAAACCATATCCAATCACCCGCCCGGCAGGGTAGTTAATCACAAGTGGCGACATTGGCCGCGTTGAACTGCTGGCCCAGACCTTGATCCACTCTTGGTTATGCTTCACCGCGCCAGAAATTGCCTCTTCGGCAATGCGCACGTTGGTGAATGAGGTTGCGGCCTGCATGTTGGGTGCGGTGGTCAGTCGTTTCGCCAATTCATCCGGTGTCTTGGCTATATGCTTCGCTAAAGTATGGCCGCCAGGTTTCGCGCCCGTCATGGATTCATGCTCAACCAACTTTACCCTACCCATACGAACTGAGGCGACACGCGCCGCGCCTATCGCTGCCGCAAACACCAACGGCACCGCAACATCGACCGTAAGTCCTACGTTGTAGGCCGTATCATCATCCGCGCCCAGAGTTTTAGCCAGTGCGACAGCGGATTGGTAGGTATCGGTAGTTGTCGGCTGGCCGGTGACGATCTGATTGGAAGCGGCTTTGATGCTGTCCAGGCTGTGAGTGCCGACAACGACGCAGCCGACCTTGGTTAAAAATGTCGGGTCTGGTGCATAACACATCGCGCCGGCACCAATGAGTTCAACAACGCCACCAGCAAGCCCCAGCCCGCCAAACAGCCGATTGCTCAGCGTCTCGCCCTCGGTGACCGTCTTGTCCGACATGACCGCCGCCAGTTGGACCGGCGAAAGCACAACCCGTAAACCTTCCTCTGTTGCCATCGTCATTCCCTTATTGTGGTTGATTAAACGTTGCTATTGCCACTGTTAGCTCTTTTCGTCATCGAAATCAAAATACTCGTAATAGACTCGGTACACCGCCATAAAAATATCTCGGATATCTCGCCCATCAACCAAAAAGTAAGAACTGTTTAATGAATCCCCGCACTTCATCAAATTAACAGGGGAACCTTTGATCTCAATGGTAACGTGCTCCGTGTTCTTTTTCGGATCACACGAGTAATGCTTGGTATGGTTGCACAACGATTTAATCACCAAATATTCCGGAAGCGCCCACAGAGCTTTATCAAGCGTCTCATTTCGACTCTGTTCACCATTAGGCATCCCTTTACAATCGCTCTGCTTGCTCTGATAAATCCACTCTCTGAGGTGGTACATAGGGAACAGTGTATCAATCAGCCTTTCCTCCGACGGCTGATCGTAAAACGCCACCCACTTATTTTTCAGGTGATTAAACATTGCACCTGCGTCACCAGTGCTGAATAAACCAGCCATAACTTAACTCCTGTCGTTTATGCTGCCTAGGGTACGTTATCACGGCAGCTCAATGCCTTCTGCTGTTTGTTATCAAAGAGGTTATGTTGGCTTACAGGGGCTATAGCGCCAGCACATCGACCGCCTCAGCCCAATCTTGATTGTTGGTTCGATTTTTTCATTTTGCGCTACCGTCGCTCGCCACCATGAAAATCGGTCATCGTCGCCCAAGCGTTAGGAACCGTGAGGTTAGGTTGACACTTTTGTGCAAATTCGCGAATTGATGTTGGGTTTTCTATACCTCGAAAACCAGAGAATTACCCCAAAGCCCGCCAACATAAGGCTTTCAGGCTGGTTGACACTTTTCCAAATCGGTTTCGTTTTTCGCAGAAAACCTTAGCATTTCTTAGCATCCGGTTGACGTTTTTCGCGAATAAGGCGGGGGATTCCGGTACATCAGGTTGACACTTTTCGCGATTTAACCTTAACAAATCTATACATCGACGCTCGAAAAAAGGCGATAGCACCAGGCCCCACAAGGGCTATAGCGAGGTTTCCACTCTCGTAAGTCGTCGTAAAAGTGTAAACCTGTTCCGTTTCGTATTTCGTGATTTCCCACCGGGCATAACGATTATGCTTTTGCCCATGTAGAAAGCGCCTCCAGCCCCGCGGGGTTCCAGTTGTCCAACTCGTCCGGGCTTGTGTCGGCGGTGTAGCAAATTTCTCGCCTGAGCAGCGAAATCGCACTCGCTGCATTCTGGTGATAATCGTACTCCTGGAAATAATACTCTCCGTCACCATCACTGAGCCATACACCGCCATCGTCAAGAATTTCCATATCCCAACCCAACTCCTCGGCGGCACTTCGCACGCGCAACTCTACATCGGCATCCGTTGCAGGGGTAGGGCTTTTCCCGTCATTGGCCTTTATCGACGCCCAAACTGCCGCCCAGGTCATTTCCAACGTCCTGTGTGGCCATTGGTCGACGGTAGTCTTTTCCGACTGAATCCCGTCGACGTTCTGCTGTTGGCGCTCTGTCGCCTCAACATCGATTTTGCTACCAGACATCACAACATCACCCTTGGCTATCCAGTCGTAGACGGTCTGGCGACTAACGCCGCAATGCTTGGCATAGGCCGATTTACTCATCAGCATAAGCTTCAATCCTTTCACTATGCATAAAATTCACATTATATATTTATTTCTGATTAATATTTATCTCGCTTGAGATCACTAAAATCAGAAAACCATCCTTGTTTAGCTAATTCGATATAACAGAAATTGAAAGCATTTAAAACTTCATTTAGATTGGCATGTTTAGTAACAAAAGTTACAAACGCACCTGTAATATCATCTCTCTGCTTATAGAAAAAGTAGTTAGCTAGGGGGTGTTTTTTTTCAGAATAAATTGGTTTTGATATACCATCAAATCTGTCACCTAACCAAGACTGAAATTGATCTAACGTAAGATCATAGACTCTCTTATCTATCTCTACCCAGAAGTGATGATAATTATCATCCCCTCTTGTTGTTCCGTGAACTATCTGCACTACTTTTTCTGGGAAAAGCTGTCGTAAACAAACACCTAAGAAAACCGATGCACTCTGACAGGAGTTTGTTGGGAACTGAGAAAAGAACGGAAACGAGAGGTCATCTAATAATTCATGATGCCTCTCAAAAATAGCCCTTACATCAAGGGCCAAGCTAATGCAATCATGTTCCTTCATAAATTATTATCCTTCAACGTATTAGTCCTCTCTAATCTTCCGACTAACAAAATCTACTACACTGCTAGTCGATGATTGAGAAAGCTTACGCGCATTTTGTATCTGGTTTTTTAAAGTTGCTAAATGTACAACTGATGCCTGACCTTTGAGATAGTTATTTGGTAATCCTAATAACATTTCAAGGTCAGTTGCCGATAAGCCGAAAAAGCCAGTGATACCATCCAACGTGAATAACCCTGAAGATATCAACAAATCGATTGTACGTTTAAGCAATCGAGGTAATTCCGGCTTCCGGTAATCATCCCCTGGTTCAGATTTCGCCCCCCAGCGTGCGGAACGGCGCTTGAACAGGTTCAATTTTTCTTCATCGGATATCAATTTCAGAGCATGTAAACGCATTATAATTGCGGCTACTGATACTCCATAACGCTGTTTTATTAATAGTAAACTATCTAACGTTACAGGCAATCTGATCTGCTCTGCAAGTAGTTCAGCTGGTAATAATAAAGCTCCCGCAAACCTATGAGCCTGACTCTCTTTAAGTTTATAGCGCTCAGAGTCCAGTTCATTTCCAACATTTTTATGCAGGATTAAATGTCCAATTTCGTGAGCAAGATCAAAACGACTCCTAAAAGCATTTTCCTTATCCGAAGAAAGTAGGACAAATGGCCTTTCAGGCTCCTGACTCCATGCTGATAGCCCTTCAATTTGGGCAATCCCAGTCTCTTCCCTTATTAAAATTATGCCATTACTCTCAGCAGCTAATGCCAGGTCTGGAATTTCGTTCTTCCCTAATCCCCATTTAGCACGGCACTCAAGTGCAGCATCTTCTATGTCAGAATCGCTGATTTCATCAATGTTTGAGAAAACGCGAATCGGCAAGCATAGCTCGGGTAAATCTACATATTCTTCTAACCTAACCACCAGTTCATTGGCCCATTCAATACGGGCCTCCAGCATTAATCTTGCTGCCGCATGAGCGCTCGCATTACTGCGGAAAAGTGGCTTTGACATCTTTGCAGGTAGCGGACGGGTAAACCATTCGGGTGCAACGTTCACAACCGTGGCCAACCTTTCTAGAGCCTCTGCTTCTGGGGTTTGTTGAGCTGAGCGCCATTTGCTTATGGTCGCGGGTGAAACCCCAACCATCGTGGCTAGTTGCGTTTGAGAGAGTCTCCTGGCTGCGAGCACCTGCACTAACCTTTCTGGCTGGAACTCTGCAATACCTCTACTCATTCAATTTATTCCTCTGTTCCATCTTTTTTAACTTTGTTGCTTTTAAGCTTCGGCAAAGCCTTGTCGCTCTGCGAAATCACCTGATCGTATCGTCTCAAAAAGAGTCCGATGTCCTCACGAAACAGCCAAGACTTCATATCAGCACTCGGGACAACTAACTCTACTGAAATCGGTGATTCCGGCTGCTCGGAAAAACTACCCGAAAAACGGGCAAGAAAAAACACTGTAGCAGTAAGGATATCCTCAGGATCGCCAAAGAGACTGGGCTGAACAAGAGATTCAATGAAACGGTTATGTTCAGCCAATCTTTGCCGAGTTTTAGCCCGTGTTAAATTATTCCATGACACATTGTTGTCATTGATACGACCAATGTGAAAAATACCACTTTTGCCAGTGACCAAGTTGTTACCTTTCAAAGGGCTAGGTGAACAGTCATTTGCCAGTAAGGACTTATAAAACTCTTCGTTCATGCACCAATGACGCATGTTTCCGAGGATAGACGCCCTATGCCCGGTAGCATCATGTTTAGCTCGAACAAAGGCCCGTTCTGCGCCTGCATATAGGGACTCATTGATCCCCACCACTAAGTCCTTGGCTAAATTACTTACTAACGTACCTGGAATGTCTTGACGCATCTTGCCACCTTGTTCACGTTTCGCTTGATGGGATTTTATACCTATTTTTTTTCGTGTGCGAGGATTTTAATGAAAAACCAAAACTAAAAATTAACGAAGGCCCTGATTTTCATTGCCACCGCCCAGCACCGTTCCCGATGCTGGCCGATACGCTCTCATTCTGCATCCCGGTATTACTGTCCATCACATCCAGCCAACAGTGAGCTGTGCAACGCCATAATCCCGACCGTTCCAACGCCTCGGCTTTCTCTGCTGTCATTGGCCTATACTCCGCACCTGTGGCTACACGCATTTTTTCTTGCAGGTGGATTTCAGGTCGGCCAGCAACGAGCGGGCGTATTCTTGTTGTTCGGGCGTCACCTCGCCGCAAGGCTGCCCGCGCAGGTCATACCGTTGACCGCCGGCCGCAATCGCATGCAAATAGCGTGGCGTTTGGCTCAGCGACGCCAACGCCCGGGCAATATGCTTCGCCGTAAGCGGTAATTGTCGCGCGGCAGCATCGGCCCGCATATCGTCGCCGATCCCCACCTTCAGCGGTTTTACCTCCTGGCGGTTGAACACCTGCGGGTAATGGCTCTGCGCCCGCTGAATATGCGGGGATTTCCAACCACCGGCACCAGACCGGGATTTTTTCGCAGGTTTCGTTGCACCTGTGGGGCGTGGTGCAATTTTTGCCGGGGTGGCCGTACACTGGCTGGGTTTAGTCACCGCCGGTACTGGCGCCGCTTGCTGGCGCATCTGCTGTTTGACCTGCTGCAACTGCTCTTGGATCGTGTTCATTGGTCTGTCCTTGGTCAAAATGGCGCGTCATACGGCGGCGTTTGGTCAAAGTCTTCCGGCTGTTGGTAAGGCGTTTGCTGTTGCCGGTCGGCGACTTCCGATTTTCCGCCCTGATTTAAGGCGCTTCTCTGCTTGGCTGGCCCGCCTGGCCGCACCGTTTTGGCGCTGACCACCGAATCTGCCACCACCTGGTAGCCGCTGGCGGTGCTGCCGTCCTGGGCTGTCCATTGGTTAACCTGCATGTTGCCCGATACGCTCACCATATCGCCTTTGCCGTGACGCACCAGCGCATCAGCCTGTTTGCCAAAGGCCACAACACCCAACCATAAAGGAGCCTCGCCGTTCTCTGCACTGTGGCACGGCAACGATACTACCAGCCGTGCAAATGCCATTGCATTGCCGTTGCTGGTGGGCTTGCTCTGCACATCGGCCACCAGCCGGCCGTATGCTGCGATTTGTGCTGTCATGAGCTACTCTCCTCAATCGGAATGACCTAAAATTTTTTCGCTATATATAAGCAAAAGTGGGTCGGTTAGGTCGGGTAAGTCGGTTAAATAGCGTAATGCTATGATTTATCTGATTTATATTTCCGAAATTTAACCGACTTTGCGATTTTTTAGGGTCGGTTAACGTTCTCCAAAGTCGGTTAAATGGATTTTTGTCTATACCTGATATTTATCAGGGTCGGTTAAATAGCGCCAAAGTCGGTTAAGAGTCGGTTAAATTACAGGGAAAATAATAAATAATATCAATACACTATCCTATTTATCCGACCTAACCGACTTAACCGGCCCTATTTATTCCTCACGGAAGCATTTCTTCATCATCATCCGGCAGACACAGCACAACAAAACGCCCCTGCTTGCCGTCAATGGTCAGCGTTTTTTTGCTTATCCCTTTTGCCGGCTTATCCAGCATTCCGGCATCGGCCAGCACCTGGGCGAAAGCGGCCGCATTCGCACCCGCGGCGATCTCGTCATGGAATACCGCCGGAAAGGTGTGAAACGATATGGTTTCGTCGCTGCTTTTCCTTACGCGGTATCCGGCCAGTTCCCGTATCGGCAGGTCGCGGGCGTCCGTGTCCGGGTGCGGCAAATATCGGCTATATCCGAATCGTTGCAGGAAAGAAACGGCCTGTTCCACCCAGGCGCGGGCCTCCCGGTTGCCCATACCAAATTCACTTACCCACGCGTTAAAGCTGTGCTGCAAGGCATCGCGGCTTTCCTGCTCACTCCAACTGGTAAGATCAACAGACAGTATCAACGCAGCCTGAAGCACGGCAAAGCGAGATGCTACCCGGCGCACCTGTTCGCCAGCATCATCAGGTAGCAAAGATAACCAACGCCGCTCCGCCTGCCTGTAGGCATCTATAGCGGCCTGTTTCTGGTCAGCCAGAAATGCTATCCATGTGCGCCCTACAGCCCCGTAGTGAGCGCGGCAGGCATCGCGCAGGGCATCGGCGTGCGCTTTCCCATCTGGCAGATGATGAAAGGCACTGGCTTTGCTGATAGGAATGTTCAATAAACGCACCAGTTGTCCCGCATTCACCTTACCACCGTCTGCGCGGATGTAACTTTCAAGGTCGATTTCCCCGGTGCTGAATGCCATCGCCCGCCAGCGCTTAAGCTCCCGGTTGCCACCTTCTTTCGCCCCCTGCAACTTCCCAACGCCGTTAAATAGCGCATACGCCGATTCCGCCACAGCTCGCCGGTTGCTGCCCTGGCCGATTTCGTCCAATGGCATCAACCCGTCATTGTGTGCGGCAGCCTCGTTCACCAACCCTAGCGCCGTACTGTACCAAGTCAATTTCAGCGCTTCCGGTTCACCGTAGACGGACGACGCCATATTTCCTGTGGTGGTTTTGCCGGCAGAGGAACCGCCGAATAGGTGAACGCCGAAACCGTCAGCCCCGACCAACCCAATCAGCGGCGCAGCCAGTGCGCAGGCAATGCCCAATATCATCGACGAATTACCTCGCGCCAGCGCCGCTACATGCTCACGCCAGCTCTCCGCCGTGCCACTGACGGTATAACCGCGGGCAGCGCCGGAACGGCCGTTAAAAATTACCGGTGATTCAGGCTCACCGATAACTGAACCATCAGGCAGGATATATGCGCCGTTCTGCCAACCGCTGGCGTTGGCAATCATCCATACCCGCGCATGGCGTTGCCGGGTGAGGTGATCGGACAAGATCGCGCGCAGATTGTTTTTGGCTGTGACAGAAAGACCACCGGCACGCAGCCGCGCCCAACCTTCGCGTTCGCCAATATCCCGCATGGGGATTGCCTCTGTTTTTTCCTGATCTCCACCAACTGGATGCCAGCGCAATATCAGATAACGCTCGAAATCCTCCACGCCGATCCCCGCAATGGTTAACGGATCACATAGCCATTGCCCCGGACGGATAATCTCGCCAGAAACCTTATCCAACTTTGGCGTGACCCAATACAGACCGTCCGCCCTTGTCTCCACGCAAGGTGCCAGTTCATCCGCCGGCGCAGGCTCCCCACTCGCCCTGCGCATTTCTTCAACCAGGCTTTCCCCGCGCTCGGCATCATCACGTACCTGGGCCAGATACCCCCGCCAGTTCTCCGGCTCCAGGTCGGGGATACCCTTGTAGAGTTTCGCCTCCTGCACGCCCGCCAGCGCCAATTTTTCGCCAATGGCGTTAATCTGGATGGGGGCAATATCGCCGGCCAGGTACACGCGGGCAGACTGTCGCCCCTTGTCAATAATGCGCAGGTTATCCAGCTCGGCCAATTGTTTTTTACCCAGGTAAACAGGCGGAATATCGTCACCGTGCTTTTTCCCCTCGCTCTCAATCCAATGTTGAGCATGGGCATAAGCATCTGCGCCGGCAAAAATAATCGCCTCGGTGAGTTTATCCTTTGGTAATTTTTTAACGTTTGGTGCGAATTTCATGCTTTCACCTGCCCTACTGGCGGAATAACCTGATAGCCCGCCGCGCGGGCATTATTTAGAAAACTGTCCAGAGAACCGAAAAACTCACCACGCCGTAACGGAAATTGCGCCTGTTCTATGCCGTTCTCCAACTGCACAATCATCATGCCGGTAAAACCTGCTTTGATATTCAGACTCACGGTAACGGCAATAGTGGATGTGCTCTGATTGACCGAGTTAGTTTTCATGGTGAGATCCTCCCGCTAACATGAAATCATTAAGGAAACGTGATGTTGGCATTTCGCACGGAAAATCATACTCATCACGAATAAACTTCACCCGGTAAATACTGGCCCCGGTCACTGTTACCCCATTACCGCGGTGGTCTTTCCAGCGCTGACCAGAATAAGGTGTAATTTCGTCGCTATCCGATTTCAGGGTGAGTTTTGCCCCCGGCTGGTGGCCGGTTAATTTTCTACGCATAATTTCCCCTTACTGTTTGGTGTCTGACTTGATCGTGCTAAATCCCACCTGCTGAGCAATTTCAGCAATAGAGTCCAATGTCGTAACAAAATGCTTGTCTGTTAGTTCTTGCTGGCAAGTAACTAAACCATTACGTGCCGTCACAAGGATTTGCCCGGTAAATTTCGTTGGAACTGTGATTTTCTGGAATTCATCACCACAACGCCTGGCTAGTTCAATAAACACATCGAGAGAACAAACCAGGTGATCATCAGGAATCGGAGTATCTGATTTAACGCGGCCGTTCTCTAGGTATTCCTCGCCCTTTTTTCTTGCTGCTGGCCCATCAGCAGGCCGGCTGCGCATGTCAAGTTTTGACAAGTTTTCGGCTTGGGCGGAGCCTGCCTGCGTTGGTGATGTGAGGCGCTGACCCTGGAACTCCACCAGCGGCATAGGGTTGTTGTGTACGGTGATGGCGTTACGCATAGCCCACCTCACGCAGACTGGCGAACCGATACTAAGTAAGCATCGAGATCAGTTTTAAAGTAGATGGTTTTTTTTCGGCCAACCTTGTAAAAGGGGATTTTTACTCGGCCAGAGCTATGCCAGTTAGCCAGAGTGCGCGGGCTAACACCGATATAATCAGCAGCTTCCGGGCGGGTCATTTTGTCTTTTATGGATGGTAATTCGTTCATGGGGGTTCACCGTGTTAGTTGGGTAACGACGGTGAAACTATGCAGCACCAAAAAGCTGGTGAGCACCTGGCATAACCGGCTATACAGGGGGCATAGCCGGTTATGCCCCCTCAGATGTCACTAGAGTGAAAGTAGTGTACGCTTTCGGTTTAGGTGGTTGGATACCCTGTTCTTTGATCCAATCCTTTAGCCTGTCAATGCTCACCTGTCTATTAAAATGAGCACGCAGCTTTTTGCACATGGCCCCCTTACTTGCGCATGGATACTTTTTCCATGTCAGTGTTGCTATACGCATTGCCTCCATATAATGGGGGTTTCTGGGTTTACTGGCATTAATTTTTTGTCTGGTGCTAAATGCTTTTGACGAAATAATCCTTTCTATTACTGGATACATTTGTGCCTTAAGCGATCTAGCATAAATGTCATCAAAGATATTTTGCGACATAGCATTAAACCCTTGGTATTCCAAGAGTAGCGCAGTCGAAAACTTCATTGCAATATCGGAGGGAAGCTTTACCCCATATTTTTCAAGAATGTATACAGCCCTATCTCTATCATTATCATTTAGCGCTTGAACATAAATATCTTTATATTTATTGGGTAATTCAAAACCCTCGCAATCCTCGTATTTATCTTTATCTATTGTCATAGCCTTTACGATGGACTCAAGGCTATCGCCATAAAGCGATTTTATATTTAGCACACCTTTAGCGGATTCTTTTATTATCTCATCAATGCGCAGCAAATCATTTTTCATGCTAGCCCCTTTCGATCTATATCACTCAGAAGAGAAAATAATACTCGGCGCTTTTCCTCGTCGTTCATTGACCCCATTACTGCAATTAACTGAGCTTCCAAATTACCTGCTTTAGCTACCAATCCGGCATGTTCCAAAATAGCGTGCTCTATTCTCTTGGCCGGCTCCTGCAACTCATCGGCGGAAAAGTGCAAGTACCCTTGGGTAACATCTGCGCTACGCATGGTACGGTGGTTCATCAGGCGCTTAAGGATATATTGTCCAGTACCAGCCAGCTCGGCCACACTTCCGAAAGTACGGCGGGCATCATGGCATGTAAAATTAATTGGCTGTACGGTTCCCCCTTCGCTAGTGGCTTCCATTATCAAGTCCAGTACTCGCCGCGGCTCCTGAATAACACCACCGGCATAGCCTGGAAATACCAACGGCTCATTACCTTTGCGTAAGGATAAACGACGGCGGAAAATGGCAGCCAAAGTGTCAGTGATTGGAAGCTCCAGCACGTCGCCGTTCTTGGTTTTATCGATCCAAAAATAACGCCCGTCCATATTCACCCGTTCCCAAGCAAGGCCAAATACTTCTGCACGGCGCAACCCGGTGAATAAAGCCACGTCGACTACATCACACACAGCAACGGCGAAATCATCTCTTTTTTCCGAAGCAATATTCCTTACTGCATTTACGGAATTAAGCCAGCGTGATAATTGGTTATTCCTGATACGGCTGGTTTTGCGAGTAGTACCATGCCATTGACGTTTGCTGCTTAACACGGTTGTTGGTGGATCAGGCAACAAACAGTTGCCTTCGGCATCCCTATAATGATCGTGTGCATAACGGCAAATAGCTCTCAGCACCCTCCCCCATAAATCCGCCTGCGCCTTGCTACCAGTACCAACCCCCGCGCGTAGTTCTCCTAGCGGTTTGCCAAACCATACCGAGCCTTCGGTTATCGCCTTATGTCGTTGGGCTACGTTTTCACGAGTAATATTGGCTATTGGATAGGAAAGCCAGTCACCGGAAAAGTTTGTCAGTATGGAAAGGTACTGCTCTTTTGTTTTTTGGCTGATACGCTCACCACGATTGAGTAGGTAGGCGCTCAAGGCTTCCGATAAGCTGGTCAAACTCATGGCATGGGCTCGGCGTTCATCATTTGGATTCTTGCCATTTTTTGCGACCTCCCCCAACACCTCGAGTGCCTTGGCCCTCGCCATCTCAACAGTAAGTTCAGGAAACCGACCAAGAGTCGCACGGATGAACTTCTTATCGCGATACCGGGTAACACAGAATGACTTCACACCCGTTGAAGTAACCCTCAAGCGCAGCCCCTGAACAACACTGTCGGCAAACTCTAAGCGCTTCAACGGATCAGGCTCGATCTCAAGAAGAGAGGCCTTCGTGAATCTCAAGGTTTTCATCTACCCCCCACCCCGGGGATATGCCGGGGATATTTCACATAGGTAATTATGGGTAATTTTAGGGCATAATGAGGTAGGGGAGTAAGCAATAAATTACTGATTTTTCAATGATGAGTAAAAACAGTGATTTAAGCCTTTCAAAACTCATAATCGCTTGGTCGTTGGTTCAAACCCAACAGGGGCCACCAAATTTTTGCTTTAAAATCATATAAAAAAGCCACTTTTCTCGAAGTGGCTTTTTTATTTCTTGCTCACAGTGGCGGTAAAATGGCGGCAGTATGCCAACACTCTCAGCTATCTTTACCCTCTTAACCAGCCTATAGCCAGACTTACCAGGAAGCCGGCAAAGAAGATCGCGACAGCCGCAGCGATAGATTTCCACCACTCATCAAACCAGAACAAGGCAACAAATGCCGCTATAGAGAACAGGCCAATGACTATGGACTCAGCCAAGTCAGCAGTTTGTCGGCCAACAAATTTAACGAACTTCACAAGAAAGGATTTTAGCCAGTTCATTGATTTTATTACTTAACGATAGGAAGTCATCATCACTTAACCATTAGTTAAAATCCAACCGCTGGCTTTTGATTGATCCATCCGCTATCGGTCACCTCTTACAAGGCTACACAAAGCAATAGTGACAAACACCAGTAACAGGAATATTGCCGCGCTCAGAATTCGTTGCCACCATTCGTCGAACCAGAACAGTGAGCCAAACGCAGCGACAGAAAATATCCCGCCCAAAATCGCTTCCACAAGGTGCGACAATCCTTTACCGAGCTTACTGCCCCAAGACTTTAGATAGCTCATGATTCACACCTTCACAGAACATTTTCGATTTGCTGGTATAGGCAACAAAGGGTTCAAGATACTCCTCCGCCAGAAAGTAGATCATGTCCAAATTTCGTGGCGTGAGCTTATGGTACGTTGAGGGATATTGTTCCCGCAAACGACGCGAAGAAACGGAGGCCTGTTCAATAATTCCTTGTAAAAGAATGATGTTTAGCCCAGCAATGGTGACACCTTTGAATACCCATTTGAAAAGTGTGCTGCCGATAACCTTTTTCAAAATATGGTGTGTGATTTGCTGAACCAGAATGAACTGCGTCCCCATACGTCCTGTAAGATAACCCTCTGCATGGTTTAATTTTTGGCTTAGCACGGTTTGTGTTTGCAGATCCATACGCTGATAGCAGTCACGGATAATCACCGCTATCAGCTCACGTAGCGGGGCTTCGATACCATAGCCGGCACGAACGACCTTGATGAACCGTTCCGTTTCGATTTCATTGCGGCGCTTAAGCTCTCGACCGCCGAGCCCTGCTCCCTGCCATGTCCTACGAGCACTATAGGCAATGCCCCTTGGTAAAGACTCTATTCCCTCAAGAATTCCTTGAGCTACGGCTTTCGCATCCATAACAATCCCTTATCAGCGCCCTGGCCGTACCCTATACTAACTTCGCTTAAAATATCAACACCCCTTTCATCCTAATGAAGGGCGCCCCTCGGCATAATGGCTTTTTTGTTTCCCGCTGCCGTGCCACACTTCCCTCTCGGCATTCCTGATTTATTCCGACTCATAAGGCCCCTGCATGATCGTCAACTGCGACCACGACAACCTTGATGCCTGGCTGGCGCTGCGCTCGGCGCTGTGGCCCACCTGCCCGCGGGAAGAACACCGCGCAGAAATGCGCGAAATATTGGCTTCGCCGCACCACACCGCGTTTATGGCGCGGGGGCTGGACGGCGCTTTCGTTGGCTTTGCCGAGGTCGCGCTGCGCTACGATTATGTCAACGGCTGCGAATCGTCGCCGGTGGCGTTTTTGGAAGGGATCTATACCATCGAACGCGCCCGCCGCCAGGGCTGGGCGGCGCGTTTGATCGCGCAGGTGCAGGAGTGGGCCAAGCAGCAGGGGTGCAGCGAGCTGGCGTCGGATACCGATATCGCCAATCTGGACTCCCAGCGCCTGCATGCGGCGCTGGGCTTTGCAGAAACGGAACGGGTGGTGTTTTACCGAAAAACGCTGGGCTGAGCAGGCGGCCTTGCTTTGCCGCTGATGCGCCAGCTGCTCGGCGCGCAGCAGCCTCTTCCCCACCAATATTAACCAACCCCCATCCCCATCCCCATCCCCATCCCCATCCAGCGTTTGCCGTGGCACTCTCACCGGCACAGCAACCGAATCGGTCGCCCATCAACATAAGGCTATCAAATACAATCACAATGAGCGTAATTGGTTCTATTTTGATTGGATTTGTCGCCTTACTTTATTTTGAAAAACTTATAATGGGGACATCACATACCCGCAGATACCGCTCAATAGAACAGGAGATTGGCATTTATGAAACTGACCAGCCAAAGCTTTAAAGAAGGAGAGTTCATTCCCGGTGAGTTCGCCTTCGCTGTCCCCGATGCCGCCAACCATGTCGCTTTATCGGGAAATCGCAACCCCCATCTCGCCTGGAGTGAAGTGCCTGCAGGCACGCAGTCTTTCGTGATCGTCTGCCATGATCCCGACGTGCCAAGCCGCGGTGATGATGTGAATCAAGAGGGTCGGGTTGTGCCCGCGTCGTTGCCGCGCGTTGATTTCTTTCATTGGCTGCTGCTCGATATTCCGGCCAGTACCGTAGAAATTGCGGCGGGTTCTCAATCGGACGGCGTAACGCCGCGTGGCAAAGCCGGGCCAAGCGCCCCCTCAGCCTATCGCCACGGCATCAATAACTATACCGATTGGTTTGCCGCCGACGAGCAGATGAAGGGGGAATACTACGGTTACGATGGCCCATGCCCACCGTGGAACGATACGTTAGTTCATCATTATATTTTCACGGTTTATGCGCTTGCTACCCCCGGTTTGGATGTGCAGGGGCCTTTGACAGGGGCGAATGTGAATGCCGCCCTGGCGGAAGCGCCGGTGTTAGCCCAGGCGAGCCTGACGGGCCTCTACAGCCTGAACCCAAACGTAGCGCCGAGGGTGAAATAACCGCATGAAGGAGTCGAGCATGAACCGGCACAGTTCCACCAGGCCAATGAAAACCAGACGCGAGCCAGATGCGAAGCGTTTGCCCTGGTATTCTCCTTCGGGGGCTCCGGTGTCAAGGCGCCGGCTATGCGGGGTGTGTCAGCCGACATTGAAACGCCAGCTGCATACGCCGCAATTCGTCTTCCATGAAGCGACGGTCTTGCTGATCGTGGCCGGCCAGCTCGATATTACAACGGCCTCACACCACCTCTCTCTGGAGAACCCCGGCGAACTGGTCTTGATCGCCCCCAATACCCGTGCAGATTTGGTCAAAACACCGGTCGACATCGATCGGCCTTTTCGCTCGATATTCCTGACGCTGTCGGCAGAATTGCTGGATACCTTTCACCGAAACCGGCAAGCTTCGGCCCCCATTCGCTATACAGACTACGCGTGTAACACGCTGCCTCTGAACGAAGATCTGTCGGCGACGTTTTATCACGTGATTGAAAGCGTGGAAAAACAGGAAATCAGCGATATTCGCCTGCAATATCGCCTGTTGGACTTTTTGACCGCGCTGGCCGAACGGGGGCATGTTTTCACGCATTTGCCATTGGATAGCGCATCACAGCGCCTGCGCACCTTGATTTTTGAGGCTCCGGAACAAAACTGGACGGCGGAAACAGCGGGAAAAACGTTAGCGATGAGCCCGGCAACGTTGCGGCGGCGTCTTGCCGCCGAACAGACGCGCTTCGAAGACTTACTGATAGACGTCCGTATGCATCACGCCATGATGTTGGTTCAAACAACCCGATGGGATATGACCCGCATTGCAGAAGCCTGCGGCTACAAATCCAGAGCGCGCTTTAGCGAACGCTTTCAAAAGCGTTTTGGTTACGCGCCTTCCGCCATCAGATAAAACGCTGGGCTGATCAGGCGGCCTTGCTTTGCCGCTGGTGCGCCAGCTGCTCGGCGCGTCATAAAAGAACTTTTAGGCTAACAGATTGATTTTTAGCCTCCCCTCAACAATGATGAATGTTCCCCCCTTAACCCCGAGGAACCGCCGATGTCTCAACCGATCATCGAGCTTTACACCGACAGTGAATTTTTCAGCCCGTACGCCATGTCCGCCTTTGTCGTGCTGACGGAAAAAGGCATTCCGTTCACCGTGAAGCCGGTGGACCTGGCGAAAGAAGAGAACAAAGAGGCGGCCTACGCGGCGCTGTCGCTCACCCGCCGGGTGCCGACGCTGGCGATCGGAGAGTTCCAGCTCTCGGAGTCTTCGGCGATCGCCGAATACCTGGAAGACATCCACCCGGCCCACGCCGTATACCCGCGCGACGTGAAGCTGCGCGCCAAGGCGCGCGAGATCCAGGCCTGGCTGCGCAGCGATCTGCTGCCGATCCGCGCCGAGCGCTCGACCGAGGTGGTGTTCAACAACGGCAAGTTCCCGTCGCTGTCCGAAGCCGCGCAGGAGGCCGCGCGCAAGCTGATCGCCGCCGTAGAAAAACTGCTGAGCCACGGGCAGGACAATCTGTTCAGGGAGTGGTGCATCGCCGACACCGATCTGGCGCTGATGCTCAACCGGCTGGTGATGCACGGCGACCCGGTGCCGGAGCGCGTGCGCCACTATGCGCACAAGCAGTGGCAGCGCCCGTCGGTGCAGGCCTGGCTGGCGTTGTCGGAAAAGCGGCGCGCGTGAGAAAAAAATCGGCGGCCACGACGCCGCCGTTCTCAATGCCGAGAAACAACATCACTGCTTGAGGGAAGGCAAATCACCATCCAGAGGGCAGATAGCCTAACAATGAAGCGATGGCGTACACCGCGCTGGCCAGGTACAGCAACACAATGCTGATCTGCAGCAGCGGATGCGTGATCCAGTTGCACTGCCAGCGTGGGGTTTGGTCGCCGTGTTTGCGCGCGCCGCGCAGGATCAGCATCGGCATGATCGACAGGATCACCCCGCTGAACACCCCGGCGAAGTAGAGCGCGTTGACGAACGACACCAGCCCGCTGTAAGCCAGCGCGAACGGCGGCACCACCACCAGCAGCAGCACGCCGAAACGGCGCAGCGGCAGCTCGTCGTTGCCCAGCCGGAACTTGTCGAAGATATTGGTCAGGAAGCTGCCGCCCAATCCCCAGTACGAGGTCAGCATCGCGCACAGCGCAAAGATGTTGGCGGAGAAGAACGCCCACTGCCCCAGCGCCTGGCCCCAGGAAATGGTGGCCACATCGGAGATGTCATCCAGCCCGCTGAGCGCAATCACCGACATCGGCACCGCCGCCAGCAAAATGAACGTCACCACCATGCCGACAATGATCGCCTTCGGCAGTTGCTCCGGTTTGTCGGCAAAGCCACGCGCCATTTCCGGCACGATGTATTGCGCCGAGAAGCAGAACACCACCACGTTGAACACCGGCACCATATAGCGCCAGTCGCCGTCCAACAGGTTGCGCATCTGGGTGGTGTCTTTCAGCAGCGTCGCCGCCACCAGTGCGGTCAACATCACCACCATGCCGATGCTGATGAACTTCTCGCCGCGGCCAATCGCTTTCAAACCGAGGTACAGCACGCCGGCGGCGGGCACGAAGAACAGCAGGCTGCCCAGCGCCGGCGAGATGCCGAACAGCGATTGCAGCAGCTTGCCGCTGCCGGTCATATAGGCGGTGAGCGCCCCAACGCTGTTGACGCACACCGAAGCGAACATCAGCCAGGCGCCCAGGCCGCCGACGTAGCGCTTCGCCAGCCCGCTCAGCTGCAGATGCGCGCGGGTGCGCAGCGTGGATTCGGCAACGTACAGCATGGTGATGGTGGTCAGGCTTCCCACCAGCACCAGCCAGAACAGCAGCGGCAGAAAGCCGGCCTTGCTGGAGGCGTAGGCGATGGAGAGCACCCCGGCGCCGATGTTGGTGCCGACGATCATCGCCACCCCTTCGAGGAAACTTAACGATTTGGCGGGTGCAGGTGCTCGCACCCCGGCGGCAAGCGCCGGAGAAACAGAGATATTATCAGACATGCATCATCCTTTATCGCCCGGCGACGCTGGCCGCCGGGATGGGTTAACGTCCTGACGCTCAACAGCTCACATCGATACACAGGTATTTCAGCTCCAGATATTCTTCTATCCCGTAGCGCGATCCTTCACGCCCGAGCCCTGACTGTTTCACGCCGCCGAACGGCGCCACTTCGTTGGAAATCAGCCCGGTGTTGATGCCGACCATGCCGTACTCCAGCGCCTCCGGCACGCGCCACTGGCGCGCGGCGTTCTGCGTGAACAGGTAGGCGGCCAGGCCGAATTCGGTGTCGTTGGCCATGGCGATGGCTTCCGCCTCGTCATGGAAGCGGAACAGCGGCGCCACCGGCCCGAAGGTCTCTTCTTTGGCGAAGCGCATCTTCTGCGTTACGCCGGTCACCACCGTCGGCTGGAAAAAGGTGCCGCCCAGCGCGTGCGGCTGGCCGCCGGTGGCGATCTGCGCCCCTTTGATCAGCGCGTCGTCGATATGGCTCTGCACCTTAGCTACCGCATCGCTGTCGATCAGCGGCCCCTGGGTGGTGCCTTCCTGGCTGCCGTCGCCGACTTTCAACTGCTCGACCGCCGCCACCAGTTTCTCCGCCAGCCGCTCGTAGATGCCGTCCTGCACGTAGATGCGGTTGGCGCAGACGCAGGTCTGGCCGCTGTTACGGAACTTGGAGGCCATGATGCCCGCCACCGCCGCGTCCAGATTGGCGTCGTCGAACACGATGACCGGCGCGTTACCGCCCAGCTCCAGCGACAGTTTCTTGATGCTCGGCGCGCACTGCGCCATCAGGATGCGGCCGACCTCGGTTGAACCGGTAAAGCTCAGCTTGCGCACCACCGGGCTGTCGCACAGCACCTTGCCCACCTGCGCCGCTTCGCCGGTCACCACCTGCAACACGCCGGCGGGAATGCCGGCGTCCTGCGCCAGCTTGGCCAACGCCAGCGCGGTCAGCGGCGTTTGCTCGGCCGGTTTGACGATGATGGCGCAACCGGCCGCCAGCGCCGGCGCCACCTTGCGGGTGATCATCGCCGCCGGGAAATTCCACGGGGTGATGGCCGCGCACACGCCGATCGGCTGCTTCACCACCACCAGACGCTGCGAAGCCTGCGGCGCCTGCAATACCGCGCCGTCCACCCGCTTGGCCTCTTCGGCGAACCAGGTGATGAACGACGCGGCGTACGCCACTTCGCCGCGCGCTTCCGCCAGCGATTTGCCCTGCTCGGCAGTCATCAGCTGCGCCAGATCTTCCTGCGCGGCCAGCACCTTGTCGGCCCAGGCCAACAGCAGCGCGGAACGCTGCTTGGCGGTCAGCTGTTTCCACTCGTTTTGCGCCCGCTGCGCCGCCGCAATCGCCTGCTGGGTTTCCTCTTCGCTGACCAGCGGAATGCTGGCCAGTTCGACGCCGGTGGCCGGGTTGATCACCGCTTCACGTTTGCCGCTCAGGGCATCGCACCACTCGCCGTTGATCAGACACTGGCTGCGCAACAGCTCGGGATTATTCAATTTCATGCCGATCGCTCCTTAGTGGGCCAGCGCGCGGGACAGAATGCCCATCGCCTTGGTGAACTGATCGTCCGGGATGGTCAGCGGATAGAGGAAGCGGATCACGTTGCCGTTCACGCCGCAGCTCAGCAGCAGCAGCCCTTCCTCCATCGCCTTCTGCTGCACCTGACGGGTGATCTCCGCCGAAGGCTTGCCGGTAGCCGGATCGTTGAACTCCACCGCCACCATCGATCCCTGCGCGCGCACATCGGCGATCGCCGGGCTGGTTTTGCGCGCCTGCTGGAGCACTTCCACCAGGTGCTGCCCCAAGCGCTGAGCGCGCTGGCACAGTTGCTCTTCTTCGATCACGTCCAGCACCGCGTGCGCGGCGGCCACCGCCAGTGGGTTACCGGCATAGGTGCCGCCCAGCCCGCCCGGCGCCGGCGCATCCATCACCTCGGCGCGGCCCGCCACTGCCGACAGCGGCATGCCGCCCGCCAGGCTTTTCGCCATGGTGATCAGATCCGGTTTAACGCTGTAGTGCTCCATGGCGAACAGCTTGCCGGTACGGGCGAAGCCGGTCTGCACTTCGTCGGCGATCAACAGGATGCCGTGCTGGTCGCACAGCGCGCGCAGCGCCTGCATGAAATCGGCCGGCGCTACGTTGAAACCGCCCTCGCCCTGCACCGGCTCCAGCACAATAGCCGCCACCTGCTTGGGATCGATATCCGCTTTAAACAGGCGATCCAGGCTGTTCATCGCGTCTTCGGTGGTCACGCCGTACAGCGCGTTGGGATACTGGCCGTGGAACACCGAGCCGGGGAATGGGCCAAAGCCCAGTTTGTAAGGCGCCACTTTGCCGGTCAGCGCCATGGTCATATAGGTGCGGCCGTGGAAGCCGCCGCCGAAGGTGATCAAGCCCGGACGGCCGGTGTAAGCGCGGGCGATCTTCACCGCGTTTTCCACCGCTTCCGCGCCGGTGGTGAAGAAAGCGGTTTTACACGGGCCGGCGATCGGCGCGCGCTGGTTGATGCGCTCCGCCAAAGAAACATAGCTTTCGTAAGGAACGATCTGATAGGCGGTGTGGGTGAAGGCCTGCAGCTGCTTTTCAATTGCGGCGATCACCTTCGGGTGACGGTGCCCGGTGTTCAGCACGGCGATCCCCGAAGCAAAGTCGATCACTTCTTTGCCTTCCACATCCCACAGCGTGGCGTTCTCTGCGCGCTCGGCGTAAAAACCACACATCACGCCCACTCCGCGCGGGGTGGCGTCCTGACGGCGTTGGTTCAATTCTGCGTTTTTCATGCTGTTCTCTCCGGTCGGTGCCAGTTACACGTTTCGTTCACATTCGTGAAACAATGCCGTTTATTTACACAGGATGTGGCCCTATAATCGAGTGCCAGTTACGAATAATTGAGGGATCCAATTGCGTTCATTGAGTGGTGATCTGTTGCTGCAGCGCCTCGGCGAACAGCCCGAAGACAAGCTGCACAAGCGGCTTTACAACGCGATCCGCACCAGCATTCTCGACGGCAGCCTGCCGCCCTCCAGCCGCCTGCCCGCCTCACGCGATCTGGCGCAGGAGCTCAGCCTGTCCCGCAACACCGTGTTAACCGTTTATGAACAACTGCTGGCGGAAGGCTACGTGTCGGCGCGCGCCGGCAGCGGCACCTTCGTCGCCGACACGGTGCCGGACAGCTGCCTCTCCACCGGCGGCGCCCCGGCGGACGGCAGCGGGCAACCGCGACGCGTCGAACTGTCGGCGCGCGGCGCCACGCTGCTGCACCACGCCAGCGCCAGCCCCAAACAGTGGGGGGCATTCATTCCCGGCGTGCCTGACGTCAACGCCTTTCCCCATCAGCTGTTCAGCAAGATCCAGGCGCGCCTCAGCCGCCGCCCAACGCCGCAGCGGCTGACCTACAGCAATCAGGGCGGCAGCCCGGAGCTGCAGCATGCGTTGGTGGAGTATTTACGGGTAGCGCGCTCGGTGCGCTGTTCGCCGGAACAGATCCTGATCACCGAGGGCATCCATCAGGCGATCGATCTGGTGACGCGCATGTTGTGCAATCCGGGGGATGACGCCTGGATCGAAGAGCCGGGCTATTGGGGGATCCGCAATATTCTGCGCATCAATGCGCTGAACATCTGCCCGCTGGCGGTGGACGAAGCCGGGCTGGTGCCGCCGGAGCAGCCGACCAACCCGCCGCGGCTGATCTTCGTCACCCCGTCGCACCAGTATCCGCTCGGCTCGGTGATGAGCCTGGCGCGCCGCCAACGGCTGCTGGCGCTGGCGCGCAACGCCGGCGGTTGGATCGTCGAGGACGACTACGACAGCGAATTCCGCTTTTCCGGCCAACCGATCCCGGCGCTGCAAGGGCTGGAAGCCGACGCGCCGGTGATTTACATCGGCACCTTCAGCAAAACACTCTACCCGGCGCTGCGCCTCGGCTATGTGGTGTTGCCGCCGCCACTGGTGCAGGCGCTGAAAACCGCCCACGCCGAGCTGTACCGCGGCGGGCACCTGCTGATCCAGAGCGCGCTGGCGGAGTTCATCCAGGCGGGGCACTACACCGCGCACATCCGCCGCATGCGGCTGCTGTACGCCCGGCGGCGCGCCTTCCTGACCGGCTTGATCGAACGGCACCTCGGCAAACAGGCGCTCAGCGAGTTCAACAGCAACGCCGGATTGCACCTGATCCTCAACCTGCCGGACGAGGCCGACGACATGGCGATCGCCGCCGCCGCCGGCGCGCAAGGGGTGCTGGTGCGGCCGCTGTCGCGCTACTACATGCTGCCCAATCGGCGGCGCGGCCTGCTGATGGGTTTTGCCTGCGTGCCGGAAGAGCAGATGGCCGCCGCCTTCACCCAACTGCTGGCGTGCATCAACGCCCCGCACTAAGTCAGAGCGCCGCCCACCTGCCTCACCAGGCCTGAAGCCACCAGCCGTCTGCCTGTCGGTGCAGGCGGTGCGTCGGCCGCAGCGCCTGCAGGAAGTCTTCGTCGTGCGACACCACCATCATCGCGCCGGGGAAATCCGCCAGCGCGGTTTCAATCGCCAACGACGACGCCAGATCCAGGTGGTTGGTCGGCTCGTCGAGCAACAGCAGCTGCGCCGGTTGTCGCCGCCACAGCGCGCAGGCCAACGCCGCCTTGAGCCTTTCACCGCCGCTCAGCGAGCCCAGCGGCAACGCGATGCGATCCGCGCCAAGCTGCAACTGCGCCAGCCGGGTGCGCAACGCGCCTTCCGCCAACGGCGAATCCTGTAGCCCCAGATGCTCCATCACCGACAGGCCCGGGTCGAGCTGCGACAGGGTTTGATCGAGGTAGGCGGTCGACAGCGGACAATGACAATGGCCGGAAAGCGCCGCCAGCCGGCCGAGAATGGTCTTCAGCAAAGTGGATTTGCCGCAGCCGTTGGGGCCGGTCAACGCCACGCGCATCGGGCCGTCGATACGCAGATCGAGCGGCGGCGCGCTGACGAACGGCAGCTGCAGCCGCTCGAGCACCAGCACCTGCTTGTTCGCGTTCACTTCACTGCCCGGCAGCGCCAGCAACACCGGCTGTTCCTCTTCCACCCGCTGGTAGGCTTCGCGCACCGCCGCATCGAGGCTGTCGCGCCGATCCTGATGCTGTTTGCGCAGCGTGCCGAGGCTCTCTTTCGCCGCCGACTTGTAGGCCACCCGCTCGAAAGAGGCGATATTCAGCGTATCGACGACGCGCAGCGTTTGCGCCGAGCGCCGCTGGCTCATGTCGTGCTCTTTCTGTTGGCGGGCGCGGGTGCGGCGGCGCTCCTCGCGCGCATGCTCCAGATCGGCGCGCGCCGCCTGCTGCTCCGTATCGCGCTGGCGCCGGTAGTCATCATAGTTGCCGCCGTAGCTGCGCAGCGCGCCGGGCGTCAGTTCGACGATGCGCTCCATGCGCGCCAGCAACTGCCGGTCATGGCTGGCGATCAGCAACCCGCCCCGCCACTGATCCAGCTGCTGATACAGCCAGGCGCGCCCGACGCTGTCGAGGTGGTTGGTCGGTTCGTCCAGCAGCAGAAAATCCGCCTCGCCGAGCAAGGCGCCGCACAGCGCCGCGCGCATCCGCTCGCCGCCGCTCAGCGAACCGGCGGATCGCAACGGATCGAAGGCCGGCAGACCGGCAGCGGCGAAGGCGTTTTGCAGGCGATCGTGGAGATCCCATCGCCCTTCCAGACGATCGATATCGTCCGCCAGCGGCCGTCCCTGCTCGAGACGCGCCAGCGCGGCGAACGCCTCGCCATAGCCCAACAGCTGGGCCAGCGTGGTGTCCGCGGCGATCTCCGGTTGCTGTGCAACGTAAGCTACTGCGGCATGAGATTCGACGTGCCCGTTGCCCGGTTGATCCAGCCCGGCGATCAGGCGCAGCAGCTGGGTTTTGCCGACGCCGTTGCGCCCTACCAGGCCGCAGCGCTGCCGGTCGAAAGCGAGATCCAGCGGGCCGAACAGCGTTTCGCCGTCAGCAAATTGGCAGATCAGTTGATGTAAAACGAAATAAGGGGACTGCGCTGAATGAGCCATAAGCACTCCTGAATGAGATCAAAACATCCCCACAGGGCGCGAGAGCGCACAGCGTGGGACACGATATCAACAGGTGTGGGTGTTCATTTTCGGTAATGGCTCCGCAGAGAGAAGGTATTTACAACGCGTAAAGGCTAACCGATCTTTTGTTCGTTATGCAAACAGAGTCTGAGATTCATGACATCTATCACATTCGGCGCAACGCAGATTCCCAAGCGGCGCGACAACGGCTAGATTTATCTCATCCGACCACTTGTGTTCACATAATAATAACAGATGCTCATCCCCAATCGCTTTCAACCTGCAGCTAGGCGGCAAGTTCGGGCGTTCCCAGGAGCTTACTCAAGTAAGTGACTGGGGCGAGCGAACGCAGGCAACAACGCTGCAGGTTGAAAGAGGCGGGGGATGAACGATGGAGAGTGCAATGAGCAATTACCCTCACCTGCTGGCGCCGCTGGATCTCGGCTTCACCACCCTGAAAAACCGGGTGCTGATGGGATCGATGCATACCGGCCTGGAAGAGCTGCCCGACGGCCCGCAGCGCCTGGCCGCGTTCTATGCCGAGCGCGCCGCCGCCGGCGTGGCGCTGATCGTCACCGGCGGCATTGCCCCGAACGAACAGGGCGTGGTGTTTCGCGGCGGTTCGATCCTCAACAGCGAGGAGCAATTGCCTCACCACCGCCCGGTGACTGAAGCCGTCCACCGGGCGGGCGGCAAAATTGCGCTGCAGATCCTGCACACCGGCCGCTACAGCTATCAACCCAAGCTGGTGGCCCCTTCCGCGCTGCAGGCGCCGATCAACCCGTTTACGCCGAGCGCGCTCAGCGCAGCGGAGATCGAGCAGACTATCGCCGACTTCGCCCGCTGCGCGGCGCTGGCGCAGCAGGCCGGCTATGACGGCGTTGAGGTGATGGGATCCGAGGGCTATCTGATCAACCAATTCTTGACGACGCGCACCAATCAGCGCGACGACCAATGGGGCGGCAGCTTCACCAACCGCATGCGCTTCGCCGTCGAAACCGTCAGGGCGGTACGCCAGGCCGTGGGCCCGGAATTCATTCTGATCTACCGGCTGTCGATGCTCGATCTGGTGGAAGACGGCTCCAGCTGGCAGGAGATCGAGCAGCTGGCGCTGGCGGTCGAACAGGCGGGCGCCACGATCATCAATACCGGCATCGGCTGGCACGAAGCGCGCATCCCGACCATCGCCACCATGGTGCCGCGCGCCGGATTCAGCTGGGTGACCCGCAAGCTGATGGGCAAGGTCAGCATCCCGCTGATCACCACCAACCGTATCAACGATCCGGCGGTGGCCGAGCAGGTGCTGGCGGACGGCTGCGCCGACATGGTGTCGATGGCGCGTCCGTTCCTCGCCGACGCCGCCTTTGTGCAAAAAGCCGCCGAGGGGCGCGCCGACGAGATCAATACCTGCATCGGTTGCAACCAGGCCTGCCTCGACCAGATCTTTGAAGGCAAGCTGACTTCCTGTCTGGTCAACCCGCGCGCCTGCCGTGAAACCGAAATGCCGCTGACGATGGCGGAAAAGCCGAAAAAACTGGCGGTGGTCGGCGCCGGCCCCGCCGGGCTGGCGTTTGCCACCACCGCCGCCAGCCGTGGTCATCAGGTAACGCTGTTCGACGCCGCCGAGCAGATCGGCGGCCAGTTCAACATCGCCAAGCAAATCCCCGGCAAGGAAGAATTCCATGAAACCCTGCGTTACTTCCGCCGTCAGCTGGCGCTGCGTGAAGTGACGGTCAAACTGGGCGCCAAAGTCGAGGCAGCGGATTTAAGCGAATTCGATGAGGTGATCCTCGCCTGCGGCATCGTGCCGCGCACCCCGGATATTCCCGGCATCGGGCACGCCAAGGTGCTGAGCTATCTGGATGTGCTGCGCGATAAAAAACCGGTCGGCCAGCGGGTGGCGATCATCGGCGCCGGCGGCATCGGCTTCGACACCGCCGAGTACCTTAGCCAGCACGGCGTCTCCAGCAGCCTGGATCAGGCGGAATTCAACCGCGAATGGGGCATCGACGGCCGCCTTGAACAGCGCGGCGGGCTGGCGGCGCAAGGCCCGCAGGCACCACGCGCCGCCCGGCAGATCTACCTGTTGCAGCGCAAAACCAGCAAGGTGGGCGAAGGCCTGGGGAAAACCACCGGTTGGATCCACCGCGCCAGCCTGGCGATGCGCGGCGTGAAGATGCTCAATAGCGTCAGCTATCGGCTGATCGACGACGAAGGGCTGCACATCACCCGCGCCGAGCAGGACAGCTGCCTGCCGGTAGACACGGTGGTCATTTGCGCCGGGCAGGAACCGCGCCGCGAACTGCAGCAGCCGCTGCTGGCGATGGGGAAAACCGTGCATCTGATCGGCGGCGCCGACGTGGCCGCCGAGCTGGACGCCCGCCGCGCGATCGATCAGGGCACGCGGCTGGCGATGACGCTGTAAAAAAGGGGCGCATCGCGCCCCTGATATTGATGACAAACCTCATCCCCATGCCGGGTTGGCAGAGAGCAGCGAATAGAAAACAAGGAAAATCAATTTATTGATTTTCGGCTGATAACCACAAAGGGGGAAAAACCACGCTTTTTCCCCCTTTGTCTACAGCCTGAGGGGCGTATCGCGCCCCTTGTTATTCACGCTCAGCGACGCGCGCCGGATTTCACCGCTCTCAAGATCACGAACTTCTTGTTCGAGGCCACCAGCGTGCAGTTGCCGAACAGACGTTTGAGCTTCTGATGGTAGTCGAGGTGACGGTTTCCGACGATGCGCAGTTCGCCGCCCACTTGCAGGCAGCGCTTGGCGTCGCAGAACATCTGCCAGGCGGTGTGATCAGTAATGGCGTGTTGCTGGTGGAACGGCGGGTTGCACAGCACCGCCTGCACGCTTTCGCGCTCGATGCCCGCCAGCGCGTTGTTCACCTCAAACTGGCAGCGGTCCAGCTCTTGCGGCAGGTTGTGCTCCACGTTCAGCTCGCTGGAGGCCACCGCCATGTAGGATTCATCGACGAAAGTCACCTGCGCGTCCGGATTCTGCGCCAGCGCCGTCAGGCCAATCACGCCGTTGCCGCAGCCCAGATCGACGATATGGCCGTTCAGGCCGCGCGGCAGATGCTCCAGGAACAGGCGCGCGCCAATATCCAGGCTGCCGCGCGAGAAGACGTTGGCGTGGTTGTGGATCAGCCAATCGGTGCCGTCCAGCGTCCAGTTGGTGGTTTCCGCCGCCGCCGGCGGGACGATGTCCGCCGCCTGGCAGAAGATCAGGCGCGCCTTCTTCCACGCCAGGCTGGTGCGCGTTGGGCCCAGCACCTTTTCAAACAGCTGCATCGTCGAGGTGTGCACGTCGCGCGCTTTGGCGCCGGCGACGATCAGCGTGTCTTCGGTCACGACGTGGCGCAGCGCGCGCAGCTGCTGTTCCAGCAGCGCCAGCGCTTTCGGCACGCGAATCAGCACCACCGCCGGCGCCGCCGGCAGCTCGGCCAGACTGTCCAACAGCGTTACCTGCTCAGGATCCAGACCGTTGAGCTTGAGGTTGTGACGCGTCGCCAGCTGGCTCATGTACGAGTCGCTGACGCTGTAAGGACGATGCGCGTGCAGCGCACAGGCCAGGGTGCCGAAGTTATCGTTGAAAATCAGCACCGGGCGGCCGCCGATATCTACGTTTTCAAGCTGTTGCAGCAGATATTCGTCCGCCGCTTCCCACGCCTGCAGCTGGGTGGATTCTTCCTGTTGGGGATAACGCTCCAGCTCAAGTTGCTGTGTTCCCAGATCGAGTTGGCTCATTGCCCCTCCTGACTGATAAAATTTGGGCTGTTTATCCCCTAAAAACGCCCGTCAGTAAAATGTTTTTTCGGATAAATTGCGTATGTCAGGATTTGAGCGAAAAAACAGCATAGAATGACCGGCTGAATGGCCGTTGATACGGAACAAGAATGTCTGAATTGACCTACCTGCAAGGCTACCCGGCGCATCTGCAAAGTCAGGTGCAGCAATTGATCCACCAGAACCGGCTGGGAGACGTGCTGCTGCAGCGCTATCCGCAGGTGCACGACTGCACCACCGACAAGTCGCTGTATCAGTTTACCGTCGATCTGAAAAACCAGTATCTGCGCAACGCCCAGCCGCTGAGCAAGGTGGCCTACGACAGCAAGATCCACGTCATGAAGCACGCGCTGGGCCTGCACACCGCCATCTCTCGCGTGCAGGGCGGCAAGCTGAAGGCCAAGGCGGAAATTCGCGTGGCGACGGTGTTCAAGGTCGCGCCCGAACCGTTCCTGCGCATGATCGTGGTGCATGAGCTGGCTCACCTGAAAGAGAAAGATCACAACAAGGCGTTCTACAGCCTGTGTTGCCATATGGAACCGGATTACCACCAGTTGGAGTTCGATACCCGGCTGTATCTGACGCACCTTTCGCTGTTCGGCGAGCTGTATGCATAGCGAATGAGGGCGTGATAATCTGCGGTTTTAAGCCTGGACCGGAGCTCGCCATGATTCGCTTTGCCGTCGTCGGCACCAACTGGATTACGGAACGTTTTATCGATGCCGCCCATGAGAGCGGCAAACTCAAGCTGAGCGCCGTGTATTCACGCTCGCTGGAACAGGCGCAGGCGTTTGGCGCCAACTATCAGGTCACGCAGTTTTTCGACTCGCTCGAGGCGATGGCCCAGTCCGACGCCATAGACGCGGTATATATCGCCAGCCCCAATTCCCTGCACTGCCCGCAATCGCTGCTGTTCCTGCGCCATAAAAAGCACGTGATCTGTGAAAAACCGCTGGCCTCCAACCAGCGCGAAGCGGAACAGCTGGCGGCCTGCGCGCGGGAAAATCAGGTGGTGCTGTTCGAAGCGTTCAAAAGCGCCTATCTGCCGAATTTTCTGGCGCTGCAGCAGGCATTGCCGAAAGTCGGCCGGCTGCGCAAAGCCTTCATCAACTATTGCCAATACTCTTCGCGCTACCCACGCTACCTGGCCGGCGAGAACCCCAACACGTTTAACCCGCAGTTCTCCAACGGCTCCATCATGGATATCGGCTACTACTGCCTGGCCAGCGCGGTGGCGCTGTTCGGCGCGCCGCAGTCGGTGCTCGCCAGCGCCACGCTGCTCGATACCGGTGTGGACGCCCACGGCACCGTCTGCCTGAACTACGGCGATTTCGACGTCACGCTTTCCCATTCCAAGGTCAGCGACTCGGCGATCCCCAGCGAGATTCAGGGAGAGGAAGGCACGCTGATTATCGACAAGATTTCCGAGTGTCAGGGCGTGGCGCTGACACCGCGCGGCGGCAACCGCCAAGATCTGAGCCAACCGCAGCACATCAACACCATGCTGTATGAAGCGCTGGCCTTCGCCGAGCTGGTGGAAAATCACCGGGTGGAACATCCGGGGCTGGAGAATTCGCTGATCGTCGCCCGCCTGCTGACCGATATCCGCCGCCAGACCGGCGTCGTCTTCCCCGCCGACGGAGAATGAAATGAAACCGCTGCTCGTGATGCAAACCGGCGACGCGCCGCAGGCCATTCGTCAGGAATTGGCCAACTTTGATGGCATGTTCCTGCAACAGGGTAATATCGACGCCGAACGCGCGCACATCGTACACTTGCCCGCCGGCGAGCGGCCGTTGCCGCCGGCCGCCTATTGCGGCGTGGTCATCACCGGCTCGCCGGCGATGGTGACCGAACAGCTGCCGTGGAGCGAGGCGGCGGCCGAGTGGCTGCGCCAGGCGATGGCGATCAAACTGCCGCTGTTCGGCGTCTGCTACGGCCACCAGCTGTTGGCCTACGCGCTCGGCGGCGAAGTGGGCTACCACCCGCAGGGCATGGAGGTGGGCACGCTGGAGATCGAACTGCTGCCCGCCGCGGCCGAAGACCGGCGGCTCACCCTGCTGCCGCCGCGCTTTAAAGCCAACCTGATCCACTCGCAGAGCGTGCTGACGCCGCCCGCCGGCGCGCAGACGCTGGCGCGTTCGCAGCAGGACGCGCACCAGATCCTACGCTATGGCGATCATGCCCTGACCACGCAGTTCCACCCGGAATTCAACGGCGCGGTGATGAGCCAGTATCTGCAGTGGCTCGGCGAGCTGCAGCCCGAGCAGCAGGCTCGCTATCAGCAGCAACAACAACAGGTTAGCGACACGCCGTTCAGCCGCCTGCTGCTGCAGGGATTCGTCGTCAGCCTGGGCGCGCAAAAAGCGTTGGCCGGCTAACGCGATTCACGTTGACCGCCGACACATTTTGCATTACTTTCTGCTCTGCAAAGGGGAGTAACTTCATTGCCGGTCAATCGTCATTACGATGCGCAAGCATCCGGTTACCGGGCAACCTGATGTCAAAGGTGTAACCACCTTCATCAACGTTGTAAGTGAGACCTTGCCGGAAGGCGAGGTTTGCTTGCAGCGTTCACAGAGCGGCTGGCGTCTTCCGACGTTGGCCGTTTTTGTTTTTGAAGGATACCTCTGATGATGAATTCCGTTGGCACACCGTGGTTGTGGGGCAGCTTCGCCGCCGTCATAGTCGTGATGCTCGCAATCGATCTCCTGTTGCAGGGCCGTAAAGGCGCGCACACCATGACCCTGAAGCAGGCCGCCAGTTGGTCGCTGGTGTGGGTCAGCCTCTCTCTGCTGTTTAATTTCGGTTTCTGGTACTACCTGAATGAAACCGCCGGGCGCGCCGTCGCCGATACCCAGGCGCTGGCCTTCCTGACCGGCTACCTGATCGAAAAAGCGCTGGCGGTGGATAACGTGTTCGTCTGGCTGATGCTGTTCAGCTACTTCGCCGTGCCGGCCAACCTGCAGCGGCGGGTGCTGATCTACGGCGTGTTGGGGGCGATCGTGCTGCGTACCATCATGATCTTCGCCGGCAGTTGGCTGGTCAGCCAGTTCCAGTGGCTGCTGTACCTGTTCGGCGCTTTCCTGCTGTTCACCGGTATCAAGATGGCGTTGGCGAAGGAAGACGACTCGGCAATCGGCGACAAGCCGCTGGTGAAATGGCTGCGCAGCCGCCTGCGCATGACCGACAGCCTGGAAGGCGAGCGTTTCTTCGTGCGCCGCAACGGCATCCTGTTCGCCACCCCGCTGGTGCTGGTGCTGATCCTGGTGGAACTGAGCGACGTGATTTTCGCGGTGGACAGCATTCCGGCGATCTTCGCCGTGACCACCGATCCGTTCATCGTGCTGACCTCTAACCTGTTCGCCATCATGGGCCTGCGCGCCATGTACTTCCTGCTGGCCAACGTGGCGGAACGGTTCTCGATGCTGAAATACGGCCTGTCGGTGATCCTGGTGTTTATCGGTATCAAGATGCTGATAATCGACTTCTTCCACATCCCGATCGGTATCTCGCTCGGCGTGGTGGCGGGCATCCTGACGCTCACCTTGCTGATCAACGCCTGGGTCAATCGCCGCAACGATCGCCTGGCGAAGAAATAACCATAATCTGTTATCCGGGGCGCTAGCCGCCCCGCGATTGTTTGGCAATTCCCCCAAAACGCCAAACGTTATTGCGATCACACAAATGTAACCAGTATGTTATCAAGTGTTGATCCGCGCTCAGAATTTCACCCTCGCCTCTTTCCAACATCATTCGATTGCTGAATACTGATTCGGCAAACACACTTAGTTACAGAATCATATAAAGCTGCCCGGCGTCGTTCCCGCCGCGGCGGCCAGATAACATCAGGAAGAGAAGCACTATGCAAAAACTACTACAAAGGATGACTCAGGGCAGCCTGGTTAAACAAATCATGGTCGGCCTGGTGGCCGGCATTCTGGTGGCGCTGGTTTCGCCGGCGGCCGCGGCGGCCGTCGGCCTGCTCGGCACCCTGTTCGTCGGCGCGCTGAAGGCGGTAGCGCCACTGCTGGTGCTGATACTGGTGATGGCCTCGATCGCCAACCATAAACAGGGGCAGAAAACCAACATTCGCCCCATCCTGTTCCTCTATCTGCTGGGCACCTTCGCTGCGGCGCTGGTGGCGGTCGTCGTCAGCTTTATCTTCCCTTCCACGCTGGCGCTGACCACCGGCGCAACCGACATCACCCCGCCAGGCGGCATCGTGGACGTGATGAAGGGCCTGTTGATGAGTGTGGTGGCCAACCCGTTCCATGCGCTGATTAACGCCAACTACATCGGCATTCTGGCGTGGGCCGTCGGGCTGGGGCTGGCGCTGCGCCACGCTTCCGAAACCACCAAGGGGCTGATCAACGACATGTCCCATGCGGTCACGCTGGTGGTGCGCGCGGTGATCCGCTGTGCGCCGCTCGGCATCTTCGGCCTGGTGGCCTCCACGCTGGCGGAAACCGGCTTCGGCGCGCTGTGGGGCTATGCGCAACTGCTGATGGTGTTAATCGGCTGTATGCTGCTGGTAGCGCTGGTGCTCAACCCGCTGATCGTGTACTGGAAGATCCGCCGCAACCCGTATCCGCTGGTGTTCGCCTGCCTGCGCGAGAGCGGCGTGACCGCCTTCTTCACCCGCAGCTCCGCCGCCAACATCCCGGTGAACATGGAGCTGTGCAAAAAGCTGAATCTGAATGAGGACACCTACTCGGTTTCCATCCCGCTGGGCGCCACCATCAACATGGCCGGCGCGGCGATCACCATCACCGTGCTGACGCTGGCGGCGGTAAACACGCTGGGCATCGCGGTGGACGTCCCGACCGCCCTGCTGCTGAGCGTGGTGGCCGCCCTGTGCGCCTGCGGCGCCTCCGGCGTGGCCGGCGGCTCGCTGCTGCTGATCCCGCTGGCGTGCAACATGTTCGGCATTCCGAACGACGTGGCGATGCAGGTGGTAGCGGTCGGCTTTATCATCGGCGTGCTGCAGGATTCGGCGGAAACCGCCCTCAACTCCTCCACCGACGTGCTGTTCACCGCCGCCGCCTGCCAGGCGGAAGACCAGCGGCTGGCGAACGAAGACCCGCTGAAGGTGCGTTAATCGCGCGTTGCTTCATAAAAAGGCGCTCCCTCGAGCGCCTTTTTTGTCAGCTTTACAGCGTCACCCCGCTTTTAAAGATCGCCAGCTCGCGAAAGTCGTTGGTTTCATTACGCGCCGGACGCCCGTTGGCAATCTCGACAATCAGATCGATGAAACGGCTGAGCAACGTCTCCATCGCCACGCCGTGAACCAGGCTGCCGGCGTCAAAATCGATCCAGTGCGGTTTCTTCGCCGCCAGCTCGCTGTTGGTCGCCAGCTTCACCGTCGGCACAAAGCCGCCGTACGGCGTACCGCGCCCGGTGCTGAACAGCACCATATGACAGCCGGCGCCGGCCAGCGCGCTGGTCGCCACCGCGTCGTTGCCCGGCGCGCTGAGCAGATTCAGCCCCGGCACGCGCAGCCGCTCGCCGTATTTCAGCACGTCCACCACCTGGCTTAGCCCCGCCTTTTGGGTGCAGCCAAGCGACTTCTCCTCCAGCGTGGTGATGCCGCCGGCCTTGTTGCCCGGCGACGGATTCTCATAAATCGGCTGCTGATGGGCGATGAAATAGCGTTTGAAATCGTTGATCATGTCGACGGTTTTATCGAAGGTTTCTCCATCGCGGCAGCGGCTCATCAGAATGCGCTCGGCGCCGAACATCTCCGGCACTTCGGTCAGCACCGTGGTGCCGCCGTTGGCGATCGCATAGTCGGAAAAGCGCCCCAGCAGCGGGTTGGCGGTAATGCCCGACAGCCCGTCCGAACCGCCGCATTCCAGGCCGAACTTCAGCTCGCTCAGGCGGCCCGGCTCGCGGCGATCGTGGCGCATCTCCCGATACAGCTCGTGCAACAGCGCCAGCCCGGCCTCCACTTCGTCGTCCTGCTGTTGGCACACCATAAAGCGCAGCCGCCGCTCGTCCCCTATCCCCAGCGTGGCGCGAAAGGCATCCACCTGATTGTTCTCGCAACCCAGCCCGATCACCAGCACCGCGCCGGCGTTGGGATGGCGCGCCAGGTTTTGCAGCATGATGCGGGTGTTGGCATGATCCTGCCCCAGCTGCGAGCAGCCGAACGGGTGGCTGAACAGATGCACGCCGTCGATCCCGTCCGCCTGTGTTTGCTGCAAAAAGCGCTGCTGGATCTGGCGAGCGATACCGTTGACGCAGCCGACGGTCGGCACGATCCACAGCTCGTTGCGGATCCCCACTTCGCCGTTGGCCCGGCGGTACAGCTGCACCTCGCGATCCGCCGCCTGCGGCGGCAGCGTCGGGAACTGCGGCTGGTAACGGTAGCTGTCCAGATCGCTCAGGTTGGTTTTGACGTTTTGCGAATGAATATGCTCCCCAGGCGCAATGGCCGCGAGCGCATGGCCGATCGGCTGGCCATATTTGATGATGTCTTCACCCTCGGCGATCGTGCCGAGCGCAAATTTATGCCCACGCGCCACCGGCTGCGCCAGTTTGACGACCGCGCCTTCCAGCTCAACGCGCTCTCCGGCAGCCAGATCGCGCAGCGCCACCGCCACGTTATCCTGCTCGTGAATCTTTATCGTACTTTGCATAAACCGGTCCCGGATAACGGCTACGCCAGTTCAATGGCGAAATAGTTTTTGGCGTTGTCGAAGCAGATGTTTTTCACCATCTCGCCCAGCAGCGCGATATCCGCCGGCGCTTCGCCGTCCGCCACCCAGCGGCCGATCATCTGGCAAAGGATGCGGCGGAAGTATTCATGGCGCGTATAAGACAAGAAGCTGCGGCTGTCGGTCAGCATGCCGACGAAGCGGCTCAGCAGCCCGAGCTGGGCCAACTGCGTCATTTGGCGCTGCATGCCGTCCTTCTGATCGTTGAACCACCAACCGGAGCCGAACTGCATCTTGCCCGGCGTGCCTTCCCCCTGAAAATTGCCGATCATGGTGCCGATCACTTCGTTATCGCGCGGATTGAGGCAATAGAGAATGGTTTTCGGCAGACCGCCCTGCCGCGCCTGAGCATCCAGCAGCCGCGACAGCGGTTCCGCCAGCGGCCGGTCGTTGATCGAGTCGAAGCCGATATCCGGCCCGACGGCGGCCAACATGCGGCTGTTGTTATTGCGCAGCGCGCCGATGTGATACTGCTGTACCCAGCCGCGACGCCGGTATTCGCCGGCCAAAAACAGCAGCACCGCGCTTTTGAACTGGGCGCTCTGTTCCGGCGTCGGCAGCTCGCCGTTCAGGCGGCGCAGCAGGATCGCATCCAGCGCCGCTTCATCGGCCTCGCCGAACACCACCACGTCCAGCGCATGATCGGCCACCTTGCAGCCGTGGGCGGCAAAGTGATCCATGCGCTTGTACAGGGCGTCGCACAGCGCGCTAAAGCGGCCGATGACGGTATCCGCCGCCGCCTCCAGCTGCCGCAGATAGTCATTGAAGCCCGGTGCATCGACAGTGAAAGCCTTGTCCGGCCGCCAGCTCGGCAATACCTTGATATCGAAGCCACGATCGTCGGCGATCGCCCGATGATGGCGCAGATCGTCGATCGGATCGTCGGTGGTGCCCACCATTTTCACATTCATCTGCCGCATGATGCCGCGCGCGCGAAACGCATCCTGCGCCAGCAGCGCATTGCCGCGCTGCCAGATCTCATCCGCCGTGGCCGGCGACAGCAGCGTATCCGTGATGCCGAACGGCCGACGCAGCTCCAGATGCGTCCAGTGATAGAGCGGGTTGCCGATGGTATGCGGCACCGTGGCGGCCCAGGCGTCGAATTTCTCGCGATCGCCCGCATCGCCGGTACACAGCCGCTCCGCCACGCCGTTGGTGCGCATCGCCCGCCATTTATAGTGATCGCCCCGCAGCCAGATATCGTACAGGTTGCTGAAACGGGTGTTCTCCGCGATCTGCTGTGGCGGCAAATGGCAGTGATAATCGAAAATCGGCTGTGGCGCCGCATAGTCGTGATACAAGCGCCGGGCAAATTCGCTGTCCAGCAGGAAATCTTCGCTTAAAAACGTCGCCATCTCGGGCTCCTTACTTGCCGTGCGGCACGGGGTTCGAATCACAAAAGTTATCACACCAATTTTTACTGGCGTCCAGCAAATTTTTCCCGATGTCTGCCGTTCATCCTCTCTCCACGCCCTTTTTCGCTCAATTTACCGGCAAAAATGCCCTGTTTCACCGGCCACAGTATCACTCAGGCGAATAATTCCTTTTGTGATATCACTCAACTTTTAAACCTGTATGACAGGTTATTGTCTCGCCAGCCGCATCGACGGCCACACCTTCAAACGGGGAGACACTTCGGATGCGTAAAATTAAAGGGTTACGCTGGTACATGATCGGACTGGTGACCATCGGCACCGTGCTGGGTTATCTGACCCGCAACGCCATCGCCGTGGCGGCGCCGACGCTGGAAGATACGCTGCACATCACCACCCAACAGTATTCCTATATCGTCGCCGCCTACTCCGCGTGCTACACCGTGATGCAACCGGTGGCGGGCTACGTGCTGGACGTGCTGGGCACCAAGGTCGGCTACGCCATGTTCGCCATTCTGTGGGCGCTGTTCTGCATGGGCACCGCGTTGGCCAACAGTTGGGGCGGGCTGGCGTTGGCGCGCGGCGCGGTCGGCATGGCGGAAGCGGCGATGATCCCCGCCGGGTTGAAGGCCAGCAGCGAATGGTTTCCGGCCAAAGAACGTTCGATCGCCGTCGGCTATTTCAACGTGGGCTCGTCGATCGGCGGCATGATCGCCCCGCCGCTGGTGGTATGGGCCATCGTCGCGCACAGCTGGGAGATGGCATTCATCATCACCGGCGTGCTGAGCCTGATCTGGGCCATCTGCTGGCTGCTGTTCTACAAACACCCGAAAGATCAGAAGAAACTGAGCCAGGAAGAACGCCGTTACATCCTCGAAGGCCAGGAAGCGCAGCACCAGACCTCTAACGCCAAAAAGATGTCCGCCTGGCAGATCGTGCGCAACCGCCAGTTCTGGGGCATCGCGCTGCCGCGCTTTCTGGCGGAGCCGGCGTGGGGCACCTTCAACGCCTGGATCCCGCTGTTCATGTTCAAGGCCTACGGTTTTAACCTGAAAGAGATCGCCATGTTCGCCTGGATGCCGATGCTGTTCGCCGATCTCGGCTGCATCGTCGGCGGTTATCTGCCGCCGCTGTTCCAGAAGTATTTCAAGGTCAACCTGATCGTCTCGCGCAAGCTGGTGGTGACGATGGGAGCGGTGTTGATGATCGGCCCCGGCATGATCGGCCTGTTCACCAGCCCTTACGCGGCTATCGCGCTGCTGTGCGTCGGCGGCTTCGCCCATCAGGCGCTGTCCGGCGCGTTGATCACCCTCTCTTCCGACGTGTTCGGCCGCAATGAGGTGGCGACCGCCAACGGGCTGACCGGCATGGCGGCCTGGACCGCCAGCACGCTGTTCGCCCTGGTGGTCGGCGCCCTGGCAGACACCCTCGGCTTCAGCCCGCTGTTCGCCGCGCTGTCGGTCTTCGACATTCTCGGCGCCATCGTCATCTGGACGGTGCTGCAAAACCGCCCGGCCGCCGAAGCGCAGCCGGCCACGCTGCAGCCGGCCCCGGCGCGCAGCTGATCCCGCCGCCCGGCCACCGCGCCGGGCCTCTTGCTCCTCTGGCAGCGGTGCCGAATAAGTGGTATAACAAATCCGATGGCCACGCGCCCCTTCCCACCGCACCGTATAGAGCATTCACTATGGAATTCACTGAAACCAGACGCCTGTATCAGCAACTGGCCGCCGAGCTGAAGCAACGCATCGAAAGCGGCCGCTACCCGGTAGGCGACAAGCTGCCGGCCGAGCGATACATCGCCGAAGAGATGAATGTCAGCCGCACCGTGGTGCGCGAGGCGATCATCATGCTGGAAGTGGAAGGCTATGTGGACGTGCGCAAGGGATCCGGGATCCACGTGGTGTCCAACCAGCAAAAGCACCTGGTGGTGCCGGGTGACAGCATCGAGTTCGCCACCGCCGGCCCGTTTGAGCTGCTGCAGGCGCGCCAGCTGATCGAAAGCAACATCGCCGAATTCGCCGCCACCCAGGTGACCAAACAAGATATCGTGCAGCTGATGGAGATCCAGGAGCACGCCCGCAAAGAGGATCGCTTCCGCGACTCGCAGTGGGATCTGAAGTTCCACGTGCAGGTGGCGCTGGCCACCCAGAACACCGCCATGGCCACCATCGTGGAAAAAATGTGGGTGCAGCGGGTCAATAACCCTTACTGGAAGAAACTGCACGAGCATATCGACGAACGTTCGATCGCCAGCTGGTGCGACGATCACGATCAGATCCTCAAGGCGCTGATGCGTAAAGATCCTTACGCCGCCAAACTGGCGATGTGGCAGCACCTGGAGAACACCAAGCAAATGCTGTTCAACGCCACCAGCGACGACTTCGAATACAACGCCGACCGCTATCTGTTCGCCGAGAACCCGGTGGTGCATCTGGACGGCGTGAGCCACGAGCAGAAATAGCCACGGCGGTCAAAAACCGTCGGCTTATGTCAGGTAATGTAAAATCCGCTGAATCGATGCCGGAACCGCCGTTTGCCGTGTACTATTTCACCGTCGGCAACGTAGATTTCCCTGTTGCCAATCGTGCTATTTTGGTAGAGTTAGCCCACTTTTTTACCCATTGCTGCGGGGGCGGGACGCGAATAAATGCGCTGGTTGTTTGCCATGCTGATTGCTGTTTTCTGCTGGACCGGTTCGGTCTCCGGCCAACAGCTATGCGTGGCGTCACCCAAGCCCACCCCCAGCGCGCTGAGCAGCCTGCCGCTGCTGGCGGAGCCGGCGCTTTCCCCCTATGATCATGTGTATCGGGCACCGGCCGAAGCGCGCCGCAAAGCGCCCGGCAAGTTGCCGCTGCTGCTGCCCAGAGCGTACTCTTTCCCCGGTTCGCTGCTCGCGTCCTCCCTGCCGGCGCCGGTCTATACCCTGGCCGCAGAGCCGGGCTACCGAATTCGTTTCCCCCGCCAGGACACCCCGGCCCCCAACCGGCTTGCCCAGGTCGACTGGATGCTGGACGCCTCCAGGCAACAAAGTCGGCAAGCCGGCTGGAAAGAAAGCAACATGCAGTACCGTGGCACGCTGACTTACCACCTATGACCGGTGTCGCACCGCTTAGAAACCTTAAAGCAACGCCGTTTCATCGTTATCAGCATTCAGGATCGCCGCGCGCTTTCAGCCCACGCCCGCTCCGCCGCTGAGATAAAAATAAACAATGACGTTTTAGGAACACCGGATGGACATCATTAAAGAACTGATACATGCCTTGTGGCAGCAGGATTTTGAAACGCTGGCGAACCCTTCGTTGGTGTGGACCCTCTACATCCTGCTGTTCATGATCCTGTTTTTGGAAAACGGCCTGCTGCCGGCCGCTTTTCTGCCGGGCGACAGCCTGCTCATCCTGGTCGGCGTGCTGATCGCCAAAGGCACCATGGGCTTCCCACTGACCATCGTTATCCTGACCGTCGCCGCCAGCCTGGGGTGCTGGGTCAGTTACATACAGGGCCGATGGCTCGGCAATACGCGAACGGTGCAAGGCTGGCTTTCGCATCTGCCGGCCCACTACCATCAGCGCGCTCACAACCTGTTCCACCGCCACGGCCTTTCCGCCCTGCTGGTCGGCCGCTTCCTGGCCTTCGTGCGCACCCTGCTGCCAACCATCGCCGGCCTGTCCGGCCTGAGCAACGCACGCTTCCAGTTCTTCAACTGGATGAGCGGCCTGCTGTGGGTCTTGATCCTGACGACGCTGGGCTTCGCCCTCGGAAAAACCCCGGTGTTCCGCAAGTATGAAGATCAGCTGATGTTCTGCCTGATGATGTTGCCGCTGGTGTTGCTGGTGGTCGGCCTGGTCGGCTCGCTGATCGTGCTGTGGCGCAAGAAACGCGCCAGCGGCCAGAACCCGGGGAAAGGGGCGTGACAGCAAAGCGCCCGCGCTGGCAATACGTCCTGATGATCGCGCTCGCCCTGCTGGCGCTGGCGACGCTGTTGGTGCCCTGCATGGTGCGCACCGAGAGCGAGCTGCGCATTCGCGCCAGCCAGCAAGGGCTGTCGCTGCCCGACGGTTTTTATGTCTACCAGCGCCTGGATGAGCGCGGTATCCGCATCAAAAGCATCACGCCGGAAGGCGATGGCTTGGTTATCCGTCTGGATTCGCCGGAGCAGCAGTTGCTGGCGCGCGAAGCGCTGCAAACCATCCTGCCTCCCGGTTACCACATCGCGCTGAGCGAATCTCCCGTGCCAACGCACTGGGTGCGCGAATTTGCGCGCTCCCCACTCAATCTGGGATAATCCCCTTCAAATGAAGGGGATTCCTTTCATTGCCGTTATCTTCATTTTCACTCGCATCATTTAGCTCAAAAAACAATCAGTCGCACCGAATTTCGGCTGATTCTTTGGGGGCGCGCCGGTTTCATGGCTATGCTGAAGGATAACTTCAGCCGGCGATGAACGCCCTCCTCTCGCGCTGCCGCCTCCGGCAGTCAGGAAAGCGGATGCCTGTTCAGGCATCCCATGAAAAGGAACTGAGAAATGAAATTTCGCCACTCACTGTTACTGCTGCTGCCACTCTGCGCGCTGCCGACGCTGTCCTCGGCCGCTGAGGGCGGCTGCGCCGCCAAAGCGCAAAATATCCAGCAGCAAATCGACTACGCGACTCAGCACGGCAACACCCACCGCGTGGATGGGCTGAAAAAAGCGCTGAGCGAAGTGCAGACCCACTGCACCGAAGCCGGCCTGCAGGCCGAACGCCAGAAAAATATCGCAGAGAAACAGCGCAAGGTGGACGAGCGCCGGGAAGAGCTGAAAGAAGCGCAACAAACCGGCAAGCTGGACAAGGTCGCCAAGAAGCAGCAAAAGCTGGCCGAAGCGCAGGCTGAATTGAAACGCGCTCAGGCGGAATAATTTTTTTACACCAGCGGATTTATCGATGAGAGCCCCATCACACGGGATTTCTTAAGCATATGGAATTGATGTCTGGTGTTATCTGCTGGTCATCACCCCTTTGCTCCGGCGAAAAAATCCGCTATGTTAAAAGTCTGTCGAAATAAACGTTAAGGAATAATCACATGGCACATGATTCAAATGCAGAAAACTTACGCGCTGAACTGAAGTCCTTAGCCGATACGCTGGAGGAAGTGCTGAACTCCTCCACCGACAAGCCGAAAGCCGAGCTGGAGAAGCTGCGCTCGAAGGCGGAGGGCGCGCTGAAAGAGACTCGCGCTCGCCTGAGCGACGCCGGTGACAAGCTGGCTTCGCAAACCAAACAGATCGCCGGCCAGGCCGACGACTATGTGCGCGACAACCCGTGGACCGGCATCGGTATCGGCGCGGCGGTCGGCGTGGTGTTGGGCGTGCTGCTCGCGCGTCGTTAATCATGGCTGAACAACCGCAAGTGCGCGCGCAGGGCCCCGCTAAAGGGGTCCTGGATATCGGTCAGCGCATCATCACGATCCTGGTCGGCATGGTGGAAACCCTTGTCCGGCTGGCGGTAGTCGAGCTGGAAGAGGAGAAAGCCAACCTCATTCAGCTGCTGATCATGGCCGGCATGACGCTGCTGTTCACCGCCTTCGGTTTGATGAGCCTGCTGATCCTGATCTTCTGGGCCATCGATCCGGTCTACCGGCTGGTGGCGCTGGGCGCAACAACCGGCGTGCTGCTGTTCCTGGCCGTGGTCGGCACCATCTGGACGCTGGTCAAGGCCCGTCGCACCACGCTGCTGGGCGCCACGCGCAAGCAACTGGAGCTCGATCGCGCCGAACTGGAGCGAGAGCCATGAGCCGCCGCCGCTATCTGGAATGGAAAAAAGAGAGGCTGATTCGGCAGATCCAGCAACAGCGTCTGGATCTGGCCGAAAACAAGTCCCTGTGGCTGGAAAAGACCGAACGCATCGACAGCGGCTGGCAAACGGTGTTTGGCCTGCGCCGCTATCTGGTGCTCGGTTCCAGCGTCATGGCGCTGTACGGCATCCGCCATCCCAGCAAGATGATCCGCTGGTCGCGTCGCGCTTTCGGCGCCTGGAGCGCTATCCGTCTGTTTAAAAAGACGTTTTCCGCCAAGTAAGCCGCTTGGTCTTTCCTTCAAACCTCCTGTTGCTCTGCCCGCATTTTCTCCCTTGATACAACGCGTCCAACCCCGGGGCCGGGCAACCTGCTGATCGGTGGCATTTTATTAGCACGCTAAAGATTCAGATTTTTTGAAAAATTACGACAGTTTTACTTGCTAACAACCTGAGCACTTCCCGCTTAACATTCACTCCATCAATACGATACGAGCCGGACAGGGCGAATGTCCTGATATACCGCTCGTTGACATGGCTTCCGCCGAACAGGCATACAAAAACACTTTGGAGTAGATGATGAAAAAATTAGAAGATACAGGTTTGTTGGTTGCTCGTATTCTGATGCCAATCCTGTTTATCGTGGCAGGCTACGGCAAAATGGGTGACGCCTACGCCGGTACCCAACAGTACATGCAATCGATGGGCGTGCCTGGCTTCTTGCTGCCGCTGACCATCCTGCTGGAATTTGGCGGCGGTCTGGCGATCCTGTTCGGTTTCCTGACCCGCACCGTGGCGCTGTTCACCGCCGGTTTCACCATCCTGACCGCGCTGCTGTTCCACACTGATTTTGCGAACGAAGTAAACCAGCTGATGTTCATGAAAAACCTGACCATCGCCGGCGGCTTCATCGTGTTGGCGGTCGCAGGCCCGGGCGGCTTCAGCATCGACCGCCTTCTGAACAAGAAATGGTAATCTAAACTGTCATTCAGGGCCCGGCATGCCGGGCCCTGTCGTTTTTCACTCGGACACCAAGGAGATTCCCATGGGACAACTCGTCGATGGCGTTTGGCAAGACATCTGGTATGACACGAAATCTACCGGCGGCCGTTTCAAACGTTCAACCGCTCAGTTTCGCAATTGGGTGACCGCCGACGGTCAGCCGGGCGAACACGGCGCGGGCGGCTTCCAGGCCGAAGCGGGCCGTTATCACCTGTACGTTTCTCTCGCCTGCCCGTGGGCGCACCGCACGCTGCTGATGCGCAAACTGAAAGGGCTGGAGCAGATCATTCCGGTCTCGGTGGTGCACCCGCTGATGCTGGAAAACGGCTGGACCTTCGGCCAGGATTTTCCTGAAACCACCGGCGATCCGCTGTATCACGCCGACTTCCTGTACCAGATCTACCTGCGGGCCGATCCGCACTACAGCGGGCGCGTGACCGTGCCGGTGCTGTGGGACAAACAGCGGCAAACCATCGTCAGCAACGAATCCGCCGACATCATCCGCATGTTCAACAGTGCGTTTGACGGCGTCGGCGCCCGCGCGGGCGATTACTACCCGGCCGAGCTGCGCGGCAAAATCGATGAGCTGAACGGCTGGATTTACGATCAAGTGAACAACGGCGTGTACAAGGCCGGTTTTGCCACCAGCCAGGAAGCGTATGACGACGCGGTCAACGGGGTCTTCAACGCGCTGGAACGCCTGGAGCAGATCCTGGGGCAGCATCGTTACCTGACCGGCGATCGGCTGACCGAAGCCGATCTGCGTCTGTGGACCACGCTGGTGCGTTTCGATCCGGTGTACGTCACCCACTTCAAGTGCGACAAACACCGCATCAGCGACTACCTCAATCTGTACGGCTTCCTGCGCGACATCTACCAGATGCCGGGCATCGCCGAGACGGTCAGCCTGCCGCACATTCGCAACCACTACTACCGCAGCCACGCCACCATCAACCCGCACGGCATCATTTCCATAGGGCCGGCGCAGGATCTGGACGAGCCACACGGCCGCGACCAGCGCTTCGGTTAAGGCGAAAAAAATCCCCTTGCCGCCCGGCAAGGGGATCTCATCCAACCGACGTTAACGCTGCGCGAACAGGCGCGGAATTTCGCGCAGGAACCAGGCTTTCGCCTCCCCCATGCTGTCGCGCCGCCAGGCCATGATGATATCGGCTTCGCGGCTGTATTCCGGCCCCACCACGCGCAGCCGCCCGGCTTCGATATCTTTCTCCACCATCGGATACGGCATGGTCGCCACCCCTAACCCGGCCAGCAGCGCCAGACGCTTGTCTTCGATGGTGCTCACCGTCAGGCGCTGCTGCTTATCCAGCAGCTGCACGGTCAACACCGGGCGCTCGCGGGCGGTATCCGCCACCGCGATGCCGCGGTATTTCACGCGGGTCACCTCGGACAGCGGCTCCGGCTCCTGGTGGATAGGATGATCCGGCGCGGCGACGTAAACGCTCATCACCTTATACAGTTTGCGGGTGTTGATCTCCGACGACGCGCGAAAATGCATGTCCGGCGCGATCACGATGTCGGCGCGCCCCTGCTCCAGCCGCTCCCAGGCGCCCGCCAGCACCTCGGTGAAAATCGACACCTGGGTGTTGGCCTTCAGCGCCAGCTTGTCCACCAGCGGGAACAGCAGGCTCGGCGGCGACAGCGCTTCGCTGACGATGGTCAGGTGAGTTTCCCAACCGCGCGCCAGCGCCTCGGCGTCGGTGGTCAGCTTGTCGGCCGCTTCCAGCAGCACCCGCCCGCGTTCCAGCAACATGCGCCCCACATTGGTGAACTTGGTGCGGTGGCCCGAACGGTCGAACAGCACCACGTCCAATTCTTCTTCCAATTTTTGCATGGTGTAGCTGAGTGCCGACGGCACCCGGCCCAATTCGTCGGCGGCCGCGGCGAAGCTGCCGCGCCGGTCGATTGCATCCATCACCCTTAGTGCCTCAAGCGTGAGCGCCCGATCTCTGGCCATCGCATCCCTCTGTCAGGAAATTTGAATATGCCGACCAGATTAACTGGCTAACAATCCGACGTCCAGATGCTTACCATTTGGATAATGAATTTAGAGAGCCGATTGCCATGATTACATGCAGAACAGCACAACAATGCGGGCAAGCTGACTTTGGTTGGCTGCAGGCTCGCTACACCTTTTCCTTTGGTCACTACTTCGATCCCAAACTGATGGGCTACGCGTCGCTGCGGGTGTTGAATCAGGAGGTGCTGGCGCCGGGCGCGTCGTTCCAGCCGCGCACCTATCCCAACGTGGATATCCTGAACCTGATCCTGCAGGGCGAGGCGGAATACCGCGACAGCGACGGCAACACCACGCGCGTTAAAGCCGGCGAAGCGTTGCTGTTGGCCACCCACCCGGGCCTGAGCTACAGCGAGCAGAACGTCAGCAGCGATACGCCGCTCACCCGCCTGCAGCTGTGGCTGGACGCCTGCCCGGAACGTAACAACGAGCGGGTGCAGCGCCTGACGCTGCCGGCGGCAGGCAATCTGCTGCTGGCTTCGCCGGACGGCGCGCAGGGCAGCCTGCAGCTGCGCCAGCAGGTTTGGATCCACCATCTCGATCTGCAGCCGGGCGAAGAACAAACGCTGACGATTAACGGGCCACGCGCCTATTTGCAGTCGATTCACGGCACCATCGCCGCCACCGGCGAGCGCCACGAGGAACAACGCCTGACCTGCGGCGACGGCGCCTTCGTGCGCGAGGAGAATCGCCTGACGATCCGCGCCGAGACGCCGCTGCGCGCACTGCTGATTGACCTGCCGGTGTAAACCGGCCGGTAAACGAAAAACCCCGCGCAACTGACGTTGCGCGGGGTTTTCTTTTGTCGAGGGAGTTGACCGGTAAGCCGGGTTCTGTCGTGGACAGTCATTCCTCTAGGCCAGCAATCGCTCACTGGCTCAAGCAGCCTACCCGGGTTCAGTACGGGCCGTACCATGTGAACCCCTATTTGGCCTTGCTCCGGGTGGAGTTTACCGTGCCACGAACTGTTGCCAGCCGCGCGGTGCGCTCTTACCGCACCCTTTCACCCTTACCTGATCCCGCTTGCGCGGGCCATCGGCGGTTTGCTCTCTGTTGCACTAGTCGTAGGCTTGCGCCTCCCAGGCGTTACCTGGCACCCTGCCCTATGGAGCCCGGACTTTCCTCCCCTCCATCTGTCTCCCCGAAGAGGACGGCAATGAAGCGGCGACTGTCTGGTCAACTCCGGCGCGGATAGTAGCGTCGCGGCGGCGGCAGGTCAACCGCTTTACGGCTGTTGTTGCTCCAGCGCGTGCTTATACAGCGCATTTTTCTTCACGCCGTGGATTTCCGCCGCCAGCGCCGCCGCCTTTTTCAACGGCAACTCTTTTTGCAGCAGCGCCAGCGTGCGCAGCGCCTCAAGCGGCAGCGCATCCTCCTGCGCCTTGTGGCCTTCGACGATCAGCACCATTTCGCCGCGGCGGCGCACTTCATCTTCCTGCACCCACGCCAGCAGCTCACCCACCGGCGCGCCGTGGATGGATTCCCAGGTTTTGGTCAGCTCGCGCGCCAGCACGACATAACGCTGCGGGCCCCAAACGGTGACCATGTCCTGCAGACTTTCCAACAGGCGGTGAGTGGATTCGTAGAAAATCAGCGTGCGCGGTTCCTCCGCCAGCGCCATCAGCGTATCCTTGCGCCCCTTGGTTTTCGCCGGCAGAAAACCTTCGTAGCAGAAACGGTCGGAAGCGACGCCCGCGGCGCACAGCGCGGTAGTGGCGGCGCAGGCGCCCGGCAGCGGCACCACGCGAATGCCGGCCTCGCGGCAGCGGCGCACCAGGTGATAACCGGGATCGTTGATCAGCGGCGTGCCGGCGTCGGAAACCAGCGCGATGCTCTGGCCTTCCTGCAGTTTCGCCAGCAGCTGATCGGCCTTTTGCTGTTCGTTGTGGTCGTGCAGCGCGAACAGACGCGCGTTGATCGCGAAGTGTTGCAGCAGCAATCCGGTATGGCGCGTGTCTTCCGCCGCGATCAGATCAACGCTTTTCAGTACCTCTAACGCGCGGTGGGTAATATCGCCCAGATTGCCGATTGGGGTGGGCACCACATACAGCGTTGATGCAGAAATGACTGATTGTTGGTGTTGATTCATTGTTTCATCCGGGTTGCCGATTTAATATTGAGCATCTTGAAAAAAACATCACTGGATACAGTATGCTTTCCTCAACATTCGTTCGTACCAAAGCAGGGCGTTCCAAGCCTGTCCGACTTACCGCAGTCATCGCGGCCGCCCTTTTCCTGGCAGGCTGTCCGAGTCGGGCCCCGCAAACGCCGCCCGCCAATATACAGGACGAAGCGAGCGCCAGCTCCGATTACTACCTGCAGCAGTTGCAGCAAAGCAGCGATGATAACAAGGCTGACTGGCAATTACTTGCTATTCGCGCCTTGCTGCGTGAAGGAAAACTGCCGCAGGCCGGCGACCAGTTGAATCAGCTGCCGAAAAACCTCAGCGGCGCACAGCAGACCGAACGCCAGTTGCTGACCGCCGAACTGCAGATCGCCAACAAGAGCTACGTCAGCGCCCGCAGCACGCTGGGCCACCTGGACAGCGGTGCGCTGTCGCCGAATCAAAAGGTGCGCTACTACCAGGCGCAGATCGCCGCCAATCAGGGCAAAGCATCGCTGCCGCTGATCCGCGCCTATATCGCTCAGGAGCCGTTGCTGACCGGCAAGGCGCACCAGGACAATCTGGATCAAACCTGGCAGGCCCTGCTGCAGCTGACGCCGCAGGAGATGAACAGCCTGGTGATCAACGCCGACGAGAACGTGCTGCAAGGCTGGCTGGATCTGCTGCGCGTCTATCAGGACAACAAGCAGGATCCCGATCTGCTGAAGGCCGGCATCAAAGACTGGCAGAACCGTTATCCGAAGAACCCGGCGGCCAAAACGCTGCCGGCTCGCCTGAACCAGGTGCTGAACTTCACCCAGGCCTCCACCTCGAAAATCGCCCTGTTGCTGCCGTTGAACGGCCAGGCGAAAGTGTTCGCCGACGCCATCCAGCAAGGGTTCGAAGCGGCGAAAAACGGCGGTTCCCTGCCGGCGCCGCAGCCTCAAGCCGCGCAACCGGCCGGCACGCCGGCCCAAACGGCGCCGGCCGATCAGGCCGCTGCCGGTGACATCAACGCCAACGGCGCGGTCAGCCCTTCGGCGCAAGAGAGCCAGCCGGCCGTGACCGCCGCGCAACCCGCTGCGCCGTCCAGCGCGCCGATAACGCCGCTGCAGGCCGCTAATGCGCAGGTCAAAGTGTACGACACCACCAGCCAGCCGCTGGCCGCCTTGCTGAGCCAGGCGCAGCAGGATGGCGCCACTCTGGTGGTCGGGCCGCTGCTGAAAGAGAACGTCGATCAGCTGTCCGCCAGCACCACCACGCTGAACGTGCTGGCGCTCAACCAGCCCGAAACGCCGAAGGACAATCTGAACATCTGTTACTTCGCCCTGTCGCCGGAAGATGAAGCGCGCGACGCCGCCCGCCACATCTGGGAACAACAGAAACGTCAACCGCTGCTGCTGGTGCCGCGCGGCGCCTTCGGCGATCGCGTCGCCAAGGCCTTTAACCAGGAATGGCAGAAGCAAGGCGGGCAAACCGTGCTGCGTCAGGACATCGGCTCCGCCGGTGAACTGCGCCAGATGGTGAACAGCGGCGGCATCCGCATGACCGGCACGCCGATGTCGAGCGCCCCGGCGCCGCAGAGCGTAACCATCGCCGGGCTGACCATTCCGGCGCCGCCGAGCGACGTGCCCGCCGCTACCGGCGGCAGCGTCGACGCGGTGTATATCGTCGCTACCCAGTCCCAACTGACGCTGATCAAACCGATGATCGACATGGCCACCAGCTCGCGCGGCAAACCGGCGATGTACGCCAGCTCGCGCAGCTACCAGGCCGGCGCCGGCCCGGACTTCCGTCTGGAAATGGAAGGTCTGCAGTTCAGCGATATCCCTCTGCTGGCGGGCTCAAACCCTCAGTTGTTGCAGCAGGCCAGCGCGCGTTTCCGCAACGATTACTCGCTGGTGCGCCTGTATGCGATGGGGATGGATGCCTGGACATTGGCCAACCACTTTGCTGAAATGCGCCAGCTGCCGGGCTTCCAGGTTTCCGGCACCACCGGCACGCTGAGCGCGTCGCCGAACTGCGTGATCAACCGCAAGCTGCCTTGGCTGCAATATCGTCAGGGTACGGTCGTGCCGGTCTCTTGAACCCACGCGCCGCCGGGGCGGGCTATGAGTTACTGGCCCGCCGTCATCTGGAACGCGCCGGGCTCACCTTCTGCGCCGCCAACGTTGCGGTGCGCGGCGGCGAGCTCGACCTCATCATGCGCGACGGCGCCACCTGGGTGTTCGTCGAAGTGCGCTACCGCCGCAACGACGCCTTCGGCGGCGCGGCCGCCAGCGTTACCTCTCGCAAACAACAGCGGTTGCTGCACGCCGCCGCCGTCTGGCTGGCGGGGCGCGGCGCCAGTTTTGACACATCATCTTGCCGTTTTGATGTTTTGGCCATTACCGGTAGCCAGTTAGAATGGATACCCAACGCCTTCAATGCGGATTAATTGGGGTTTTGCGGCGCAGACCGGCCCTTTGACTTAGTGGATTAATACAACGTGCTGGATAGAATTAAAGTCTGTTTTACCGAAAGCATCCAAACCCAGATCGCGGCGGCGGAAGCACTGCCGGATGCCATTTCCCGCGCTGCGATGACGCTGGTTCAATCCTTACTCAACGGCAACAAAATCCTGTGCTGCGGCAACGGCACTTCGGCCGCCAACGCACAGCACTTCGCCGCCAGCATGATCAACCGTTTTGAAACCGAGCGCCCCAGCCTGCCGGCCATCGCCCTCAACGCCGACAACGTGGTGCTGACCGCGATCAGCAACGATCGCCTGCACGACGAAGTGTACGCCAAGCAGGTGCGCGCGCTCGGGCACACCGGCGACGTGCTGCTGGCGATTTCCACCCGCGGCAACAGCCGTGATATTGTGAAAGCGGTCGAGGCGGCCGTCACGCGCGATATGACCATCGTCGCGCTAACCGGCTACGACGGCGGCGAACTGGCCGGGTTGCTCGGCCAACAGGATGTCGAGATCCGCATCCCGTCGCACCGCAGTTCGCGCATTCAGGAAATGCATATGCTGACCGTAAACTGCCTGTGCGACCTGATAGACAATACGTTATTCCCCCACCAGGACGATTAAGGAACTGAGATGAAGCTAAAAGCCACATTTGCAGTGCTGTCCAGCGCCCTGCTGTTGCAAGGCTGTATCGCCGGCGTCGTCGTCGGCAGTGCGGCCGTCGCCACCAAAACCGCCACCGACCCGCGTAGCGTAGGGACCCAGGTGGATGACGGCACGCTGGAAGCCAGGGTAGAAAGCGCCCTGAGCAAAGACCAGCAGTTGAAGAAAGAGGCCCGGGTGGTCGCCACCGCCTATCAGGGCAAGGTGCTGTTGACCGGCCAGTCGCCTAACGCCGATCTCACCGCGCGCGCCAAGCAGATCGCCATGGGCGTGGAAGGCACGACCGAAGTGTATAACGAAATTCGCCAGGGCACGCCGGTCAGCCTGAGCACCGCGTCCTCCGACACCTGGATCACCACCAAAGTGCGTTCGCAGCTGTTGACCAGCGATACGGTGAAATCGTCCAACGTGAAAGTCACCACCGAAAACGGCGAAGTGTTCTTGCTGGGCCTGGTCACTCAGCAGGAAGGGCAGTCGGCGGCGCAGATCGCCAGCCAGGTCAGCGGCGTGAAGCACGTCACCACCGCCTTTACCTATGTGAAATAATCCGCCTGGCGGGAGCGGCGCCGTGCCGTTCCCGCCCGTTTAATCCAGCTTGTTCTCTTTCAGGAAACCTTCCCCACCCAACTGGCGCATCTGGCGCATAATCCACTGTTGACGCTGCACCACATAACCGGACGGCGCATCGGCCCTGAAGCGGTGCGGATTCGGCAATACCGCCGCCAGCAGCGCCGCTTCGGCCGCGGTCAGGCGCTTGGCCGGCTTATGGAAAAAGCGCTGTGAAGCCTCTTCCACGCCGAACACCCCATCGCCGAACTCCACGATGTTCAGATACACCGTCAGAATGCGTCGCTTGGTCCACACCAGCTCGATGCCCGACGTCAGCCCGGCCTCCAGCCCTTTGCGCAGCCAGCTGCGGCCATCCCACAGAAACAGATTCTTGGCGGTTTGCTGCGACAGCGTGGACGCGCCGCGGATGCGCGTCGGGCGCTTCTCGTTGTGGCTGAGCGCCTTTTCAATGGCCGCCACATCGAAGCCCCAATGGTCTGGAAACTTCTGATCTTCGGCCGCCATCACCGCCAGCGCCATCTGCGGCGAAATGTCGTCCATCGACACCCAGTCCGAATGAGCGACGTAGCCGAAGTCGCCGCTCAGCCAGGCGCCGATCTGCCGCTCCACCATCACGGCGGAAAACGGCACCGGCAGGAAGGCGAAGGCCACAATGCCCAACACCCACAGGCCGATAATCGCGATGACGCCGCGTTTCAGCCAATACCACGGACGCAGCCGCCGCCATCCGCCGACCGATTTGCTCATTCAGCCAGTTCCAGCACCCGCGCCACCAGTTTATCGATGCCGACGGCCGCCTGCGCGATCGACGGCGCCAGCATATAGGCTGGCGTGGTCACGATCTTGTGCTCGCTGTCCACCACGATGTCGTCCACCGGGCAAATCACCGGCTCGCCGCCCATGGCGTCAATCACTTCTCCCAGGTCGGGATCGTTGCCAATGGTCAGCCGCGCTTGTTGATCGAGCAGCTTCGGCAACAGCGCCGGTGCGATGCACATCAGGCCAATTGGTTTGTTGGCCTTATGCATCTCGCGCGTCAGACGCGCCAACGCTTCATCGACCCAACATTCCGCGCCGGCCTCGGCGAAATTGCTGAGATTCTTGGCGGCGCCAAAGCCGCCGGGCACAATCAGCGCATCCAGCTGCGCGGCCTCGGCCAGCGCCAACGGCTGCACTGCGCCGCGGGCAATGCGCGCCGATTCAATCAGGACGTTGCGCGATTCCGCCATCTCCTCACCAGATAAGTGATTAATAACATGGCGTTGCGGTTTATCAGGCGCAAAACACACCGCCTGCGCGCCGGCACGGTCCAGCGCCAGCAGCGTCAGCACCGCTTCGTGGATCTCCGTACCGTCATAAACGCCGCTGCCGCTGAGGACTACACCCACCTTTTTCATCACTCTTCCTCCTGTCGCTGCTGTCAACTGGTTCGTGCTCGGAGTTGACAAACACTAATCTACATCACACATTTTAATGAATCTTCTAACAAGAGCGCTTACATTTGCTATGTTGTTGGCTGTATGATGTTTAGGAATTCGCTACAACCTGCTCGACCAGAACACTGAAACCAATACGCAGGTTCACAATTTCCCTGGTGTTGGCGCAATATTCGCGCACCCCGGCTCACGTCGGGGTCATTTTTTTTCAGCGTTCTCTACCCAAGCCCGCAGTACCTGCACGTCGTTGCGCCACTCTTGCTTCAGCTCATCTACCCAGTCCTGCACGTTATCCCACCAGGCCGGCAGCGTCGGCGTTTGAATCTGTTGCGCCAACTGCTGCAGGTGACGCAGGCCGACCGAACCGGCGGCGCCCTTGATCTTGTGCCCTTCCTCGGTGATGCCTTTCTGATCGCGCGCCGTCATGTTGGAATCCAGCACCGCCAGATAACCCGGCATCATCTGTTCGAACATCTCCAGACTTTGATGGATCAACTGCGGGCCAACCAGGTCCATGTACTGCTCCAGCATCGCGGTATCGAGTAACGACTCATTAATCTGCATCGCCTTGTGCTCCGTTTTCTTAGAAGTGTGAGAAGGTTGATGATCCCAATAGTGTTTGATGACCTTGGTCAGCGCCGGCACCGACAGCGGCTTGCTCAGCACATCGTCCATGCCCGCCTCGAGATACTCTTTTTTGTCTTTCAGCACGTTGGCGGTCAGGGCCACCAACGGCGGCAGCACCTGTCCGGCGTAACGCTCGCGCAGCGCCCGGGCGATATCCAACCCGGTCATGTCCGGCAGTTGGATGTCCAGCAGCACCAGATCGAACTCGTCCGGATCGAACATCGCCAGCGCGTCGTGGCCGTTCATCGCCACCTCGACGCTGTTGCCCAACTTCTCCAGCACCGAGCGCGCCACGATCACGTTCAGTTCGATATCTTCCACCAGCAGAATGTGCAGCGCCGGCAACGGCAGCTCCTCTTCCTCCGACGCCGCGCTGACGGCTTCCTGCACCGCCGGCGCCTTGATGGTCAAAGTGAAGCAAGAACCGTGCCCTTGTTCGCTGCGCACGGTAATGTCGCCACCCATGCTTTGCGCCAGCCGTTTGGAGACCGCCAGCCCGATGCCGGTGCCGGTGGCCGGACGGCCGCCGCGCTGATCTTTCACCTGATAATACATGGCGAAAATCTTGTCCTGCTCGTCCTGCGGGATGCCCATGCCCGAGTCTTCCACTTCGAACACCAGCTTCTCCTGCGCCTCGCGCCGCACGCGTACCACAATTTGCCCCTGCTGGGTAAATTTCACCGCGTTGCCGATCAGGTTCCACAAGATCTGCCGCAGGCGCGTGCCGTCGGTCACGATCTGCTGCGGCAGCGGCGTCTGCGGCTCCATGATGAACTGCAGCCCTTTAGGCTGTGCCAGCAGGCCCGAGAGATTCTCCAGATCCGCCAGGAAGCCGGTGAAGTCCACCGGCTGGTTGTCGAGCTGCACCTTGCGCCGCTCGAGCTTGTCCATTTCGATAATGTCGTTGAAGATATTGCCGAGGGTGATGGCGCTGACGTGAATGGTCTTCAGGTATTTCAGCTGCTCGTCGTTCAGCTCGGTATCGAGCAAAATGCGGCTCAGGCCGACGATGCCGTTAAGCGGCGTACGCAGCTCGTGGCTGATCGTGGAGATAAAGGTGGTCTTCTCCCTGCTGGCGTTCTCCAGCGCATCCTGGTAGCGCTTACGCTCGGTAATATCGCGGCCGAAGCCCATCAGCCCGTGGCGTTTGCCCACCCGGTCGTAAAACGGGACCTTGCGCAGCTCGAAACAGGCCTTGCGGCCGTCGGGATACACCAGCCATTGTTCGTAGGTCAGCGAAACGTTGTGGCGGAACACCTTCTCGTCGGTCTCAATGACCTTTTCGGCGATCTCCTGGCCGTAGACGTCGAACGGCGTCAGGCCGATCAGCTGTTTCTCGCTCTTGCCGGTCAGCAGTTCCATCGCGCGGTTACAGCCGGAAAACTCTTTGTCTTCGTTGCGGTAGTAGACCAAATCCGGCGAGGCATCGAGGAAGGAACGCAGCAGCGCCGATTGCTGGCCCAGCTCAATCTGCGCCTGCTCGCGCTGCTCCATCTCTTCCGTCAGCTTTTCCATCACCTGCAGGCGCTCTTCTTCCGCTTTGATACGGTCGGCGATCTCCTGATTCAGCTGGCTGATATTGTCCTTAAGCTGCTGATTGAGCTCCAGATCGCGGTGGCGCATTTCCTCCAGCTTGTCCACCAGCCGCGCCAGCCGTTGGCGCGACTCTTCCAGCTGTTCCACCACCACCGAGAGAAAGTAGACCGCCCACGGGGTGATCAACAGACCGAAGAAGATTGAACGCACCACGTCGATGCTTTCCACTTCGCCGCGCAGCAGCATGGTCACCGCCATCTGCACCACCATCGCCAGCACCACCAGCGCCGAGGCCAGCAGCAGCGAGAAGCGCACCAACCCCAGTTTCACCATTAAATCAACGTAGTACTGGGCCAACACCCGGATTTGCTTCATAGCGGCTCCCATCAGACACAATCTTTTGAATCATACCGTAAAACCGCGATGAGATAAGGCGGCAAACGCCGAAGTGTGGCAAAGATTGCACTTCAGAGCGGCATTCCGGGGCGGTAGCGCCGCTTTTCATCCAGCGCGCTGCCCTGCCCGCCGTATTGCTGCAGATAAGCGCCGACCGCCTGCATGCCGCTCCAGCGGTTTTCGCACCACAGCGGCGCCAGCAACGTCGGCCGACGGGCGCTGGCGGAAAGACGGTGGTACACCACCCCGCCCGGCGTATGGCGGACCATCTCCCCGGCGCTGGCGGCGTAGTCCTCCAACGCCAGTTCGGGCAACCGCCCGGCATGCCACGCCCGCGCCAGGGTACTGCCGGTGACGACGTGCAGCGGATGCAGTTTGATGCCATCCACGCCGGTCTCCGTCACCCGCTGCAGCGTGAGCAGATGATCGCGCTGAGTTTCTCCCGGCAGCCCGACGATCAGATGGCAGCACACCTTCAGCCCGCGCTGCCGGGCCAGTCGCGCAGTCTGCTGATAACAGCGAAAATCATGGCCGCGGTTGATGCGCTTCAGCGTTTTATCGTGCGCCGTCTGCAGCCCCAGCTCCAGCCACACTTCATAGCCTTGCTCGCGGTATCCCGTCAGCAGATCCAGCGCGGCGGGTGGCACGCAGTCCGGCCGGGTGCCGACGCACAGACCGACCATGGCGCTCTGCGCCAACGCCTGCCGATACATCGTCTCCAGCCGTTCAACCTCCGCATAGGTGCTGGTATAGGCCTGGAAATAGGCCAGATAGCGCCGCGCCCGATCGGCCCGCGCGGCCTGCTGCGCCAGCTGTTCGGCAATGCTTTGGCGTTGCATCGCTTCATCGGCGAACGAGGCGACATTGCAGAACGTACAGCCGCCGTGCCCCAACGTGCCGTCGCGGTTAGGGCAGCTGAATCCGCCGTGCAGCGTGAGTTTATGGATCTTTTCGCCATAGCGGCGCTGGAGATCCGCGCCAAACATATTGACTAATTGCGGCAACTGCATAATCTTGGTGGTTCTCTGTGTTCAAAGCCGCGATGCTAATAAGAAACGGTTTTTCCCGCGATGACAGAGATCAACGCTTTCCCCGCAAGGCGCCATCAGGCATAACTATTCATCATAAACGCAAATCAATTCACTCTAATTCTGATGAATTATTCTAATCGTCACGCAACCGTTAACGGCAATATGACAACACGGTGAAAAATAGTCATAAACATCAGATAAGCAATATCTTATAGAATAAAATTCTGGCATTACCCCCCGCACTAGCATGGTGCAGAGATTAAGAGGTTGCACTATAGTGAGACAGCTCACACTTCTGCAGGGATCGGCGTTGCCCCATGATAGTGCAAAAATGCATTAAAATACTTATTTTTCAAATAAATAAACATCATCAATTCGATAAGAATCTATCTTAAGCCCACATTTGACCTGCGAATTCTTTCTCGCTAAGTTGGAAGTCCGCTGGAAGCTTTCTGGACGGGCAAACGTCTCGTCATATTTATGCAGTAATTGAAGACTCCCTCTTAAAACAAGTCCTATACCACTTGTGAGACCGTCACGAGAGGCCATTGATGGAGGGCGGAAAAGCAGATTGGCGGGGTTAACTTGCTGATTGGACTTCTGCCTGAAATTGGGAAGCCCCCTCGCAGTAGGTTGTGAGAGTCACGCAGAGCCTGGGGAGGTTCACGATATGTTGTACGATAAATCCCAAGAGAGGGACAACTGTGGTTTCGGCCTGATCGCCCATATAGAAGGCGAACCTAGCCACAAGGTGGTGCGCACCGCCATTCACGCGCTGGCCCGCATGCAGCACCGCGGCGCGATCCTCGCCGACGGCAAGACCGGCGACGGTTGCGGCCTGTTGCTGCAAAAACCCGATCGCTTCTTCCGCATGGTGGCGGAAGAGCGCGGCTGGCGTTTGGCCAAGAACTACGCCGTCGGCATGATGTTCCTCAGCCAGAATGAAGAGGAAGCGCGCCTCAGCCGCCGCATCGTGGAAGAAGAGCTGCAAAACGAAACGCTGTCGATCGTCGGCTGGCGCGAAGTGCCGACCAACCCGGACGTGCTGGGTGAAATCGCCCTCTCCTCCCTGCCGCGCATCGAGCAAATCTTCGTTAACGCCCCGGCCGGCTGGCGCCCGCGTGATATGGAGCGCCGCCTGTTCGTGGCGCGCCGCCGCATCGAGAAACGCGTGCAGGACGACAGTTTCTACGTCTGCAGCTTCTCTAACCTGGTGACGATCTATAAAGGCCTGTGCATGCCTGCGGATCTGCCGCGCTTCTATCTCGATCTGGCGGACCTGCGCCTGGAGTCGGCCATTTGCCTGTTCCACCAGCGCTTCTCCACCAACACCGTGCCGCGCTGGCCGCTGGCGCAGCCGTTCCGCTACCTGGCGCACAACGGCGAAATCAACACCATCACCGGCAACCGCCAGTGGGCGCGCGCCCGTACCTATAAATTCCAAACGCCGCTGATCCCGGATCTGCAGGCCGCCGCGCCGTTCGTCAACGAAACCGGCTCCGACTCCAGTTCGCTGGACAACATGCTGGAGCTGCTGCTGGCGGGCGGGATGGATCTCATCCGCGCCATGCGCCTGCTGGTGCCGCCGGCCTGGCAGAACAACCCGGACATGGACGGCGATCTGCGCGCCTTCTTCGACTTCAACTCGATGCACATGGAGCCGTGGGACGGCCCGGCCGGCATCGTGATGTCCGACGGCCGCTACGCCGCCTGTAACCTCGATCGCAACGGCCTGCGCCCGGCGCGCTACGTGATCACCAAAGACAAGCTGATCACCTGCGCCTCCGAAGTCGGCATCTGGGATTACCAGCCGGATGAAGTGGTGGAAAAAGGCCGCGTCGGCCCCGGCGAGCTGATGGTGATCGACACCCGCAGCGGCCGCATCCTGCACTCGGCGGAAACCGACAACGATCTGAAAAGCCGCCACCCGTATAAAGAGTGGATGGAGAAAAACGTCAAACGCCTGGTGCCGTTCGAAGATCTGCCGGACGATCAGGTCGGCAGCCGCGAGCTCGACGACGCGCAGCTCGAAACCTATCAGAAACAGTTCGGCTACAGCAGTGAAGAGCTGGATCAGGTGATCCGCGTGCTGGGCGAAATTGGCCAGGAAGCCACCGGTTCGATGGGCGACGATACCCCATTCGCCGTGCTCTCCAGCCGGCCGCGCATCGTTTACGACTATTTCCGCCAGCAGTTCGCGCAGGTCACCAATCCGCCGATCGATCCGCTGCGTGAAGCGCACGTCATGTCGCTGGCCACCAGCATCGGCCGCGAAATGAACGTGTTCTGCGAAGCCGAAGGCCAGGCGCACCGCCTGAGCTTCAAATCGCCGATCCTGCTGTACTCCGATTTCAAACAGCTCACCACGCTGGAAGGCGAATACTATCGCGCCGAGACCCTCGATCTGACCTTCGATCCGCAGCAGCAGGATCTGGAGCAGACCATTCGCGCCCTGTGCGACGAAGCGGAACGTAAGGTGCGCGAAGGCGCGGTGCTGTTGGTGCTGTCCGACCGCGCCATCGCGCCCGGCCGCCTGCCGGTGCCTGCTCCGATGGCAGTCGGCGCCGTGCAAACCCGCCTGGTGGAAAAAAGCCTGCGCTGCGACGCCAACCTGATCGTTGAAACCGCCAGCGCCCGCGATCCGCACCACTTCGCCGTACTGCTCGGCTTCGGCGCGACCGCCATCTATCCGTATCTGGCCTATGAAACCCTGGCCAAGCTGGTGGACAGCCAGGCGATCGACAAGAAATACCGCGACGTGATGCTGAACTACCGCAACGGCATCAACAAAGGCCTGTACAAGATCATGTCCAAGATGGGCATTTCGACCATCGCCTCTTACCGCTGCTCCAAGCTGTTCGAAGCGGTCGGCCTGCACCGCGATCTGGCGGATCTGTGCTTCCAGGGCGTGGTCAGCCGCATTGGCGGCGCCAGCTTCAGCGATTTCCAGCAGGATCTGCAGAACCTTTCCAAGCGCGCCTGGCTGAAACGCAAACCGCTGGAGCAAGGCGGCCTGCTGAAATTCGTGCACGGCGGCGAATACCACGCCTACAACCCGGACGTGGTGAACTCGCTGCAAAAAGCGGTACACAGCGGCGAGTACAGCGACTATCAGGCTTACGCCAAGCTGGTGAACGAGCGGCCGGTCGCCATGCTACGCGATCTGCTGGCCATCACGCCGAAAGGCGAACCGATCCCGGTCGATCAGGTCGAACCGGCGGAATCGCTGTTCAAACGCTTCGACACGGCGGCGATGTCGATCGGCGCGCTGAGCCCGGAAGCGCACGAGTCACTGGCGATCGCCATGAACGGCCTCGGCGGCTTCTCCAACTCCGGCGAAGGCGGCGAAGATCCGGCGCGCTACCGCACCAACAAGGTGTCGCGCATCAAACAGGTGGCCTCCGGCCGCTTCGGCGTAACGCCGGCCTACCTGGTGAACGCCGACGTGATCCAGATTAAGGTGGCGCAAGGCGCCAAGCCGGGCGAAGGCGGCCAGCTGCCGGGCGACAAAGTCACCCCGTACATCGCCAGACTGCGTTACTCGGTGCCGGGCGTGACGCTGATCTCCCCACCGCCACACCACGACATCTACTCGATCGAAGATCTGGCGCAGCTGATCTTCGATCTGAAGCAGGTCAACCCGAAGGCGGTGATCTCGGTGAAACTGGTGTCCGAGCCGGGCGTCGGCACCATCGCCACCGGCGTGGCGAAAGCCTATGCCGATCTGATCACCATCGCCGGTTACGACGGCGGCACCGGCGCCAGCCCGCTGTCCTCGGTGAAATATGCCGGCTGCCCATGGGAACTGGGCCTGGTGGAAACCCAGCAGGCGCTGGTGGCCAACGGTCTGCGCCACAAGATCCGCCTGCAGGTGGACGGCGGCCTGAAAACCGGCGTGGACATCGTCAAAGCGGCGATCCTGGGCGCGGAAAGCTTCGGCTTCGGCACCGGGCCGATGGTGGCGCTGGGCTGCAAATACCTGCGCATCTGCCACCTCAACAACTGCGCGACCGGCGTCGCGACTCAGGACGACAAGCTGCGCCGCGATCACTACCACGGCCTGCCGGAACGCGTGACGAATTACTTCCAGTTTATCGCACGTGAAACCCGCGAGATCATGGCGCAACTGGGCGTGAGCCAATTGGTGGATCTGATCGGCCGCACCGAGTTCCTGACCGAGCTGGACGGCATTTCCGCCAAGCAGAACAAGCTGGATCTGTCGCCGCTGCTGAAAACCGCCACGCCGCATCCGGGTAAAGCGGTGTACTGCACCGAAAGCAGCAACCCGGCGTTCGACAAGGGCCTGCTGAACAAAGAGCTGCTGGCGCAGGCGCAGCCGCATATCGAAGCGAAACAGGGTAAAACCTTCTACTTCGACATTCGCAACACTGACCGCTCCGTGGGCGCCATGCTGTCCGGCGCTATCGCCAACGTGCACGGCGATCAGGGCATGGCGGCCGATCCGATCAAGGCGCACTTCTCCGGCACCGCCGGGCAGAGCTTCGGCGTCTGGAACGCCGGCGGCGTCGAGCTGACCCTGACCGGCGACGCCAACGACTATGTCGGCAAGGGCATGGCCGGCGGCAGCATCGCGGTGCGTCCGCCGATCGGCTCCGCCTTCCGCAGCCATGAAGCCAGCATCGTCGGCAACACCTGCCTGTACGGCGCCACCGGCGGCAAACTGTTCGCCGCCGGCCGCGCGGGCGAGCGTTTCGCGGTGCGCAACTCCGGCGCCATCACCGTGGTGGAAGGCATCGGCGACAACGGCTGCGAATACATGACCGGCGGCATCGTCTGCGTGCTGGGTAAAACCGGCATCAACTTCGGCGCCGGCATGACCGGCGGCTTCGCCTACGTGCTGGACGAAGACGGCGAGTTCCGCAAGCGCGTGAACCCGGAGCTGGTGGAAGTGCTGGATGTCGATCAGTTGGCGATCCATGAGGAGCATCTGCGCGGCCTGATCACCGAACACGTGCAGGCGACCGGCTCTTCCCGCGCGGAAGAGATCCTGGCCAACTGGCCGGAGTGGGCGCCGAAGTTCGCCCTGGTCAAACCGAAGTCCAGCGATGTCAAAGCGCTGTTGGGTCACCGTAGCCGTTCCGCAGCCGAGCTGCGGGTGCAGGCGCAGTAAGAGGTAGGTCATTAATGAGCCAGAACGTTTATCAATTTATCGACCTGCAGCGTGTTGATCCGCCTAAGAAACCGCTGAAGATCCGCAAAATCGAGTTCGTCGAGATCTACGAACCGTTTTCGGAAACCCAGGCCAAAGCCCAGGCGGACCGCTGTCTGTCCTGCGGCAACCCGTATTGCGAGTGGAAGTGCCCGGTGCACAACTACATCCCGAACTGGCTGAAGCTGGCCAACGAAGGCCGCATCATGGAAGCGGCGGACCTGGCGCATCAGACCAACAGCCTGCCGGAGGTGTGCGGCCGCGTATGCCCGCAGGATCGCCTGTGCGAAGGGTCTTGCACCCTGAACGACGAGTTCGGCGCGGTCACCATCGGCAATATCGAGCGTTACATCAGCGATAAGGCCATCGAAATGGGCTGGAAGCCGGACATGTCGCACGTGCAGCCGACCGGCAAGCGCGTGGCGATCGTCGGTGCCGGCCCTGCCGGGCTGGCCTGCGCTGACGTGCTGACCCGCAACGGCGTCAAGGCGGTGGTGTATGATCGTCATCCTGAGATCGGCGGCCTGCTGACCTTCGGCATCCCGGCCTTCAAGCTGGAAAAGGAAGTGATGGTCAAACGCCGCGGCATCTTCAGCGAGATGGGCATCGAGTTCCAGCTGAATACCGAAGTGGGCAAAGACGTCAGCATGGAGACTTTGCTGAGCGAGTACGATGCGGTGTTCCTCGGCGTCGGCACCTATCAATCGATGCGTGGCGGGCTGGAGAATGAGGATGCGCAGGGCGTGTACGACGCGCTGCCGTTCCTGATCGCCAACACCAAGCAGCTGATGGGGTATGAAACCGAGCAGCACGAGCCTTATGTCAGCATGGAAGGCAAACGGGTGGTGGTGCTGGGCGGCGGCGATACCGCCATGGACTGCGTGCGCACCTCGGTGCGTCAGGGCGCGACGCAGGTCACCTGTGCCTACCGCCGCGACGAGGCCAACATGCCGGGCTCCAAGCGCGAAGTGAAGAACGCCCGGGAAGAAGGGGTGGACTTCCAGTTCAACCTGCAGCCGCTGAGCATCGAACTGAACAGCGCCGGCCGCGTGGCCGGGGTGAAAATGGTGCGCACTCAGTTGGGTGCGCCGGATGCCAACGGCCGCCAGGCGGCAGAGCAGGTGCCGGGTTCCGAGCACGTGATCGACGCCGACGCGGTGGTGATGGCGTTCGGCTTCCGCCCACACCGCATGGACTGGCTGGCGGCGCACGACGTGCAGCTCGATAAACAGGGCCGCATCGTGGCGCCGGAAGGCAGCGACAACGCATTCCAGACCAGCAACCCGAAAATCTTCGCCGGTGGCGACGCGGTCCGTGGCTCCGACCTGGTGGTGACGGCGATCGCCGAAGGCCGCAAAGCGGCAGACGGCATCATGAACTACCTGGAAGTGTAAACCTTCCGTACCGCCAAAGGCCCGGCACATTGCCGGGCCTTTGTTTTAACCGGCCACGCTTTGTAACAACCTCCCCCCTCCTCACAGCCTCAACGCGCTATAGTATTGAGTTAGCACCATTGCAGGGCGCGGCTGCGCCTGACACCGAGATAAGGATAGCGAACATGAAATGCTCCATTTCCCTGTTGGCCGGCGCACTGCTGGCCGTCAGTTTCAGCGCCTCAGCCCTGGCGCTGGATTCGCAGGAGGTCGGTTACAATATCGAAGCGCGTGGCGCACGGCCGGTCGTGGCGCAGTTGGGCAAGGCCGGGCAGTTCAGCGCCGTGGAAAACAGTATCCGGTTGGGGGACGACAACTGGATTGCCCTGGCGCCCAAGCTGGCCGGCGGCGGCAATGCCGGATTTACCGCCGGCATTAAATCTGCCCTCTCCGCCGCCCTGATCTACAACCCGGCGGCGGTATTGCAGGCGCTCAACAAAGGCAACGATCTGCCGCTCAATGACATCTGCACCGCGCCACCGGAAGTGCAAGGCGACACCGCCATCACCAGCTTCCGTGAGCGCGCGGCCCGCGCGCTGTCCACCGTGCGCGTAGGCGATCTCAGCGCGCCGCGTGATGCCTGCATTGCCGCCTTGAAAGGCTGATCGCTTCGTCCGGGCAAAAAAAAAGCACCCGATGGGGTGCTTTTTCGTTTGTTCACGCGGGCTTATTTCACCACGCGCAGCGCCGGGCGGCCACCGCGCGGCGGCTGCGGCGGTTCGTCGTCCGGGCCGTCATCTTCCGCGGTATCCGGACGATCGCCGTCGATCACCGACATCAACGTTTCCGAAGGGATCGTCTCATTGTCCAAACCTTCGAACACGCCTTCGCTTTCGTCGTAGGCGGCTTCCGGTTCAAACATCGTGCCGGCGCCGTTCTCACGCGCATAAATCGCCAGCACGGCGGCCATCGGCACCGAAACCTGGCGCGGCACGCCGCCGAAGCGCGCGTTGAACTGCACGTCTTCGTTGCCCAACGCCAGGTTGCCTACCGCGCGCGGCGCGATATTCAACACGATCTGGCCATCGCGCGCGAACTCCATCGGCACCTGAACATCAGGGCGAGTCACGTCGACCACCAGGTGCGGCGTCAGCTGGTTATCCAGCAGCCACTCGTAGAACGCCCGCAGCAGATACGGGCGACGCGGCGTCATCTGAGACATGTCCATCGCGCTTAGCCCCGGGTTTGCAGGCGCATTTCACGCTCGGCTTCGGTCAGGGAAGCCAGGAAAGCGTCGCGTTCGAAGACGCGGGTCATGTAGCCTTTCAGCTCTTTGGAGCCGGCGCCGCTCAACTCGATGCCCAGCTGCGGCAGACGCCACAACAGCGGTGCCAGGTAGCAATCCACCAGGCTGAACTCTTCGCTCATGAAATACGGCGCCTGGCCGAAAATAGGCGCGATCGCCAGCAGCTCTTCACGCAGTTGGCGGCGGGCGGATTCCGCTTCCTGACCGCTGCTCTTCTCGATCTTGTCCATCAGCGAGTACCAGTTCTTCTCGATGCGCAGCATCATCAGACGGCTCTCACCACGGGCAACCGGGTAAACCGGCATCAGCGGCGGGTGCGGGAAGCGCTCATCCAGATATTCCATGATGATGCGGGATTCATACAGGGTCAGTTCGCGATCGACCAGCGTAGGCACCGTCTGGTAAGGGTTGAGGTCAATCAGATCTTGCGGCAGGTTATCCATTTCGACCTGCTCGATCTCGACGCTGACACCTTTCTCCGCCAGTACGATGCGTACTTGATGGCTAAAAATGTCGGTCGGGCCAGAGAACAGCGTCATTACCGAACGTTTGTTGGCAGCGACAGCCATGAAAACCTCCAAGTTATCTAGAAAATACTGCGAATAGCCAACTGACAGGCTGCTATCCTGAATAATCTTGCCGCAGGCCGGCAGCACGCAGCGCGACCCGAACCCATAAAAAACCGGCCCAGGAGGTCAACTGCACGGCGAACAGGCGCAAAAGTGGGTGATAGTTTACCAGATTTTGCTTGTTTTGTGGGGGCGCTGCGGCGAATTCATGTTGAATTGTCTGATATGCCACAGATTTTAGTCGGGGAAGGCGGATTTCAGGCATAAAAAAACCCGGTGAAGCACCGGGTTTTTTGCGTAAATCGCACTGCCGAAGCAGCGGAAATTAACGCTTGGAGAACTGCGGACGACGACGTGCTTTACGCAGACCGACTTTCTTACGTTCAACCTGACGAGCGTCACGGGTGACGAAGCCAGCTTTACGCAGTTCAGAACGCAGAGTCTCATCGTACTCCATCAGTGCACGGGTGATACCGTGACGGATAGCGCCAGCTTGACCGGAGATACCACCACCTTTAACGGTGATGTACAGATCCAGTTTGCCAACCATGTCGACCAGTTCCAGCGGCTGACGAACTACCATGCGGGCAGTTTCGCGACCGAAGTACTGTTCCAGGCTGCGCTGGTTGATAACGATGTTACCGTTGCCCGGCTTGATGAAGACGCGAGCGGCGGAGCTTTTGCGGCGACCAGTGCCGTAGTATTGATTTTCAGCCATTGCCATTAATCCCGATTAAATGTCCAGAACTTGCGGTTGCTGTGCCGCGTGATTGTGCTCGGTGCCCGCGTAAACTTTCAGTTTACGGAACATAGCACGACCCAGCGGGCCCTTTGGCAGCATGCCTTTAACCGCGATTTCAATCACGCGCTCAGGACGGCGGGCAATCATCTCTTCAAAGGTCGCTTGCTTGATACCACCGATGTGGCCGGTGTGGTGGTAGTACACTTTGTCTGTACGCTTGTTGCCGGTTACAGCAACTTTGTCAGCGTTCAGAACGATGATGTAATCACCGGTATCCACGTGCGGGGTGTATTCCGCTTTATGCTTGCCGCGCAGGCGACGAGCCAGTTCAGTAGCGAGACGGCCTAAAGTTTTACCATCTGCATCAACAACGTACCAGTCGCGTTTTACGGTTTCTGGTTTAGCTGTAAAAGTTTTCATTAGAAAGCTTACCCAATAATTAGTTACACGTTGGTGAACACCCAAACGCTCGAAAACAGTTGAGGCTCACACGACCATACAAGTCCAGCAAACCTACCCCTTCGAATAGCCATTGCCGGCACTATAAAGTTTTTGGGAAAAAAAACTTTGTTGTAACGTGGGGTCGCAAGATTATAGAGAAGTCGCTCACAAAGATCGAACGGTTTTTGAATGGAAAATAAATTTATCGCCGGCGGCGGACAACCGGCGATAGGCCCGGCGGGCTCAGGGCAGATGCGGCAGCTTGAGGTACTCTTCGCTCTGCATTTCCTGCAGGCGCGACAGGCAGCGCTGGAATTCAAATTTCAGCTGCACCCCCTGATAGATCTCGAACATCGACGCTTCGGCGCCGATCACCAGCTTGATATGACGCTCGTAAAATTCATCCACCAGCGCCAGGAAACGGCGCGCGGTATTCTCTTTCAGCGGCCCCATCACCCGCACATTATACAGGATCACGCTGTGATACAGCCGCGACAGCGCGATGTAGTCCAGTTGGCTGCGCGCCTCTTCGCACAGCGTGTGGAAATCCACCGCCAGCACGCCGTCCACCGAACGGATAGCCTGCAGCGGCCGATGGTTGATCTGCAGCACCGGCGTGTCCTCCCCCGCCTTGCCCGCCAGCTTGACGAACATCCGATCCAGCGTCTCGCGCGTCTGGTCGCTCAGCGGCGTCAGGTAGAGGTGCGCCTGGGTCAGGGTACGCAGACGATAGTCGATGCCGGCGTCGACGTTCATCACGTCGCAGTACTCGTTGATCAGATCGATGGCCGGCAGGAAACGCGCCCGCTGCAGACCGTTGCGGTACAGATCGTCCGGCGGGATGTTCGACGTGGCCACCAGCGTGATGCCGCGCGCGAACAGCGCCTGCAGCAGCGTGGCCAGCAGCATGGCGTCGGTGATGTCGGACACGAAGAATTCGTCGAAACACAGCACGTCGGTCTCGGCCTTAAAGCCGTCGGCGACGATTTCCAGCGGGTTTTCCCGCCCCTGCAACTCGGTCAGCTCTTCATGCACCCGCAGCATGAAGCGGTGAAAGTGCAGACGCATTTTGCGATCGCCCGGCAAACTGTGGAAGAACATATCCATCAACCAGGTTTTGCCGCGCCCGACGCCGCCCCACATATACAGCCCCTGCACCGGGCGCTGCGGCGCCGTGTCGCCGCCCTTGCCCAGCAAGCGGCTGAGCTTACCGCGCAGCCCGCCGGCAGGCGCGCTCGCCGCCGGCTTTTGCAACAGAGCCTGATAAATGCGATCCAGTTGAGTGACGGCCCGGCGTTGAACCTCATCGGCCTGATATTCCCCCGCATCCAGCGCCTGCTGGTAGCGAGATAACGGTGATAGTGCCTGCATCTGTTCGATGTTCCCTAAGAACGCTTAGAAATTATTTAGCCAACGTTGGCGGCAAGTTGATGCCGATTCGCACCGTTATCGCCACAAATGCCCGCTGCGGGCGCCGCTGAAAACCCTGTAAAAATTAGGTGGAAGCGCATCAGGATTCCACTCGGACAAGGTTAACGGTTATAGTGGATATTATTAAGTGAAAAATCCCTGCGGAACAACGAAGTCAAAATAGGAGTCATCATGACCTGGGAGTATGCGCTGATTGGTTTGGTCGTCGGTATCGTGATTGGTGCGGTGGCGATGCGTTTTGGCAACCGTAAATTACGTCAACAACAAGTCCTGCAGAACGAGCTGGACAAGAGCAAAACCGAGCTGGAAGAGTACCGTCAGGAGCTGGTCGGCCACTTTGCCCGCAGCGCCGAGCTGCTGGACAACATGGCGCGCGATTATCGTCAACTGTATCAGCACATGGCGAAAAGCTCGAACAACCTGCTGCCGGATCTGCCGATGCAGGAAAATCCGTTCCGCTATCGCCTGACCGAAGCGGAAGCAGACAACGATCAAGCGCCGGTGGAAATGCCGCGCGACTATTCGGAAGGCGCCTCCGGCCTGCTGCGCGGACAAAGCGCGCGCCGCGACTGACCCCCTTCGCCCGCGGGGCCACCCGCGGGCTTCCTCCGTTTACCGTCTTGACCTTCCCTCGCATTACCTTTACTGAACTTTGCACGCAAATTCACGGTCTTACCCTTCACTATGACAAGGTGATTGCCTTATCATCAAATTTTCATCGGCAGGTATTGAGAGAGTTATAATCAATGAAGAAAAAGTCGTTAATTCTTAGTGCATTGGCAATGAGCCTCGGCCTGACGCTCAGCTCCGTACCGGTGGCCAACGCGGCCCTGCCCGTCGCCGTTCAGGGGCAGCCGCTGCCGAGCCTGGCGCCGATGCTGGAAAAAGTCTTGCCCGCCGTAGTGAGCGTGCATGTCGCCGGCACTCAGGTGCAGCGTCAACAACTGCCGGAAGAGTTCAGACGCTTCTTCGGCCCTAACTTCCCCGGCCAGCAGCAAAGCTCCCGTCCGTTTGAAGGGCTGGGCTCCGGCGTGATCATCGACGCCGCCAAAGGCTATGTGCTGACCAATAACCACGTCATCAACAACGCCGATAAAATCCGCGTGCAGTTGAACGACGGTCGCGAGCTGGACGCCAAGCTGGTCGGCCGCGATGAGCAATCCGACATCGCCCTGCTGCAGCTCAGCGACACCAAAAATTTGACCGCCATCAAGATGGCCGACTCCGATCAGCTGCGCGTCGGCGACTTTGCCGTCGCCGTCGGCAACCCGTTTGGCCTGGGCCAAACCGCCACTTCCGGCATTATCTCGGCGCTGGGCCGCTCCGGCCTGAATCTGGAAGGGCTGGAAAACTTCATTCAGACCGACGCCTCCATCAACCGCGGCAACTCCGGCGGCGCGCTGGTTAACCTGAACGGCGAGCTGATCGGCATCAATACCGCCATTCTGGCGCCGAGCGGCGGCAACGTCGGCATCGGTTTCGCCATTCCAAGTAATATGGCGCAGAACCTGAGCCAGCAACTGATTGAATTCGGCGAAGTGAAACGCGGCGTGCTGGGCATCAAGGGCAGCGAAATGACCCCGGATATGGCCAAAGCCTTCAACACCGACGCGCAGCGCGGCGCCTTCGTCAGCGAAGTGCTGCCGAAATCCGCCGCCGCCAAGGCGGGCATCAAGGCCGGGGATATCCTGGTCTCCGTCGACGGTAAACCGGTGAGCAGCTTCGCCGAACTGCGCGCCAAAGTCGGCACCACCGCGCCGGGCAAAACCCTCAAGGTGGGCCTGCTGCGCGATGGCAAACCGCAGGAAGTCTCGGTCACGCTGGACAACAGCGAGAGCGCCTCGACCAACGCCGAAACGCTGTCGCCGGCGCTGCAGGGGGTTTCCCTCAGCAATGGCGCGTTGCCGAGCGGCGACAAGGGCGTGAAGGTGGAGAACGTGGATAAAGGGTCAACGGCGGCGCAGATCGGCCTGCAGAAAGGCGACGTGATCATCGGCGTCAACCGTCAGCGCGTGGACAACATCACCACGCTGCGTAAAGTGCTGGAGGCCAAGCCACCGGTGATGGCGCTCAATATCGTGCGCGGCAACGAAACCATTTATCTGCTGCTGCGTTAATTTGTGCAAAAACCGGGCTCGGTGACATACTGCGCCCGGTTAACTCATGCTATCCTCCGAACATCGTTCACCACACCACGAAAACTCCATGTTTGCTAAGCTCTTGCGTTCTGTCGTTATCGGTCTCATCGTTGCTGGCCTGCTGCTGGCCGCACTGCCCATGCTGCGTTCTTCCAACGGCCTGTTTGCAGACAAACCTGAGAGTACCAGCGACGAAACGCCAGTGAGCTACAACAAAGCGGTGCGCCGCGCCGCGCCCGCCGTGGTGAATATTTACAACCGCAACCTGAACGGGGCCGCCAACGTACTGTCGCTCGGTTCCGGCGTGATCATGAATGAACGCGGCTATATCATCACCAACCGCCACGTGATCAAAGACGCTCAGCAGATCACCGTGGTGTTGCAGGATGGCCGCCGCTACGAAGCGCTGTTGGTCGGCTCGGACGGCCTGACCGATTTGGCGGTGCTGAAGATCGATCCCGGCAATTTGCCGGTGATCCCGACCAATAAAAATCGCGTTGCCCACGTCGGCGACGTCGTGCTGGCGATCGGCAACCCCTACAACCTGGGGCAGACCGTCACACAGGGCATCCTCAGCGCCACCGGCCGCATCAGTATGAGCACCACCGGCCGACAGACGTTCCTGCAGACCGACGCCTCCATCAACCGCGGCAACTCCGGCGGCGCGCTGGTCAACTCGCTGGGCGAGCTGATCGGCATCAACACCCTGACCTATGACAAAATTACCGACGGCGAAACGCCGGAGGGCCTCGGCTTCGCCATTCCGATCGAACTGGCCACCAAAATCATGGACAAGCTGATCCGCGACGGCCGCGTCATCCGCGGCTATTTCGGCATTCAGGGCAAAGAGATCATTCCGCTGCGCTCGTCCAATTCCGGCATCGATCGCCTTCAAGGCATCATCGTGACCGAGATTACGCCAAACGGCCCGGCGAGCAACGCCGGCTTCCAGATCAACGACATCATCATCAACGTGGATAACAAACCGGCGGTGTCCGTGCTGGAGACCATGGATCAGGTGGCGGAGATCAGACCGGGCACCGAGATACCGGTTATCGTGCTGCGTGACGGCAAGCGCATTACGTTGAAAATGACGGTGGGTGAATTCCCGGAAGACAGCAATTAAAAAAGGGCCGGCATTGATAGCCGGCCCTTTGATTTTCATCCTGCCGACGCAGCCGCGCCGGCGTTAATGCCTTACTCGCCTTTCACACGCTCGATGTTCGCACCCAGCGCGCGTAGCTTGTCTTCAATACGCTCATAGCCGCGATCAATATGGTAGATGCGATCGACGACGGTCACGCCGTCGGCGATGCAGCCGGCGATCACCAGGCTGGCGGAAGCGCGCAGATCGGTCGCCATCACCTGAGCACCGGACAGCTGTTCAACGCCATGGCAGATCACGGTGTTGCTCTCGATTTCCGCGTGCGCCCCCATGCGGATCAATTCCGGCACGTGCATGAAGCGGTTTTCGAAGATGGTCTCGGTGATAACGCCGGTGCCTTCCGCCACCAGGTTCAACAGGCTGAACTGGGCCTGCATGTCGGTCGGGAAGCCCGGGTGCGGCGCGGTGCGCACGGTGACCGCTTTCGGGCGCTTGCCGTGCATGTCCAGGCTGATCCAGTCTTCGCCCACTTCGATATCGGCACCGGCTTCACGTAGTTTGGCCAGCACCGCATCCAGCGTATCCGGACGGGTGTTACGGCACATCACTTTGCCGCCGGAAACCGCGGCGGCGATCAGGAAGGTACCGGTCTCGATACGGTCAGGCAGCACGCGATACACGCCGCCGCCCAGACGCTCGACGCCCTCGATGGTGATCTTGTCGCTGCCTGCGCCGCTGATCTTCGCGCCCAGCGTATTGAGGAAGTTGGCGGTATCGACAATTTCCGGCTCACGCGCGGCGTTCTCGATAACGGTCGTGCCGGTCGCCAGGGTCGCGGCGCTCATGATGGTCACGGTCGCGCCCACGCTCACCTTGTCCATCACGATGTGCGCGCCTTTCAGACGGCCATCGACGGACGCCTTGACGTAACCTTCTTCCAGCTTGATCTCGGCCCCCAACTGCTCCAGGCCGGTGATGTGCAGATCGACTGGACGCGCGCCGATCGCGCAGCCGCCCGGCAGGGAAACCTGGCCGCGGCCGAAACGTGCCACCAGCGGCCCCAGCGCCCAGATGGAAGCGCGCATGGTTTTCACCAGATCGTAAGGCGCGCAAAACTCGTTCACGCCGCTGGCGTCCACGAAGACCGAACCGTTGCGCTCAATCTTGGTGCCCAACTGGCTGAGCAGTTTAATGGTGGTGTCGATGTCCTTCAGCTTGGGGACATTCTGCAGCTCGACCGGCTCTTCCGCCAACAGGGCGGCGAACAGGATCGGCAGGGCGGCGTTTTTGGCCCCGGAAATAGACACTTCACCGCTCAGGCGGGTCCGACCCTGCACACGAAATTTATCCATCTGACTACTCTCTGTTATCTAATCTGAAGCTGCCCGCCCGGCAGGGCAAACAGCCTTAAAATCCGTTGAGTTTGCGGTCTCGCTGCCACTCTTCAGGGGTGTACGCCTTGATAGACAAGGCATGAATGCGGTTGTCCGCAATGTATTCCATCAGCGGTGCGTAAACCGTCTGCTGTTTTTTGACGCGGCTCATGCCGGCGAACAGTTCGCCGACCACGATCGCTTGAAAATGGCTGCCGTCGCCCGTCACGTGCGCTTCATCCAGTGCCAATGCCTGCATCAGCACGTCTTTAATCTCGTTGGTTTCCATAGTATCCAGTTCTGCCGCTAAAGGATCATAAACAGCCTAGTATCTTAGTGGAATACGATGTTTTCTTAAACTAAAGAAAAAGCCCCTGCATAACAGGGGCTTTGTATCGTTTAACCACGCAAAGGCGGTGTAAAACGCCGCTAACCGGCGGTATCGACAGGCATTATCGCCTGCAGGTTGTAGAGCGCGATCAGCGTTTTCAGACGCTCGGTGACGCCGAAAATTTTTAGCGCGACGCCACGTTGGCGCTGCTCTTCCTGCAGATGCAGCAACAGCGCCAGCCCGGAGGAGTCCACGCGCTGCAGTTGCGCCACGTCGATCGCGGTTTTATCCGCCATCAGCGCGTCGCGCTGCCGCCACAACGGCAGCAGCGTTTCACGGTCCAGTTCACCGCGCAGGATCAGCGTCTGCTGCTCTGATTCGAAGCTGAGCGCTGCCGACATCAGTTTTTCTTGTCCAGCGAGATGGGCTGCGCGGCAGCGGCCTGCAGCTGTTTGGTCAGGCCGTCGATGCCCTGAGTACGCAGCGTAGACGCCCACTCGTTTTGCTTGGTGGTGATCATGCTGACGCCTTCGGCGATCATGTCATACGCCTGCCAGTAGCCGGTTTTGCTGTTCTTGCGCCATTGGAAATCCAGACGCACCGGCGGGCGGCCGCCGTTGTCGATGATGGTGACACGAATGGCCACGATGTCGGCGTTGCCCAGCGGCTGTTCAGGCGCGATCTGGTAAGTCTGGCCGTGGTACATCGCCAGCGCCTGGCCGTAAGCCTGCTCCAGGTAAGCCTGGAAAGCGGTGAAGTAAGCTTCGCGCTGCGCAGGCGTCGCATCTTTGTAGTAACGGCCCAGCACCAGCGCGCCGGCGTATTTCACCTGCACGAACGGCATCAGTTCCTGATGCACGATGGAGCGCAGGTAGTTCGGGTCCTGCTTGATCTTCGGCTGTTCGTTCTTCAAACGGCTGAAGGTCTTCTGCGCCGCGTCTTGCATCATGCTGTAAGGATTGGTTTGGTCGGCTGCGCTCGCCAGCGGCGCAACCACCAGCAGAGCCACCATCAGTAAACGTTTAAACATGCAGGTATCCTCTCTTAATGATTTGGAACAGCGGGTTGCGGTGCAGCGCCGGCAGCCGGCTCAGCGGCCGCGTCTCCCGGTTTGGCGCTGTCCTGACCGCCGCTTTTATACAGGAACTGGCCGATCAGATCTTCCAGAACCATGGCTGATTTAGTGTCCTGGATGGTGCCGCCGTCTTTCAGAATGGTGGTGCCCATATCAGGATCTTCGAAGCCCACGTTAAGCGCCAGATATTGCTCGCCCAGCAGGCCGGAGGTGCGGATCGCCAGCGAGCTGGTATCCGGGATTTCGTCGTACTTTTTCTGGATATCGAGCGCCACGCGCGGCGTGTAGGTTTTCGGATCGAGTTCGATGTCCGCCACGCGGCCGATCACCACGCCGCCGATCTTCACCGGCGAACGCGGTTTCAGGCCGCCGATATTGTCGAACGTCGCGTAAACGCGGTAGGTCGGCTCGCTGCCGATCGATTTAAGGTTCGCCACCTGCAGGCAGATAAACACGATGGCGCACAGCGCGATCAGCATGAATGCCCCAACCCAGATTTCACTCTTCTTCGTTTGCATCGAATCAATTCCCAAACATCAGTGCGGTCAGCACGAAATCCAATCCCAACACCGCCAGTGACGAATGCACCACGGTACGCGTCGTCGCCCGGCTAATCCCTTCAGAGGTAGGCACGGCGTCATACCCGTTGAAAATGGCAATCCAGGTTACGGTAATGGCGAACACCACGCTCTTGATCAGGCAGTTGAGCAGATCTTTTTTCCACTCTACGGCGCCTTGCATCGCCGACCAGAAGAAGCCGCTGTCGATGCCCTTCCAATCCACGCCGACCACCGAGCCGCCCCAAATGCCGATCGCCACGAAGATGATGGTCAGCAGCGGCATGCTGATCATCCCCGCCCAGAAACGCGGCGCCACGATGCGCCGCAGCGGATCGACCGCCATCATTTCCAGGCTGGAGATCTGTTCCGTCGCCTTCATCAGGCCGATTTCCGCCGTGAGCGCGGAACCGGCGCGGCCGGCGAACAGCAGCGCCGTCACCACCGGCCCCAGCTCGCGCAGCAGCGACAGCGCCACCATCATGCCGAGGCTGGCTTCAGCGCTGTAGGTGGTAAGCACGATATACCCCTGCAGGCCCAGCACCATGCCGATAAACAGCCCGGAAACCATGATGATCAGCAGCGACTGCACGCCGACGCTGTAAAGCTGTTTCAACAACAGCGGCCACTGCTTGCCGGGTTCCGGCCGGCCAATCAATGCGTTGAACAGCATCAACCCGGCGCGGCCGAAGCTGGCGCTGGTGTTGATGCCACTGCGCCCCAGAGACGCTAACGCTCTTAATAACATGAGCTTATTTACTCCCTAAGCCTAGCAGTTCAGTCTGATAATCCCCGGCCGGATAGCGGAACGGCACCGGTCCATCCGCTATACCATCCAGGAACTGGCGCACGCGCGCATCAGGATTGTTCTGCAATTGCTGCGTGGTGCCTTCGGCAATCACCCGGTGATCGGCCACGATATAGGCGTAGTCGGCGATGCTCAGCACCTCCGGCACGTCGTGCGACACCACGATGCAGGTAATGCCCAGCGCATGGTTCAACTCGTCGATCAGCTTGACCAGCACCCCCATGGTGATCGGATCCTGGCCGACGAATGGTTCGTCGAACATGATCATCTCCGGATCCAGCGCGATCGCGCGCGCCAACGCCGCCCGGCGCGCCATGCCGCCGGAGAGTTCATTGGGCATCAGCTGCGCCGCACCGCGCAGCCCGACCGCTTCCAGCTTCATCAGCACCGTGCTGCGCAGCAGGGGCTCAGGCAGGTTGCTGTGCTCACGCAACGGGTAGGCCACGTTTTCGAATACGGTCAAATCGGTGAACAGCGCGCCCGACTGGAACAGCATGCTCATCTTTTTGCGCGCGTCGTACAACTGACGGCGGGACAATGCGGGAATGTTGTCGCCGTCAAACCAAATCTCCCCGCGGTCCGGCGTCAGCTGACCGCCGATCAGACGCAGCAGCGTGGTTTTGCCGATGCCCGACGGCCCCATGATCGCCGTGATCTTACCGCGAGGCACCGTCAGGTTGATGTCTTCAAATATCCGCCGGTCGCCGCGCGAGAAGCTCATGTCGCGCACTTCGACCAAATTATCTGCCTTTTGGAGCATGTTAATGGACCCTTTACGACTCATCTTTTGCTGAATCTACCCGTGATGTTAAAGCAATGGGCGCAATCCGTCTCATCTTTACAAAAACTTACTGCCATTTCGCAACCAATGATGCCATTGGTTTTACTTTTCCGCGCCACCCGGTCAAAATTGGCGCCATAACGAAAAAAAACGAAAGTGTTCAACAATTAGCCGGGAAAAACCGTTGCTGCGCTCAAGCGCACGCACCGGAGGGCAAGCAATACCGCCGCATTGACGGCTTTAACCAACGAACCGGGATAATACCCGACAAAGGACCCTGCATGTTTCTCGCAATAGCATTATTAATCGTTGGTTTATTTCTACTGGTGTATGGTGCAGACCGCTTAGTTTATGGTGCTGCCGTGATTTCCCGTTCGCTTGGCGTGCCGCCGTTGATCATCGGCATGACCATCGTCGGCATCGGCACTTCACTGCCGGAGCTGATCGTGTCCACCACCGCCGCGCTGAACGGGCAGATAGATATGGCCGTTGGCAACGTATTAGGTTCCAACATCACCAACATTTTATTGATCCTGGGCGTAGCGGCGCTGATTCACCCGCTGGCTGCACGCTCGGAAATACTGCGGCGCGAACTGCCGCTGATGTTAGCGGTCACAGTATTGTGCGGTTTCGTGTTGATGGACGGCACCCTGAGCAGGCTGGACGGCGTGCTGCTGCTGACCGCCGCCGCCGGTTTCATCCTGCTGATGCTGAAAATCGCCCGGCTGGCGCAGCGCGAGGGCAGCGACAGCCTGACCATGGAGCAGATCGCCGAATTGCCGCAGGACAGCAGCAATACCGTGGCGGTGCTGTGGCTGGTGCTGGCGTTTATCATTCTGCCGCTCTCTTCCAGAATGGTGGTCGATAACGCGACGGTGATCGCGCACTATTTCGGCCTGAGCGAACTGGTGGTCGGCTTGACCATTATCGCCATCGGCACCAGCCTGCCCGAGCTGGCCACGTCCATCGCCGGAGCATTAAAGGGCGAAGATGATATGGCGATTGGCAATATCATCGGCTCCAATATTTTCAACACGGTGATCGTGCTGGGCGTCCCCGCCCTGCTGTCGCCGGGCAGCGTGGACGCCGCCGCCTTCCAGCGCGATTACTGGGTGATGCTGGCGGCCAGCGTGCTGCTGAGCGTGCTGTGCATCGGCCGCAAACACCGCATCGGCCACCTGGCCGGCGCGCTGTTATTATGCGGCTTTATTGCGTATCTTGCGGTGCTGTTCTTTAACCCTTTCAGTACTTTCGGCTAAACCGACGGGAATGAGTATGTCGAACATTGAGTTGCAACCGGGCTTCGATTTTCAACAGGCCGGCAAAGAAGTGCTTCAGATAGAGCGTGACGGGCTGGCTCAGCTCGACAGCTACATCAACGCAGACTTCACCCGCGCCTGCGAAACGATCGCCGCCTGCGGCGGCAAAGTGGTGGTGATGGGCATGGGTAAATCCGGCCATATCGGCTGCAAGATCGCCGCGACCTTCGCCAGCACCGGCACCCCCTCATTCTTCGTGCACCCGGCGGAAGCCAGCCATGGCGATTTGGGCATGGTCACTCCGCAGGATATCGTGCTCGCCATCTCCAACTCCGGTGAGTCCAGCGAGATCCTGGCGCTGATCCCGGTGTTGAAACGGCAGCGGATCACCCTCATCTGCATGACCAACAATCCGGAAAGTTCGATGGGCAAGGCGGCGGACATCCACCTGTGCATCAAGGTGCCGCAGGAGGCCTGCCCGCTGGGGCTGGCGCCGACCACCAGCACCACCGCCACGCTGGTGATGGGCGATGCGCTGGCCGTCGCGCTGCTGAAGGCGCGCGGTTTCACGCCGGAAGATTTCGCGCTGTCGCATCCGGGCGGCGCACTTGGCCGCAAGCTGCTGCTGCGGGTTAGCGATATCATGCACAGCGGCGACGAAATGCCCCACGTTAGCGCCGACGCCTCATTGCGCGACGCGCTGCTGGAAATCACCCGCAAAAATCTGGGTCTGACGGTGATCTGCGACGATCTGATGAAAATCGCCGGCATCTTCACCGACGGCGACCTGCGCCGGGTATTCGACATGGGCATCAACCTGCACGAGGCGAAGATCGCCGATGTCATGACGCCGGGCGGCGTGCGGGTGCGCCCCAATATTCTGGCGGTCGATGCATTGAACCTGATGCAACAACGCCACATCACCGCGCTGCTGGTTGCCGATGGCGACCAACTGCTGGGTGTGGTACATATGCATGACATGCTGCGCGCCGGCGTCGTTTAATTAAGGAATAGAACGGAATGGGTATGGTAGAAACCTGCTACGGGCCGGTAGAACAAGAGGTTATGGCGCGTGCCGGGAACATCCGCCTGTTGATTTGCGACGTTGACGGCGTGCTGTCGGACGGCCTGATCTTCATGGGCAACAACGGTGAAGAATTGAAGGCGTTCAACGTGCGCGACGGTTACGGCATCCGCTGTCTGAAAACCTCGGACATCGAGGTGGCGATCATCACCGGTCGCTCCGCCAAGCTGCTGGAAGACCGCGCGCAGACGCTCGGTATCACCCATCTGTATCAGGGGCAGTCCGATAAGCTTTTGGCCTTCCGCGAACTGTTGGATAAACTGTCGTTAACGGCGGATCAGGTCGCCTATATCGGCGATGACCTGATCGACTGGCCGGTGATGGCGCAGGTCGGCCTGGCGGTCGCGGTGGCGGACGCCCATCCGCTGTTGACGCCGCGCGCCCACTACGTCACCCGCATTGCCGGCGGCCGCGGCGCAGTGCGCGAACTGTGCGACATCATTCTTTTGGCTCAAAATAAGCTGGAGGACGCCAAAGGGCTGTCGATATGAGTAAAACCAAACTGTGGATCACCATCCTGTTGACGGTGATCGTTCTGGCGCTGATCGGCTGGAACATGACGGACTTCAGCGACGACACGGCCCCTGGCCCGGTCAACGATAAGGATCCGACCTACCAGAGCCAGCACACGGTCACCGTGGTGTACAACCCGGCCGGCAAGCTGAATTACAAACTGGTGGCGGAAGACGCGAAGTATTACACCGCCGGCGAGCTGAGCTGGTTCACCCAGCCGGTGATGACGCTGTTCGATGAGAATGCGGTGGCCACCTGGTCAGTTCGCGCCGATCGCGCCAAACTGACTAAAGACCGGATGCTGTATCTGTATGGTCACGTCGAGGTAAACAGCCTGACCACCACCTCGCAGCTGGAAAAAATTAAGACGGACAACGCTCAGGTAAACCTGGTCACCCAGGACGTCACCTCCGATGACGAAGTCACGCTTTACGGGACCAATTTTACCTCTAACGGCATGAAAATGCGTGGGAACCTGCGGACCAAAACCGCTGAGCTGATTGATAAGGTTAAGACCAACTATGAAATTCAGAACCAAAAACCAACTCCGTAACCTGTTGCTCGGCAGCTTAGTTTTGGCCGCCAGCGCCCCCGCTCTGGCGCTGAAATCCGACTCCAGCCAGCCGGTCAGCATCGACTCGCTCAAGCAGTCGTTGGACATGCAAAGCAACGTCAGCACCTTCACCGACAACGTGGTGATCAAACAGGGCACCATCGATATTCGCGCCGACAAGGTGGTCGTCACCCGCCCGGGCGGAGATCAGAATAAGACCTATATTGAAGCGTTCGGCAACCCGGTAACCTTCTACCAGATGCAGGACAGCGGCAAGCCGGTCAAAGGCCACGCGCAGAAAGTGCGTTACGACGTGGCGACCCAGCTGGTGACCCTGACGGGCAACGCCTATCTGGAGCAGCTCGACAGCAACGTGAAAGGCGATCGCATCACCTATCTGGTGCAACAGCAGCAAATGCAGGCGTTTAGCGACAAAGGCAAACGCGTGACAACGGTTCTGGTACCGTCGCAGTTGCAAGACAAAAACGGGCAAAAAAAGAGTAACTAATCACTTATGGCAACACTCATCGCAGAAAACCTGGCGAAAGCCTACAAGGGCCGTAAAGTTGTCGAAGACGTCAGCCTGAAAGTGAAATCCGGCGAGATCGTCGGCCTGCTCGGCCCGAACGGCGCCGGTAAAACCACCACCTTCTACATGGTGGTCGGCATCGTGCCGCGCGACGCCGGGCGCATCGTGATCGACGAAGAAGACATCAGCCTGTTGCCGCTGCACGCCCGTGCGCGCCGCGGCATCGGTTACCTGCCGCAGGAAGCGTCGATCTTCCGCCGCCTGAGCGTGTACGACAACCTGATGGCGGTGTTGGAGATCCGTCCCGATCTCACCAGCGAACAGCGCGAAGACCGCGCCAAAGAGCTGATGGAAGAGTTCCATATCTCCCATCTGCGCGACAGCCTCGGCCAGGCGCTGTCCGGCGGTGAACGCCGCCGCGTCGAAATCGCCCGCGCGCTGGCGGCCAACCCGAAATTCATTCTGCTGGACGAACCCTTCGCCGGGGTGGATCCGATTTCCGTTATCGATATCAAGAAAATCATCGAGCACCTGCGTGACAGCGGCCTGGGCGTGCTGATCACCGACCACAACGTGCGCGAGACGCTGGACGTATGTGAACGCGCCTACATCGTCAGCCAGGGCAAACTGATTGCCCACGGCACGCCGGATGCTATTCTGGCCGACGAGCAGGTTAAACGCGTTTATCTGGGCGAAGAGTTCCGCCTCTAAGCGCCGGCGCGTCCTGCGGGACGACACCGTTAACGGAAGTAGACAGAAAACTATGAAGCAAGGTTTGCAACTCAGGCTCAGCCAACAGCTGGCCATGACACCTCAGCTCCAGCAGGCGATCCGCCTGCTGCAGTTGTCCACGCTTGAGCTTCAGCAAGAGATCCAGCTGGCGCTGGAGAGCAATCCGCTGCTTGAACAGACCGATCTGCACGACGAAATCGACGCCAAAGAAACCCAGGAGACCGAGGGGCTCGATACCCGCGAGGCCTTGGAGCAGAAAGACATGCCGGAAGAGCTGCCTCTGGACGCCACCTGGGATGAAATCTATACCGCGGGCACGCCGTCCGGCACCGGCACCGACTACAGCGACGACGAGCTGCCGGTCTATCAGGGCGAGACCACCCAAACGCTGCAGGATTATCTGATGTGGCAGGTGGATCTGACGCCGTTTTCCGATACCGACGCCGCCATCGCCACTTCCATCGTCGACGCGGTGGATGACACCGGCTATCTCACCGTCCCGCTGGAAGACATTCTGGAAAGCCTGGGCGACGAGAACGTGACCCTCGAGGAAGTCGAGGCGGTGCTGAAGCGCGTGCAGCGTTTTGATCCGATCGGCGTCGCCGCGCGCGATCTGCGCGATTGCCTGCTGGTGCAGCTCTCCCAATACGCCAAAGATACGCCTTATCTGGCCGAAGCGCGGCTGATCATCAGCGAGCATCTGGATCTGTTGGCCAACCACGACTTTCGCAGCCTGATGCGATCAACCCGGCTAAAAGAAGATACACTGAAAGAAGCGATGCTGCTGATTCAGTCGCTCGATCCGCGCCCGGGGCAGTCGATCAATACCGGCGAATCGGAATACGTCATTCCGGACGTGCTGGTGCGCAAAACGCAGAACAAATGGACGGTCGAGCTCAACGGCGACAGCGTGCCGCGTTTGAAGATCAATCAGCAGTACGCCGCGCTGGGCAACAGCGCCCGCAGCGAAGCCGACGGCCAGTTCATCCGCAGCAACCTGCAGGAAGCCAAGTGGCTGATTAAAAGCCTGGAGAGCCGCAACGAGACGTTGCTGAAGGTCACCCGCTGCATCGTCGATCAGCAGCAGGCGTTCTTCGAGCAAGGCGAAGAGTTTATGAAACCCATGGTGCTGGCGGATATCGCCCAGGCCGTGGAGATGCATGAATCGACGATCTCGCGCGTCACCACGCAGAAGTTTCTGCACAGCCCGCGCGGCATTTTCGAATTGAAATATTTCTTCTCCAGCCACGTGAATACCGACAGCGGCGGCGAAGCCTCCTCGACGGCGATCCGCGCGTTGGTGAAGAAATTGATTGCGGCGGAAAACCCCGCCAAACCACTCAGCGACAGCAAGCTGGCCACCCTGCTCGCCAATCAGGGGATCATCGTGGCCCGGCGCACCGTCGCCAAGTACCGAGAGTCTTTGTCCATCCCGCCGTCGAACCAGCGCAAACAGTTGGTTTGACCTCTATTGAGAAGGAAGACACTATGCAGCTCAACATTACCGGACACCACATCGAAATCACCGATCCGTTGCGCGAGTTCGTGAACAACAAGTTCGCCAAACTCGAACAGTATTTTGATCGCATCAATCAGGTGTATGTTGTATTAAGTGTGGAAAAAGTGCAGCAAATTGCGGAAGCAACGGTGCACGTGAATGGAGGCGAGTTGCACGCCACCTCGGAAGACGAGAATATGTATGCCGCAATTGATACGCTGATCGACAAATTGGCACGTCAATTGAACAAACATAAAGACAAATTGAAGCAACACTGACACCCTGACCCATTCCGTGAGGCGGCATCCGTCGCCGCCTCTCCCTTCGGCGCGTGACCCGCATGGGTGACGCGCCGAACGGTAATCAGGGTCAAAACCGACGAAAAACCGCCTTGCCGGGTTCGCCCGGCGGCGCGGTTTTAAGTGAAGATGAGATGAACAACGAATATATGCAATTAAGCTCGGTGTTAAACATCGAGTGCACCAAAAGCTCGGTACACTGCACCAGCAAGAAGCGGGCTTTGGAAATTATCAGCGAACTGGCCGCCAAACAGCTCAATCTGCCTTCGCAGGTGGTGTTTGACGCGGTTCTCACCCGGGAGCGCATGGGCAGCACCGGTATCGGCAACGGTATCGCCATTCCCCACGGCAAACTGGAAGAGGACACACTGCGGGCCGTTGGCGTGTTTATCCGTCTCGACCAACCCATCGCTTTCGACGCTATCGACAATCAGCCGGTCGATCTGCTGTTTGCGCTGCTGGTGCCTGCCGATCAGTGCAAAACCCATTTGCATACGCTGTCGCTGGTCGCCAAACGCCTGGCAGACAAAACCGTATGCCGCCGCCTGCGCGCCGCGCAGAGCGACGAAGAACTTTACCAAATCATCACCGAGTGATGCCCGGCCGGCGTGACTTCCAGCCCGGATAACGATACTGTTTTACGATGATGGATCCGGCTGCGGCCGGAATAACAAAGTTTAACGGTGGCGATGAACGCCGCCGCGATGCCAGGGGAGTTGCCACATGGTGCTGATGATTGTCAGCGGCCGTTCCGGTTCCGGAAAATCCGTCGCCTTGCGGGCGCTGGAAGACATGGGTTTTTACTGCGTTGACAACCTGCCGGTGGTTCTGCTGCCGCAGCTCGCCAATACGCTGGCGGAACGCAATATCTCCGCGGCGGTCAGCATCGACGTGCGCAACATGCCGGAATCGCCGGAAGTGTTCGAATACGCGATGACTCAGCTGCCGGACAGCTTCTCGCCGCAGCTGCTGTTCCTCGACGCCGATCGCAACACGCTGATCCGCCGTTACAGCGACACCCGCCGCCTGCACCCGCTCTCCAGCAAAAACCTGTCGCTGGAAAGCGCGATCGACGAAGAGAGCGATCTGCTCGAACCGCTGCGCTCGCGGGCTGACCTGATTATCGACACCTCGGAAATGTCGGTGCACGAACTGGCCGAAATGCTGCGCACCCGCCTGCTCGGCAAACGCGAGCGCGAACTGACCATGGTGTTCGAATCCTTCGGCTTCAAGCACGGTATTCCTATCGACGCCGACTACGTGTTCGACGTGCGCTTCCTGCCTAACCCGCACTGGGATCCGAAGCTGCGGCCGATGACCGGTCTGGACAAGCCGGTAGCGTCGTTCCTCGATCGCCATACCGAAGTGCATAACTTTATTTACCAGACCCGCAGCTATCTGGAACAGTGGCTGCCGATGCTGGAAACCAACAACCGCAGCTACCTGACGGTCGCCATCGGCTGTACCGGCGGCAAACACCGTTCGGTGTACGTGGCGGAACAGCTGGCCGATTACTTCCGCTCGCGCGGCAAGAATGTGCAATCGCGCCACCGCACGCTGGAAAAGCGCAAACAATGACGGTCAAACAGACGGTTGAAATCAAAAACAAGCTGGGCATGCACGCGCGCCCGGCGATGAAACTGTTCGAACTGGTGCAAAGCTTCGACGCCGAAGTGATGCTGCGCAACGAAAGCGGCACCGAAGCCGAAGCCAGCAGCGTCATCGCGCTGCTGATGCTGGACTCCGCCCAGGGCCGGCATATCGAAGTCGAAGCGACCGGCCCCGATGAAGTCAACGCGCTGGCGGCGGTGGTCGAGCTGTTCAACTCCGGGTTTGATGAAGATTAGTCGCTGAGACTCTTCCCATGCGTCGCCTCGGCGCATGTGTTGCCTCCGCCCCTCCCATAGTGTAGCCCTCCCGTTTCTCATTTTGCGAATCCGCTTCCAGAATCAGCCGTAACCGCCTGTAAATTCACGTCATGGATTTACCCCCACCACGGTAATCGCAATAGTGTGTAACGCAAAAACAGACAACAGGCGGATGTTTCCCCACGCTTTGCTTGCGGGACAACAGAAAGTTTACAATTTGTGAACTTCACCGGCAGTCGCTATAATGTTCACCGGGTAGGAATCGAAGGAACGATGCATATCATTTCCAGGGAACCGTTCAATAACGCAACGAAGCAATATCCCAATGAAGCCACTGCTCTCGAGGCCATTTATAAAGCGTTGCGACGGGGTGAGTTCCGCACGCCGGACGAGTTAAAAGCGCTTTTTCCTTCGCTCGATCGTATGAAGTACAAAGAGAAATGGTGGGTCATTGACGTCGGCGGCAACCACCTGCGGATCTTGTTCTTTGCCAGCTTCGAGACACAGAAAGTCTTCATAAAGCATATCGTTAGCCACGCCGAATACGACAAGCTGATGCAGCACTATCGAAGGAGTTCGTCATGATTACAGATGCCATTAAGGCGGCCGATGCGCTACTGCGCGCCGTACCCTTATTGCAGGGCAGCCACGCTCAGCAAGACTACCGAGAAGCGCTCGAATTGGTGGAATATCTGCTGGAAAACGATGAACGCCATCCGCTGATTGACATGTTGGCAAAAAAAATCGCCGAATATGAAGACAACAGCGCCGAATTTACCGCATTCAACCAGCGTATCGCCCAACTCCCGCAGGGGGTGGCCGCGCTTCGCGTATTGATGGAACAGCACCAACTCAGCCAAAGTGATTTTGAACATGAGATCGGCAAAAAGTCGTTGGTTAACCAAATCCTGAACGGCAAAAGATCGCTGACCATTCCGCACATTATGGCGCTGGCCAAACGCTTCAATCTGCCCCCAGCCCTGTTCCTGCCGGAAGCGGATTAATTCCCCTCAACTCCGGCTCAGGCAGTCCAGCGCCACCGCTTTGAAGCTGTCGAAGCTGTCACTGCCCAGCAGGCGGCTCATTGAGCGTTCACGCACGAAGGTGACGAACAGCTCGTAGATCGCCATCGCCTCTTCATAGTCGCTCTTGCTGATCGCCAGCAGGAAAATCACGTGCGCGACCTCGCCCTCGCCCCAGGCGACGCCCTGCGGCGCCAGTAGCGTCACCACCACGGTCTTTTTCGCCAGCAGCCCCAGCGAGTGCGGCAGCGCGATGCCTTCGCCCAGCAGCGTGGAGACGATCGCCTCGCGTTCGACCACCGACGGATAAAAGTCCGCGCCGACGTACCCTTCCAGCTCCAGCTGGTCGCACACCCGGCTGAACAGTTCCGCCTGCGTCAGCGGCTCGTTGAGCACCATGAAATGCTCGGCGTCGAAGAACTTCTCCAGCATGTACGGTCGGGTGCGATCCACCAGCACCAGTTTGCCCAGTTGCTCCAGCTGATAATCGGTCGGGAACGGCGACATCACCACTACCGGCTTGTTCTTTTCGCCGATGCGGGCGTTGGAAATCACGAAGTCTTCGTCGATGTGCGCGAGCATCTCGTAATCGCGCAGCGAGACGATGCGCGTCATCACCAGCTGCGGATACTTGCGCGCAATCTGCGCCTGGATCATCCGCACCGTCGAGTTGCCGGTGTCGCACACCAGCATCACCTGCGGGTGGCGTTCATAACCGATGTTGTAATGTCGCTCCAGCCCCACGCCGATGTGCAGCACCAGATAACCGATTTCGTTCTCGCTCAGCGTATAAGGCGTGTACTTGCCCCAGCTGGAGACCGCCGCCAGCGTCACGTCGTAAGCCATCGGATAGTGCTGCTTGATGTTGGCCAACAGCGGATTGGGGATGTTGATCTGGTATTTCACCCGCGTAATCATGGTCTTGATATGGGTAAGCAGATCGGCCCGCAGCTGCTCGTCGCCCTGCAGGTTGTAGTTATAGTGTGCGTTGATGTAGGACAGGATGTAGTCCACCAGCGCTTCTTCATCGTCGGCGTTGATCTCGGTCGGCTGCACGTCTTGCACGCGGCGCGCGGCGATATTGACCCGCAGATAGGCCTCTTCGGCCATCGAGATCTCTTTGCCGGAGGCCGCACGCAGCTCCGCCGCCAGGCGGGTCGACACCTGGCGCACCGCCTCGTCGCCGTCCTCCACCTCGAAGTCCGACAGCGGATAGCCATCGTTGATGCGCCGCAGCGCCACCGCGCAGTAGAAAATCAGGTACTGCTCGCCCTCGTCGGTCAGGCGAATGGCGTATTGCGACAGCAGCGGGTGCAGCAAGCCGGCGAACGCCGCCACCTGCGGCTGCAGCAGGATCTCGTTGTTGAGCAGCGGGTTCTCGGCGTCGGCCAGCTGCAGCTGGAACAGCAGGTCGGTCAGGCAGGCGCGGATCGCCATCTCCGCGCCGAACAGCTTCATGCCGTAACGCGGCTTGGTTTCGATCGTCAATTGATAGTGCGCCAGACGCTCTCTCACCTCAGCCATGTCGTTTTGCAGCGTGCCGCGGCTGACGAACCACTCGTCAGCCAGATCTTCCAGTTTGAGGGAGAAGGCTGAGGTCAAAAAACGCACCAGCAGATAATGCACCCGCTCCTGCGCACTGCGCGGAGTGGCGTGTTTGCGACGCTCCTGATGCTGCAGGGCGCTGAACAGCGCAGCATTATCGACCTGCAAACGATAGCCGGCCCCGCGGATATGCACGAAGCGCGCGCCGTATTTGTCCAGGATCTCGTTCAGCGCGGTGATATCGGCCCGCACCGTGCGGGTAGACACGGCGAAACGCTTCGCCAGCTCATCCTGCGGCAAAGTCTCGGTTTGCAAAGCATCGAACAAGTAAGCCAAACGCGGGTAAGGAAATCGCACCATTCTGTGTCCGTCAATCAGGCGGCCCGCCCGGTGAACCGGGCGGGCCACGGGTTACTTCGGCGGCGGCAGGAACGCCATTTGCGAGGGGCTGCCGATCGGCAGATAGCCGCCCACAAAGCTGAGTTTGCCGTCCGTCGGGTTGACGCTGAAGCGGGTGACGTTATCGCTGCGCTGGTTCAACGCATACAGATAGCGGCCATCCGGGCTCAGCGCCAGCGAACGCGGATAATCGCCACGGGTCCAGGTTTCCGCTACCGGTTTCAACTCACCGCCGGCGCCCACGCTGAACTGGGCAATGCTGTTATGCAGCCGGTTGGCGACGTACAGCGTGTCGCCGTTCTTGCTGAGCGCCAGCCCCGAAGCGAAGCTGGTGCCCTGATAGTCGGCGGGCAGCGCGGAAACTGCATGCAGTTGTTTCAGAGTACCTTTTTGGCGATCAAAACGGTAGCTGGTCAACGTCGAGGCCTCTTCGTTCACCAGTAGCACGGTGTCGCCGTCCGGATGGAACACAAAGTGACGCGGCCCCGCGCCGGCGGAAGAGGCGGCGATCCACGGCGGATCGTTCGGCGTCAGCCGGCCGCTCGCGGCGTCAAAGCGCCATTGGTAGATGCGATCCAATCCCAGATCGGTGGAGAACACGAACTTGCCGCTCGGATCGCTGGCGATCATATGGGCATGCGGGCCGTTGTGATCGCTGACGGCGAAGCTGCCGTTCACCGCCGCCGCCGGTTTGGCCGCGCCCGCCGGGCCCTGTTGCTGCTGCACCGAGCTGGCGGCGCCCAGGCTGCCGTCCGCTTCAATCGGGAAGACCGCCACGCTGCCGCTGACGTAGTTCGCCACCAGCAGATGCCGCCCGTCCGGCGTCGAGGTAAGATACACCGGCCCCGCCCCCTGCGAATCCACCTGGTTGAGCTGCGTCAGTGCGCCATCGGCCGGATTGACCCGGTAGGCGGTGATGCCGCCGTGCTTGCCGCCGTTGAAATCGGCCACTTCGCTGGCGACATACAGCGTCTTGCCGTCAGCGCTCAACGTCAGCTGCGCCGGATTCGGCACGTTGCTGACCAGCGTAACCTGGCTCAACGCGCCGCTGGCCGGATCGACCCGCACTCGGTAAACGCCTTCGCCGTTGGGATTGTAGGTGCCGATATAGGCAAAATGAGATGACGTGGAGTTCATTGCATCCTCAGCATGCAGCGCCGGGCCGGTCACGGCAAGCAGCGCTATAAACAACGCGGTGCGTCGGGTTGGAGCCTGCCAGTTTCGCATAGTAGTCCTCAATATAGGTAACGGCGCGGCATGCCGCGCCACGGGAAAACCTTCGCCTCCCAGCGTTTACCTCATCCCATTGTGCGTTCAGCCCACCAGCTTTTTGGTCATCGCCAGCAGGGCTTTCACGTCCTGCGGACGCGTATCGCCGCTGGTGGCGTCGATGATCGAGCTGTAGATATGCGGGATCACGCGTTTCACGCCGGCCGCCAGCGCGATCTCGACGATCGGCTCAAAGTTCTCCAGATCGATACCGCCGGTCGGCTCCAGCATGAAGTCATGCTCGGCGCAGGCCTTGGCTACGTACTGGTACTCGTCCTTGCACTTCAGGCCGCCCATCGGGAAATACTTGATGGAGCTGCCGCCCATGTCTTTCAGCAGGGCGATGGCGGTTTCCACCGGCACGATGCCGTCCGGCGCCGCGGCGCTCAATGGGCCGGTAGAGATCTTCACCCAACCGACGCGGCCGGTCGGCGACACCAGGCCGTTGACCACGCTGTCGTTCTGGCCCAGCAGCGCGCGGCTGGCGCCGACGCCGGTGAACACCTGGTTAACGTGCTGCGGCTGCACCTGCTGAGCGATCAGGCTGACCATCGCCGACTGCTTAGGATCGCCGGCGCCCAAGCCGACCGAGAGCGCGTTTTCAATCAGGCGCGCATAGCGCAGCATGTCGGTCACCGCGCTGTCGACGTCCGAGTAGTTCTTGGAGAGCACGCCCACCAGCACATGGCCTTCCGCCGCAGCGTAGATGTCCTGCGCGTTGGCTTTGGAGCCGGCCAGCACGTTCAGGCAGACGCGGTCGCGATAGTAGTTAGGCTGCAGCTTCATGCTTGTTTCTCCGTAAACAGATTTTTGATACAGGTAAAGACGGTCATCAGTTGCCGCTCGTCGACGCTGCGCACGTCGACCTCAATCTTGCCTTCGTTGGCCTTGTAGCCGCGGAAGTAGATGGCGATATCGCCGGTTTTCAACGCCTGGACGATGTCATAGGTCGACCGCCCCAGCACCGCCTCATCAAAGGCGATCTCGGCGCGGGCGATATCGCGGCCGGCGCTGTCCCAGACGGTCTTGGCGCTGACGCCGGTCAGGGTGTTGAGGCTGTCGAGGAACGGCGTCATCCGCTCCACCATCTGTTGCCCGGTGGTTTTCTCAAGCGTCAGATAGCTTTCAATCGCTTGGGTCAGGCCGAGGATGCCCTCTTTGCCGACCTTCATCGCCCGGCCGATGCCGCCGGATTGCAACTTCACCCACTCGACGTACTGTTTCTTGCCGATCACGAGACCGCTGGTCGGCCCCTCGATGGCTTTGGCGCCGCTGTAGATCACCAGATCGGCCCCCATCTGGTAGTAACACATCAGATCTTCTTCCGCCGCGGCGTCGACGATCAGCGGCAGGTTATGCTTGCGCGCCACCACCGCCGCCTGTTCGACGGACAGAATGCTTTTCTGCACGCAGTGGTGCGATTTGACGTACAGGATCGCCGCAGTCTGCGGCGTGATGCAGGCTTCAATCTGCTCCGGCGAACATTCGTTGGCGTATCCCGCCTCCACCACCTTGCCGCCGCCCAGCGCCACCATGGTGTCCACCGGCGCGCCGAAGTTGACGTTGTGACCGCGCGGCAGCACGATCTCGCGCGGCACGGCGATCGGCGCCGAATGCAGGTTCACCAGCAGATTGGCGTTATCTTTAACGATCACCGCCGCTACCGACTGGGCGATGCCCGCCGAGGCGCAGGAGACGATCACCGCATCCTCCACGTTGAGCAGATCGGCGATGTAGGCGCCGGTCTTGTTGACCAGATCCTTGATTTCGAAATAGTGGTTCAGGCCGTAATCAACGGCGTCGATCACGTCCTGGCGCGGCGTGGAAACGCCGAGAATGGTCATGCGGCCGGAGGTGTTGATCACCTGCTTCAAACCGTATTTTTCATAAATCGAAGACATGGCTTGCCTCCCCTTGTTCGGTTAATATGATTTCCCCGGCCACCACCGCGGCCAGCGGCACCAGCAGCCGTTCGCCCTCGGCGGTTTGCCCTTCGGCGTCGGCGAATACCTGCGGTTCGCGGCGCAGCTCAAACAGCGTGAAATCGGCGTCATAGCCCGGCTCCAGCCGCCCTTTGCCGCTCAGCTGCAGCGCCGACGCGGCGTTCTCCGTCACGCAGGCGATCACCTGCGGCAGCGTCAGGCCGACGCTGAAGAATTTGGACATCACCGTCGCCAGGCTGTGCACCGGCCCGTTCATGCGGTTGCGGCAGTAAATATCGGAGCTGATGGTGTGTGGCAAAATGCCCAGTTTGATCGCCTGGCGCGCCACCTCGAAGCTGAAGCTGGCGGTGCCGTGCCCTACGTCGAGCAATACGCCGCGCCGCAGCGCGCGCTGGATAGACTCGCGCAGCGTGCCCGCCGGCGTCAGAATGCGGTTCGGTTTGCCGTTGTAGCAGTGGGTGATGATGTCGCCACGGGTCAGCAGATCGGCGATGTCGTCCAGATCCGGCGGGTTGTTGCCGATATGCACCATCAGCGGCAGCCGACGGTTTTCCTGCTGGATCTCTTTGGCCAACACCAGCGGCCGGGTGCCGTTCTTGCCCACCACGCTGCTGCTCATGCGCGCCTTGATGCCGATGATGAAACCGGGATGGTTGGCGATGGCCTGGCCGGCCTCGCGCTTGTCGATGTCCGTCAACTCCGCCAGCTCGTTCTGCCGCAGCAGGCCAATGCGCGAGATATTGAGGAAGGCGAAAACGTTGGTTTTGGCGCTGCGCGTCAGCTGATAAAAGGCGTCGATATCGTCGGCACCGGCGCTGCCGGCATCGACCACGCTGGTGACGCCGCTGGCGACGCCGACCCGATCCGGCTCGTCATGGTAGATCGGCGATTCGGGATAGCAGTGCACGTGCGCATCGATCCAACCGGCGCTCAGGCGGCAGTTGCCCGCCAGATCCAGCTGGCGAACGGCACTGACGTCCGCCGCCAACCGCCCCACCGAGGCTATTTTGCCGTCTTTCACCGCCAGATCGATCAGCGTATCGTCCGCCAGTCTGGCGCCTCTGATTACTAAGTCATACATACCGCATTGCTCCTGTTAGCCCGGGCGCCGCCGCAGCCTCGGGCGGCGCCTGGCGCAGGCCTCTTAAGAAATGGCTACCGGGAAGATCGCCCCCAGGATCATCGCGCCGAGGATCGCTCCGCCGGTGATCGGTTTACCCCAGATATAGAACAGCAGCGCGCCGAGCAGTGAACCGATGCCGATCGGGATCGAGGCGGTCATCGCCGACAGGATGATCAACGGCCCGAGGAAGCGGCCCGACGAGTTGCCCGCGCCCATCATCACGTCCGCCCCGTAGGTGGAGTTGCTCTGATTGATGGTGAATTTGCGCGCCAGAATGATCACGTAACCGATCGCCAGGCCGATGACGAGGCCGGTGGCCAGCGAAGCGGCGAAGTTGGCGACCGGGAACACGATGCCGGCCCCCAAAAGCAGCGCCGGTACGCCCAGCCCGACGCCGGTCTGGATCGCGCCACCGATGTCCAGGATGCCCACCAGCGAACCTTCGATGATGCGCGCGAACAGGAAGCTGGCGCCGAACGCCGCCACCGCGCCGTACACGCCGGTATCCATCCCCGCCCGCAGCATGGAGACGAAGGCCACTTCGTTAAAGGCGCCGATGCCGTACAGGTAGTACATGTGCGTCCCGGCGAACACGCCGGAGGACAGCAGGCCAACAAAAATCGGGAATGACCAGTCGGCGTACCAGAAGCCTTTTTGGGTTTGCTCTTCCATCATCCCGCTCCTTATTTACCGCTCAGGGTATTGTGAATGGCGTCCAGCCAGCCCGGCACGCCGAGGCTGAAGGACTCGAGAACTTTCATGTCGAAGCCGCGGAAGAAGCCGCTCAGCACGAACAGCAGCACGATCACCGCCATCATGATCTTGGTGATTTTGTTCCAGCCGCTCTCTTCCACGCCTTTGCCGATCAGAATGCCCAGCACCAGGCCCGGTACGGCGTTGCCCATGATCAGCTGCGCCAGGCCGCCGAAAATGGTGCCCCAGAAGCCGGAACGGCGCCCGGCGTCGATCGCCGCCAGCCAGAAGATCACCGGCATCACGGTGTTCACCAGCAGGTTGGCCGCCGGCACCAGCACCTTGATCGCGGTGACCTGCAGCGCGGCAGGCACGGCGGAAGCTGTGGTATTGAGGAAGGCCACCACCAGCATGCCGATGATGCCGCAGGCGATGGCCATTTTTTTCGCATCGTGCAGCGTTTGCGCCAGATTGCGGTTCTTGACCATCAGGGCCGCCGCGCCCCAGTGCGGGATGATGCGGTGATCGACGTCCTGCGTGAAGGAGCCCGCCGCCACGGAAGACGCCCAGGCGTTGAAGAAGAAGCCCAGACCGAATGAGAAGTGGGAAGCCGGATCGCCCTCGCAGGAGTTCAGCTCGCCCAGGGTACGAAACGCCCCCATGCCCTGTGTTGTCGGCGCGTGGAACATGCGTGCGGCGCCGGCCCCTACGCCAACCCCCACCAGCCCACCGATAATAATCGATTTAAATAAGATGATTAAAAACATCAGTATACCCTTTCATTTATGCTAACGTTTTTATTTCGTGACGAAGACAACCTTCTCGGTATTGATAATGGTTACGTTCACGGTTATTTCCAGAGAAACGGCATAGCTCTTTCTTTCACGCGGCAAAAAGAAGAAAAGAAATTTCTCTTTTGTTATTTTCTCTTCCGCTTTCACCACGCTGACGTCCTGCGGCTCGATGCGCAGCAGAATATTGTTGGTGGACTTTAATACCGCGCCCTGCACATTAGCCAAGGCGGAAGCAAAAGCTTTCGCTTTGCTGTCGCCTTTACCCTCCACCTTTACCGATGTGGTATATTGCTCTTTCATTATGGGTTGCCATGTTTTTTGACGTAGGCTTCCACCAGTTTCTGGCCCAGCTCTTCTTTATCCATAAAGCCGAACCCCAGTACGTTGCAGCCTTCGTTAATTGCCGTCACGCCCTCTTCCACCGAACGCATGCCGTATTTGGCTTTGTAGCCGTATTTGGTTTGCGCGGTAATCGCGCCGGCACCGCCGCTGCCGCAAAAAGAGATGCCCAGCTGCGCGTTTTCCGCTTTCATGACGTCGCCCAGCTTCATATCCGCCGCCACGCCGGGGATAACCACCGCTTTTCCGCCTGCGTTTTCAACGCCCTGGCCGACTTTTTGCCCTTTTCCCAAACGATCGCCGATCACTACGGTAATTTGACCCATGGTATATTCTCCTGATTGAAATCGATGCGTTAACCGCTATGCGTTATTATCTTTCGCCACTTCGAAGTGCACTGAAAGCAAATAGGCTTCTTCGATAGGCAATGTGCCAAACTGATCCACCACGCGCTCCGCCATTTGCATGGACTCGGCGGAAATTTCGTCGAACAGTGATTTATCCACCTCCGGCAACGGCTCACCGGTTATTGAGCGCAGCACCATGGCGCGAATATGCGATTCCAGCATCTGTTGCTGCACCGCATTGGTATAAATATTCTCAGCATTCAGCATCGCGGTAATATCCGCCAGCACCCGAGCGGTGATCTCACCGGCTTCGCTGATATCGGATTGTTCAATTTCTTTTATCGAAGCAGATCCATCATTCACTTTTCAGTACCCCTAGATCCCACATTAATCAGTAAGCCGTAAAGCGCATCACCTGAATAACCCGCTTTCTGTGATGTCTTTACCCTACCCCCGGTAAGATTTTCTGTGGAGACCGGTTTTTTCCAGTTCGAAGTGGAAATCGAATGACGCGCGGAGATCCATTTCGCAAAACGGCCTTAAGGCGAAAAAGTAAATGAGATAACAATTACATAACCCGGCTAACGGTTTTTTTTGCCTCGATTGACGATAAAAGCCTTCGTGATCGGGATCTCTTTCTTTTCTCGCCCCAACCGCCTACTATCAATGGGACAAATCGACATTACCCACACCCCCGCTCCTCTGGCGCGGGGGTGTTGCTTTGTGTTGTTTTTCCGAATTTATGGGTGCACAGACTGGCGCCCTTTGATTTGACTGGAGAGTGGAATGACCAAACCCATCATTACTATTAATGAGCTGGATGCGGAACGCCTGGATGCGCTATTGGAACAACCGGCCTTTGCCAACACCGACGTCGCCGCCGCGCTGAACGACGAGTTGGATCGCGCGGAAATCCTGCCGCCGGAGAAAATGCCGGCCAACGTGGTGACCATGAACAGCCGCGTGCGTTTTCGCGATCTGCACACCGATGAAGAGCACGTGCGCACGCTGGTTTACCCGGCCTCGCTGAAAGACAGCCACGATCAGCTGTCGGTGATGGCGCCGCTGGGCGCAGCGCTGCTCGGAATGCACGTCGGCAAGCAGATCTCCTGGCAATTGCCGAACGGTGAAGAAGCGCGGATTGAAGTGCTGGAATTACTGTACCAGCCGGAAGCGGCGGGCGAATACCACCGTTAAGCGGTTCTCAGGGCGGCATCCGGCCGCCCTTTCTGTTTCAGAGGCAGATAGCGATCAGCACGGCGATCAGCAGCAGCACGTAGATTTTGGCATGCAGCGCATCGCTCACCTTCGGCAAACAGCGCCTGGCAAACACGATCCCCGCAATCCCCGCCACCACCAGCAGCCCCAGAATGTTCAGATTGACGTAGCCCAGATACTGCGGCCCGCTCATCTCGCGCCACCCCAACACGATATACATCAGCGCCCCGATCACCGCCACCGGGATCGACAGCGGGTTGGCGGCGCTGACGCAATACTTCATGTCATAGCCATGGCGGCGCAGCAGCGGCACGGTCATCACGCTGCCGCCCACCCCCAGCAGCGTAGCGATGCCGCCGATCAGCGGCCCGCCGCCCCACAGCGTGCCGGGGGACAGTTCAGCGCGCGCCGGTTTGGTCAGGAACCCCCGGCGGAACAGACAGTCGGCGATGGTCACCGCCATATAGACCACGAACAGCACGCGGATCACGCCGTCCGCCAGCAGCGAGGAGGCAAACGCGCCCAGCGCCGCGCCGATGCCGATGAAAAAGATCAGCGGCACGATGGTTTCCCGCAGCAGATTGCCGCTGCGCCAGTTGGTCAGGGTGGCGTACCCCGCGTTGAGGATCATCACCGCCGTCGAGGTCGCCACCGCAATATGCATCGCCTGGCCGGGCTGCTCGCCTGAGGCGGAGATCAAATGGTAAACGAAAGGCACCACCACAAAGCCGCCGCCGAAGCCGAACAGAATGGTGGTGATGCCGGTCAGAAAACCGGCACCCAGAACGATTAACATTTCAATCATGGCCGTGCGCCCGCACGAAGTCGTCGAACCCGGCGCAGAACTGCCCCGCCAGCGGGTGGAAACGATCGCCGACGAACAGCCCCAGATACTGCTCGCGCACGGCGTCGTGATCCACCAGCTCAATGCCCGCCTGTTCAGCCTGCGCCAGCGTCTGCGCATCCGGGAAGCCCCAATAGCGCGAATCGCCCTGCTTTTCCGCCGCTATCGCTTCGCTCCGTTCCGCCCGCATCAGCTGGCGCGCCAGGAAGGCGCCGCTCTGCACGCCCAGCAACATCATGTTCTCCAGGAACGACAGGTCGTGGCGCAGCTCGGCGGGCAGGCGGGCGAGCACCGGGCCGGCATCCCAATGTTCGTCCATTTCATGCAGCGTCACCGCACAGTCCTTGTCACCGTTCATCATCGCGCGGAACAGCGTCATCACCCCGCGATAGCGCGGCAAGTCGCCCGGATGCAGGTTCCACAGCAGCTTGCCGCGCCGGTTGAAGGCGCGCACATAGTCGGCGGAAAATTTCTGATAACAGCGCAAAGAAATCACCCCGTCCATATGACCCAGGCTGCTGATAAACGCGGTGTCATTGATGTCGAGAACGCGATGCGCTTTGACCCCGGCGGCGGCCAGGAACAGGGCCGGCGGCTGATAGGCGCCCTCACAGGCGGCGGCGTTGCGGCCAACGAACGGGAACACGAAATCGTTCAGCACCTCGCGCTCGTACAGCCCCAGACGGCGAACCGCCGGCTCCTGGGCGCGGCCGCCGCTTTTCGCCAGGGGGAAATACACCGTAAAAGCACACTCGCCTTTCAGGGCGGCGATCAGATCCTGACACACCAGCCAGGAGAAAATGTCGTTGCCGACAAAGAGCGCTACGTTTTTCATGCTTCAGCCTTCTTTGCGTTGAAAATAGGGTTGTTAAACACGATTTTGCTGATATCCCGCGTGATGGATTCCATCGCCGAGGTGTAAAAAAGGTCGCCCTTGGCGGGCGCGCCGAGCGAGTAGAGATGCTGCTCGCGGCCGCGGCGATCGGCGATTTTCAGCGTGTGCGGGTTGCACTTCACGCCGCCGAACAGGTTCTCCTGCACCACCCCGTCTTGCAGCAGTTGATGGCTCAGGCGGTTGGGCGGCAGTTGATAAGAAGGCGTGGTGCAGTTGAACAGATACTGCGCATGCACCCGCGTCTCATGGCAACGAAGGATAAATCCGTCCGCCCCCTTGCTGATATCCGTCAGGCCGCCGCAGGCACGCAGGCGTTGGCTCTCCAACGCCGCCACGATCTTGTAGGCGTTCTTGATCGGCATGGCGTGCCGATTGCGCATCCAGGAGGAGTTGTAAAAGCGCATGAAGATCTGCCGGTTGTTGGCATCCATTTTGACCCAGGCGGCGCACACCGTCGGATGGATCGCCGCCAGGTAGCTGCAGATGTGCTCCCGGGCAAAGCGCGCCCGGTCGAGGCTGTCCGCCAGATCGCGGTAGCAATCGCGCCTTTCCCCCAGCGCCGAGAGCACCGTCAACCGTTCCGGCCCCGGATAGTGACGCGCCAGCGCGGCGTTGATCGCATGCACCAGCTGATGCGCATCAATAAAATCGTTACCGGCGACAAAGCGCCGCAGCCCCTCAACAAACGCCTCCGGCGGCGGACGCATCAACGCCGGTTGCACGCTGGGGAACAGGCCCGAGCGCGACAGGGCGCAGATATCGGTAGCCCCCAGGCGCTCCATCAGTTCAACGATGGCGTCGATCGCCGTCAGGCTGCAGCCGATCACGCCGATGGTTGAGTAAGGGTTGATCGGCGGCAGATCCCGGTGGGCCTGATAAGCGATCACCCCGTCCACCGGATAGAGACATTCCGGCGGGTTATGCCCAGAACATAGCACCAGCGCGTTCATCTGTTCGGCGGCGCCGCAGGCAGTGGTCAGCCGATAGCCTGCCTCGTGCGGCGCAATGGCATTCACTTCGGCGGTCACGAAATTCAGCGCCACGTTGCTGTCCGCCGCCATATACATCGTCATGTCGCGAATAAAATCGAGATATTCCCGATACAGCCAACGCGGCGGATAACGATCCTGGCAAAACTGCGGGAAATGCATGGCGATCCAATCAACGAAGTGCGCGTCGTCGAAAATATCCGCCGACATATTTTCTGGCGTCATATTTAATATATGGCTGTCAAAATCGCTGCTGTATGCCATACCGCCCTTGAAGCCCTGCTTGTCGAACACCGTCAGGGAAAGCGGCCTTTTGCAATGATTAACCGACTTATTTTTTATAAAGTTATACGCAAAAGAGATGCCGGCGGCTCCGCCGCCAATCACACCGAACTTATACATGAAATATCACATTATAGTCATTGAACTGCGCTAAGAACTATTGCTTCAGGTGTTGGAATAAAATGACGATTTATTCCTTATTAACTTCTTGTATTGCGAGAACGAAAACCTTCTTCTCACCCCGGTGTGAAAACTTGCGCGGGCTTTATGGCCGATAAAATAACGGCGCCCCGGACAAGCGTTATTTTTCTGCCCCGATAGTAGGGCGACCGCCGCTGGCTTGCTTTATATGAAAGGCCAACTATCATTGCGTTTCGGCCAACCTGCCGCCAAAGGGGACACATGCGCAACGTCCGCATTGATGACATCGACCACGTAGCACGCGCGGTGATCGCCATCGGCACCGATTATCCGCCGGGGCATTTGCTGCCGATGCACAGCCACCGGCGCGCGCAGTTGCTGTACGGCGCCACCGGCGTCATGCACGTTTTCACGCAGCAAGGCAATTGGATCGTCCCGCCGCAACACGCGGTGTGGCTGCCGCCGCAGATGCCGCACGCGGTGAGGATGGTCGGCGTCACTACCCGCAGTCTGTACCTCGAACCGGGCGCGTTGCCCGCCGAACAGCCTCAGGTTTGCCAGGTGGTTAGCGTCACCCCGCTGATGCGCCAGCTGTTGATGGCGGCGGTGGACATGCCGCTGGAGTATGAGCGGGAGGGACGCGACGGGGCGCTGGCGACGCTGCTGCTGCACGAGCTGGCCCGGCTGCAACCCTTGCCGTTGCACATCCCGCTGCCCGCCGATCCTCGGCTGGGCGAGCTGTGCCGCGCCTTTTTGCAGCACCCCGACGCCCACGACTCCACGCAGCAATGGGCCCCTCGTCTGTACATGAGTATTCGCACCTTCAGCCGCTTCTTTCGCGCGCAGACCGGCCTGCCTTTTTCGCAATGGCGTCAGCGCGCCTGCGTGGTGCTGGCGTTGGCGCTGCTGGCCGAAGGGCGCAGCGTGACGCAGGTGGCCATGGAGATGGGATATGACAGCAGCGCGGCGTTTTCAACCATGTTTCGCCGCGTGCTGGGGCAGGCGCCCTCCTCCTATCTGACGGAAGACGGGCGCGACGGTTGACGGGTTAGCGGAATTTCTTGTGGTTGGCGTCGCGGGTCTGCTTGAAGCCCTGCGCCAGCTGCTTGGCTTCGGCGACTTTGCCCTGATTGGCCAGCGCCAGCGCCTGATCGATCTGGCCGATCAGGGTATCCAACCCGCTGCGGAAATCTTTCATCTCCGGGCTGTCGGCGGCTTTGCTCTCCAGTTTCGGCGGAGTACCCTGCTTGGCATCCTGCGCGGCGGCGCGCATGTTCTGCAGGCTCTGTTTGAGGGTGGCGGCGGAGTCGGTATTCAGCACCGTTTTGTAGTTTTCCGCCAGGGTGTCCATATCGTCGCCCAGATCGGCGGCGGCCGCCAGCGAACTGGCCGCCAGCAGCGTCAACGCCGCCAGCGCTTTCAGGGTATTCTGCATGTTTGCTCACCTTCCAGTTATTGTTTTAGTTAACCCACCGCTACCATAGGCAAGGCCGGGCAAAATCGAAACCGGAGATTTGTAAGCAAGGTTGAGACGGGATAACGCGCGGCCGGCGGGCGCCGACCGCACAGAGGATCACTGGCCGGCGATCTTCATTTCCGGCAGCAGCACCGAACCGCACTGGATATTGCTGCGGGTTTCGATATCGCTGCCGACGCTGACGATGTTGCGCAGCATGTCTTTCAGGTTGCCGGCGATGGTGATCTCGCTGACCGGATACTGGATCTCGCCATTTTCCACCCAAAAACCGGCGGCGCCGCGAGAATAATCGCCGGTGACGCCGCTGACGCCCTGGCCCATCAATTCGGTGACCACCAGGCCGGTACCAAGCTGTTTCAGCATGCCGGCGAAGTCTGCGCCCTGCCCGGCAATGCGCCAGTTATGGATGCCGCCGGCATGGCCGGTGCTGTGCAGGCCCAGCTTGCGCGCCGAGTAGCTGGTCATCAGCCAGGTTTGCAGCACGCCATCCTTGACGATATCGCGCCGCTGGGTGCGCACGCCCTCGCTGTCGAACGGCGTTGACGCCAGCCCTTTCAGCAGATGGGGATGTTCCTCGACGGTCAGCCACGACGGCAGGATCTGCTTGCCGAGCGCGTCCAGCAGGAAAGTGGATTTGCGGTAGACGCTGCTGCCGCTGATGGCCCCCACCAGATGGCCGAACAGCCCGGTGGCCACTTCGGAGGCGAACAGCACCGGCGCCTTCATGGTCGACAGTTTACGCGGCGCGAGACGCGCCAGCGTGCGGCGGGCGCACTCCTGCCCCACCCACTCGGGGCTGTGCAGATCGCCCATCGCACGGCCGATGGTGTAAGCGTAATCCCGCTCCATGTCGCCGTCCTGCTCCGCAATGACGCAGCTGGACAGCGAATGACGGCTGGAACAGTAGCTTTGCAGCATGCCGTGGCTGTTGCCGAACACCTTGATGCCGTAGTGGCTGTTGAAGCTGCCGCCTTCGGTGTTGGTAATGCGTTTGTCCGCCGCCAGCGAAGCCTGCTCGGCGCGCGCCGCCAGCTCGATGCCGCGCTCGGCGTCCAGCTCGGTCGGGTGGAACAGATCGAGATCCGGCGCCTCAAACGCCAACAAATCTTTCTCCGCCGGGCCGGCGCAAGGATCTTCAGAGGTGTAACGCGCGATGTCCAGCGCCGCCTGTACGGTGCGGGCGATGGCATCCGGGCTGAGATCGGTGGAAGAGGCGCTGCCTTTGCGCTGACGGTGATACACGGTGATGCCCAGCGCGCCATCGCTGTTAAACTCGACGTTTTCCACCTCGCCGAAGCGGGTGCTGACGCTGATGCCGGTCGATTTGGTGACCGCGACTTCCGCCGCGTCGGAACCGGCGCGTGCCAGCTCCAGAGCCTGAGAAACGGCCTGTTCCAGCGCCTTGCGCTGTTCTGCAACTTGAGTGACTACTTTCATCAATCTGCCATAATTAATCAGAAAATCGTTGAGAAAAGTGCCGGAGCGGCGTAGTTGTGCACGCGGGGCGGCGCGCAAAAATCCTGAGATCTCTGCCGTTGAGTCTAACAGGAACCGCGTTGAATTTCGCATAAAGCCGAACGGTAAGACCGGGATAAAATACAAAACTCGCGCGTCACTCGACGATAAGTTTTACCGACTTGCCGATATTCGCCATCATGTTGACCAACGCATCCAACGTAAATTTCTCGGTTTTCTGGTTCACCACGTCGGACACGCGCGGCCGGGAAGTGTGCAGATAACGCGCCGCCTCTTCCTGGCGATAGCCTTCTTCCTCAATCCACGCGCTGATCTCTCCCATCAGCTGTTTTTTTAGTGCGATAAGCTGCGCAATCTCCGCATTGGACTGTGCTTGCAATTGCCGAGCCTCATCGGCGGAAAACCCCAAATCCGCAAACACATTGCCGCCTGCTGGCGTAATGTGGCGCGAACCGGTATCAATCGGCTTGGTCATGACCTTTACTCCGCTAATGACCGCGTCATAACGCGCTTTGATTATCTGAATATCGTGGCGGCTGGTTTTCTCCGCCTTCTTTTGAAAGCTGTGCAGAACGTAGATCGCTTCGCTAAACTTTGCCACATAGACCACCCTGAACGCTCCGCCGATGGCATATAAACGGATTTCGATAACGCCACTTCCACAACTGGTCATCGTTTTCCAATTACCGGGCTCCAAACCTCTTTGCACTTTACTCAGTTCAAATCCTGCCGCTTTTCGCGCATCTATTGGAAAGGCCAACAAATCCTCTAACGATGAACCGCGCCAATCAATGGCTTTCTCGATGCCATCATCCATGAATACCACCTCATTTTGTATAAAATTTTATACAAACATGATGATAAAAACAACAGCATGAATTCAGAGGACAGGAACCTAGACATGATAATGCCCCAGCGCGGCAGCTATACTCAGTTTGCTCAGGGCACTCAATTGGCGGGTTGCCGGACAACCTGTTAGGATTAGCCTCTTTTTAACGGAGCCTACCATGAACAAACAGCCTGAAGACTGGCTCGACGATGTCCCGGAGAATGAAAACGAGGACGATGACGAGATTATCTGGGTCAGTAAAAGTGAAATTAAACGTGATGCCGAAGCGCTGAAAGACCTGGGGGCCGAAATGGTCGATCTGGGCAAAAACGCGCTGGACCGCATTCCGTTGGACGAAGATCTGCGTGCCGCCATCGAGCTGGCGCAAAAGATCAAGAAAGAGGGCCGTCGCCGTCAGCTGCAGCTGATCGGCAAGATGCTGCGCGCCCGCGATATCGAGCCGATCCAGACCGCGCTCGATAAGCTGAAAAACCGCCATAACCAGCAGGTTTCGCTGTTCCATAAACTGGAAGCGCTGCGCGACCGTCTGGTCGAAGAAGGCGATGACGTGATTCCGTCGATCCTGGATCTGTATCCGGCCGCCGATCGTCAACAGCTGCGTTCACTGGTGCGCAATGCGCAGAAAGAGAAGGCCGCCAACAAGCCGCCTAAAGCTTACCGCCAGATCTTCCAATACCTGCGCGAGCTGGCCGAAGCGGCTGACTAAGCGCCGCCGCCATCCCGGGATGAACCCGTTTCATCCCCGGTGATGCGCCGGTTCGCCGCTGCTTTCGCGGATATTGAAACGCAGGCTGCCTTCCAGCTCTTCTTCCGCTTCTTCAAACAGCAGAATGATCGCGCCAAAACGACGCTTGCTGCGGGCATTGAGGTGGGTGAACTCGATTTCCACCGGCAGACCGATATCGCCGGTCACCACGTCCCACAGCGCGTCGAGGTTGGCGCCAAACCCCTCGTCCAGCGCAAACTTATGCGCGAAATCGCGGTAGAAGGCCGGCACATCCTGGATCTGCTCAAAATCAAACTCTACTTTTGCCATCAAACTCACTCCACACGAATGAAGTTTTTGTAATGGTCACGCGAGACGAAGATCAGACCGTCGCTCGAATACAGCAGGCGATCGGCGCCACGCCGGCCACACTGGTAATTGATGTCCGCTTCACGCCAGACCCGGCCGCCGGCGCTCGGCAGTTGCCCTTCACGGTTAGAAAATCGATCGCCGCCAATCGCCTTGCCCGGCAATACCGAACAGAGGTTGCCTGAACGCGGGTCCCAGCCCCGCTCGCGCGCCTGCTTCTTGGTGATGTAATAATCCGGCAGCCGCTGATGCTGCTGCAGGTAACTCACCACCGTTTGCTGCTGCGTGAGCCGATCGATGCTCTGTTGCTGCCCCGCCGGCGCTTGCACCACCGCCGCATTGCCGCCAATCGCACGGTGCTCGTTGCCGCGCAACGCGCTGAAGACGGCGATGACCACGGCGATGACAATCGCCAACAGAATCCGCTTGTTCATGACATTCCCTGAAATTATGCCGCCGGAGGCGCCGCAGCTCCCCCAGGCTAGTTAGGTATATAGTCGACCTGGATGAAACTAAGATGACCGACACGTTGCGTTTTCGCGGCGGTGTGGGTTTCATCCATTCATGTCAATGATGCCACTTTCCAGCCGTTCTGGCACTCGGAGTCTCTCTGAAAACGAGCCGCCTGCTCTGAGACGGCCCGCCGAACAACGACTGCTTACAGTATAGTCAGGGAAGGCGCCGCACAGCGCGGCGCAACAGGAGGGAACGCATCAATCGATCAAGGCGTGGCGATAGCGGTGCAGCATGTCGGCCAGGCGTTTCACCGGCCCGGTGACGCTGAGCGGCGCCTGATTGTCGACCAGCTTCTGTTGGTACTCGTTCATTTCGCCCAGCAAGCGATCGTAGTAGTAGGCGCGCTTGACGTCGTTCTTGGCGGAGACCACCCGATCGGCGGTGCTGCGGATCTGGCGGTGGAAGGCCGACAGCTCTTCGCTGGCCGGAATTTCCGCTCGCTGCATGCGCTGGTGGGCGATGATCAGGTTCAGCGCCAGACGATACTTGGCAATGTCGTTCGGGAACATCATCAGCAGCTGGTTAAGCTGCTGATACAGCGCAGGCAGGTGGTTTTGCCGACGGCGCGCCGCCTTGGTGGTCAGCGCCGACACCGCGCTGCTGACGAACTGGTTGAGCAACGTGCGGCCGGTGCGTTCGCGCGAATTATCGCGGATCAGCAGCAGCACCATCAGCCCGACGCAGCTGCCGAGGAACTGGCCCAGCGCCCCGTCGAGAAACTGGGTCACGTTGAACTCCATCGGGTTGCTCAGCACCAGAATGTTGATGGTCCCCGCCAACAGCCCCAGCGAACCGAGCCGCCGCTTCTGCACCTCGATGCCGATGAAAAACGCCAGCAGGCCAAGGCTGAGACACAGCAGCAAAATGCTCTGCTGGGTCGCCGGCAGGATCACCATGAAGAACAGAGAACCGACCGGGATTGCCGCCAGCATGCCCAGCACGAAATCCATCGCCACCATGCGCGGCGCCGGGGTGCGCATCGCCAGCGAGGTGATCACCGCAATGATCACCATAAAACCGCTGCCGGACGTCCAGCCGGTCCACAGCCACAGCAGGCAGCCGAAGGCCGTCGCCACAAAGGTGCGCAGACCGTTGATCATCGCGTGATGCCCTTCCGCCGAGGTCGGCTTGACCACGGTTTCATTGCTCAATACGCCCTCTTCCACCGCGCTGATGCTGCAGTTGGTGTGCACGCCTTTCGACAGCAGCAGGTAGCGCGTCGCCGCGCCGACCCAGCCGGTGATGGTCGGCAGCGTTTCCTCGGAGCGATGCGTGGTCAGCACCTGACGCAACAGCTTCATGCGTTTGTGGATCTCCTGCGGGGTCTCCGCCGGAACCATCAGCTGTTCCCGCAAACTTTCTTTCAGCGCCTGTGGGTGATTCAACAAGATCAGATAGGTTTCACAGGACTGGGTGATCAGCGTCAGCGACAGGGTATGCAGCGCCTTCACCCGACGGTTGACCTTCTGCCAGCGCGAGGACTCCATCATCAGGTTGTTGCGCATGCCGTCCAGCGCCGTGGTGCTCTTCACCAGATTGCTCCAGGCACGGTCAATGTCTTCTTTGTCGGCGTTGCTGATGCACATCTGCATCAGGCGATATTGATCCACCAGCAGTTGATCCACCGCCCGATCGATGTCCTGCTTGATCGAACGCGGTGAAAACAGCAGATCGGCCAACACGGCGCTGACGATGCCCAGCACGATCTCGCTGCAACGCTCGATGGCGAACTGCGGCGCTTCCAGCAGGTGGGCCTCGCTGGTGGCGACCGTCACGATGATGATCAGCGCGGTATAGCCGGCCAGCCCCCAGGCGTAGGAGTTCTCCACCTTGATAAGCGAAGAGAGCCAGGTGCAGAAACCGGCCCACATGCAGCACAGCATCAGCATCACTACCGGCGCGCGGGCGGTGGTGATGATGATGAGCAGGCCGACGAAGCAGCCGATAAAGGTGCCGATGATGCGCAGCCAGCCGCGATGGCGAATGGCGCCGGAGAAGGGTTCACCGCCGGCGGCAAAGGCCGGGCCGGCGGCAACGATGGCGGCGGTCATCGCCGACCAGCGCGGGGTTTCCAGATTGAGATGGAAGCCGACGAACAGCGCAAACACAATCGCGAAGCTGAGTTTGAAGGCAAATCTCAGCCGGATAAAGGTTGGGCTGCTCATTAGCCGAACTCACGCAGCCGGTGCATCAGGCGCACAAAAGGCGAGCCGCTGTCGGCATTGCGATCGTTCTTGCCGACGATCACCACGGTGGCGGTGGTGCCGGCCGGGTACGGATGCTGTTGATCCTTGGCGTCCAGCAGGATCTTCACCGGCACGCGCTGCGCCAGGCGCACCCACTCCAGGTTGCTGTCGATCGAGGCCAACCCTTTGTTGTTCACCGTGCTGCTGCTGTTGTTCACCGCCGCCGCCACGCTGTCGACGGTGCCATGCATGATGCGGTTGCTGCCGAGCGGGGTAATCTCCGCGCGATCGCCCTTATTCAGGCCGTTCAGCTTGGTCTCTTCCAGGTACGCCAGGATGTAGAAGGAATCTTTCTTCACCAGTGCCACCGCAACCGACCCGCGGGTGATGTATTCACCGGCGTGTACGTTGAGGTTGGTGATCCAGCCATCGGCCGGGGCGCGCACCGTGGTGCGCTCCAGATCCAACTGCGCCAGCTCGCGAGCCGCAATGGCCTTCGCCAGCTGGTGCTGCACGGTCTGCAGCGAGTTGTTCGACTGGTCAATCTCTTCCTGCGACATCGCCTGCACGCCCAACTTCACGCGGCGGCCGGCCTCACGCCGTTTTTCCGCCGCCAGCGTCTGATAGTAGGCGACGTCGGCGCCGGCTTCCGCCAAGGCCTGCTCATAACGCGGCCGATCGACCACGAACAGCACCTGGCCTTTCTTGACCAGTTGGTTGTCCACTACCGGCACGTCGGTCAGCAGGCCGCTGACGTCCGGCGCGATCGCCACCACGTCGGCGGTGAACTTGGCGTCACGCGTCCACGGCGACTCGGTGTAGAACACCCAGGCCTTGAATACCGCGGCAATGCCCAGCAGCACAAGAATCAAAGTGATCGCGATTCGGGTTATTTTTATCGAAAAATTTTTCACAGCGACCTCAAACAAAAAGACACGAAATCAGATAAAACAAGCAGCAATACAGCGCGGTATTAAACAGCGCCGGATGCCAGACAAAATCGTAAATCCCCGTCGGCTGCAGCAGGCGGCGCAAGAGAAAAAACAGCGCCAGCGACACCAGCAGCTCGAAAAACACCGGCGGAAACGACAGTCCGAAGATGACCATAACCGGAAGCAAACTCATCACTTTTTCCTTATTGTTCACTGCGCCGGGGGAAGACAGGTCTCGCCATTCACATTCTCTTTACATTTTAGCGTGCGCGCGCCACAAATCTTGACCAGGCAGCTTGTCCAGGTCACGAACCCGAAAAAAGGTTAAACTTTGGGGCAGACATCCACGACAGGGATTGCGAGGGTGCCGGAGGAGCAGCAGGATGACGTCGCCGCTCGCTCTCGCACGTTGGTGAGGTCTATTCACCCGACCACGTTATATTAGCCTGCTTACTATCAAGGCATCAACAATCTGTGATCTAAATCACTTTTAAGCCAGAGTGAATAATGGAAAGATTAAAACGCATGTCGGTATTCGCCAAAGTGGTTGAGTTCGGGTCGTTTACCGCGGCCGCGCGCCAACTCGACATGAGCGTTTCATCGATCAGCCAAACCGTCTCGAAACTGGAAAATGAGCTGCAGGTCAAGCTGTTGAACCGCAGCACGCGCAGCATTGGCCTGACCGAGGCCGGCAAGATTTACTATCAGGGCTGCCGACGCATGCTGCAGGAAGTCAGCGAAGTGCATGAGCAGCTGTACGCGTTTAACAATACGCCCGCCGGCACGCTGCGCATCGGCAGCTCGTCCACCATGGCGCAAAACGTGCTGGCGAACATGACCGCCGAGATGATGAAAGAGTACCCGGGTCTGACGGTCAACCTGGTGACCGGCATACCGGCGCCGGATCTGATCACCGACGGGCTGGATCTGGTGATCCGCACCGGCGCGCTGCAAGACTCGAGTCTGTTCTCGCGCCGCCTGGGGCAGATGCCGATGGTGGTGTGCGCCGCCAAAAGCTACCTGAGCCAGCACGGCACGCCGCAGAAGCCGAGCGACATGGTCAACTTTTCCTGGCTGGAGTACAGCGTGCGGCCCGACAGCGAATTCGAACTGATGTCGCCGGAAGGCATCACCACGCGCATTTCCCCGCAGGGGCGCTTCGTCACCAACGACTCCTCCACCATGATCCGTTGGCTGAAAAACGGCGCCGGCATCGCCTACGCCCCGCTGATGTGGGTGATCGAAGAGATCAAGCGCGGCGAGATCGAGATCCTGTTCAAAAGCTACCATTCGGATCCGCGGCCGATCTACGCGCTCTATACCGAGAAGGACAAACTGCCGCTGAAGGTACAGGTGTGCATCAACTATTTAACCGACTATTTCGAACGCGTAGCGGCGGTCTATCAGGGTTATCGCTGAGCAGCACTTAAATAGCGGCGCGCCAGCGCGGCCAGCAGCATCAGCGCCAACATGCCGATGCCCCACAGCAGCCAGACGGCGTAGCTCGCCCAGGCCAGCAGCAGAGGAAAATAGCTCGCCAGCCCGTTGCCCAGCTGTTTCAGCCACGGCAGCCAGGCGTCCGACACCGTCTGCGGCACCAGGCTCAGCGCCCCGTTCACCGGCAACGTTGCGTTTCCGGCCGCCTCCGCCAACGCCGGCAGCCAGGTCAGCAGGCCGGATACGCCCCAGGCCAGCAACGTCCACAGCGCCATGGCGCCCAGCAGCAGCGCGACCGTCCAGCCGCCCCGATTCACGGCACACCGCCGCCGCACTGCGGACAAAAGCGGCTGCCCGGCGGCAACGACGCGGCGCACTGTCCGCAGGTGGCGCTCGCCGCGGCAAACGGCTGGCCGCAGCGGTGACAATAACGCGCGCCCGGCTTATTCACGGCCCGGCATTCCGGGCACTGCAGCCCCTGCTCGCCATGCTGGTTATAGCGGTTGCCATGGTGGCCACCGCCGTGGCCCGCGCGCCGATGACCGCCGTTAATACCGCCTTGCCCCAACAACCTTTTCAGTAAGCTCATCCCGCCTCTCCTCTGTGCATTCACGCTGAAGCTCACTGTAAACCCTGGAGTAAACTCCAGGGTAAAGCCCAGCGATGAGGATTTACGTTTCATTACATCGTAATAATGGCAAGGCTTTGATGCCGTTAACAAAAGCACCATCGGCATTATCCCACGCCGCCGCGCTGCGTTATGCTGCGGGCACCTCTCCCTGCATCAGGAATAACCATGAAAAAAATCATACTGGACTGTGACCCGGGACATGACGACGCCATCGCCCTGCTGCTGGCCTGGGGCAATCCGCAGATCGACCTGCTGGCGGTCACCACCGTGGTGGGTAACCAAACGCTGGACAAAGTGACGCGCAACGCCCTGGCGGTGGCGCGCATCGCCAACATCACCGACGTGCCCTTCGCCGCCGGCTGCCCGCGCCCGCTGGTGCGCAATATCGAAGTGGCACCCGACATTCACGGCGACTCCGGCCTCGATGGCCCGGTGCTGCCGGAGCCTCACCTGCAGCTGGACTCGCGCCACGCGGTGGATCTGATCATCGATACCGTGATGGCCCACCCGCCCGGCAGCGTGACGCTGGTGCCGACCGGCGGCCTGACCAATATCGCCATGGCGGTGCGTAAAGAGCCGCGCATTGCCGAGCGGGTCAAGGAAGTGGTGCTGATGGGCGGCGGCTATCATGTGGGCAACTGGAGCGCGGTGGCGGAGTTCAATATCAAAATCGATCCCGAGGCGGCGCACATCGTGTTCAATGAAAAATGGCCGCTGACCATGGTCGGGCTGGATCTCACCCACCAGGCGCTGGCCACGCCGGCCGTCTGCGAACGCATCGCCACCCTCGGCACCCGGCCGGCCACCTTCGTCGGCGAACTGCTGGCATTCTTTGGCCGTATGTACCAACAGGCGCAGGGCTTTAGCGCCCCGCCGGTACACGATCCTTGCGCAGTGGCCTACGTAATCGATCCGAGCGTTATGTCGGTGCGCAAAGCGCCGGTGGATATCGAGCTGACCGGCACCCTGACGTTGGGCATGACGGTCGCGGACTTCCGCGCGCCTCCGCCGCCGGACTGCCACACCCAGGTCGCGGTCAAACTGGATCAGGATAAATTCTGGGATCTGGTGGTGGATGCGCTGGAACGGATCGGTGACGTGGAGTAAGCGCACAAGAGACGAGATTAACGCGCTTGGGCAGGCGCGTTAGTCCGTATTCTGCCGCGGCAACAGGAGGCTCAAGCCATAACCGCTTTTATTTCCAATGCAGCAGAACAATCCTAATAATAAATTATTTCATGAAAATTTAAAAAAACAGATAAAGACAGGAAGAATCTTAATAAAATTAAAACCATGAAAATCACATTGAATTTAAAAACCAGCAATGGGAAACGATGAAGCAAATCTCCGCCCTCACGCCGCCACTGACGGCATCAATTAAACAAGCAGATACCTCTTTTATTCTTCACACTGCCTGCCAATATAGACCATTGCCGGGATGCCCCACGATATCCACACACGCAAGAACCACAGGCAACACATTGATTTTAATTAATAAAAACAATATTAAGATTAAAAATTGACTGAATAACAATAGATTTGAGAAAATAGCGCGTCTGTTTTTGCAAACAACAAAAATGCCTTTTGCGAGTGAAAAATACGGCTTAACCTTTCTTTGGGCAAACAGCCTCGCGCATTCTCAGGGCAAACATTATTTATCGCTTTACCATAAAGACGGTTTAAATTTCCCGTGAGACATTGTCGATTTCAACATTACACGCATTTCAATACCAGGATAAAGGATAGGGAATAATCAAAGCATGCATTTAATAAACGCTATCAGGCCTTGGCAGGTTAACCATGGCCGATAAATCTCCCGCTTACGCAGCGACCATCGCCGTGCTGCTGCTGATCTGGATGGCGGCGGTCCTGCCGGTTTATTACCCCAACATGGGCGGCGACGGTCTGGCGCTGCCGCAAAACATTCTGGCCTGGGGCGTCATGGCGCTCACTACGCTGATCGTGACGTTTACCGTTTGCCTGGGTCGCATCCGCCTTTCGCTCACGCCCACCGCGCGCCTGTTGCTGCTCGGCATCGCCGTGCTGGCGCTGCCGCTGCTGTATACCCGCCCCGAATGGCGCGAAGACGCCCTGTGGCGCTGCGCCGGTTTGCTCGGCGGTTGGTTGTTCTATGTCGCCTGCCTGCAGCTGCGCGTCACCGCCCGGCAGCGCGAGCTGCTGCTGTTCGGCCTGTTGTTTGCCGTCGGCATTCAGGCGTTGTTGGCGGCTTTACAGCTGTTCGCCCCCGCGCTGGCCTGGGTATCCCCTAACGGCGGCCGGGTCTACGGCGTCTTTCAGCAGCCGAACGTGCTGGGCAGCTTTATCGCCACCGGGCTGGCTTTGGCGCTCTGGCTGCTGCTGGCTTCCTTCTCTGCGCCGACACGGCGGCAAATCCCGCTGCTCGCGCTGCTGGTCGCTTTCTCCGCCCTGCTGGTGCTGATCCAGTCGCGCGCCGCCTGGTTGGGGGCCGCATTGGCGGCGGCGCTGCTGCTGTGGCGCTTTGCCCACCAACGCCCGGCCGCAAGCCGCTGGGCCGGCAGCGCGCTGCTGCTGGGCGCAGCGATCGGTCTGACGGTGCTGTTCACCGGTTTCGGTCTGGATGGCGGCGCTGGCCTGATCGGACGGGAGCTTTCCAACAGCGCGCGCCTGACCATGCTGCACGACGTCGGCGCCATGATCCTGGCCAAGCCGCTGCTGGGCTGGGGCTACGGCGGCTTTGAATACAGCTTCGCGCACTTCCGCCTGCAGACAATGTCCTGGAGAGAAGTGCTGGAAGTCGCCGGGCATCCGCACAATGAAATCCTGCTGTGGTGGGTCGAGGGCGGCCTGACGGCGCTGGCGGGTATCGCTATCGTCCTTGCCGCCGGCGTACGGCTGCTGAAAAGCGCCTGGCAACGGGATCGAGAACAGCCGAACGGTGCGCGCGTCGGCCTGTTCCTGGTGCTGCTGCCGATGCTGATACACACTCAGCTGGAATACCCTTTCTATCTGTCTGCGCCGCACTGGCTGGCGTTTCTGCTGCTGCTGGCGCTGCTGGACGGCCAAACCGGCGAGCCCCGCCCGCTGCCGTTCGCCAAAGCCCTGAGCCTGCCGGTGGCGCTTGCGGCGCTCGGCGTGCTGGTGATGGCGGCCTTCGCCTGGCAAGGGCGCATGGCGCTCACTCAGTCGGAGCGCACTATGCTGGCCAACATCGACAGCATCGAGCAGATGCCGCCGCCGGCCGCCTGGATCTATCGGGAGCGCAAAACCTTCGATGAGCAATCTCACGCGCTGCTGGTCTATAACCAAACGCGCGATGATGCCCTGTTGACCGGCTATCGGCAGTGGGCCAATGCCTATCTGCAGCGCCGCATCGACGCCAACGTCTACGCCACGCTGATCATGATCTTGCGCTATCAGGGGGATCAGGCACAAGCCGATGCTCGCCAGCGGGAAGCCGCTTTTCTGTTTGCGCGGGATGCGCGGTTCAGGTAGGGACAACGAGGTGAGAGCGATGCCTCGCCGCTCTCACCTGCGTCATTTTATGTCGCAAAATTAACGCGGCAATATCGCGCACTCTTTATCCAGCAGCGACTCTACCGAAGCGCGGTTGCCGACGTCCCAGCCGCGCTTCGAGGCCAGCAAAATAAACCCCCGTTGGCCGCCAAACGTAGTGGGCACTAACGCCACGCCATATTCCGCCAACTGCTGCGGCGACAGATGAAAATAATCCGCCAGATCCTTAATCGGGTAAACGCCCATCGCGGTTGGCTGCATCACGCGGCGCGCGTAGTAGGTGTGGCGCAACAGCTTATCCGGCAAGGGCCGCCATTGTTCCTGTATGTAGGGACGTTCCGCCTGCAATTGACGCCGCACGTCCTCACGCAGACAGGTCAGGTGAATGTGCAATTGGTTTTGGCTGCGGCCATATGCGGAGTTGATCGCCATGCCCAACATATCATCCGGCACCGGCCCGCCATATTCGGCGGCCAGCCGATAACGCATCAGCCAGGCATAGCCAAAATAGTCCGTCCGTTCCCCGGCCAGCAACTGCGGGCTTTCAATGCCGGAGAGCGGCGCCGTCGGAACCAGAATAAAATGATAGGGGTAACGCGGGTTTTGCAGCACGCTGAAGCCCTGAGCCTTCCCCTGCGGCATATAAATCTGCTCACAGGGCGCCGGATCGCGCTTTTGCTGATAATTGGCCATGCAAAGCTTATCGACTACGCCCCACAGCGCATCGGAGCGGGCGCAGCCCGTCAGGGACAGGACGCCCAGCGCCAGCAGCCAACGCCGGGCGGGTGTAGCCAGACGCGTCATCATCGTATTGCTCTGTTTTTTCGCCACGTCAATTTTATTCCATTATATCGTGCAGGCTACGGCGTCCTGCCGCGCTTAGCGTTACGAATGCGAGAAAGGCCGCAAAATGGAGCATGATTGAGGGGCCAACGCGTGGCCCCTGGAGGAAAAATTACGCCGTGCCGCCGACGGTGAGCGTGTCCAGTTTCAGCGTCGGTTGGCCGACGCCCACCGGCACGCTCTGGCCTTCTTTGCCGCACACGCCCACGCCTTTATCGAGCGCCAGATCGTTGCCGACCATCGAGATCTGCTGCATAGCCTCGATGCCGGAGCCGATCAGCGTCGCCCCCTTCACCGGTTTAGTGATGCGGCCCTTCTCGATCAGATAGGCTTCGGTGGTGGAGAACACGAACTTGCCGGAGGTGATATCCACTTGGCCGCCGCCAAAGTTCGGCGCGTACAGGCCGTACTCAACGCTGGCGATGATCTCTTCCGGCGTCGATTTACCCGCCAGCATGTAGGTATTGGTCATGCGCGGCATTGGCAGATGCGCGTAGGACTCGCGGCGGCCGTTGCCGGTCGGCGCGACGCCCATCAGGCGCGCGTTGAGCTTGTCCTGCATGTAGCCTTTCAGCACGCCGTTTTCGATCAGCACGTTGTACTGGCCCGGCACGCCTTCGTCGTCGATCGCCAGCGAACCGCGGCGCCCTTGCAGGGTGCCGTCGTCCACCACGGTACACAGCTCAGACGCCACCCGCTCGCCCATATGGCCGCTGAACACCGAGGTGCCGCGCCGGTTGAAGTCGCCTTCCAGGCCATGGCCCACCGCCTCGTGCAGCAACACGCCCGGCCAGCCGGCACCCAACACCACCGGCATATTGCCGGCCGGCGCCGCTACCGCGCCGAGGTTGACCAGCGCCATGCGCACCGCTTCTTTGGCGTAGGCATCGGCGCGCACGTCGCCGTCGACGGTTTCCAGGAAGTAGTCATAGCCGAAACGGCCGCCGCCGCCGCTGGAGCCGCGCTCACGCTTGCCGTCCTGCTCCACCAGCACGCTGACGGAAAGACGCACCAGCGGGCGAACGTCCGCCGCCAGCGTGCCGTCGGTGGCGGCCACCAACACCTGCTCGTAAACGCCGGTGATGCTGGCGTTCACTTCCTGCACCCGCGCATCGGCGGCGCGCGCCACCTTGTCGACGCGGTGCAACAGGGCGATTTTCTCTTCGCGCGGCAGGCTTTGCAGCGGATCGAGCAGCGGGTACAGCGCTCGATAACCGATTTCGCCCAGGGTATGCGCCCGCCCGTCGCCCTGCTCGCGCACGATGCTGCGCGCCGCCTGGGCGCTCTGCTGCAGCGCATTCAGGGTGATCTGATCGGCATAGGCGAACCCGGTCTTCTCACCGCTGACGGCGCGCACGCCGACGCCCTGGTCGATATTGTAAGAGCCATCCTTGATGATGCCGTCCTCGATCACCCAGGCTTCGTGATAGCTGGACTGAAAATAGAGATCGGCGTAGTCGATACGGCGTTCTGCCAGTTGACCCAGTACCGAGTACAGGTCTTGATGACTCAGCTTGTTGGTAGCGAGTAACTGCTCACTGACAAACGTCAGACTCATAATGGTTTCACTCTTGATTGGAGGATAACTTGTCAGACGGCGCCGTCAGCGACGTCTGGAATCGGTTGTGCTGCAGCACCGGCATCTGCGCACGAATATTTTTCAGGCTTGCGGCGTCCACGCGCACCTTCAGTGCCGCCACGGCGTCCGGGTTCTCGGCCAGTACCTTGCCCCAGCCGTCGACGGCCAGCGTGTGGCCCCAGGTGCGACGGGTCGGCCCGTGGCGCCCCACCTGCGCCGGCGCCAGGATCATGCACTGGTTCTCGATCGCTCGGGCGCGCAGCAGGATTTCCCAATGCGCCTCGCCGGTTACCCGCGTAAAGGCCGCCGGCACCGAAATCAGTTCGGCGCCCTGCGCCCGCAGCGCCTGGAACAGCGCGGGGAAGCGCAGATCGTAGCATATGGTCATGCCCAAACGCCCGACCGGCGTATCCACCACCGTCAGGTGCTGCCCATGCTGGTAGGTATCCGACTCGCGGTAATGGCCGTGCGCGTCGTTGATGTCCACATCGAACATGTGCAGCTTGTCGTAGCGGGCGCGGATCTCGCCCTGCTCGTCGAACAACAGGCTGCTGGTGGTGATAAGCTCCGGGTTCTCACGGCTGACGAGCGGCATCGAGCCCACCAGCAACCACACGCCATAGCGGCGCGCCAGTTCGCGCACCGCATTCTGCAGCGGGCCATCACCCTGTTTTTCCGCCTGTTGGCGGTAGGCTGCGGAGTTGGCGAACAGCAGCGCGTTCTCCGGCGTCATGACCAGTTTTACCCCGGCATTGAGCTGCTTAATCTGCTGTTCAATCTGGGCCAGGTTATCGCGCACCTGATCGCCACTGCACAACTGCAACAACGCAACGTTAGCATTCCTCATGACGCCTTATCCTCCTTTGACTTACGCTGTACCTCATTGATCTTCGGCTGGTCGAGATCGCCGCCGATATGGTAGCGAATCAGCGAAATCTTGCTCCACAGCGGCCCCAGCACCTGCGAGGCGGCGAACACCGCCGCGCCGACGATCGGGTTAACGACAAACGCCGTGGCCACGCCGACGGTCGCTGAAATCGCCGGCGCCACCACCGCTTCCATATCGATGCGGCGGCGCGCCAAATCGATCTGGCCGCTCATAGCAATATCCGCCGCCAAGCCATCGATCAATAGATTATCAGTATGCATTATGCCATCTTTCAGCCAGGCGGTACTGCGGATGGAATCAAAGTAGAAGCCTTTGCCGAAGGTATCGCTGAAGTCGAACTGCAGCTTGCGCAGCAAAGCGTCGAAGCTGACCAGCCGCAGCAGCTGACCGGCGCGGCCGCCGCCCATGCTGTCGATCTCGCCCTTGCCCATTTTGACCTGCAACGCGCCGCTCAGCGTATCGACCCGCGGCTGCCACGGCGTGCCATGCCAGTACAGATCGAAATCCACGTCGTAAGGCGCTCCCTTGAGCGGAATGGTGATGCCGAAGAAGGCGGCGGTTTCATCAATCTTACCGCCGAGCAGCTTGCCTTTCAGCGAGCTGCGCTCTTCCTGCGCGTTTTGTTTCCACAGGCCGGTGGCGGTCATGCGCCCTTGGCCGGTATCGACCAGGCCGTGATCCAGCGTCAGAGTATCACCCCGATTAGTCAAATCCGCCTCGACCTTGCCGAGGTTCTGCCCCAGCACCCAGCACGACTTGCAGCGCAACATCAGCGAAGGCCAGTCGCGGAAGCTGATTTTCTCCGGCGGCGGCGGCGTGCCCGCCGCGCTTTTCGTCTCTGCGAACTGCGGGTTGTAATACAGATAATTGATATCGGCGCGCCACGGCCCGCGATCGGCCACCCGCAGGCTGCCGTCCACTTCGTCGCTCTTGGCGCTCACGAGGGTAGCGCCAAGCTGTTTCTCGGCCGACAGCGTCAGCTTATGCCAGGCCTGGCCGCCCAACAGCAGCTGCGGCGTGGTCAGCGCCACGGTGGTGGGGAAGCTGAAACCTCCCACCTGGCCGCTGCCGCCGCCCTGTTTCAGCGCCGGCGCGAGCAGCGCCAGCCACTGCTCACCGTCCAACGCCGGCAGATTCAGTGTCATCGACTTGCCGGCCGGCAGCGGCGGCGTGCCGCCCCCGTTGGTTTGCCAGGCGGCGCGCGCCAGATTCACCTGTTTTTTATCGAAGTTCCATTCACTGTTGAAACGGTTCTGTTTGCCCGCGCTACCGGTCAACATGAAGCCGTTCAAACCGCCTTTGACCTTGACGTTCACCGGCAGCGCCTCTCCTGGCGCCTTGTCCAGCGGCGAAGGTAAGTGACTGCTCACTTTCTTCAAATCCGCGTCGAGACCGATATCGTAGCTGGCCGAACCTTGGTGCGGCAGCGTGATGGCCACCTGGCTCTGCCAGGGCGCGCTGCCGCTGAGCGCATCGGCGGCCTCTTTCGGCAGGCCGGGGAACTTGCCCGGCTGCCAGTCTCCTTTCAGACCAACGTTGACCTTGTAGTCACGCTCGCCTTCCTGCGTAGTGAAGTTGACCGCCACCGGTTGCCCGAACCAGTTGGCCGACAGGGTGTCGCTCTCCAGATTGCCGTTGTTGAAACGGAATTTGCCGCTGAGCTTCTGCAGCTCGCTTTCCAGCGGTTTTATCAGCAACGAATTATTGTTCAGCGCCACTTCACCGGTGGCTTTGACCTGCTCGCCGTCCAGCGGGATATCCAGATGTAAGCGCCCACTGACATCGCCGCCAATTTGCAGCTGCTCCAGCGCCGCCCCCAGCGAATCGTGCAACGGCGTCTGCATAAAGTAGTCATGCACATCGCTGCCCGCGCCGGCCACGTCGGCGTCAATCAGCAGCCGCTCTTTCAGGTAATCCGGGATCACCGCGCTGATATTTTTACCCGCCACCTTGCCCAACCGGGTTTGCGGCGCATGCATCCACAGCCCCTCGTTGGCGAAATCGAGATCGATCGCCAAATCGGTCAGCGCCGGCCAGCCCGGTTGGAACTGGAAGGTGGCATGGCGCAGCGGTACGAAGACTTCGAACTGTCCTTCGTTTTTGCGATACGGGAAGTGCTGCGGATCGCCGGAATAAATCAGCGTGGCGTTATCCACCTGGCCGCCCTGAATGGCGCCGCTCAGGTAGTCCACCAGATGCTTGCCCATCAACGGTTCCGGGAAATAGCGCCAGGCGTCGGCGCCGTCATACAGGCGGATGCCCGCCAGGATGTTCAGCCACGGATCGCCCTTGGCCGGCTGCTGATAACGGAAATCGCCATTGACCCACAGCGACTTCGCCTTGACGTCCAGCCCCTGACTCGCCAGCTCCCAGCCCTGATCGTTGTAACGCCAGGTCAGCGCGCCACGCGCGCGGCTGACTTCAAGCGGCGCGCGGAACATGTCGCCGTAAGGCAGGGTGCTGTTGGTGAGCCCCAGCGTCAGGCGGCCGTTCTCCACCCCGCCGCTCAACGCCCCGGAGAAGTGGTTAACGCCCGGCAGCAGTTCCCAACGCTGCCAGCTGACATCGCGCCACAGCGCCTGGAAACGGCTCTTTTCCGGCTGCTTGAGCGGAATGTCCAGCGCCAGCGCTTCCAATTGCCCCTGCGGCTGCAGATCGTTCCAGCGGTCGAGCACGTCCGGGCTGAGGAAGGAGAAGGTCGGCAACAGCGCCGACAGACGCTCCAGCTGAATATCAGTCGCGCGCACACGCAGTTCTTCATTCTGCGCCGGCCCCATGAATTCGGTGTTTTCCGGCAGCCACAGCGCGGAAAGCCCGCCCTGCGGCCAGGCCTGGCCGTCGGTGCTCAACCGCAGTTGCGGCACGTCGAGCTGCCAACCGGTGCCCTGGCGGCGCAGCGACAGCGCCAGATTATCCACGTCCAGCCGGTGCTGCGCGGCGCCGGTGTCCCAGTTGGCCGCCCCCTGCTTGAGCAACGCATTGCCGCCGGCGATCTGGCCGTTCTGCACCTGCAGCCAGGCCGCCAGGCTGAAGTCGGCGCTTTCCAGCCCGGTGTTGGCGCGCAGCCAGCGGGTAAACCAGGGTTTCATATCGATGTTATCGGCCTGCAGGTAGACCGTGCCTGTATCCAGCAGGCCCTGATTATCACGCAGGTCCATGCGCAGCTGCACCACGCCGTGTTGGCCGTTCAGCGTCGACAGGCTGATCTGCCCCTCGGCGCGGTGGCGATCGCGGCCGTTGAGCCAGGTCAGCTGAGGAATGTCGAATTCGGCGCGCGCGCCGGCGGGCGTCAGGAACGAGATACGGCTGTCGCGCAGATCGAAATGATCGAGCTGGCGCAGCATCAGATCGCTGATTTTGCCCGGCTCAAGGCCTTCGCCCTGCTGGTCGCCGCCCAGCGTGGCGTTCAAGTCGAGGCGGAATTGGTAGAAGGTCAGATCGCGGAACTGCCAGCGCCAGTGCAGCAGCGACTGCCACACGTCCAACGCCAGCGTCACGCGCTCGATATGCACATCGCTTTTGGGCAGCGTAGCGCTCAGGTTGCGCATTTCAAGCTGCGGGCCGAACGTTTCCCAGCTGCCCTGCACGAAATCCATCCGCACGGGCACGCCGGACAGCTTCTCCACCTGCGCCAGCAGTTGGGGGCGGTAGTCGTTCAGCTTCGGCAGCATCAGGCGCAGCCCGCTGATCAGCAGCGCCACAATCACAATTAGGGTGGCGCCTGTTGCTAACAGAATCCCAGGCAGTCGCCTCACGCAGTTCTCCTTGCTCCGCTGCCTGGCAACGGGAATATCTATGCACTGACGGGCCCGGCGTGCCGGGCCCCTACCGATGTCGGGCGGGCTACATCATGACGACGTCGAACTGCTCCTGGCTGTACAACGGTTCGATCTGCACCTTCACCTGTTTGCCGACGAAAATCTCCACTTCGGCCAGCGCGTGCGACTCTTCGCTCTTCAGCGCTTCGCCGACCGCCGCGGAGGCGTACACCAGGAAGCGATCGGAATCGTAGGCGTGATGCACGCGCACAATTTCGCGCAGGATCTCGTAGCACACGGTTTCCACCGTTTTCACGGTGCCGCGCCCATTGCAAGTAGGACAATCGTGACAGAGCACATGTTCAATGCTTTCACGCGTTCGTTTACGCGTCATTTCAACTAAGCCTAGCTGAGAGAAGCCGTTGATCGTGGTTTTTACCCGATCTTTACTCAACGCCTGCTCCAGCGAGTGCAGCACCCGGCGGCGATGCTCTTCGTTGTTCATATCGATGAAGTCGATAATGATGATGCCGCCCAGGTTGCGCAGCCGCAGCTGGCGGGCAATGGCCTGCGTCGCCTCGATGTTGGTATTGAAGATGGTTTCATCGAGGTTGCGGTGGCCGACGAAGGCGCCGGTGTTGATGTCAACGGTGGTCATCGCCTCGGTCTGATCGATGATCAGATAGCCGCCGGACTTCAGCTCCACCTTGCGCTCCAGCGCGCGCTGGATCTCGTTTTCCACATCGTACAGATCGAAAATCGGTTGGCTGCCGGTGTACAGCTCCAGCTTGCGGGTGATGTCCGGGATATACTCGCCGGTAAACTCCACCAGCAGATCGTGCGTCAACCGCGAATCGACGCGAATGCGATCCAGGGCCGCGCCGGCGAAGTCGCGCAGGATGCGCTGCGCCAGCGCCAGCTCGCCGTACAGCTTGTATTTGGTCTGGTTGCGCTTCTTGCGCTCCATCACCTTGGTCCACAGGCGTTTGAGGAACGCCGCGTCCTGCGCCAGCTCCTCCTCGCCGATGCCCTCCGCCGCGGTGCGGATGATAAAACCGCCCAGCTCGTCGCAGTGCGGCGCAACGATGGACTTCAGGCGTTCACGCTCGGCTTCGCTTTCAATGCGCTGCGACACGCCGACGTGCGCCGCGCCCGGCATGAAGACCAGATAGCGCGAAGGCAGCGTAATGTCGGTAGTCAGACGCGCGCCCTTGGTGCCGAGCGGATCTTTCACCACCTGCACCATCAGGTCTTGCCCCTGGCGCACCAGCTCGGCGATGTCGCGCACGTGGAAGTTTTTCCGCTCGTCGCCGGCGACGCATTCGGTATGCGGCATGATGTCGGAGGCGTGCAGGAAGGCGGCCTTGTCCAGGCCGATGTCGACGAACGCCGCCTGCATCCCCGGCAGGACGCGGCTGACGCGCCCTTTATAGATATTGCCGACGATGCCGCGTTTGGATTCGCGTTCGATATGAATCTCTTGCAGAATGCCGCCATCGATATAGGCGACCCGCGTTTCAGACGGTGTGATATTAACCAGTAGCTCAGCTGTCATGCCTTCTCCTCAGAGCCGGTCGATAATGGCAGCGCCCATCAACCGGTTCTTACATCACGTAATGCGACAAAATTACTGAGCAGCTCATGTGTTTCGACCAGTGGCAGACCGACCACCGCGTGATAACTCCCGGTTATCGTTCTGACGAAACAACCACCCTTTCCTTGAATGCCGTAGGCGCCCGCTTTATCCATCGGTTCGCCCGTAGCAATATAGTCGCGGATATCCTGTTGCGACAGGCTGCGGAACGTCACGTCGGTCACCACCAGCTGGCAACGCACGTCTTGGCGATCGGCGATCGCCACCGCCGTCATCACCTGATGCTGTTTGCCCGACAGGGCCGCCAGCATCTGTGCCGCATGGGCTTCGTCGCGCGGCTTCTCCAGCACCCGGCCGTTGAGCACCACGATGGTGTCGGCGCCCAGCACCGGCCGATCTTCCTGCGCCAGCGCCACGCCCGCTTTGGCCTTGTCCTGCGCCAGGCGGCGCACATAGGCTTCTGCGGCTTCGCCTTCCCGGCGCTGCTCTTCGGTATGCGTCAACAGGATGTCGAACGATACGCCCAGCAGGGTCAGCAGTTCACGTCGACGTGGGGAGCCGGAGGCCAGATAAAGCGAAGTCATTGAGATACCCTTACTGTACGGCGAACTGACGGCGGATTTTGCGCATCAACAGGAATAACCACGGCCACAAAATGCCGTTTACCACACTACTCCAGAACACCTCTGGGCGGAAAGAGACGTTGATCACTAAAAACTCAGCCCAGAACACCACCACGTCCATCGACAGCGACAGCAGCACGACGATCAGCGCCTGTTGCCACAGCGCCATATTGCGGAACAGTTGGAATTTGAACGCCACCAGGTAGGCGATGATGCCCAGCGCCAGCGCGCGCACGCCCAGCGTGGAGCCGAGGATCAGATCCATGATCAACCCCAGCACGAAACCGGTGCCGACGTTGACGCGGTGCGGCAAGGCCATCACCCAGTAGATGAGGATCAGCACCAGCCACGAAGGCCGGAACATGTAGATCTGTTCCGGCCACGGCATGATTTGCAGCACCAACGCCACCAGGAACGACAGCCAGATGATCCAGCGCCCGTGGCTGCGGTAACTGTTCATTGCACCACTCCCGCCGCGGCAGGCTGGGCTGGAGGCTGGGCAGACGCCGGAGCGACGGTTTGCGGCGCCACGCCGGTGGCCGGCGCAGGCAGCTGCGGCCCGACCGAACCGGCAGGCGGCAGCACCTGCGGCATCATCTGCATCAGGCGCTCATTGGCCACGCGGTGAACTTCGTCCGGCGGCAACGGCATGTCACCGTTGCGATCGGCGCCCCACAGCAGCAGCAGGTAGCGCAAGCGCTGCAGACCGGCGGTCGGCCGCGCCTGAATCACGGTGTAAGCGCGTTGATTGTCGACCTTGACCGAAGAGACTACCGCCACCGGATACCCTTCCGGGAAACGGCCGCCGAGGCCGGAGGTCACCAGCACGTCGCCAACGCGGATATCGGTATTGTTCGGCAGGTGTTCCAGCTGCAGATCGTCGGCGCAGCCGCTGCCTGCGGCGATCACCCGAATATCGTTGCGCAGCACCTGAATCGGCAACGCGTGCGAGGCATCGCAGATCAGCAGCACGCGGCTGGTCACCTTCGCCACCGCCACGACCTGGCCAACTACGCCCTTGTCACTGATCACCGGCTGGCCTTCATAGACGCCGTTGTCCGACCCTTTGTCGATAACGACCTGGTCGCTGTACGGATCGGAACCGGTGGAGATCACCTGGGTGACCATCTTGTGTTCGTCCTGGCGCAGCGGGGAACCCAGCAGCTCGCGCAAGCGGGCGTTTTCCTGCTTGAATTGGCCAAGAAGAAGAATATCGCTGTTTTTCAGCAGCAGTTCCTGCCGCAGAGCTCGGTTTTCCAGCTCCAGCTGTTGGCGGGTGGCCAGCGTTTCCGACACGCTGTCCAAAACTTTACGCGGCCCGTTGGCCAGAAAATAGAAAGGGCTGACTGCGGTGTCCATGTAGTTACGTATCTTCACGAACGTGCCGAGCCGGCTGTCGGCAACGATCAGGCCAATGGCCGCGATCACCGCCAAAAAAAGTCGCAGTTGCAGGGAAGGCCCCCTGCTAAAAATCGGCTTCATAAATTATGCGAGTTCCTCGACAACAGAAAGAGGAACCGTACCCGATTTTCGCTGTGCGCATTCATCCGATACGATTCCTCCTTCCAGGGGCTGACTATTCTTCGCTGAACAAATCGCCGCCGTGCATGTCGATCATTTCCAACGCCTTGCCGCCGCCGCGCGCCACGCAGGTCAGCGGATCTTCCGCCACCACGACCGGGATGCCGGTTTCTTCCATCAGCAGGCGATCGAGGTTGCGCAGCAACGCGCCGCCGCCGGTCAAGACCATACCGCGTTCGGAAATGTCGGAGGCCAATTCTGGCGGACACTGCTCCAGCGCAACCATCACCGCGCTGACGATGCCGGTCAGCGGCTCTTGCAGGGCTTCGAGGATTTCATTGGAGTTCAGGGTAAAGCCGCGCGGTACGCCTTCAGCCAGGTTACGGCCGCGCACTTCGATTTCGCGCACTTCGTCGCCCGGATAGGCAGAACCGATTTCGTGCTTGATGCGCTCTGCGGTGGCTTCGCCGATCAGCGAGCCATAGTTGCGGCGCACATAATTGATGATGGCTTCATCGAAACGGTCACCGCCGATGCGCACGGAAGAGGAGTACACCACGCCGTTCAGCGAGATCACCGCCACTTCAGTGGTACCGCCACCGATATCCACCACCATGGAGCCGGTCGCTTCGGAAACCGGCAAGCCTGCGCCGATCGCCGCCGCCATCGGCTCTTCAATCAGGAACACTTCACGCGCGCCGGCCCCTTGGGCGGACTCGCGGATAGCGCGGCGTTCAACCTGGGTTGCGCCGACCGGCACACAGACCAGCACGCGCGGGCTTGGGCGCATAAAGCTGTTGCTGTGAACCTGTTTGATAAAGTGCTGCAGCATTTTTTCGGTCACGAAGAAGTCGGCGATCACGCCGTCTTTCATCGGGCGAATAGCCGCGATGTTGCCGGGGGTGCGGCCCAGCATCTGTTTGGCGTCATGACCGACGGCCGCTACGCTCTTTGGGGAGCCGGCACGATCCTGGCGAATGGCAACCACCGAAGGTTCATTCAGTACGATGCCTTGCCCTTTAACATAAATCAGGGTATTGGCGGTACCCAAGTCGATGGACAAGTCGTTGGAAAACATGCCACGAAATTTCTTAAACATAACGAAAGGATAATCCTGCAAGCTGGGGGCGGAAAATAAAATCCGCCTACTTTACCAACCACACGAAGCAGCGACAAGGCGCAAAAACGTTCTACTTCGGTGAAAAATAGTCTGTATTGTTTCTGCTCGAATGCACGGAAATTGGATGAGGCCTGAATTCCCTGAACAAAGGCTCAGTTTACCACCCTGTCAACGCACGAAACGGCGTAACACAGCTCATAAAATCTAACATATTCCCTGATTGCCGCCGGTGGTAAGCACCTACCAACGTCAACCAGATAAAGGCAGACAAGAGCCTATCTCAAATAGGCGTTGTTGTCGCAGGCAGTTTGGAAAAAACTCCAAAAAGACGGTAACGAGGCCCAGATGGGGCCGGTCCTCATTCTACGTCAATTTTTGTCCGTCAATCAGCTTAAACACGATAACGACGTGAATATTTTTTACGCCCTACGTCGATCGGTTCCGGCGACGCGAAAAAGTCGCCCTGCCCGCCATGGATCCCACGCTCTTTCAGCGTCTGCCATTCGTTGCGCGTACGTACGCTGGCAGCGAACACCTGAGCGCGCGTGCCCGCGCAGGCGCCGGTCAGGCTCTGCACGAACAGTTGGTTTTCGTCCCGCTTATCGATACTCCGCACCAACCCCGGGTGGAGCTTGACGATCTCCACCTGCAACGACTTGATATAGGACGTACTGACCACGGTTAACCCCGCTTTGGACACCGCCAGGCGGCAACCCAGCCCTGACAGCAACCTCAGCACCGGACGCAAACGGTCGATATGTTGACACACATCTGCCTCCGCAAGTTCAATCAGAATTCGTCGACGCTGACTTTTTTCGCACTGCAACAGCGTATCGCGCAGCCAGCGTTGGAAAGAGCGCTGCAAAATCGAGTCCACGCACAGCGGGAACGCCAGCGTTTCTTCAGGCCACTGCGCCAGCAACGGGATGATGCGGCTCACCTGTTGGCGATCGTAACTCTCCGCCAACCCCAATTGCTCCACCAGCGGCATATATTCCGCCGGCAGCAATTCCTGGGCGCCGTCATAAATTCGGCTCATGATCTCGCGGTGGTGCACCTCGCCTTCCACGGTCACCGCCGGTTTCTGATACAGCCGCGGGCCGCCGCGCGCCAGCACCTGTTCCAGCAGCGTGCGCCACTTGACGCTGCCGCGCCCCTTTTCCGGCACCTGGCTGTCGTACACGTACCAACCGTTTTCGCCCTGCAGCGTGGCGTGCCGCGTCGCCTGCTCCGCGTAATCGATCACCTGCTCCGTGGTCTGGCCGCTGCGGTACGCCACGATGCCGATGTGCAGGAAGGCCTCACGGTCGATCATCGCCGTGGAAGGCAAGGCATCGATGGCGTTGACCAGCTGTGAGGCGATGCCGTCGGCCTCCTTCAGCGTGCGATGCGGCAGCAAGACGGTAAAATCGCTGTGAAAATAGCGCGCCAGCAGCGCCGACGGATAGCGCATCACGAAGGTAGACAGCAGATTGACCAGCGAATACATCAGCTCCTGCACCGCCACGCTGCCGTGCGTGTCGCGCAGGGTCTCGAAATCGGGCAGCCGCACCATCATCACGATGCCGTGCGAGCCTTCCTCTTCCAGCTGAGTGGTCAATTGGTTATCGAAGAACAGGCGATTGTTCAACCCGGTTTTGGCATCCTGCGCCGCGAAGGCGCGGATCAGCGTATCGACCCGGCTGCGCTCCTCCCGGGCTTCCGCCAGATCGGCCAGCAGGCGGTCGAGCGCCCCGCTGACGTTGGCCGGCCATTCGCGCACGTCGCCCTGCATGACGTTTTCGCGCTCGCCATTCAGAATGCGCCGCGCGCGGCGCTCCAGACGATCCTCGCCGTCGGCCTGTTCACGCAGCCAGCGCAGGCTGAACAGCAAAATCACCACCATAACGACGATCGACAGCGTGACGGCGGCCGTGGATTGCAACGTGCGCACATCGCTGGCGAAGGGATCGAGGTAGGTGATTTGCAGCATACTGCCCGGGTGCTGCAACAGCGGGCGCGAAACCTGACGATAGCCGTTCAGCGCATCCCAGGGCTCTTTTTTCGCTGTCGGCAATTTATAGTCGAGGAGCTTGCTGGCGCCGGCCTCTACGCGGATCGACACAATGCCGAGCGGGCGCATGACAATCGGCAACCATTTCTCCTGATCGCGCGGCGACTCGCGCAACATGGCTTGATCGAGAGACGTGACCAGCGAATCAAAGCGACGCTCCTGGCGATCCTGGGTAACGTAAAAGAAGCTGTATGAGCATCCCATCAGCATCAAAAACATCGCCAGCGCGACCAACAGAGTGATCAATGCAGAGAGTTTGGTGGTAAATCGCATCCCTGTGCCTTGTCCGCTATGGTTAAGTGAGTGTTCACCCTTTAGCTAAAAGGGGCCGTCCAACCCTAACAAGCCTTGCTGAGGAATTAAACCTGCAAGCGCCGTTTTTGTCCTTTATCAGGACTTGGGCCGCTTATTATGCATATAGTCAAATAAATGTGATTCAGCCATTGATAGAAAAGTGTAAACGAGAGGAAGAGTGACATGCGTGCACTGTTATTGGAACAACAAGACGACCAAACTCTGGCTCATATCAAAGATATCGGCAGCGATCGGTTGCCGGAAGGCGATGTTACCGTCGACATCAACTGGTCCAGCCTGAACTACAAGGATGCGCTGGCGATCACCGGGAAAGGCAAGATCGTGCGTCATTTCCCGATGGTGCCGGGCATCGACTTCGCCGGCACCGTGCGCCACAGCGGTGACGCTCGCTTTAAAGAGGGGCAAAGCGTGGTGCTCACCGGCTGGGGCGTGGGTGAACACCACTGGGGCGGCCTGGCCGAGCAGGCTCGCGTCTCCGGCGAGTGGCTGGTGCCGCTGCCGAACGGCCTGGATGAGCGCAAGGCGATGATCATCGGCACCGCCGGCTTTACCGCCATGCTGTGCGTGATGGCGCTGGAGGAAGGCGGGGTACACCCGGACGACGGCGATATCCTGGTTACCGGCGCCAGCGGCGGCGTGGGCAGCACCGCCATCGCCCTGCTGGCGGCGCTGGGGTACCGGGTGACCGCCATCAGCGGCCGCGACAGCAATACCGACTACCTGAAAGCGCTCGGCGCCAAAGAGGTGATGTCGCGCGATGGCTATATCGACACGCCGCGTCCGCTGGAGAAACAGCTGTGGGCCGGCGCGGTCGACACCGTCGGCGACAAACTGCTGGCCCGGGTGCTGGCGCAGATGAACTATAACGGCACCGTCGCCGCCTGCGGCCTGGCCGGCGGTTATCAGTTGCCGACCACCGTGATGCCGTTCATTCTGCGCAATGTGCGCCTGCAAGGGGTGGACTCGGTGCATACGCCGCTGCATCGCCGCCAAACCGCCTGGGAACGGCTGGCCGGCATTCTGCCGGACAGTTTCTATCAGCAGGCCACGCACGAAATCACCCTCGAACAGGCGCCGGCCACCGCCGCCGCGCTGCTGAACAACCAAATCACCGGCCGCACTCTGGTGAAAATCCGCTGACGGACTCCCCCCGGCGACGGGGGGCTCACCGGCGTCTGCGAAATTTCATATTTTCCCGTGTCCCCTCGCTTCCGGCCGGCTTTAGCGCCATGCTTATTTCATGGAGCCCCGTTAACCGCTCGCGGGCGGCGGGCATCAGTCGCGGAGAACATCAGCATGAACAAACACCCCAAATTGACCGAGGCCGACGTCACGCCGGAGAGCGTATTCCACCAGCGGCGCAAAGTACTGCAGGCGCTCGGCATCACCGCCGCCACGCTGGCGCTGCCTACCGGCGCACAGGCGGACCTGCTGTCGTGGTTCAAAGGCAACGATCGTCCCAAAGCGCCGCCGGGCAAAGCGCTGGAATTCAGCAAACCGGCCGCCTGGCAGGCGCAGCTGGCGATGACGCCGGAAGACAAGGTCACCGGCTACAACAACTTCTATGAGTTCGGCCTCGACAAGGCCGATCCGGCCGCCAACGCCGGCGGGCTGAAAACCGAAGGCTGGAAAGTGCGCATCGACGGCGAAGTGGCGAAGCCGATAACGCTGGATATCGACGATCTGATGAAGCGTTTCCCGCTGGAGCAGCGCATTTATCGCATGCGCTGCGTCGAGGCCTGGTCGATGGTGGTACCGTGGATCGGTTTCGAACTGGGCAAACTGATCAAGCTGGCCGAGCCGAACGGCAACGCGCGCTACGTGGCCTTCCAGACGCTGTACGATCCGGAACAGATGCCCGGCCAGAAAGATCGCTTTATCGGCGGCGGCCTGAAATATCCCTACGTCGAAGGGCTGCGGCTGGACGAGGCGATGCATCCGCTGGCGCTGCTGACCGTCGGCGTGTACGGCAAAACCCTGCCGCCGCAAAACGGCGCGCCGCTGCGGTTGATTACGCCGTGGAAATACGGCTTCAAAGGCATCAAGTCGATCGTGCATATCCGTTTGGTGCGCGATCAGCCGCCGACCACCTGGAACCAATCTGCGCCGAACGAGTACGGTTTTTACGCCAACGTGAATCCGCACGTCGATCATCCGCGTTGGTCGCAGGCCACCGAGCGTTTCATCGGCGCCGGCGGCATACTCGACGTCAAACGCCAACCGACTCTGCTGTTTAACGGCTATGCCGATCAGGTGGCGTCGCTGTATCGCGGCATGGACCTGCGGGAGAATTTCTAAGTGCGCCTGACGCCTGTTCATATCAAATGGCTGAAAGCCGCCCTGCATCTGGCGGCGTTTTTGCCCTTTCTCTGGCTGGTGTTGGCGGTGGATCAGGGCTGGTTCAGCGCCGATCCGTCCAAGGACATTCAGCATTTTACCGGCAGAATGACGCTGAAACTGCTGCTGGCCACGCTGGCTATCGCCCCGCTGGCGCGCTACGCCCGGCAACCGCTGCTGATCCGCTGCCGCCGCCTGGTCGGGCTGTGGTGCTTTGCCTGGGGCACGTTGCACCTGATAAGCTACTCCACGCTGGAACTGGGGCTGAGCAATCTCGGCCTGCTGGGCAGCGAGCTGGTGAACCGCCCGTATCTGACGCTCGGCATCCTCACCTGGTTGATCCTGCTGGCGCTGGCGGCCACCTCGACACTGTGGGCGATGCGCAAACTGGGCGCCAAATGGCAAACGTTGCACAACTTCGTCTATCTGGCGGCGATCCTCGCGCCCATCCACTATCTGTGGTCGGTCAAAACGTTTTCCCCCCAGCCGTTCATTTACGCGCTGTTGGCGGTGGCGCTGTTGGGCCTGCGTTACAAGAAGTTCCGCGCCTGGTGGCGCTGAATCGCGCGGCGGCGCGCGGGATTGTCGCTGAAAAACGCGCGTCGCCGGCGGGAACTTTTTTTGTGTTCCAGCGCTCATATTCCTGTCACGGCTCCCCGAGTTCGTCGATTTGGGGTTGAATATCTTCGCTGATAAGACCAGTATTTAGCTGCGAATTGCTACGATATCGTTATAATGCCCGACCTTGTTTCTGTTCTCAGGGTGAATTTGCCCCTTAACAGGTGACAAATCGGTAACATCGGGTTATTTTCTACGATGATGGTTTTATTGCCGGAGATACCAGCACAATGGCGGATAAGTTTCACATTTTGCTTCTGAACGGCCCCAATCTCAATCTGCTGGGGACGCGTGAGCCGGAGAAGTACGGCAGCACGACGCTGACAGAGATTGTTAACGGATTGGAAAACCAGGCATCCGCATTGGATATTACCCTGAGCCATCTGCAGTCCAACGCCGAGCATCAGCTGATCGATCGCATCCATCAGGCGCGCGGCAATACCGATTTCATTCTGATAAATCCGGCGGCGTTCACGCATACCAGCGTGGCGCTGCGCGATGCGTTGCTGGCGGTGCAGATCCCGTTCATCGAGATCCACCTGTCCAACGTGCACGCCCGCGAACCTTTCCGCCATCACTCTTATCTCTCAGACGTAGCGGTAGGCGTGATTTGCGGCCTCGGCGCGGATGGCTACGCTTTCGCTTTACAGGCAGCGGTTAACCGTCTGTCGAAAACCCACTAATTGCTCCACAAAAAGAGTACGGAATCACACTCATGGATATTCGTAAAATCAAGAAACTGATCGAACTGGTTGAAGAATCAGGCATTTCTGAACTGGAAATCTCTGAAGGCGAAGAATCGGTTCGCATCAGCCGTGCCGCACCGGCGCAGGCTTATCCCGTCATGCAGCAGGCCTACGCGATGCCGGCACAGCAGCAGCCAGCCCTGGCTAACGCCGTTGCCACCGCGCCTGCGGCAGAAACCCCTGCAGCACCGGCGGCCGTGAGTGGCCACGTCGTTCGTTCCCCAATGGTAGGCACCTTCTACCGCACCCCAAGCCCGGACGCGAAAGCCTTCGTGGAAGTGGGCCAGAAAGTGAACGCCGGCGATACCCTGTGCATCGTTGAAGCCATGAAAATGATGAACCAGATCGAAGCGGACAAGTCCGGCGTCGTGAAAGCCATCCTGGTGGAAAACGGCCAGCCGGTCGAATATGACGAGCCGCTGGTCGTCATCGAATAACGAGGCGCCCCCATGCTTGATAAAATTGTTATCGCCAACCGCGGCGAGATCGCGCTTCGCATCCTGCGTGCCTGTAAAGAACTGGGCATCAAGACCGTTGCGGTTCACTCCGCGGCCGACCGCGATCTGAAACACGTTCTGCTGGCCGACGAGACCGTCTGCATCGGTCCTGCGCCATCGGTAAAAAGCTATCTGAACATCCCGGCCATCATCTCGGCGGCGGAAATCACCGGCGCGGTGGCGATCCACCCGGGCTACGGCTTCCTGTCCGAGAACGCCGACTTCGCCGAGCAGGTTGAACGCTCCGGTTTCATCTTCATCGGCCCGAAAGCCGAAACCATCCGCCTGATGGGCGACAAGGTTTCCGCGATCAACGCCATGAAAAAAGCCGGCGTGCCATGCGTGCCGGGCTCCGACGGCCCGCTGACCGATGACATGGATAAAAACCGTGCCTTCGCCAAGCGCATCGGTTATCCGGTGATCATCAAGGCCTCCGGCGGCGGCGGCGGCCGCGGCATGCGCGTCGTGCGCAGTGACAAAGACCTTGAGCAGTCCATCAACATGACGAAAGCGGAAGCCAAAGCGGCTTTCAACAACGACATGGTGTACATGGAAAAATACCTGGAGAATCCGCGTCACATCGAGATTCAGGTATTGGCCGACGGCCAGGGCAACGCCATCTATCTGGCCGAGCGCGACTGCTCCATGCAGCGTCGCCACCAGAAAGTGGTCGAAGAAGCGCCGGCGCCGGGCATCACCAGCGAAATGCGCCGCTACATCGGCGAGCGCTGCTCGAAAGCCTGTGTGGAAATCGGCTATCGCGGTGCGGGCACCTTCGAGTTCCTGTATGAAAACGGCGAGTTCTATTTCATCGAAATGAACACCCGTATTCAGGTAGAGCACCCGGTTACCGAAATGATCACCGGCGTGGATCTGATCAAAGAGCAGCTGCGCATCGCTGCCGGTCAGCCGCTGTCGATCAAACAGGAAGAAGTGAAGATCCACGGCCATGCGGTAGAATGCCGCATCAACGCCGAAGATCCGAACACCTTCCTGCCGAGCCCGGGCAAGATCACCCGCTTCCACGCGCCAGGTGGTTTCGGCGTGCGTTGGGAATCTCATATCTACGCCGGTTATACCGTACCGCCGTACTATGACTCCATGATCGGCAAACTGATCACCTTCGGCGAAAACCGTGACGTGGCGATCGCCCGCATGAAAAACGCCCTGGCTGAACTGATCATCGACGGCATCAAAACCAACGTTGAGCTGCAGCAGAAGATCATGAACGACGAAAACTTCCAGCACGGTGGCACCAACATCCACTATCTGGAGAAGAAGCTGGGTCTGCAGGAAACCTAAGCAGGCACGCAGCATCGTCTGACGAAAGGCCGGTTAATCACCGGCCTTTTTCTTTGGCGCTGACGCCAGTAACGGCTTGGCAAAACGCCGTCATGCCGTAAAATTCCCTACCTTTGATGAATCCATCACCGTAAACCTATGGGAGACACGGATGGACAAACGCTTTATTCAGGCGCACCGCGAAGCGCGCTGGGCGCTGGGGCTGACGCTGCTCTACCTGCTGGCCTGGGGGCTGGCGGCCTACCTGCCGGACAGCGCCATCGGCGTCACCGGCCTGCCGCACTGGTTCGAAATGGCCTGCCTGCTGGTGCCGCTGCTGTTCATCGGCCTGTGCTGGCTGATGGTGCGCACGGTGTTCCGCGACATTTCGCTGGAGGACAGCGATGCAAACTGAAGTGATCCTGCCGCTGGTCGCCTACCTGTTGCTGGTGTTCGGCCTGTCGGTGTATGCCTATCGCCGCCGTCAGAACGGAAATTTCCTCAGCGAATACTTCCTCGGCAACCGCTCGATGGGCGGCTTTGTGCTGGCGATGACCCTGACCGCCACCTACATCAGCGCCAGTTCGTTTATCGGCGGGCCCGGCGCCGCCTATAAATACGGCCTGGGCTGGGTACTGCTGGCGATGATCCAACTGCCGGCGGTGTGGCTGTCGCTCGGCGTGCTGGGCAAGAAATTCGCCATCCTGGCGCGACGCTACAACGCCATTACCCTCAATGACATGCTGTATGGCCGCTACCAAAGCCGCCTGTTGGTGTGGCTGGCCAGCCTCAGCCTGCTGGTGGCGTTCCTCGGCGCCATGACGGTGCAGTTCATCGGCGGCGCCCGCCTGTTGGAGACCGCCGCCGGCATACCTTATGACACCGGCCTGCTGATCTTCGGCATCAGCATCGCGCTGTACACCGCCTTCGGCGGCTTCCGCGCCAGCGTGTTGAACGACGCCATGCAGGGGCTGGTGATGCTGCTTGGCACCGTGCTGCTGCTAGTGGCGGTGATCCATGCCGCCGGCGGACTGGACAGCGCAGTAAGCAAACTGCAGCAGATCGATCCGGCGCTGGTGTCGCCGCAGGGCGGCGATCAGATCCTCAGCCTGCCGTTTATGACGTCATTCTGGATCCTGGTGTGCTTCGGGGTGATCGGCCTGCCCCACACCGCCGTGCGTTGCATCTCCTACAAGGACAGCAAGGCGGTGCATCGCGGCATTCTGCTCGGCACCGTGGTGGTGGCGGTGCTGATGTTCGGCATGCACCTGGCCGGCGCGCTCGGCCGCGCGGTATTGCCCGATCTCAAGATCCCCGATCAGGTGATCCCAACGCTGATGATCACCGTGCTGCCGCCGTACGCCGCCGGGATCTTTTTGGCGGCGCCGATGGCGGCGATCATGTCGACCATCAACGCCCAACTGCTGCAATCCTCCGCCACTATCATCAAGGATCTCTATCTGGGCGTGCGGCCGCAGCAGATCCACAACGAGCGATTGATCAAGCGCTTCTCCAGCCTGACCACGCTGATCCTCGGTCTGCTGGTGCTGCTGGCGGCCTGGCGGCCGCCTGAGATGATCATCTGGCTCAACCTGCTGGCTTTCGGCGGGCTGGAGGCGGTCTTCCTGTGGCCGCTGGTGCTGGGCCTGTATTGGGAACGCGCCAATGCACAGGGAGCGCTTAGCTCAATGGTGTCGGGTGCGGTATGCTATACGCTATTGGCCAGCTTCAACCTGCAACCGGCGGGGCTGCACCCTATCGTGCCTTCGCTGTTGCTCAGCCTGTTGGCGTTTTATCTCGGTAACGTCGTCGGCGAAAAGCGCCGGGCGGCGTCATCATTACCCTCTTGAAGAGAATTGCTATGCCTTGGATCCAACTCAAACTGAACACCACCGGCAGCCAGGCGGAAGACCTGAGCGACGCGCTGGTGGAAAGCGGCGCCGTGTCGGTGACCTTCCAGGACACCCACGACAATCCGGTGTTCGAACCCTTGCCGGGTGAAACCCTGCTGTGGGGCGATACCGATGTGATCGGCCTGTACGACGCCGAAACCGATATGGCCGAGGTGGTGGCGATGCTGGAACAGCACCCGCTGCTGGGCGCCGGTTTCCGCCACAAGATAGAACAGCTGGAAGACAAGGACTGGGAGCGCGAGTGGATGGACAACTTCCACCCGATGCGCTTCGGCGAGCGCTTGTGGATCTGCCCGAGCTGGCGTGACGTGCCCGATCCCGACGCGGTCAACGTGATGCTCGATCCGGGCCTGGCGTTCGGCACCGGCACCCACCCGACCACCGCGCTGTGCCTGCAGTGGCTGGACGGCCTCGATCTGGCCGGCAAAACCGTTATCGACTTCGGTTGCGGCTCCGGCATCCTGGCGATCGCCGCGCTGAAGCTGGGTGCGGCGCGCGCTATCGGCATCGACATCGATCCCCAGGCCATTCAGGCCAGCCGCGACAACGCGCAGCGTAACGGCGTTTCAGAGCGCCTGGAGCTGTATCTGCCGAAAGACCAGCCTGCCGACCTGCTGGCGGACGTGGTGGTCGCCAACATCCTCGCCGGCCCGCTGCGCGAGCTGGCGCCGCTGATCGGCTGTCTGCCGAAGGCCGGTGGCCATCTGGGGCTGTCCGGCGTGCTGGCCAGCCAGGCGAGCAGCGTAGCGGAAGCCTACGCAGAGAAGTTCACGCTCGACCCGGTCGCCGAGCGCGAAGAGTGGTGCCGCATTACCGGCCGCCGCAAGTAAGCGTCACGGTATAGTGTCCCTCTCGTTCACCGGCCCTGCGCCGGTGGATTTTTTTTGTCCGGCGATCGGCCCTCGGGCGGCACAAAATTTTATGCACTTTTTCGCCGCTCAACGACTGATCGCCCTGAGAATGCGCCTTCCAGGCAGGCTATCCCGGCAAAAATAGCGGGCGAATGCAGATAATATCCTGCGCAAAGGCGAATATTTTGCCGCACACAAAATAAGCACTTTTCGTCAACTTATTGTAAAATATATATAATATTTTTATGAATCGCCGCGTAGCGTATTTTTCGTCCTAATATCGGGCCAATTGGTTAAAGTTTGGCCTTTCATCTCGACGCAAAAATGCGTAATATACGCGCCCTTGCGGACACAGTATGGTCACTCTTTGTCTATGCGCATTGGACACCACCAGCTTACTAATTGCCTGATTGCGGCCCCGATGGCCGGTATTACAGATCGCCCGTTCAGAACCCTCTGTCATGCAATGGGTGCTGGGATGGCTGTATCCGAAATGCTCTCCTCCAACCCGGAGGTGTGGCGGACGGATAAGTCGCGTCTGCGTATGGTGCATAGCGATGAACCTGGGATCCGCTCCGTGCAAATTGCCGGATGCGATCCTGATGATATGGCCGCCGCCGCGCGTATCAACGTGGCCAGCGGCGCGCAGATCATCGACATCAACATGGGATGCCCGGCCAAAAAAGTGAACCGGAAGCTTGCCGGGTCCGCTTTGTTGCAGTACCCGGATCTGGTTAAACGGATCCTCCACGCGGTGGTCGACGCGGTGGATGTGCCGGTAACGCTGAAGATTCGCACCGGCTGGGCGCCAGAGCACCGTAACTGTGTAGAGATTGCCCAACTGGCCGAAGACTGTGGTATTCAGGCCCTGACGATTCACGGCCGAACCCGCGCCTGTCTGTTTAACGGCAACGCGGAATACGACAGCATTCGGGCAGTTAAGCAGAGTGTTTCCATTCCGATTATCGCGAATGGGGATATTACTGACCCGCATAAAGCCAGAGCAGTGCTCGACTACACCGGGGCCGATGCCCTGATGATAGGCCGCGCTGCTCAGGGGAGACCCTGGATCTTCCGGGAAATCCAGCATTATCTGGACACTGGGGAGTTGCTGCCGCCGATGCCGCTTGGCGAGGTGAAGCGCTTGTTGATTGGGCACATTCGGGAATTGCACGGCTTCTATGGCCAAGGCAAGGGATTCCGGATTGCTCGTAAGCACGTGTCCTGGTATCTCCAGGAACACGCTCCGAATGACCAGTTTCGGCGCACATTCAACGCCATAGAGGATGCCAGCGAACAGCTGGAGGCGTTGGAGGCATATTTCGAAAATCTTAGCGTAAAAAAAGAGCTGACAGAACTATGTTCGAACAACGCGTAAATTCTGACGTACTGACCGTTTCTACCGTTAACTCACAAGATCAGGTGACTCAAAAGCCTCTGCGTGACTCGGTTAAACAAGCACTGAAGAACTATTTTGCTCAACTGAACGGTCAAGACGTAAATGACCTGTATGAGCTGGTACTGGCTGAAGTTGAACAGCCACTGTTGGACATGGTGATGCAATACACCCGTGGCAACCAAACCCGCGCAGCCCTGATGATGGGCATCAACCGCGGCACGCTGCGTAAGAAGCTGAAAAAATACGGCATGAACTGATACTAGTCAGTTAACGTGTTGAAAAGGCGCTTTATCTCATTTGATAAGCGCCTTTTTCTTTGGGGCATACCCGGTTTGCGGGCAATAAAAAAGGCCGCAACGCGGCCCTTGGGGTAAAAAGCGGAGACCTTACTCGGTCGCTTTGTTTTTGAGGCTTTCCGCCCCCTGCTTGGTCTTGTCCCAAGCCTTCTCCGTACCCTGTTTGGTGGAGTGCCAGGCTTTTTGCGAGCCTTCGCTCACTTTACTGCCGACGCTATCGCTCTTGCCTTCGGCGGCGTGCTTGGCTTTCAGCTTCAGCTCTTCACCCTTGTCCTGAGACTGGTGCAGCTTTTCTTTGGCGGTATCCGCCCCTTTATGCGCCTCAGCGACAACCTCGTTGCTGGCGTGAGCGGCGGTGTCGGTCGCGGTTTCAGCAGCGAACACCGGGGAAGCGAGCAGCAGTGCAGACAAGGCAATGATTGATTTCTTCATAAGTCCCTCTTTTCTCAGATACGTGCCATTCGTCATGAAACAAGATGGCATGAAACGCCCCTTGAACGATTTAAGAATAGGACTAAAACCAAAAAAATCGATATAAAATTTTATTACAAACGGTTTTATTGATTTTTTATGCCACTAAGCGGCATGAACGGGGAAAGCGCACGAAAAAGTTAAATTTTTCCTGTCACAAAACTATAATTTGTACGAATTTTTAACAAGCACTAACAGGGATGGATTCTATGGTTGCCGCGATCATTATCGGCATTTTTATCATCAGCTTCCTCTATGCACACTCCCGCGGCAAAGAGAAACAAAAGCTTACCCGTCAGCTGTTCGATCACTCCACGTTTATGGGGCCGATCAACATGTTTATGACCGGTTTCTCCCGTTTGCCCGCCAAACAGCCCTATTTCGACGAAAAAGGCTTCCCGGAGCTGCAGACGCTGACCGACAACTGGCAGACGATCCGCGAAGAAGCGGTGCGCCTGCAGGATCACATCAAAAAGGCGCAGTCGCATAACGATGCCGGCTTCAACACCTTCTTCAAACGCGGCTGGAAACGTTTCTATCTGAAATGGTATAGCGACAGTCACCCTTCAGCGCAGACGCTGTGTCCAAAAACCGTCGAGCTGCTCAACCGTATCCCGTCGGTCAAGGCGGCGATGTTCGCCGAGCTGCCGCCCGGCAGCCACCTGGGTAAACACCGCGACCCTTACGCCGGCTCGGTGCGCTATCACCTGGGGCTGATGACACCCAACGACGATCGCTGCTTCATCGAAGTGGACGGCGAGCAGCACAGCTGGCGCGACGGCGAGGCGGTGATCTTCGACGAGACCTACGTGCACTGGGCGCAGAACGCCACCGATCAGACGCGCATCATTCTGTTTTGCGACGTCGAGCGGCCAATGAAATGGCGCTGGGCGCAGGCGGTCAACCACTGGGTCGGCGCTACGCTGATGTCGGCGGCCAGTTCGCCGAACGACGATCAGGACCGCACCGGCGGCATCAACCGCATCTTCAAATACGTCAACGCGGTGCGCGATGCCGGCCAACGCCTGAAAGCGCGCAACCGCCGCGGTTACTACCTGCTGAAATGGCTGGTGATCGCCGCGATTATCATTCCCAGCCTGTAAAACGCGCCAATCCTCAACTCAGGGGCAACGTGAATGAGAATATTCGCATGCCCCTCTTCCGCCACACCCCGTACCCTGTGTTAGCATAAGCATTCCTAGAGCCGCCTCCGCTGGCCAACAGCTATCCCTCCGAAGCCTGATAGCAGCGCAAACCGCCCTTCGAATGTAAATGTTTAGTCAATTATGGAATTCCGACTAAACCCTGGCCGTACCCGGGTGTCTGAGTAGTCGTATCGCTATCGAGTGGAACCTTTATGCGTTACAGCTTGCTGCCCCTTTTAACGTATAAAACGAGTTTCTATGAAATCAGCCAAAGCATTTCAACTGGCCTTGCTGCACCCGCGCTACTGGCTAACCTGGTTCGGCCTCGCTCTGCTGTTCCTGCTGGTACAGCTCCCCTATCCGCTGCTCTACCGTCTGGGGGTGTGGATGGGACGCACCTCGATGCGTTTTCTCAAGCGCCGCGTCACCATCACCCGTCGCAACCTCGAGCTGTGCTTCCCCGAGATGGACGAAGCGCAGCGCGAGCGCAAAGTGGTGGGCAATTTCGAATCCCTCGGCATGGGCCTGCTGGAAACCGGCATGGCCTGGTTCTGGTCAGATAAACGCGTCAAGCGCTGGTTCAACGTCTCCGGCATCAACCACCTCAAAATGGCGCAGCGCGACGATCGCGGCGTGCTGGTGATCGGCGTGCATTTTATGTCGCTGGAGCTGGGCGGCCGGGCGATGGGCCTGTGTCAGCCGATGATGGCGATGTACCGTCCGCATAACAACAAGGCGATGGAATGGGCGCAGACCAAAGGCCGCATGCGTTCCAACAAGGCGATGATCGATCGCAAGGATTTGCGCGGCATGGTGCATGCGCTCAAGCGCGGCGAGGCGGTGTGGTTCGCGCCGGATCAGGACTACGGCCCGCGCGGCAGCGTATTCGCGCCGCTGTTCGCCGTCGATAAGGCCGCCACCACCAGCGGCACCTTCATGCTGGCGCGCATGGCCAACCCGGCGCTGGTGCCGGTGGTGCTGATCCGCCGCGAAGGCGGCCGCGGCTACGACCTGCTGATCCAACCGGCTCTGGAAGACTATCCGCTCAGCGACGAACAGGCGGCGGCGGCTTACATGAACAAAGTGATCGAGAAAGAGATCATGCGGGCGCCGGAACAATATCTGTGGCTGCACCGCCGTTTCAAAACCCGTCCGGTCGGGGCGCCCTCGCTGTACTGACCCCCCTTATTTCCAGCCCGGCCAACGCCGGGCTTTTTTGTGCGCCGCGTTTAAAAAATCTGCGGCTCGGGATCCCGCTTTCCTGTAATCTCCTTTTTTACCCGCACAGGAAAGGAAATGATGAAAGCTCAAGTCCGCATTGCTCTGGTCGGTGATTACAACCCGCAAGCCGTGGCCCACCAGGCCATCCCCGTGGCGCTCCAGCTCACCGCCGCCCACCTCGACATCGACGTTCAGCCCCAGTGGCTCCCGACCGAAACCCTGACCTCCCCCGACGCGCTGCAAGATTTCGACGCCATCTGGGTGGTGCCGGGCAGCCCGTATCGTCACGACGACGGCGCCTTTATGGCGATCCGTCATGCGCGGGAAAACGACGTGCCGTTCCTCGGCTCCTGCGGCGGTTTTCAATACGCCATCGTCGAATACGCCCGCAATGTGATGGGCTGGCACGACGCCGATCATGCGGAAACCGACAGCGGTGGCCGGCTGGTGATCGCCCCATTGAGCTGCTCGCTGGTGGAAAAAACCGGCGACATCGTTTTTCAGCCTGACACCCGCGTCGCGCAGGCCTACGGCAGCCTGAACGCCCATGAAGGCTACCACTGCAACTTCGGCGTGAATCCGGACTTCGTCGCCGATCTGCAGCGTTTCCCGCTGATCATCAGCGGCCACGACACCGAAGGCGACGTACGCGCCATCGAACTGCCGAGCCGGCGTTTTTACGCCGCCACGCTGTTCCAGTCGGAACGCGCCGCGCTGCGCGGCGAGCTTTCACCGCTGGTGGTGGAACTCGTCAAAGCCGCCGCACGCTAATCCGGCGCTCTCCCTGACCAAGGGGGCTTACCGCCGCAGCGGGGCAGCATTCCCGCTGCGTTTTTTCATTTGAATACCTTTCAGCGTTCCCCCTATGTATTTATCCGCTCATCTAAGTTAACCGATTAATTTCCGCATAATGGATTATTCACCGCAGTTTAATTTAATCGTCACATTAACCTGCTGGTTTACAGCAAAATTAAAAATAAACAAAACCATAAATCGGCAATAAACTTCATTTTTATCATTGCATTTATAATTATATAACATAAGAAATTCTTTATAATATTTTATGATTCAGTCCGTTATCCTTTCCTGATAAAGAAGCATCCATGCTCCCCCAGGTGATACCCTCACCGCCCCCGGCAATTCACGCCAAACTCAAAATAAATGAAACACATTATAAAACAAAAACATACACACACGTCACCATTCAAAAAATCAACAAAAACGATCTTCCGTGATAGCCACCTGAAAGCAGAATGAGTAAATAATTAATTTAAAATTAAAGTCATTGTCAATTATTTCATATGAAATAAGATCAATAAAAATAATTACACAAAAACAATTAAAAATATTTAATGTAAAAGCAGGCTAATTTAACAACCACCTTTTATAATGTTCGAGTGCTTGGCTACGACTCACTCTATTTAATTCGCTTAATTCCTTATTTGTGGAGGTGGTTCCGTGTCCGCTTATTCCCTGTCGACCGTGCAACAAGCCGTGTGGCTAGACCAATCTTTAAACCCCGACATCCCCTTATATAACGTTGGGTGTTTATGGCGCGTAGAGCGCGAGATTTCGCTGCCGCTGTTTCAAGAAGCCATACGGCAAATACAACAACAGCATGATGCGCTGCAAACCACGCTGAAAGAAACGCCGCAAGGCATTATTCAGGAACCCCGCGACCGGGCCTATATCGACCTGCACTACCACGACTTTTCACAGAGACAGGATGCCGTCGGCCAGGCAGAGACACACCTTCGTTCTCAATTCCTGCAGCCTTATTCACTGTATGACAGCCTGCTTTGGCGCTGCCACCTGGCCAAAGTCAGTGAATCCAGCACGCTATGGCTACTCGCTTCCCATCACCTGATCGCGGACGGCACCTCAATTTCGCTGCTGAGCAAAATGATCATGGAGCGTTATAAGCAATTAAAAACGGGAGTAAAAAACGAAGTCACCCGCTCACGTTACCAAGACTTCGTTATCAGCGATCGAACCTATCAACAATCGCCACGCTACGAGCGCGATCGTGATTTTTGGTTGGAACGCTTCGTCAACGCGCCCCCCTCCATGCTGGAACGCCGCCAAAATCACTGCGAACAACAAACCTACCCCAGCAACCAGATAATCAAGCGGTTGCCACGCGAGCGTTTCCTTCAGTTGGAGCAATACGCCGCCGCACAGGGCGGTTCTGCGATGCATTTTTTTAGCGCTCTGCTGGCCACCTGGTTCGCCCGGATTTGGCAAACCGATCAATTCACGCTAGGCGTGCCGGTACATAACCGCAGTACCGCCGAACACAAGCAAACGTTGGGCATGTTTTCCTCGATGATCCCACTGCGCATCACGGTCGATTCACAGCAATCCTTCGGCCACTTACTGCGGCAAATCGGCAGCGAACTGCGCCAATGCTATCGCCACCAGCGCTTTCCCATTGCCGAACTCAACCGCCAATTGAACCTGCATCAGCAGGGGCGGCGCCAGTTGTTCGACATCAGCTTTTCGCTGGAGGTTTTTCCGACTGATATCGAACTGGAGGGCAGCCAGTTCAAGGTTGAAAACCTGCACCACGGTCAGGAACAGTTGCCCCTCGGCATCTACCTGCGCCATTACCATCCAGGCGACGATCCGCTGCTGGAATTCAACCTCAACCAGGCCTGGTTCAGCCTTGAAGACGGTGAGCGCATCGCCGCCCGCATACTGCACCTGCTGGATACGCTGCTGGACGGCGATCCGGCACTGCCGCTGGGGCAGTTACCGCTGCTGTTGCCGCAGGAAAGACAGCAAATCTTCCATCAATGGAATGAAACCCGGCAAACATGGGCAGACATGCCTGAAGGCATACACCAATTCTTGGAACGGCAGGCCGCGCTGACGCCGGAAGCACCGGCGTTGTGCTACGAAAACCAAGAGATCAGTTATCAACAGCTCAATCAGCGGGCTAATCGATTGGCTGCTTTTCTCCGGCTGCAGGGCTTACAGACTGACGATCGCATCGCGGTATGCGTCAACCGCAGCCCGAATATGGTGATTGCTCTGTACGCCATCCTGAAGGCGGGCGCCGCCTATGTACCGATCGATCCCGACTACCCACAAGACCGTCTGCGCCACATGCTGCAAGATTGCGGTGCCCGATTCGTTCTGATCGACGATGGCGGCGAACACGCGCTGCGCCCGCTACGCGACATCGCCGTGCCACGGTTACACCTACAGCGTGAGAGCTACCTGTGGCGACAAGCGCCGGATGACAACCCGCCGCCACTGGCCGCCGATCTGCAACGCAGCCTGGCTTATGTGATTTATACCTCCGGCTCGACGGGAAAACCTAAAGGGGTGATGAATGAGCATCGCGGGGTGATCAACCGTTTACTTTGGATGCAGCAGGCTTATCCACTGACGCCGGAGGATGTTGTGCTGCAGAAAACGCCGTTCAGCTTCGACGTTTCTGTCTGGGAGTTTTTCTGGCCGATGATGATCGGTGCCCGGCTGGCCATCGCCAAACCCGGTGGTCACCAGGAACCGGATTATCTCAGCGCCTGCATCGCGCAGCACGGCGTGACCACACTGCATTTCGTCCCCTCGATGCTACAACTGTTTTTACGTCACGGTGATATGGCGCAGTGTGCCTCTCTGAAACGCATTATGTGCAGCGGCGAGGCGTTGCCGCTCGCGACGGTACAACGCTGCCTGCAGCAGTTACCGCAGGCGGAACTGCACAATCTCTACGGCCCGACCGAAGCGGCCGTAGACGTTTCCAGCTGGCAATGTCTGCCCGATGATCCACGCCCCTTGGTACCGATCGGTAAACCGATTGCCAATACCCAGCTCCATATTCTCGATGACCAACTGCAGCCGTTACCCCCTGGTATCGCCGGTGAATTGCATATCGGCGGTATTCAGGTTGCTCGCGGCTATCTGAATCGCGAGGAGCTGAGCGCCGAACGCTTCATCGCCGATCCCTTCAGCCCCGAGCCGCAGGCTCGCCTGTATAAAACCGGCGATCTCGCCCGCTGGCTGCCGGATGGTAACATTGAGTATCTGGGCAGAAACGATTTCCAGGTCAAAATCCACGGCCTGCGTATTGAATTAGGCGAGATCGAGCAGCAGCTCAGACAGTGTCCGGGCGTTGAAGACGCCGCCATTCTGGCGCGGGAAGACGAAAGCGGCGACAAACGCCTGGTCGCCTATGTCATCGCCCCTGAGCAAACGGCCGACGTCACCGCATGGCGTCGGCAATTGCAGCAGCACCTGCCGGACTTTATGGTGCCGTCCTGTTTTATCCGGCTGGATGCTTTCCCGTTGTCGCCCAACGGCAAGCTGGATCGCAAGGCTTTACCGGCACCGGCCAACATGCATAAAACCGCTGCTTATGAAGCCCCGCAAGGCGATCTGGAACAGCAGCTTGCCGAACTGTGGAGCGAGCTGCTCGGTACAACGCGTATTGGCCGCGACGATGACTTCTTCGCGTTGGGCGGCCATTCGTTGCACGCCATTCAACTGCTGGTCAAACTGAAGCGACACGGGCATTCGTTAGGCATTAAAACGCTGTTTGCTCACCCGACGCTGCGCGGCCAGGCCCGTATTCTCACCGATGGCGTACCCGCAACGACGCCGGCCACCTCAGAACCCCTGCAGCAGCTGTTGACGCGTCTGAATCAAGCCAGTTTTACCTTTAAACAGGTGGAGCGCCTGAATCACGCCATCGCCGCCGAAAGCGTCTGGATGATCCACCCAGCCGTCACCGGCTGCGACGTGTATCGCGATCTGGCGAACTATTTAGAAAAAGATTTCAATGTGTTAGGTATCAACAATTACAATCTGTTCCAACAGCCGCACATCACTTCGCTACGCGAGCTGGCGGCGTATTATCTCGGCCATATGCGGCTGTCACCGGCACGCCCCGTCCGTCTGTTGGGTTGGTCGCTAGGGGGCTTGATCGCGCTGGAAATGGCCGCTCAGCTGGAAAGTCAGGGCTATCGCGATATCCAACTGTTCCTGCTTGATACCTTCTACCGAACCCCATTCCAAATCCGCAGCGAGCCGGGCATGTTGGCGGCGATGCTGGCCATGTTGGGTATTGACGGTGAGGCCGCCGACCGGGCATTAAAAGCAGAGCCGACGGAACTGGCTTTGGCGAAACAAACGCTCAGCGCACCGTTGCAACATGCCCGCATCACGCTGTTCAAGGCAACCGAAGATGCAAACCTGAATATCACCGGCCTGGGCGATGAGCGGGAACTGCTGGCGATTGCCGACAATGGCCTGTCGGCAATCAGCCAACATCTGCAGGTGCATCCGCTAGCCTGCAATCATCACTCTATTATCTTCAGCCACGAGGAGATAGGACGCGCCTTGCGACAGTCATTGCGCACGCCGGCGATGCTCGGCAACCTTCCTTGACGCTCTACGGCCTGCGGCGCCGTTCGCCGCAGGCCACCTCCTTACCACATCAGCCGGCCGATCAATGGCGCGGCCACCACCGTGATGATGCCGGCCAGCATCATCACCAAACTCGACACCACGCCCTCCTGCGGCCCCAGCTCATAGGCGCGGGCAGTGCCGGCGCCGTGCGACGAGGCGCCAAATCCGGCGCCCTTCGCCAGACGGCTGCGCACCGCCAGCCGCAAAAACAAAATATCCCCCACCGCCATGCCGAACACCCCGGTGATCACCACGAACAGCGCCACCAGATCCGGCTGCCCGCCCATCTGTTTGGCGGCCTCCAGCGCGAACGGCGTGGTGATCGACCGCACCGCCAGGCTGCGCTGCACCTCTTCCGGCAGCGTCAACAGGCGCGCCAGCCACACCGAGCTGTACACCGCCACCAGCACCGCGGTCGTTACCCCGGCGGTCAGCGACAGCCAGTGGCGACGGATGATATGCAGATTCTCGTACACCGGTACCGCGAAGGCGATGGTCGCCGGCCCCAGCAGCCACAGCAGCCAGTGGGTTTCACCGATGTAGTCCTGATAGGAGATATGGGTGACCACCAGCAGCAGCACCAGAATCATCGGCGTCAGCACCAGCGGCATCAGCAGCAACGTGCGGCGGCGGCGATAGAGTTTCTTGTTGGCGAAATACAGCGCCAGCGTCGCCAGAAAACAGGCCAGGCTAAGGATAAAATCATTCATGGCGCTGCTTCCGCCGCTGCAGCCAAATCTCCAGCCGATACACCCTGTCCACCACCAGCCCGGTGGCGCCCAGCGTCAGCATGGTGCTGACTGCGATCACCAGAAAGATCTTCCAGCCCTCGACCATCAGCAGCTGGGCATAGTTGACCACCGCCACCACCGCCGGCACGAAAAACAGCAGCATTTCCGCCAGCAGCCAGCGGGAGCCGGCCTTGACCCAGCTGAGCGGCAGAATGCGCAGCAGGATCAGGGCCAGCAGCATCAGCATGCCGACGATATTGGCGGGGAGCGGCAGGTGGAATTGTTGCACCAGGCGATCGGCGATCAGGAACAGCGCCGCATACAATGCCACCTGAATCGGCACCTGCAAACGGGTCAGCAGGGAGGGGGCAACGCGGCGTAACGCCAGAGACATGAAAGATGACCTCAAACAATAATTGACGGCCTACAGTATACGCAGCCGGGAAACCACGCCTGAAATGAATTAAAATTATCGACATCATGCCGTCCGGGAATAGTTTCCCGCCGGTAGCGTCCCCAAGGAGAACCCTAACGTGGATGTCCGCACCCTGCGCTACTTCGTTGAAGTGGTGCGCCAGCAAAGCTTCACCCGCGCGGCGGAAAAACTGTTCGTCACCCAGCCCACCATCAGCAAAATGCTGCGGCATCTGGAGGAGGAGCTGGAATGCACGCTGCTGATCCGCGAAGGCCGCAAGCTGCGCCTGACCGACAGCGGCCAGGCGGTGTATCAGCGCGGCCTGACGATCCTCGACGAATTCCGCCAGTTGGAGGCGGAGCTGGAAGACATCAGCTCGGTGAAAAAGGGCGTGTTGCGGCTGGGCATTCCGCCGATGGTCGGCAGGCAGATCGCCGATCTGATCCGCCGCTTTCGCCAGACCTACCCCGGCATCGAATTGAAGATTTCCGAGCTGGGCGGGCTGTCGGTCGAACAGGCGGTGATGTCCGGCGAACTGGATCTGGCGATGACGGTGTTGCCCTTCGACTCGGAGCAGCCGCTGACCTTTCTGCCGCTGCTGGGCCACCCGATGTGCGTGGTGGCGCCGCGCACGCCGCAGTGGCTCAACCGCACCAGCATCAATATCGCCGAATTGGCCGACAGCCCGATCCTGATTTATAACGAAGACTTTGCGCTGTACAAGATGCTGATGAAGGCGTTTCGCCTGGCCGGTTTTGAACCGCAAATCGCGGTGCGCAGCGGCCAATGGGACTTCCTCGCCTCGATGGTGCAGGCCGGCGTGGGCATCGCCATGCTGCCGGAGCCGGTTTGCCGCTGGCTGGATAAGGAAAACCTGGTCTGGCTGCCGCTGGAACCGCGCATGGAATGGAAAATCGGCCTGATCTGGCGCCAGGGCAGCTATTTGTCGCACAGCGCGCAGGCCTGGATCGCCTGCTGCCGCGACTACTGGCCGCCGGTCAAGTAGCCAAAAAACAAGGGCCGCACAGGCGGCCCTTCAGGATGGGGATAACGAGGAAAAACGTTTATTCCTGCTTCTGCGTTTACCCCTCGCGCTCGATCAACAGCGCTTCGAGCAAATCGAGATCGTGCAGCAGTTTTTGCAGCGTCTCGTTGCTGATTTTCTGCGTGGCACGCAGGTGGTACAGCTCGCCGCGCTCGGCGCGCAGCGCCGTCAGGCGGAAACGCCGCTCGAGGTTTTCCATCGCCAGCGCATTCTCGATATCGTCTTTCGACGCGATACGCCGCCGCAGCATGCCCGTCACCCGCGAGCTGACCTCTTTCAACACCTGCGGATCGAGGTTCTCTTCGGTATCGGCGACCAGGCGCTCTTCCATTTTATTCACGCTCTCGATCGCCACCTCGGCCGCCATGGCGATCGCCATGCGCTCTTCCTGCTTGCTGGCGCTCTTGTCGGTCACCTGCACGCCGCGCAACAGCAGCGGCAACGCCAGCACGCCGACAATCAACGACAGCAGGATCACCCCGGCGGCGATAAACACCAGCTGATAGCGCGCCGGGAAGGCGGTGCCGTCGCTCAGCAACAGCGGTATCGACAGCACGCCGGCCAGGGTAATCGCCCCGCGCACCCCGGCGAACGACGCCACCCACAGCTCACGCGTGCTGTAGTCGCCAAACTGCAGCGGGCGCTTTTTCATAAAGCGGTTGCTGGCCTTCTTCATCACCCACAGCCAGGTGAAACGCAGCACCAGCAGCGCGGCGTAGATGGTGGCCACGTCGGCGAACAGATACCAGGTCTGGATGGTCGGATCCAGCTCCGCCTGCAGGATGGAGGTTTCAAGAATGCCCGGCAGCTGCAGGCCCAACATGATGAACACCATGCCGTTGAACACGAACTCCAACATCGCCCATACGCTGTTGGCGCGCAGGCGCATCGCCAGCGGCGCGTTGCGGATCACGCCGGATTGGCTGATGGTCATCCCCGCCGCCACCGCCGCCAGGATGCCGGAAACGCCGATATGTTCGGCGATCAGGTAGGACGCGAACGGCAGCAGCAGCAGGAACACGATCTGGGTCGCCGGATCGTCGCCGCTCCAGCGGCTCATCACCCGCAGCGATTTACTGTAGGTCCAGGTGACCGCCACGCCGGCCAGCAGGCCGCCGATCGCCACTTTGAGGAATTCGAGGGTCGCGCCGCCCACGGTGAACACCATGGTGCCCATCGCCACCGCGATGGCGAACTTGAGCGATACCAGGCCGGACGCGTCATTCATCAGCGCCTCGCCCTCGAGCACGCCCATGATCGGCTTGGGAATCCGCCCTTTGCCGACGATGCCGGACAGCGCCACGGCATCGGTCGGCGACAGCACCGCCGCCAGCGCGAAGGCCGCCACCAGCGGAATGCCCGGGACCATGGCGTAGATCAGATAACCGACGCCGACCACGGTGATCAGCACCAGCACCAGCGCCAGGCCGAGAATTTCACGCCCGTGGTGCAGGAACTCGCGCGTCGGCGTTTTCCAGCCGTCGGCGAACAGCAACGGCGGAATGAACAGCACCAGGAACAGTTCGGGATCAAAATCGACGTGCAGCCCGAAATGCGGCCAGGCCAACAGGGCCCCGATGGCGATTTGCATCAGCGGCAGCGGCACCTGGAACGGCAACATGCGCGTCACCACCCCGGACAGGGAGACCACCAGGATCAAAATGAGGATTGTAAAAAAGATTTCCATGCTTTCCTTAGACTCTACGATTCAGACGACATCGGCTCAGGGCCTGCGTTGGTCCCGATAGTAGATCACTTTTTTTACAGCCGTTAAAGCTTGTTGTGCCTTTCAAAACGCGGTGCAGAGCAGAAGAAGACTTATCTTAAGAAGGGAATTGCCGTCACAGGCTCCCCCGCCCGATGGGCGAGGGAAACCCAAGAGGCTTAAATCGCCCAGCCGCCGGCGTAGAACGCCACCAGCGCCACGGCGATCAGCACGGTGCCAATATTCAGCTTGCGCCATTCGCCGGAGAAGATGCGGCCGATGACCAGCGAGCTGAAGCCCAGCATGATGCCGGTGACGATGTTGCAGGTCAGCACGATGAACACGGCGCACAGCAGGCCGGCCATCGCGTCGACGAAGTCGTTGAAGTCCAGCTTGGTGACGTTGCTCAGCATCAACAGGCCGACGTACATCAGCGCCGGCGCGGTGGCGTAGACCGGCACCAGATAGGCCAGCGGCGACAGGAACAGGATCAGCAGGAACAGAACGCCGACCACGGTGGCGGTCAGGCCGGTCTTGCCGCCCGCGGCGGTGCCGGCGGCGGACTCGATGTAGACCGCGGCGGGCGCGGCGCCCACCAGCCCGGAGAAGATGCTGCTCAGGGAATCTGAGGTCAGCGCCTTGCCGCCGTTGATGATCTGGCCGTCTTTGTCCAGCAGGTTGGCCTGCCCGGCTACCGCGCGGATGGTGCCGGTGGCATCGAACACCGCGGTCATCACCAGCGCCAGCACGCTCGGCAACACCACCGGCTGCAATGCACCCATGATATCCAGGCTGAAGATCAACGATTTGCCGTCAGCGTCCGCCAGGCTCGGCATGGCGAACAGCCCCTGATATTTCACTGCCGGGTCGAAGATCAGGCCGATGATGGAAATGGCGATGATCACCAGCAGAATGCCGCCGGGCACGCGCAGTTTCTCCAGGCCGAAGATCACCGCCAGGCCGACCAGCGTCATGACGACCGGGAAAGAGGTGAACGCGCCGAGCGCCACCGGCAAGCCATCCAGCGGGTTCTTCACCACCAGGCCGACGCCGTTGGCGGCGATCAGCAGCAGGAACAGCCCGATGCCGATGCCGGTGCCGTGCGCCACGCCCATCGGCAGGTTGCGCAGGATCCAGGCGCGGATGCCGGTGACCGAGATGACGGTAAACAGCACGCCCATCAGGAACACCGCGCCCAGCGCCACCGGAATGCTGATATGTTGGCCGAGCACCAGGCTGAAAGCGGTAAAGGCGGTCAACGAGATCGCACAGCCGATGGCCATCGGCAGGTTAGCCCACAACCCCATCAGCAGCGAGCCCAGACCGGCCACCAGACAGGTGGAAACGAACACCGCCGCCGGCGGGAAACCCGCTTTGCCCAGCATGCTCGGCACCACGATCACCGAGTACACCATCGCCAGGAAGGTGGTCAGCCCCGCCACCACCTCCTGACGCACGCTGCTGCCGCGCGCGGAAATTTTAAAATAGCCATCAAGCCCGCCGGTTGGTTTTGCGGCGTGGTTCGCTTGAGAGTTCGACATAGGTTACTTCCCCTGTGTTTCATGAATCGGCCCGTCGCAGCAGGCCTGTAATCTCGCCCGCGCCCGATCGTCACGTAATCGTTTACGTCACGTTCCGCTTCCTTGCCCTTCCGGCGCACCGCCAACGGCGATGCGCACCAAGGCAAACGTTTAACTCGCAGCGCGCGGTACGGGTGATTTATGGTGGTTTATTCAAGGCAAACGATTATCCTGCCTTCCCTAGCGTCTAATCAACTAAAGATCGCGGCAATTTATGCAGAAAGCGGCGGGAAGGGCTTCTGCGCGCAAAGACGGGGCGATCCGGTGCCCCTGCCGACCTGCTTCACGGCGATCTTATTGCGCCTGCACCGCTGCGGGATCCATATACATCAATTCCCAGATATGGCCATCCAGGTCCTGAAATCCGTGGCCGTACATCACGCCATAGTCCCGCGGCGGATGATAGGTATTGCCGCCGCCGGCGATCGCCTTGCGCACCAGTTCGTCCACCGCCGCCCGGCTGGGTTGCGACAGGCACACCAACACTTCGGTGGCCTGTTTGGCGTCGCCGATCGGGTTCGGGGTAAACATCCTGAATTTGTCGTGGGTCAGCAGCATCACGTAAATCGTGTCGCTGACCACCATGCAGGCGGCGGTATCGTCGGTAAATTGCGGATTGAAACTGAAGCCGAGCTGGGTGAAAAACGCCATTGAGGCGGGCAGATCGCGTACGGGCAGATTTACGAAGATTTGCGTAGCCATGGGCTACCTCCGATGAAGAATGACCCCATCGAGTATAGCCCATCCGCTTAACTCAGCAGGTCGTAAGGGCCGCCCTGTTCCAGCGCCCGCTGGTAAGCGGGCCGGGCGTGGATGCGCTGCAGGAAGCCGCGCAGTTTCGGGCAATTGTCCAACGCGCCGCGCGCCGCCATCGCCTCGAGCGGGAAGCTCATCTGTATGTCCGCCGCGCTGAAATCGTTGCCGACGAACCAGCTGCCCTTGTTCAGGTGCTGTTCGAGATACTCGCAGTGCGGCGCGATCTGTTTGTCGAGGTATTCGCGCTGTACGCCCTTGCCGATCGCGCCCGCCACCGGCCGCAGCAGCCAGGGGATCGGCGGCTGGCCGAGACGGCTGAACACCAGCTTCATCACCAACAGCGGCATCAGCGATCCCTCAGCGTAGTGCAACCAGTAGCGGTATTGCTGGCGCGCGTGGAAGTCCGTCGGCATAAACATGCCCTGTGCGTCGTAGGCTTCCTGCAAGTATTCGATAATGGCGCCGGATTCCGCCAGCGTCAGATCGCCATCGACGATCACCGGCGATTTGCCCAGCGGGTGGATCTTTTTCAGCGCCGGCGGCGCCAGCAGAGTGTGCGGATCGCGCTCGTAGCGTTGCACCTGATAGGGCACGCCCAGCTCTTCCAAAAACCACAGAATGCGCTGCGACCGCGAGTGATTGAGATGATGAACAATGATCATGATGACACTCCTGTCCGCTGCCACACCAGTTCGCCGATCTGCACGCCGTTGCCGAGCTGCAGCGGCACCGTGCGCAACGTCAGCCGATCGGCGTTAAAGGCGTAAAAGCGCACCTGACGGCTGCCTATCCAATTGGGGAACGAGCAGCCTTCAACCTGATGCACCACCCGTTGCTCGCTTTCTTCCACCTGATAACGGCCGAAATAGCAAATCATATTGATGAAGGCGGCATGGATCTCCCGCTCGGATCCCTGCGCCAAATCGTCGGCGACGAAACGCGGCCGCACGGCGCTGTATAGCTGCGCCGCCATCGTGCCGTTGGCCTCATAGTGGATGCGCCCCAACACCTGCTCGCCCAGCGGGTAATTCAGCTCGCCGTTCTGGTTTTTGAACGCCGACGACACCAACGCCCAGCTGCCGATAAACGCGTTTACCGTCATGACGCTTCTCCAGTTAAGGATCGTCTGTAAAGGGTAGTGGCAATTTTTGCCGCACGCCAACGGCTGAAAAACCGTCAATTTATTTGACAGAGATACTCAAAACTCTCCGAATTTTTATTCACACCTGGTGCACTAGTATTTAACACATCGAGAGACAACGCGCTCTCACCTAATAAATACTCTGAGGAATACATCATGAAAAACGTCAAAATTTTTGCTACCGCTGCACTGCTGGCTACCGCTTCTTTCGCTACCTTCGCCGCTGACCTGCCAACCAGCCAGCCAGCCGCAGACGCGCAGAAAATCGGCGTAGTCACCGTGAGCGGCGCCGCCAACCTGAGCGCGCTGGAAAGCGAACTGGCCAGCAAAGCCGCCGCGTCGGGCGCCAGTTCCTACCGCATCGTCGCCGCCGGCGGCCAAAACAAACTGTACGGCACCGCAGAAATCTTCAACTGATCGTCGGACAGCCAATCGACGGAAGAAAGAAGCCCCGCAAGGGGCTTTTCTCGTTTCAGGCGGCCAGAGCTCTTTGTGGACAGTGATCGCCATTCATTTCACCCATACTGAATGACAGCGCAAAACCCTCACCCACTTTGGAGAAATAGCATGACGACAGCACAACCTCTGCAAGGCAAAGTCGCATTCGTTCAGGGCGGCTCCCGCGGCATCGGCGCCGCCATCGTGAAACGGTTAGCGAACGAAGGCGCCGCCGTCGCCTTTACCTACGCCGCCTCGGCCGATCGCGCAGAAGCGGTGGCGAGCGCCGTGACCGCCGCCGGCGGCAAAGCCCTCGCCATCAAGGCCGACAGCGCCGATGCTGCGGCGCTGCAGCAGGCGGTTCGCCAGGCGGTGAGCCACTTCGGCAACCTGGATATTCTGGTGAACAACGCCGGGGTATTTACGCTGGGCGGCACCGAGGAACTGGCGCTGGACGACCTGGATCGCATGCTGGCGGTCAACGTGCGCAGCGTATTCGTCGCCAGCCAGGAGGCAGCGCGCCACATGAACGACGGCGGCCGTATCATCCACATCGGCAGCACCAACGCCGAGCGCGTGCCGTTCGGCGGCGCGGCGGTGTATGCGATGAGCAAATCGGCGCTGGTCGGGTTGACCAAGGGCATGGCGCGCGATCTCGGCCCACGCGGCATCACCGTCAATAACGTGCAGCCCGGCCCGGTGGACACCGAAATGAACCCGGACGCCGGCGAGTTCGCCGATCAGCTCAAGCAGCTGATGGCGATCGGCCGCTACGGCAAAGATGAAGAGATCGCCGGTTTTGTCGCTTACCTGGCCGGCCCGCAGGCGGGTTATATCACCGGCGCCAGCCTGAGCATCGACGGCGGCTTCTCGGCGTAACCGTCCCTAAAATGCAAAAAGCCCCGTGAAGGGGCTTTTTTATTGGCTGCAAACGGCCGGAGATCAGAACGGAATATCGTCGTCGAAATCCATTGGCGGTTCGTTGCTGGTCGCCGGAGCGCTGTTCTGCGCCGGACGAGACTGCTGCTGGCCGCCGCTGAACTGGTTGCCGCCCTGTGGCTGCTGAGGCTGGCCCCAACCGCCCTGGCCACCGGCAGATTGACCGGCCGGTGCGCCGCCGCCCTGACGGCCGCCCAGCATCTGCATGGTGCCGCCGACGTTAACCACGATCTCGGTGGTGTAGCGATCCTGGCCGCTCTGATCCTGCCATTTACGGGTCTGCAGGGAGCCTTCGATATAGACCTGAGAGCCTTTGCGCAGGTATTCGCCCGCCACTTCAGCCAGTTTGCCGAACAGCACGACGCGGTGCCACTCGGTCTTCTCTTTCTGTTCGCCGGTCGCTTTGTCACGCCAGCTTTCGGAGGTCGCCAGGGTAATGTTGGCCACTGCGCCGCCGTTCGGCATGTAACGGACTTCTGGATCCTGACCCAGATTCCCGACCAGAATTACTTTGTTTACGCCTCTGCTGGCCATGAGCACTTCTCCCGATGATTGATTTCTACACAGTATAAACGCGTCAGTTTACCACGCTGAGTACGAAACCACACCCGTGTTGATAAGTGCGAATTGCATTCCAGAATTGTCTTTCCAATCGACCTTATTGCATTCGCATACTGGATATCCATTCAGGTTTTTTTGTGTCATAATTATGCGTTTCGACCTGGCTGTGCCGGTTTTTTGCGAGATCCATCACAAAATCCCCCGCAAAAATCGCGACAGGCGCGGTGTATCATCAAGACGGGAAGTGTAAATGGACAATATCGAAGTTCGTGGTGCTCGAACCCATAATCTGAAAAACATCAACCTGATCATCCCGCGTGACAAACTGATCGTCGTCACCGGCCTGTCCGGTTCCGGCAAGTCTTCGCTGGCTTTCGATACGCTGTATGCCGAAGGGCAGCGGCGCTATGTCGAATCACTCTCCGCCTATGCGCGCCAGTTCCTGTCGCTGATGGAAAAGCCGGACGTCGATCATATCGAAGGTCTGTCGCCGGCGATTTCCATCGAGCAGAAATCCACCTCGCACAACCCGCGATCCACGGTCGGCACCATCACCGAGATCCACGACTACCTGCGCCTGCTGTTCGCCCGCGTCGGCGAGCCGCGTTGCCCGGATCACCATGTGCCGCTGGCGGCGCAAACCGTCAGCCAGATGGTCGACAACGTGCTGAGCCAGCCGGAAGGCAAGCGCCTGATGCTGCTGGCGCCGGTGGTGAAAGATCGCAAGGGCGAACACACCAAAACGCTGGAAAACCTGGCCGCTCAGGGCTATATCCGCGCGCGCATCGACGGTGAAGTGTGCGATCTGTCCGATCCGCCGAAGCTGGAGCTGCAGAAAAAACACACCATCGAGGTGGTGGTCGACCGTTTCAAGGTGCGCGACGACATGGCGCAGCGCCTGGCCGAATCGTTCGAAACCGCGCTGGAGCTCTCGGGCGGCACCGCGGTGGTGGCGGACATGGACGACGAAAAAGCGGACGAGCTGCTGTTCTCCGCCAACTTCGCCTGCCCGATCTGCGGCTACAGCATGCGCGAACTGGAACCGCGCCTGTTTTCCTTCAACAACCCGGCCGGCGCCTGCCCGACCTGCGACGGCCTGGGCGTGCAACAGTTCTTCGATCCGGATCGCGTGGTGCAAAACCCCGAGCTGTCGCTGGCCGGCGGCGCGATCCGCGGCTGGGATCGCCGCAACTTCTATTACTTCCAGATGCTGCGCTCGCTGGCGGAGCACTATGAGTTCGACGTCGAAGCCCCGTTCAACACCCTGAGCGCCAACGTGCAGAAGGCGGTGCTGAGCGGCTCCGGCAAAGAGTCGATAGAATTCAAATACATCAACGATCGCGGTGACACCACCGTGCGCCGCCATCCGTTCGAAGGCGTGCTGCACAACATGGAGCGCCGCTATAAAGAGACCGAGTCCAGCGCGGTGCGCGAAGAGCTGGCGAAGTTCATCAGCAACCGCCCTTGCGCCTCGTGCCACGGCACCCGCCTGCGTGAAGAGGCGCGCAACGTGTTCGTCGAAGACACCACGCTGCCGGAGATCTCCGATCTGAGCATCGGCCATGCGATGACGTTCTTCCAGAACATGAAGCTCAGCGGCCAGCGCGCCAAGATCGCCGAGAAAGTGCTGAAAGAGATCGGCGATCGCCTGAAGTTCCTGGTGAACGTCGGCCTGAACTACCTGTCGCTGTCCCGGTCGGCGGAAACGCTCTCCGGCGGCGAAGCGCAGCGTATCCGCTTGGCCAGCCAGATCGGCGCCGGTTTGGTGGGCGTGATGTACGTGCTGGATGAGCCGTCGATCGGCCTGCACCAGCGCGACAACGAGCGCCTGCTGGAAACGCTGATCCACCTGCGCAACCTCGGCAACACGGTGATCGTGGTGGAGCATGACGAAGACGCCATCCGCGCCGCCGACCACGTGATCGACATCGGCCCCGGCGCCGGCGTGCACGGCGGCCAGGTGGTGGCGGAAGGCACCGTCGATGACATCATGGCGCAGCCGGAATCGCTGACCGGCCAGTTCCTCAGCGGCAAACGCGAGATCGCCATCCCGGCGCAGCGCGTGCAGGCCGATCCGACCAAGGTGCTGAAGCTGAGCGGCGCGCGCGGCAACAACCTGAAGGACGTGACGCTGACGCTGCCGGTCGGTCTGTTTACCTGCATCACCGGCGTGTCCGGCTCCGGCAAGTCGACGCTGATCAACGATACGCTGTTCCCGATCGCCCAGCGCCAGCTTAACGGCGCCACCATCGCCGAGCCCGCGCCGTTCCGCGAAGTGACCGGCCTGGAACATTTCGACAAGGTGATCGATATCGATCAGAGCCCGATCGGCCGCACGCCGCGCTCCAACCCGGCCACTTACACCGGCATCTTCACCCCGGTGCGCGAGCTGTTCGCCGGCGTGCCGGAGTCGCGCAGCCGCGGCTATACGCCGGGCCGCTTCAGCTTCAACGTCAAGGGCGGGCGCTGTGAAGCCTGCCAGGGCGACGGGGTGATCAAGGTCGAGATGCACTTCCTACCGGACATCTACGTCCCGTGCGACCAGTGCAAAGGCAAACGCTATAACCGCGAAACGCTGGAAGTGAAGTACAAAGGCAAGAGCATCCACGAAGTGCTGGAGATGACCATCGAAGAAGCGCGCGATTTCTTCGACGCGGTGCCGGCGCTGGCGCGCAAGCTGCAAACCCTGATGGATGTCGGCCTGTCCTACATCCGCCTCGGCCAGTCGGCCACCACGCTCTCCGGCGGTGAGGCGCAGCGCGTCAAGCTGGCGCGCGAGCTGTCGAAACGCGGCACCGGCCAGACGCTGTATATTCTCGACGAGCCGACCACCGGTCTGCACTTCGCCGATATCCAACAGCTGTTGGCGGTACTGCATCAGCTGCGCGATCAGGGCAATACCATCGTGGTCATCGAGCATAACCTGGACGTGATCAAAACCGCCGACTGGATCGTCGATCTGGGGCCGGAAGGCGGCAGCGGCGGCGGCGAGATCCTGGTCGCCGGCACGCCGGAAACGGTCGCCGAGTGTGAAAAATCGCACACCGCGCGCTTCCTGAAACCGCTGTTGGAAAAATAACGGCGGATGATACGCTCAACGAGGCGCCCTATTCCGCCTCGTTGAGCAATCAACCTATCCCTCTGCGAGAAACATTAAATACCCTTCTCTGCATCATTCCTTTAAAAACAGGCGCTTTGAACCCAGCCAATAATAAACTCGCCCAATCATGCCACTCGTTTGGCTGTTGTTTATTCCCCATGCGTTTCACTGTTGCGGTGAAATAACGCCAAGGACGCACCGTCGTCTGCCAATTAATCAATATAAACATGGCGTTTATCAATAAGCCGTCATTTAAACGCGTGCCTGCGGGCCGTTTATTCAATGGGATGATATAAAGGTGTTTAACGTGGATAATAAACTGGGTACCTCTGCCGCCGCCCTGCTCTTTCTTTTTCCCCTCGCCAGTCAGGCGCAGGACGGCGAAGCGTCTTTAACGCTCGCCGGCGGCCTCGCCGTCGCTCCCGCCTATGAAGGCTCGTCTTTTTACAGCATTGAACCGCTGTATCAGGTGAATGCCGGCTATCAAAACGCCAGCTGGGGAGAATTCAGCGCGGGCAGCGAAGGGGCGCGCTGGCAATTCCCCATCGCCGGGCCCGTCGGCATCGCGTTATTGCTCAACTATGACGCCGGCCGTGACGAGGAAATCAAAACCTTGCGCGGGCGCAACACCCGACTCAAGGGCATGGGCAAGCTGGGTGGCGCACTGGAGGCCGGCGCTGAGCTGAGCTACCAACTCGCCCCCTTCCGCGCCTATGTCAAAGGGATGCAGGCGACGCGCAAACGCAGCTACGGCGGGGAAGAACTGGGCCACACCGCCTATGTGGAAAGCGGACTGACCGGGCAATATCCGCTCAGCGAACAGCTGACGCTTATCGGCAATCTCTCCACCACCTGGGCCAACAGCGGCTATCAGCGCGGCTATTTCGGCGTGACGTCGCAGCAGGCGCAGCACAGCGCCTTCAGCGCGTATCGGCCGGGCAGCGGCTTCAAGGACGCGACGCTCACCGCCGCGCTCAACTACCAATGGCGACAGAACGTGGCCTTCCAGGCCGGGGTCGGCGTAACGCGCCTGCTGGGCGACGCGGCCGACAGCCCCATCGTTGAGAAAACCACCTCGGGCATGGCCTTCACCAGCGCCAGCTACAGTTTTTGACGTTTTTGCCTAAGTCTGTGCAGGAAGGGATAAACGCCATGATTAAAAAACGAACTACAGTTTAGCTGAGTGTTAGGTAAACGGATGGATAATTAAACATTCATTATTTATCTGACAATGTCAGGCGTGGCTTTCCCTTATTAAGGATATTTTATGTGTCAACATCATGCGACGGAATGTCGTAATTTCACCGCATTTCGCCACCGCTGGGAAATGCCCATGATCTGGCTATCGGCGATAATTACCTTGTTCGGTTTTTTATTTGGTATCGCCGCCGTCGTGGTAAATACGGATGGAACTGCACTTGGGTTGGGAGACGACGCCAAGGAAACATTGGATACCCTCAGCCTGCTCGCGTTATTACCGCTGATCCCGATCGCTTTCTATATTTACCGTTTCTATCTCGCCGCACAGGCGAAATCCAACGCCTTGCGCATCGGGCCGGCGCAATTTCCGGAACTGTTCGCGCTGTATCAGGATATCGGCCGTCGGCTGGAACTCAAGACGCTGCCCAAGCTTTATCTGACCAACGGCAACGGCGTGGTCAACGCCTTCGCGCTGGAATGCAACCGCCGCCAGCGCTACGTGGTGATCCATGCTGAAATCGCCATGCTGATGCCCACCGCGCCGGAGATCGTGGAGTTCGTGCTGGCCCATGAATTGGCCCATCACAAGCTGCGGCACGTGTCGCTGTGGCGTCTGGCGATCGGCGTCGTGCCGCAGTCGCTGGTGCTGCCCGGCCTGGCGACCACTCGCGCGCAGGAGTATTCCGCCGATCGCGTGGCGCTCGCGGTGTGCCCGAACTACGCCAACACGGTGCGGCTGCTGGCCGTTGGCCCCTGGATGCAGCACGGCGTGAATCCGCAGGCCTGGCTGGAGCAGTGCGAAGAAGAGAACAAGGAGTTGTTTGTTCGCATCAGCAATCTGCTGTCAGACCATGCGGTGATGGTCAAACGCTTCAAGGCGCTCAAAGACATCGAGATGCACGGCTTCGAGCGCCATGGCAGCATGTTTTAATCCGCCCGAGGGCTTACAGCGTTTTCAGCACGCGCGCCGGGTTGCCGCCCACCACGCAGTTGGCCGGCACGTCTTTGGTCACCACCGCGCCGGAGGCCACGACCGCATTATCGCCGATGGTCACGCCCGGATTGATCACCGCGCGCCCGCCGATCCACACGTTGTCGCCAATCTTGACCGGCTTGCCGAACTCCGCGCCGCCGGCGCGGGTCTCGGCGTCCAGCGGATGGGTGGCGGTGTAGATATGCACGCCCGGCGCCAGCAGGCAGTTGTCGCCGATATGCACCTCGCACACGTCGAGGATCACGCAGTCGAAATTGGCGTAGAAGTTCTTGCCGAGATAGATGTTATAGCCGTAGTCGCAGCGGAACGTCGGCTCGATGGCGCCGCCTTGATAGCCGCCCAGCAGCTCGTCCAGCCACTGTTTGCGCAGCTCGCCCTCTTCCGGCGATGAGTGGTTGTAGCGATGCGTTATCTGGCGCGCGCGCCGGCGCTCGTTGCGCAGCAGTTCATCGCCGGCGTCGTACAGTTCTCCGGCGATCATCTTGCGCTTTTCTTCGCTCATGGCCATGTCGGCCTCCTTCATCCACGTTTCTTGAATGCCCAAGCGTAGCCGCTTTAGCCCGGCAATAAAAAGGGAACGTTCCCAATTTAAAGCCCCGATCACGGTTTAACGCGAGCAAGCTGGAGAAAACGGGCGCCGCCGCCGCCCGGCAATCAGGCGCGCAGTTCCTGGCGCACGTGTTCGGGCAGGCCTTCCACCACCAGCTGATAGGAGCTGTCGATCAACGTATAAAACTGCGAGTTCGGCAGGTTGCCGTCGAGAAATACCGTATTCCAGTGCGCCTTGTTCAGGCCGTCGCAGGCGACGATCTCAGGGTGGTGTTCGCGCAGGCTTTCCGCCAGCTCCGGGCTGGACTTGACCGCCAGCGCCGGCCTCCCTTCCACTTCGCACACCATGGCGAACATCACGTCGCCCACCTTGATCTGACTGGCCTGCCACTGGTTCTGGTCGCTTTGCTCCGCGCCCGGCTTCGCCATGCAGTACTCCAGCAATGCGCTGTTATTCATTGGGTTATTCCCCCTGTAATGTGGCCACAATACGGCGTGCTCCGCCGTGGATGCGGTGCTCCCCCAGCCAGATGCCCTGCCATGTGCCCAACATCAGCCGCCCGTGCCTGACGGGCAGCGTCAAGGAAGCGCCCAGCAGCGAGGATTTGATGTGCGCCGGCATGTCGTCCGGCCCTTCGTAGTCATGTTGATAGGGGGCGTTTTCCGGCACCTGACGCAGGAAATGCTGCTCCATATCGGCTCGCACCGTGGGATCGCAGTTCTCGTTGAGCGTCAGCGAGGCCGAGGTATGCTGCAGCAACAGATGCAGCAGGCCGGTTTGCAGGCGGTGTAAGTGGGTTAACTGGTTGGTGATCTCGTCGGTAACCAGATGAAAGCCACGCGCTTTTGCGCTGAGGATTAGCGTTTGCTGATGCCACATGAGTGAGCGCCCCTCAATCAGTATATTCTCTCTCCGGTTTGCGGCAACTTCGGCGGCGCGCCGGCAATAAAAAAGGAGCGATATCGCTATCGCTCCCGATGAACGTCCGTTCAGACTAACAGGCGTTACTGCACCGCAGCAAACGCCTCGGCTACCTGACGCACGTTGTCGTGGTTCAGGCCGGCCACGCACATGCGGCCGCTATGGATCAGGTAGACGCCGAACTCTTCGCGCAGGCGATCGACCTGCGCCGCGCTGAAGCCGGTGTAGCTGAACATGCCGCGCTGCGCCAGCAGGTAATCGAAGTTGCGCTGCGGCAGCGCGCTCTTCAGGGTGTCCACCAACGCGTGGCGCATTTCGAGAATGCGGGTGCGCATGCTTTCCACTTCATTGAGCCACTGGGTTTTCAGCTCTGCGTCGTTCAGCACTTTAGCCACCAGCTGCGCGCCGAAGTTCGGCGGGCTCGAGTAGTTGCGGCGCACGGTCGCCTTCAGCTGGCCCAGCACGCGCCCGGCCGCTTCTTCGCTTTCACACACCACCGACAGGCCGCCGACGCGCTCGCCGTACAGCGAGAAGATCTTCGAGAACGAGTTGCTCACCAGGCACGGCAAGCCGGCCGCCGCAATGGCGCGAATAGCGTAGACGTCCTGCTCCATACCGCCGCCGAAGCCCTGATAGGCGATGTCGAGGAACGGAATGATCTCACGATCGGCGATCACCTTGATCACTTCGTCCCACTGGGCGGGGGTCAGATCTGAGCCGGTCGGGTTGTGACAGCACGGATGCAGCAGCGCGATGCTGTGCTTCGGCAGCTGTTTCAGCGCAGCCAGCATGGCGTCGAACTTCACGCCCAGGCTTTCGCCGTCAAAATACGGATAGGTATTCACCTTGAAACCGGCGCCGCTGAAGATGGCGACGTGGTTTTCCCAGGTGGGATCGCTGACCCACACCTGCGAATTCGGGAAGTAGCTTTTCAGGAAGTCGGCGCCCACTTTCAGCGCGCCGGAACCGCCGACGGTCTGAATGGTGGCGATGCGCCCCTGCTGCAGCATCGGGTGCTGCTCGCCGAACAGCAAATGCTGGATGGCGGTGCGGTAGGATTGCAGCCCTTCCATCGGCAGGTATACCGAGGCGCCGTGCTCGACGCTGTTCAACTGCGCTTGCGCCGCGGCGACCGCACGCATCTGCGGAATGACGCCCTGCGCATCGTAGTACAGGCCAATGCTCAGGTTCACCTTGTGCGCGCGCGGGTCTTGTTTGAATTTTTCCATCAGCGACAGAATGGGATCGCCGGCATAGGCGTCAACGTTCTGGAACACGTTTTTTTCTCCTGGTTTATTTATTGTGGTTTAGGCACAGCGTTACGTTCCTAATATAGACGGAAAAGCGTATTCGGTTTCAGCTTTCTCGCGTCACCGGCAACAAACCGTTTTCCTTGATGCGATTGAGCACCACCGCCGTTTTGATATGCGCCACGCTTTTGTGCGGCGACAGCGTCTGGCTGATGAACTCGCTCAGCGCCGGCAGGTCCGCCACCGCCACTTTCAGCAGGTAATCGGCGTCGCCGGTGGTCTTGTAAGCGTCTAGGATCGCGTCCACGTCCTCCAGCATCTGATGAAAGCTATCGATCTGCTCCTGAGCGTGCGTGATCAGGCTGACTTCAATCAGCCCCACCAGCCCCAGGCCGACCGCCTCCGGCGCCAGCCGCGCGTGGTAGCCGCGGATCAGCTGCGCCTGCTCCAGGCTGATGCGCCGCCGTGAACACTGGGAAGCGGAAAGCCCCACCAGTTCGCTCAGCTCCTGATTGGTCAAACGGCCGTTGGCCTGTAACAGCGTCAGGATTTTCATATCAAAATCGTCAATGTTGTACATAGCCACCTGTAAACTGTGTTAATAAATGTTGACGTTACAGCCTACCAGTTTTTTTACCGTTGCCGACGTCACACCCTGGCGCTTAAATCGCGTACAGCAGCAACGCCCGGCGTTTTCGCCGGTAAGCGGCATAAAAAACGGCTAACTCATGCAGGCAAACGACAATTAACGGCGAAGTAACGCATAAAACCACGAATGTATAAAAAGGACGCCAGATGAAAAAGTTACTCCCTCTCGCGCTGCTGCTCGCCGCCGGCAGCGCCGGCGCGCAATCCCACCTGGATAAGGTGCTGCAGCAAAAGACCCTGGAGGTCTGCACCACCGGCGACTACAAGCCCTACACCTTCCTCAAGGAAGACGGCAGCTATGAAGGCATCGATATCGACATGGCGGAATCGCTGGCGAAGAGCCTGGGCGCCAAGGTGAAGTGGGTGAAAACCAGTTGGAAAACCCTGACGCCAGACTTTACCTCCGGCAAGTGCGACATCGCCATGGGCGGTATCTCCGTCACGCTGGAGCGACAAAAACAGGTGTTCTTCGCCGACAAGCTGGATACCGACGGCAAAATTCCGCTGGTGCGCTGCACCGACGTGAAGAAATACCGCACGATAGAACAGATCAACAAACCGTCGGTGCGTCTGCTGGAACCGGCGGGCGGCACCAACGAAGCCTTCGTGCACGCCTATCTGCCAAAAGCCAAGCTGACGCTGACGCACGACAACATGAGCATTTTCCAGCAGTTGGTGGATCGCAAGGCGGACGTGATGATCACCGACGCCTCCGAGGCGCTGTACCAGCAGAAGCGCTATCCGAAGCTGTGCGCGGTGAATCCGACCAAACCGATGCAGTACGGCGAAAAGGCCTACATGCTGCCGCGCGACGATCTGAGCTGGAAACTGTATGTGGATCAGTGGCTGCACCTGGCCAAGGCGACCGGCGAGTATCAGAAGGTTATCGACAAGTGGTTGGCGGTAAAGAAGTAACCCGCTGAGAAACGGGGCCGACGCGCGTCGGCCCCTGCGGCGTATCAGTCGCCGATGTATTCCATCGCCACGCGCTGCGTGAGCTTGGTGATCAGTTCATAAGCGCTGATACCGGTACAGGCGGCGATGCGCTCGACCGGCAACGCCGGCCCCCACAGCACCGCTTCATCCCCTACCTTATCGGCGGCGTCCGGCCCGAGATCGACCGAAATCATGTCCATCGACACCCGGCCGACGATCGGCACTTCGCGGCCGTTGATCAGGATCGGCGTGCCGGTCGGCGCGCTGCGCGGGTAGCCGTCGCCGTACCCCATCGCCACCACGCCAAGGCGAGTATCGCGCGGGCTGATCCAGGTGCCGCCATAGCCCACCGCTTCACCAGCCTTGTGCTCGCGCACCGCGATCAGGCTGGATTTCAGCGTCATCGCCGGCTGCAGACCATGCTCGGCGCCGCTGCAGCTATCCAACGGCGACACGCCGTACAGAATGATGCCGGGGCGCACCCACTCGTTGTGGGCGTCCGGCCACAGCAGCGTGCCGCCGGAAGCGGCGACCGAGCGCTGGCCCGGTTTACCGCGCGCGAACTGCTCAAAGCAGGCGATCTGTTTCAGCGTGGCGTCGGACTCCGGCTCGTCGGCGCGGCTGAAGTGGCTCATGATATTGACCGGCTGCGCCACGTTGCGGCAGGCGCACAGACGCTGATAAAACGCCTCCGCCTGTTCGGGGCGCACCCCCAGCCGATGCATGCCGGTATCGAGCTTCATCCACACCGGCACCGGGCGCGCCAGCTCGGCCTGTTCCAGCGCCTCGAGCTGTTCGATGCTGTGCACCGCGGTTTCGATGTTGTTCGCCACCAGCACCGGCAGGTCTTCGGCGCTGAAGAAGCCTTCCAGCAGCAGGATCGGCTTGACGATGCCGCCGGAGCGCAGCATCAGCGCCTCGCCGATGCGCGCTACGCCGTAGCAGTCGGCGTCTTGCAGGGTGTGTGCTGTTTCCAGCAGGCCATGTCCATAAGCGTTTGCTTTCACAACGGCAATCAGGCGGCTTTGCGGCGCCTGGCGGCGCACCTGTTGCAGATTATGTCGCAGAGCGCGGCGGTCGATTACAGCGGTTGCCGCTTTCATTTCAGTTCCTTAGCTGATTATTCGTCATCGTATTGTGGCCCCGCGTAGTTGTCGAAACGCGACCACTGGCCGTTAAAGGTAAGGCGCACGGTGCCGATTGGGCCGTTACGCTGCTTACCGATAATAATTTCCGCGATCCCTTTCAGATCGCTGTTCTCGTGATACACCTCATCACGATAGATGAACATAATCAGGTCGGCGTCCTGCTCGATGGAGCCGGATTCACGCAGGTCGGAGTTGACCGGGCGTTTGTCGGCGCGCTGCTCCAGGCTTCGGTTCAGCTGCGACAGCGCCACCACCGGCACCTGCAGCTCTTTCGCCAGCGCCTTCAGCGAGCGCGAAATCTCGGCGATCTCCAGCGTACGGTTGTCGGACAAGGCCGGCACGCGCATCAGCTGCAGGTAGTCGATCATGATCAGGCTAAGCCCGTCGTGTTCACGGAAAATGCGCCGCGCGCGCGAGCGCACCTCGGTCGGCGTCAGGCCGGAGGAGTCGTCGATGTACATGTTGCGCTTCTCCAGCAGGATGCCCATGGTGCTGGAAATGCGCGCCCAGTCCTCGTCGTCGAGCTGGCCGGTACGGATGCGCGTCTGATCCACGCGCGACAGCGACGCCAGCATACGCATCATGATCTGCTCGCCGGGCATCTCCAGGCTGAAGATCAGCACCGGTTTCTCCTGGGTCATCGCGGCGTTTTCGCACAGGTTCATGGCGAAGGTGGTTTTCCCCATCGATGGACGGGCGGCGACGATGATCAGATCGGACTTTTGCATGCCCGCGGTTTTCTTGTTGAGGTCCTGATAGCCGGTATCGACCCCAGTCACGCCGTCATGCGGCTGCTGATACAGCTGTTCGATGCGCGAGACGGTGTCTTCCAGGATGCGTTCGATGCCCTTCGGGCCCTCGTCTTTGCTGGCGCGGTTCTCGGCGATTTGGAATACGCGGGACTCCGCCAGATCGAGCAGGTCTTCGCTGCTGCGCCCCTGCGGATCGTAGCCGGCGTCGGCGATTTCGTTAGCCACCGAGATCATTTCGCGCACCACCGCGCGCTCGCGTACGATGTCGGCGTAGGCGCCGATGTTGGCGGCGCTCGGGGTGTTTTTCGACAGCTCGGCCAGGTAGGCGAAGCCCCCCACCGAGTCCAGTTCGCCCTTCTGTTCGAGCGATTCGGACAGGGTGATGAGGTCGATAGGCTTGCTCATCTCCAGCAGACGCTGCATCTCGGTAAAGATCAGGCGATGCGGGCGGCTGAAGAAGTCGTTGGCGACCACGCGTTCCGCCACGTTGTCCCAACGCTCGTTATCCAGCATCAAACCGCCCAACACCGACTGTTCGGCCTCCAGCGAGTGCGGCGGCATCTTCAGCCCTTCCATCTGACGATCTCTGGAACGCTCTCTGGTTTCGTCCGCGTTTGTTTTGTTGGTTGGTTTTTTTCCTGCCATGAAACGTAGTCTTTATCCGGTTGCGAATGAAGGATCCTGACGCGAGAGTATACGTGATTTTTGCGTCATAACCGATGCAAAAAAGGTATTGAACCCCGCACGGGCGAACTGGATCTCCGATAATAAAAAGAATAGGGTGAAATCAGACACTCCAACGAGGTAACCCTATGGCCAAGCGCATTCAATTCTCCGCCGTCGGCGGACCGGAAGTCTTGCAATACGTTGATTTTACACCGCTCGATCCGGCTGCCGGTGAAGTGCAGATCGAGAACAAGGCGATCGGCATCAACTACATCGACACCTATGTGCGCAGCGGGCTGTACGCGCCGGCCAGCCTGCCGAGCGGCCTCGGCACCGAAGCGGCCGGCGTGGTGGTCAAGGTCGGCGCCGGGGTCAGCGCGATCAAACCGGGCGACCGGGTGGTGTATGCGCAGTCGTCGCTCGGCGCCTACAGAGAGATCCACAACGTGCCGGAAGAGAAAGTGGCGCTGCTGCCGCACAACCTGAGCTTTGAGCAAGGCGCCGCTTCTTTCCTGAAAGGGCTGACGGTGCACTATCTGCTGCGCCAGACCCACGAAGTGCAGCCGGGTGAAGTATTTTTGTTCCATGCCGCCGCCGGCGGCGTCGGGCTGATCGCCTGTCAGTGGGCCAAAGCGCTGGGCGCGCGCCTGATCGGCAGCGTCGGTTCCGACGAGAAGGCGGCGCTGGCGAAGCAGGCCGGCGCCTGGGCCACCATCAACTACCATACAGAGGATATCGCCCAGCGGGTGGCCGAGCTGACGCACGGCGAGAAGGTCGGCGTGGTGTACGATTCGGTGGGGCAAAGCACCTGGCAGGCCTCGCTCAACAGCCTGAAGCGGCGCGGCCTGATGGTCAGCTTCGGCAACGCGTCCGGCCCGGTGACCGGCGTCGATCTGGCGCTGCTGAATCAGAAGGGCTCGCTGTACGTCACCCGCCCTTCCCTCAACGGCTACATCACCAACCGCGCCGAGCTGCAGTACGCCAGCAACGAGCTGTTCTCGCTGATCGGCAGCGGCGCCATTCGGGTGGAGGTGAGAGACGAGCAGAAATTCGCGCTGGCCGACGCCCAGCGTGCGCACCAGGTGCTGGAAAGCCGCAGCACCAGCGGTTCCAGCCTGCTGATCCCCTGATCCCGGCCAAAGAAAAGGGCTCCTTGCGGAGCCCTTTCTATTACTGCGTTTTGTAGGGGTAGAGCAGAGTCCGCCAGAGACAGGGGTTGCTTTAGCAACACGAATTTTAGGTGTCTCTCACGGTGATGAAATCGGTCGCATCACTGCATCAACCAACATCCTAACAGCCCCGTCCGGCAAAAAACACGCTTTATGTGCCACATCGCCGGGGAAAACTGCCAAGCTGTGATCGCTGCCGCATTCGCGGTGCGGGAAATTGTGCAAGTTTCAGTGTGACTGTCTGATTATTCAGCAAAAAATCAGTAACGCCGGATCTGGGGTTTCTGCATTGAACGGTAAATCCATACCCCAACCACCGCCAAAATCAGCCATGGCAACAGCTTAATGACCACCGCGAACAGCCCGCCCAACAGCATGAATGCCGCCGCCACCAACAGCGCAGCGAAAATCCCCAGCAGCGAGATGCCGGTCACCATCAGCATCACCACAAAACCAATGAGAAAGAAGATTTCCAACATGATTGCTCCTTTGCAATACAACGTATCTGCAGAGAGGATTACAAGAAGCGTGCCAGAACGGCGGAGGGCTAACTCATTGAAAACATAGGACAGGCATCCGGTAGCGCACCGAACGCCTGGCGAAAAACACTAACTATTGGTCAAATTTTTTGTGGATTACGCCATTTCGACGCGCGGCTGACGCACCAGCGCCAGCGCCTGCTCGACCACCCGCGCATCGGCGCCCGGCTTGTGGGCGTTCTCGCTCAGATGGCGACGCCACTGGCGCGCGCCCGGCACGCCCTGGAACAGACCGAGAATATGGCGAGTAATGTGGCCAAGATAGGTGCCGTTAGACAGCTCGCGCTCGATATACGGATACAGCGCTTCGACGATCGCCACGCTGTCCGGCACCGCGGTCTGCGCGCCGAACAGTTCGCTGTCGACCCGCGCCAGGATACCCGGATTCTGATACGCCTCGCGCCCCATCATCACGCCGTCCAAGTGCTGCAGGTGCTGCCGCGCCTCTTCCAGCGTTTTCACCCCGCCGTTAATGGCGATGGTCAACGCCGGGAAATCCCGCTTCAGCTGATAGACGCGCGGATAGTCCAGCGGCGGCACTTCGCGGTTTTCTTTCGGGCTGAGGCCGGAGAGCCAGGCCTTGCGCGCGTGGATGGTGAACATGTCGCACTCGCCGCGCCCGGCGACGGTCTGGATAAAGTCACACAGGAAGGCGTAGCTGTCCTGATCGTCGATGCCGATGCGGGTCTTCACCGTCACCGGGATCGACACCACGTCGCGCATCGCCTTGATGCAATCGGCGACCAGCGCCGCCTGGCCCATCAGACAGGCGCCGAACATGCCGTTTTGCACCCGATCGGACGGGCAGCCGACGTTGAGGTTAATCTCATCGTAACCGCGCTGCTCCGCCAGCTTGGCGCAATGCGCCAGCGCGGCCGGATCGCTGCCGCCCAGCTGCAGCGCCACCGGATGCTCTTCTTCGCTGTAGGCCAGATAGTCGCCCTTGCCGTGGATGATCGCGCCGGTGGTCACCATCTCGGTGTACAGCAGCGTTTCCTTGGTCAGCAGGCGGTGGAAGTAACGGCAATGACGATCGGTCCAGTCGAGCATCGGCGCGATGGAGAAACGATTGGCGGCGTAGGTTGGGGCGTGGTTGTCTTTCGTCATGCTGAGTTACTGGCTACCTGAGTCTGTCTGGGTTCAACGAACGGCACGCGGCCGCAAACGGCTATTATAACGACAATCGGCGCCGTTGGGAAAACCCGCTTGCCGCCGGCAAAAATAAGCGGAGACAAGGCGAATAAACCCGCTCGTTCAGGTGTTATCTCATTACGGGCGCGCACGGCGCCTCTGCCTTGAGGACATAACCATGAACAGCTTCATTAAACGCCTGCTGGCATCGGCCATTGCCGGCTGCCTGCTGTTGTCCGGCGCGGCGCTGGCGATGGGCGGCGACGGCAGCGGCCAAACCCCGCCAACCTGTCCGAAAGGCCAGGTCTACGACAGCAAAACTCAGACTTGCATGGTAGATAAAAGCGGCAAGGTCGACGACGCCGACCGCACTCACTACGCCTATGCACTGGCGAAAAGCGGCCGTTATCAGGAAGCGCTCGATATGCTCAATACGTTGAAAAATCCCAACACCGCCGTTGCGCTGAACTATCGTGGCTACGCCACGCGCAAGCTTGGCCGCACCGATGAAGGGATCGGCTATTATTTAAAATCTGTAGCCCTCGATCCGAAATACCCCAAAGTGCGCGAGTACCTGGGGGAAGCCTATATGCTGAAAGGCCGGCCCGATCTGGCTCGCCAACAGCTGCAGGTGATCCAGTCGCTGTGCGGCACCGGGTGCGAGGAGTACCGCGATTTGGCGGCGGCCATCGACCGCCACCCGGAATCTTGATCCGACGCGCCTGCGGAGGTGACTATCAGCGGCGATGCGATACGCGATGAACTCGGCCACTATCTCTCCCGCCTGTGGCGCTATGCGCTGGTGCTCTCGCACCGGCGGGATGTCGCCGACGATCTGGTGCAGGCCACCTGCCTGCGTGCGCTGGAGCGCGCCGCGCAATTCCCCCCCGGTTCACACCTGGATCGCTGGCTGTTTTCCATCTTGCACTCCATTTGGCTCAATGAAGTTCGCGCCCAACATCTTCGCCAGGGGCAAGGCTGCATGGCGGCGGAAGAGCTGGGCGATGCGGACAACGGCGAACAGCCGGTCTGGCTCCATGAAGTGATGCGGCGCGTCAGCCGGCTGCCGACGGCCCAACGCAACGCGCTGTTTCTGGTGTATGTCGAAGGGCTGTCTTACCGGGAGGCCGCGAAAGTGCTGGCGGTGCCGATCGGCACCGTCATGAGCCGTTTGGCGGCCGCACGTCTGGCATTGGCCGATGACCGCCCGTTGGCAAACAACGGCCTGCACCGCAAAGAGAGCCATCCCGCCCCCTTGCCTCCTGCTCGTCGATAACGCCCTATTCCAACGAGCGGATAACCCGGCATGGCTGCCCCAGAGGGGGTTATTGAGCTTTGCCCAAATAAACTAGAGGTAGCAACGCTTTAGAATCGATTACCTTTTACCATTGTAAATACTCTGATACTATGTTTTTATTAACGCCATAAGGAAATATAAGGATATTCCTAAAAAAAGGAAAATCGTGGAAACCGCATATTCATTCTCTTATGATATCTGCTATTTACTAACATAAAATATATGATTGCTGAAAAATTAAAAATAAGGAAATTACAATAATCATGTTTAAAATAAAGATATCAACACTACATTGGTCATTGAAATAATAATTATCGAGTATACCATAATTTACTAGCCTTCAGGTATAAATACCGCCAAGCCAAGGAGACCTTAATAATGAAGCTTACTTCATAACGAAGTTTAACTAAGGTGTTCAGGGCAATATTTTTAGTTTTCCAAATTAAAAAGTGTAAATAACTAAAGACCATAATCATTCAAAAAGGTAATTATGAAAAAATTAGAATCATTACAGTACGCTAGAGCGATAGCAGCTATGCTTGTCGTCATAGACCATACTGTAACGCAATTCTCGCTCTATCAGTCTACAGGCATTGACTTTATTGATACAATGCTTAAGAAAACAGTTAATATGGGTAACATTGGCGTATATGTTTTCTTTGCTATCAGTGGCTATATAATGTCCTATACGACAAAAAACAAAACCTTTGATGTTTCATATGCTAAAGTTTTCATACAAAAAAGAGTAAAGAGGATATATCCTTTATATTGGGTATATCTTTCAGTATTTCTTGCATTATGGGGTTTAGGCCTGGCAATGCGCTCCCATCACTATAGTGTCTCACAAATATTATTTTCATATCTTCTCATACCATATGGAATAACGGAAGATAAAATAACACCACCAGTTTTGACACAAGCATGGACATTAAGATATGAAATGCTATTTTATATAACATTTGCATTTTTCATAATGTTAGGAACAAGCAAAAAATTAATGCCGATTTTATTACTTGTATTTTTTTCAGCATTAGTAATGCTTTCACACCTTAATATATTCCCTGCGGCAGAATTGAATTTATTTTTCTCAAATTGGTTACTTTTACTTTTCGTACTGGGGATATTACTAGAGAAAAACCAACATGTTATAACAAAAGTTCTGGCAGGAGTGAATAATCATACCCTGTGGATAATTACAGCCATATTGATACTAATAGCGACCTACATTGACAAACCTGTAATCCTAGACTACCTATTAAGCGTATTGATACTGATTTTTATCTTACCGATTAATCAAGATAGTAAAACCCTCTTAAAGATTGGTGATGCATCATATACTATATACTTGAGTCACTCATTCATAGTGTTAGCTTACGGAATGGTATCTAAAAGCACTTCCAATATATGGATATGCCTAATTTCCGGCTTTATCACAATACTTGCATCTGCCATTTTAGGTATATTGCTGTATGAAAAAATAGAAAAAAGAATACATCGTTAATTGGAACACAAATAATTAATGGCCACTTAATAAAAGTGGCTATCAAAATTATAAAAAAACGTCTCATCAAATAAAAAACCATGAAACTCAATAAAATATATAGCATCAAGGATAGCGCAAAGCAGTAAAATCTAATAAGATTACTATTAAATCACTCATCATTACACGATTTAAAATAATATTGTTACAGACAATATTATTTTTGCCATGTGCCCCCTTCCACCCATAATCCCCCCTTTATAGACCTTACGATACATCCCGATCAGTTCTTCATCGCGGCTATTGTACTCCAGGCCGCTTAACAGCTTCTCTCTTTCCGTCATCACACAGGGCTCCTGCTCATCACGCGGGTGAAAGGCGTTATACCGCGCTCGTCCCCCGCTCTCCAGCGCTAAAACAGGCAACGTTGATTTGCCGCCCGACGGCGGGGAAAAGTTGTGACGCATCTCTCTTTTAGCACGATCGGCGCGCCTTTCCCTGCGCTATCATCAGGGGAAAAGGGGGCAACTCTCGGCGATTCGCCGTAATCATGGTAAAATCGGCTTTTTTACGTACCGGGATATTTGCGATGAACTCAACCACCCAAGAAAAGCTGTTGGCACAGGCGGAACGCCTCTGCCAGCAACGCAATGTGCGATTGACGCCGCAACGGCTGGAAGTGCTGCGTCTGATGACTCAGCAACCCGGTGCAATCAGCGCATATGACCTGCTCGATCTGCTGCGCGTCGCCGAACCGCAGGCCAAGCCGCCGACGGTATACCGAGCGCTGGATTTTCTGCTGGAGCAAGGGTTTATCCATAGAGTGGAGTCGGCCAACAGCTACGTGCTGTGCCACCATTTCGAACAGCCGATGCATACGTCCGCGCTGTTTATCTGCGACCGCTGCGGCCAGGTGACCGAACGCACCACCGAAGGCGTGGAGGAAACGCTGCAGAAGCTGGCGCAGGAAGCCGGATTTGCACTGCGGCACAGCGTGGTGGAAGCGCACGGTCTGTGCGCCGGTTGCGTTGAAGTTGAAGCTTGTGACAGCAAGCATGACTGCGCCGAACACGATCACAGCATCGCCATCAAGAAGAAGTAAGACGAGGTCAGGTACTTCCCTGTACCTGCGGCCGGGGCGCCAGAGGATGGAGCGACGCCGGCCTGCGCTGTTGCCAGCCGCCGTAAGTGGCGGCCCTGCGTGTTACCAGCGGTGTTTGGTGTGATCTTCCCAGGCCTTCACCTCTTTTTCGGCCGCCTCTTTCTGGTAACCGTAGCGCTCCTGAATTTTGCCGACCAGCTGTTCGCGTTTCCCTTCGATGACCGTCAGATCGTCATCGGTCAGCTTGCCCCATTTCTCTTTCACTTTGCCTTTCAGCTGCTTCCAGTTACCGTCGGCTTGATCTTTATTCATAGTCTCTCCGTTAACCTGTGGTGAATCAGTGATCCCTGTTGCCGGCCGGGGTTAACCAGAAATTTTTCTGGCCGATGCTTCCTTCACCTTAAGAAGCACCGCTCCCCTTCATTTACCAGCCACATGATTCATTCTAGTTAAACATGGAAATAAAAAAGCCAAAATACAGAATAAAAAACCATTAACAAACAAAATAAAAACAAAAAACGCTAACAAACAACGAACTAACGCGAACAGACCAAGGCTGAAAACATGTAAGCAAACATGACCAAAATCATAAGAAAAACTAACCATTAACCCAACAAAACGTCCGGTTTAATGTGCAGTAAACCAGCTGCCGCGCACCTGGTGACGGTGCCAAATCCAGCCCAATGCCACGCCACGCAACGTCAGAAACACCGCCAGCGCCAGCCAGAGCCCGTGGTTGCCAAGCAGCGGCACGCTGAACAGCGTCAGACCGTACCCTGCCGCGGCCACCGCCATGCTGTTACGCATCTCAGCGCCGCGCGTGGCGCCGATAAACATGCCATCCAGCAAATAGCACCACACCCCGACCAGCGGCAAAATGACCTGCCACGGTAAATAGTGGGCGGCCAACGCGCGCAGCTCCGGTAGAGAGGTCAACGCCGCCACGATCTGCTGGCCGGTAACGGCATACGCCAGGCCGAAGGCCAACGCGACCAGCCCCGCCTGCCTGCAGGCCGCGTGCCACACCTTACGCAGTTGGCTGCCGTCCCGGGCGCCGTAGGCGTGGCCGGAATGGGCCTCCACCGCATAAGCGAAGCCGTCGAGCGCATAGGCGGTAAACGTCAGCAGGTTCATCAACACCGCGTTAACCGCCACCACATCGCTCCCCAGGCGAGCGCCGAAAATGGTCAGCGACGCAAAGCACAGCTGCAGCAGCAATGAACGCAACATGATGTCGCGATTGAGCGCCAGCAGGCGACGCAGATCGCCACGCCAGGCCTGGCGCAGCATCGCCAGGGTAATACCGCGCAGGCGCATCACCCGCCACGCCAGCCACAGGCCGAGCAATAGCGTGGCATATTCGGCGATGGCGGTGGCCGCCGCCGCCCCTCGCACGTTCCAACCCAGGCCCATCACCAGCCAAATATCCAGCACGATGTTCAGCAGGTTGCCGACGATCAGCAGGATCACCGGCGCACGCACGTACTGCACGCCGAGCAGCCAGCCCAGCAGCACCAGGTTGGCCAGCGCCGCTGGCGCGCTCAACCAGCGGATCTCAAGAAAACGCCGCGCCTGTTCCAGCACCGCGCCATCGCCGCCGACGATCCGCAGCGCAAGTTCAATAAGCGGGTAGCGCAACAGGACGATCGCCCCCCCGGCCAACAACGCCAGCAGCAGCGGTTGCATAAAGGCGCGCGCCAGCGCCTGCGGGTTCTTCGCTCCCAGCGCCTGCGCCGCGAGGCCGGTGGTGCTCATGCGCAGGAACAGCAGCAGCATGAACAGGAAGCTGGTCGCCACCGCGCCGATTGCCACGCCGCCCAAATAGATCGGGCTGTCGAGGTGGCCGATCACCGCGGTGTCCACCAGCCCGAGCAGCGGCACGGTGATATTGGAGAAAATCATCGGCAGGGCGAGGCGCCACAGGGCTTTATCGGTGTCGCTGGTGAAGGCGGAAATCAGGCGCATGATGGGTTGTTCCTGTGACAGAGTGACGAAGGGCGAAGTCAGAAACAAAAACGCCCCAAAACAGGGGCGATTGATACAGGGAGCGGCGGTAATGGCGCGGCGATTAAATCCAGTCGCCGTTGCGGATCACGCCGACCGCCAGCCCTTCGATCGTGAAATTCTGCTGGCGCAGATCGACCACGATCGGTTGGAATTCGTTGTTCTCCGGCAGCAGTTCAACCACGTTGCCGTGCTTTTTCAAGCGTTTGACCGTCACTTCGTCTTCGATGCGCGCGACCACGACCTGGCCGTTGCGCACGTCTTGCGTTTTGTGCACCGCCAGCAGATCGCCGTCCAGAATGCCGATGTCGCGCATCGACATGCCGTTCACCCGCAACAGGAAATCGGCGCTCGGTTTGAACAGGGATGGATCCACCTGGTAGTGCCCTTCGATGTGCTGCTGCGCCAGCAGCGGCTCGCCGGCGGCGACGCGGCCGATCAGCGGCAGCCCTTCTTCTTCTTCCATCAGCAGGCGGATACCGCGCGACGCGCCGGAGACGATTTCGATCACGCCTTTGCGTGCCAGCGCCTTCAGGTGCTCTTCGGCGGCGTTAGGCGAACGGAACCCCAGACGCATCGCGATCTCGGCACGCGTCGGCGGCATGCCCGTTTGCGAAATATGATCGCGAATCAGATCGTAGACCTCTTGCTGTCTGGTAGTTAGTGCTTTCATTCCGCCCCCTGTTTGTTTATACAGTCTTGCTGTGAGTATATACAGGTAAGCGCGGATTGGGAACCGAAGAATAAATAAAAATCAGTCAGTAGGCGCTTTGCGTCAGCCAAAATGCTGCCACAAGACCGTGCCCCAAACGAACAGCGCGAGTACGATCGCCAGCGATACCGCCGCCGATCCCATGTCCTTGGCCCGCCCGGACAGCTCATGGTGTTCGCTGCCGATGCGATCCACCACCGCCTCGATCGCGCTGTTCAGGATCTCGACGATCATCACCAGCGTCACCGATCCGATCAATAAAATGCGCGCTATCGCACCCACGTCCAGCCAGACAGCCAGTATGATAGCCAGGAGGGTCACCACCAGTTCCTGGCGGAACGCCGCCTCGTGTTGCCAGGCGGCGGAAAGCCCTTTATAAGAATAGCCGGCGGCCTTGATGATGCGGGTCAATCCGGTTGCTTGGTTTGCCATGTTTTCGTGCCTTTCTCAGAGGTCGGTCATAATAAAAAGAGTCTAGAACAGTCCACGCTGACGGCTCTCGGTTTTCGAACACCACAGATCTGCTACCCGGTTTCTGGTATGCTTGCGGCGCATTGCTAACAAGAGGCTTCACGTTGTTATGTCAGGTTGGCGTAAAATTTATTATAAAATATTGAATTTACCACTTAAATTGTTGGTAAGAAGTAAGGTCATCCCTTCAGATCCGGTTACCGAGCTAGGGTTGGATCCCTCACGGCCGATTTTGTATGTTTTACCTTACAATTCCAAGGCGGATTTGCTGACGCTGCGCACCCAGTGCCTGGCGCAGGATCTGCCCGATCCGCTCAACGCGCTGGAGATCGACGGCACCGTGCTGCCGAGCTACGTGTTCATTCACGACGGCCCGCGCGTGTTCCGCTACTACACCCCGAAAGAAGAGTCGGTAAAGCTGTTCCACGACTACCTGGATCTGCATCGCAGCAATCCGGATCTCGACATTCAGATGCTGCCGGTTTCGGTCATGTTCGGCCGCTCGCCGGGCCGCGAAGGCCACGGCACGCCGCACCTGCGTCTGTTGAACGGCGTGCAAAAATTCTTCGCCGTGCTGTGGCTCGGCCGCGACAGCTTCGTGCGCTTCTCCAACACCGTTTCGCTGCGCCGCATGGCCACCGAACACGGCACGGATAAAACCATCGCGCAGAAACTGGCGCGCGTGGCGCGCATGCACTTCTCGCGTCAGCGCCTGGCCGCAGTAGGCCCAAGCCTGCCGGCCCGTCAGGATCTGTTCAACAAGCTGTTGGCGTCCAAAGCGATCGAAAAAGCGGTCGAGGACGAAGCGCGCAGCAAAAAGATCTCGCACGAGAAGGCCCAGCAGAACGCCATCGCGTTGATGGAAGAGATCGCCGCCGACTTCTCCTACGAAACCGTGCGTCTGTCCGATCGCGTGCTGAGCTGGACCTGGAACCGGCTGTATCAGGGCATCAACGTCACCAACGCCGAGCGCGTGCGCCAGCTGGCGCAGGACGGCCACGAGATCGTCTACGTGCCCTGCCACCGCAGCCACATGGACTATCTGCTGCTGTCCTACGTGCTGTATCACCAGGGCCTGGTGCCGCCGCACATCGCCGCGGGCATCAACCTCAACTTCTGGCCGGCCGGCCCGATCTTCCGTCGCCTGGGCGCGTTCTTCATCCGCCGCACCTTCAAGGGCAACAAGCTTTACTCGACGGTGTTCCGCGAATACCTCGGCGAGCTGTTCACCCGCGGTTACTCGGTGGAATACTTCGTGGAAGGCGGCCGTTCCCGCACCGGGCGTCTGCTGGAACCGAAAACCGGCACCCTGTCGATGACCATCCAGGCGATGCTGCGCGGCGGTGCCCGTCCGATCACGCTGGTGCCGATCTACATCGGCTACGAGCATGTGATGGAAGTGGGCACCTACGCCAAAGAGCTGCGCGGCGCCACCAAGGAAAAAGAGAGCCTGCTGCAGATGCTGCGCGGCCTGCGCAAACTGCGCAATCTGGGCCAGGGTTACGTCAACTTCGGCGAACCGCTGCCGTTGACCGCTTACCTCAACCAGCACGTGCCGCAGTGGCGCGAGTCGATCGATCCGATCGAAGCTCAGCGCCCAAGCTGGTTGACGCCGACGGTCAACGATCTCGCCGGCCAGATCATGGTGCGCATCAACAATGCCGCCGCGGCCAACGCCATGAACCTGTGTTCCACCGCGCTGCTGGCCTCGCGCCAGCGTTCGCTGACCCGCGAACAATTGCTCGAGCAGCTCGAGTGCTACCTGCAGCTGATGCGCAACGCGCCTTACGCGCATGACGTCACCGTACCGACGCAGACGCCGGACGAGCTGCTGGATCACGCGCTGAACATGAACAAGTTCGAGGTGGAAAAGGACAACATCGGCGACATCATCATTCTGCCGCGCGAGCAGGCGGTGCTGATGACCTATTACCGCAACAACATCCACCACCTGCTGGTGTTGCCGTCGCTGATCGCCAGCATCGTCATGCATCATCGCCGGGTATCGCGCGCCGAACTGCTGCGCCAGATTGGCATGATTTACCCGATGCTGAAAGCCGAGCTGTTCCTGCATAACGACAAGGAGCAGCTGCCGGACGTGCTGCGGCCGATGATCGACGAGCTGATCCGCCAACAGCTTATCTGCGACAAAGGCGACGAGCTGGTGCTGAACCCGGCGCGCATTCGCCCGCTGCAGCTGCTGGCCGCCGGGGTGCGCGAAACCCTGCAACGCTACGCCATCACCATGTCGATCCTCAGCGCCAACCCGAGCATCAACCGCGGCGCGCTGGAGAAAGAGAGCCGCATCATGGCGCAGCGTCTGTCGGTGCTGCACGGCATCAACGCGCCGGAGTTCTTCGACAAGGCGGTATTCTCCACCCTGGTGGCGACGCTGCGCGAAGAAGGCTACATCAACGACAGCGGCGATGCGATCCGCGAGCACACCCTCGAGGTGTACAACATGCTGAGCGATCTGATCACGCCGGAAATCAAGCTGACCATCGAAAGCGTCAACATGCCGGAAGAGACCAACGCTCTGCCGCAAACCGATGCGCAAGAAGAGAAAGACGAGTGATTTCGCCCGGCGCGGAAACACAAAAGGCACCCCGAGGGGTGCCTTTTTTCTTGCTGCAGGAAACCGTTACGCCGGCAGATAGCTGAGCGCGATGCCGATAAACACCACCAGCCCGACATAATTGTTCTGCAGGAAGGCCTTGAAGCAGGCCTCGCGCTCGCGCCCGGCGATCTGCTTCTGCTGGTGAATGAACAGCGCGCCCGCCAGCAACAGCGACCAGTAAAACGCGCCGCCGAGCTGTGCCAGATAACCGACCCACACCAGCAGCAGCAGCGTCGCGAACTGCAACAGCCCGACGATCAGCTTGTCATAACGCCCGAACAGGATGGCGGTGGACTTGATGCCTATTTTCAGATCATCGTCGCGATCGACCATCGCATACAGCGTGTCATAGGCCACCGTCCAGCAGATGTTCGCCAGCAGCAGCAGCCAGCAGCTGAGCGGCAGCGATTCGCTGACCGCCGCATAGCCCATCGGAATGCCCCAGCCGAACGCGGCGCCCAGCACGAACTGCGGCAGGTTGGTCACCCGCTTCATAAAAGGATACACCCAGGCCAGCGCCAGCGCCGCCAGCGACAGCCAGATGGTCATCGCATTCAGCGTCAACACCAGGCAGAACGAGATCAGCACCAGCACCACGAACAGCACCTTGGCCTCTTTCGCGCTCACCCGGCCGCTCGGCATCGGCCGCCCGGCGGTGCGCTTTACGTAGCCGTCCACCGCGCGATCGGCGTAGTCATTCACCACGCAGCCGGCGGCGCGCATCAGGAACACGCCGAGCACGAACACCACCAGAATCGACAGCGGTGGCACGCCTTTCCCGGCCAGCCACAGCGCCCACAGCGTCGGCCACAACAGCAACAGCGTGCCGATCGGTTTATCAATGCGCATCAAATGGCTGTAAGCCCGCCATTTACTTTGAGTCACGCTTCCCTCCAACGTCTTGCTCTCCTCTCTTATGCGGGAACCGCTGAATACAGCGGCGAAGCCGGTAAAAACAGTTCGGTCAGCAGCAGCGGCTTACCCGCCAGCCGCAGCCTTGAACGACGCGCCCACAGCGCGTCCTGCCGGCCGATATGGATATAGTCGCGGGTCAGATCGCCGCTGCTGAACAGATAGCGCCCGAGCGGCAGCGTCCCCAGATCCACTAACGCCTGATCGGGGCCGGTCAGCGTATGTTCCGGGATCACCGTGCGCCCCAGCAGCCAGGGCTGGTTGTCGCCCAGCAGCACCACTTCGCGCAGCCAGTAGCGCGGGCTGTCGGGCAGGTGGTTCGCCTCGTCGCCCAGCGCCTCGCGCGTGACGAAGCATTCGCGCTGCGGCTCGACGCGCACCTGGGCGCAATGGCGTTCAAATCGGCGGGTCATGGAGCCTAACTCCATCAGCCAGTCGCTGACGGCGGCGGGCGCCGGAGGATCCTGTTCGGACAACCACTCCAGCGGCGGCAGGATGGAATCCCTGATGCCAGACATTGCTTTACTCCTCGCCTGAATCGCGGCCGGTACGGCGCGCCAGACGATACAAACTGTTAACAGGCCCCCATTGTAGCGCAGAAATACGAAAGCGGCAGGCTGATTCGTGGCGAAAACGGCGGTGGTTTCCCCCGGAAAAACCGGGCTCCTGTCATCTTTTTGCCATCCGCGTTCTCTATCTTCGTTCCCCGGCACGATGACGATTCTGTGATCGCCTGCAAAGTTTCATCTTTGTCGCGTTGTTTTATCTACGCGCGTAGATACTCTGACACCGCAGCGTTGAATCGCCATGCGTCCGACATCATTTGTCGGCACACCTTTGTTGCCGGCACCAGGGAAACCATCTTTAACCGCGCCCCTCCAGGCGCAGAACAAAAGAGGATAGCACTGCCATGAGCGAAACAACGCTTGCCCCTTCACAGACCGCCGACGCCGCGTTGGCAGCCGATGAACGCCTGGCAACCAAAGAGGGGCGCAGCCAATTTTGGCGCGCCACCTTCTCCTGCTGGCTCGGCACCGCCATGGAATACGTCGACTTTGCGCTGTACGGCCTGGCGGCCGGCATGGTGTTCGGCGACGTGTTCTTCCCCGAAGCCACGCCGCTGGTGGCGTTGCTGGCCAGCTTCGCCACCTACTCCGTCGGCTTCGTCGCGCGGCCGATCGGCGCGCTGGTGTTCGGCTGGATCGGCGATCGCAAAGGCCGCCGCGTGGTGTTGATCACCACCGTGGCGCTGATGGGCCTCTCCACCACATTGATCGGCCTGATCCCGCCCTATGCGCAAATCGGCGTCTGGGCGCCCGCCTGCCTGGTGATCCTGCGCTTCGCGCAGGGGTTCGGCGCCGGTGCGGAGCTGTCCGGCGGCGCGGTGATGCTGGCGGAATACGCGCCGGCCAAGCGGCGCGGGCTGGTGGCGTCGATCATCGCCATCGGCTCCAACAGTGGCACCCTGCTGGCGTCGCTGGTGTGGCTGCTGGTATTGCAGCTGGACAAGGAAGACCTGATGAGCTGGGGCTGGCGCATTCCGTTCCTCGCCAGTATCCTGATCGCCGGCGTGGCGCTGTATCTGCGCCGCCACGTGCGGGAAACGCCGGTGTTCGAACGCGAACTGCAGCAAAACCACCAGCGCATGCTCGACGCCGCCCAGGCCGCGCCGGACTCACGCAGCTACCTGCAACGCACCAAGGCGTTCTGGGTGATGCTTGGCCTGCGCATCGGCGAGAACGGCCCTTCCTACCTGTGCCAGGGCTTTATCGTCGGCTACGTCGCCAAGGTGCTGATGGTCGATAAATCGGTGCCGGCGCTGGCGGTGCTGATCGCCTCACTGTGCGGTTTTCTGGTGATCCCGCTGGCCGGCTGGCTGTCCGATCGTTTCGGCCGTCGCATCACCTACCGGTGGTTCTGCCTGCTGCTGGTGCTGTACGCTTTCCCGGCGTTCTGGCTGCTCGACAGCCGTGAGCCGGCGATCGTCATCTCGGTGATCGTGGTCGGCATGTGCATCGCATCGCTGGGGATCTTCGGCGTGCAGGCGGCCTACGGCGTCGAACTGTTCGGCGTGAAGAACCGCTACTCCAAAATGGCGTTCGCCAAGGAGCTCGGGTCGATCCTCTCCGGCGGCACTGCGCCGCTGATCGCCACCGCGCTGCTGTCCGGTTTCGGTCACTGGTGGCCTGTCGCCTGCTATTTTGTTGTAATGGCGGCCATCGGCTTAATCACCACCTTCTTTGCTCCCGAAACCCGCGGCCGCGATCTCAACCTGCCGCAGGATGCCGCGTAGCGAGAAGGCGAACAGGACCTCAATTTGGATAATCACTCCGCGCGACGCGTTACCCGCGCCGACGTGGCCCGCGTAGCGGGCACCTCCGTCGCCGTGGTCAGCTATGTGATCAACAACGGCCCGCGCCCGGTGGCGGAAGCCACCCGGCTGCGCGTGCTGGCGGCGATCGAGCAGACCGGCTACCGGCCGAACGACATCGCGCGGGCATTGGCCTCCGGCAGCACGCAAACCTACGGGCTGGTGGTGCCGGATATTTCCAATCCGTTCTTCGCCACGCTGGCGCGGGCGCTGCAGCAGGAGGCCTTCAGCCGCGGCCGCGTGCTGCTGCTGGGCGACGCCGGCGATGACCGGCAGCGCGAGTATGAGCTGATCAATAACCTGCTGCGTCGCCAGGTCGACGGCCTGCTGTACACCAGCGTCGATCGCCATCCGTGGTTCGAGCTGATCCGCGCCTCCGGCACGCCCTGCGTGATGATAGACACTATCGACAGCCAGGCTGGCGTCTGCGCCATCCGCGTCGACGAGCGCGACGCCGCCTGCCAGGCAACCCGCCATCTGCTGCAGCACGGCTATCGCGACATCGGCATTTTCATCGGTCCGCTAACCATGCTCAACGCGCAGGATCGCCTGAACGGTTGGCGCGATGCGCTGCTGGAGGCGGGCATTGCGCCGCGCGACGAGTGGATTGTCGAGGCGCCTTACACCCGCCAGGGCGGCTACCAGGCCACCCAGCGCCTGGTGCAAGGCCCGCGCCCGCGCGCCGTTTTCACCTCCAACGAGCAGCAGGCGCTCGGCTGCCTGTCGGCGCTGGCGGAGCATGGGTTGCGCGCGCCGGACGATCTGGCGCTGATCTGTTTTAACGGCACGCAGCAATCCGAATTCAGCGTGCCGCCGCTCAGCGCGGTCGAGCAGCCTATCGACGCCATGGCCAAGCGGGCCATCGCCATGCTGGCCGCCGGCGCCGCGCCCGCCGAGCTGCATGAATTCGCTTTTCAACTGCGCATCCGCCGCTCGTGCGGCTGTTAGCGGTTTTTCAGGACACCTTCTATGCGTTTAATCATTGATTGCGATCCCGGCAACGGCGTTCCCGGCGCCAACGTCGACGACGGCCTGGCGCTGGCCCTGGCGCTGGCGGCCAAACCGCAGCTGCAGCTGGAACTGATCAGCATCGTGGCCGGCAACACCCCGCGCGAAGTGGGCTTCGCCGTCGCCAGCGAGCTGCTGGCGCAAAGCGGCTACCAGGTGCCGGTCGCCCTCGGCGCGGCGCGCGCCCTGAGCGAGCCGCCGGAGCCATGGCGCGCGCATCTGGACAGGCCGATCGCCGATCCCAAACTGGCGGCGCTGTGGCGCGACTTGCCCGCCCCCTCACTCGCCAACGCGCCCGCACCGGACGCCGCCATCGCCATCGGCGAGCTGATCTGCCGCCATCCCGGCGAGGTAACGCTGGCAGCGATCGGCCCGCTGACCAACGTTGCGCACGCCATGCAGCTGTATCCGCAGATGGTGCAGGCGGTGAAAGAGATCGTGATCATGGGCGGCGTGTTCAACGTCGAGGGATACATCAAGGACACCAATTTCGGCCTGGATCCGGAAGCCGCACGGCTGGTGCTGAACAGCGGCGCCGCTATCACGCTGGCACCGCTGGACGTCACCACCCAGACCATGCTGACCCAGGCGGATCTGGCCGCACTGACGCAGCCGGACACGCCGCTGTGCCGCTATTTGCGCGCCACCACGCGGCCGTGGATCGACTATTCGCGCCATACGCGGCGCCTGCCGGGCTGCTGGATCCATGATGCGCTGGTGATCGCCTGGCTGCTGGCACCGCAGCTGGTCACGACCGAAATGTTCCATGTGGATGTGGCGCTGGAAGGGGCGTTGACGCGCGGCAGCTCACGCCGTTGGCGGCCGGACAGCCTGCGCCTGACGGTCGGCATGCCGCCGCCGCAGGGCAAGCCGGTGCGCATCATGCAGCAGGTCGATAACGCCCGTCTGCTGGCGTTGATCGGCGCAACGCTGGCCCGCGGATGAAAAAAGGTGCGCCAAGGCGCACCAATCATCGAGCCAGCATCGGCAGCGTCGGGTGTTACCCCTTGCCTTTTACGCTGCTGATAAACGTTTTACGCGCAGTGGTCGAGCCCAGTTTCTCGGCCTCATTCATCAGTTTCAGCGCCTTGTCGATATCGCCCGCCTTCACCGCCTGCTTGATGCTGTTATTGAAGTAGCTTTCGGTATCGTTGAGCATCGGCTCCGCCGGTTTCTCCGGCGTCGGTGCAGGCGCCGCCACGGCGGCCGGTGCGGTTGATCCCACCACCACCGGCGCCACGGTCGGCGCAGGCTGCAGCATGCCAATCATCACGTTGCCGGTGCCCTGTTCCGCGGTCACCTTGAGCTTCAGCGTGCCGGTCGTCGCGTGGCCGGCGATCGGATCCGGGATATCCGGCACCGCGTTACCCACGCCCTGCGCGTAGGCCTTGGCCGGGTTAGTCAGCTGCGTGGTTTTCGCCAAATCCTGACGGGTGGTGTACACCAGCAGGTAAATCTGTTTTTGACCGAGCGCCGGCGTCAGTTTCAGCGTGCCTTCGAGGCGATCGGAGGACATCGCTCCCGGCGGCTGGTAAGGGAAATAGCTGCTCGGGTAATACGCCGCCGGGCGCAGATGCTCGTCCAGCACCAGCACGCTCGGCGCGTACAGCGAATTGTTCTTGGCGAGGCTGCTCAGCGTCACTTCCAGCGAACCGCGATCGGCCGGCAGCGTATAGGCGGCGATCGCCCCCTGAATGTCGCCCTGATTGAGCTGCGGGCTAACGGCGTCGAGCTTCACTTCTTGCGACACCGGCGGTTGCAGCGGCTGCCACGGCAGGCTTTGCAGCGTGGCGGCGCTGATGGCCGGGGCGACGGAAACGTTGGCCGGCGTATCGGCGTTGGCCGCCAAAGGCGCGCCGACGGTCAGCGCCAGCGACAGGCAGAGTGACAGCAGATTCTTTTTCATCGTTATATCCTCTTTCAGCACCGCGGCGGATCAGGCAAGAGATCCGGCCGCGGCGAATGCGGTTGGGGGAGAGCCGGCGGCCCTCCCCGTCCTGTCGTTACCACCAAATTTCCATCTGGGCGCCGAAGGTGACTTCGTCATCCTTGCCGCGGCTGAAGGTATGCATGCTGGTGTCGTTGTAAGCGGTGCCGGCGTTATACCCGGTGTCATCGCCGGTGGCGTAGCCCCACTTCTCGTCCCACTTGGCGTAGGTGGCGAACAGGCGGATGGCCGGACGCGACCAAATGCTGTTGCCCGCCTGCCATTGCTGCGCCAGGGTCACTTTATACTGGCCGTTGCGATCGCCGGTGCGCTGGGATTTGACGTTGTCGTAGCCCGCTTCCAGCAGGGTGCTCATGATCGGCGTCCATTTGTACATCGGGCGCACGCCCACGGTGTACCAGGTGGTGCCGTTGTTGTTGTCGCGGTCAATGTCCTGGAACATGGCGACGTACATCAGCGCCCACTGATCGTTGAAGTCGATGGCGCCGTGATCCAACACGCGGATCATCTTGCCGTTGTTATCGATGGTGGCGCCTTCGTTGCGGCCGTTGTTCTGCGAGGTCATCGAGTCGGTGGCGTACTGCACCACGAACTTGTTGTAACCGTTCAGGATGCTTTGGGTGTGTTCCGCGGTGAACATCCAACCGTCTTTGCTGGCGCCGTCGGCAAGGTGGTAGTGGTCCTGCGCATTGGCGCGGCCGTAGTCCACGCCCAGCTCCAGGGTGCCGCCCGGGTTCAGCTCCAGCCCGGCCAAGCGCACGTCGAAGGTATCGTTGACGGTCGGGCGCTGTTTCCATTCGTTATCCAGATAGCCGTAAGAGCCGCCGGATTCCGAGTTGCGGGTCACGGCAGCGGACAGCTTGCCGAAGCCCAGATCGATGTTTTCCAGACCGGCGCCCGGGCCGGAGATATCCCAGTAGTAGAAGTCGATCATGTGAACGTCATGACGCTGATAGAAACGCTTACCGGCCCACAGCGTGGAGCCCGGCAGCCAGTCGATCAGGTTTTTACCCTGCACGTTGACTTCACGGAAGCCCGGGGTCACGTCTTCCCAGTCGGAACGTTGCGAGACCGAATAGGCCAGGTTGGTGTCGAAGTAGAAGCTCTTGTCGCCTTCTTTCCACACTTCCTGCCCCAGTTTCAGCTCGGCGTAGGTTTCGCATTCGTTGCCGAGACGGTATTTGCTCGCGGCGCCGGTGGCCTTGAAGCACTGTTGCTCACCGCCGCTGCCGGTCCAGCCGATGCCGGAACGGGCGTAACCGTGGAAATCCACGGCCAGCGCCTGGGTAGAGAGAACACCGGCGGCGACAGCCAGTGCCAGAGGAAGTTTGCGCAGAGTAGTCATCATTATTCTCCTGTTATACCGACTTTGATGCTTTAAACGCCCGGCTCCTGGTGCAGCCGTTTACATGCCGTACCGTCTTCACGGAACAGGTGGCAGCGGTGAGGCGGCAGGCCGATGGCGAATGTGGCACCTTCTTCTACCAGCACCACGTCATTCTGGCGGTACACCAGGTTTTGACGGATGGCCGGGATTTGGATATGGATTTGCGTCTCGTTGCCGAGCTGCTCCACCACCTGCACGTCGCCGGTAAGCCGCACTTCAGAGGCTTCGCCGGGCAGCAGATGTTCAGGGCGAATGCCCAATGACAGGTTGGCGCCGGGTTGGACGCCCGCGCCTTCCACCGGCAGCCAGACCAGCTGGCGGTTGGGCAGTTCGACCTGCACCTGTCGCGGCTCCGCCGCGGTCACCTTGACCGGCAGGAAGTTCATCTTCGGTGAGCCGATAAACCCGGCGACGAAGCGGTTGGCCGGGTAGTGGTACAGTTCCAGTGGCTTGCCGACCTGCGCCACGCGACCGGCGTCGAGCACCACGATCTTGTCGGCCAGCGTCATCGCTTCGACCTGATCGTGGGTGACGTAAATCATGGTGCGCTGCAGGCGCTTGTGCAGACGGGAGATCTCGATGCGCATCTGCACCCGCAGCGCGGCGTCGAGGTTGGACAGCGGCTCGTCGAGCAGGAACACGTCCGGCTCGGCCACCAGCGTGCGGCCGATCGCCACGCGCTGGCGCTGCCCGCCGGACAGCGCCTTCGGCCGCCGATCGAGCAGGTGCGCCAACTGCAGCACCTCGGAGACCTGGTTCACCCGTTGATTGATTTCCGCTTTCTTGGCGCCGGCCAGCTTCAGGCCGAACGACATGTTGTCCGCCACCGACAGGTGCGGATACAGCGCGTAAGACTGGAACACCATGCCGATGCCGCGCTCGGAAGGCGGCACTTCATTCATGCGTTTCTCGCCGATCAGCAGGTCGCCGGAGGTGATGTCCTCCAGCCCGGCGATCATGCGCAGCAGCGTCGATTTGCCGCAGCCCGACGGCCCGACAAACACCACAAACTCGCCGTCTTCGATGGTCAGATTGACGTCTTTGGAAATCACGGCCTCACCGAAGGCCTTATAAACGCTGCGCAGTGTCACGCTAGCCATGCGTTACTCCCCTGCTTTCGCAGTTAACATGTCGTGTGAAAATGGCGGAGGCAAAGCCCGCCAAAGCCCATTGATGACCCTCTTGCTGCGCGCCGTGCTGCCATGCCAACGGCAAGGTCGCCTCAGACGGCGCGGCCGCCTGAGTATAAGGCTGCAGGTTTATCAGCGCTTCAAGGCATTGATCCTGATGGGTAATAAGTAAGCGCACCACGCCATCGCGCTGGCTGACCGCGCTCAGCTCGCCGCGCTGGAAAAGCGGCGAACGACGCAGGGCCAGCAGCGTCTGGCAGTAACGCAAGGTGGAGTGGCTGTCGTGCTGTTGGCGACTGATGGCCAACGCGCGGTGTTCGATCGCCACCTGCTGATACCAGCTGACTTCGCCGGCGGTGACCTGTTCGGGCGCTTCATGCCACGGCATCGGCGTTTGCGCGCCGCGCGGATCCTGCAGGCCGGCGGCGTGCGGCAGCCCCAGCTCCTCGCCCTGGTACAGGCAGATCGGCGCCGGCAACATCGCCAGCAGCGTCAAAAAGGCGGCGCCGGAACGCAGGTCGCCCTGCCCCCAGCGGCTGACCACCCGAGGCTGATCGGCGTCGCCGGTGCTCCACAGGCTGTCCGCCAACGTGGCGCGGCGGGCGTGCAGCACCGCCACCAGCTTTTCCGCGCTGAACGGCATCACGTCGAGCGCCAGCGCGCCGTGGGCGAACCGCTGCACGTCGGCGGCATGACGAACGCGATGGGCTTCGTCGGCGTACCACAGCGTCAGCCCTTCGCCCGTCACCGCCGTTTCGGCCTCCAGCGCCAGCGTCTGCGGCAGCAATAGACCGTCGATCGACAGCGCTTTCAAGTACGGCAGCGCCGCCAGCATGCCGTGCGCGTCGCCCACGCCGTCCCCGTTTCCGTCACGGAAACTAGCCGGATGGATCCGGTACAGGGTGGGCTGAGTGGCGATAGGCATTGACGACATAAATCCGGTATCCCTGCTGCGCGTGGCGTTGAAAATCGATGGGCCGATAGTGCGGGAGTCGCCGGAAAGGGTAATCATCCGTAACAGGATTTTTCATGGGGGAGGAGACGGGAGGATGAGAGAACGACCGCGGCGATGAGAAGTTCCGCGCTTAAGGCAAATCTGTGATCAAGCCGGCAAAAATCGCCCCCCTATTTTGTGCCTGACGCCACAGAATAGAGCGCAACGTTAACTGGATCACACTCCTCATCTCAGGGGCGTAGAGGGGGGGAGGATGAGAATATGTCGCGTTGTGACCCACTATGATCGCGAAACGTCTCTCCTTGATTTATGTGCCCACAAAAAGAAGGACTGGATTATGACTCGCAGCATTACCCTCGCCCGTACGCTGGCGCTCTCGGCACTGGCTACTCTGGTGCTCTCTTCTTCCGCCTTCGCCAAGATAGAGGAAGGCAAACTGGTTATCTGGATCAACGGTGACAAGGGCTATAACGGCCTGGCCGAAGTCGGCAAGAAATTCGAAAAAGACACCGGCATCAAAGTCACCGTCGAGCATCCCGACAAGCTGGAAGAGAAATATCCGCAGGTGGCCGCCACCGGCGACGGCCCGGACATCATCCTCTGGGCCCACGATCGCTTCGGCGGCTATGCGCAGTCCGGCCTGCTGGCCGAAGTCCACCCGTCCAAAGCCTTCCAGGACAAGTTGTTCCCGTTCACCTGGGACGCCGTGCGCTATGACGGCAAGCTGATCGGCTACCCGATCGCCGTCGAAGCGCTGTCGCTGATTTACAATAAAGACCTGGTCAAACAGCCGCCGAAGACCTGGGAAGAGATCCCGGCGCTGGACAAACAGCTGCGCGCCAGCGGCAAAAGTGCCATCATGTGGAACCTGCAGGAACCCTACTTCACCTGGCCTATCATCGCCGCCGACGGCGGTTATGCCTTCAAGTATGAGAACGGCAAATACAACATCAAGGATGTCGGCGTCGCCAACGCCGGTTCGCAGGCCGGCCTGCAGTTCATCGTCGATCTGGTGAAAAACAAACACATCAACGCCGATACCGATTACTCGATCGCCGAAGCCGCGTTCAACAAAGGCCAGACCGCGATGACCATCAACGGCCCGTGGGCCTGGAACAACATCGAGCAGAGCAAAATCAACTACGGCGTGACGCTGCTGCCGACCTTCAAAGGCAAACCGTCCAAACCGTTCGTCGGCGTGCTGACCGCCGGCATCAACGCCGCCAGCCCGAATAAAGAACTGGCGACCGAGTTCCTCGAGAACTATCTGCTGACCAACGAAGGGCTGGCGGACGTCAACAAAGACAAACCGCTGGGCGCGGTGGCGCTGAAGTCCTACCAGGAAACGCTGGCCAAAGATCCGAAGATCGCCGCCACCATGCAGAACTCGCAAAACGGGGAGATCATGCCGAACATTCCGCAGATGAGCGCTTTCTGGTACGCCGAACGCAGCGCGGTGCTCAACGCCGTCAGCGGCCGCCAAACGGTGAAAGCCGCGTTGGACGATGTGCAGACCCGTATCACCAAGTAATGTCGTCGTGCGGGGCGCCGTGGCGCCCCGCCGTTGCTTCACAGAAAGGAACGCCCTATGCAATTCGCTCACGCCGGGACGCCCGCGCGTAAAAAATCGAAGTGGTGGCAAAGCGACGCGCTGAAATGGCTGGTGGTCGGCCTGTTCAGCCTGGTGACCTGCTACCTGATTGTGTTGATGTATGCACAGGGTGAATACCTGTTCGCCATCCTGACGCTGATCCTGGTCAGCGCCGGGCTTTACGTCTTCGCCAACCGCCGCGCCTACGCCTGGCGCTATGTGTATCCCGGCGTCGCCGGCATGGGATTGTTCGTCCTGTTCCCGCTGATCTGCACCATCGCCATCGCCTTTACCAACTACAGCAGCACCAACCAGCTGACGTTTGAGCGCGCGCAATCGGTATTGATGCAGCGTCAGTTCCAAAGCGGCAAAACGTTCACCTTCGGCCTCTACCCGGCGGAAAACCAGCAGTGGCGCCTGCAGCTGACCTCGCCGGACAGTGAACAACCGCTGATTTCCGAGCCTTTCCGCCTCGACGCGACGCCGCCGCTCCCCCTGAAATTGACGGCCCAGAACGCCGCGCCGCAGGGCGAACCCGCCACGCTGCGGGTGATCACCCAGAACCGGCAGGCGCTGAGCCAACTGGTGGCGCAGCTGCCGGACGGCGATGAATTGCGCATGAGCTCCCTGCGCCAGTTCTCCGGCACCCGTCCGCTGTATGCGCTGGACAAAGACGGCAGCACGCTGACCAATAACCAGACTCAGGTGCGCTACCGGCCGAACGGCGACATCGGCTTCTATCAGGCGATCAACGCCGACGGCGGCTGGGCGCAGGAAACCCTGAGCCCAGGCTATACCGTCACCACCGGCTGGAAAAACTTCCTGCGGGTGCTGCAGGACGAGGGCATCAAAAAACCGTTCGTGTCGATCTTCATCTGGACCCTCGTGTTCTCGGTGATGACGGTGATCCTTACCGTGGCGGTCGGCATGGTGCTTGCCTGCGTGGTGCAGTGGGAGGCGCTGAAAGGCAAGGCTATCTACCGCGTGCTGCTGATCCTGCCCTATGCGGTACCGTCGTTCATCTCGATCCTGATCTTCAAAGGCTTGTTCAACCAGAGCTTCGGCGAGATCAACATGATGCTCAGCCACCTGTTCGGCATCAAACCGGCCTGGTTCAGCGATCCGCTCACCGCCAAGAGCATGATCCTGATCGTCAACACCTGGCTCGGCTACCCGTACATGATGATCCTGTGCATGGGGCTGCTGAAGGCAATCCCGGACGATCTGTACGAGGCCTCGGCGATGGACGGCGCCAACCCGTGGCAAAACTTCTTCCGCATCACCTTCCCGCTACTGATCAAGCCGCTGACGCCGCTGATGATCGCCAGCTTCGCCTTCAACTTTAACAACTTCGTGCTGATCCAGCTGCTGACCAACGGCGGCCCGGACATGATCGGCACCACCACGCCGGCCGGCTATACCGATCTGCTGGTCAGCTACACCTACCGCATCGCCTTCGAAGGCGGCGGCGGGCAAGACTTCGGGCTGGCGGCCGCCATCGCCACGTTGATCTTCCTGTTGGTGGGCGCGCTGGCGATCCTGAATTTGAAAGCCAGCAAGATGAACTTCGATTAGGGAGAATAACGATGGCCATGGTTCAACCCAAATCCCAGCGCCTGCGCCTGTGGATGACCCACATTTTGATGCTGTGCTTTATCGCCCTGATCATGTTCCCGCTGCTGATGGTGGTGGCCATCTCGCTGCGCGCCGGCAACTTCGCCACCGGCAGCCTGATACCGGAAACCCTCTCCTGGGATCACTGGCGGCTGGCGCTCGGCTTCAGCGTCACCCACGCCGACGGCAGCGTGACGCCGCCGCCGTTCCCGGTGCTGCTGTGGCTGTGGAACTCAGTCAAGATCGCGGCGATCACCGCCATCGGCATCGTGACGCTGTCCACCACCTGCGCCTACGCCTTCGCCCGCATGCGTTTTCGCGGCAAGAGCACGCTGCTGAAAAGCATGCTGATCTTCCAGATGTTTCCAGCGGTGCTGTCGCTGGTGGCGCTGTACGCCTTGTTCGATCGCCTGGGCCAGTACATTCCGTTTATCGGCCTCAACACCCACGGCGGCGTAATCTTCGCCTATATGGGCGGCATCGCGCTGCATGTCTGGACCATCAAGGGCTATTTCGAAACCATCGACAATTCGCTGGAAGAGGCGGCGGCGCTGGACGGCGCCACGCCGTGGCAGGCGTTCCGGCTGGTGCTCCTGCCGCTGTCGGTGCCGATTCTGGCGGTGGTGTTCATTCTGTCGTTTATCGCCGCCATCACCGAGGTGCCGGTGGCGTCGCTGCTGCTGCGCGATGTAAACAGCTACACGCTGGCGGTGGGCATGCAGCAATATCTCAACCCGCAGAACTACCTGTGGGGCGATTTCGCCGCCGCCGCGGTGCTGTCGGCGATACCGATTACCGCCGTGTTCCTGCTGGCGCAGCGCTGGTTGGTGGGCGGCCTGACGGCCGGCGGCGTGAAGGGGTAATTTGTGCCACTGCAGTGCGTTTGATGTTTTTCCTTATCTTTTACCCTATGGATTTCAAGTTACAGCCAGGCGACCAGCTCGCTAAGCCCAGGCGCTTACTTCAGTAAGTAACTGGGGTAACAAATCTGCCGGGAGCAGATTTGAACGCTGCTTGCAGCGGCCCCTAAAGGGGCATGGCCCATGGACGGGCCATGTAAATGAGTGCAGTCAACAAGCTGTCGCTTGAAAGACGACGGGTAATGATATCCTGTGTCTTTGGCGGCCTTTGGCCGCCATTTTTATCGCTACTCCCGTTTCAGCCGATCGGTGTTGGCCAGATAGAGCGTCACCACCAGCACCAATATCGCCGCCGCGTAGATCAGGGTGTCGATGGGATTTTTGTGATCCACGATAATCAAACGAATAATCGCGGTAATGCCGATATAAATAAAATAGCGCAGCGGGAAATGATAACCCGACTCAAAATACTTGACGATCAAGGCGATAAATTCAAAGTACAGAAAATAAATCACGATGCCTTCAATCAACAGGTAAGAGGACGACTCTTCACTGTTGATAAATAACACCTTCGCCAGATGGATGGTTTCCTTGACCAGAAACACCACCAGAATTGCCGCCAGCAGCAACAGGCCCACGTTCAGCACTCGCTGCAGCCCTTTCGCTATCATTATCGAACGCGACGTTTTTGCCATAAAACCTCTCTCTGAATACCGCTTATATGATTCAAGCTTGCCAATATAGGCATTGTCCTAAAAATTACGCCCTTCGCGAAAGCACTTTAAACCCCATTTAATTCATAAAGTTATAATAAGATGTTTCTGGCTTATAGATTTGTAGCAAATCGAAATGTCAACTATCATGGGTCACAGAGATCTTTACATAAAACCAATAACCTCGAATTAACAAGGGAATTCTTTATGCGCGCTAAACTTAACGGACTGGTCGCTGCGGGCCTGTTTACCTGTGCATTGTCCGGCCACGCCGCCGGCCTGGTAGCCCCTGACAACGATCTGCGTAACGATCTCGCCTGGTTGTCTGACCGCGGCGTCATCAACGTCAGCCTGTCCACCTGGCCGCTGAGTCAGGAAGAGATCAGTTCCGTTATCGCGCAGGCCAAACCGGTCACCAATACCGAGAAAAACGTCATCGACCGCGTGCAACGCCGCGTTGACGCCCTGAAAGCCAACATCCGCGTCAGCGGTTACGCCTCGACCGATAAACCCGGCACCCCGCAGGGCTTCGGCCAAAACGAGTACGCCGACGATCGCCTGACCATCGGCGCCGGCGCCAACGGCGAGTTCTGGGACGTGCGTCTGCAGGGCTCGGTGGAAGGCGACCAGCGCGTCAGCGACGGCTCCAAATTCAATATGAACGGCTCCTACGGCGCGGTGAAAATCTGGAACCAATGGCTCTCCTTCGGCGAGGTCTCCCAGTGGTGGGGCCCGGGTTACGACGGCAGCCTGATCCGCTCCGACGCCGCGCGCCCGGTCGCCGGCTTTATGCTGCAGCGCGCCGACCAATCGCCGTTTGAAACCCCGTGGCTGTCGTGGATCGGCCGCTGGCAATACCAGTTGTCCGCCGGCCAGCTGTCGCAGTACAGTTCTGTACCGCACACCAAACTGATCGGCGGCCGTTTCACCATGATGCCGACCGACTTCCTGGAATTAGGGGCATCGCGCATCATGATGTGGGGTGGTGAAGGCCGTCCGCAGTCATGGAGCTCGTTCTGGGATGGTTTTACCGGTAAAGATAACGATGATTCAGGTAAAGGCAACGATCCGGGCAACCAGCTGGCCGGTTTCGACTTCAAGCTGAAAATGCAGCCTTTGATCGGCCTGCCGGTCAGCCTGTACGGTCAGTTGGTGGGCGAAGATGAAGCGGGCTATCTGCCGTCGCAAAATACCTATCTGCTCGGTCTGGAAGGCCACCCGGAATGGGGCCCGACCACCATCAACTGGTATATCGAAGGGTCAGACACCCGTTCGGATATGAGCCGTAAAAACTATGTGTACACTCACTACACTTACAAAGGCGGCTACTACCAACAGGGTTACCCGTTGGGCCACGCGATGGGCGGCGACGGCCAGATGCTGTCCGGCCGCGTCGAGCTGGTGCTGGACGACAGCCAGCGTTGGAGCACCCGCGTGGTTTACGCCAAGGTGAACCCACTGAGCCAAAGCATCAACCAGGCGTTCCCGAAATCCGATACGCTGAAGGGCATTCAGCTCGGCTGGGGTTACACCTTCCCGTCTCAAGTTAAGTTCGACACCAGCCTGTGGTACACCGACAACGATCACAGCACCGCCGATGACGTGGGCGCCGGCGTCAGCTTCGAAGTGCCGATCAACCTGTAACTTTTCGCAGACGTAAAAAAACCCGCCGCGGCGGGTTTTTTTATTGGCTCAGATCAGGCAATTAGCGCCATTCCTTGAAGCGGTTGATCAGCGCATTGGTCGAGCTGTCGTGGCTGCTGATTTTCTCGCTGCCCGCCAGTTCCGGCAGGATGCGGTTGGCCAGCTGTTTGCCCAACTCCACGCCCCACTGATCGAAGGTGAAGATGTTCAGGATTGCGCCCTGGGTGAAGATCTTGTGCTCATACAGCGCAATCAGGCTGCCCAGGCTGAACGGGGTGATTTCACGCAGCAGGATCGAGTTGGTCGGACGGTTGCCTTCAAACACTTTGAACGGCGCCACGTGTTTGACCTGCTCAGGGGTTTTACCCTGCGCCGCGAACTCGGCTTCCACCGTCTCCAGCGACTTGCCGAACGCCAGCGCTTCGGTCTGGGCGAAGAAGTTGGACAGCAGTTTGGCGTGGTGATCGCCCAGCGGGTTATGGCTGATGGCCGGCGCGATGAAATCGCACGGCACCAGCTTGGTGCCCTGGTGGATCAGTTGGTAGAACGCGTGCTGACCGTTAGTGCCCGGTTCGCCCCAGATGATCGGGCCGGTCTGGTAATCCACCGGATTGCCGTTGCGATCGACATACTTGCCGTTGGATTCCATGTTGCCCTGCTGGAAGTAAGCGGCAAAACGGTGCATGTACTGATCGTACGGCAGAATGGCTTCGGTTTCGGCGCCGAAGAAGTTGTTGTACCAAATACCGATCAGCGCCAGCAGCACCGGCAGGTTTTTCTCCGCCGGCGTTTCGGCGAAGTGCTTATCCATGGCGTGCGCGCCGCTCAGCAGCTGCTCGAAGTTGTCGTAACCGATGGACAACGCGATCGACAGACCGATCGCCGACCACAGCGAGTAACGGCCGCCGACCCAGTCCCAGAATTCGAACATGTTGTCGGTATCGATGCCGAACTCGGCCACCGCTTTGCCGTTGGTGGACAACGCAGCGAAGTGCTTGGCCACGTGTTGTTGATCGACGGCGCTGCTCAGGAACCAGTCGCGCGCGCTGTGGGCGTTGGTCATGGTTTCCTGAGTGGTGAAGGTTTTGGACGCCACCAGGAACAGCGTGGTTTCGGGGCTCAGCGGCTGCAGCGTTTCGGCGATGTGGGTGCCGTCAACGTTGGAGACGAAGTGCATGTTCAGGTGGTTTTTATAAGGGCGCAGCGCTTCGGTCACCATGTAAGGGCCGAGATCCGAACCGCCGATGCCGATGTTCACCACGTCGGTGATCGGCTTGCCGGTGTAGCCTTTCCACTCGCCGCCGATGACGCGCGCGCAGAACTGTTTGATCTTGGCCAGCACCGCGTTCACTTCCGGCATCACGTCTTTGCCGTCGACCAGGATCGGGCTGTTGCTGCGGTTGCGCAGGGCAATGTGCAGCACCGCGCGATCTTCGGTGCGGTTGATCTTCTCACCGGCGAACATCGATTTGATGGCGCCTTGCAGATCGGTTTCTTTCGCCAACGCCTGCAGCTTCTCCAGGGTTTCCTGCGTGATGCGGTTCTTGGAATAGTCCACCAACATTTGATCGTTGAAGGTCGCGGAGAACCTGGAGAAACGATCGCTGTCCTCGGCGAACAGGTCGGCGATCCGTACGTCTTTCATCTGTGCATAATGTTGCTGCAGGGCTTGCCAAGCAGCGGTTTGACTAGGATTGATATTTTTCATAGCAACACTCTTAGGCTTGAGAATAAAAATGACGCGTTTGTCCGATTGTAGCCTGTTCGACTGTGATTATGATCGCTTTTCTTGCGATAGGCGCTAACTGTCAACGCATTGCCGCCTCGTTTCAGCTTTCACTCTATACTTTTGGCTAACGGCCTGTTATCGGGGTTGCCGAATTGTCATCAGGCTGTGTCATCGTCGCTTATTTCGTCATTTGAAAGGGATCTCGTTTATGGAATTATCCGCCCCACTCATGTTGGTGCTTATCGGCCTGGCGTCGCTGCTGGCGCAGTGGCTGGCCTGGCTGCTGCGCCTGCCGGCCATCTTGCCGCTGCTGCTGTTCGGCATCGTGCTCGGCCCGACGGTGCATCTGGTGCAGCCGGATCTGCTGTTTGGCGATCTGCTGTTTCCGCTGGTGTCACTGTCGGTGGCGATCATCCTGTTCGAAGGGGCGCTGACGCTGCGTTTCGAGGAAATTCGCGGCCTTGGCGGCGTGGTGCGCAATCTGGTCACCGTCGGCATGCTGGTCACCTTTCTGGTCATCAGCCTCGCCAGCTGGTGGCTGCTGGATTTCCCGCCGGAGCTGGCGGCGTTGATCGGCGCGGTGACGGTGGTGACCGGGCCGACGGTGATCGCCCCGCTGATGCGCGTCGTGCGGCCGAACGCCAATATCAACCAGGTGCTGCGCTGGGAAGGGATCGTCATCGATCCGGTCGGCGCCATCTTCACCCTGCTGGTGTTCGAGTTCATCGTGCTAAAGCAGAATGCGGAATCCTATACCCACCTGTTTTGGACGCTGGGCGTGACCGCCGCCGTCGGCCTGATCGCCGGCGCGCTGTTCGGCTACCTGCTCGGCCTGGCGCTGCGCCGCGTCTGGCTGCCGCGCTACCTGCAGAACCTGGCGGTGCTGGCGATCATGCTGACCGCTTTCGGCGTTTCCAACGCCATCGCCGACGAATCCGGTTTGCTGACCGTCACGGTCATGGGCATCTGGCTGGCCAACATGCGCGACGTGGACACCAGCGATATTCTGGCGTTCAAAGAAGAGCTGTCGGCGATCCTGATCTCGGCGCTGTTCATCATTCTGGCGGCGCGGCTCGACATCCAGGCGCTGTGGAACATGGGCTGGCCGCTGCTCCTGTTGCTGCTGGCGGTGCAGTTCATCGCCCGGCCGCTGTGCATCGCGGTGTCGACCTGGCGCTCTTCCCTGCACTGGCGCGATCGGTTGCTGTTGTGCTGGATCGCCCCGCGCGGCATCGTCGCCGCGGCGGTCAGCTCGCTGTTCGCGCTGACGCTGCAGCGCAGCGGCTATCAGGGCGCCGACCGGCTGGTGACCGTGGTGTTCGCCATCATCATCGGCACCGTGGTGTTGCAAAGCCTGACCAGCGGCATGATGGCGCGCTGGCTGCGGGTGCAGCAGCAGAAACCGCGCGGCGTGCTGATCGTCGGCGCCAACAGCGTGGCGCGCATGCTGGCGCAGGCGCTGATCAAGCTGAACGTGCCGGTGATCGTCACCGACAGCAGCTGGGAATACTACCGTCAGGCGCGCATGGACGGCATTCCGGCCTACTATGGCCACGCCTACTCCGAACACGCCGAGAACTATCTCGATCTGAGCAATATCGCCCAGGTGCTGGCGCTGTCGCCCAATCGTCACCAAAACGCGCTGGCCGTCTATCACTTCGGCCACCTCTTCGGCGAGGATCACGTGTTCGCCATTCGCTCGGGGGCGCCGTTGAAAGGGCGCGGCGCCAGCGCGGAAAGTTCGCGTTTCCGCCGGCACGAAATTTTATTTAATCAGGAAGCCACCTACGGCCGCCTGAGCAGCCTGCTCGCCAGGGGGGCCACCATCAAAGCGACCAAATTGAACGAAAATTTCGGTTGGTTGGAGTATTTGGAAAAACATCAGGGCGTTATCCCGTTATTCAGCCAAAAGGAAGACGGTTCTCTGCAACCGATTGGCGCCGGTTCCACGCCTGCGATGCCCTGTACGCTTATCGCGCTGGTGCAAGATGAAAATCCCTCACCGTCTGTACGTTGACAGAATGACGATAACCGGCTATTCCTAACAGCCTACTTGCGCACCCGGTGCGCAAGCCAGAAGAGGCGCGTCGCCCAGGTAGAGTGTCAGAGGAGCCGTTTCTCCGTTGACGGCACCCGAGGGGGAGCGACGCCGAGGTAGGGTAATGGCCGGCCATTATCGTATCGACTACAGGGGCTGAATCCCCTGGGTTGTCACCAGGGGATCGCCCGCAGGGCGATCGACAAGGTGGGGCGCTTCTGGGTGTATCGTAGCCTGACCTCTACGCCTGCCCCCTGTTTACCGCTCTCCCCTTGTGCCAAGGCTATGGAATTACAGTGCCCCCAAACGGGCATCCCTGACACGAGGTTTCTACATGAACCAAGCAGTACCCCAGAATTCCACCGTGGTAGCCAAGTTCGGCGGCACCAGCGTCGCCGACTTTGAAGCCATGAACCGCAGCGCCGACGTCGTGCTGGCCAACCCGCAGGTCCGCCTGGTGGTGTTGTCCGCCTCGGCGGGCGTCACCAACCTGTTGGTCGCCCTGGCCGAAGGTTGCGAGGCCGAGAAGCGCAACTACCAGCTTGATGAAATTCGTCGCATCCAGTACGCCATCCTCGATCGCCTCGCCGCACCTGCGGTGATCCGCGACGAGATAGACCGCCTGCTGGAAAACATCGCCATGCTGTCGGAGGCCGCGTCGCTGGCCACCTCGACGGCGTTGACCGACGAGCTGGTCAGCCATGGGGAGCTGATGTCCACCCTGCTGTTCGTTGAAATCCTGCGCGCCCGCAACGTGCAGGCCGAATGGTTCGACGTGCGTAAAGTGATGCGCACCGACGATCACTTCGGCCGCGCCGTGCCGGACAGCGCCGCGCTCAGCGAACTGGCGCAGGCGCAGTTGCGGCCGCGTCTGCAAGAGGCGCTGGTGGTCACCCAGGGCTTTATCGGCAGCGAACCGAAAGGCCGCACCACCACGCTCGGCCGCGGCGGCAGCGACTATACCGCCGCGCTGCTCGGCGAGGCGCTCGGCGTCGGCCGGGTGGATATCTGGACCGACGTGCCGGGCATCTACACCACCGATCCGCGCGTGGTGCCGGCAGCCAAGCGCATCGATAAAATCGGTTTCGAAGAGGCGGCGGAAATGGCCACCTTCGGCGCCAAAGTGCTGCATCCGGCCACCCTGCTGCCGGCAGTGCGCAGCGATATTCCGGTGTTCGTCGGCTCCAGCAAGGATCCGGCGGCCGGCGGCACGCTGGTGTGCAACACCACCGAAAACCCGCCGCTGTTCCGCGCGCTGGCGCTGCGCCGCAAGCAAACGCTGCTGACGCTGCACAGCCTGAACATGCTGCACGCACGCGGCTTCCTGGCCGAGGTGTTCAACATTCTGGCGCGCCACAATATCTCCGTCGATCTGATCACCACCTCGGAAGTCAGCATCGCGCTGACCATGGACACCACCGGCGCCACCTCCGTCGGCGGCAGCCTGCTGACCACCTCGCTGTTGACCGAGCTGTCGTCGCTGTGCCGGGTGGAAGTGGAAGAAAACCTGGCGCTGGTGGCGATCATCGGCAACCAGCTGTCACGGGCCTGCGGCGTGGGCAAAGAGGTGTTCGGCGTGCTCGATCCGTTCAACATCCGCCTGATCTGTTACGGCGCCAGCAGCTATAACCTGTGCTTCCTGGTGCCGGGCGAAGAAGCCGAGCAGGTGGTGCGCACCCTGCACCACAACCTGTTCGAATAAGTCATTATCCCTGATTGCGGGCGCAGCATGCTGCGCCCCTGCGTCTAAAAAATCCGTTCAAAACCGGCAGGGGTTCAGCTTGTTGAACCCGCAAAAAAACACAACCACACCCACCGTTCTCAATCTGGCTAAGGAAAACCTGCATGCTGGCAATACTCACGCGCTTATTCCCCCTCTGGGCGATACTGCTGTCCGTCGCCGCCTATTACACGCCGAGCACCTTTACCGGCATCGGCCCCTACGTCAGCCCGCTGCTGATGCTGATCATGTTCGCCATGGGCGTCACGCTGCGGCTCGACGACTTCAAACGCGTGCTGGCGCGCCCCGGCCCGGTGGCGGCAGGCATCTTCCTGCATTATCTGATCATGCCGCTGGCGGCCTGGATCCTGGCGATGCTGTTCCGCATGCCGCCGGATCTGTCCGCCGGCATGGTGCTGGTGGGCAGCGTGGCCAGCGGCACCGCGTCCAACGTGATGATCTACCTGGCCAAGGGGGACGTGGCGCTGTCGGTGACCATCTCGGCAGTTTCGACGCTGGTGGGGGTGTTCGCCACGCCGCTGTTGACCCGCCTGTACGTCGATGCCGAAATCAGCGTCGATATCATGGGCATGCTGCTCAGCATCCTGCAGATCGTGGTGATCCCGATCGGCCTGGGCCTGATCGTCCACCATACCCTGACCAAAACGGTGAAGCGCATTGAACCGCTGCTGCCGGCGCTGTCGATGGTGTGCATCCTGGCGATCATCAGCGCGGTGGTGGCGGGCAGCCAAAGCCACATCGCCTCGGTCGGCCTGGTGGTGATCGTCGCGGTGATCCTGCACAACGGCATCGGTCTGTTGAGCGGCTACTGGGGCGGCAAGCTGTTCGGCTTCGACGAATCCACCTGCCGCACGCTGGCGATTGAAGTCGGCATGCAGAACTCCGGGCTGGCGGCCACGCTGGGCAAAATCTACTTCTCGCCGCTGGCCGCGCTGCCGGGCGCGCTGTTCTCGGTCTGGCACAATCTCTCCGGCTCGCTGCTGGCGGGTTATTGGTCCGGACGCCCCATCAAGAAAAAATAAATCGCCTGCGGGGACGCAAACATTTGCGTCCCCGTTCTTCTCTGCGAAATTTCGTATTTCCCACTGGTCGGATTGTCATAATTCCTCTCATCCTCTATCATCCGTGAAAAATAAAAATTCAGATTCTTCCTATCCATGCCGATAATGTTGGCAAGGGGGAGAGATGCTCCACTTTTTTTAATTAATTAAGTCACCAGGGTTGCCCGCCAAAAAAGAAGCAGCCTAATTATTATTTAGATCTATACCCACCGTCTTATTTGCTGCGGCAAATCGAGATACCTCGCAATGTGCATGTCGCTCATTATTTCGGGCCGGCCGTCGGTCGCCCGTGGTTAACCTCATGGATTGGGCTGGCTGCCCCGGCAGCCTCTCATAATGGATTACAATGATAAAAAAAATCACCGCCTTGATGCTGCTGGTCAGCACGGCCCTTTCCGCTGAAACCCTGCCGGATTCCCACATGATGCGGGATATGTCGATGGGGGAATCACGCCGCGCGCTGCAAGACAGCACGCGTGAAGTCAACCAGCTGATTGAACAGCGCCGCTATCAGCAACTGAAGCAACAGCGCCTGCTGGCGGAACCGGAACCGGCCGCGCCCGCCCTGCCGCAATCCGCGCAGTGCCTGCCGATCGCCGGCGTTTACCTGCAAGGCATTACCCTGCTCTCGCCGGCCGATTTGTCGGCCCTGAGCGCGCTGCCGGAAAACTGCATCAGCAGCAACGATATCAATCGCCTGACCCGCGAATTAACGCGCCTTTATGTGCAAAAAGGCTATATCACCGCGCGCGTGCAAATTGTTCGCCCTAATTCGCAGGGGGAATTGGGGCTGAGCGTGACCGAAGGATTTATCGAGAAAATAGAAGGCGGCGATCGCTGGGTCAACAGCCGATTATTATTTCCAGGGCTGGGAGGCAAGCCGCTGAAATTAACCGAACTCGATCAAGGATTGGATCAGGCCAATCGTTTGCAATCAAATACCACCAAGCTGGATATATTACCCGGCCGCCAGGTTGGCGGTTCGGTCATTCGTTTGCGCAATCAGCACGCCAAGCCCTGGCTGATTACCGCCGGCACGGATAATTACGGCCAGAAAAGCACCGGCCAGTGGCTGGCGCGCGCCACCGCCACGCTGGACAGCCCGTTCGGCCTGTCGGACTTCGTCAGCCTGAACGCCAACAGCACGTTGGAAAACCCGGCTCACCGCTACAATCGCGCCTACACCCTGCTCTATTCGCTGCCGTACGGCGCGTTCACCTTCAGCGGGTTCGCCAGCTTCTCGTCCTATGAGAACCACCAGCAGCTGCCGCACAACGTGGTCAAACTGCACGGTCAGACTCAACAGTACGGGCTGCGCAGCGACTACGTGTTTTATCGCGACCACGATCAGATAGACAGCCTGAGCGGCCAGTTGACCTACAAGCGCATCGACAACTACTTCGAAAGCGTGCGTCTTGAGGTCAGCAGCCCAACGCTGACCCTGGCCGAGCTGAGCGCCAGCCACTTGCAAATTCTGCCCCATGGGGTATTCAGCGCCAACCTCAGCGTCGAGCAGGGCCTGCCCTGGCTGGGCGCCGATCGCCACCCGAGTTCGGTGCACCTCGACAGTCAATTCACCAAGGGCAAGCTGTTCGCCAACCTGAGCCAGCGCCTCAAGCTGGGTGACGCCACCTATCAGCTCAACAACCTGTTCTACGGCCAATACAGCCGCGACCCGCTGCCCGGCGTGGAGTGGCTTAGCCTTACCGATCGCAGCGCCGTGCGCGGCTTCAGCCGCAGCACCCAGTCCGGCGACAATGGCTGGTATCTGCAGAACACGCTGTCGCGCAGCTTCAATTTAGGCGCCGCCACGCTGACGCCGCGCCTTGGCGCCGACGTCGGCCGCATTCTGCCGCGTCAGGACAACTCGGGCTGGCGCAGCAGCGCCGGGGTGAGCAGCGGCGCCACGTTACGCTACCGGCAGGCGCTGGTCGATCTGGAGGTCAGCCGCGGCTGGATTTTGTCGAACCACGCCACGCCTGAAGATCCCGTTCAGGTGCTGGCGCGCTTTTCTTACACCTTTTAATCAGCAGTTTTGCAGGACCCCACGGCAATATACGGAGATACATGGATGAAAAATAATAACTTCAGACTTTCGGCGGCAGGCAAACTGGCCGCCGCGCTGGCGATAATTCTCGCCGCTTCCGCCGGCGCCTACGCCGGAGAGATCGTCGCGGCCAACGGCGCCAACGGCCCCGGCGTTTCCACCGCCGCCACCGGCGCCCAGGTGGTCGACATCGTCGCGCCGAACGGCAACGGGCTGTCGCACAACCAATATCAGGACTTCAACGTCAACCAGCCCGGCGCGGTGCTGAACAACTCCCGCGAGGCGGGGCTGTCGCAGTTGGCCGGCCAACTGGGCGCCAACCCCAATCTGGGCGGGCGCGAAGCCAGCGTGATCCTCAATGAAGTGATCGGCCGCAATCCGTCGCTGCTGCACGGCCAGCAAGAGATCTTCGGCATGGCGGCCGACTACGTGCTGGCCAACCCGAACGGCATCAGTTGCCAGGGCTGCGGGTTCATCAACACCAGCCGCTCCTCGCTGGTGGTCGGCAACCCGCTGGTGGAAAACGGCCTGCTGCAGGGCTACAGCACCCTGGGCAACCGCAATACCCTGAGCCTCAACGGCACCCTGAACGCCGGCGGCGTGCTGGATCTGATCGCACCGAAGATAGACAGCCGCGGCGACGTGATCATACAAGACTTTACCCACCGCAACGGCAAAGTGACGCCGGCGGCGATCAACGCCATCAGCGGCCATAACCGCGTGGCGCGCGACGGCAAGGTGCTGGCCAGCGAGCAACCGACGACCGCGCTGGACAGCTACTACCTCGGCAGCATGCAGGCCGGGCGCATCAACATCATCAACACCGCGCAAGGCAGCGGCGTGAAGCTGGCCGGCAAGCTGACCGTCGGCGACGAGCTCAAGGTGAAGGCCTACGACATTCGCAGCGAAAGCCGCGTTGAAGATGCCGGCAGCAACCGCAACGGCGGCGACAACTACCAGAACTACCGCGGCGGCATCTACGTCAACGATCGCAGCAGCAGCCAGAAGCTGATCCGCACCGAGCTGAAAGGCAAGAACATCAGCCTGGTGGCGGATAACCACGCACACCTCACCGCCACCGATATTCGCGGCGAAGACATTACCCTGCAGGGCGGCAAGCTGACGCTCGACGGCCAACAGCTGAAGCAAACCCAAGGTCACACCGACAACCGCTGGTTCTACTCCTGGCAATACGACGTCACCCGCGAGCGCGAGCAGCAGCAGCAGGCGGGCAGCACCGTCGCCGCCAGCGGCAACGCCAAACTCGTCAGCACACGGGAGGACGTGACGCTGCTCGGCGCCAACGTCAGCGCCGATCGGGCGCTGAGCGTCAAAGCGGCGCGCGACGTGCACCTCGCCGGGCTGGTGGAGAAGGATAAGTCCAGCGAACGCGGCTATCAGCGCAACCACACTTCCAGCCTGCGCACCGGCAGCTGGAGCAGCAGCGACGAAAGCGAAAGCCTGAAGGCCAGCGAACTGCGTAGCCAGGGCGAACTGACGTTGAAAGCCGGTCGCAATGTCTCTACTCAGGGCGCCAGGGTCCACGCCCAGCGCGATCTGACGATCGACGCAGACAACCAGATCCAGATCGGGGTGCAAAAAACCGCCAACGCCAAAGCGGTGCGCGATGACAAAACCTCCTGGGGCGGCATCGGCGGCGGCGACAACAAGAACAACAGCAACCGCCGCGAAGTCAGCCACGCTTCCGAACTGACCAGCGGCGGCACGCTGCGCCTGAACGGCCAGCAAGGCGTCACCATCACCGGCAGCAAGGCGCGCGGCCAGAAAGGTGGCGAAGTCACCGCCACCCACGGCGGCCTGCGCATCGACAACGCGCTGAGCACTACCGTGGACAAAATCGACGCGCGCACCGGCACCGTGTTCAACATCACCAGCAGCTCGCACAAGGCCGACAACAGCTACCAGAGCAGTACCGCCAGCGAACTGAAGTCCGACACCAACCTGAAGCTGGTCAGCCGTAAGGATACCGACGTGATCGGCAGCCAGGTCGCCAGCGGCGGCGAACTGAACGTCACCTCACAGACCGGCAACATCAACGTCAAGGCCGCCGAGCAGCAGCAGAACATCGACGAGCAGAAGACCGCGCTTACCGTCAACGGCTACGCCAAAGAAGCCGGCGACAAGCAATACCGCGCCGGTGTACGCATCGAACACACCCGCGACAGCGAGAAAACTACCCGCACCGAGAACCGCGGCGCCACCCTCAGCGGCGGCAGCGTGAAGCTCGAAGCGGATAAGGACGTGACCTTCAGCGGCTCCAAATTGGTCGCCGACAAAGGCGACGCCAGCGTCAGCGGCAATAAGGTTTCATTCCTGGCGGCCGACGACAAAACCACCTCGAACACCGAGCAGACCAAGGTCGGTGGCGGTTTCTACTACACCGGCGGCATCGACAAGCTCGGCAGCGGCGTAGAGGCCGGTTACGAGAACAGCAAAACGCAGGCGCAGAGCAGCAAGGCCGTCACCTCCGGCAGCGACGTCAAAGGCAACCTGACTGTCAACGCCCGTGACAAACTGACCCAGCAAGGCGCGCAACACAACGTCGGCGGCGCCTATCAAGAAAACGCCGCAGGCGTCGATCATCTGGCCGCCGCCGACACTACCAGCACCACCATCACTAAAACCGACGTCGGCGTGAACATCGGCGCCAACGTCGATTACAGCGCCGTCACTCGTCCGGTCGAGCGTGCGGTCGGCAAGGCGGCCAAGCTGGACGCCACCGGCGTCATCAACGACATCGGCGGCATCGGCGCGCCTAACGTCGGCCTGGATATCGGCGCACAGGGCGGCAGCAGCGAAAAACGCAGCAGCAGCTCGCAGGCGGTGGTCAGCTCGGTGAAAGCCGGCAGCATCGACATCAACGCCAAAGGCGAAGTGCGCGATCAGGGCACGCAATATCAAGCCAACAAAGGCGCGGTCACGCTGACGGCGGACAGCCACCGCAGCGAAGCCGCGGCGAACCGTCAGGACGAGCAGAACCGCGACACCCGCGGCAGCGCCGGCGTACGCGTCTACACCACCACCGGCAGCGATCTGACCGTGGACGCCAAGGGCGAAGGCGGCACTCAGCGCAGCAACAGCAGCGCGAGTCAGGCGGTGACCGGCTCGATCGATGCCGCGAGCGGCATCAACGTCAACGTGAAAAAAGACGCGGTCTATCAGGGCACCACGCTGAACGGGGGCAGCGGTAAAACCGCCGTCAACGCCGGCGGCGATATCCGTCTTGATCAGGCCAGCGACAAACAGAGCGAAAGCCACAGCGGCTTTAACGTCAAAGCCTCCGCCAAGGGCGGTTTCACCGCCGACAGTAAAAACTTCGGCGCCGGGTTTGGCGGCGGCACCCACAACAGCGAAAGCAGCGGCAGCACCGCACAGGTCGGCAACGTCAGCGGCCAACAAGGCGTTGAGCTGAAGGCGGGCCGCGATCTGACGCTTAAAGGCACTGACGTCAAGAGCCAGGGCGACATCACCCTGAGCGCGGGCAACCAGGTCGCGCTGCAGGCGGCGGAATCGACCCAAACGCGCAAGGAAAGCCAGCTGTCCGGCAATCTCGATCTGGGCGCCGGCAGCAGCGACAGCAAGGAAAAAACCGGCGGCAGCCTCTCCGCCGGCGGCGCGTTCGACATCGCCAAGGTGAATGAGTCCGCGACCGAACGCCAGGGCGCTACGCTCGCCTCAGACGGCAAGGTCACCCTGTCCGCCGGCGGCAAAGGCGATGACGCGCTGCATCTGCAGGGCGCCAAGGTCAGCGGCGGCAGCGCCGCACTCGAGGCGAAAAACGGCGGCATCCTGCTGGAGTCCGCCAAAAACGAGCAGCATAAGGACAACTGGAATCTGGGCATCAAAGCCAACGCCAGAGGCGGCCAAACGTTCAACAAGGACGCCGGCGGCAAGATCGATCCGAACACCGGCAAAGACACCCATACGCTGGGGGCCGGTCTGAAGGTCGGCGTGGAACAGCAGGATAAAACCACCCACGCCAACACCGGCATCACCGCGGGTGACGTGGCGATCAACAGCGGCAAGGACACCCGTCTCGCCGGGGCGCGCGTCGATGCCGACAGCGTCCAGGGCAAGGTGGGCGGCGATCTGCGCATTGAAAGCCGCAAAGACGTTGAGAAAGGCGTGAAGGTGGATGTGGATGCCGGCCTGAGCCACAGCAACGAGCCGGGCAGCAGTATCACCTCCAAGCTGTCGAAGGTGGGCACGCCGCGCTACGCCGGTAAGGTGAAAGAGAAACTGGAGGCCGGGGTAAACAAAGTGGCCGACGCCACCACCGACAAGTACAACAGCGTGGCGCGTCGCCTCGATCCGCAGCAGGACACCACCGGCGCGGTCAGCTTCAGCAAGGCCGACGGCAAAGTCACGCTGCCGGCAACGCCGGCCGGTGAAAAACCGCAAGGCCCGCTGTGGGATCGCGGCGCACGTACCGTCGGCGGCGCGGTGAAAGACAGCATCACCGGTCCGGCCGGTCGCCAGGGGCACCTCAAGGTCAATGCCGACGTGGTGAACAACAACGCGGTTGGCGAGCAGTCGGCGATTACCGGCAAGAACGGCGTGGCGCTGCAGGTCGGCGGCCAAACCCAACTGACCGGCGGCGAGATCCGCAGCCAGCAGGGCAAGGTGGAACTGGGCGGCGGCAAGGTCAGCCAGCAGGACGTCAGCGGCCAGCGCTATCAGGGCGGCGGCCGCGTCGATGCGGCCGCCACGATCGGCGGGCTGTTAGGCGGCGCGGCGAAGCAAAGCGTCGACGGCAACGTGCCGTTCGCCAGCGGCCATGCTTCAACTCAGCAAGCGGACGCCAAAGCCGGGGTGTTCAGCGGCAAATAACGCGCCCCCCAACGCAACGCCCCCGGTTAAAGCCGGGGGCGTTTTTTTTACAGCGTGCTCGGGGTGTCTTCCCAGTCGCGATCGTCGTCCTTGGCATCCTGATCCAACACGTTGTAAGCCACGGCGCAGAACAGCGAGTTCAGGCGCTTCATGTCCCCCAACAATCCCAAATGCAACGAACTGGTCTCGATGCTCTGCACGTTTTGCTGGTGCAAACGATCGACGTGCGCGTGCGCGTAGCGGCGATCCAAAATGCGGAAGCGGTGCTTGGAACGGCGCAGGCGCTTGGCGCTGGTGACGTCGCCGGACAGGAACACCGACAGCCCCAGGCGCAGATTGCCGATCAGCCGTTCGTGCAGCCCGTCCAGCTCCGCCAACCCTTCCGCCGAGAAGGCACGGCGCGCGGCGTGCGACTTGGCGCCCACGTCGCCGGCCATGCGCTCGATGATGTCGCCCGCCTGTTCCAGGTTGAGCGCCATTTCGATGATCTCCGCCCAGCGGCGCGAATCTTCCTCGCCCAGATCTTCCTTCTGGATCTGCGCCAGATACAGCTTGATGGCGGTGTACAGCACATCGACGTCATCGTCGAGGCGCCGCACCTCTTTATCGACCCCCTGCTTACCGTGCAGCACCTCACGTTGCAGGATCATCATGTGTTCCACCACGTCGCCCATGCGCAGCGTTTCGCGCGCCGCGTTGGCCAACGCCAGCGTCGGCGTGTCCAGCGCGCTGGCGTCCAGATGGCGCGGCCGCATGCGCGGATCGTCGGCCGCTTCGTCGACGATCAGCCGTTCGCACAGCGTCGCCATCGGCCCGGCCAGCGGGATCATCACCAGGCAGCGGATCAGGTTGTAGAACACGTGGAAATAGATCACCAGCTCTTCGCTGCCGCCCGGCAGTTGAGCCATCAAATCCGCCAGATAGGAGACGAACGGCAGCACCAGTATGCAGCCCACCAGCTTGAACAGCAGGCTGCCGAGCGCCACGCGCCGCCCCGCGGCGTTCTGGCCGCTGGCGTTGATCATCGCCAGCAGGCCGCTGCCGAGGTTGGCGCCGATCACCAGACAGAGCGCCACCTTCAGCGAAATCACGCCGGATGCGGTCAGGGTGGCGGTCAGCAGCACCGCCGCCAGGCTGGAATAGCTGACGATGGCGAACAGCGCGCCGGTCAGGGCATCCAGCATCACGTCGCCGGTCAGCGACGAGAACAGCACTTTCACCCCGGCCGCCTGGGTGATCGGCGTGGCGGCGGCGACGATCAGCTCCAGCGCCAGCACGATCAGCCCAAGGCCGATCAGGACGCGTCCGATCTGGCCGATCCGCATCTGTTTGCGGCTGAGGAACAGGAAGACGCCGACCAGGATCAGCAGCGGCGACAGCCAGGAAAGATCGAAGGTCAGCACGCGCGCCATCAGCGCGGTGCCGACGTCGGCGCCCAGCATGATCACCAGCGCAGGCGCCAGCCCCACCAGCCCCTGCGCGACGAAAGAGGTCACCAGCAGCGCGGTGGCGTTGCTGCTTTGCACCAGCGCGGTCACGCCGATGCCGGAAACGAACGCCAGCGGTTTTTTCTCAACGCTGTCGCTCAACACGCGCCGCAGATTGGCGCCGTAAACCCGCATGATCCCGGTGCGCACGATGTGGGTGCCCCACACCAACAGCGCCACGGACGAAAGCAGGTGAAGAAGGGTCAGCACGGAAGATACGCTCCATTAACGCCCGGCCAAAGGAGGCTGATACCCGATGCTTGTCACGCGACGCAGAGAGGCGAGCCAAAGGATGACGGATACAGCGCGCGGTCCCGCCTGCCGGGCGTGGGTCTGGCAGGACAGCGGGCGGGCGGCAGACCGCAGAAGAGAAGGGTTAATGCGGCGGCGGGAAGGCCCCGGCGCCGCGCTGCGAAGTCATGCAACTTCCCGCAATACAACAGGTTCCAAGTGTAGCCCAATTTCCGCGCCGTCGGGCCGCAGGTCGGCCACCGAACGATTGAGCACGTCAACCAGCAATTCTACCTCGCAAACCTGAATCCGATACCGTACCACATTCCCGAGCAAACTGTGACCCAGGATCACCCCGCCGATCCCCTGTCCGGCCGGCAACAGGCCGATCGATTCGGGGCGGATCGCCACCTTGCCGACATAGCTGCGCCCGGTCAAGCGGCTAGCTTGTTCGGCGCTCAGCAGGTTGTAGTTGCCGATAAACCCGGCGGCGAAGGCATCCGCCGGCTGGGTATACAGGGTTTCCGCATCGCCGCTCTGCACGATCTGCCCCTTGTTCATCAGCACGATGCGATCCGACAGGGTCAGCGCCTCTTCCTGATCGTGGGTGACGAAGATCGCCGTCAGGTTCAGCTCGCGCTGAATGCGCCGGATCTGCTCGCGCAAGTGTTTGCGAATACGCGCATCCAGCGCCGACAGCGGTTCGTCGAGCAGCAGCAGACGCGGGCGAGTGACCAGCGATCGCGCCAACGCCACGCGCTGACACTGGCCGCCCGACAGCTGATGCGGATAGCGCTTCGCCAAATCGGTCAGCTCCACCAGCGCCAGCGCCTCCTGCACCCGCTGTCCGATCTGTCCGGCCGCCAGCTTCTGCATTTTCAGGCCGAAGGCCACATTGCCTTCCACCGTCATATTGGGAAACAGCGCATAACTTTGAAACACCATGCCGATGCCGCGCTTTTGCGGCGCCAGCGGCACCAGATCCTGGCCCTGCAGCAAAATGTGCCCGCTGTCGACCGGGGTCAGGCCGGCCAGACAGCGCAGCAGCGTCGATTTGCCGCAGCCGCTAGGCCCCAGCAGGGTGACGAACTCCCCCTCTTCGGCGGTGAAATCGATATCCTGAAACACCTGGGTCTGGCCATAGTGTTTGTTCAGGCGGGTGACGTTGAGATAAGCCATCGGGTTAGCCCTTGTTTTTATTCAGCAGGTTCGCCAGCCAGGTGACGAGCAGCACCACGGCGAAATAGGAGATGACCAGCGCGCTGGTAAAGTGCCCGCTGCCGTTGCGCATATTGAACAGATAGACCTGCAGCGTTTCATACTGGCTGCCTACCAGCAGGTTGGCGAACACGAACTCGCCGATCAGGAACGAAAACGACAGCAGCACGGCGATCGTTCCGCCCTTGCGCAGGTTCGGCAGCACCACCCACAGCGCCGCCTGCCAGGTGCTGGCGCCGAGCAGGTGCGCGGCGTCCATCAGATCGCGCAGGTTGATCGCCTGCATGTTGTTGCTGATGGCGCGGTAGATAAACGGCAGCGCGATGGTGAAATAGCAGCCCACCAAAATCCAGGGGGTGCCGAGCAGCGGCAGCGGATCGGCGGCGAACAGCTGCATCAGCCCCACCGCCGACACCACCGGCGGCACGGCGAACGGCAGCAGGATCAGCACGTTCATCACCGCGTCCAGCTTGGGGAAGTAGTAAGCGATCACAAACATCGCCGGCAGGATCACCACCACCGACAGCAGCAACGTGCCAAAGCAGATCAGCAGCGAGTGCCACAGCGCCAGCAAAAAGCGCGAATCGCTCCACAGCGCCGTCAGCCACTTCAGGGTAAAACCGTCCGGCAAAATGGTGGCGCCCCACTGGGTGGCCAGCGCGTAAACCAGCGTCGCCGCCAGCGGCAGCAGCAGAATCAACAGCAGCAGGCCGGTCACCGTGCGGTGGTACAGGCGTTCAACACGCGACATGAGCATTCTCCATCCGATTATGAGCGCGCATTGAGGTAGCTCCTGCGCAGCATCCATTGGTGGATCACCGTGATAAACGCCATCATCGCCACCAGCAGCATCGCCAACGCGCTGGCCAGGTTCGGATCGAGGGAGATGTCCCCCGCCACCAGCGCCGAGATGCGGATCGGGATCACGTTGAAGTTGCCGGTGGTCAGCGCGTACACCGTGGCGTAGGCGCCCAGCGCGTTGGCCAGCAGGATGACGAAGGTGCCCATCAGCGCCGGCGCCAACACCGGCAGGCCGATATGCCGCCAGTAGCGCCAGGGGCCGGCGCCGAGCAGCGCCGCCGACTCGCGCCAATCGGCGCGCAGCGCATCGAACGCCGGATAGAGCAACAATACGCCCAGCGGGATCTGGAAGTAGGTATACAACACGATCAGACCGCTCTTCGAATAGAGATTGAAGCTCTCCATCAAACCGTATTTGCGCAGCAGCAACGTCAGGCAGCCGTTCAACCCCAGCAGAATGACGAAGGCGAACGCCAGCGGCACCCCGGCGAAGTTGCTGGTCATGTTGGTGAACGACATCACGAAGTCATGAAAGCGGGTTTGGCCGAGCTGGCGAAGTGAGTAACTGCCCACTAATGCAATCAGCAAGCCGTAGACGCTCGACCACAGCGAGATCTCCAGCGAGAACTGAAAGGCCTGCAGGTAGAACGGCGACGTAAGGATATCGACATAGTTGCCCCATCCCCAGCCGCCGCTCTCGCTGAAAAAGCTGTGAACCGCGATCCACACCAGCGGGGCGATCTGAAACGCGCCGAACAGCACGATAAACGGCAGCAGGCACAGTGCGGCGATCCATTTGGTTTTGCTGTTCATCGCGCATCCTGCGCCAGCAGCGCCCGGCAGCGCGGCTTGTCGTGCGGCGCCTGCAACAGATCGCAGATCGTGCCGCACAGCTCGGTTTGCTGCGGATCGGCGTCGTCCAGGCTGAAGCCCGCGCCGAACACGAACAGCGGCACCTGGCGCTCTTCCGGCAACACCCCGCCGTGGCTGCGATCGTCGTTCATGCCGTGGTCGGCGGTAACCAGCACCTGATAACCGGCCGCCAGCCACTCGGGCAGATAGCGCGACAGCGAGCCGTCGGCGCGGCGCGCCGCGTTGCGGTACTGCGGCGAAGAGAGGCCGAAGCGGTGCCCGGCGTCGTCGATGTTCATCGGGTGGATCAGCAGGAAATCCGGCTGATGACGCTGGCGCAGGCTTTCGGCGTCGTCGAACAGATGGCTGTCGGGATAGCCGTCGTCATAATAGAAATGGCCGTGCTGAATCGGCAGCTCGGGAGCGTCGGTGTGGCGGTCGCGCGCGGCGTCGAACGGCGTGCGGTTATACAATTCGCTGAACCAATGATACGCGGCGGCGGCGGTGGTCAGCCCGGCGGCGCGCGCGTAATGAAACACGCTTTGTTGATGAGAAAGGCGCGAGACGTGGTTGTGCACCACACCGCTCTCCACCGGCGTGACGCCGGTGAGGATGCATTCATACAGCGGCCGGGAGAGCGAGGGCAACTCGCTCTCCAGCAGGTACAACCGCCCGCGTCCCGCCGCGCATTCGGCCTGCAGATACCCCATGGCGTCGTGCGCCACCCGGTAGTTGAGGCCGTCCAGCAGCACGAGGATCGTTTTCATGGTGCGTTAACTCACTGCTGCATAAACATAATGACGTTTTCCTGCCACAGACGCGGCAGCGCTTTGGCGCTCTGTTCCCAGGCCGCCGGATCGGCGATCGGGTGCGCATTCTTGTACTGCTCGGCCGGCAGCAGCTTGGCCTTGACGTCGTCCGGCAGCGTCAGATGTTCGGCGCGGATCGGGCGGGCATAGCCGCGCGCCAGGTTGATCTGGCCGGCGTCGGAGAAGATGTATTCGCGCGCCAGTTTGGCGGCGTTCGGGTGCTTGGCGTATTTGTTGATGATGGTGGTGTAGCCGGAGGTGATCGAGCCGTCCGACGGGATCAGCACTTCAAAGCGAGTTTTGTCGATCTGATCGCGGTAGTTCAGGCCGTTGAAGTCCCACACCACGCCAACCTGCACTTCCCCTTTCTCCAGCGATGCGATCACCGGGTTACTCAGGCTCAGGCGGCCGGCCTTGGCCAGCTTGCCGAAGAATTCCAGGCCCGGCTTGAGGTTTTTCTCGTTGCCGCCCATGGCGTAGGTGGCCGCCAGCACGCCGCTGGCCGCCTGCGACGCGGTACCGACGTCGCCGATGGTGACCTGATAGCTGCCCTTGAGCAGATCGGCCCAGCTGTGCGGGATGTCTTTTACCTGCTGCTTGTTGATGATGAAGGCGATGGTGCCGGTGTAAGCCAGCGCCCAGTGGCCGTCTTTGTCTTTCGCCCACTCCGGCACCTGATCCCAGGTAGACGGTTTGTACGGCTGCGTTACCCCCTTCTGCACCGCCACCGGGCCGAAGGCCGCGCCGACGTCACCGATGTCCGCCGTGGCGTTGTTCTTTTCCGCATCAAATTTGGCGATCTCCTGCGCGGAGCTCATGTCGGTATCGACATGCTTCAGGCCGTACTTGCTCAACAGATCTTGCCAGGTGCCTTTCCAGTTGGCCCAGCTGTCCGGCATGCCGACGCTGTTGACTTCGCCTTCTTTCTTCGCGGCCTGCTCCAGCGCCGCCAGATCGGTATCCGCGGCCCAGCTCATCTGGCTGGATAACACGATGGCACTGGTTAACACAGAAGCGCACAAACGTTTCATAACTGATGCTCCAGGTGGTAGTGTGGGGATGGCTGGACTAGTCCAGCAAGGACCAAACCAATCTAACGGACGAATGTGATAATTATATGTCAGCTTAAAAAAGCGACAGTTTTATCACCCATTGCAACGGCGAAAACGCGACGCTGGTCTACCTTAAGGGAGGCCAAACGCACTGAAACGGGACACCCGCTGTATGAGTGAAGCACCGACGACCGTAGCGACCATCTGCCAAACGCTGAACGCCCGCATCACCGCAGGCGAGTTTGCCGTGGGCGGCAAGCTGCCCTCCGAACGCGCCCTGAGCGAACAGTTCGCCACGACCCGCATTACCTTGCAGGAGGCGCTCGGTCAGCTGGAGGCGCAGGGCGTCATCTACCGCCAGGTGCGGCGCGGCTGGTTCATCTCGCCGCCACGTTTGATCTACAACCCGCTGCAGCGCAGCCATTTTCACGCCATGGCGCAGCAGCAGGGGCGCGCCGCGCATACCGAAGCGATCGATAGCGCGGTCGTCACGCTCGACGCGCCGCTGGCTGGCCGCCTGGCGCTGCCTCCCGGCGCGCAGGCCTATCGCATTCGCCGGCTGCGCTACATCGACGGACGCGCGGTGCTGTACTGCGAGCACTACCTCAATCCGGCCTATTTCCCCGGCATTCTGGACGAAGATCTGACCCAGTCGCTGACCGCGCTGTACGCCGCGCGCTACGGCATTCACTACGGCCGGGTGCGTTTCGACATGCTGCCCACCCTGCTGCCGCAGCAGGCCGCCGCCATGCTGAAGGTGACCTACGGCAGCCCGGCGCTGTTCATTACGCGGGTGAATCGCGATCAGCACGACAGGGTGATCGATTGCGACCTGGAGTATTGGCGGTACGACGCGCTACACATCGATGTGGAAGCGCTGTAAATGACAAGGGCGCATCGCTGCGCCCTTAAAGAGGAAAGTCAGTCGGCGTCGTAGCCGAGGTTTGGCGCCAGCCAGCGCTCGACCTCGCTCACGCTCATCCCTTTACGCGCCGCGTAGTCTTCCACCTGATCGCGCTGGATCTGCGCCACCGCGAAGTACTTGCTCTCGGGGTGACTGAAGTACCAGCCGGATACCGCCGCCCCCGGCCACATGGCAAAGGACTCCGTCAGTTCCATACCGGTGTGGCGGTTGACGTCCAACAGCTGCCAGATGGTCGCTTTTTCGGTGTGCTCCGGGCAGGCCGGGTAGCCCGGCGCCGGCCGGATGCCCTGATAGTTTTCCCGGATCAGCTCCTCGTTGCTCAGGCTCTCGTCGGCGGCATAGCCCCAGTGCAGCTTGCGCACCTGTTCGTGCAGGTATTCGGCAAAAGCCTCCGCCAAACGATCCGCCAGCGCCTTGACCATGATTTTGTTGTAATCGTCATGTTGCGCGTCGTACGCCGCCGCCAGCGCGTCTTCCTCCAGCCCGCCGGTCACCGCGAAGGCGCCGAAGTAGTCGGCTTTGCCGCTGCTTTTCGGCGCCACAAAGTCCGCCAGGCAGTAGTTCGGGAAGTCGGTTTTTTCCGTCTGTTGCCGCAGATGGCGGCTCACCGCCAGCACCTCGTCACGCCGTTCGTCGCGGTATACCTCCACGTCGTCGCCGACGCGGTTGGCCGGGAACAGGCCGTAAACGCCGCGCGGGTTGAGGCTGCGCTCGGCGGCCAACCGATCCAGCATCTGATTGGCGTCATGGAACAGGCGCCTGGCCTCTTCCCCCACCACTTCATCCTCGAGGATGCGCGGGTATTTGCCCGCCAGCGACCAGGTCATGAAGAACGGCGTCCAGTCGATATAGTGGCGCAGCGTCTCGATGCCGGCCGACACCGGAAACACGCCAAGCTGCCGCGGCGCCGGCGGCTGATAGTCGGCCCAGTTCAGCGCCATGGCGTTGGCGCGCGCCTTGTGCAAATCGACCGGCGGCGTGCGCGGCTTTTTGCGCGCGTGTTGAATGCGCACCGTTTCATACTCTTTGCGGGTGCGCGCCACGAACTCGTCGCGCTGGGTGGCGGACAGCAGCGCCGACACCACGCCCACGGTGCGCGAGGCGTTTTGCACGTAGGTGGTCGGGCCGCTGTAGTTCTGCTCGATTTTCACCGCGGTGTGCGCTTTGGAGGTGGTGGCGCCGCCGATCAGCAGCGGCAGCGTAAAGCCCTGGCGCTCCATCTCTTTGGCCACGTTGACCATCTCGTCCAGCGACGGCGTGATCAGCCCCGACAGGCCGATGATGTCGACGTTCTCCTCGCGCGCGGTGCGCAGGATTTTCTCCGTCGGCACCATCACGCCAAGATCGACGATTTCATAGTTGTTGCACTGCAGCACCACGCCGACGATGTTCTTGCCGATGTCGTGCACGTCGCCTTTCACCGTCGCCAACAGGATTTTGCCCGCGGAGGTGCCCTGCTGCTTGCTGGCCTCGATGTACGGTTCCAGGTAGGCCACCGCCTGCTTCATCACGCGGGCGGATTTCACCACCTGCGGCAGGAACATCTTGCCCTCGCCGAACAGATCGCCGACCACGTTCATCCCCGCCATCAGCGGCCCTTCGATCACTTCGATCGGGCGTTCGGCCTGCTGCCGCGCTTCTTCGGTGTCCAGTTCGATAAACTCGGTGATGCCCTTCACCAGCGAATACTCCAGCCGCTTTTCCACCGGCCAACCGCGCCACTCCGCCTGCTGCACCGCCGCTTCACCGTCTTTGCTGCCGCGGTACTTTTCCGCCAGCTCCAGCAGGCGTTCGGTGCCGTCCTCGCGACGGTTGAGGATCACGTCCTCTACCGCCTCGCGCAGCTCGCCAGGCAGATCGTCGTAAATCGCCAGCTGCCCGGCGTTGACGATGCCCATGTCCATGCCGTTGCGAATGGCGTGATACAGGAACACCGCGTGGATCGCCTCACGCACCGGATCGTTGCCGCGGAACGAGAACGACACGTTGGACACGCCGCCGGAGATCATCGCGTGCGGCAGGTGAGTTTTGATGTCGGCGCAGGCTTCGATAAAGTCGACGGCGTAGTTGTTGTGCTCTTCGATGCCGGTGGCGACGGCGAAGATGTTCGGGTCGAAAATGATGTCTTCCGGCGGGAAACCGACGCGTTCGGTCAAAATTTTATAGGCGCGGCGACAGATCTCGAACTTGCGCTCGCGGGTGTCCGCCTGGCCCACTTCGTCGAACGCCATCACCACCACCGCGGCGCCATAGCGGCGCACCAGCCGGGCGTGGTGGATAAAGGCCTCTTCGCCCTCCTTCATCGAGATCGAGTTGACGATGCCCTTGCCCTGAATGCACTTCAGGCCTTTCTCGATAACGGACCACTTGGAGGAGTCGATCATGATCGGCACCCGGGCGATATCCGGCTCGCCGGCGATCAGGTTGAGGAAACGCACCATCGCCGCTTCGGCGTCGAGCATCCCCTCGTCCATGTTGATATCGATGATCTGCGCGCCGCTCTCCACCTGCTGGCGCGCCACGTCGAGCGCCTCGTTGTATTTCTCTTCTTTGATCAGGCGTTTGAAACGTGCCGAACCGGTGACGTTGGTGCGCTCGCCGACGTTAACGAACAGGGTGCTGGCATCGATGGTCAACGGTTCCAGACCGGCCAGGCGGCAGGCGACCGGGAGCTCCGGCAGCCGGCGCGGCGGCAAGCCCTCGACCGCCTTGGCCATCGCGGCGATATGTTCCGGCGTGGTGCCGCAGCAGCCGCCGATGATATTGAGGAAGCCGGCCTGCGCCCACTCCCCGACCTGGCGCGCCATCTCGGCCGCATCCAGATCGTACTCGCCGAAGGCGTTCGGCAAACCGGCGTTCGGGTGCGCGGTGACGTAGGTCTCCGAGATGCGCGCCAGCTCGGCGACGTACTGACGCAGCTCATCCGGCCCCAGGGCGCAGTTCAGGCCGAAGGTCAGCGGCTTGACGTGGCGCAGCGAATTGTAAAACGCTTCGGTGGTCTGGCCGGACAGGGTGCGGCCGGAGGCGTCGGTGATGGTGCCGGAAATCATGATCGGCAGTTCCACCCCCAGCGCTTCGAATTCGGTTTCCACCGCAAAAGCGGCGGCCTTGGCGTTGAGGGTGTCGAAGATGGTCTCGATCATGATCAGATCGACGCCGCCTTCCACCAGCGCGCGGGTCGATTCGCGGTAAGCCGCCACCAGTTCATCGAACGAGATGTTGCGGAACGCCGGATCGTTGACGTTCGGCGAGATGGACGCGGTGCGGTTGGTCGGCCCCAACACCCCGGCGACATAGCGCGGTTTTTCCGGCGTGCGCGCCGTCCATTCGTCGGCGCAGGCGCGCGCCAGGCAGGCGGCCTGATAGTTAATCTCGGCGGACAGCGACTCCATATGGTAGTCGGCCATGGCGATGGAGGTGGAGTTGAAGGTATTGGTCTCAAGGATATCGGCACCCGCCTCGAGATAGGCGTAATGAATGGCGGTGATCACTTCCGGCTTGGTCAGCACCAGCAGATCGTTATTGCCTTTCAGATCGCTGCGCCAGTCGGCGAAACGCTCACCGCGGAAATCGCGCTCATCCAGACGGTAGCTCTGGATCATGGTGCCCATGCCGCCGTCCAACACCAAAATGCGCTGCGCTAACTGGCGGCGCAGTTGTTCTACTCGATTCGTCACTGTAACCCCTTCCATTGCCATCCAGCCCATTGCTCAACTGCCGCAAAAACCAACGAGTCATCCTAGCACAGCTTGTAAGGACAAAGGGCCAGGCGACAATTGAGAGTTTTTCAGGTTGTGCGCCAACACCTCCGATGAGCTGACGGCGACTTGCAATTCATCGACAAAAAACGAAAATGAATTCCATCATACGGAAAAAGGAATCTCATCCATGGCCACTCCTGCTCCCGCCAAGCGCGGCAAGAAGCCCCGCGCAGCAGCCCCCGCCGCCAGTGCGGCGACCGGTCAGGTACAATCGTTGACCCGTGGCCTGAAACTGTTGGAATACATTTCGGAAGCCCAGGGCAACGTGGCGCTGACCGATCTGGCCCAGCAGGCCGGCCTGCCGAACTCCACCACTCACCGCCTGCTCACCACCATGCAGCAGCAGGGATTCGTGCGCCAGGTCGGCGATCTCGGCCTGTGGACCATCGGCTCGCACGCCTTTGTGGTCGGCAGCAGCTTCCTGCAAAGCCGCAACCTGCTGGCGATGGTGCATCCGACGCTGCGCCGCCTGATGGAGGAGTCCGGCGAAACCGTCAACCTGGCGGTGCTGGATACCAGCGAGTACCAAGCGATCATCATCGATCAGGTGCAGTGCACGGCGCTGATGCGCATGTCGGCGCCGATCGGCGGCAAACTGCCGATGCACGCCTCCGGTGCCGGCAAAGCGTTCCTCGCCACCCTGCCGGACGATCAGGTGACCAAACTGCTGCACAAGAAAGGCATGCACACCTACACGCCGCATACCCTGACGCCGCACAACCTGAAAGAGGGGCTGGCGCAGATCCGCAAACAGGGCTTCTCCTTTGACGACGAAGAGCACGCGCTCGGCCTGCGCTGCGTGGCGGCCTGCATCTTCGACGAGCACCGCGAAGCCTTCGCCGCCATTTCCATCTCCGGCCCGGTGTCGCGCATCACCGACGATCGCGTGATCGAGCTGGGCGCGCTGGTGATCCACGCGGCGAAAGAGATCAGCCTGGCCTACGGCGGCGTGCGCTAATCCTGCCCATCCGAGGGGCGCCCCAGTGCGCCCCTGCTCCCCTGCCATGCTCTGTTGTCAGCATGTAACAGGCTGTCGGCATCCTGTTTAGCGCACAGGAAAAAAGCTTGAAGCCGATCACAGTTAGCGATCCTCACGGCGAAAGCCCATTGCAACCGCTCAAACTTCCTTCGACAATGTTACCGATAACATGTTACCGGTAACAATCAAACTGAACGAAGGTAACGTCACCCGGTGTTTTGGAGCCAAGCCATGACCAACAATCAAAATCGCATTTACGTCGTTATGGGCGTTTCCGGCAGCGGCAAGTCCGCCGTCGCCGCCGCCGCGGCCCGCCAACTCTCTGCCGGCTTCCTCGACGGCGACTTCCTGCACCCGCGCAGCAATATCCTGAAGATGGCCGCCGGGGAAGCGTTGAACGATGACGATCGCGCCCCGTGGCTGGCCGCGCTCAACGACGCCGCCTTCGCCATGCAGCGCACCAACAACGTGTCGATCATCGTCTGTTCGGCGTTGAAAAAGCAGTATCGCGACCGCCTGCGCGCCGGCAACGGCAACCTGTCATTCATCTATCTGCACGGCGAGTTCCCGGTGATCGAATCGCGCCTGGCGGCGCGCAACGGCCACTTCTTCAAGCCGCAGATGCTGGTCACCCAGTTCGCCGCGCTGGAGCAACCGGGCGCCGACGAAAGCGACGTGATGGCGATCGACATCAACCAGCCGCTGGACGCGGTGATCGCCGATACCGTGCGCCATATCCAGAGCTTCCTGCCGCAGGACGTGTGCGCGTGAGTACCGTAACGCTGGTCGGTACCGCAGTCGGCTCGGTTTTACTGCTGTTATTCCTGGTGATGAAAGCGCGCATGCACGCCTTCGTCGCGCTGATGCTGGTGTCCATCGCCGCCGGCATTTTCTCCGGCATGCCGCTGGAACACATCGCCGACACCATGCAAAAAGGCATGGGCGACACGCTGGGCTTCCTGGCGATCGTAGTGGCGCTCGGGGCGATGTTCGGCAAGATCCTGCATGAGGTCGGCGCGCTCGACCAAATTGCGGCGCAATTGCTGAAACGATTCGGACAAAGCAAGGCGCACTACGCGCTCGGCATCGCCGGGCTGATCTGCGCGCTGCCGCTGTTCTTCGACGTGGCGGTGGTGCTGCTGATCGGCATCGTGTTTGCCGTGGCGCGCCGCACCGACGGCAATATCGTCAAGCTGGCGATCCCGCTGTTCGCCGGCGTGGCCGCCGCCGCCTCCTTCCTGCTGCCGGGGCCGGTGCCAATGCTGCTGGCGTCGCAGATGAAGGCCGATTTCGGCTGGATGATCGCCATCGGCCTGGTGGCAGCGGTGATCGGCATGCTGATCGCCGGCCCGCTGTACGGCAGCTTTATCAGCCGTTTCGTCAACTGGCCGATGCCGCCGGAAGAGAATGAACCGACGCTGACCAAGGGCAATCTGCCGTCGTTCGGCTTCAGCCTGGCGCTGGTGCTGTGCCCACTGGTGCTGGTCGGCATGAAAACCATCGGCGCGCGGCTGGTCACCCCCGGCTCGCAGCTGCAGCAGTGGCTGGAGTTTATCGGCCACCCGTTCACCGCCATCCTGCTGGCCTGCCTGATCGTGATTTACGGTCTGGCGAAGCCGCGCGGCATGAGCAACGAACAGACGCTGGCCATCTGCTCCGCTGCGGTGCAACCGGCCGGGATCATCCTGCTGATGACCGGCGCCGGCGGGGTGTTCAAGCAGATCCTGGTGGATTCCGGCGTAGGGCCGGCGCTAGGTGACGCCATGATCGGCGCCGGCCTGCCGATCGCCGTGGCCGCCTTTGCGCTCTCCGCCATGGTGCGAGTGATTCAGGGCTCGGCCACCGTCGCCTGCCTGACCACCGTCGGCCTGGTGCTGCCGGTCACCAGCCAGCTCGGATTGAACGGCGGGCAACTGGCCGCGCTGGCCATCTGCATCGCCGGCGGCTCCATCGTGCTGAGCCACGTCAACGACGCCGGCTTCTGGCTGTTCGGCAAATTTACCGGCGCCAACGAACTGCAAACGCTGAAAACCTGGACGGTGATGGAAACCATTCTGGGCAGCGTCGGCGGCACCATCGGCATGATTGCATTCACGATGTTTTAAATCCTAAATCGCCCCCGGCCTTGCACACCAGGGCTGCAAATCACCCCCGGGGGCACCGCCACAGGCGGCAACTATAACAACAGCAATGTGAGGAAGGCATGATTAATCCAACCTTGTCCCGTGTCACACAGCGCATCATCGACCGTTCCCAGGCCAGCCGCGCCGCCTATCTGGCGCGTATCGAGGCGGCCCGCTCCCAAACCGTCCACCGCGCGCAGCTCGCCTGCGGCAACCTGGCCCACGGCTTCGCCGCCTGTCAGCCCGATGACAAGGCGTCGCTGAAAAACATGGTGCGCAGCGATATCGCCATCATCACCGCTTACAATGACATGCTGTCGGCCCACCAGCCGTACGAACACTACCCGCAGCGGCTGAAGCAGGCGCTGAAGGCGGTCGGCGCCGTGGGCCAGGTGGCCGGCGGCGTGCCGGCGATGTGCGACGGGGTGACGCAGGGGCAGGACGGCATGGAACTGTCGCTGATGAGCCGCGACGTGATCGCCATGTCGGCCGCCGTCGGCCTGTCGCACAATATGTTCGACGGCGCGCTGTTCCTCGGCATCTGCGACAAGATCGTGCCGGGGCTGGTGATGGCCGCCCTCTCCTTCGGCCACCTGCCCGCGCTGTTCGTGCCGGCCGGCCCGATGAGCAGCGGCCTGCCGAACAAGGAAAAAGTGCGCGTGCGCCAGCTGTACGCCGAGGGCAAGGCCGACCGTTTGGCGCTGCTGGAGGCCGAGGCGGCCTCTTATCACGGCATCGGCACCTGCACCTTCTACGGCACCGCCAACACCAACCAGATGGTGATGGAAGTGATGGGTCTGCATCTGCCGGGAGCCTCCTTCGTCCATCCGGACACGCCGCTACGCGACGCGCTGAACGACGCCGCCGCGCGCCAGGTGACCCGACTGACCGATACCGCCGGCAACTACCTGCCGATCGGCCGCCTGGTGGACGAGAAAGTAGTGGTGAACGGCATCGTCTCGCTGCTGGCCACCGGCGGCTCCACCAACCTGACCATGCATCTGGTGGCGATGGCACGGGCGGCGGGCATCATCATCACCTGGGACGATTTCTCGGAGCTGTCGGAGGCGGTGCCGCTGCTGTGCCGCATCTACCCGAACGGCCCGGCCGACATCAACCAATTCCAGGCCGCCGGCGGCGTGCCGCTGGTGGTGCGCGAACTGCTGCAACACGGCCTGCTGCACGAAGACGTGCACACCGTGGCCGGTTTCGGCCTGCGCCGCTACACCCAGGAACCGTGGCTGGACAACGGCCAATTGGTATGGCGCGAAGGCGTGGCCGGCTCGCTCGACGCCAGCGTAATCGCCAGCGTGACCCAACCGTTCGAACATCATGGCGGCACCAAAGTGATGGCCGGCAATCTGGGCCGCGCGGTGATGAAAACCTCGGCGGTGCCCGCCGATAACCAGATCATCGAAGCGCCGGCGGTGGTGTTCGACAGCCAGCACGATATCGTGCCGGCGTTCGAAGCCGGCAAGCTGGATCGCGATTGCGTGGTGGTGGTGCGCTTCCAGGGGCCGCAGGCCAACGGCATGCCGGAGCTGCACAAGCTGATGCCGCCGCTGGGCGTATTGATGGATCGCGGCTTCAAAGTGGCGCTGGTGACCGACGGCCGCCTGTCCGGCGCCTCCGGCAAGGTGCCTTCCGCCATTCACGTCACCCCGGAAGCCTATACCGGCGGCCTGCTGGCGAAAGTGCGCGACGGCGATCCGATCCGCGTCAACGGCCGCAGCGGCGAACTGCAGGTGCTGGTCGACGCCGACGAGTTGGCGCGGCGCACGCCTTGCCAACCCGATCTGAGCGCCGAACACATCGGCTGCGGCCGCGAGCTGTTCGGCGCGCTGCGCAGCCAACTGTCAGGCGCCGAGCAGGGCGCCTGCTGCATCAAATTTTAATCGATAGCCTGGCCGCATCGCCGCCAGGCGGCGGCCACAGAGGAGAACGTCAGCATGAACAAGTGGACAACAAGCGCCGAGCAGATCCTGACCGCGGGGCCGGTGGTGCCGGTCATCGTGATCAACAAGCTGGAACATGCGGTGCCGTTGGCGAAAGCGCTGGTCGCCGGCGGTGTGCGGGTGCTGGAGGTGACGCTGCGCACCGCCTGCGCCATGGACGCCATTCGCGCCATCGCCCAAGAGGTGCCGGAAGCGATCATCGGCGCCGGTACGGTGATCAATCCGCAGCAGCTGCGGGAAGTGACCGAGGCCGGCGCTCAATTCGCCATCAGCCCGGGGTTGACCGACGAGCTGCTCAAAGCCGCCACCGCCGGTTCCATTCCCCTTATACCGGGCATCAGCACCGTTTCCGAGCTGATGCAGGGCATGGATTACGGCCTGCGCGAGTTTAAATTCTTCCCGGCGGAAGCCAACGGCGGCGTAAAAGCGCTGCAGGCGATCGGCGGCCCGTTCCCGCAGGTGCGCTTCTGCCCGACCGGCGGCATCTCACCGGACAATTACCGCAGCTATCTGGCGCTGAAAAGCGTGCTGTGCATCGGCGGCTCCTGGCTGGTGCCGGCGGACGCGCTCGAAAGCGGCGACTACGCGCGCATTACCGAACTGGCGCGCGCCGCCGTCGCGGGCGCTCAGGCCTGATTTACATCGCAGCGGTGGCGGCCGGCAGCGCCGCCCCGCTGCGCTGGCTGAACCGCTGCTTCTTGCGATAAGCGAACACGTCTTCCACATGCCCCTCGCGGATGCGCTGCTGCAACCCGCGCCAATACTCCGCGGTAAACAGATCGCTGTGCAACTCTTCAAACACCTGCCGAATGCGCCGATCGCCGCACAGGAAGTGGCGGAACTCTTCCGGGAACACATCGTTGGGCGCGATGCTGTACCACGGCTCGCTGGCCAGCTCGTCCTCCGGATAACGCGGCGGCGGAATGTCGCGGAAGTTGACCTCGGTCATGTAGCAAATCTCGTCGTAGTCGTAGAACACCACACGCCCGTGGCGCGTCACGCCGAAGTTCTTGAACAGCATATCGCCGGGGAAAATATTGGCGGCGGCCAACTGCTTGATCGCATTGCCGTACTCTTCAATCGCATCGCGCATTTGCTGGTCGTTGGCCTGCTCCAGATACAGGTTCAGCGGCGTCATGCGCCGTTCCATATACAGATGTTTGATCACGATGCGATCGCCGAGATCTTCCAGCTTGCCCGGCACTTCACGCCGCAGCTCCGCCAACAGCTCAGGGCTGAGACGCGCCTTGTCGACGACGAAATTTTCGTACTCCTGGGTATCCGCCATGCGCCCGACGCGATCGTGCTCTTTCACCAGCTGATAGCAAGCCATCACCTGCGCCTGCGTCACCTCTTTCTGCGGGGCGAACTCATCCTTGATCACTTTAAACACCCGATCGAAGGACGGCAGGGTGAACACCATCATCACCATGCCTTTCACGCCCGGCGCGATGATGAACTGTTCCTGTGAGTGCGCCATAAAGGTCAGGTATTCGCGATAGCATTCGGTTTTGCCGTGTTTTTGGCAGCCGATCGCCATGTACAGCTCGGCGGTGGTCTTGCCCGGCAGGATCTCGCGCAGCCACTCCACCATCGCCGCCGGCAGCGGTGCGTAGACCATGAAATAAGAGCGGGCAAAACCGAAGACGATGCTGGCCTCGGCCCTGCCGGTTAGGCAGGCGTCGATAAACAGCGCGCCCGATTCGCTGTGGTGGATCGGCAACAGGAACGGGTAAACGCCGTCGGCCAGGCGCAACTTGCCGACCAGCCAGGCGGCCTTGTTGCGATAGAACAGCTCGTTGGCGATCTGGAAGGTCGCCCCCGTCAGTTGCTGTGGGCTGAAGGCGCGTTGCAGCGCCTGAGTGATGTAGCGAATATCGCGTGTCAGATCCTCCCACGGCAACCGCAGCGGCAGATCGCTCAAGATGCTGCGCAGCATCGCCGGCAGATCGCCATTGGGGGTAAAATCGCGCGCCAGCGGACGCGGAATGTCGCGAAAGCGCCTTTCTGGCTGCGAACTGAAGACGAACAGCTTGTCCGGCGTCAGATCGCGATGCTTGAACAACCGGCAATAGACCGAGTTGAAGAAGCTTTCGGCGATCTCAAAACGCGGGTAGTCCGGCAGCAGGTCGATATAGACCGCTTTGACCCGGCTGGGGAAGTCAGCGTCGAAATATTTCTGCCCGGTGATGCATTTAAGCTGCTCCACCACCAGGCCGACGTGATGGTCGTACAGATGGATGCGCTTTTTCATCGCCTGCTGCACCGCCGGCCAATCCGCCTGCTCAAAGCGCTGCTGCGCGCCGGCGGTCACTTCCAGAAAGCGGCCGTACTGCGCATCGAAGCCCTGCAGGATCGTCTGTGCGATCAACAACTCCAGTTTTGCCGCCATCCTTACCCCCGCCAGAAAAAGAAGCCTGCGCATGCAGGCTCCGGGTGAAACGTCTTCAAGCTTGCCGCATCAGAACTGCTGTTCTTCCGTCGAACCGGTCAGCGCGGTGACCGAAGAGGCGCCGCCCTGAATGATGGTGGTGACCTTGTCGAAGTAACCGGTGCCCACCTCTTGCTGGTGCGACGCGAAGGTGTAACCGCGCTCTACCGCGGCGAACTCCGCCTGCTGCACCTTCTCGACGTAGTGTTTCATCCCTTCGCCCTGCGCATAGGCGTGCGCCAGGTCGAACATGTTGAACCACATGCTGTGGATGCCCGCCAGCGTGATGAACTGATACTTGTAGCCCATGTCCGACAGCGCCTGCTGGAAGCGGGCGATGGTCTGGTCGTCGAGGTTCTTCTTCCAGTTGAACGACGGCGAGCAGTTGTAGGCCAGCAGCTTGCCTGGGTATTTGGCGTGGATGGCGTCGGCGAAGCGCTGGGCGGCATCCAGATCCGGCGTTGAGGTTTCGCACCACACCATATCGGCGTAAGGGGCATAAGCCAGACCGCGGCTGATCGCCTGTTCGACGCCGGCATGGGTACGGAAGAAGCCTTCCGCCGTACGCTCGCCGGTGACGAAGGCGCTGTCATACGGATCGCAGTCAGAGGTCAGCAGGTCGGCCGCATCGGCGTCGGTACGGGCGATCACCAGCGTCGGCACGCCGAGCACGTCGGCCGCCAGGCGCGCGGCGACCAGTTTCTGGATCGCTTCTTGCGTCGGCACCAGCACTTTGCCGCCCATATGGCCGCATTTCTTCACCGCCGCCAGCTGATCTTCGAAGTGCACCCCGGCGGCCCCGGCGGTAATCATCGCTTTCATCAGCTCAAAGGCGTTCAACACGCCGCCGAAGCCGGCTTCCGCATCGGCGACGATCGGCAGGAAATAATCGGTGTACCCTTTGCTGCCCGGCTCAATCTGGTTCGCCCATTGGATCTGATCGGCGCGGCGGAAGGTGTTGTTGATGCGCTCGACCACCTTCGGCACCGAGTCCACCGGATACAGCGATTGGTCAGGGTACATGGCCGCTGCGCTGTTGGCGTCGGCCGCCACCTGCCAACCGGACAAGTAGATGGCCTCGACGCCGGCTTTGGCCTGCTGCAGCGCCTGGCCGCCGGTCAGCGCGCCCAGGCAGTTCACGTAGCCTTTGCGCGCCTTGCCATTCAGCAACGCCCACAGTTTGGCGGCGCCGTTTTGCGCCAGGGTGCATTCCGGGTTGACCGAACCGCGCAGATTGATCACGTCTTCGGCGCTGTAAGGGCGAGTGATGCCTTCCCAACGGGCCGATTTCCATTCCTGTTCCAGCTGCTGGATCTGTTGAGAGCGAGAGGTAGACATAATTTTTATCCTTTCAGTCATGTAGGGTTGATTGGGAAAGTTCAGGCCAGCAGCTCATAGCCGGGCAACGTCAGGAAATCGATTAATTCATCTTGCGTGGTGATGCGCTCCATCAGGCGCGCCGCCTCTTCGAACCGGCCGGCGTTAAAGCGCGCTTCCCCTACTTCTTCACGCACCACCAACATCTCTTCTTGCAACATCTGGCGGAACAGCGCCTTGGTGACCGGGCGCCCGTCGTTCAGGCTCTTCTCGTGGTGGATCCACTGCCAGATAGACGTACGGGAGATCTCCGCCGTCGCCGCATCTTCCATCAAACCGTAAATCGGCACGCAGCCGTTGCCGGAGATCCAGGCTTCGATGTACTGCACCGCCACGCGGATATTGGCGCGCATCCCCGCTTCGGTGCGTTCGCCGTCGCACGGCTCCAGCAGTTGCGCGGCGCTGATCGGCGCATCCTGCTCACGCAGCACGTCCAGCTGGTTCTGGCGATCGCCCAATGCGTTGCCGAACACCTCCATCACCGTGTCCGCCAAGCCCGGGTGCGCCACCCAGGTGCCGTCGTGGCCATTGTTGGCTTCCAGCTCTTTGTCCGCCCGCACCTTGTTCAGCACCCAGGCATTTTTCTCGGCGTCTTTGCTCGGGATAAACGCCGCCATGCCGCCCATGGCGAACGCGCCGCGCTTATGACAGGTTTTGATCAACAGGCGCGAATAGGCGCTGAGGAAAGGTTTTTCCATGGTCACCGACTGACGATCCGGCAGCACGCGATCGCCGTGGTTCTTCAGCGTTTTGATGTAGCTGAAGATGTAATCCCAGCGGCCGCAGTTCAGACCGACGATGTGATCGCGCAGGTGATACAGGATCTCGTCCATCTGGAACACCGCCGGCAGAGTTTCGATCAGCACGGTCGCCTTGATGGTGCCGCGCGGCAGATCGAAACGATCCTCGGTAAAGCTGAAGACATCGCTCCACCAGGCCGCTTCCTCCCAGGACTGGGTTTTCGGCAGGTAGAAATACGGGCCGCTGCCCTTGGCCAACAGCTGGCGATAGTTGTGGTAGAAGTACAGCGCGAAATCGAACAGGCCGCCGGGGATGGCTTCATCACGCCACAGTACGTGCTTCTCCGGCAGGTGCAAGCCGCGCACGCGAGCGATCAACACCGCCGGATTCGGTTTCAGCTGGTAGATCTTGCCAGCTTCATTGGTGTAGGAGATGGTGCCGTTAACCGCATCGTGCAGGTTGATTTGACCGTCGATGACTTTGTCCCAGCTTGGCGCCAGCGAGTCTTCGAAGTCCGCCATAAACACTTTTACGTTGGCGTTTAGCGCATTGATCACCATCTTGCGCTCGACCGGCCCGGTGATCTCTACCCGGCGATCGCGCAGGTCTTGCGGAATGCCGCGGATCTGCCAATTGCCTTCACGAATGGAATTGGTTTCCGAAATAAACCCAGGCAATTCGCCGCGATCGATATTTTGTTGCCAGCGGGCACGCGCCGCCAACAGCTCATTGCGACGCGGCGTGAATTTCCCCACCAGTTCCGCCAGAAATTCAACCGCTTCATCCGTTAACACCTGGCGCTCCGCAGCGGCGAAACCCTGTGTAAACCTTAACTCCGTGCCTGCTATCTGTTGCGTCATGACCTTGCTCCTTCCCATCGTTGCGCCCGAGCGACCGGCGCATTTTCATCAGAAATCACTGTGGATCAGGGCGGATGAAACGATCCTAAACTGGTCAGATCTCATCCCGATAGCGTTAAGAATACCCAACAAAAAATAAAAATCAAAAACCATTTCCATTTTATTATTAAATATTTTATTAACACTTTATTATCAATTAGTTAGGATAAATAACACGGTCAACAGGTAAGGAAATCGGTTCCAATAGAATTGCAAAGACGGACTAACACGTTGTTAGGCAATGGTTTTTTGGGAGAATTGACGGGTAAAAAGAGGAGCGTGCAGAGGATGAGCAGTGCGGCGGCCTCGATTCAGCCGCCGGCAGGCAGAAAAGATCAGTCGAGAGTCGGATTCATATGGCGCAGATCGTAAGGCGTGATCTGGTAGACGTAATAGTTGAGCCAATTGGAAAACAGCAGGTGGCCATGGCTGCGCCAGGTGGCTTTCGGTGTCAGTGCGGGGTTGTCATCGGGGAAGTAGTTGAGCGGTACGGCAGGATCGAGGCCAGCTTCGTTGTCGCGACAATACTCTCCCGCCAGCGTCATTGTATCGTATTCCGGATGGCCGGTGACGAACGCCAGGCGCTTATCCCTGCTGGCGAACAGGTAGGCGCCGGCCTGCTCGGATTCGGCCAGGATGTCCAGGTCGGTATATTGGCGAATCACCTCGGTCGGGAAATCGGCATAGCGTGAATGCGGCGCCAGGAAGCTTTCGTCGAAGCCGCGCGTCAGCAACGCATGCTGCTGCAGCGTTTGGTGCGGATAAACGCCGGAGAGCTTCACTTCGCGCGTCATCTTGGGAATGCCGTACAGAATATTCAACGCCGCCTGTACCGCCCAGCACACGAACAGCGTGGAGGTAACGTGGTGCTTAGCCCACTCGATCACACGCTCGATCTGCGGCCAGTAGGCAACGTCGCAGAAATCGACCAGCCCCAGCGGCGCGCCGGTGACGATCAGGCCATCGAAGTTCTCGTTCTGGATATCCTCGAAGTCGCAGTAGAAGTTGTTCAGATGCTCGGCCGGCGTGTTCTTCGATTCGCGGCTGTCGATACGCAGCAGCTGGATATCAATCTGCAGCGGCGAGTTGGAAAGCAGGCGCAGAAACTGGTTTTCCGTTTCGATCTTCTTTGGCATCAGGTTGAGGATCAGCACTTTCAGCGGCCTGATTTCCTGTGTTTTTGCCCGCGAGGATGTCATCACGAAGACATTCTCACCGCGCAAGAAATTGACCGCAGGTAACTCATCAGGAACACGAATCGGCATTGCTTAACCCTCACACATCCATTTATACGTTTAGACTTCTAGATGCCCGAAGATAGCGTTTTTTTTCGTCGATGTCGAGCGTTCAGCGGAAAGGTGAAAATGTTTCATTGCGCGAGCTGCGTCAGGATCTTGGCAGGGAGGATGAGAGGTACTGAAAGCAAAAAGGCCATCCTTTCGGATGGCCTCTTGGCTTATTTGATGCTTGGCAGTGTCCTACAGTATTCGTCTCATCCTGAGACTCTCCCCTGCGGGGCCGCCGCAAGCGGCGTTAAGGCCCGTTCCCGACGGGCCTTTCGCATGCCCATGCTCGAGCAGAACGCCAGATAACAGACAAAACAAAAAGCCCCATGCTTTCGCATGAGGCTTGTTGTTTTATTTGATGCTTGGCAGTGTCCTACTCTCGCATGGGGAGACCCCACACTACCATCGGCGCTACGGCGTTTCACTTCTGAGTTCGGCATGGGGTCAGGTGGGACCACCGCGCTATTGCCGCCAAGCAAATTCTTTTTTCTGCCGAACTTCTAAACCCACTTTAAATAAAGTGGTGCTGATACCCAGAGTCGAACTGGGGACCTCACCCTTACCAAGGGTGCGCTCTACCAACTGAGCCATATCAGCACGCTTAATTTGATGCCTGGCAGTGTCCTACTCTCGCATGGGGAGACCCCACACTACCATCGGCGCTACGGCGTTTCACTTCTGAGTTCGGCATGGGGTCAGGTGGGACCACCGCGCTATTGCCGCCAGGCAA